>Ga0335078_10000051_pt1 | contig 223651 bp, 165 predicted proteins | sample Lox_Sample_32_FD_206711 | JGI IMG/M metagenome (GOLD analysis project Ga0335078, IMG submission 206711) | Soil microbial communities from Loxahatchee National Wildlife Refuge, Florida, United States - Lox_Sample_3.2 | ecosystem: Environmental > Terrestrial > Soil > Wetlands | place: USA... | reverse complement strand
AATTGCTCGCGGGGCAGCTGTGGTTGCTTTTTGGCGCGGGGAATCGTCTATCCGGTAAATAAGGTGAACCCCATGTCTCAAATTGCGTGATGCGCCGCTTAGTTTATCCTTTCCTGAGAGGAAATCAACTTGGCGCACACTCGTTTCTTGGCTGTACTGCTGGCTGTTGGCCTGACTGTGGGCTGTAAGGCACAAAACACGCCGCCTTCGGCGCCTGACCGCGAGTTGGATCGCCGCATCGAGGTTCAGGTCCGCTCACAATTCGATATGCCTGCGGATTACGAGGTAAGCATCGGGGCTCGGCAGTCCAGCCAGTTTACGGGTTACGAGACGCTGCCCATCACCATCAAGCATGGATCAAAGTCGCAGGTGGTGGACTTTCTGATTTCCAACGACAACACCAAGCTGATCCACCTTGAGACGATGGACCTGACGAAGGACCCTGCGGACGCGATTCCGATAGCGGGACGGCCGGTCCGGGGGAATGAAGCGGCGAAGGTGACAGTGGTCAACTTCGACGATCTGGAATGCCCGTATTGTGCGCAGATGCACAAGGAGCTGTTTCCCAACACCATGGACCATTACAAGGACCTGGTCCGCTACGTGTACAAGGACGACCCGCTGACCGAGATCCACCCGTGGGCGATGCACGCAGCCGTGGACGCCAATTGCCTGGGGGCGCAGAACGGCGCGGTCTACTGGACCTACGTGGACTATCTGCATGGGCACGGATCGGAAATTACGGGCCAGGACCACGACTTGAAGAAGAGCTTTGCCGCGCTGGATCGCATCGCACAGCAGGAAGCGACGCTGGGAAAGCTGGACGAGACGCAGCTGGCCGCCTGCATGGCGAAGCAGGACGAGACGCAGGTGCAGGTCTCAGTGAAGCTTGCCGACAGTTTAGGGATCGAAGGGACGCCGGCGGTGTACGTGAACGGCGAGAGGGTTAACGGCGGAGCTGTCCCCCAAAATGAACTGTGGATGGCCATTGATCGCGCCCTGCGGGCCGTGGGCGAGGAGCCCCCGCAGGCGGTGCCGGCTCAAGGCAAGGACACCGGTGCAGGCAAGTAGGTTCGCCGGGGGCTATGCCGGAAGCGGTTGCGGGATTTATCCTTGAATGCCTGGGGTTGAGGGCAATCCCATAGGAGTATTGAACTTGCAAGACTTAAGGAAACTCCCATTTTGCGCCGGTTTTGGCGCTATTTTTCTTATTGCCGGCACGGTTATTTCCGTCTTGGTGGGCTGCCACCGTTCCCCGTCAGGGGACGTGGTGGCCACGGTGAACGGCAAGGAGATTCTGCGCTCAGAGCTTGAAAGGGATTACCAGAGCTACGTTGGGGACAACCCGCAGAAACCCTCGGCGCAGGAGGCTGACATCCAGCGCCTCACCGTGCTGCACCAGATGATCCAGAATGAGGTGCTGCAACAACAGGCTGCCAAGCTGAACCTTACCGCGAGCGATGAGGACGTGAACGCGCGGTTGACGGAAATGAAGGCGCCGTACACAGAAGATCAGTTCAATAACATGCTCAAGCAGCGCAATCTTTCGCTGGATGACTTGAAGCGCGAAATCCGCCGTCAGTTGACCGAAAACAAGCTGATGAACAAGGAGATTGAATCGAAGATCAACATCACCGACGCGCAGATTGCCGACTTTTACGAGCAGCACAAGGCTGAGTTTAACGTGATTGAGCCGCAATACCATATCGCGCAGATCGTGGTGACCACCACTCCCGCGCAGCAGTCGCAAAACCTGCAGAACAGCAAGGCAACCGGCGAGGCCGACGCAAAGAGGAAGATTGACGCGTTGCACAGCCGGCTGGAGAGCGGCGAGGACTTTGCAACCGTCGCGGCGAACTTCTCAGAGGATCCGCGCACGGCACCGAATGGCGGCGACATGGGTTTTGTGGCGGAGACGGAGCTGAAATCGGATCCCGAAGTGTACAACGCGATCACCAAGCTGAAGCCGGGGCAGTTTACTGATGTGCTGGCGGTCTACGATCAAAGCCACAAGGTCGCCTATTACGCGATCTTCAAGTTTTTGGGACGCGAGCCGGCCGGACAAAGGCTCCTGAGCGATCCCAACGTGCGGCAGAACATCCACCAGACACTGCACGACGCGCAGAAGCAACTGCTGCAGACCGCCTACCTCGAGACTCTGATGGATGGAGCCAAGGTCCGCAACTTCCTTGCCGAACAGATCCTGAAGCAGGGCGGCCAATAAACGGCAAGTTGATCTGGTTTTTTCAGAACCTGGTTTCGATGGTTGCGCCCGAATAATGGACGGCTTTGTCGGGCGTGGCAGTCACATCGCCGCCCACGCCGTGACCAGCGCTCACAATCACCACGTTGAAAGTGTGACCCGCAGGCATGCCGGGAAAACTTCCCTGCCGCGCGCCGAGGGTTAGCGTGCGCGTTGCCTCATTCCAATGGATGGGAATGGTGCTGTACGCGCCCTGCTCGTAGCGATAGCTGTCGCCTTCGTCCTCGTAGAGGGTGAACTCGCCGTCGGCGCCCGGATAGATGCGCAGCTCAATTGGGTCGGTGGCCTGGCCCGCGTATTCGATCTCCGGGCCGAGCGGCAGGATTGATCCCGCGCGCACATCGAGGGGAATGCGGTCGACCGGAGCCGACACCAGGACCGTCGAGTGGCCCTCGCCGCGCTCGCCGGACCAGAAGTCATACCAGTTCGCCCCCGCCGGCAGATAAACGGGGCGGAACATGGCGTGCTCAACGAGCACCGGGCTGACCAGAATCGCCGGCCCGAACATGAACTGGTCGCCAATTTCGCGCACGGCGGGATCCTCGCGGAAATCCATCACCAGCGGGCGCTGGATGGTGTAGTCGTCGCTGGTGACGCGCCAAGCCAGCGAATAGATATAGGGTATGAGCCGGTAGCGCAGGGTGTCGACGGCCAGGAGCGCGGGAAAGACCTTGTCGTAGACCCACATCTCGTTGGCGTCGCGATGGCCGTGGGTGCGAAAGATGGGGCAGAAGGCGCCGTACTCGAACCAGCGCGCGTAAAGCTCGTCGTAGCCGGGTGGAAGGTTCTGCGCATAGTTCAGCGGGTGATAGCCGCCGATGTCGGTTGTCCAGTAAGGGTAGCCGGAGAGCGCGAAGTTGAGACCGGCAGGTACCTGGCGGCGCAGCGCCCACCAGCTGCTATAAACGTCACCGGACCAGACCGTGGCTCCGTTGCGCTGCTGGCCGAGGAAAGCCGAGCGGGTAAGCAGAAAGACGCGCTTGTCTTCAGTCGTCTGCTTCCAGCGCGCGGCCACGTCGGCCGTGTGCGCAAAGGGAAAGATATTGGTGTACTCAAGGCCTGGTCCAATATGGAGTTGCTTGTCGCGCAGAATCGCGTCGCCGACGTGAGGCCAGGCTTCCTCGGGCTCCGAACTGTCGAGCCAGAACGCGTCCCAGCCCTGAGCGAAGAGTTTGCCGACAAACTGGTTCCAGAAGAAGTCTGCAGCCGCGGGGTTGGTGGGGTCGTAAATCTGCGCGCCGCGAACGTCGAAGCCCTTGTCGACCATTGCCTTGTAGTTGGCGGCGGTTGAATCCATCAAGGCCCAGGCAGAAATCATGGCGTGGACATGTTCGTCGTGGAGGGTCTTGAGCTCGGCAGGAACATCGGTGTAGCCGGAGTTGAAGATGGGATCGCCTTTGCCTCCCTCCTGCCACCAGTACCAGTCCTGCACGATGGCGTCGAGGGGGATGTGGCGGGAGCGATACTCGGCGGCGATAGAGAGGATCTCGGCTTGGGTCTTGTAGCGGTCCTTGGATTGGAAGAAACCGTAGGCCCACTCGGGAAAGAGCGGCACGTGGCCCGTCAGGGAGCGGTAGAGATGGATGATGCTGTCGATTTGCGGGCCGTAGAGGATGTAGTAGTCGATCTGGGGTGCGGCCAGCGATTCCAGGTTGAGTTCGAGGGGAAAGCGGTTGTCGAAATAACTGAAGGAGGCGGTGTTCCAGAGGATGGCGTAGCCTTTGCTGGAGACGAGCAGCGGGATGGCGATATCGGTGTTGTTCTGGGCGAGTTCGACCACGCTGCCCCGGTAGTTGAACATGCCGCTCTGGTGCTGACCCAGGCCGTAGAGGGCCTCGCTCGAATCAGGAGCGAAACGATCCTCGACATCGTAGAGACCGGGAGCGCGGGAGGAAACATAGGTTCGGGGCAGATGGGGTCTTTCGCGCACTAAAGTCTCGCCCCGGGCAGATTTGACGGTAAGGCTGCCGTCGCCTTCAGCAAGGGAAACGGTGAGGCGCGGCGTGGTGAGGATGGCGGCGCCGCCGGCCTCGCTGAACCGGAAGGATGCACCGGGACAGACGGTGGCTGCGGGGAGCATCCAGGGCTGGAATTCAGGGGCAGGCTGCGCATCAATGGGCCGCGCCGTGACATGAATGAGCGCGTCGTTGCAGACCGTGACTTCAAGCTGCTCGCGATCGTTGTGGGCCGTGAGGCCGTACGGCGCTTGCGTGGCTTGCATCGCAGCGGGACGCGAGAGGGCGGCGATATTCTGGCCGGACGCGGAGACGGCAAGGAAAAGGATTGAAGCAAGGACGGATTGAGGAGCGAAACGACGAGATATGCGCAAGCGGACCCCCAAGGAAAAGGAAATAAGACACGGCTAAAGTGAAACGGCCTCCGCGCTGGGCAGAGGCCGTTCGATTTCGATCGGAGCCGAAGGCATTCGACTATTGCATCTGTCCGTTTTGATCCACAGTGATGCCGCCCGGGCCCTGGTTCTTCTTTTGCTCATTGGCCTTGCGCATATCCATGGCCTTGTGGGTCCAGTCCTCGGCCGCGGCCAGATCGGCAGCGACCGCCTGGGGGTTGCCGTAGTCGACGTCGGCCTTGTTGCGGTAGATAAGGTTGAGCATTTGCATAGCCTGATCGTCATTGGGGCGATCCTGCACGGCCAGGGTCAGATACTTCAGGCCCTCGTCCACCAGCGGAGCGTTCTGTTGGGCCAAAGGTTCCATCACCTTCTTCGGCGCTTTCACGTTGCCCTTGCCGTCGTCGTTGAGGCCGGCCGCCTGAAGCGCCGCCAACTTATTCTCGTGCGCTCTGGTCCAGTCGATCATGCCCACCCAATAGGCCGCATCGGGGTCTTTGGGGTTCTCGGCAAGAACCTTCATCTGCCAGTCTTTGGCTTGGTCGAGCTGCTTGATTTCGAAATAAAGGCCCGCAATCCGTTTCATGCTGTCGACGTCGTTGGGATTCGTGACCAGCACTTCTTTGAAGATGTCGATAGCCTGGGTGGCGGCTTTTACGTTGTCAGAGGTGGTTACGCCAGGCACTACGTTCTCTGACAAGGCCGTGGCCAGATAAGTCTTCGCCATGGGCAGCTTGGGATCAAGTTCCGTGGCCTTCTGGAAATGTTCAACGGCTTCATCGTAGTGGCCGGCCTTGAAGGCATCCACTCCCTTGTTCAGCTGGTCGCGGGCCATCAGTTGGTTGCAACCGCTCATGGAGACTGCCATGGCGGTCAAAGCCACCGCGAGCGCCCAAATACGTGCGGGTCGATTCATCTTTGTATCCTTCTCCTACAGGCGCAGTCCTGAGGGCATGGCCTGGAAATGCTTACAGCCGGCCGCGGGCGGGGGCGTTCCGAGACCAGAATAGAAATTGTACTGCACCCGCGCCCCTCTGACGCTGTGACGGGGCGCAGGGCGCCACCTTACTGGCTGGCCTGAGTTTTCGGAGTCATCAACCCGATGTGGTCCACGTTGGCGGCCTTACCGATGTCGATGACGTCAGCGACATAAGAAAAATCCACGTTGCCGTCGCTCCTGACAAACAGGACGCGTTCCGCGCGATTCGCGTAAATGTCAGCCAGTTTGGGCAACAACTGCGCGTGCGTCACATCTGTCCCGTTGATTCTGTAGGTCGGCAATTCACCAGGGTGACCGAAGACCTGAACGACGATCGCGTCCCCTGGGTTCGGCAGGTTCGCCTTCGCCGGCTGGGGCAATTGAGCATCCAACCCTCTCGGCGTCACCGGCACAATGACCATGAATATGATCAGCAATACCAGCAGGATGTCGATCATGGGCGTCACGTTCATTTCCGACATGCGCCCGCCCGCTCCTCCCGTTGACATTGCCATCGCACTAACCCGTCCTTTCTTTGCAGCTCAAAGAAGGCACGCATTGCATCGGGTTACTGGCCGGCCTGAATCTTGGGGGTCATCAACCCGATGTGATCCACGTTGGCCGCCCTCGCGATATCGATCACGTCGGCAATGTACTGGAAGTTGACATTGTCGTCGCCCTTGACGAACATGACGCGCTCGGCACGGTTGGCGTAGATCTCAGTTAATTTGGGCAGCAGATCAGCGTGCGTCACATCGGTCTCGTTGATCTTGTACTGGGGCTGAGCGCAGGAAGCGCCGGCCGGGCAGATCACCTGAACCACGATGGTGCGGTCGTTGGGCTGCTGCTGCTGCTGCGGGTTCTTGGGCGGCTGGGGCACCAGGGCATCCAGACCCCGGGGCGTAACCGGCACAATCACCATGAAGATGATCAAGAGCACAAGCAGAATGTCGATCATCGGAGTGACATTGATCTCCGACATGCTGCTGCCCGATCCTCCCATAGACATTGCCATGGCTTAAAACTCCTCATTTCTTCGAAAATCGTTCAAAAAGGCCATTCGAAGGCCGCCTTAGTCGCCGCCGATCTGATTGCCCTCGCGTCTTTGCGTCAAAAGGACCGCATCCTCAACGCCGGCCGTGCGCACATCGTCGATAGCGTCTTCAACCACTTTGAACTGTGCGCGTGCATCGGCGCGGAAATAGACCGTCTTGTCGGTTTTATCCTGGAGCTTGTCGCGCACCAGGCTTCCCAGCTGCGAGGGGTCAACGTGGTTCTGACCGAGATACACCTGACCGTCGCGCGTGACGGCGATAACCACGGCGTCTTCCTTGTCAGCATCGGGCATGGCGGTGGCATTGTCGACCTTGGCCAGGTCGATGGCCACCTTGTTCTGCAACATGGGCGTAATGACCATGAAGATGATGAGCAGCACCAGCATCACGTCGACCATGGGGGTCACGTTGATGTTGGAATTAACCTTCTTACCTTCGTCGCGTATTGCTACTCCCATAATCGGGACCTCGTACTTCTGATTTTTTTGCCGGATCCCGTCCGGCCTTGCTCAAATTCAAGGCAGCCGCGCGAGCATCAAAGCGCCGGGCGGAGGAGATTTCAAGCTCCACCGCCCGGCCGGAATCCCGCTCGAGCCAACTGCGGCTTCGCTTCTAACGCTTGTGGCTCTGCTTGATGAAGTAGTCGACCAATTCGCTCGAGGAGTTGTCCATTTCGACGTCAAACGCCTCGACGCGCCCGGTGAAGTAGTTGAACGCCATGACGGCGGGAATGGCCACGAGCAAGCCAAACGCGGTGGTGACGAGAGCCTCGGAGATACCGCCGGCGACAGCGCCGATACCCGCGATCTTCTGGGTGGCGATGGCGTCGAAGGCGTGCAGGATGCCGACCACGGTGCCGAACAGGCCTACGAAGGGAGCGGTGGCGCCGATGGTGGCCAGCACTGCCAGTCCTCTCTTCAGCTTGGCGTGAACGATGGCTTCTGCCCGCTCCAGAGCGCGGCCCGCGCTGGCGATGGTTTCGTCGGTTGCCTGGCCGGCGGAGGCCCGGAATTCCTGCAGCCCGGCGGTGACGACCTCGGCCAGATGGGACTTCTTGTTGCGGTCGGCGATCTTGATGGCTTCTTCAAGCTTGCTTTCCTTCAGGGCGCCGGCAACCTTGGGCGCGAACTCGCGCGACTGCTTGCGGGCGGCGGAGAAGTAAAGGTAACGGTCGATCATAACGGCCAGGGACCATACCGACTCAATGAAAAGGATGATGGCCACGGTGCGGGCCATCCATGCCATGTGCTCCCAAAGTTGCATGGGGCTGAAGCCGACGGTCTGTCCTTCTTCCTGAAAGAGCGCCAGGCTGTTGGCGGTGTGCGAAGCGAAATGTGCGAGCTGAGCGAGAATCACTGAATCGTTCCTCCTAAGGAGATTCTTCTTCTACTGCGTTGAACCCGCCGCGGCGGGCAATTCTACGAAACGCGGCCGCCAAGCCAGGCCAGTCCGCATTCAGCCAAAAGGAAAACCCCCTGCCGAATTCGCAGGGGGTCGAGGGTTGCATCACCCACCCAGGGTGAAGATTACGTTGACTGTCGTTTCCACCTCCACCGGCTCGTTGTTGAGCAGGTAGGGCCGGTAACGCCAGGACTTCACCGCGTCAAGGGCTGCCTGTTGCAGCATGGCCGGCCCGCTGATGACGTGAAGGTTTTCAATGGTTCCCTGCTTGGAGATGGTGGCCTGTAACACCACGGTGCCCGAAACGCGCGCCGCCTTGGCAATGGGCGGATAGATCGGCTGCGTCTTCTGGATGAGCTGACCAGCCATGACGCCCGCCGAGATGTTGACTTTCTTCGGGGGCGCGGCCTGCACCTTGGGTGCGTTGCCGGTGCCAAACATGCTGCCCATGACGCCGCTGCTGCCGCCCATGCCTTCCATGCCGGCCACGCCAAAGCTCGAAGGCGGCGCTTCCTTCTCCGTGACCATCTGAATGTTGTGCGGAATCTTGGTAGGCGCCGTGAGCTGATTGTTCATCATCTCCGACTGCACGTGGACCACCTTCACTTCAGGCGGAGGCGGAGGCGGCGGAGGGGGCGGAGGCGGAGGCGGAACGGTCAGCACCGTCGCCATCAACGCACTGGGCAACGCCTCTGGGTAGATCAGCGGGACCAGAATGAGCGAGATCAGAATCAGAGAACAGAACTGAAGGGTGATAAAGGCCCACCTGAAGACCTTCTTGTTCTCCACACGTCCGGTGCTTTCGAAAGTCGAGTCACCGAACATCCCCGTAATCTCGAGCTCGGGTCTTGGCCTGAACGCATGCATCAAATCGAGCGTGACGCACACCGCCCAGAAAAGAAATCCGCCAATCGCGTAGGCCACGCTGGAACTGGTAAAACCGGCCAGCAGGACCAACCCTCCCCACTCAATCGTGAAGAGCCAAGCTGCAAGCCTGTCCCTGCGCGCCACGTAATGAAGCAACGCAAGCAAAACGAGGAAGACGCCCAGGCTTATCAGCGACGTTACAACGATTGTTTCATCCATAGCCGTGCCCCCTGTCCCCGCGGCTTCTGCGGTTCGCATGACCGCGGCCGTCCGGGATCAGATCACTCCTATTTTAGACACCGGCGGGAGCCTAAATGTTCCCGGTGGCGCCTGCCCCTCATATAGAAGTGAAACAACCTTATCAAACCCTGTGGTCGAACTGCAAAGACTGCTGCAAAAACGGTGCAAAATAACGACTTCCGGGAACCCGTCCCTCTCGCGCCCGGGTCGGCCCTGCGGAAGCCGATGCGTCACCGATGAAACGCACCCCGTTGCGGTTGGATGCGAGCAGTCCGCTTTGAGGTCGCCACGCCTCATGCTTTTGCGCGCCTTGTCGCCGGGAGCGATACGCTTTTGCCTTTGCCGGCGCGAAACTGTTGCCAGGCCACCAGCATGGGAGCGGCGATGGCGATCGAAGAATAAGTCCCGATGAGGATGCCAACCACCAGCGCAAACGAGAAACCGTTCAACACCTGGCCGCCGAAGACGAAAAGAGAAAGCACGGTAAGGAAGGTCAGGCCCGAGGTTAGGACGGTCCGGCTCAGGGTCTGGTTGATACTGCGATTGACCAGGTCGGGGAGCGGCTCGCGACGGCTCAGGCGCAGGTTCTCGCGGATGCGGTCGAAGACGACGATGGTGTCGTTCATCGAGTAACCGACCAGGGTGAGGATCGCGGCGATAACGGTGAGGCTGATTTCACGCCCGGTGAGGGCGAAGGCGCCGATGGTGATAAGGGTGTCGTGGAAGCAGGCCACCACCGCGGCAACGCCGTAGATCAACTGAAAACGGAACCAGAGATAGACCAGCATGCCGGCCAGAGAGAACAACGTGGCCTGTATGGCTTTCTTCTTCAACTGCTCGCCCACGGTGGGCCCGACCACGTGAACTTGTACGCCTTTGACTGGATCAAAGTGGTTATTGTAGTGCGCCTGAAGGGCATCTACGACAGTCTTCCTTCCGACATCGAGGGCGTTCTCGTTCATCTCCTCGGGCAAGCTGATGAGGACTTCATTACTGGAAGGTTCGCCAAAGGTCGTAATTCTTGCATCCTTGATGCCGGCCGCGGCGATGGCCTTGCGAATGGCCTCGATGTCGGGGCGGTTGGCAAACTGCACCTGGACTTCAGTGCCACCGCGAAAGTCCACGCTCAATGGTACGGGCGTGCCCATATGCTTCCAGTTCCAGGTCATCTTGATGATGCCGGCCACACTGAAAATCATGGAAAAGGCCAGGAAGTACCATTTCCACCCCAGCCAGTTCACGTTGACGCTGCGAAAGAATTCCACTGTTCTCTACTTCCTTCCTTCTTTCGGGCCTAGTTCCTCAGTCCCTTGGTCCATCGTCCCTCGAGCTGGTTGCATAGATGCCCGGGCCCGGTTCAGAAGACATCCCTCAGGGGCTAAAGCCCCAGTGTTTATGCGCCTTTCACGGCACGGCTCGAAGCCGTGCCCCTTCAAAAGACCATTTATGCAACCAGTTCAAGTCCCTAGTCCCTAGTCCCTAGTCTCTAAATCGAGACCATCTCGCCAGTTTTCAAGTGATTCAAATGCGCGTCGAAAATGACCCGCGAAACAAAAACTGCGGTGAAGAGATTGGCCAGCAAACCGACGGTGAGCGTGGTGGCGAAGCCCTTCACGGGACCGGTCCCGAACATGAAGAGAATAGCCGCCGAAACGATGGTGGTGACGTGCGTGTCGACAATGGTGACCCAGGCGCGGGCGAAGCCCTGATCCACTGCCGCCGAAGCCGCCTTGCCGGCGCGAATCTCCTCGCGGATACGCTCGAAGATAAGAACGTTCGAATCGACGCCCATACCGATGGTAAGAATGACTCCGGCGATGCCGGGTAAGGTGAGGGTAAGCGTGAGCCCACCGCCGCCTGAGGCCCTCGCCAGGATGGTGGAGAGGCCCATGATCCCCAACAGAATAATGAGGTTAAGCAGGAGCGCCAAGTCGGCATTGATGCCCGATCCCTTGTAGTAAACGAGCATGAAAATCATCACCAGGACGAATCCCACGATGGCCGCCGTAACGCCCTCTTTGATGGAGTCGGCGCCCAGCGTTGCGCCCACCGTGCTGGCCTCGATGTAGTTCAGCGAAGCTGGCAGCGCGCCACTGCTGAGCAACTTCGAGAGTTCCATGACTTCTCTCTGGGTGAAGGATCCTTCAATCCGGCCCTGGTCACGGATGGCGTTCTGGATGACGGCGACACTGCGCACGGTGCCGCCCATGACGACAGCCATCGACTTGCCTACGTTGGCGCTGGTGTAGTCGTAGAACTTGTCGCCGGCCTCATCGGTCAGCGTGAACTCCACGGTTTGCTGGCCGGTGTTGCTGTTCATACCCGGAACGGCAGAGCGAAAGTCGCTGCCCGCGACCACTGCAGACCGGCCCAGAATGTAATAGGAGACACCGTTGGCGCCGGCCAGGTCGCCGGAAGTGGCCAGGATTTCCTGATCGGGAGGAAGCGCGCCGTTCACGCTGGCCAGGGCGGATTGCTCGTCCTGGAACGGACCGCCCTCGACAGGGTGAATCTCAAGACGGGCCGTGGCCTTGATGATGTTCTTCACCTGGTCGAGGTCGCTGACGCCCGGCAGCTCCACCAGAATCTGATTGGCCCCCAGGCTGTACTCCTCGATCAGCGGCTCACTCACGCCCAAAGAGTCGACGCGATCGCGGATGGTTTCGATGGCCTGCTCGACAGTTCTGTTGTCGAGGTCGCTTTCGTACGTCGGCTTCATGGTCAGCGTCCACGAATTTTCCGAACCGCCGGAAACATCGTATTCGTTGACGTACTTGTTGCCGTCCAGCAGCGAGCTGACTGCGTCCGCTTGTGTGGGCGACGTGCCGTCGATCCGGATGACATCAGGCTTGGCGGGGTCCGGCTTGTACACCTGCGAGAAATTCAGGTTCGCCTTCTTCAGGTCTGCCTGGAGGGTCTGTACGGAGTTGTCGGTCTCAGCGTTGACGGCATCGGAGACCTGTACCTGGAGGATCAGGTGCGCGCCGCCGCGCAAATCGAGGCCGAGGTGAATCTGGTTGCCGATAGCGCTGAGCAGCGCGTGGCCGCTGATGCCCGACGGGATGCCAAAAATGCCGTACAGGCAGAGCAGAAGGACAGCGATGATGAGGATAATTTTGTTGTTGAGGTTTTTCTTCATCGTTTCGATTCTCTGGCGCGAAAGCTTAGAGGGCTCCAGGCCCTTAGGAACTCTTCGCTTCCTCCTGGGTGGTGACAGAAGCGATCGCGTTCTTGGTGACTTCGAGCTTCAGGTTGTCGGGGGCGACGCGAATGATGATGGTATCGTCTTTGATCGACAGGATGACGCCGCGAATACCGCCCGCGGTGGTGACGCGATCGCCGGACTTGATGTTGGCCAGCATCTGCTGCCACTGTTTTTGGCGCTTCTGCTGGGGGCGGAACATGAGCAGATAGAGGAGCGGAATAAACAGCAGAAGCGGCAGCACCAGGCTGAAACCGCCGCCAGCTCCGGACGCGGGTGGCGACGCCCACCATGCGAAACTCAAGACCACGTTCATTTTTGCCTACGTCCTTTGCTCGCCCCGCATGCAGCGATTGCCGATTTCGGGCACAAGCACACCCGGCCATTGCTGCCGGGGCTTCTCAAAAAAGAGATTTGTCTCCGGGAAAGGTTCTTGAAACCCCGGCCCACCCCCGAGCAAACAACGCTCGCAGGGTGCTGGTCTTCAATGCCCGGGATCTGGAAGGAGGGTTTCGCCGGGCAGGCCAGGAACGGAAAACCGGCCCTGCCTACGAGCACCTTGTAACCCTACTACCGCCTGCTTCCTTTTCGACACAGCCTTCCTTTGACAATCCCGCGCAGGGAAGGCCGTTTGCGACCGGCTCTTCCCAGCAGGATGCCAAAAGAATGCCTGAATAGATAAGAAATGTGCGGCGGGTTCGGTGTCAAGGCAGGCAGTCGACGAAGCTGGCGTACGGTTAAGCCTCGCTCTCTCACTCCCTTGCTGCCTTGCTCCCTACCCCGGCGGGTGGCTCGGCTCCCAGTAGCGAAGCTCGGGGTGAGCACAACTGAGGCAGAGAAGCTGGCCCTCAGCCAACTCAACGCGGCCGAAGTTGACCCCCTCGCCACAGCGCGGGCAAACGGTGCGGTCGCCGGAATGGCCGGGCAGGTCGGCGGCATCGATAGCAACGTGAACCCGCTGCTCGCGAAAGAGTTGGGAATCGGGCAGGTCGCGATAGGCCTGCACCTGGCGGTCGTTCTTGGTTTCAAGATGGCGGTAGAGCTGGTGGGCAAGATCGCGGGATTCTTCGAGAGCGACGATGCGGATGGCGCGGTCGGCGGCGAGGTCGACGAAGGTAGCGGCCATCTTGCCCCAATCGCGAAACTTGAGCGCGCGCTTGCCCAGGCGGCAGCCTGTGACGAGGGCAATGGCGTCGGTGGCGCATCGGTCGATTTCGACATAGGTCACAAGGCGCTTGCGATCGGCTCCCCGCGGGCGGCCCTCAAAGCCTAGACGGCTCAACCCCAATAGAGCCATGCGCACACCCAGAATCTGGCCTGCGCAAAGGTGGCCGTGCGCGGCCTCGGCCTCAATGAGAAGTTGGTCGATGGATTCCATGGTTTCGATTTGGCGAATGGGGCCTAGGGTGGCTACGATCGTTCGAGCGCCGTGCTTGCACTGTACAACCTCACACCCCTTTTGGTGGATTTTGGCACCTGTCGCTGCATACGGAGATCGGTTTTTGCCCTTACCCCGCTCCCGCGCAGTCCTCGAGAATCCGCACGACCTCTAGCATGGTGCTCCAACTCCGTGTTGTGGCCGGTGCGCCGAAGAGGTGGTCGAGCTGGCCAAGATAGCCGATCGTCTTCATCTGGCGGCGATACACGCCAAAAACCAGCCGTCTCTTCGCGCCCATGATGCGCACAAACCATTCCCCATCGGGAATCGACGCCGGCAGGGAAACCTTGCTGCGGCCAGCTTTCGACAGAATGCTGACAAATTGAATCTGATCGGGGCGCGACGTCACCGATCGAAATGGATTCTCCGCCGCCAGCCGGATCAGATCACGGCCCTCGCAGACCGCAATCACGGCTTCGTGCGGCAGTTTGCGCCGCAGTTCAGCAAGTAAATGCGCGCGGGGGCCTGGTTTGCGAACGACAAGGGTTCCCGCGGCGCCAACGTTGACTACATCGTAGGCAGCCAGTTCCTTGGCGAGCACGCTGGGGCGAAACCTTCTATGCCCTCCAACATTGATGCCTCTGAAGAAAACGACCAGAGCCATACAGGTGCGAGGACACCATTATCCCATCGGCCTTCGACGTGACCAAGGCAAAAAAGCAGACGGGATCGGGCAGCGGGCTTGGATGCCGGGGATTATTTCGGAGGTGCTGCCTCGGGCGCCGCGTCATCGTCGCCGGCATCTTCAACGAGCACAGCCGATCCGGGGGCCAGGTCGTAGCTGACGGCCTCGGCGCCCGCAGGATGAAAGGTGATGCGAAGGGGCTCGCGCTGCCATTCGGGCGGGGCGCAGGCAGGATCAGGGTGGTTTTCGGTATCGAAAGCGGAAAGTTTTTTGGCCAGCACCGGTTTGCGCACGGCCACCTGCGCGACCACGGCGTAGAGGCTTTTGCCGCTTGGCGTCAGGCCGCAATAGGCCGCATAGTCGCGAAACCAGCTCACCTGGCTCGCGCCGGGATCGTAGTCGGGCAAGTGGAGGGCGGTAACACGGCCAGTGACGCGGTCGACCAGCAGCCAGGGGCCACGCTGCCACACCCAGCGAACTTGCTCGGAGGCGGGCGCGGCGGGTTTGCCGGTGGCGGGCGGCTTGTCGCTGGGCAGAGCGTCGTTAAGGCGGATGACGCGGCGAATCACAAAGCTGCGGTCGGTGACGTCATGTGCGTCGCCGGTAGTCCACTCCTTCAGAACGCCGTCGACCAGAAGAGCCCGGATCTTGAGGGCATCCTCCCCCGCAGCCGCCCCGGAAGGGTCTCCACCTTTGGAGTAAGGCACCTTGCGGACCGCGCCGAGGACTACGGAGTGCTTGCGCGGGGCAGCTAAAGCGGTGGGGGCGACGAGGGGGAGAATTGCGAATAGTAATGCGACGAAGACAAGATTTCCCCGAGCGTGCATAACGCGTGTTTCTCCTCGCGAGTTTGGAAACACGCTCCTGGGAAAAGGCCGCTTACGCAGCGGCAACAATTGCAGCTGAAGAGATTCTTGCGCATGATTCTAACCCAAAATCAGATTCCCGCGGCCTCGATGGAGCGAGCAACGCGGAAGGCCGTGCTTTCGCGCAGGTGGCCGGCGAGGATCTGCATGCCGACGGGCAGGCCGGATTTCGTCGCGCCGCAAGGCACGGTGACCCCGCAGATGCCTGCGAGGCTCGCGGTAACCGTATAAATATCAGCGAGATACATGGCGAGCGGGTTACCGGTTTTTTCGCCCAGCTTGAATGCAGGAAAGGGTGAAGTGGGCGTGATGATGGCATCGACCTCCGCGAAGGTACGGAGGAACTCCTCGGCGAGGATGCGGCGCACCTGTTGCGCCTTCAGGTAGTAGGCGTCGTAGTAGCCGGCCGAAAGCGCGTAGGTGCCGAGGAAGATGCGGCGCTTCACTTCAGGGCCAAAGCCCTCGTCGCGTGAGTGCGAGTACATATCAGAAAGGGTTCCCGAGCGTGGCGAGCGGTAGCCGTAGCGCACGCCGTCGAAACGTGCGAGGTTGGCACTGGCCTCGGCCGTGGCCACCAGGTAGTACGTGGGAACCGCGTACTTGGTGTGCGGCAGCGAGACGGGCTTGATGATGCAGCCCGCGGCCTCAAGCGCGGCAATTCCCTTCTCGATGGTGGCGCGCACCTCAGCGTCGAGGCCTTCGGCGAAATACTCGGCCGGTACGCCGACGCGCAGGCCGGCAGCGGGCTGGTCGCTTTCGGCGGCGTAGTCCGGGACGGGAGCCGGGGAACTGGTGGCGTCGCTGGGATCGTGGCCCGCGATGACGCCCAGAAGCGAGGCGGCGTCGCGGACGTTGGCCGCGAAGGGGCCGATGCGGTCCAGCGACGAGGCGAAGGCAATCAGTCCGTAGCGCGAAACGCGGCCATAGGTGGGCAGCACGCCGACGACTCCGCAAAAGCTGGCGGGCTGGCGAACCGAGCCGCCTGTATCGGAGCCCAGCGCGCCGACGGCGAGGTTGGCGGCCACTGCCGCGGCCGAGCCGCCGCTGGATCCACCGGGAACGCGCTCCGGATCGACGGGATTGCGCACGGGGCCGTAGGCGGAGTTCTCAGTCGACGAGCCCATGGCGAACTCGTCGCAGTTGGTCTTGCCCAGCAGCACGGCGCCGGCGGCTTCAAGCCTGGCGACGGCGGTGGCATCGTAAGGCGGGCGATAGCCCTGCAGGATTTTGGAGCCGGCCGTCGAGGGCGCGCCCTGCATAACGAGTACGTCTTTGATCCCGAGGGGAAGCCCCGCCAGGATAGGGAGCGGATCGCCTTTTGCGGCCATGGCATCGATACGGGCGGCCTGCGCGAGCGCGCGCTCTTTGGTCAGGCTCAGGTAGACGTTCAGCCGCGGATTGAGCTTCTCGATGCGCTCGTAGTAGCCGGCGGCGAGGTCCGCAGCTTGGGTGCGACCCTCGGCAACCTCGCTGCGCAGCGCGGCGAAATTCTTAGGCTTCTCGATATAGCTCTCGGCTGTTTTCGTCTCGGCGGGCAAGCCTGTTCCTTCTCCGGTCTTCCTGTTCCTGTCCTCAGTTCTCTCTTCTCTGTTGCCTGTTCCCTATCTTTCGATCACCTTCGGCACTTTGAAAAAGGCGCCATCGGTTTCGGGCGCCTGGCTCATGACGGCGGCGCGGTTGAGCGAAGGCACGAGGCTGTCGGATCGCAGCGCGGCCGGGGGCGCATTTTCGAGCTCGCTTACCAGGGCCAGCGGCGCCACCCCTGACGTATCGAGCTCATTCAGCTCGGCCACGTAATCGAGAATCGCGTTGAGGTCGCGCAGCATGCGGTCCGTTTCCTCGGGAGCAAGTTCCAGATGGGCCAGCTCGGCCACGCGCTCCACATCGGCGACGGTCACTTTGTCGGTCATTGCGTGAAACTCCTCTTCGCGGCGGCTTTGCGTCCTTGCGCCGATCCTGATTCGAATCTCAAAGCTCAAGTATATCGGCTCGCGCAGTGAAGAAAGTGCGGAGTGAAGGGAGTGCAAGGAGTGAAGAAGTGAAGGAGCGCCTCAGTTGACCGTCAGCGTGACATTCACGCTCTGCGTGATGCCCGTGGAGGTGATGTTAACGGGAATGGTGTAAGTGCCTGCCGGCGTGCCGGAGCCGCCGCCCTGCCCGCCCGAACCTCCGCCACCAGTTCCTCCGCCGGAGCTGGTGCAGCTGGAGATGCCTCCGGCCAGAAGAACCGCCAGCACAACCGCGCGGAAGATTCTGCGCCGACGCCAAACGCCAAGAGGCAGAAGGAGCAAGCCGCAGGCCAGAGGCAGGACGCGCCAGAATGCGGAGTGCTTGGACCCCGGTGATTCGAGGCGAGCCGAGGAACCGCTGCCGGTGGAGATCTCGACAATGATATTGCCCTGCACGCCAGCACCTAGGGATTGGGAGCTGGGATTGAAGAGGCAGAGCGCGTTGGAGGGCAGCGTGCCGCAGGCGAAGGTAAAGGTACCGCCGGAGCCCGCGGGCGTGATGACCAGGGTGTAGTTGGCTTGCTGGCCAGGGGTAACGGTCTGGCTTGCTGGGCCGGAGATGGAGACAGTGAAATCGAAACCGGTGCCCGACAACGCCACGGTGGCCGGTGCGACCACAACGGGAGATGTGACGGACAATGTGCCAGTCGCTGAGCCGCCGGCGCTGGGTTGAAAGACGACCGAGGCGGTGCAGTTGGCGCCGGCCGCCAGGCCGCTGGCGCAGGTGTTCTGGCTAACGCTGAACGGAGACGGCGCCGCCAGCGAAACGGAGCCGATGGCATAGCTTGAGGAGTTGGTGACCGTTACCGATTGCGCACTGCTGGATTGGCCAGCGGCCACGACAGGGAAGTTGAGTTGCGCCGGGTTTGCGGCCAGAGCGGTGGAAAGCTGCCCGGCGCCATTGAGCGGGATGGAGGCCGGAGCCACACCGGGGGTCGAGGAGGAGATGGCGAGCGTGGCGGCGATAGCCCCGGTGGCGTTGGGTGTGAAGATAATTTGCACCATGCAGTTGCTGCCGCTGTTCAGTTGTGCTCCGCAAGTGTTGGCAGTAACGGAATAGCTGGCGGCCGCAGCGCCGGTAATGGCAATGCCCACGTTGGCCATGGATGAGCCGCCGCTGTTGGTGATCGTGACGGATTGCGGAGAACTGGCTACACCCGGCTGCTGGTTGGTGAAGGTGAGACTGGACGGATTGACGCTGAACGCGGGCGCGGCGAGGCCGGTTCCGGCGAGCGACACGGTCTGCGCGCGCAGGGCGTCGGAGATGGTGAGCGTGCCCGTGGCTGCGCCCGTCTGCGTGGGAGCAAAAACCACGCTGATGGTGCAAAGCGAGCCCGCGGCAAGCTGCGTGGTGCAGTTGTCGGTTTGCTGGAACGGGCCCGTGACGGAAACGGAGATGGAGGTCAGGGGCACGCCGCCGCTATTGGTGATGGTGACGGGGAGCGCGGAAGAAAGTTGCCCCTCAGGCGTCACGGGAAAGGTGAGCGACGAAGGATTTAGGGTATCAGTCGGCGCCGAGGCGCCGGTGCCGTTGAGTTGGACGGTCTGAATTCCGGCCGCGCTGGTGAGGGTCAGCAGGCCGGCTATGGCGCCGGCTTGCGTGGGCGCGAACTCCACATCGAGCTGGCAATCGGAGTTGGCGGCCAAAGTACCGGAACCCGAGCTCGTCACGCACGAGTTGCTGGAAAGGACGAAGGGCGGAGTGACGGAAATGCCGGAGATTGTGACCGCCACAGAACTTGAGTTGGCGGCCGTCACCTGCAACGGCGTGGAGGTGTCGTCGACTTCGACGGTGCCGAAGTTCAATGTGGCCGGGCTGAGGGTAAGCGTGCCTGCCGGCGACCCGGTTCCGGTGAGGTCGACGGTGAGCTGGCCGCCGTAGACATTGGCGAAGATGGTCATTTCGCCGCTCAAGGCGCCTGTGGCTTGCGGTGTAAATGTGACCTGGATAGTGCAACTGGAGCCTGGGGCGACGGTGGCAATGACGCAGTTGTCGGTCTCGCTGAAGTTGCCCGTGACGGAGGTGGAAGTGGACACCAGAGCGATGTTGCCGCTGTTCTGCAGGGTGACGGTGAGCGGGCTGCTGGAAGTGCCGACAGTCTGGTTTGAAAAGACGAGCGAAGAGGGGTTGGCAACCGCGGAAGTGACAGCCGTGGCCGCGCTCGACAGTGGCGTCTGCCAGATGCCGCGCCCGTAGGTGCCCGCAACCAGGACCTGTGCGGAAGCAGCGGCTGGAGCGGCGCTGAGAGACACGACGGGCGCTGTGGGCAATCCGGTGCCAAAGCCCGACCAGCAGTTGGATTGTGCCTGCGCGCAGTTGGCGATTTCAGTGGTGAAGTAGACTCCCAGATCGGTGGCCACGTACACGGTATTGGCGTTTTGCGGATCGACGGCGAAACTGTTGGCAGGCGCGTGGGGCAGGTTCGCCGTTACGTCGCTCCACGTGGCCCCACCGTTCGTGGAGCGGTAGACAGTGCCGATTTGCTGCACCGGACTGTCCATTCCGGCAACGGTGACGTAAACGGTATTGCCGGTCGGATCGTGGCTGTCGATGATGATGCTCGAGATGTCCAGACCGTAGTAGTTGAGCGCGTAGGCGTCGTTCACGACAGGATTAAGCGTGAGATCGTTCCAGACGGGCCCAGCGCCGGAAGAAGGATTGAGAACCGCGCTCAAGACATGTCCGGGCAGGTTAGCCCCGTTATAGCCGGCTCCGTACATGCCGGCGTAAATCACTTCGCTGCTGGAGGAAATCTTGAGGGCGGCCACGGAACGGATGAGTGCGTCTCCGTTGCAGGGGAACGTGGTGGCGCCGCTCCAGAGAATCGGGCTGATGGCGTTGCTGGAGCTCCAGCCGCCTCCGGCAGCCGGGCCGCGCCAGACGCGGCAGGTTCCGATAATGAGCTGCGTGCTGTCGAGCGGGTCCACGAGAAAGGGCGCCGGGGTAGGCATGGAAACGCCGTCCCCGCCCACATCGGCGTCGTTGACCACGGGGCTCGAGCCAAAGGAGGCCGGCGTGCAGGGGCCGGCCTGCGAGCACAGATAGATGGCCACTCCATCCTGGTTGTTGATGTACCAGTTGGAGCTGTTGCGCGGGTCGACGGCCACCGGGCCGCCGTAGCCGGTGAGAATCTGTGGCCAGTCAGCGACCGGTGCGCTGCCCTTGATGCCCGCGGACCCATTGACTCCCAGGCCCGCCATCAGGTCGTACGGCGTATCGGTGATTGGGCCCAGGCTGACAACTTCTGCCAGCGAGCCGAGGCCGCTATTCAGGTTTTGAAAATGCGTGGCATCTGACGCCGGGCAGGCAGGGCCGCTTTCGCCGATGCCGTCGGTGGAACGCCAAAGGCCGCTATCGTTGCCAAGGAAGATCTCGAGCGGATTAGCGGCGTTCCAGGCCAGAGCGTGCTGGAACTCACCCACCTGGGCGCTCATGCACGTGGTGGAGTTGGTGGTGTTGCGCCACGAGCAGCCCTGCGACACGGGGCAATTGGTCTTCCACAGGTCGTTGGCGCCGGCCAAAACCACGGTTTCCTGGCCGGAGGGAATGGCGGCGAGTGTGAGGTTGTAGAATCCGTCCGCAATAGTAGCAGGCCCCTGAAGGTTGCTGGTTTCCAGGGCGGCCGTACTCCACTGCTGCGCGAAGGTGATCGACGCGTTGGTGCAGCTGCCGTTGCGGACGGCGCACTGGTCCTGCCACAGGCCCTGGTCCTGATCGTTGAGATCGACCGTCCAGGCGAAGGTGTCGCCCGTTTGCGGATTGACCGCCAGCGCTCCGCGGAAGATAGGGCAGGCGATAGATGAGGATGTGTCCCTGGCAGGACACATGGCGGTGGTGAGAGCCGCGCCTGGCTGGTTGGCCATGCGCGTCCAGGTGATGCCATCGGGGGACTGGTAGTAGCCGTGAAAACGGACCGCGGCGATGAACAGTTGCCGCACCGGATTCCAGACCACGGCCGTGGCCGAGCTGCCGGGAGGCATAAAGGGGCCGAGCGGCCCCTGCACGTTGGCGCCGTTGCCGTCAGTGATTGTGGCCAGGTGCCAGGTGGCGCCGCTGTCGGTGGAATAAAAGAGGCCATCGTAGTCGGTGTTGAACGCATCCGCATCCACCAGCGTGCCTTCATAAGCCTGGGCAACTGCAGCAACAACGAGCTGGGGATTGACGGTACTCCAGGCAAAACCGGCAAAACCCTGGCCGTAAAAGGCGTAGTCATAGTTGCTCAGGGCGTCTTCTACGTCAGCGGTTTTCCCGATGAGGCTCCAGGTGTTGCCGCCATCGGTGGAGCGGAGGATACCGGCGCCATAGTAAGAGTCCAGCGTGTCGTTGGGATCGCCCGTGCCGGCAAGGACGACGCCGGTTTCGCCGGGCTGCACGGTCAGCGCGCCGATGCTGATGGAGGCGTCGGCAGCGCCCGAGAGTGCTGCCAGAGCGTCAGTAAGCGGGGTAAAGGAAATGGAGGAGGGCGTGGTGACGCCCGCGTTGTTGGCCATCCAGACGCCCCCACCCGTGGTGCCCAGGTAGAGCCGGTTTCCGGTGCTATCGGAGGGGTCGAGGGCGATGGCGGCCACGCGGCCGGTGATGAGGCCGAAATTGGCCGTTGCGACCGCGGCCGGGCCGAGAGGCTGCCACGTGGCAGCGGCGCCAGCGCTTGCCTGTGCTTTGAGCAACGCCGTGTGGGCCGACGAACCTGAAAATCGCAAACGGCGGGCGGCAACCGCTTTCGCGGGGGGCGCGTGCCCAGGGCGAAAATTTCGCTGCGCGAGAAAACGCTGCGCTGCAACGACGTGCGGAGGCAGGGTCTCCGGCGGCCGCGCGTTTTCAGTTGGTTGCCGTGAGGAATTGGACTGCGGAGGGTTGTCGGGATTCTGCGCCCAGGTGGCTGCGCCGAACGAGCCATCGAGAAGAAGCCAGGCGGCGAGCAACAGGCTTGCCCGGAATCTGCGGCCCGCGCGGTGCGGCTGCCGCTTGATACTCTTCCCTGCCCTGACGCCGCCATCACGGATCTTGCACTTGCATTCGAACATCGGCTTCGTCTTGCGGATCCAGTGCCGGACTCCGGCTTCCCCCCTCTCATGAAAATCTTCTAATGGGGATAAGCACGGAATCGATCGAATCACGCGGAACGAAACACGCAGTTTCTGGGTTTGAAATCGCGGCCCATTATAGGACAGCTTCAAAAAGACGCAACGTGTGATTGATCACACATGCAAGTTCGCGCCCAGCCGTCGCGAATTTCGCTTTCACGCCGACAATGTTCGCGCCTAAACTTGGAATGAGGCTGATATGGAAGAGCTTTTCCCAAAGTTCCTCGCGGGTCTGATCATCTTCTTCCTCCTTTGCGTGCTGGCCGTCGGGATTCGCGCGATCGCCCGCGACGCGAGACGGCGCGGCAAATCGGCCTTCCTCGTCGTCCTGCTGTGCCTTGTGTCTTTTCCCTTGGGCATGCTTCTGTGGCTTGTCTTTCGACCTGAGCCTCAAGATGGAGACAGGCCGCCGTTTCGCCTCCGCGACCAGCCGTCCAATAAGCCCTCAGGAATGTCGAGATCCTTGAACTGCACTAAGTTGGCTGCGGCGCGCCGCCCTTGCCGGAGCCGTGCTGGCGGATGTACGCCTCCCCGTCGAACTTGCGCGAGTATGATGCGCTCGTCATGGAGCGCGCCAACCCGAAGACAGGGCGGTTGAACCAGGGCCGGTCGAGCTTGCCCACGATGACCCAGCCGATGCCGGCGTAGCCGTTGGGATCGCCGCCGTCGAGCTCGCAGCGGTCGTTGAGGATCACGGCCCAGTCGAAGGCCGTGGCCGGATCGGGCGCCCATTCGAGGTTCCGCCCCCACGTGAAGGTGACGGGGGCGAATGCCTGGACGGTCGTGAAGCCGCTGAGACCGACACCGTAAAGGCAGGGAACAGAAGAGCGAGGAAGCTCCTTGACGAGAAACAGCGTCAAGCTCAGCCAGCCCCGAATTCAATTTTGTATGCGGGGAATAATATGAAGCAACATCAGAAACTCGACTACCTATGCGCTCGATTTCTTCTGCCATCCGGCGTCAGAACATTGCGCTGATTCTGATCGGTATCGCCTTCTCATCTCTTGGATACTACCTGCTACTCCGCTCTGACTTTATTGACACGCAGCCAAGAGAGGCGAGCTCCCAATCCGGCCTTATCTATCCGCTGCCGAGCCGCGGTTCCACCTATTTCCTCTCTGCGGCCCAATCCACAGAGCTCGGGCTCCTCAAGTACACGTTTGCAGCGTCATTTCTTCTCGGCGTGCTCCTCACCAGGCAGGCCACTCAGACTGTGAGGCTCGTGATTTCGGCGCTCTCCATCGTGTCAGCGGGAACGACCCCCTATTCGTCGAAGACTTTAAAGCGGTCCCCAGGCAAGGACCCCACTGAGTTCAATGGGTCCCCGGCGCTGTTCTTCGGTTCGGCCACATTGTCCTTCGCGGTATTCTGGCTCTCAATCTCTCCAGCTGCCTCGGCGCTGGTTCATAGGGGCATCATCCTGCCACCGTGAGGGGGAAAAATCGGGATACTCGAGCAAGTCGAGATCAAACGGTCACAGCGACACGCTGCCCCTCTAACAAAAGCAAAGGCCGCCCGCAGGCGGCCCGCTGTTCCCTAATCCCAGCTTCTACCAGCTCCCCCACGCACGCGTGAAGTAGTCGGCAAGGGTCATGCCGATGAGCACGAGGAACGTGAACAGCCCCGAGGCTACGGTGAGCTTGGTGAGCCTGGGGCTGTACTTGACGTGCATGAAGAACAACACCACCAGCGTCATCTTGGTGCAGGCGATGGCCAGCGCGACCACCGGGTTCCAGAAGAGCGTGAGCCCCGGAGCGATATGCCACTCGCCCAGGTCGATGTACGAGGCCCAGACGGTGAGACCCGTAAAAACAAGCAGCGCCAGCAGAATCCCCAGATAAAGGAACGGGCTGACAATGTGTTGTTCGCCTTGTTCGTGTTCTTGACTTTGTCCGTGCGATTCGCTCATGGCGTTTCCTCTAGTAGCGGCTGATCAGGTACAGCAGCGGGAACAGGAAGATCCAGATGATGTCGACGAAGTGCCAGTAAAGCCCGAAGTTCTCAACAAACGTAAAATGCCCGTTGGTATACGCGCCGGTTCGCGCACGGATGAAGAGGTACACCAGCAGGCCCACGCCGATTACCATATGCAGGGCGTGCATTCCCGTCATGGCGAAATAAAGAAAGAAATACTCTTGCGTTTTCTGGGCCATATCGGGCGCCAGCGGCTTGTCGTGGTACTCCGTGTAGACTTCGGGGTCGGATTGCGGATCCAGGAACGACTGCTCGCTCCAGTGAAATCCCGGAACGTGATGCTTCACCCATTTTTCGTGCCATTCGATGTACTTGATGCCAAGAAAGGTCACACCCAGCAGAAATGTGAGGCCGAGGAACAAAAGCAGCGCGCCTTTGCGCCGCATCTGGGCTGACCAGACACTCATCGCCATGGTGAAGCTGGAAACGATGAGGACGGCGGTATTGGCCGTACCCCAGCCGATCTTCAATTGGTGCGAACCCTCCACAAAGGCCGGGTAATACCAGTTGCGCATGATGAGGTAGGACGCGAAGAGGCCGCCGAAGAACATGATTTCGGTGAGCAGGAAGAGCCACATGGCGAAGTTGGTGGCGTCAAACTGCTGTGCGACCGACTCGAAATGATGGCGCTGGTAGGAGGGATGCTCGTGCCGAGCCTCAGCCACTGCGCTGTTGGCCGTTGCGGTGCTATCCGACACTAGGCCACCTCTTTCTCTTGTTGCCGAGCGGGATTCTGTTTTTCGAGCCAGTCGTAGTCGTAGGCTTCGTGGTCCATGATGGGAATCTCAACGAAATTCTCGGTCAGCGGCGGCGATTGCGTCTGCCATTCCAGTCCCGTTGCCTGCCAGGGGTTGTCACCGGCAACGGCGCCGTATTTCAGCGACCAAGTGAGGTAGAGAATCGGCAGCAGGTAGCCGACGCCGAGAATCGACGCGCCCGCGGTGGAGAAGACGTTGAGCGCCTGGAACTCGGGCGGGTAAGCGGCGTATCTCCGCGGCATGCCCAGCATGCCCAGGATGAACTGCGGGAAGAAAGTGAAGTTGAAGCCGATAAAGGTGGTCAACGCGGCGAGTTGCGAAATCTTCTCCGGATACATGCGTCCGGTCCACTTGGGCCACCAAAAGTGGATGCCCGAAAGAAACGCCATCAGCATGCCGCCCACCATGACAAAGTGGAAGTGCGCCACGATGAAATAGGTCTCGGTGAGGTGAATGTCGGTGCCCGTTGAGCCGAGAAAGACGCCGGTCAGCCCGCCGATGGTGAACAGGCCCATGAATCCGATGGCGTAAAGCATGGGCGTTTCGAAGGTAATCGAGCCCTTGTACATGGTGAACGTCCAGTTGAAAATCTTGATGGCCGAGGGCACGGCGACCAGCATGGTGAGCAGCGAAAAGATCAACGCCGAGTAGTTTGAGATGCCCATGATGAACATGTGATGGGCCCAGACGAAGAAAGCGAACACGGCGATGGCCACGGAGGAAAAGGCAACCGCCGTGTAGCCGAAGACGCGCTTGCGGCTGAAGGTAGAGACGACCTCGCTGATTACGGCCATGCCGGGCAGAATCATGATGTAGACCGCCGGGTGGGAGTAGAACCAGAACAAATGCTGGAAGAGCAGGGGATCGCCGCCGAAGGCGGGATCGAAGACGCCGATGTGGAAGATGCGCTCCAGACCAACCAGCGTCAAGGTGATGGCCAGCACCGGGGTGCCCAGCACCATGAGGAGGCTGGCCGCGTAGGTTGACCAGACGAAAAGCGGCAGCCGGAACCAGGTCATGCCGGGGCAGCGCATCTTGTGAATGGTGACGATGAAGTTGAGGCCGGTAAAGATAGAGCTGAATCCTGCCACAAACACCGCCAGCGCCGCAGATACAACATTCGTGTTCAGATAATGAGTCGACAGCGGGGTAGTGAAGGTCCAGCCGGTATCCACTCCGCCGCTGGCCATCGTGTAAATCATCATGCCGCCGGCAATAATGTAGAGATACCAGCTGAGCAGGTTGATCTTGGGCAGAGCAAGATCTTTGGCCCCCACCATCATAGGGATGACGAAATTGCCGATGGTGGCAGGCACGGACGGCACCAGAAAGAAGAAAACCATGATGAGGCCGTGCATGGAAAACACCTTGTTGTAGGTGTCGGCGGCCATCAGCGAGGTCTGCGGGGTCAGCAACTCGAGGCGGATGAGGGCGGCCAGGGACCCGCCAATGAAGAAAAAGAATGTAATCGAAATGAGATAGAGCGTGGCGATCCGCTTGTGGTCTCCGGTGAGCAGCCAGCTGAGCAGGCCGTTCTCCTTGGTCAGGAAGTTCATCTTGGGAATCCTGGCCGTTGATTGATCGGGAAGAGTGACGATGGTGGCAGCGCTCATGGATTTACTCCCTTCTGCGCCGCGGGAGCGTTCCCCGCAGGAGTCGGTTTACCCTCGTTGTCGGCGGGCAACTCGGTGGTGTTCAGCGTTTGCTGCAGACGATAATCGGAATCGAGATTCTTGATGTATTCCACTAGGTCGATGACGCCTTCTTCACTCACCTGGCCCTGGTAGGTGGGCATGATGGGCGCGTAGCCCTGGGTAATGTGTTGCGAAGGATTCAGAATCGCCTCGCGCAGGTAAGCGTCATCGGCGGTGATGCTCTGGCCGCTGGAAAGCGTGAGGTGGGAGTTATAGACGCCCACCAGGCTGGGGCCGCGCGCGTCAGGCCGCGCGTTGTGGCAGGCATTGCAGCTCAGGCTGGCGAAGAGCCGCTCGCCATCCTGGGCCAGCGAGTCGCCGCTGGTGGAGCCTTGCAGCCACTTCTTGTAGTCGTCGGGGGTCATGACCACGATATCGCCGATCATCTGCGAGTGGTTGGTGCCGCAGTATTGCGTGCAAAAGAGGTGATAGGTTCCGGGGGTGGTGGCCTCGAACCAGACACTCGTGTAGCGGCCGGGAATGGCCTCGCGCTTGACACGGAACGCGGGGATGGAAAAGCTGTGAAACACGTCCTGCGAGATGATGGTCAATTGGATGGGACGGCCAGTGGGGATGTGCAGGGCGTTGATCTCATGCTGGCCGCCGGGATGCTCCACCTTCCACATCCATTGCTTGCCCACCACGTAGATGTTCATGGCGTTGGCCGGCGGCGTGTAGATGCGGAAGTAGAGCAGTGCGCCCCACACGAACATGATCAGAAACAGGCCCAGCGGGATGATGGTCCAGGTGGCTTCAAGCAGCGTGGAGCCTTCGATCTGGACCGCGTGCGGGTGGCGCGACTTGTTGTAGAGAATGGAAAAGCCGATAACCAGAAGGATTACAACCGAAAGCCCGACCAGGCTAACCAGGACCATGAAAAAATAAAGCGCGTCCGACTGCGCCGCGATGGTCGACGCCTCGGGCGGAAACAGCGGGAAGTGCTGCAACCACTTCTGGAGAAACTGCCAAAGTACCGGGCTGATATGGTCCATTCCGTTATCCGTTCACTTTCGTTACCGTCCCCAGCGATCCCGGCCCTGCGGGGCGATCGTGCTTGAAATCGCGGCGAAACATCACCAGCATGAATCCGCCCAGAAGCACCAGGGTGACGAAGCCGCCGAGTTGCACCACGCGCGCAACGATTAGGTCGTGCGTGTTGGTGGTGGGATCGTAGTGATAGCAGTAGGTAAGAATGTTGTCGACCGGCGAGCCGATGCGGTTGGCTGAAGCTTCATCGAGGCCGAGTAGCAGATCCTTGGGCGAATACTCGACGCCCATGTAGTACTGCGCCAGCTTGCCTTCGGGAGTGACGATTTGAATCGAGCTGGCGTGGGCGAACTGCGTAAGCCTGCCGTCAGGGCCGGGAATCTTGACGTAGCTGAAACCCACAGCCCGGGTCAGCGCATCGATGTTCTGTTGTGTGCCGGTGAGGAAGTGCCAGCCGTCGGCCGTGTCGGGCCGGCCGTAACGCTTCACGTAGGTGCGCTTTTTGGCGGCGGCAAGGTCAGTGCCCTCAGTGGGATCAATGCTGACCACGATGATGTTGAAGTCCTTGCCAGGCGTGAAGCGGACCATTTCGAGGGCGCTGACCAGGCCGTTCAGCTCTTCTGAGCAGAGCATGGGGCACTGGTAATAGACGAGCGCCAGGATAGCCGGCTTGCGGCCGAAGTAGCCGGCCAGCGGCACCAGCTTGCCGGAGTCGTCAGTGAAGGTGAGGTTGAGGGGCAGTTGCGCATTCAGATGCTGCGCCACGCCGACGCCGTTGAGAATCGAAGGCGGCTTGTCGCTCGCCTGGCCCGCATCCTTGTCGCCGTAGCTCGAAACCTGCGCCGGCGCGAGCGAGCCGCCAAGCGAAAGCAGAATCGAGCCGGCGATCCCGATCATTGCCGCACGCCACGTTCTCCGGATTGTGCTTCTGTGCTTCAAACTGCTCACTCCACTTTTTGCTTCGTCGTAAATCTTTGTGCGCCGTCCCTGCGGGACTTGTCCGGTTCTAGGGTTTCGGTCCCTCACGCTGAAGCGCGGGGCTAACCACCATTACGCCTCCGGCGCGCGCTTTCACTTCTTTCGACGAGTCTCTGCTTCCCTGTCTTCTCGTTCCCTTGGTCCCTGCTTCTTCACTTCTGTGCCGCCTGTTGCGCCTTGATCGCTTCCTCTTGCGCTTGCTCCTGCTCGTAGGCGGTGGGCGCGAATCCATCAGTCAGCGGCAAGGTGACCGTCGGCACGTTGTCCCCGAACATGGGCTGCTCCGTTTGCACAGGCTTGGCCACGGGCAAGCCACGCTGCGCAATCAATTTCATGGCGCGCTCAATGGGAATTCTGACGGTTCCTTTCGATTGATCAATCCACGTGTAGTTGTCGAGCAACAGATTCTCACGGGCATGCATTTGGGCCACGTCCTGGTCGCCGTCGTCAATCAGCAGGCGCGGTGTGGGAAAGGTCTGCGTTAACTCCGAAACTTTGTTCTGCAACTCCGGACTGGAGGGCAGATTGCCCAACTTCCGCACGTCGGCGGTCTTGGTCCATTTGCTGTTGGGGCCGTCCTCGCGATTCATACGGGCGTTGAACCACGCCCCAATGCCGTAGCACAAAACCCCTGCAACAGCGACCAAAATGGCCAGCGCGATAAGGAAGACGCCGATCCCGGTAACGTTAGCGTCGCTGCCCTCGTAACCGAGCGAAGTGTCGACTTTTTCCGGCTCGTGACCGGGATCGGAATGTTCATGCGACGGCATGTTCGGGCTCCAGAATCTCGGCGAGATGCGGGTCGTTGGTCTGCACCAGCGGCCGCGTCTTCAGTTGCGTGCAGAAGTAAGCCAGCCAGAAGCAGAACAGCGCGCCAGGCACGGCAATGTATTCCAGGATTCCCCAGGTGAAGTGGAGATTGCGCGCCGCATCTTTGAAGTTCGGCTCGATAAGCCAGAACATATCGAAGGCGCGTGCAAACACCATCCATTGGCACACGCGCACCAGGCGCTTCTTGTTGCGTTTGAGATCGCGCGAGAGCAGCATGGAGAACGGAATAACCCAGTGGAAGATGAAATCGAGCGTGATGATGATCCCCCAGCTCCCGCGAATGCGATCGAGGTACCAGTTGATCTCGTTGGGCAGATTGCCCGACCAGATGATGAGGAATTGACCGAAATTGAGATAGATGTTGAGCATGACGAAGGCAAACGCAAGCTTGCCCAGGTCGTGCTGCTCGGTCTGGCGCAGGATGGTTTTGAAGGGCTCGGCCTTGGAAAGCGAGACGGCCACAATGATGGAGAAGGCCAGCACCAGGTAGCCCTGGCCGACCAGGAACAACAGTCCGTACATGGTCGAGAACCAGGTGGGATCGAGCGACATGACCCAGTAGATGGCACCGGCCGTCATGGTGACGGAGTAAACCAGGATGCCGGGGCCGCTGATGTTCTCGAATTTCTTGATCCAATAGGGCGTCGTCTCCGGGCCCTGCGCTTCGCGCTGGAGCGCCAGAGAGTTGAGCCGCCACATGTAGAAGAACCAGAGGGCGAAGCAGAGCAGGCCCACCCACCAGAATGCGAAGGGATTGAGCATGGCGCGCTTGAAGTTGAGGCAGTGCGCCTGGTCTTCGCTGAGTAGACCGTTCCTGAGGGCTTCGGCGGTCGCGCTGACCGTGGTGTATTGCGCCCACAGGTAGAGTTTCTTGAGCGAAACGCCGAAAATGCCGATCACGAGCCAGTAAATGAAGACCAGCGGCAACGTGCGACTGAGTGCCTCAAGCGGCCGGCGCAACAGCAGGCCCCACTTGCCGCCAGAGCAGTACTGCACCATAAGCAGAGCCAGCCCGCCCACGGCCAGGCCCCACGTCCACATGGTCCCGAGAAGCCAGCCGCGCAGCAAGTGATTCCAGCCCAGTCCATCCTGCCCCTGCCCAAGGAATGCCAGAATCACAGCGATCACGGCGAAGATCGCCCCGATCGTGAGCGCGCGTGTCTTCCACGCGTCGACAAAGGCCGGCGCACCGAGTTCGGCCGGTAGCTGCTTTGCGTGCGGGTTGTGAGCCGTGTCCATGTTTTTCAGTTCCCAGTTCGTAGTTCTCAGTTCGCGAATCGTGGTTCGGGGTTCGTGAATCGTGATTCGAAGTTTTTCAGCTCTCAGTTCGTGGTTCTCAATTCCTGGTTCCCTGATCCCCGGCCTTCTTGCTCCCTTGCTCCCTCGCTCACTTGCTCCCTGCCTTCGGAATCGTGATCTTCGGATCCGCGGGATATCCCGGCGCCATGCCCGGCGTGCCCTCGCTGGCCACCGGCGGATAGGCCTGCACCGCCGTCGCGGGCATCGGCCAGGGCTGCGCGTACTCGGGATGGTCCGGGGGCGCCAAGTCCGTCAAATTCCTGATCGTCACACCAGCCGGCACATCCTTCACCGTGGCCGCCTGGCTGAGCTGCAGGGCGCGAATGTAGGCGGCCACAGCCCAGCGGTCCGCCGGCGACAGTTGCGCCGAGTAGTCGGGCATGGCGCCGTAGCCGTGCGTCATCACGTAAAAGTAGTGCGATAGCGGCTGCGCCATGCGCACCTGGTCGTGCAGATTGCCGGCCGGCTTATAGCCGCGCTGAACAATCTCTCCCAGGCCGTTGCCCACGCGCGAGTGGCAGGGCGTGCAGTAGATGTTGAACCGTTCCTGGCCGCGCTCGAGGACCTCCATGGTGACCGGGATCTCGGTGGGCATTTCGTCCAGTTCCTGGCGGTAGCCGTTGGGGCCCTGCACCACGCCGGTATAGAAGTAGCTGTCGTCGTGGAGCTGGCCGCGAGCCACAGTGTTCAGCACCTGGGGGCGCGCGCCGCGGTGGTCAGCAAAGAAGTCGGAGCCGCGCTGCGGGAACATCCGGGGTTGGTCCTGCATGTCCTGCCGGCAGCCGGCAACGAGAAGAAGGCCTCCGAGAGCGACAAGGAGGAATGGTCTCCCACCCTTTCGCACAAAACGCGAAAGGATGGGGCATGGCGCTCTCTGGTCCCTTGGTCCCTTGATCCCTTGGTCCTTACCTCTCATCAGTAGTCCACCTCCACCACAGAGTTGGGCTTGAAGGTTTCAAGGTAGGCCCGGGTCGCGGTCACATCGAATTTCGGGTCGAGCGCTTCGAGGCAGAGAAAGAACTTATCGGTTGTGGCGCCGTCGCGGAAGTTGGGCGCGTTGAAAAGCGGATGATAGAGCGCGGGAAGCCCACACAGCGCCAGCATCCCGAAGGCCGCCGAAAGCCCGGCCCACAAGATGGTCCACTCGTAGGCGGGCACGATAAACGCCGGCCAGGAATAGGTGGGACGGCCCGCGGCATTGATTGGGTACGCGATCACCGAAATCCAGGTCTCCAGCAGGAACATGGCTGCGCCGCCCATCAGTCCCCCAATGAGGGTGAGGAGCGGCACCTTATTGCGATGGAAGCCGATGGCCTCCGCCGCCTCCTCCACGGGATAAGGCGTATAGCAGTCCATGCGCCGCCAGCCATCCTCATGCGCCTTTCGCGCCGCGCGCACCAGATCGCCCGGGGTCTCGAATTCGGCCAGCAGGCCGTAGGTTCCTTCGCGTGCGGGCATCAGTCAGCAGCCTCCGCCACCTTGGGCTTGATCTTGGCGCCAGGCAGCAACATGCGAATTTCGTTCATGGGGATCATGGGCAGGAAGCGGACGAACAACAGGAACATGAAAGTGAAGAATCCCAGCGTGCCGATAAAGGTCGCGTAGTCCCACTTGGTGGCGCGGTAAGTGCCCCAGGCCGAAGGCAGAAAGTCGCGCGTCAGGCTGGTGACCACAATCACGAAGCGCTCAAACCACATGCCGGTGTTGACGATGACCGACATGATGAACATGAAGGTCATGTTGGTGCGCCATTTGCGCACCCAAAGCGTGGTCAGTGGAATGACAAGGTTGCAGCTGATCAGCACCCAATACGACCAGCCCATCAGTCCAAAGGCGCGGTTCCAGAAGGTGAAAGCCTCCCAGTGGTCGGCCGAGTACCACGACATGAACGCTTCCATCCCGTAGCCGTAAGCCACGATGAATCCGGTCACCAGCATCACCTTGCCCATGTTGTCCATGTGGCGGTCGGTGACCAGCGCTTCAAGGTGATAGAACTTGCGCAGCGGAATGGCCAGCGTGAGCACCATGGCGAAGCCGGAGTAGATGGCTCCGGCGACGAAATACGGCGGGAAAATCGTGGTATGCCAGCCGGGCAGAACCGCGACTGCGAAATCGAAGCTGATGACGGTGTGCACCGAGAGCACCAGCGGCGTGGCCAGGCCTGCCAGCAGCAGCGAGGCTGTCTCATACTGCATCCAGTGGCGCACCGAACCGCGCCAGCCCACGCTGAGCAGGCCGTAAAAATACTGCGCGATTTTCGACTGGGCGCGGTCACGCAACGTGGCCAGGTCAGGTACCATGCCGATGTACCAGAACACCACCGAAATGGTGGCGTAGGTCGACACCGCGAACACGTCCCACATAAGCGGCGAGCGGAACTGCGGCCACACCGTCATGGTGTAGGGCAGCGGCAGCAGCCAGTACCCCAGCCACGGGCGGCCGGTATGAATCACAGGGAACAACGCCGCGCAGGCCACAGCAAAAATCGTCATGGCCTCGGCGAAACGGCTGATGGAGTTGCGCCAGCTTTGCTTGAACAGCAGCAGAATGGCCGAGATCAGCGTGCCGGCGTGGCCGATACCGATCCACCAGACGAAGTTGATGATGGCGAAGCCCCAGGCTACCGGCTGCGTGATGCCCCAGATGCCGACGCCCTTCAGGAACAGCCATGTCATCGCCACCATGAGCATCACAGCGCCGCCGCCGGCAACCGTGAAAATGCCGAACCACCCCATGGGTGTGTGCGGCGTGAGTACAATGCGCACGATCTTCTCGGTAATCGACCGGAACGTCTGGCCGGGTGCAATCACCCGGTATTCTCCGGTTGCCGGATTCACCCATTGGTCAGGAGGCTTTATGTCTTTGGTCGCCATGTTCGCCTGTTTTGTCTCTCGTTTCCCTAGTGCCTGGTCCCTCAGTCCCTCGTTCCCTGCCTTCTAATCTCTGTTTTCACGCGGGGTCGTGTTCTCCCGGCGCCGCTTCAAGTTCCGGGTTAGGATTCAACACTTCGGCCACATACTTGGTGCGGGGCCGCGTGTTGATGTCGGCGATGACCTGGTAGCTGCGCGGCTGGCTGCGCAGCTTGGCCACCTTGCTGTTGCTGTCATTGATGTTCCCGAACGTGATGGCGTTGGCCGGGCACGCCTGCTGGCAGGCGGTCACAATCTCGCCGTCGCGTATGTTGCGGTTCTCCTTGTCGGCGCGAATCTTGGCCTCCTGGATGCGCTGCACGCAGTAGCTGCACTTCTCCATCACACCGCGCGAGCGCACGCTCACGTCGGGATTCCGCATCAGCTTCAGGCTCTCCGTCTCGTAGTCGGAGTAGAGAAGGAAGTTGAACCGCCGCACCTTGTAGGGGCAGTTGTTGGAGCAGTAGCGCGTGCCCACGCAGCGGTTGTAGACCATCATGTTCAGCCCTTCGGGCGTGTGCAGGGTGGCGCCCACTGGGCACACCTGCTCGCAGGGCGCGTTTTCGCAGTGCTGGCAAGCCATGGGCTGGAAGTGCGCGCGCGGCGCGGCCAGGTCGCCCTCAAAATAGGCGTCGATGCGCAGCCACTGCATGTTGCGCCCGATTCGCACCTGCTGCTTGCCCACCACGGCGATGTTGTTCTCGGCATAACAGCTCACGATGCAGGCGTTGCAGCCTGTGCAGCTGTTCATGTCGATCGACATGGCCCACGCGTTGGCTTCGTTGTAGGGCCAGTTGGGGAACAGCGACGTGTCGAGACTGGGCGTCTCGTGCGTGTCGCCTTCGTGCGCAAAATTAGGATTGACCTTGAACTCGTCGAGCGTGGCGTAACGGATAATGCCACGCGGGCCAAGCGCCTCATCGGCTTCCATCGAGTGGTTAGCGTTGTCGCCAGGGCCGCCGAAGGCGCTCAGGCGATGGTCCTGGTAGTGGCTCTTGGTGATGGCGATGCCCCACGTGCCATCGACCTTGCGAACTGAACCCGTAGCGTAGAGCGGCGCCCAGCTGTTGCGAATCTGGTACGCGTTGAAACCGGCGCCGCCGGCAACGCGGCCGAACTGGCGGCCATATCCAAGGTAGACCGTAATGGAGTTATCGGGATGGCCGGGCGCGGCGATCACCGGCGCCAGAACTTTGCCTGAGCCAACCGTGATCTCGATGATGTTGTCCTCTTCCCAGCCGTTGGCGGTCATGGTCGCGCCCGAAACGATGGCGGCGTTGTCCCAGCTCAGGCTCGTCACCGGCTTGGGCAGCTCCTGCAGCCAGCCCACGTTGGCCCAGCGCCCGTCGTACACATTGGGATCGGGGCGGAAGATGATCTCCAGTGAATTCTTGGCCGTGGGCGCGGGAATTGCGCCGTGAAACGCGACGTCGACGCTCGCTTTCGACGGGGCGGCCGGCACGGTGTCGGCAATCCAGCCGTCGTGCAAAGCCTTGCGCCAGCCGGTTTCGAAATCGCCCTTGATGGTCGATTGCCAGGTTTGCCGCACCGCATCGTACGGGCTCAGCATGGGCTCACTGAGGAGCGTCTGGAAGACATAGTGCGCCGAGCGCCCGCCATAAAGCGGATCGATCATGGGCTGCACAATGGAAACCGTGCCGTCGTAGGCGCGCGCATCGGACCACGACTCCAGGTAATGCGCGGCCGGAATGTGCCAGTGCGAAACCTGGCCGGTCTCGTCGTAATGCGAGCCCAGATGGGCCACGATGTTGGCCTTGTTGAAGGCGTCGGCAAAATTCAAATCGGCGGGCGCGTCGTAAATGGGATTGGCATTGAGAATCACCAGCCAATCGACCTTGCCGGCATTGAGATCGGCCACCAGCGACTTGAAATCGCCGAACTGATCGCTGGGAACCGGATTGACCGGCTGAGCAGAAACAAAGACCGTTTTGCCCACATTGCCAAGAGCGTTATTGATGGCAAGCGCTAGCATCGCCACCGACCCATCCTGGTACAGGCCGGGAAGCACCGCGCATTTGCCGGCGCTGGCCTTCAGGTCTTTCGCGAGCACGGCGAGGAACTTCTGCTGGTCGGCGGTCCACGGGTAGCTCGGCGCGCTTACTCCCGGGGCGCCCACGGCTGCAGCAAGCGCCGCCGCGAACGCCGGAATCTCGCTGGCGCGCAACCCCAGCCGATGCTCAGCCTTCATGCCCGTCGTGGTCGGCGTGCTCTCGACAACATAGAGCCGGTTCATGCCGTTTTCCGGCTGCTTGCGCCCGTCAGCGTAGTCGCGTACCAGCTTGTGGAAGCCCGGATACGCCGCACCGGAGAGGAAATCGGCGTCGAGCGAGACCAGCACGTCGGCCTGGCTCAGGTCGTACTGCACATTCAGCCCTTTTTCCAGGAACGTTCCGGCCACGGCGGGGTCATACTGCATCAGCTTCGCGTTGGGGTACGCCTTCTGCACCTCGCTCCACTGCCGCGCCAGCGTGGGCGAGGTGATCGCGGCGCTCAGGAAGTAAATTCCGGTGCCGTCCTTGGTTGAGGCAACCTTGTTCTGGAATTCTTGCGCGAATTCCTGCCACTCGCGGTTTTCACCGCAGTACCTGACGTGCTGCGAGCGGTCGGGATCGTAGAGATCGAGAAGCGTGCCCTGCGAGAATGGATCGGAACTGCCGTGATTGTAGGAGTGCTCGGGGTTTCCATCAATTTTGATGGGCCGGAATTCGTCACTCTTCACCAGCAGTGGCACCGCGCCGGTGGTAAACGGGTGCGCAGTGGCAAAGTACATGGGCTTGCCAAGAATCAGGTCTTCCGGCGCCTTGATGTAGGGATAAATCGGCTCATCGGGCTGCTTGGTACAGCCGGCCAACCCCGCCAGCGCCATCGAGGCGCCCATCAACTTCAAAAAACCACGCCGTGAGACGGGATCGATCCACTCCTGCGCCGCCGAGGGGAATTCGCGCTCCACCGCCGCCTGAAACTCCGGCGTGTTGGCCAGCTCATCGAGCGACCGCCAATACTTTTTGCCCTTCGCGTTCTTCAGTTCCTTGCGCACAGCCTCGAGCGTCATGGCCTGGCTGCTGTTCACGCCAACTCGCGAACTCACCACGTCCGCCGCAGGGGGCGCCAATTTGCCGTCTTTTTTCAAGACCACGCCCTCCGGCGATTTCCCGGCTGCGTTACGCGCGGTTTCTTTCATCTCGCGGCTCATCGGTGGCACACCTCGCAGCTGGTCAGGTCTCTCGGAGTGCGGATCTTGTAGTGATCCACAAGGAAGTGCCCCAGCGCATCCTGGCTGGTGAACTTCACGTAGTTCGCAGCCGCAGCCGGCGTGGCCGTCGCTGCCACATCTCCCGACAATCCCTTGGCGCCGGCGCCCGGCAGCCGAAGCGAGGCCACCTCAGAGGCCGCGCCGCTTTCGCCGCCCGGATTTTGCGTGGTGCAGGCCACGCTCTGTGCGGTAGGCAAATTGGGTTGATTGCTGGCGGCACACCACACGGGGCGGTCTTCCGACGGGTCTTCCCAGGCCATGTTGTAGATCTCGCTGGTGGGGCGCAGGTTCTTGGCCGGATTGCGATGGCAGTTGAGGCACCACTCCATCTGCAGCGTGTTTTGCTCATACATCAGCGGCATCTCGTCCACGCGGCCGTGGCAGCTTTCGCAGCCGATGCCCTTGTTCACATGGATTTGGTGGTTAAAGAAGACGAAGTCAGGCAGGTCGTGCACCCGGATCCACGGAATCGACTGCCCGGTGTACCAGCTCTGGCGCACCGGCTCGAGCAGCTGCGCATTGGTCCAGATCTGCGCATGGCAATTCATGCAGGTGCGCGTGGGAGGAATACCGGCGTAGCTCGATGTCTCGACCGTGGTGTGGCAGTACTGGCACTGCAGGCCGAGGCCTTGCACGTGGTGTTTATGGCTGAAGGGCACCGGCTGGTCGGCGCGCTGGCCCTGCCGCGTGACCCACGGCGAGCGCTGCAGCTCGTCCAGGGTGACTCCCAAGGCAATGACGATCAACCCCGTCAACACCAGGCTCATGCGAGCCAGTGCATTGGAGCTGCGGTCGAAGATTTGCGCCATGAACGATTCCCGGTTTGACTTTCGTTTTCCATGCGACCGTTTGTGCCCGTGGTCACATGGGTGATGTGCAAGAAACGCTCGTCGGTAGACCTACTCGGGGCGGGCGGGGAAGCCCGAAACATCACTATAGCAGCCCACGCCCCTCAGGCTTCAAGGTTTGCGTGCCACATGGCGAGAAAATTTTTGTGGGAATCGAATCGGCAACCGCTTGAAAGGAAAACTGCTTGTGACAAGCGCGATTTTGGGATAATCACCACCATCCCTTTGGCGCGCCGATGCCAAAAGTGGGGATTTTCCAACCCAAAAATATCATGCCGGGCTCGGGTGGCGCCAGAACGGGCGGGCGCCTCAAATCACGTCTCTCAGTATCACCGTCACCTTGCGGGTTTCGGTTCCGTGTCGAACGGTTAATTCGACTTGCGTGCCTGCCGGTTGCAGGAACGCCGGCTGATTCTCTTCATCGCTAGGCGTCTTGCCGTCGATGGCAGTGATCACGTCGCCGGTTTCGATAGCGGCTTGCGCGCCAGGGCTGCCGGGCAACACGGTCATCACTTCGAGCCCATGGCCAAAGGAATCGAATATGAGCCCGGCGCGATTGAAGACTTCGGGCTGGGCCGATTCCTTGGTAGCTTCAAAGTAAACCTTGCGAAGCGGCACGGCCGTGCCCGGGCCGGAGTAATGAAAGCGCGGACCATCGTAGAACGTGAGGCGCTGCTGCTCGAAGTCGATTTTGACGGCGAAGCGCCGCAGCAGTTCGTAGCCGACCAGGAATCCGGAGTCATCGACACCGCCCGGAAAATCGATGACGTATAAGGCCTGATCGTGAAGCAGGGGATCTCCGATCTGCAGCGTATCAATGTGCGTTTTGTGCACCTGCACGTTAGCGGGGCTGGAGGTGCCGAGCTCCGACGCTTGAGTATCGAGCGTGAGTCCCAGCTTACGGGCCAGGTTCGTTGATAGAATGCTCACTCCCGCCCCGGTATCAAAGCCCGCCTTGAACGGCCCTATGCCGTTGATCGTAGCCTGAAAGACTAGCCCGCCTTCGGCCGGCACCGATACCTCGCCCGATGGCGGCATTTGGTAATCCTTGGGGATGGGAGGCGGCGGCTGGGACCGTGCGGCAAGTGCACTGCCGCAAAAAAACCATGCAAAAACGGTGTCCAGGACCAGACAAACACGAAGCAAGATCAATTTGGAACCACTGCCTCTGTGGCTTGCCGGCATAAAGGACACAATTCCCTTCGCTGATCAGTCTAGTGCCGGCGCGCTGGACCAAATACGCTTTCACTGGTCGATGCCGGCCATCCGGCAATCACCAGGAACAGGTCCAGCACGAAAAGCGCGATGGCGATGTCATTGAACAGCCCAGCCTGTGGCAGGGTTGGCCAAAGCTGATTTGCCGCCCAGAACAGAAAGGCCGCCGCCAGCAATATCGTCTTCGCCATTTCCTTGAGCCCGCTCCGGCGCAGCAGTTGAAAAATCAAGTACGCAAACGAAATCATCGCCAGTGAAAACGCGGCGAGGAATTCGTGGCTTCGCCCTGGAAATAACTGAGGTTCGGCGTCCTGGACGAACAGCAGCACAACGGCAGCGAGCGTCAAAATGCCCAGAAATGCGGGAGCGGCGCTGCGCACGCGCTCAGCACGGATGCTCATACGCCATTATCTTCCGCAGAATGAAAGGAATCCGTAAGGGCAAGCCGCGGGTTCCCATTCTGCGAACCAGCCTGCGAAATGCGCGGGGCTGCCCCGGCCCCGCGCATCGAATACATTAGAATTCACGAAGGATTTACGATCGCGTCTTGGCGGTCTTGGAGCCTCTCGCAATGCGAGGCGGTCCATTGACCTTTGCGAGTTTGCCCGGTCCTCTGCTGAAGTTGAACTCCGAAAAGGATAGACCATGAAGTACGCCGGACTGCTGGTGATGCCCGCGGGATTCTTTCTCACCCTTGCCGCGCTGGTGCTGTTTGCAGACCCACCGCGGCGGGCGGCGTTTGTGCTCTGCGGCCTGGCGGTTGAAGTGCTGGGGCTCGTAGTTGCCGTGCGCGGGCACGTGTCGGCGCGAGGGGCAAGGGTCTGATGAATCCCGTCCCTCCCATGAGCGCCGCGGCCCCGGCGATGAGCGACACGGTCTTGGCGCTGACATTCGCGCTGTTGCTGCTGGCGCCGCTGGCCATCGCCGGTGTGGCGCTCATCAATTGCGGGCTGGGCCGGTCGCGTTCCGCGGCGCAGGCGTTGGTAGGCAATCTGGCTCTCGTGGCCGTGGCTGTCATTGTGTTTGCGCTGCTGGGCGCATCGTTTGCCGGCACCCTCGGGACGGCAGAGATCGTAGTGCACGCGGGCGGAAAGACGTGGAACGTGCTCGGCCTCGGACGGTTTCTGCTCCGCGGACTGGGCGGCGCCGATCCGCACGCGCAACTCGCGCTGCTCTTTGAATTCACTGCCGTCGCCATGGCTGTCATCATTCCCTGGGGCTCGGGCGCCGACCGCTGGCGGCTTGCCGCCGGATGCGCCTCGGCCGCGGTGCTGGCAGGCATTGTGTTTCCTCTTGCGGCGCACTGGATCTGGGCCGGCGGATGGCTGCAAATGCTGGGCGCGAATTTTACGCTGGGCGACGGCTTCATCGATGGAGGCGGCGCGGCATCGGTCCACGCGCTGGGCGGGTTGAGCGCGCTGGCGGTGGCGTGGATCGCCGGCCCGCGCCGAGGCAAATTCCCCAAGGAAGGGCTCTCGCTGGCGATGCCGGGCCACAACGCCGTCTATGTGCTCTTCGGCTGCCTGTTGGCGCTGGTGGGCTGGCTGGCGTGGAACGCAGCCGGCGCCATTTTGTGGATGCATGCGCCGATGAGCGCGCTCCCCGGCACGGCGGTGAGCACGCTGCTCTCGGCCTGCGCTGCGCTGGTAGCAACCTTCGCCGTCACGCGCTTCCGCTTTGGCAAACCCGACGCCAGCCTGTGCGCCAACGGATGGCTCGCCGGCCTCGTGGCCTCGAGCGCATGCGCGAGTCTCGCGACCCCGGCCGAATCGATCATCCTGGGCGTGGTTGCCGGCATCTTCACGCCGCTGATGGTCGAGGCGCTGGAACTGGCCCTTTCCATCGACGATCCTTCGGGTGGCGTGACCGTGCACGGCGCTGCGGGCTTGTGGGGGTTGCTGGCGGCTGGTTTCTTCGCTCCCGGCCAAGGTCAGTTGCTCGCGCAACTCGTCGGCATCGCCGCGCTGCTCGGCGTGATGCTGCCACTTGTCTACCTTCTCTTCGCGCTGCTCAACCGCATGGTGCCGTTCCGCGCCGACTCTGACGGCGAGCGCATCGGCATGGACCTGCACGAACTGGGCGGCGGGGCCTATCCCGAGTTCGTCATCCACCGCGACGAATCGTATCGATAACCGGCTGGTTCCTCGGCCCGCGTAAACTTGCCTTGAGGCTCCAATCTCATGGGATTACTTACCGGGCTACTCTGGCCGTGGGGCGCGCTGCTGCAGGTGGCGGCCATCGTCCATTTCATCCGGCGGCGGCCCGACACCTATTGGATCTTCGTCATCCTGTTTCTCGGCGGGCTGGGCGCGCTCATCTACATCTTCGCCGAGGTGCTGCCCGACTTTGGCCTTCTGCGCCAATCGTTCAAGGCGTTTCCACGCCGCAAGCGCATCGCCCAGCTTGAGCTGGAGATTCGCGACAATCCCTCGTCGGGAAACTACGAAGAGCTTGGCGACCTTTACATGGACGATGGCAACCTGCCCAAGGCGCGAGCGGCGTACGAGAAGGCTATCGCCGCGCGCTCACAAACTCTCGATTGCTTCTACCGGCGCGGCGTATGCGCGCTGCTCCTGGGCGATGCCGCCGCCGCGCTGCCCGATCTCGAGATGGCGGTGGGCAAAGACCCGGGCCACGACTTCTATCGCGCTGCCGGACTGCTGGCTCACGCCTATGCGCAAATCGGCCAGAACGAGAAAGCCGAGGCCATGTTCGGCCAGGCCATCGAGCGTTCGACGCTCTCTGAAACTTATCTCAACTTTGCCGAGTTCCTGGCCGCGGAGGGCCGCAACGCCGAAGCCCGCGAGTGGGCGCAAAAAGTGCTCGACAAGAAGCCCACTATGCCCGGCTACCTGCGCCGCCGCGAACGCCCCTCGTTTCGCCGCGCCAGCGCCATCCTGAAGCGAGTTCAGGCGTAATCACGGCTTTTTGTCCGGGCGGCCTGGATCGGATACGCGCGCTCCACTTCGTCTTTCAATCGCCTGAAGGCCGATCAGCGGCGCGCCAGCAGAAGCATTACGATGAACAGCGCTACCGGCACCAACGCCAGCCCCGCATAGAGCAGGATCTTCTTGGCGTCAGGCAAGGCGTGGCCGCGCACGGCGGGATTCCGGCCGCCGTCGACTCCCACCAACTCCTGATGCTCCAGCTCCCAGGCCATCTCCCCGGCCGTTGCGTAACGGTGGCGCGGATCGCGCTCCAGCGCGCGAAAGAGAATTTCCTCGAGCTCCGGCGAGATGTCAGGATTAAGCTCGCGCGCCGGCTGCGGGTCGTTGAGCACGCGCTCATTCATTACCGCGAGGGGATTGGGGCCCGTAAACGGCGGCTGGCCGGTGAGCATCTCGTACAGCATGACGCCCAGGGCGTAGACGTCGCTGCGCTGATCGCCGCGCTGACCTTTCACCTGCTCGGGCGAGATATAGTCGGGCGTTCCCAGTGCGGGCGTGATGTCGGCGTGGGTGATGCGCCGCGCATCCTCCTTCATGGCGATGCCGAAATCGATGATCTTGATGCGGTCGTCCGCGCACACCATGATGTTCTCGGGCTTCAAGTCGCGGTGCACTACCCCATGCTTGTGCAGGTTGTCGAGGGCTTCGCAGATCTGAACGGCGATATGGACAGCGCGGCCGATAGGGAGCTTGCGCTCTTCGTCGAGCCCCCTTTCGTTCAAGATTGCCCGCAGAAGGCGTCCGTCGACCCACTCGATCACCATGTAACGGCGGCTGCGTTGCTCGCCATCGTAAGTCTTCACCACGCCGGGGTGGTCAATCTCCTGGCCGATCTCCTCTTCGCGGCGGAAGCGCTCCAGCAGGATAGGATCGGCTTCCATTTCGGCGTGCGGAATCTTGACGGCTACCGGGCGGCTGGAGTTGAGATCGGTGGCGCGGAAGAGCGTGGACATGCCACTGCGCGCAACCTCTGCGTCGAGGCGATAGTGGTCCAGCGTATCTCCGGCGGCAAGCGTGGTCATGAGAGCGGTCGGCATCGCAAGTACGAGTGTTTCATGCAATTCGTAAGAAAAACACAAGAGAACCCTAAGAGAGTCCCGATCAGTGCGATTTTCGAAGCTCGAAACTCATTCCGGTTCACGGCTCGATTCCCCGGCTGCGGCACAAAAAGAATGGGTGGGCCAAAAGGCATGAATTCATTATGATGGAAGGCTGGATGTCGCGAATTCTCCAGTTTTGCACGGTCTGCTCAGCGCTCTTCCTGGCGCTGGGACCCCTTGCCGCCGGCGCCACCGCCACCAAGAAACCTCCGGCCAAGCCCGAGCCACCGCAGGACACCGGATTCCTGAATCGGAAAGTCGAGTTGCATGGAATCACCTACCGATTCCAGGTCTATCTACCCGAGGATTGGCGACGCGACGACGGCAAGCAATGGCCCATCATTCTGTTTCTGCACGGACGCGGCGAGCGCGGCTCGGAAGGCATGTGGCAGACCCAGATCGGCATCGCCGAGGCGGTGCGCAACCATCCCGACCGCTGGCCGTTTGTGATGGTGATGCCGCAGTGCCCGCAGAATGCGCATTGGACCGATCCCGCCATGCTCGAGCTGGCGATGGCCACGCTCGACCAGGAAGCGGCGGAGTTTCACGGCGACCCGGCACGCACTTATCTCACCGGGCTTTCCATGGGCGGTTATGGCGCGTGGGAGCTGGCGCGTTTGTACCCGCGTCGCTGGGCCGCCATCGCCATCGCCTCCAGCGGCATCTTCTGGAGCTACGAGCCGGAGCGTTGGCAGGAGTCGTCGGTTCTGCCCGCAGAGTACGCGCAAGCGCTGGGCCGCACGCCCATCTGGCTCTTTTGCGGTAGCGCCGATCCCGTGGTAGCGCCGCGCCAGAGCGAGCTGATGTACGACGCATTCAAAGCCGTGGGAGGCAACATCCGCCTGTGGATTTACCAGGGGCTCGGGCACGACTCCTGGACGCGAGCCTACGACGAGCCGGAGCTGCCGCGCTGGCTGCTGGCCCATCGCGGCCCGGCGAACGCGGAACTGCCGGCATTCGCTGAGCGCTTGCTGGTTCCCACTGCCCCACCGGCCGTCAAGTTGACCACAGCGCAGCTCGACAGCCTCGCCGGCGAGTATCGCGAACCCAATGGCAAGGCCATCACCACCATCTACCGGCAGGGCGATCAGCTCTTCCAGCGCGCCCCCGGGGGCCAGGTCACCGAGTTGCAGGCGGAGTCGGCCGACAGCTTCTTTTATCCCAACGGCGCCAACAGCGCGGTCACCATCCACGTGACCTTCGAGCGCGATGCGCAGGGGCATGTTTCGGCCTTCATTCTTCACGACAATCGCCACGAGGAACGCTGGGTGCGCCAGTCACCCGTCGCGCGAGGTGAGCCCCTAGCGAATCCCGGCGCCACGGAACACCGTTACCGCTGATCCCTCGGCCAGAAACGCGGAGTCGGCAAACGCACCAAAACTGCGGCAAGTTCCGGCCCGTAGAATCGCGATGCATCTCCTGAGAATCGCGCGTTTTTCGCCTCTCTTACTGTCCAACGGGGATGTTGCACCTCGTACTCCAGGCACCCGCCGTCTCGCCGCCTTGCATATCCCCAGTAGTGTTCGGTGATGAACTGGCCAAGCGAGCCCTCGCCTGGCACAAAGGCAGCTGGTTCGGTCTCGATCCTCATCGAACAATGGCTTGTGCCCGACCTCCAGGCGCACTCGGCCTCAACGGCGCCATCCTCTTCACGCTTGTGAATCCGATGCGCCATCGGTGCACAGGAATAGTTCTCGCCGAAAACCGCCCGCGGATCGCGGCCACGGCAAACCTGGGGACAAGTTCCCGGATAAAAACCACGCCACGCCGCTCCCCGCGCCTGACGTAAAAGCGAAGAGTTACCTCCTCAAATGAGCCGTGAAAAGGAATGGTGAGCCCGACAGAGTGTCTTGTTGAATTCGAACCCGACGAGGCTGACAAAGGTCTCCCCACCGAAAGAGTCGAGCTCGGTCCCCGCCGGAACGAACCCACGCACCAGGCGCGGATCGACCGCATAATTCAGCATCACCAGGTTTCGTCATTCCGTATTCAGGAACGGCCCGGGTCGCGTCACGTGCTTCTCCCCTTTCGCGGAGCATAGCGCCCCTGAGGGGCTGAATCGAGCTCCGAATCGCGGAACCTTCTGCCCCTCCGCAGCGTATTCCTTTGTCGACAGGCAGGAGGCGCTATGTATTGCATCGGATGTGGCCGCACGCTGGAACCAGGAGAAAGAGTCTGCGCACAATGCGGGCGGGCCGTGCCGCAGGGCGCCCCGGTTGTTTTCCCCGTGCCCGGTTTCGAGTATCAACTCGTCCGCTACGCCAGCAAGGTGCGGGTCCTGGGCATTCTGTGGCTGGTCTATGGCGGAGTCGCGCTCGTCTTCGGCTTTGCCGGGATGGCCTTCGCGCATGCGATCCTCTCAGACAACTTTGGACCGTGGAGCGGGCAGCACAACGACTTCCCCGCCTGGATCTTTCCGGCCGCAATCCATTTCGGCTGGCTGCTCCTGTCGATGCGCGTCATCCTTTGCGCGATAGCCGGTTGGGGCCTGCTGGAGCGCACGCAGTGGGGACGCATCGTGGCCATCATCGCCGCCATCCTGAGCCTCATCCACCTTCCCTTCGGCACCGCTTTGGCTATCGCCACCCTGGTCATTCTCCTGGGCTATCGCAATTGGACGCTCTACGAGCAGCTCTGAACAACAGCAATTGGGCTAGTGTGGTGTCTTGGGGTTCAGTAATGGATCGATCGGTGCCCCAGGTTGGCACCCGCGTCTTTGTCTTCACGGCCAGGGTGGGGAACGATGGACCCCAAATCACGCAGACATGGTACGAGCGTCTGGAGTGGTTCCAAAGTTGCTCTACCCACCCTTTGGGTGCCCCAAATCCGGGGTCCTCACGGACAGGTCTTCGTCCGTGGGGTGGAGGTCCCGCCTTGGGACCTGGGTTAGCAGGACCGCTGGGTATACCCATTCTGGAACCGCTTTATCTGTTAGCTCTTGGCTGAGAAGCCCGCAGCCGCACGCCCAAGCTAACGGCCAAAAGCTAAGAGCGAATAGCTGTCTCACTCGGCTCGCAACGCCTCGACCGCATTCACCCGCGCCGCGCGAGCCGCCGGAACCGCCGAAGCAATCACCGCCGCGGCCAGAATCACAAACGCCGACGCCCCCAGCGCCAACGCTCCCGGCTGGCCGACGGCTGCCACATAGCTGGCCGCCAGCCGCGTCAGCGCCATCGCCAGCACCGCACCGGCGCCCACTCCAATGGCCGCCATCAGCAATCCATCCAGCAGCACTTCGGAAAGCAGGTTCGCCGGCTGCGCTCCCAGCGCGATGCGGATGCCGAACTCGCGCGTCCGCCCGCTCACTGAAAAAGCCAGCACGCCGGCCACGCCGATCACCGAGATCAGCAGCGCCACGACCGCGAATCCCCCGAACACAATCGCGTTCAGCTTGTCGGGCGTCAGCACCTCGGCGCGAACGTCGCCCAGCGTGGTTGCCCGCTCCACCGGCTGATCGGCCGACATCCTGTGAATCAGCGTCGTAATCGCCGGCACCAGCGCGTACGGGTCCTGGTGCGCGCGCACAAACAGCCTCCCGCTGAATCCCTCCTGGTCGATGGGCTGATAAATGGTCATGGCCGGCTGGGGAATGATGTTCTCATCGTCGAAGTCGGGCACCACCGCCACAATGCGCCGCGGCTCGCCGCTGATGCCGATGAACTTGATCACCCCGTCGGTCCACCACAGGGTGCGATTCACCGCCCCCTGGCCGGGATAAAGCTCATTGGCCAGGCTTTGGCTGATGATCACCACGCGCTCGTTTCCTTCCTTGTCGCCCTCGTTGAAGTCGCGGCCCTCCAGGATCGGCACGCCCATGGTCGCAAAGAATCCCGGCGACACGGGGCGGAACTCCGCGCGAAACTCGTCTTTGCCGTCCTGGCGGTGCGCTCCCTGTGCCGCGAACTGGAGACTGATCCCCGCTCCCTGGTCGCCGCGCCACGGCACGGCGAACCCTTCGGCCACCTGCTCCACGCCCGGCAGCGCGCTGACGCGTTCTTTTACCTCGCGATAGAACTCGCCCACCTGTGCGTCGGTCTTGCCATAACTCATCACCGGCAAATTCACCGCCAGCACGTTGGCCGAGTCAAACGGCGGCCGCGTCTGCTCCAGCACATACAGCGTCTTAATCAGCACGCAGGCGCCAGCCAGCAAAAGAAACGACGCGGCAATCTGCGTCACCGCAAAAATGCGCAGCTTGTGGTTGCTCGATCCCGTCACTCGCGTTCCCCGTGCGGCCAGGCCAGGGGTCGGCGAGTCGGGCGAAGGCAGCCGCGGAATATAGGCCAGGAAAAACGCGGCCACGATCGCCAGCGCGCCGCCGAACCAGAGCAGGCTCCAGTCCAGCGTCAGATCGGCCGCGCGCACCGAAAACCGCTGCGCGTAGTGGCCCAGCACCTTCACCATGGGCACCGCTAGCAGCACCGCCGCCACCGCACCGCTGCCGCACAGCAACATGCTCTCCGCCAGCAGGCTGCGGCGCAGCACCGCCGGGCTGGCGCCCAGCGCCGCGCGGATGGCCAGCTCCGGCTCGCGCCGCACCGTGCGCGCCAGCACCAGGTTGGCCACGTTGGAGCTGGCAATCACAAACAGCAGCGCCGCCGCCGCAAACAGCACCCACAACACCGTATTGGCGCTCGCATTGATCTGGTCGTGCATGCGCGTCACGCTGATCGTGAAGTGGTATTCGGGCTTGTACACCTCGGGATGCGACGACGTCATCGCCGCGTAGACCGTGTTCAGCTCCGCGTGAGCCTGTTCCAGCGTGGCGCCCGGCGCCAGCCGCGCGAACACCTCGGTCATGCGATGCTCGCGCCCCTGCACCATGGTGGCCGAAAGATGATGCGGGCTCGTCACCACGTTGGCAATAATATCGGTCGCCACCGGGTAAGGCACCGACGGCTCCAGCACCCCCACCACCTGCGCCGTGCGCGCCCCGCTGTAGCTCTCCAGCCGCACCACCTTGCCCAGCACGCTGGGGTCGGAGTGCAACGAGTCGCGCCAGAACTTGTAGGTCAGCACAATGGCGCCGGGAGCGTTGGGTCCGTCGTCGGCCGGCGTCAGCAGCCGCCCCAGCACCGGCCTCAGCCCCATCACCTCAAAATAATTCCCGTCCACCACCCCCGCCGGAATCTCGCGCGGAGTGCCCAGGCCCACAATGGTGAAACCGATCTCCGAAAACGTGCCCAGTTGCGTGACGGTTTTCAGCTTGGCGCCCAGGTCATGAATCTCGGGAACCGAGAAGGCGGCGTTGGGGATCCCGATGCCCGGCGCGCTCTGGCGTATGTACAGCAGCCGGCTCTCCTCCCGGTTAGCCAGCGGCCGCAGCAGCACCGTGCGCACCACGCTGAAGATTGCCGCGTTTGCCCCGATACCCAGCGCCAGCGTCAGGGCAATGGTGATCCACAGGGCGGGGACGCGCGCCAGCGAGCGCAGGGCGATTTTCACATCGCGCAGAAAAGACACGTTTGCCACCTCCAAACTTGGGATTCGGGCTGTAGTGTATCGGACGGGAAGCCGCGCTTGGCCTTGACGATTATGTTGATATCAACTAATCTCGTCCCGTGTCAAGCGCGAGTCGGCTCCCCTATGAAACCACCCTGCTGGTGCGGGACCACTGCCTATGCCTCCACGCCCAGCGCGCCGCCCGCGCCCTGGCCCGCCGTTTCGACCGGGCCTTCCGCCCCCTCCGCCTGACCAATGGGCAGTTTTCCCTGCTCATGTCGTTGAACCAGCCCGAGCCGCCGCCCATGGCGCCCGTTGCCGGCCTGCTGGCCATGGACCGCACCACCCTCACCGCCGCCCTCAAGCCCCTCCAGCGCCGCGGCCTCGTCCGCATCGCCAAAGCGCAGGGCGATCGCCGCAGCCGAGCCCTCGTTCTGACCGCAAAGGGCAGGAACCTGCTCGCCCGCGCCACGCCCATCTGGCAGCGCACCCACGCCGAAATCGAGTCCCGCCTCTCCACGGCCCAGCTCGACGCGCTTCGCTCCGGTCTCCTGGCTGTCTCGTAAACAGCGAATTCTACAAAAGAGCACCGCGCCCCGCAGAGACGCCGCGAGAACCATCCCCTGCTCTCCGCTCTCCGCTCTCCGCTCTCCGCCCTCCGTTCTCTGTTCTCTGACACCTGAAGTCTGACACCTCCTCCTCTAGTCCCTCAGTCCCTAGTCCCCTGTCTTACAATCTCCTCATGACCTTCCCCGCCATGCGGATGCGGCGCTTGCGGCGCACTGAATCGCTGCGCGCGCTGGTGCGTGAGACCGTGCTGACGGCCGGCGACCTCATTTATCCCCTTTTCATCTGTCCCGGCAAGGGCGTGCGCAACCCCGTCGGCTCCATGCCCGGCGTCTTCAACCTCTCAGTGGACGAGGCGGTGCGCGAGGCCGAGGAAGCTGCGCGGCTGGGAATTGCCGGATTGCTGCTCTTCGGTCTGCCTGAATCGAAGGATGAGAAGGGCACGGGCGCGTGGGAAGACGACGGCATCGTGCAGCAGGCGCTGCGCGCGCTCAAAGCATCGGATGCGGCCGGGAAGCTGGTTCTGATTGCCGACGTTTGCCTGTGCGAATACACCAGCCACGGCCATTGCGGCGTGGTGGTGAAGTCAAAAGACGGATTCGAAGTGGACAACGACCCCACGCTGGAGTTGCTGGCGCGCACGGCCGTGAGCCAGGCCAAAGCCGGCGCCGACGTGGTCGCGCCCAGCGACATGATGGACGGCCGCGTGGGCGCAATCCGCGAGGCGCTCGACGCCGCGGGATTCGCCGCGACGCCCATTTTGAGTTACGCGTCCAAGTTTGCGTCGGCGTTTTACGGGCCGTTTCGCGAAGCCGCCGATTCGGCGCCGCAATTCGGCGACCGCCGCGCCTACCAGATGGACGGCGCGAACCTGCGCGAAGCCATGCGCGAGATTGAGCTCGACCTCGAAGAGGGCGCTGACATGATCCTCATGAAGCCCGCCATGCCCTACCTTGACGTGGTGCACGCGGCGCGCGAGAGGTTCGGCGTGCCCATGGGCGCCTACCAGGTCTCCGGCGAGTACTCCATGCTGCGCGCGGCCTTCGAGAAAGGCTGGCTCGATCGCGACCGGGCCATGATGGAATCGCTGATGGGCATTCGCCGCGCCGGCGCGGATTTCATCGTGACGTACTTTGCCAAGGACGCCGCCCGCTTGCTCCGGGCATAGCACTGCGCATCTCAAGGGAGCGCATTCGTCATGAAAAGACTTCTCGCAATCATGGGAACTGCCGTCGTCTGCGCCGCGGCCGGCGCACAAACTGCGCCACAGGTCATCCATCTCTGGGACAACGGCGCGCCCGGCTTCGAGAGCCGCAAGGATATTCCCGAGCAGGCCCAGGATTATTGGGTGCGCAATGTCAACAACCCGTCGATTACCGTGTTCCTGCCGCCCAAAGAGAAGGCCAACGGCGCCGCGGTGGTGATCGCACCGGGCGGAGGTTTCCGCGAGCTGGTGTTCGACGCCGAGGGCAGACAGGCCGCTGAATTCCTGAACAGCATCGGTGTGGCTGCCTTCGCCCTCAAGTACCGGCTCCCCGCCGAGGCCAATTCCCCTTACAGCATCGAAAACGTTCGCCAGGACGCGTACCGCGCCATGCGCCTGGTGCGAAGCCGCGCACAAGAATGGAACATCGACCCGCACCGCGTCGGGATGCTCGGCTTTTCCGCCGGCGGCGCCGTTGTTTCGCTGATTGCGTATGTGCCGGGCGATGGGAACCCGTCGGCTCCCGATCCCATCGATCGGCTCAACGGCAGGCCCGACTTCCAGATGTTGGTGTATCCCGGCGGCGACGTGCCCAATGACGTTCCCAGGGATTCCCCGCAGGCCTTTCTCCTGGTCGCCAATGACGACGACTACGGATGCGACAGGGTCACGCTCGATATCTTTCAGAAGCTGCGCGGCGCCGGGGTTCCCGTCGAAGCCATCTTCCTGGCGCAGGGAAGGCACGCGTTCAACATGGGCAACCGCTCCAACCTGGTGACCGTAAAGACCTGGCCGCAACGCATGGCCGATTGGATGAACGACAGAGGCCTGTTGACGCCGTCCGGGACAACCTTGCCGGCGACCCACCCGTAAGCGGACGCTGGCTGGGAGCATCGAGGAGCAACAGGTGCGGCGGGTCAATCCGCGAAGGTCTAGTTCTCGCAGGCCATATCGCCGCAGCATCCATCGCCCTGTCTGCAGCAACCGCCGCCGAGGCCGCAACCCATCCCTTCAACCGGCGACGACCGGCCGCTTCCCTTCGAAATCGTCCCGGCGCCGCCGCTGATCAGCCGTTTCACGCTTCCCCCGCACTCGGGACAAAGGGAGACGGGCGGGTCCGACATCTTTTGCCGCCGCTCGAAGTGATGGTTGCACGCAGCGCATTCGTACTCGTAAGCCGGCATGGCGGGTCCTTTCGAGATCGCTCTTCATCATTGTACGAACGGCCGGCAATTCGTTCCAATTTGCTTCCGGTTCGCGCCCTCCGTAGGACCCTGAGTTGCGGCACGGTGTAAGATACCCGCAAATCTCCCTTTGTTTCTTATGCGTATTGTGTTCTTCTAACAAGAACTCCTGCAAGTGCCCGCCTATGCTCAAGCGACTGGAAGCCTACTTCGAATTTGCCCATCTGGGAACGAACTGGCGCACCGAGATTCTGGCCGGCGTCACCACGTTTCTCACCATGGCCTACATCGTGCTGGTGAACCCCGCGATCCTGGCCGATGCGGGCGTGCCGTTGCCGGCGGTCACAGCGGCCACCTGCCTGTCGGCGGCCTTCGGCTCCATCCTGATGGGCATCGTGGCGCGCTATCCCATCGCGCTGGCGCCCGGCATGGGCCTGAACGCCTACTTTACCTACACCGTGTGCGTAAAAATGCACGTGCCCTGGCAGACGGCCCTCGGCGCCGTGTTCATTTCGGGCGTGCTCTTTCTGGCCATCACGGCCGTCGGCATCCGCCAGATGATCCTGCGCGCCATTCCGCATCAGCTTTACGCCGCGGTCGCGGGCGGCATCGGCCTCTTCATCGCCTTCATCGGGTTTCAGCACGCGGGCCTGGTGGTGCCCGATCCCAAGACCCTCGTGGCCATCGGCAGCATCCGCAACCCCACGGCGTACCTGGCGCTCTTCGGGCTGCTTCTGATGGTGGCGCTCGAAATCCGCAAGGTGAAGGGAGCGATTCTGATCGGCGTACTGGCGGTGACCGCGATCGCCTGGGCCATGCACATGGTCCATTGGACGCCGTCGACCGGCGGCCCCGGCGCCCTGACCCAAACCGCATTCAAGCTGAACATCCGGGGCGCGGTAAGCAAAGGCCTGCTTGAAATCATCTTTGTCTTCTTCTTTGTGGACCTGTTTGACAACCTGGGCACGCTGGTCGCGGTCACCAAGCGCGCCGGCCTTATTGCTCCCGATCACTCCATTCCGCGCCTCAACCGGATCCTTTTCGCCGACGCCACTTCCACGGTATTCGGGTCGTTCATGGGAACCTCGACCGTGACCAGCTACGTGGAGTCGACGGCGGGCGTGGCCGCGGGCGGCCGTTCGGGCGTGACTGCCATCGTCACGGGGCTGCTCTTTCTGGGAGCCATTGCAGCGGCGCCGTTTATCGGCGTCGTCCCGCAGGCAGCCACCGCGCCGGCGCTCATCTTGGTGGGCTCGCTCATGCTGGCTGCGATTGCAGAGATTCAATGGACCGATCCTCTCGTGGCCGTGCCCGCGTTTCTCACCTTGGTGCTCATCCCTTTCACCTTTTCCATCGCCAACGGCCTGGGCTTCGGCATCATTGCCTGGGCGCTTCTGCACTTGTTTGCCGGCAAAGCGCGACGCGAGGACTGGCTGCTCTACGTGATCGCGGCCCTGTTCCTAGCCCGCTTCATCTACATCGGCGCAAGTTAATGCAGCGCCGCCATCTTTGCCGGCGCCGGCCCCGCTGTTGCCTGCTACCATGTTGCCGATTCCCCGGAACGGAGCACCCATGCACTGGTATTACTACGTCGCCTATTTCTTCGGCGGGGCTTTCCTCGCCAATTCCATCCCTCACCTCGGCAACGGAATCTCGGGCCGCAGCTTTCAGAGTCCGTTCGCAAAACCGCCGGGGCAAGGTCTTTCCTCCTCGACAGTGAACGTCTTGTGGGGACTGCTCAACCTTGCCGTCGCCTACCTGCTGGTGGTGCGCGTGGGCAGCTTCAACCTGCACGACACGTGGCAGGTGCTCGCGCTCGGGGCAGGCATGCTGCTTCTGTCGATCAATCTGGCGCGCTCCTTTGGCCGATTCCACGGCGGAGCTTGATCCAGCTTGGAACGCAGCGCGTTCCGCCTCTCCGCTGAGCCGACCCAGCATGGCGAAAAAGTCGTAAACTCATCTCATTCACTCCCTGTACTATGAGAACGTCGGCCAAGGCAGCAACGATGCGGGCAACGCAGAAGAATCGGAAACAGCGGATGAACGGCGCCGGGCAGTTCCGTCTCCTCCGCCTGGCCGTCGCAGTTCCGCTTTCGCTCGCCGTTGCGCTGGGTCTGGCGGCGTGCGAAAACGTGGCCACCTTTACGCAGGCCAGCCTGGTGCGCGTCATCGATGCCTCCTATATTGCCCCGGCCGCCAACGCCGTGGTCGAGGGCGACCTCATCGCTGCCAACATCGGACAGGGAACCATCACGCCCTACGGCACTGTGCCCGCCAATAACGCCGCGCTCATTGAGATCACCGCTACCACCGGGGGTGCGGCCCTGGTGACCACCAGCGGCACGCTGCTGGCCGGCCATCAACATTCCGTGTTCCTCACCGACAACGGGGTGGCGCCGAACAACTACGAGGTGACCATCCTTGAGGATCAGCAGATGGCCGCCGCGAGCGGTCACTCGGCCTTTCGGTTCCTCAACCAGGCGCCTAAGACCGGCGCCGTCGACATTTACATGGTTCCTCAGGGCACGACCCTGGCCAATTCCATTCCACTCGTGTCGGATTTGCCCGTGGGCGGGACCGCCGGATACATCAGCTTTACGTCGCAGACCGTCACCATGGTGATCACACCCACCGGCCTCACCACACCGCAGTATGCCTCCATGCCGATGGCGTTGACGGGCGGCGAAGTGCGCACGGTGCTGATTATGGATACGCAACTCACCAGCAATCCGCCCGTCATGGTGACCGTAGCCGACGACGGCGGCCCCGCGAATTAGAGCGACCCCTGAACTTACACCCTGTCATCCTGAGCGACGTTTGGCCCGCAGTGAGGCCAAACGGAGTGGAAGGATCTGCGGTTGCATCGAGCGCGCTCGCCGCGAAACTCATCTAATCTTGAGTCATCCAATGCGCTCCGTTTCCCTCCATCGCCAACTCGCACTCCTCCTCCTCGCAGCCGCCTCGGTCGCGCTCGCCGACGACACCTATCGCGTCGTTCACACCTATCCCCACGATGCGCGCGCCTACACGCAGGGCCTTGTCATTGTCGATGGGCATTTATACGAGAGCACCGGCCTCAACGGGCGCTCCACGCTGCGCATGGACGATGTGACCACCGGTCGCGTGCTGCAATCGGCGTCCGTGCCCGCGCAGTATTTCGCCGAAGGGCTGACGAATTGGGGTGCCACGCTCATTCAGCTCACCTGGCAGTCGCACGTGGCCTTCGTCTACGATCGCTTCAGCTTTCGCCTGCTGCGTACGTTTCAGTACGACGGCGAGGGCTGGGGGCTCACGCAGGACGGCAAAGATTTGATCCTCAGCGACGGCAGCGACGAGCTTCGCTTCTATGACCCAACCACATTTCGTATAGTGCGCAGCATTCATGTCCGCGATCACGGCCAGCCCGTGACGCAGTTGAACGAGCTCGAGTACATTCACGGCCAGGTTTACGCCAATGTCTGGCACAGCAACCGCATTGCGCGCATCTCGCCGACAACTGGCAAGGTGCTGGGCTGGATCAACCTCGCCGGCCTGCTGCCCCAAAGCAAGCGCTCCGACCCCGAAGCGGTGTTGAACGGCATCGCCTACGACGCCGTGCACGATCGGCTTTTTGTGACCGGAAAACTCTGGCCAGAGCTTTTCGAGATCATAGTTGTCCCGGCAAAAGCCAAGATCGTCCCGGTTCACCACGCAAAATAATCCAGCGCCGTCGTCCTTGCCCGGGAGTCTCCCAACGACAGGTCTCGGTCGATGGGGTGGTTGCGGGTGTCGAGCGAGCATCCCCCGCCCGCGCCCTATTCCATCGACCTCAACCCAGCTTTGCACTCTCTACCGAATCGAAAATGGCGCCATCAGACCCGCGATCACCGTCACAGAACTTGCGGGCTGCCTTCGCCTATACTTCCGGCGAAGGGTAGATTCTGCAATGGATCCATCGTCGTTCCTCACAACCAACTCGCTGCAAGGCGCAGCCGTCCTCACCATCATTCTGGCGTTTGCGGGCTACCTGGTCACTTTCTGGAGCAATCGCATGATGGCGCGGCGCGCCGACCGGCTGCGCCTGGTCAACCAGCGCCTGAACGAGTTCTACGGACCGCTCTACGTGGCCACTCTCGCCGGCAATATCGCCTACAAGTCGCTGCTCGCCAAGCAGCGCAAAACGCAATGCCATCCCATCCGCGACGAGGACCTGAAGGAATGGGTGCTGTGGATGACGACCATCTTCATGCCTCTGAACGACGTCCGCGAGAAGATCATCATCGAAAACGCACACCTGATTGTGGAGGAGCAGATGCCGCAGTGCCTGCTTGATTTTGTCACCCACGTGGTGGGCTACAAGGCGCTGCTGTCGAGATGGGCCGAAGGCGATTACACTGAGCGGCGCTCCACCATCGGGTGGCCGCCGGAGTTTGACGGGTACGTCGCGCGTTCGTACCAGGCGCTCAAGGCCGAACAGACGCGCTTGCTTCACAACGTCTTCTGGCGCCTATGGCATCGAAGCAACGGCCGCAAGCGGAAGCTGCTTCCCATTGCCTGAAGCGTCGATCTCGTAGAGCATCAGTCCGCAAAGGTCCCGGTCAAATTCATAGGCGCCGGCCGCGGGAAGTTTCAGCGCAGCTTCGGCAGCCTTGTCCCACGCCTGGTTCGCCTCTTTGAGATTTCCCTCAATCCAGCAAAGTGCGCTCTTGGCGCGCCAATAGTCGACATTGAAGCGGGTGGGCTTTTTCGCTTCCATCCGCTCCCACCATTTGCGCGCCTCCGCCGCATCCCGTAAGAGGCAAGCGTATCCGAACACAAACACCGTGAGCACCTCGGCCGCAACGTTGCAAGCCGATTGCTCGTAAACTTCCGCTGCCTGCTTCAGCGCGAACGTGGCCTTATCGATTTCCGAGCGGTCCAGGTGGCAGTTATAGGCGAACAACCGCAGCAGCAGCCCCTCGCGCCCCTGCGCGATTCCGGCCGCGGCCCTGTCGATGGCCCCGATGTCATGATCTCTGGGGCGCAGCGGGGTTACCAGCCCGGCCCCGGCAAACGAGATGGCGCGATGAAAGTCGCCCCACGGCCCGCCTTTCGAAACCTGGTAGATCTTGGCGCCGTCGGAATAGCCGCTGGGCGTCCCGAAGGGGATCAAATTGTATACGCCTGCCAGCAGGCTGAAGGCGCCGAACAGCGCCAGCAGTCCTTCTGCTTGCACGGGAGCACTGCCAGGCATGGCAAATGCGATGCACAGCGCGGCCAGTCCCGTTCCCAGGTTCACCAGCGGTCCAGCTGCCAGCATGCGCACATAGCTGGCCGCGGGAAAATCCGCAGTCGCGGGAACCAGTCCCGTGGCGCCTCCGCTGGAAAGGATCTTTTTCAAATTGAATTTCAGCTTCCATCGGCCTTGCTCGCACACAAACTGAATTGGACCAACCATGAATGCCCGCAGTTTCATTCCCAGCGCCTTGCCGGTGAGCGCGTGTCCGAGTTCGTGAAGGCACGCCACCGCGAGGCCGATCAAGACCAGGTACAGCAGTCCAGACAATCCCCCACCGTTGAGCCGCGGTACTCCTTTCACGTGGCGCCATTGAAACCACCAGGTGTAAATGCCATAGCTTGCGGCAAACGCCAAAAATCCCACCAGGAGATTTCCCAGCTTGCTCGTCCCATCGCCTGGAATGGGAGTGGGTTTTGTGGGCCTGGCCGCGGGTTCTGGCCGCTTCGCGCTCGCGAACGCAATCATCCCAGCCAGCCCGATACCCAAACTGAATAGAAGCGGGTGCGACGGCGTCTGTCCTGCCCGCTCGCTGATCGCAAAGCGATGAACCGCGACGGGAAGAAACGCCAGCGCGACGAAGGTAAGACTTGCGGCAATGCCCCAGAGCCGGAGAGATGGCTTCTGCCGCGCATTGGTCCACCACGCCATGCCGTAGATGACGGCCAACAACAAAAACACTGCGGCGCCGATCACCCTGTGCTGAACCTGGGATGCGCTCAGCGCATGCAGCGGGTGCACAAATGTCCCATACGAACCCAGCGCTGTGATGGAAAAGCAGATGAAGCCCGAAAGGGCGAAGATCCAGCTCAAAAAACCCCTGAGTGCTCGCATGCCGGAGTACCCCTTTTCTCGGAGGGAATAGAAACAGGGTTGCCGGATTGCGTAAGTTGGTCAATTGCCGATAAGTTGCAGGGCATTCTGCCGCATCCGCGCCTGCGGCGGCCGGCGCGGATGCGGGGAAAACTAGACCGTCAGGGCGGGATTGAGAGCAGTCACGCGCGCCACGGCCTTGGTCAGGTGCGCCTCGTGGGGCCGGCCGATCCTCGATTCCGCGTGCGAGTAGATGTGCTCGATCGACTCGACCAGGTAGGCTCCGGGCAGAAACTTCGCTCCCGGATGCACGCCCTCGCCGGGCAGCAGCAGCACATCGCCCACGCGCGGCAACGAGTGCAGCGTCTCCAGCGGCACAAGATTGATGCAGCTGCCGTCGCCGGAGATGAACTCCAGGCAATGGAGGCTGTGGAACGAGCCTTCGCGCTGGTGCCGCGCTTCGCGTCGCGCCTTGAACGACTCGTAGTAGGCGCCGATCATGAACGGCAAACCGACCATGAAGCCGAATACGCTGGCGTATTGAGCAACGACGTTTAATAGATGATGCATCGTCATTTTTGATCTACCGCCTCCCTGATCCCTTGTGAGCTCCGGCATCCTTGCCCGCACTCACGTGCATCTCGCCTCGGTGGGAGCGCGGGACGCTGCAATTTCTTGTCGAAAATGCATGCCGATCGCGCTTATTTCGGCGAAAGCAGATGGAAAAGTACTGTGAATTCCACCATACCAAGGGAATCGCTTCCCTGTCCGCGTCCGAAAAGGCGAGCCGAGCAGATCTCAAGTCTGGGACCGGATGGAACAGCGGCGTCGCGCAACGAAGCTCCCGCAGGGAGCGCCGGAAAATAGCCCATGACGCAAGCCCTGGGAAAAGCGCTACTGGCTGTCTCGCTATTGTCCGACGGAACCGTTCGGGTGCTCCCGCTCGCCTTGAAAGAAGCGGTGATGCACCATGCTCAGGCCCAGCAGAAGAGCAAGGACAAAAAACACAATCACAAAGAGGATCCGGAGGAATCCGTACGAAGGCTGCTTTGGCTCGGGTTCAGCCGCCGCATTTACGTCGCTCTTCATGGGGGCACCATCCTATTCGGCACCAGCACCAAGCTGAATCGTGAGAATCGCCCTTGGCCTATCTGGCGCGCAGGCGGGTCCTACCCGGAACCTGCGTCCGCTTCAGCAACTGGGGTTGAGTCTGAAACAGATTGACCCAAATGACAACCAAAATCGACCAAACGGCGAACCGTCAGAATCAAAAACTGTCTCGCTCCAGGGGGGCCGGCCCAGATCCTGCGAACCGCACTGCCGCGCTTGCCCGCGGCAAGCCATTGAAACTACGGCAGCAAGCTCACGCGGGCACGGCGACGGAGAGATTCTTCAACAGGCGCAGCGTCGGTCCGGCCTGGTTGATGGTGTAGAAATGCAGGCCGGGGGCGCCATTGCGCAGCAGGGTTTCGCAAAGGCGGGTGACCACGCTCAGGCCGAAATCAAGGAGCGCAGGCTTGTCGTGCTCCAGTTCCTCGAGGCGCAAACGCACCCAGCGCGGCATGTCGGCGCCACAACCGTTGCAGAAGCGCATGGTGTTGGCGTAGCTGGTGACGGGCATGATGCCGGGAACGACGGGAATGCGGATTCCCGCTTTGGCGCAGCGCTCCATGAAGTCGAAGTAGGCGTCGGCGTTGTAGAAGAGCTGGGTCAACGCGCCGTCGGCGCCGGCCTCCACCTTGCGGCGAAAGCGCTCGAAATCTTCGCTCGGCCGGTTCGCCTGCGGATGCATCTCGGGATATGCGGCAACCTCGATGGTGAAGGCGTCGCCCTGCGTCTCGCGAATGAATTTGACCAGCTCGTTGGCGTAATGGAATTCGCCCGGCGCGGCCGGGCTCATGGCAGTCGCGGGCAGATCGCCGCGCAGGGCCACAATGCGTTTTACGCCCGCCTGGCGATAACGATTGAGTTGGTGGGCGATGTTGTCGCGGGTGGAACCGATGCAGGTGAGGTGCGGAGCGACTTCGATCCCGGTCTGCTCCACCACGTTCAGCAGGGTTTCGTAGGTGCCGTCCTGATCGGAACCGCCGGCGCCGTGCGTCACGGAGAAATACTCCGGGCGCGTCTCGGCCAGCTGCGCGATGGCCGCGGGAAATCTGGCCGCGGCTTCCGGCGTCCGCGGGGGAAACAACTCAAACGAGAATGGGAACGGCAATGACATGGGACCTAGGGAGCAAGGAGCAAGAAAGCCCACTGGCTTCCTTGCAGCCTCGCTCCCAGTCTTTCAGTATCTGTAATTCTCCGACTTGAACGGCCCATCCACCGGCACGCCGATGTAGTCGGCCTGCTTTTGCGAGAGCCTGGTCAGCTTGACGCCGATTTTTTCAAGATGCAGCCGCGCCACCTCTTCGTCGAGCTTCTTGGGCAGCGTGTAGACGTCAACCTTGTAGCTGTCGCGGTTCTTCCACAGATCGATCTGCGCCAGCGTCTGATTGGCGAAGCTGTTGGACATCACAAAGCTGGGATGGCCGGTGGCGCAGCCCAGGTTGACCAGCCGGCCTTCGGCGAGCACAAAGATGGCGTGCCCGTCGGGAAAGATGTACTTGTCCACCTGCGGCTTGATGTTGATTCTCTTCACGCCCGGCGCGGCGTTGAGCCGGTCGATTTGCACCTCGTTGTCGAAGTGGCCAATGTTGCACACAATGGCCTGGTCTTTCATCTTCTGCATATGTTCGAGCGTGATGATATCGGTATTGCCGGTGCAGCTGACGTAAATGTCGCCGCGGCCCAGTGTGTCTTCGACCGTGGTCACTTCAAAGCCTTCCATCGCCGCCTGCAACGCGTTGATGGGGTCGATTTCGGTGATGACCACGCGCGCACCCATGCCGCGCAAGGAGTGCGACGAGCCCTTGCCCACGTCGCCGTAACCGCAAATCACGGCCACTTTGCCCGCCACCATCACGTCGGTGGCGCGCTTGATGCCGTCGGCCAGCGATTCGCGGCAGCCGTAGAGATTGTCGAACTTCGATTTGGTCACCGAATCGTTCACGTTGATGGCGGGCACCAGCAGCTTGCCCTGCTCCATCATCTTGTAGAGGCGGTGCACACCGGTGGTGGTCTCCTCGGAAACCCCGCGCCATTGCTCTACGACCTTGTGCCAATGTTCAGAATCCGAGGAAAAAACCCTTTTCAGCAGGTCCTTGATCACCTGCTCTTCATGGTTGCCGCTCGGGGTGTCAACCCAGCGGTCGCCGTTTTCAAGCTCATAGCCCTTGTGGATGAGCAGCGTGGCGTCACCGCCGTCGTCGACCACGAGCTGCGGGCCGAGGCCGCCCTTGTGCGTGAGCGCGCGATACGTGCACTCCCAGTAGTCCTCCAGGGTTTCGCCTTTCCAGGCAAACACCGGAACGCCGGCCGCCGCAATCGCCGCCGCTGCATGGTCCTGCGTGGAGAAGATGTTGCAACTGGCCCAGCGCACTTCGGCGCCCAGGCTCGCCAGCGTTTCGATCAGCACCGCAGTCTGAATGGTCATGTGCAACGAGCCAGTCACGCGCACGCCGGCCAGCGGCTTTTCAGGCGCGTACTTGGCACGAATCGCCATCAGGCCCGGCATCTCCTGCTCGGCGATGTCGATCTCTTTGCGGCCCCAGTCGGCCAGACCCAGGTCGGCCACTTTGTACTCGGCTTCGGGCTTGCCAGCTTTAGCAGTCTCCAATGTTGCTGTTGCCATGTCGCTTCTCTCCTCGGTTTCCTTGGGAATATGGGAATGCTTCAATCTTGCCGCCAGCTTATCTGCGCCGGCGTGCGGTCTCTCTGATCCCGCTAGCTGCGCCAAACTCCGCCGGCTCCGCTGTTGACCCATCGTCCCATCGTGATATGTTGATATGTAGCAGAATTCTCCGATGGCGTCAATCGTCAAGACACTCAAGGTGATCGCCGACCCCAACCGGTTGCGCATCCTGTTGCTTCTAAAGGGAGAAGAGCTCTCCGTTGCGGAACTGCAGGAGATCCTGGCGATGGGCCAAAGTACCATTTCCACGCACCTTTCGCAGCTCAAGCAGGCCGGATTGGTCGAGGACCGCCGCATCGGCAAGAACAATTTATACCGTCCGGTGCCCTCAGTGATCCGCAGCGGCGGCGTGCTCGATCGCATTTTGGGCAGGGCTGAAAGCGAGATTCCCGAATCGGAATCCGATCGGGCGGCCATGCGCCGCGTCCTGAAAAAACGCCAGGACAAGATGCGCGCGTTCTTTGACAGCGTGGCCGGCCGCCTCGGCAAAGATTACGTGCCCGGCAAGTCGTGGCGGAGCCTGGCCGAAGCGCTGCTGCGCCTGATGCCGCCCATGGCGGTCGCGGACCTGGGCGCGGGCGAAGGGAGCTCCGCTCTTCTGCTTTCCCAGAGAGCCGTGCGCGTAATAGCAGTCGACTCGTCGGCCAAGATGATCGAAGTGGGCCGCGAGCTGGTCGCGCAGCACGGTGTGAAGAATGTCGAATTTCGGCTCGGCGACATGGAGGAGATCCCCATCGCGGACGGCGAAGTGGAGCTGGTGTTCTTCTCGCAGTCGCTGCATCACGCGCTGCATCCCGAGCGCGCGCTGGCCGAGGCGGCACGGATTCTCGCGCCCGGCGGCCGCATCGTTGTCCTCGACCTGCTTAAGCATCGGTTCGAAGAGGCGCGCGAGATGTACGCCGATGAGTGGCTGGGCTTCAGCGAAGCAGAGCTGGAGTCGTTGCTCGAGGGTTCGGGCTTCGTCAACATTGAGACGGCCGTGGTCGACAAGGACGCGGAGGCGCCGCACTTTCAAACGCTGCTTGCAGTCGCGGCCAAATCTTTGTAACCTTCCAATCGAGGCGCCCACCAATCCATGAGGCCTTTGTTCCTGACGCTTGTCCTCACCTCCGCTCTTCCGGCACTGTCGCAGTCGCCGGACAAGGATCCCGCTGCCATCCTCGAATTCGGCGGCGCCGCGAGCGTCAACCCAAAGGACGGCACGTCGAGTTACGGCCCATCGTTCGCATTCGAAGTGACGCCAATTGAGAACTGGCTCGAGATCGAAGCCGGCACAACGCCGCTCTTTCGCGCCCACTTCACCGAGTGGGACACCGATGCTCTCTTCAAGAAGCCATGGACCCTCTCGCACAAGGCCGAGTTCATGGCCGGCATCGGTCCAGAATGGGTGCATTCGAATGAACCGGGGTCGAAGCCCAACTCTATCGCGTGCGAGGCCGTGGCCGATTTTATGTTCTGGCCGACGGGCAAACACAAGTTTGGCTGGTACCTCGAGCCCAGCTACGACTTCAACTTCATGCGCGGTCACGAGCAATCCGCCGGCATAAGCGGCGGACTCTTGATCGCAATTCCGTAAGTAAAGTCAGAATCGGGCTCTCATCGTCGAGCGGCCTTGTCGTAGCATCGAATAACAAGAGGCAACGGCCATGCGCGAGGCTACGATTCACGACGGAACGGCAAAATCGAAGCGCCTCTCCCGCGCCCGCCAGACCGCCGTCTTCAAAGCCCTCGCCGATCCGCACCGGTTTGCGCTGCTGCAGCAGATTGCCAGGGCAGGCTGCCCGTTGGGCTGCGCCCAGGCCCTTGCCGCGCTGCCCATCTCGGCGGCAACGCTTTCGCACCATATCAAAGAGCTGGAAACGGCCGGACTCATCGATATCCGCCGCGAGGGCAAATTCGCGTATCTTTCGCTGCGGCAGGGAGTTCTGGAATCCGTGGCGGCGAGCCTCTCGGCACTTGAAACGGCGCGCTGCCCGCGCCGCTGAACCCTCCCGAAGGATTTTCACAATCCTCTTGAATCCTTTTCCCGGGCCGGATAATCCATTCGACAGTTATCGAAATGTCGAACGGATGACATGCGATACCGGGAGATGAGAAATGAAAAACCTTGAAGGGAAAGTGGCGCTGGTGACCGGCGCATCGAAAGGCATTGGAGCAGCCATCGCCCGCGAGCTGGCGGAGCGGGGCGCGGTTGTGGCTGTGAACTACTCGGGCAGCAAGGCAGGCGCGGAAAAAGTGGTCTCGGAGATCAGGGCCGCCGGCGGCAAGGCCGTCGCGGTGCAGGCGGATCTCTCGAATCCCGATGCGATCGGGCCCTTCGTCAAGGCGGTCGCCGACCAGCTCGGTCCTATCGACATCCTTGTAAACAACGCCGGAGTCTATGAATTCGGGCCGCTGGAGCAGATCACGCCCGAGCAATTCAACAAGATGTTCAAGCTGAACGTGCTGGGCCTGCTGTTGACGACCAAGGAAGCGGTGGCGCACTTCAGTCCCAAAGGCGGCAGTGTCATCAACATCAGCTCCGTCGCGGCCGACGGAATCGGAGGCGGCGCGGTGTACAGCGCCACCAAGGGAGCTGTGGATTCAGTAAGCGCGGCATTGGCGCAGGAGCTTGGCGCAAAGAAGATTCGCGTGAACTCCGTGAATCCAGGCATGGTTGTCACCGAAGGCGTACAGGCCGCCGGATTCGTTGGCAGCGACTTCGAGAAAGAAGCCGTGCAGCGCACTCCGCTTGGCCGCGTAGGCCAGCCGCAGGACATCGCTTCGATCGCCGCGTTCCTGGCCTCGGACGAATCGGCCTGGGTGAACGGCCAGGTCATTCATGCCGCCGGCGGGTTCCGGCTCTAAGCCACCTTCAGCTGCGCTCGGCCTGGAGAATCTTCCGTTTGCGTTCGACACCCCAGCGGTAGCCGGTGAGAGAGCCGTCGGCGCCGACTACGCGATGGCAGGGCACGAGAATCGCCACCCGATTCAGCGCGCACGCGCGTGCCACGGCGCGAATCGCCGTGGGCTGGCCGATCTTGCGCGCCAATTGGCCATAGGTAAGGGTTTGTCCGCGTGGAATCTGACGCAACGCCTGCCAGACGCGGAGCTGAAAGACCGTTCCCCGCAAGTCAAGGCGCTCCGCGCTGGGTTGGTTTCGGACGAGGTCATCGCCTTGTCGAACGGATTCGAGTGCGGCGTTGACGAGGCGCGAAAGCGACGGATCCGGGCGCAGTTCCGCCGCTGGAAACTCAGCACGCAATGTGGACTCAGCTTCGGCGCGCGTTGATGCGAGCGAAAGCCAGCAGAGGCCACGCTCCGTCGCTCCCACAATCACCCAGCCAAACGGTGTCTGCGCGCACGCGAATCCGATGCGCTCGCCGCGGCCGCCCTGGGCAAAGCGGGAGGGCGTCATGCCGAGTTGGTTGGCCTCATAGGCGCGACTCGACGATCCGAAGCCGGCATCATAAATTGCATTGGTCACACTGTCTCCTTGTTTGAGCGCGCCACGCAGGCGCCGTGCGCGCAGCGCGCGCTGATACTGGAGCGGGCTCACTCCCATCTCGCGCTTGAAGAGCCGTTGCACAGAGAACGGGCTGAGGCCCGCGACGCGGCCCAGTTCTTCGAGACGCACACGCCGGTCGAGATTCTTTTCGACGTACGCACGAATCTTCATTGAAAGGCTGCTCGATGCAATGGTGGGACGGCAGCGGCGGCAGGCGCGAAAGCCGGCGGCCTGCGCCTCGGCCGGCGTGGCGAAGAAGCGCACGTTGCGCCGCAGCGGGATACGGCTGGAGCAGCCGGGCCGGCAAAACACACCGGTGGTGGTGACCGCGTAGAAGAACCGGGCTTCGCGATCGCGCTTGAGGAGTTGCCTCCACGCAGCTTCGGCATCAAGCGCCGTCGTGGATGCGGGCTTGGCTGCGGCGATCATCTCCGGTGAGGCGGTTCGGGGCATGGTGGAAACGGATGCGAATTGGGCTGCGAGTTGGGTAACGGTGCTCATGGAAATCATAGTCGCCGATCCCGGTTCCGCGCGCACTCCGATTCTTGCGCATAATTTTTGCATGTTTCCTCGCTGCTTCAAGCCAACAAGTGTATTCTTCTGCCCAGCATGCCAACCGCAATCAAAAGGCCCGTCGGCGTCACGATACTTGCGTGTATTTATCTGTGGATCGGCTGCTTCGGAACACTCTTCTCCCCAATCATCGCCTTAACAGGTGGCGTGACGAGTCTTTGGCGCTTCGAAGCGGGCGGTGCGATTCACTCTGAGCTGGCGCTTCGGGTCACAGGCTGGGTATTCGCGTGCACCTGGTTCTCGCTTTTTCTGGCCTATGCAATCGGCGGCTTCGGACTGTGGAAGCTGCGAGACTGGGCGCGAAGGCTTTTTATTTGGATCAATCTGTTTTTCGTCGCGGCAGCCGCGGTGGCTTTGCCGATCTTCGCTCGGCCTGCGCTGCTTGCGGTTCCACTCTTTATCGGCACAGTTCCAACCTTGGCGTGGATCATCTGGTACCTGATGCGCCCGCGCGTTCGCTTCGCGTTTGGCGCGTATTCTCTTCCTGCCGAGGGCGCTCCCAACCCCATGCCGCACGGTCTTTCAAAGATGGGCATCGCTTGGACAGTCATGGGCATGATCGCTACGTTCGCCCTCTTTTTCGTGTGCATAATGTTGGTTGCTGAAACGATGATTCACGCATCGGATGGATATCAGCTCGGTGTCAAACGGGCGGACAGCTCCCCCTGCGTCCTTAACGCACTTGGCGCGCCGGTCTCTGCGGAATGGCTTACCTCTGGAAGCATCAACGAAAGCGGATCTGACGGAGATGCCGATTTGACCATTTCGTTGAAAGGACCAAAGGGAAAAGGTAAGTTGCAGCTTGAATCGAGAAAGACGGACGGCGTCTGGGAGATCACTTCGATGGTGCTCGTGACGGATTCAGATCGAATCCGGCTTGTGCCAGCCAGCCCCTCCTGCCAATAATCTGCTTCGCCATTCAGATTCCCAACGCTCCCGAAGCGTGTATGCTCGATTTGCTGGAGAATCGATGATCGGAGCCCGGCTCTGCCGTCGAAGCGCAAGCGGCCACACTCCCATCCGATCGACGGAGGCACATACATGTCGTTCAAATCGCTTGCTGTCGTAACTCTCTCTGTTTCGTTCCTGCTTGCCGGTCTGGCTCACGCGCAGGCCAGCGGCCCCTACCAGGTCGAGAAGATCCAGCTCATCGGTGGCGACGGCGGATTCGACTATGTGACTGCCGATCCTGACAGCCGCAGTCTTTTCGTCGCGCGCTCGGGGCCCGCGGGGCACATCGGCGTTTTCAACCTCGACACGCTCGCACAGGTGGGCGACATTCCGGGCACCAGCGGTCACGGCGCCGCGGTGGACACGGCGACAGGCCACGGTTTCGCCACTTCGAAACCGGTGACGATGTTCGACGCCAAGACCTTCGCTGTGATCAAGAAGATCGACGTTCAGGGCAATCCCGACGGCTACCTGAACGACGCCCGCAACCACCGCTTCTACGTCCTAAGCCATTCGCAGCCCAATATCACCGTGCTCGACGACAAGGATGGCTCGATCCTGACTACGATCGACATTGGCGGCGCTCCGGAAGAGGCCGCGACCGACGGGCAAGGCAGGATCTACGTTGATATCGAAGACAAGGCCGCGATTGCAGTGATTGACGCCGACGCGATGAAGATGGTGGGCAAATACGATGTGTCGAGCGCGGGCAGCGGCTGCGCGGGGCTGGCGCTGGACGCGAAGAACGGCATCCTCTTTGCCGCGTGCCGCGAGAAGAACAACATGGTGATTCTGTCGGCGGCGGACGGACACATTCTGACCAGCCTGCCGATAGGCGTTGGCTGCGACGGCGTGACCTTTAATCCCGAGACCATGGAGGCGTTCAGCTCACAGGGCGACGGCACGCTGACGGTGATCAAGGAGAACTCGCCGACGAGCTTCGCCGTGGAGCAGACGGTGTTTACGCCGGCGCGGGCCAAGACCATTACGCTCGATACGAAAACCGGCAATCTGTATCTGATCACGGCCGAATATGGACCCACGCCCGCTGCGCCCGCTCAACCCGCGGCTGCGCCGGCTGCTCCCGCAGCAGGCGGCCCGCCGGGCGCGCCTCCGTTCATGCGCGGACCGCGTGCGCCCATGATTCCCGGCTCGTTCCAGATTCTCGTGGTGGGCAAGGGCACAGGAGCGAAGTGAGCGCAGTCACGGCTGCACCAGCGGCGCGAGTTGGTGAAGGGCCGCAGCAATTCCCGCGCTGTCGTTGTTCTGGATGGCGGTGATGAGCGAGAGCCACGAGTCCCGGCCGGTAGCAAACGCCGCAGCGCGAGAGATCGAGTCAAGCGAGCCTGAAAAATCGCGCTGGCCCGAGGGCAGAGTTGCCGCTTCGGCGAGCAAGGATTTGAAAGTGGCCGCAGCCGAGGCTTTATCACCCGCACCCCACTCGCAAGTCAATTCGAGTGCGTCGCGAATCACAACCTGATAGGCAGTGAGGTCTCTCAAAGGAACCGATCGAAGCTGCTGGGCGCAGGCATCGAAGTGACCGGCCATTAAGTCGAGCGTGGCGAGATTCGCCTGAATCGCTACCCAAAAGCGGGGAACACCGGTTTCCGTGTTGACTTGAAGCGCGCTGTGGTCGGCCGCGAGGGCGCGGTCGAAGAGAGCGGCTTGACGATCGGCAGGGGCGCGCTCGGCTTCATTGGCGAGCACCGATCCAAGGGCCATTTGCACTTGGGCCCACTGCTGGGGCAGGTGATCACGCGTAAAGAGCTGCAGCGCGTTCTGATAGGCCTGTGCGGACTGATCGAGCAAGGCGAACGCGCGATCTGAAGTGGCGTGCGCGGCCTGGAGCCGAAACGCCTCGGCGAGGCTGTATTGAGTGGCCGCCCAGGCCAGGGGAAAGTCAGTTTTCGTATACACCTGCAGCACATCCTGGAAGGTCTGAATGGCCTGATCGAGGATGGCACTCGCCTTATCGCCGCTTTGGATATAGGCCTCTTGGATCAAAGCCGTCCCGAGGCTGTTCTCCGTTTGGGCCCATGCCTGGGGCATAGCGGCGCGATTGTAGATTTCGAGCGCGCTTTGAAAGGCCTGTACGGCCTGGTCGACTAACGCGCTCGCGTTGCCGCCGTTGGTGAGAGCTGCCTGCTGGCAGAGAGCCGTGCCGATCTTGATCTGAGTCTGAGCCCAGGCCCCCGGATAGCCATCCTTGGTGAAGAATTCAAGCGCGCTGCTGAAAGCCTGGATGGCGTGATCGATCGCAGCAGCGGCCTGGTTGCCGCTCAGGAGCGCCGCCTCTTCAATCAAAGCCGAGCCAAGACTGGCTTGCACTGAAGCCCACGCCTGAGGCAATTCAGTTTTGGAGTAGACCTGAAGCGCGCTTTCGAAGGCCTGCGACGACTGCTCGTACATTGGCTTGGCCTTGTCGCCGTCGGCGCGCTCTGCCTCACGCAGCAGGGCCGCGCCGACATTCATTTGCAATCCCGCCCAGTCGAGGGGCATCGCTGCCTTGGTGTCGACCTCGAGGGCGTCGCGAAAAGCCTGCACGGCCTGATCGAACAAAGGCACCGCTTTGTCGGCGCTGGTGCGTGTGCCCTCGTCGAGCAGAACCGCACCGAGGCTCTTCTCGGTTGCGGCCCATTCGAGTGGCAAGGCGGCACGCGTGTCGACCTCGAGCGCGTCCTGATAGGCTTGTGCCGCCTGAGCGAGCAAGGCAACCGCCTTATCGCCTGCGGAGCGCCTGCCCTCGTCGCCCAGGGCAACACCGAGGCCCCGCTGATTCAAGGCCCAGGCCTGCGGCGCTTCGGTTTTTGTGTAGACTTCAAGCGCGCCGCGGAAGGCATCCGCCGCTTGATCGAGCAAGGAGAGAGCTTTGTCGGCCGGAGCGCTTGCAGCCAGATCGGCCAGAGTGTAACCGAGTCCGCCCTGGGCGTCGGCCCAACTGATGGGGTTGTCGGCTTTGGTTGCCACTTCAAGCGAGCTGCGAAAGGCTTGCTCGGCCTGGGCGAGCAGGGCAGGTGCCTGGGTGGCGGGAGCCAACTCACCTTCGCGGCGGAGCACGTACCCGAGGCTGTTTTGAGTCGTCACCCATTGCACCGGCAGATTCGCCTTGGTATTGACATCGAGGGTGCTGCGATAGGCCTGGGCTGCCTGGTCGAGGAGCGTCAACGCCTTGGCGCCTCCCACGCGTTGCGCTTCGGCCGCGAAAGTATCGCCGAGGCCATTCTGCGCTTTGGCCCACGCCTGTGGATCGGTGGCTTTGGTGCGCACTTCGAGGGCATGCTGCGTGGCTTCGACCGACTCTTTGAAAAGAGCTGCCCCCTCATCTCCGCCGGCGCGCATGGCTTGAAAGCGGAACGCGAGGGCGAGATCGCCTTCTGCGTTGGCCCAGTCCTGCGGATTGGCTGCCTTCGTAACAACCAGAAGAGCGTTCTGAAAAGCTTCAACCCCCTGAGTGAGCAAAGCTGCCGCTTGGTCGCCGGGGGCGAACGTGCTGTGCAGAATAAGCAGGCTGCCAAGAATGATTTGTGCCTTGGCCCAATCTTGGGAATAGTCGGTTTTGGTGAGTACCTGGAGGGCATTGCGGTCGGCTTGTTCCCCTTGCTCGAGAAGGGGAATGCTCTTGTCTCCGGATACATGCCAAGCTTCGGTCTGGAGCGCGATGGCGAGGTCGGCCTCGGTCCATGCCCAGTCCTTGGGCTGATCGGCTCGCGTGACAACCTCGAGGCATTTCTCGTAGGCCTGAACGGCCTGGTTGAGGAGTGGCATCGCTTTGTCACCGCTCACGCGCTCGCCTTCACGCGCAAGCGCAACGGCCAGGCCCCTTTGCGCCAAAGCGGCCTCCTTCCGGTCGCCTAATGCGTCATAGCCGGCCACCACCGATTCGAAGCCGGTTGCGGATTGAGCCAGGAGAGAAACGCTCTGCTCAGAGGAGACAAGCTCGCCTTCGAAGCGCTGCGCGTTGGCGGCACTGGAGGCGGCGCTGAGCCAAAGCTCGCGGAAGACTCGGTCGTCGTGGTGCTTGTTGAGCTCGGCTTGCGCCGTGGCCTCGGCGCTGACCAGCGTTTGCGTCGCCTGATGATACTGCTGGTTGAGCTGATAGGCGCTGGCGGCCTGCTTGCTGTGGTCGAGGAGCTGGCGCAGCGAGGCGAGTTGCTTGTCAGTTAGGGCTTTCTGCGCGGCCTGGAGCGCCCTCACCTGCGCCTCAAGAGCCGCTTCCTCGCTGTCGGCGGCGCTCACCTGCTGGCGGTCGGCGTCACTGGCCTGATCGAAGAGCTGTGCGGCAGCTCCGTAGTGCTTGAGGGCGAGCTCCGCGAGCGCTTTCTGCTCGGCGGTCGCCGTGTCGGATTGTTTCTGAACCTGTTCGGCCCACTGCTGCACCTGCTGATCGACCTTGTCTGAGGAAAAGCCGTTGGCCTGGGCCCATTCGGCAATGGCGGGGCCGAGGTCGGGCTTTTGCTGCTGCGACGATGCGACGTCCTGTTTGAGCGCGCTCACCTGGCGCTGCAGATTCGTGATCTGCAGGAGCGAGCGGTGCAGCATGGCCTCAATCTGCGGCGGTTCGAGCAGTGCGGTCGATCCCTTGGGCAGCAGCCTGACAGCAATGCTCGGGGGCAAGGTGGACAACTGCCCGCCGGCGGGTTGGTAAATGACGAGGTCGCCTGCGCCGGTCACTTCGACACGCAGGTCGCCGCGCTGTGCCAAGTCCCGGGAGACGAGCAGCAGCGCCTGCCCCTGGGAGTTGGTGACCTGCTGAGCATCGGTGATGGCGATGCCGCTGTCGAGATATTGGATGGAGATGCGGACAGCTTTGACCGGCTGCGGCGGCTGCGAAAGCGAATTCTGGACAATGACGGAGATTTGCTGTTGAGGCGCCGCTTTTTGCGCGAGGACGGGCAGAGCGAGGGCGAAGGCGGCTGGCAGGAGAACGAGGATCCACCCTGATTTTCTCTTCAAAGCGACCTCCAGAAAGATGAGAGCGAACAGGGGGGACCTGACCTCGAGCGTAGCACAGGGGCCGGAAGAGCGACTCAGCGCGTTCGCTAGTCGGCAAGTCAGCCCGGCCATCCCGGCTGCCAGAGCGCGGCTAAAGCGGGTCCAAACACCGCTGAGAGGCATTTCGCGATTGTGAAGCCTCGCAATTCGGCCCGTCACGCACTGCCGAGTGAGGCTCAACAGCGCCCTAGGCCGCGTTGTACTGCTCGTCGCTGACTTGCTCCATCCAGTCGACGGCTTCGCCGTCGAGCCGTTCCTGAATGGCGATATGCGTCATGGCTGTAGTGGGCGCGGCGCCGTGCCAGTGCTTTTCGCCCGGAGCGAACCAGACGACATCGCCGGGGCGAATCTCCTCAATGGGACCACCCCAGCGCTGTGCGCGGCCACAGCCGGAGGTGACGACAAGGGTTTGGCCGAGGGGATGCGTGTGCCACGCGGTGCGTGCGCCCGGCTCGAAGGTGACACTGGCGCACTGGGCGCGCGCCGGGTCGGGCGCGGCTAAAAGCGGATCGATGCGGACCGTGCCGGTGAACCATTCCGCCGGGCCCTTGCCGGAGGGTTGTGTGCCTGTGCGCTTGATTTCCATGGTTGTTTGCACTCCTGTGGGCAAAGGATTCGTTGGTGCCGATCGCGATTTGCCTCAGAGATTAAGAAAAGCGCTCAAATCGATAGGCGAGTTTCGGCCCGCCATCGCCCTCATAGGCGATCTGCGCAACCAGCAGCGAAAAAGGCTCGGCATAGCGAGCAATACGAAGAGGGCCAACGTCCAGTGGATCAAAACCCACATCGCGAATCAACTGGGCCGCCGCTTGCTTGGCTTTTGCGTTATCGCCACAGTAGACGAGGCTGGGGCGGGCTTTCTTTCTTCGCGATTCAAAGACGCCAAAGAGCACTTCGCTGGGAACGGTGTTAAATGCCAAAACGAGGTGTGCCTTTGGAACCTTTTTCGCGAGCTCCTCGGCGCCGGAGGAAGTGTTAGCAATAACCAGAGTCGTGTTCCCGTCGTTCATAGGGAGCGAGCAACTGACAATAACCTTGCCGGAAAGATCGCCTGCCTGTTTCAAGATTTCATCGACGCGGGACCAGTGCACTGCGAGAAGGAGAATGTCGGCATCCTGTGCAGCTTCGCTCGGCGTGCCTGCACTGGCATTGTTTCCCGCTTCGCGCGCCAAGCGTTCAAGTTTCTGCCGGCTGCGCGCGTAGCTGAAGACCACCTCGTGGCCGGCGCGGGCGAAGATAGTTCCGAGCTTCGCGCCCATCAACCCGGAACCGAGAATGCCAATTCTCATTTTTCGTCGCGCTCCCTTCAGGAAAAATTGTAGCCGCCGCGCGTTCAGCGGCCGGTCATCTGCTCCAACCTTTCGGGGTATCGCGCGCCCTGCACCGTGATTTGCGACGCGGCGGTGTCGATCTCGAACAGGTCGGCGCGCGTGAGATCGATGACGGCGGCGCCGATGTTTTCATCTAGGCGCGAGAGTTTGGTTGTGCCGGGGATGGGAACGATCCACGGCTTTTGCGCGAGCAGCCAGGCGAGAGCAACTTGCGCCGGAGTCGCGCTCTTTTTCTTCGCCATTGTATTCAGCAAATCGACCAGAGCCCAATTCGCCTTCATTGCATCGGGCGCAAAACGGGGCAGCGTGCTGCGAAAGTCATTGCTGCCGAGACGGGTGCTCTCATCGATCTTGCCGGTGAGGAAGCCCTTGCCGAGCGGACTGTAGGGAACTAGGCCGATGCCGAGCTCCTCCAGAGTCGGGATGACCTCGTCTTCCGGCTTACGCCACCACAGCGAGTATTCGTTTTGCAGCGCCGTAACGGGTTGGACAGCGTGAGCGCGGCGGATGGTTTGCACGCCGGGCTCGGAGAGACCGAAGTGGCGAACCTTGCCGCCTTGAATCAGGTCCTTAATCGCACCGGCAACTTCTTCAATGGGTACGTCAGGATCAACGCGGTGCTGGTAGTAGAGATCGATGACGTCAGTGCGAAGACGCTTGAGCGAACCTTCGACCGCCTGCTTGATATGCTCAGGGCGGCTGTTCAGCCCCTGCCAGCCCGGCTGCCGTCGGGATTCAACTTGAACCCGAACTTGGTGGCGATCACTACGCGGTCGCGCACCGGCGCGAGCGCTTCGCCGAGGAGTTCCTCGTTGGTGAAGGGGCCGTAGACTTCGGCGGTGTCGAAGAAGGTGATGCCGCGATCGACCGCCGTGCGAATCAGCGCGATCATTTCGCTCTTGTCTTTCGGCGGGCCGTAAGAGAAGCTCATCCCCATGCAGCCGAGGCCGAGGGCCGAAACTTCGAGGTTGCTTTTGCCTAATTTGCGATTTTGCATGATGACTCCCTTTTCTAATGTGCCGGCGGCGGTTACGATCTGAGCGAAGCCAGGCACGGCCCCTTATGGCACCAGCAAAGAGTACGGGATGACGGCGGTCTGGCGGTATCCCGATTCTGCTTTTTTCTTGCCCAATTCTGTCGGTGCACAGATTTTTATGCACAGGTATTCCGATTCCGCGTTACGCTGACGTTAAAGAAGGCAAAACGAGGTTGGCGTGACGAAACGGGCAGAGGCGGGCGGACAAAGAGCTGCGCGCGTGGCGGAGATGCGCGCAGAGCTGGCACGAAAGATCGCAGCGCACATGAACACGGAAGGAGTGCTTTCGACAGAAGTGCCCGGATTGAGCCTCTATCGCCGGAGCACACCAACAGCATGCAATTCGGCCGCCTACGAGCCGCGCCTGGTGGTTTTTGTGCAGGGACAGAAGCGGATTAACCTGGGCAGAACCACATATCTGTGCGACGAGCGGATGTTTCTGCTGGCGGCCGTCGATTTGCCGGTGGTGAGCCAGGTGGTGGTGGCCACGCCGGAAAAGCCGATGCTGGGAATGCTGCTCAACCTGGATATGGCCGAGGTGCGCAGAATTCTGGGCGAAGAAGAGTTTCCATTCGCAGAGGAGCCCACTGATGCCCGCGGCATGGCGGTGGGTGTGAGTTCAGTGGAGCTCTTGGACGCATGTTCGCGGCTCATTGATCTTCTGGATGCGCCGCAAGACACCGCCTTCCTGGGCCGGCTGATCGAGCGAGAGATTCTCTACCGTTTGCTGCGCAGCCCGCAGGGAAAACATCTGCGCGCAATTGCAACGCAGGGAGAGCAGAGCCATCGAACGGCGAAGGCCGTGGCGTGGCTGCGCGTGAACTATGCCAAGCCGCTGCGCGTAGAAGAGCTCGCAGCCCTGAGCCAGATGGGCGTGTCGACGTTGCACCATCATTTCCGAACGCTGACGGCGATGAGCCCGCTACAGTACCAGAAGCAATTGCGCCTGCACGTGGCGCGCGAGCGCATGTTGGCCGGCGGTCTGGATGCAGCGAGCGCGGCGTTCGAAGTGGGCTACGAGAGCGCTAGCCAGTTCAGCCGCGAGTACAGCCGGTTCTTTGGGCAGCCGCCCATGCGGGATGTGAAGGCGCGGCGGACGGGGAACGGCATGAGCATGCGCGATTGACGGGAGCGCAAACGAGAAACAGCGCGGGGACCGCGGCGAAGTGAGGGCCGCTTGAGGAAGCCCTCAGGCGGGTAATTGGCGAAGGAGAGCCTCGGCGCGGGCGAGGTCCTCTTCGGTATCAACACCGATAGTGTCGCGAGGGGCGTTGGCCACATATATATGGATACCGTTCTCGAGCAGGCGCAACTGCTCCAGCCGTTCGACGCGTTCGAGCCAGGCCGGCGGAAGTTCGGCAAACTGCTCCAGTGCGGCCTTGCGGTAGGCATAGATGCCGAGATGCTTGCGGTAGCCAGCAAATCCGGATGCGTCGCGGTCGAAGGGGATGGTGGCGCGGGAAAAGTAGAGGGCGCGGCCGTCGAGTGCGGTGACGACTTTGACGGCGTTGGGATTGGTGAACTCCTCGGGCGGGCAGCGAACCGCGAGCGTTGCGACCTGGACTTCGGGCCGGTCAAAGAGAGCTAGAAGAGGCGGGAAAAAATCGGGCGTGAGAGTGGGCTCGTCGCCCTGGATGTTGACGTAGATTTCGGCGTCGATTTCGCGCGCCACTTCCCTCACCCGGTCGCTGCCGCTGGGGCAAGCGCGCGAAGTGAGGACGACGGGAATGGAGCGCGCGCGGCAGGCTTCGGCGACTTCATCGGCATCGGTGGCCACGATGACGGGGTCCATGAGGCCGCTGGAGTGGGCGGCGCGCCAGACCCACTCGACCATGGGCCGTCCGGCGATGGGGCGCAGCACCTTGTGGGCCATTCGCGTGGAGTGAAGCCGCGCGGGAATTACGGCTGCAATGCGCTGGGGGCTCATGCAGTCGAGTGTACATGGACGCACACGCCTCGGATGCTCACGTGGCCAAGGTCTCGATTGCGGATTGAGCGCGGGCCTCGCCTTCGGCAGCGGCTTGAGGATCGCCACTCTGGTTCTCGGCACAGATGAACTCGATATCGGCAAGTCCCAGGACGCCGAGGACCGCGCGCAGGTAGGGCTCCTGCTGGTCGAAGGCCTTGGCGGGCGATGCATCGGGATAGGCTCCGCCGCGGGCGCAGATGACGTAAACCTTTTTCCCGGCCGGCAGCAGCGATTGAACTCCCTGCGCGGTGAAGAGGAAGGTGCGGCCCTCGCGCACAATCAAATCGATCCACGCCTTGAGCGAGGCGGGAATGCCGAGGTTCCACATGGGCACGCCGAGCACGATGACATCGGCGGCAAGGAGTTCGTCGACAAGCTGGTCAGAAAAGACCAGCGCGCGCTTCTGCTCCGCGGTCAGGTCAGCAGGAGGCGTATAGAAGGCCTCGACGATGGCCTCGTCAATGTAAGGCATCTTTTCGAGCGTGGTGTTGTGATGAATCACGGCGCCCGAGGGGTTGTGCTTCAGCCAGCGGCACACCAAGGCCGCGGCAAGCCGGCTGGAAACCGATTGGGCGCGAGGACTGGCATCAATATGAAGCAGCGTGGGCACAGGAGTTCCTCCCGAAGAAATCGATGGCGGTGAGAAGTTTGTTTGAGCAAGTATCTCACTGGCGGGCGCGATAAAGAGGAAAGCCGGCAGGGCTCATGGAGCCGGTGGCGAGCGAGAACAGGGCGATTGACCGGAACTTATGGCACCCGTATCATCAAACTTGGCGCGTTGTGCGGGCACGTCCGGCGCAGCCGTTCCCTTCCAAGGCGGGGTAGCTCAGATGGTTAGAGCGTGGGATTCATAACCCCAAGGTCGACGGTTCGATCCCGTCCCCCGCCACCATCAGTCTTGACAGTTCATTGACAGCAAGGTCTTTCGCCCGGGGACTCGCCGGTGTGACCAAAGTCGCTGCCGGCTTCCTTCTGCCGGGGCATTCTGAGTACAGCAGGGGCGGCAATGCCATGGGCACTCTTACCTCACCGAACTTTGTCACAGTCGCACCAGAGGAACCGAAAAAGACGCTGATCCGGCGGTTCCTGCCGGACCGATCGCAGCGCATCCGGCATTCGATTCAATGGGCGTTCGTCGCGCTTAACGGATGGATCGGACTGCAGTTTTTTCTGTGGGTACGGTACTTCGAGCGCGGTGGCGAGGGTGTTTACGTTTCCCGCCCGGCAGGAATCGAGGGCTGGCTTCCCATTGCCGGCCTGATGAACGCGAAATACCTCCTGGTCACGGGGCATGTGCCGGCGATTCATCCCGCAGCCATGTATCTCTTCATTGGCTTTCTTCTGATGAGCATTCTTCTGAAGAAGGCATTCTGCTCCTGGCTGTGCCCGGTGGGCACAGTCTCTGAGAATTTGTGGAAGCTGGGCGAAAAGTTCTTCAAGGGAAACTCACGCCTGCCCAAATGGGTCGATTTGCCTTTGCGCAGCCTGAAGTACGTGCTGCTCGCACTTTTTGTCGCGGTCATCGGCGCCATGTCGGCCGACGCTCTCGACGGATTCATGCAGACTCCGTATGGCCTGGTAGTCGACGTGAAGATGCTCAACTTTTTCCGCGACATGAGCCTGACAGCAGCCGTGGTCATGGCGGCGCTGGTCGTAATGTCGATGCTGATGAAGAACTTCTGGTGCCGTTATCTGTGCCCTTACGGCGCCCTGCTGGGAATTGCATCGCTGGTGAGCCCAACCAGGATTCGACGCGACAAGGAAGCCTGCATCGATTGCGGCAAATGCGCTCGCGCGTGCCCCGCCCACCTCCGCGTGGATGAGTTGGTACAGATTCGCACCGTCGAGTGCACCGCATGCATGGCGTGCGTGGCATCGTGTCCCGCGCAGGATGCTTTGCAGTTTGCCTTGCCACCGAGGAAGGCTTCTAATCTGGCGACTCGGTGGTACCACCGCACCATTGGCCCCGTTGCCGTTGCGTCGGTGCTTGCCTACATCTTGTTCGGAGCGGTTCTTTGGGCAAGAGCTACGAACCACTGGCAGACCAATTTGCCTCGTTCCGTTTACATGCAACTGGTGCCGCACGCCAACGAGTTCAGTCACCCCGGCATGTAGATTCGTATTACCGCGGCTATCGCATTCGAGAAAAGTTGCGCATACGTTCATGATTTCTGCGCGAAGATCTCGCGCAGAGTGTCGCCCGCCACGGCGAGATTGGCAGGCCGAGTTTCGCATTGGGGGCGAACCTGATGCCGCTTACGTCTTCTTATTCCAACCGTGGAATGCCGAGTGGTCGCCGGCGTTCCAGGCTTCACGAAGTCCGGGCCGGCTCAAATCCCAGTCGGGGCGGATTTCGCTGGTGACGGCGCGCAGATCGTGCCAAAGGTCGGCGAGGGAGGGGCGGCCCCAGAACCAGTATCCGTTATAGATGGTGTGGATCACGAGACCCGGCTTGAGGACCAACGTGTAGGGAATCATCGGATTGTGTTCCGGGTCGGTGTACTCCTGGATGTCGAGGTCTTTCTGAACCTTCCGTTCGGGATCGGACAGGAATGTCCACTGTGCGCCGACCGACGCACGGAACTCCTGGATGGTGTGGTGGTCGTCGGTGGAGATGGTGGCGATCTGGGTGTAGGCCACGGCGATCTTCGGATAGAACGAGGCCAGTTCCAGATGTTGCTGATGTTCTTTCGGGCAGAAGTGGCCGCGGGCAAGCGTGAGGATCAGCGGATCATCGCCCTGCAGCTCGCTGAGCTTGCGCAGCGTGCGGGTGTGGTCGGACAACTCGTAATCGGGGAATCTATTTCCAGGCAGAATATCAGGACGCACGGTGGGCTCCTTTGCGACCAATCGAACGGCTCGCATCCGCTTAGATGCTTGACCTGAGCGGAATGTTCCGGCCTGAACCAGCAAGCGAGACGCCTTCCCGCGGCTTAGAAAAAGAAAGCGCAATGCGATTACATTGTGGTGACAAGCGCGGCAGCGCGATTCCCGATACTCAGGGCGAAGTGAAGAGCCTGAGGACGGCGGGGAATTGCGATGCGAGTTCGAGCAGTGTGGCGGTATCTGTGGGGGTGGGCGGCGCTATCAACGCTGGTGTGGACAGGCGCCAATGCGCAGGCGCCGGGGACAGGCGCGCTGGCCGGCGCGGTGCGCGACCCGCGAGGACGGCTGGTGGTGAAGGCCGCGGTGAAGGCAGAGAACGAAGCGACGGGATTGACACGCGCCACGGAAACGAATAGTGATGGCGAGTTTTCGGTGACGCTGCTTCCGCCCGCCACTTACACGGTGACAGTGTCTGAAGCAGGATTCGCGGACAACGTGCTGCACGGCGTGCGAGTGACGGTGGGAGAGACGACTTCACTGCACGTGTCGCTGGACCTGAAGCGGACCAATGTAGACGTAGTGGTGAAAGCCGACGAACAGATCGCGCAGACAGAAAGCTCGACGCTGGGGCGCGCGGTCGACGGGGAAGCCATGCAGGCGCTGCCCCTGGAGAATCGGAACTTCACGCAGATTCTGTCGCTCTCTCCCGGTGTAGCGGTGGCGCTGCCGAATGCGACGGATCTCGGGCGCGGCTCACAGAACGTGTCGGCGAACGGCGCCAAGACGGTGGCCAACAATGTGCAGTTCAATGGCGTGGATGCAAACAACCTCGCGCAGAACTCGGTCGAGAATGCCACGGAAGAAGTGGGGGTTGCGGTGCCGGCCCCGGACACAATCGCGGAGTTCAAGGTACAGACTGCGAACTACGACGCGACGTATGGGCGCGGCAATGGCGCAAACGTTGATGTGGTGAGCAAAACGGGATCAAACCAATTCCACGGAAGCGCGTGGGAGTTTCTGCGCAACGACGTGCTGAACGCCAACGACTTCTTTGTGAAGGAGCAGGGATCGCCAAGGCCCGAGCTCAAGCAGAACCAGTTTGGCGCGGCGCTGGGCGGGTTCGTGCTGCGCGACAAGTTGTTGTTCTTCGGCGCGTACCAGGGGCTGCGCGCTGTGAACGCATTTGGCGCGAAGGCCACAGTGCTTTTGCCGCAGCTGACCTCGGACCGGTCGGCGCCGACATTGGGCGCGCAGTTTTGTCCGGCCGCGCCGGGGCGCAATCCCGCCGGCTATACAACGGAAGCGGGCGGCGCGCAGGTGGCGTGCGACGGCTCGAACATCAGCCCGGTGGCGCTAGCGTTGCTGAACTTCAAATTCGCCAACGGGCAGTTGGCGATCCCGAGCCCGCAGGTGAACTTTGCGGCGACTTCGGGCCAACTGCCGATCGGGCAGACGACTTACACGCTCCCGGCGAGTTACAACGAGGACCAGTACACAGCAAATCTGGATGCAAACCTGACGAGCAGAAACCAGGCAGCGGTGCGGTTCTTTTACTCGCACGCGCCCACCAACCAGCCGTTCTCGCCCAACGCAGCCAACGTTCCGGGCTGGCCAACCAATGAGCTCGACCAGAACGAGATGCTGGTGCTGAGCGATACGCAGGTGATAAACCCGAGGCTTGTGAATGTCTTCCGGTTCGGATACGTGCGGTTCGATGGAAACGCCACGATCCAGAACCCGATCACGGCCACGAGCGTCGGCACCGTCGGGCCAACTGGAGCGACGTCGGGCGCGAATATGCCCGGGATAACCATCGATGGACTCTTTACAATCGGCGATTCGGGAACGCCGGCGCAATCGCAGATTACCAACAACTTCATCTGGCAGGACACCGTGAACTGGACGCGCGGCCGAAACAGCGTCAGCATCGGAGGCGAGGCAAAGCGCTGGCAGGTAATGGTGAATGCGCCTTTCTCGGTCGATGGACTGCTGGACATCGCGACCTTTGACGATTTTCTTTTGGGTGAAAGCGCGGCACAAAATGGAAGCCCCAACGGCTTCAGCAATGTGACATTCAGCGGGGGCAGCTCAGGATTCTTCCGGCGCGACGAGCGGTACAGCGATTTCGCCAGCTTTCTTCAGGACGATGTGAGGCTGAGCACGCGGCTGACGCTCAATGGGGGATTGCGGTGGGAAGTGTTCGGGCCACCGAGCGAGATTCACGGACGTCTCTTGACGTTCGACCCAACCATCGCGACAGCGGACGCGCCGGCGAGCGGAACGCTGAGCGGGTTTGAGGTGCCGTCGAACCTTCCAGGCACGCTTCCCGCCGGCGTAACACGGCTGGGGCACAAGGGACTTTGGGCGACCACGTTCCACGATGTGTCGCCGCGGCTGGGCTTTGCGCTGCGATTGACTGACCGGCCAACGCTGGTTCTGCGCGGCGGATTCGGGCTTTATTTCGACCGGCTTTCGGGCGACATGATCGAAGGCTCGCTTTCGCAGCCCCCATTTTCAGTACAGCAGTTCCTGTTTGGGCAGCAAAACGCAGCGGCAACACTGGCTGCCCCCTATAGTCCTCTGCTGCCGCCAGACTCGGCCTATCCGCTGTTCCAGCCGCGCACGCCCGATGGGGCGTCGCTGGTTGAGGCAATCTCGCCGCGCGCCATCGATCCTTACACCGAGGAGTACAACCTGAACCTGCAATATGCGCTGGGTCGCAACAGTCTCTTCGAGACCGGATATGTCGGGTCCCGATCCCTGCATCTCGCCGGAAGCGAGATGTTCAACCAGGCGCTGCTCGCGAGCCCGACAAATCCCATTAACGACGCCACGACAAATACCGCGGCCAACGCGCAGCAAAGGGCACCCTTCGAGGGGGTGAATGAAACATCGCTCATCAACGACACCCGATACCTCGCGGATTACAACTCGCTGCAGTTCAGCGCAACGCAGCGTATGAGCCATGGGCTTGAGTTCCTGGCGAGCTATACCTGGGGAAAGAGCCTTGACGAGACCAGCGGCTCCAATGGCGCGGAGTTTTATGAGCTGTGGCTGTACACGAACGACCAGAGCAATCCCCGGCAGGCGTATGGGCCCACCAATTTCGATCGCACCAATCGCGGCGTACTGAGTTTTATCTACAGCACGCCGGCGCTGCACGATGGGCCATCGGCGGCGCGCATGGCTCTGCGCGACTGGCAGTTCTCGGGAATCCTGGTGGCGCAGTCGGGCACACCCCTGACGATTATCGACCGCACCGCGGGCACCGTCTACGGCACCTACACGCAGGAGCGTCGCGCGCAGCTTTCCGGATTGCCGATTGCGACGCAAGGATCGCTGTTCAGCCGCGTTCACGCGGGGTATTGGAATCCGGCTGCCTTTACGACTGCGCCCACGGCGCCGTTTGGAGGGCCGGGCGATACAAACTACGGCGACAGCGCGTCGGGAATGGTGCGCGGACCGGGGCAGCGGAATATCGACATGGCAGTAGAGCGGACCTTTCCGGTGGTCGAGTCAGGCGCGCTGCGCTTCCGCGCAGAATTCTTCAATCTCACCAACACGCCGAACTTTGCGAATCCGGACCGCTTTGTAAGCGATGGGGCACCGTTCGGAACCATAACTTCGACGGCGAACAATCCACGCCTGGTGCAATTTGCGCTGCGCTATCAGTTCTAAGCTGGAGGCCGGATTTTCCGTGTTGGATTTGAGCAGTCATGGGATGGCGAATGTGATTGATTGCGGCGAGCAGGAGTCCTTGAGCAGAGCAGCGGAAATGGTTGAAGGATCGTTGTTCGATCCGTATATGTACCGCGTGGAGATGCCTTTCTCGGCTGTCTACTACCCTCTCGGCTTTCCGTTGCAGATTGCAACCAACTCGCTGGATGTACTCGCGAAGGCGCAGGAGATCTGGGGAAGATACGAGCGTTGGATCGTAATGGAGCCAATGCGGCTGCAGGTAGGGGTGCGCGACGACGGCTCGAGAGAGTGCCCGGGGATGGTGACACCGCGCGCACATCAACACCTGATGATGGGGATCGCCGATGCGGGGAATTTCTTCATATGCGACCTGATGCGCGGGGTATCGTTCGCGTGGGTCACGGCGGCGGCGATGGAGCACCCACTGTACTTGCGGAGCCACATTCTGGAGTCGGCCGCGCTGTCGCCGATCGCAAACCGGTATACGGCGCCAGTGCACGCCGCCTGCGTGGCTCGCCAGGGCCGCGGCGTTTTGTTGTGCGGTGAGTCGGGTGCGGGGAAATCGACACTGGCGTTGGGATGTGCGCGGGCGGGATGGACTTTCGTTAGCGACGACGCGGTGTTTCTGGTTCACGGGCGCAACGACCGGCAGGTGCTTGGGCACTGCCGCTCGATGCGGATGCGGCCCGCAGCCGCGGAGATGTTTGCCGAGGTGCGCGGCAGGCCGCAGTCTCCGCGAATGCGAGGCAAACCATCGATCCACATTGCGACATCGGAGCTACCTAACATTCGCGCAGAAATGCATTGCCAGGCCGACTTTGTGGTTTTTCTGAATCGCGCCGAGAGCGGCGCACAGGAGTTGGCGCCCTATCCGCGTGACGCGGCCCGGCGTTTTCTGGAGCGGCATTTAAACGGCTGGGAGCCGCTGCGCAGGGACCAGCTTGCGTCAGTCGATCGGATTCTGACCGCCGATGTGTACGAGCTGCGCTATCGCGAGTTGGAATGGGCGATCCATCGGCTGGAGCGGCTGGTGCGGGAGGGAAGCTAGTGTTGCGGAGCGACTGGGCTGCGGCCTGCAGAGGATTGGGCAACGGATTCTGGACATTCTTCGTTGCGGCTCTGTGCTTCGACCTGGGCTTCTCAATCTACATGTTTCTCTACAGCCTTCTGCTCCTGGATTTCGGATTCAACGAACAGCAGCTGGGGTTGGTTGTCGGCGCCATGACGCTGGGCGCGATGGCCGGCACGTTGCCGATGGGCGTTCTGGCCGAGCGGGTGGGCTTGCGGAGAGTGCTTTTGACGGGCTTTGTGGTGACGCCCGCCATCGCAGCGCTTCGACCGTTCTTTCCCAATGAACGCGCACAGATTGTTCTCGCGTTCGCGACCGGTCTGGCGCTTTGCTTCTGGCAGGTGTGCTTTTCGCCTGCCACCGCATCGCTGACAACGGAGAAGAACCGAACGCTTGCTTTCAGCCTGATGCTTTCCACGGGCATTGCGACGGGTGCGCTGGGTGGGCTGACGGGCGGATGGCTGCCGGGATGGATCGAGCACATGCATCTGGCAACGGGCAGGGCCGACGCCAAGCGAGTGGTGCTGCTGGCGTGCTGCGCGATCTTTGCGCTGGGTGCGTGGCCGCTGGCGCGGGTGCGGTGGCAGCGGACCGGCATAGAGCCGCGCAAAGTATTGAAGTTCGATCCATTTTTGTATCGTTACCTGCCGGCACTGGCGCTCTGGACGCTCGCGTCAGGCGCAATTGTGCCGTTCGCACAAGTGTTTCTCTCCAGGCAGATGCATCTCACCCTGCCAAAGATCGGCGAAGCATTCTCAATGGCGCAGATCGCCGAGGTAGCTACGATTCTGCTGGCCCCCATCGTGTTCCGGCGGTGCGGGCTGGTGGCAGGGATCGCCTACACCCAGGCGGCAGGGGGCCTGGCTTTAGCCGGGCTGGCGCGAGCGCAAACTGCAAATGCAGCGATGGCGCTTTATGCCGGCTTCATGGCGGTCCACTGGATGAGCGGGCCGGGCATCTACAGCTTGCTGATGGGACGCGTTGCCGAGGCCGGGCGCAGCATGGCGTCGGCGGCAAATAACTTCGCGTTGAAGCTGTGTGAGGCGATTGCCTCGGCTGTGGCGGGCGCGGCGTACGTGCGATTCGGCTATCCAACCGTATTAGGAACGCTGGCGGCGATGGCACTGCTGTCGTCGGCAGCGTTTGTCGTGTTGCTGCGGGAGAGCCCCGGCCGCCGTGCGATCGCCGGCGCTGTGACAGAGTGCTAGGTCACTGAGTGCGTGAGTTCATTCCAGCCAGGTTTCGGGGTATCCCAGGTTAGGCGCAAAAACAAAGACGCGCCGAACCTGGAGCACCGAAATTGATGCCAGATCAAGCGGTCAGAGACCTAGCCGCGCATGTCCTCTACGAAGTGACAAGAAATTGACAAACCCTGTGCACTCGAATGACAAGTGGCACGCGCGATGCGGGTAGTTTCGGTTGCATGAGTCTCGATGGTCGCGAAAAAGCAATTTGCCGGGTGTGCCAATTCGCGTTCGCACTGCTGGCGCTTTTGTCCGCTGCCACATTGGCGTTGACGCAGGAAACCCCGCTGATTTCGGGTTCGCTGGGGTTTCTGCAAGGTACTGCCGGCGGCAATACCACCTATATGCCGGTAATCATGCCGGTCGGAGTGGTTCCGGTGAAGCAGCGGCTCCTATTTGAGACGCGAGGGTTATTCCTGGAGTCCATCAGGCCAAAGGCGGGTGAAACCTACCGGACGCGCCTGTCAAAGAATGTGAACTACCTGCAAGCGGACTGGTTTGCCAACTCTCACCTGACGTTCGTCGCAGGCAAATTCCTGACTCCGTTTGCCACCTATAACGAGCGCTTGAGCCCGATCTGGATCGGCAACTTTCAGGACGCTCCGCTGATTATCACTTTGGGCATAAATGGCAGCGCGGGCGTCGGCGGCCAGATTCGGGGGTCGGTGTTTTCGAACAACAACGTTGCAGTGGATTACGCAACGTTCTTCCAATCGAATGTGAGCGGGACGCAGTTTGCATCGTCGCGTGCCAGCGGCGGGCGGATCAATTTCTACTTCCCGTCGAGCGGCTTCGAGCTTGGCGGGTCGTACGACCACATGTTTGAAGGGCTGCATCCCGACACAAGCGGCGTGCATGTCTGGTGGGAACCGCACAACGTTCCGCTTACGATTCGATCGGAGTATGCGCACAGCACCAACGCGCAGGGATATTGGATCGAGACTGGCTATCGCCTTTCGCGGATCAACGGCGAGAACAGCTGGATCGGACGGCTGGAACCGCTGTTCCGGATGCAACAGACCATGCGCATACACGTGGATGCCACAGACGGGCTGCCGGCAGTGGACACGCAGCGCGCGGACTTTGGATTGGATTATTACCTGCCTCACGAGACCCGCATCATGACCAGCTACTCGCGCCAGTTTTCGGCCACCGGCAACGAAAACATCTGGAAAACGGAATTGGTGTATCGCTTCCTGATGCCGGCGTGGCCGGGGAGGAAACGATGAAACATGCAGCGTGGATCATCTGCTTTGCCGCGTGCTGCCTGGCTATCGGCGCCGCACAGAGCCCGCAGGACCCAGCCGCAGGGCAGCAGGCGGGCAAAACGCAACCTGCAAAGAACATCGCCGGCTCGCAACAGAATGTGGGCGAACTGAAGTTCTACCAGAACTGCAACCGCTGTCACACCGCGCCGCAGGAGTTGTCGCCGCGGATCAGCGGTACGGTGGTGCTGCACATGCGCATGCGGGCGTCGCTGAGCGACGCAGATGCAAAGGCGATTCTGCAGTATCTGGCGCCCTGAGAGCACGGAGGAGAGGAGTCTCGGATGACGATCCGCATGATAACGAAGGCGGCTTTGGCAGCAGCGTTGACGATGGCGGCATACATGACGCCGGCGACAGCTTCCGAGACGCCGCGGCGCGTCGAGGTCGCTGCCAGGCGTTTTGCGTTCGTGCCGGCCGAGATCACGGTGAAAAAGGGCGAACCGGTGGTGCTCGTCTTCCACTCTGACGACGTGGCCCACGGAATCAGGTTCAGAGAGTTGGGGCTGCAGGCGGAAATCCCCAGGGGAGGTCCAACTGAGCTGAGATTCACGCCGGATAGAGCGGGCGATTTTGTTGGGCACTGCTCGCGGTTCTGCGGCGCCGGGCACGGATCAATGATCATGACGCTGCACGTGACGGAGTGACGGCGATGCGCGTGGGTCTGGTGGGATTGATCGCTGTATTTCTGCTGGCCGGATGCAGGGCCACAGCGCCGGGGAAAACCAAGACGGCCGTGGTGACGCGGGCCAAGCGATGGTGGTTCGTCGGAGGGAAAAGGGACCGCAATCCGATTGCATTGAGCCCGCAGAGCCTCGCGGACGGCAAAGAAGCGTTTGGGCACTACTGCATCGCGTGCCATGGGCTCGATGGCCAGAACACGGGCGTGCCCTTCGCCGATCGGATGGATCCTCCGGTTCCATCTCTGGCGTCGGATGAGGTGCAGAAGTATAGCGACGGCCAACTGAAATGGGTGATCGACAACGGAGTCGCTCCTTCAGGGATGCCGGCGTCGGAAGGAATTCTAAGCGACGACGAACAGTGGTCGATCGTGATCTACCTGCGGCATCTTCCGCCTGCGGGCAGTCTGGGCGAGCCGAAGTTTTACGGCAATTAAGAAATCGATGGGGGGCCCGCAGTGAATCGAGAGTTGGCACAATCGATCGTCTCGGTCTTCCGCGCGGAGAGCGCGCAGATTGTGAAACGCGATCTTGAGCACTTCGACGAGCGCGATTGGATGTGCACGCGCAGGTGGCTGCACACCAGCGGTCTCGCGCTCTACCTTATGGATCGCCTGATGGGGCTGAAAGCCGAGGCGGTGATTCCACCCTGCCTGGCCAGGGAACTGCTCATGAACCTCGAGGAGAACCGCGTAAGAACCGCCGATCTCTTCGATGAGTTTGTGAGGATCAACGCCGAATTGCTGCGCTCGGGAATCCTGTACGCGAATCTGAAAGGGTTCACGCTGGCGCCAGCAGCCTGCCGCGAACCGGCGTTGCGTTATCAACACGATCTGGACTTCCTCGTCGCCAGGCGCGACGCAGAGCGGTGCCGCCAGACATTGATGCGGCACGGATATGTGCAGACGCTGGCCGTAGGCGACTCATGGGAGTTCAGTGCGGGAGCAATCGAGGTCTCCACGATGCACGACCTCTACCGCGTGCGTGGCCAGCGCAGCGTGGAGATGCATCTTGTGCCGGAGGAGGAGGAAGACCGTGATGATGGGCGGCTGTCGCAGCTGCAATTGCAGGTGTGGAACGGCTTCGAGTTTCCGGCGCTCGGCGAGTGCGACAAGCTCCTCGAGCAGGCGATGCACATTTTCCATCACCTCCAGGGTGAGTGGACGCGCACAGCCTGGCTGCTGGAATACGCGACCGCGATCCGCGCGCATCGAGATGACGAACGGCTGTGGCGCCAAGTGGCCGCGACCCTGGCGGCAACGCCGCGCATGCGAATCGGCGTGGGCCTGGCGAGCCTTGTTGCGTGCCGCACCTTTGGAGTGAGCTTGCCGGGCGCACTCGCCCGCGCAGTGGATGTAATCCCTCCGCAGGCACGGCTTTGGGCCTGTCAATACGAGCGCGACCTGGTCTACACCGAACACCCGGGGTCGAAGCTCTACCTGCTGTTAAACGATGTGCTTCTCGATGGCAGCCCCGAGTGGGCGCGGCAGAGACGGAGAAGGCTTTTGCCGCGGAGACTGCCCGAGAAGCTGATCGTCTCCAAGAGCGACAGCCTGCGGATTCGCGTGGAGCAGATTCGGTTCGTGCTGCAGCGCCTGCGGTTCCATATTGCATCCGGTGTGCGTTACGGGCTCGAGGCTGCGCGGTGGCGAAGGTTCCTTGCCGGAGCAAAGCTGTGACTCACGATGCGATTGCGATGAAAGCGGCGCGGGATGCCGGCCGCGGCTCGATGAGCGGGCGGCGTAGGGCACGGGTGCGAATGGCGGGTGTTCTGCTGTTCGCGCCGCTGTTGCTGGCGCTTGCTTGGCCGCAATCTGAATGCGCGCAGGAACCACAGACGAACCAGGGACTCCCGCTGGACAGGACGGGCGCCCAGACCCCCGTCTACGGCCAGAGCGACGCTGGGAGTGACCAGACGGATCGCGAACGCCCCGCGTCGAGCGATCAGGACACGGGCGCGGTGAATGCCGCAACTACACTGACGGCCGACCAGATCATCACGCTGTTGCACCAAAAACCAGAGGCGCTTATTGACGCGAAACAGGTGATGGCGAACTTCTTTTTGAAGCGGGGGATCGCGGTGCCCGAGAACTCGATCACCGACGAAATCCTGTTCAGCAACGTCGCCTCGAATGTGCAGCTGCGCCAGACGCTCTCGACGTGGTTGCGAGCGCGCGGGTATGCGACGGACGAGGACTTTGCCCGGGGTTCCGCGGCAATGAGCGCACCCGACCTGTATTTGCCGTCGACGGACCAAGCGGAAGAATTGGCGGCCCAGAGCGAAGGCTCTTTAGCGCAGAGCGAACCGGCGATGGCATTGCGCAATCTGCCGCCCGACAGCGAAGTGTTGCCGGGGGCACTGAACGAATTGGCGCAGCGGGATGAGGAGAACGCTCTCGACATCGGCAGGCCGCCGCAAATGCGAACCGGCACGGCGGGCACACCGAACGGCACGGCGGGTCAGATGCGCGGCGGGACTCAGGCAACGCCCAGGACCGGGCCCGAGAACTTGAGCGGCGCCGCCCAGCCCACAAAGCCCGCTGATGAAGCAGATGAAGTGAGCCTGCTGCATGCGGACGCTCCGTACAACCTGCAATCGTTGCGCGATTTGTATACGCAAATTCCGGAGCAGGCAAGCGAACTGAAACGGTTCGGTTCAGACGTGTTCCTTAGCCGGGGATTTTCAACGCGCGAGATGCCAATCGACCTACCGATCGGACCGGATTACGTACTGGGGCCCGGGGACGGACTGTCGATCTCGCTGTGGGGCGGCGTAACCCTGAGTTTGAATCGCGTGGTGGACCGCGAAGGCCGCGTCATGCTCCCCGAGGCCGGATCGGTTGTGGTTGCGGGGCTGACGCTCGATCAAGCGCAATCGCTTGTACAGGGCATCATGACGCCGCAGTTCAAAGACGCGCACGTGACGGTGTCGGTGAGCCAGTTGCGCACGGTGCGGATTTACGTCGTGGGCGACGTGCAGCGACCGGGCGCGTACGACATCAGTTCCCTTTCCACGCCATTGAATGCCATTTATGCGGCCGGAGGGCCGACGAGCGTGGGGTCGTTGCGCACGGTGCGTCATCTGCGCGGCAGCACCGTGGTGCGCGAACTTGACCTGTACGACTTTCTGCTGAACGGCGTGCGCTCCGAGATGGAGCGACTGGAACCTGGCGATACCATCCTGGTCCCGGCAGCGGGGCCGCAGGTTACGGTGGTGGGCATGGTTAAGCGGCCCGCGATCTACGAATTCAAAAGCGAAAGCACGGTCATGTTGGACGAGGTACTGAAAGACGCAGGCGGGCTGCGCGCCACCGCGGCACTGCCTCACATCCAGGTGGAGCGCGTGGAGTCAGACGGACATCGCGCCACGCTGGAGGTAGCATTGCGGGAAGGCAGCACCATTGCGTCCGCTGGCGCCGTGCTGGCCAGCTTCGCGGTGAAAGATGGCGATCGCGTGATGGTGGCGCCGGTGCTTCCCTATAGCGAGAAAGCGGTGTACCTGGCGGGGCACGTGGTGCGGCCGGGCAAGCTGCCTTATTCCGACGGCATGAAGGTGAGCGATGCCATCCGCTCCTATCAGGACCTGTTGCCGGAACCAGCGGATCGCGGCGAGATTATCCGGCTTATCCCTCCCGACCTGCACCCGGTTGCGCTCGAATTCAATGTTCCGGATGTGCTTGCGGGTAACGCGCAGATTCATCTCCAGCCATTCGACACCATCTACATTCGCGGGCGCTACGAAGGCGATGCGCCCCGGGTGACCGTGCGCGGCGAGGTGCTGCACCCGGGAACCTACGCGCTGGTGGATGGCATGACAGCAGCGCAACTGGTGCGCATCGCGGGTGGATTCAAGCGTAGTGCCCTGCTAACGGAAGCCGACCTGTCGAGTTATGAAGTGAAGGACGGCAAGCAGGTGGTGAGCGAGCGCCAGAGTGTCGCCATCGGCGAAGCCGTAAACGCCGGCGATGCAGCGGCGGACTTCGCCTTGAAACCCGGCGACGTGCTCACCGTGCACCAGGTTTCCGGGTGGAACGATATCGGCGCGTCCGTTACGGTGGTGGGCGAAGTGCTCTATCCGGGTACCTATGGATTGCAGGTTGGCGAGCGGCTGAGTTCCGTGTTACAGCGCGCCGGCGGATTCAGGGCCACGGCATATTCGAACGGGGCAGTGCTGGTGCGGCGCGAGGTGAAGCAGTTGGAAGAAAAAAGCCGTTTGCAGCTCATCCAGCAGATGGAAACGACGCCGGTGAGCGGCAAACTGGGGCAATCAGCGGCGGGCAATGGCGACGATGCCGCGACCCTCCAGCTTCTGGTGCAGCAGCAGGCCCAGGCGTTGGCAAGTTTGCGAAGCCAAACCTCAGTGGGCCGATTGGTGATTCGCATCGGGCCCGACATTGCAACCTGGGCAGGCACTCCGGCCGATATCGAGCTGCGCGCGGGTGACGTCTTGACGGTACCCAAGCGCCCGGGTTTCGTGCTGGTGACCGGGCAGGTGTACAACGCATCGGCGATCACATATGCGCCGGGGAAGGATGCAGGCTGGTATTTGCGCAGGGCCGGCGGGCCGACAGAGTTCGCCAATCGCAAGGAGATTTTTGTGGTGCGCGCCAACGGGCTGGTGGTGGGCCGGCGCAGCGGCGAGTGGTACTCGACCGACGTGCTTTCGGTCACGTTGAATCCGGGCGACGTCGTGGTGGTGCCGCAGAAGATTGTGGGCGGCTCAGTTTTTTGGAGGAACATGCTGGCGACGGCGCAGGTCATGTCGTCCATCGCGTTTACCGCCGCGCTGGCGTTGCAGTGAGGGATGCGATGGAAGCGACAACGTTGGGCGAGATTCCCGAGGAGCTGAGCGCTGCGGCACCTGCGCGGCGCGATTCCGCGTGGGTCGAGAACGCTGCGCTGCTTTGGGCCAACCGCCGGCTGCTCATCCGGGTCACCGCGATCGCTTGCGTGGTGAGCGGCATGGTAGCGCTCTTCCTTCCCAAGCAGTACGAATCCACAACGCGGATTATGCCTCCGGAGCAGAGCGCGGGCAGCGCGGCGATGCTTGCAGCGCTCCTGGGCCGGTCACAAGTACCTGGCGGCGGACTGGCGAGCGTGGCCAGCGGCTTGCTCGGCGGGCGATCGAACGGCGCGCTGTTTGTCAGTCTGCTGCGCAGCGGAACGGTCGGCGGCCACCTGATCGAGCGCTTCCACCTGCAGAGCGTCTACCGCAAGCGCTACCTCGAAGACACGGCCAGGAAGCTGGCGCGCCAAACAACCATCAGCGAGGATGCCAAGAGCGGCGTCATCACCATTACGGTGGAAGACCGCGACCGGGCGCGCGCGCGCGACATGGCGCAGGCCTACGTCGACGAATTGAACGCGCTGGTGGCGCAGGTGGATACTTCGGCGGCACACCGCGAGCGGGTATTCATCGAGCAGCGCCTCGGAGAAGTCGGCCGCGACCTGGAACAAGCCCAAAAACAGATGAGCGACTTCTCGGCGAAAAATGGGGCCATCGACATCAAAGAACAAACCCGCGCCATGGTGGATGCAGACGCACGGCTGGAAGGGCAGCTTACGGCAAGCGAGTCCGAGCTCAATTCGCTGGAAGAGTTTTACGGCGCGGGAAATGTGCGCGTGCGCGCGGCTGAAGCGAGAGTCGCCACGCTGCGGCGCGAGCTGGATCGCGAGAGCAATGGCGCCGGCGGCGGCAGCGACGCGGAGTCCTACCCTGCTTTGCGGCAACTGCCGGCGTTGGCCGTGCCTTGGGCAGACCTGTATCGGCTGGTGCGTATTGAAGAGACGGTCGACGAGATGCTCTCGGCGCAATACGAGACAGCGCGGATCGAAGAGGCGCGGTCGCTGCCCACGGTGCGCCTGATCGATCCGGCGGGTTGGCCGGAAAAGAAATCTTCCCCGCACCGCACGATCATCGTGCTTATCTCGTCGGCCGCGGGCTTTCTGTTCGGCTCCCTCTTTCTTTTGGTGCAGCGCTGGTGGCGCGCGCTCGACGAGAGCGATAGCAGAAAGAGGCTGGGACGTGAGATAGCGGCACCGCTTCTGGCCGGCAGCGCGCGCCTTCGCGGAGGTGTGCGATGAGCTGGCTTGGCGCCGATTGGCCGGAACACCGGACTGCCCTGCCGCTTCAGGGCGCGGTCCAGGATGGAGCGATGCCGAAAAGCGGGGCGCCGCAACTCGCGGCCGTTGCCGGATTTTTCTTCGTCAGTCGTGTATCGCTCACGTTTCTCTTATTCCAGGCCAGCCCGGTAACTGGAACGCTGGTGACCATCGTCGCCGGCCTGGCACTGGTTTACTTCGCGCTTCTGTGCTCTGCGGGCGCAACAATGAACGGATCGCAGCTGCGGATGCACAGCTCCACATTGACCTGGATCGCGGCATTCCTCGCGACGTCGTTTCTGAGTCTCGCGTGGGGCGACGCGCAATCGGTCGCAGCGGCGGCTGCCTATTGGGTCGCGCTTGCGGCCGACGTCGGGGCCGTGATGTTGCTTCTCCGCGCAGAAATCCCGCCGGAAATTGTCTCCAGCCTGATGATGGGCGCGGTGTGGGGCGGAGTCGCGCTGTCGCTTATCGGGTGGTGCGCGCCGGCAACCGAGGATCTGCGTCTCGGGAACACCGAGTTTCTGCATCCCAACACGCTCGGCCTCGAACTCGGTTTATGCGTGCTGATGGCGCAGCATCTGTCGCGGCGCGGAGCCATGTGGCGTTGGATCGCCATCGGCCTGGCCCTGACGCTGCTGCGCACGCTCAGCAAGACGGCCATCATCGCTTTCCTCTGCGCGGAAGCGTGGTACCTGCTGCAGAGCCGGCAATGGACTCGCGCAGCCAGAGTGCGCATCGCGGCGGCCGCGTTTGTGGCCATCGCATGTTTCTGGGGAGTGCTCACGGCCTACTTCGATCTCTATTCCACTACTTCAGGCGGCCAGCTCGAAACCCTTACGGGCCGCACCCTGCTTTGGGCAATCGTGATCTCGGTGGGCGTGGAGCGGCCATGGCTCGGCCACGGCTTCTACTCATTCAAATCGCTGGTTCCATCGCTGGGACAGTTTGTTCCGGTACATGCGCATAACGAGTTGCTGCACCAGTTCTTCGAACTTGGAATCGCAGGAGTGGTCATCGTGATTGGCATTTATGCGGCATTTCTGCGGCAGGCCTGGGGGTCGGTGCACGGCGAGCTGCGCACGCTGGCCATCGCGCTGTGGATCTTCGCTGTGGTGCGCGGCCTCGCTGATGCTGTTCCGGCCGAACTCTGCTTTCCGTTGTGGCTGATGGCGCCGCTGGCAGCGTGCCTGCAAGCGACGCATGGAAAGGCGCGTGCCCGATGATGCCTATCTCGATCGTGACGCCATCGCTCAATCAAGGGCGCTTCATCGCGCAGGCCCTTGAAAGCGTGCGCGCGCAGCAGTATCCCAATCTCGAGCACCTGGTTTATGACGGCGGCTCCAGCGATGAGACGCTCGGCATCCTGGGCGCGTGCGATGATTCATCGCAGTGGACGCATCTGCGTTGGCGGTCGGGACCCGACGCCGGTCAAAGCGATGCGCTCAATCGCGGCTTCGGCGAAGCGAAGGGCGAGATAGTCGGCTGGCTGAACGCCGACGATCGCTACAGCGACGGTTGCTTTATGCACGTGCAGCGCGCCTTTGCGGATGATCCTTCGCTTGACGTGCTGTACGGGGATCTAGCCGAGGTGGATGAACGGGGCGAACTGCGCCGCGTGCGCCGCGAAATCGGATTCAGCCGCTTCATTCTGCTCTATCACCGGGTCAGCTACATTCCCGCGCCTACGGCGTTTTTCCGCCGCCGCGTATTTGACGAAGGACACCGTCTGCGATCCGATCTGCACTACGCCATGGATTACGAATTCTTCCTGCGGCTCTCCGCTCATGGCTATCGCATCCGTCACCTGCCGCGGGTTCTGGCGGAGTTTCGTACCCATGCGCAAAGCAAGTCGTTCCGCATGGCTCTGGCCCAGGCGAAAGAGAAGCGGCAGATTCTGTGCGCGGCATCTCGGGTCGCAAATCAGTTGCGTTCTCCCTGGCTTAGAAACACGGTTCTCTTTTCGCTCGCGGTGTTCGCCGCCATTATGCGCCGCCTGCGCAAGGCCGCCCCGGGCATATCCTTCAGCTCCGCGGTGGCGCGGGCGAGGAGAGAGGAGGCCTAGAACTGGTTGCATCAAAGGCTCGGCCCAAATGAGAGAGCTTCCCTCGGGGGGCTAAAGCCCGATGATGATGCGGCTTTTACGGCACGGCTGAAGCGGTGTTGTTTCAAGACCTTCTTATGCAACCAGTTCCAGAAAACATGCGCGTGCTTGTCGCTCACAATCGCTACCGGTTCAGCGGCGGAGAAGACTCCGTGGTGCGGAACGAAATTGAGATGCTGCAGGCTGCAGGCCACGAGGTGGCAACGCTGGAGGCGGATAACCGCGTGATTGAGGGCACGATGGCAAAAGTCGCTGCCGCCGGTTCCGCGTTTCATTCGCCGCGCTCGCGCCGGCGCATGGATTCAATCGTCCGAGAATTTCAGCCGGACGTGGTGCATGTGCACAACTGGTTTCCGCTCTTGTCGCCGTCGGTGATCACGGCGGCTGCCGAGCGCGGGGTGCCTGTGGTCCAGACGCTCCACAACTTTCGCATGGTGTGTGCCGCCGCAAATCTCTTTCGCGAGGGAAGCATCTGTTGCGATTGCCTCGGCAAAAACCTGCCAGTGGCGCCCGTGCTCCATGGGTGCTATGCGGGAAGCCGCCTGGGCTCGGCAACTGTTACGGCCGCGTTTGCGTGGCATCGACTCGCGCATACCTGGAAGTCTGTATCGATTTTCATCGTGCTCTCAAAGTTTCAGCGCGACTTGCTGGTGCGGGGAGGGCTCGATGCGTCGAAAACCGTGGTCAAACCGAATTTCGTGCGTCGCTTCGGGCTCGATGCGGTGGGCACGGGTAAAGGCGGATTTGCACTCTTTGCCGGCCGGCTCGTACCGGAAAAGGGAATCCGCACGGTGCTGCGTGCGTGGGAGGAGAATTCCCACCTTCCGCTGCTGAAGATCATGGGCGACGGACCGCTGGAAAACGAGGTGCGCGCGCGCTCTCTGCGGCTGCCGCATGTCGAGTACCTCGGGCAGCAGCCGAGGCCAGCGGTTGCCGAAGCAATGGGCGATGCGCTCGCGCTGGTCTTTGCTTCCGAGGGCTTCGAGGCATTCCCGCTTGTGATTCTCGAGTCGTTTGCGGCGGGGACGCCAGTGATTGCGGCCAATCTTCCATCGCTCGCCGAATTGGTTGACGACGGAGAAACGGGGCTGCGCTTTGAGCCGGGCGATGCTTGCGATCTGGCAGCAAAGGTCGGCCTGATTCGCGCGGTGACGGGGGCATACCAGGAAATGCGTCTGCGATGCCGCTTGATCTATGAACAGCGATACACCGAGACGGTCAACTACGGATTGCTGATGGACGCATATGCGCGAGCGGGCGCGCCGTCGGCTTCGCACACGAGTTTGCTTCACGAATCGGATCGAGAAGCCTGTGAGGGGGCGGAGCCATGACGGCAGATCGGTTGAACAGCATGGCGCGTGCCAACGTACTCGGCATAGGCGTCCACGCGCTGGACATGGAGCGGACCATCGCGGCCATGAAGTCTGCGATCGAGGAGGGCCGCAAGGGGTACATCTGCCTCGCCAGCGCCCACGGTATTGTGGAATCGCTCCGCAACCCGGCGCTACAGGCCGCCTTTGCGGGCGCATTCCTGGTCGCGCCCGACGGCATGCCCACGGTGTGGATGGGTAGGCTGCAGGGGTTGAGGCAGATGAAGCGCGTGTTCGGTCCGGAACTGATGCGGGAAGCGTTGCGATGGCGGGAACTGGGGTGGCGGCATTTTCTCTGCGGAGGCGCGCCGGGAATCGCGAAGCAGTTACGCGATGCGCTGCTTGAGCGCTTCCCCTGGGCTTCAATCGTCGGCACATATACTCCGCCGTTCCGTGAGATGGACGCCGAAGAAGTGCATGAGCTGGCAGAGCGCGTGCGGCAGACAAAGCCGGACATTATCTGGGTGGGCATCAGCACGCCGAAGCAGGAATTGCTGATGGCGCGTCTCTTGCCGCTGCTTGAGACGCGCCTGATGGCAGGCGTCGGTGCGGCATTTCTCTATCACACCGGAGTCATTCATGACAGCCCGGCTTGGCTCAAAGCGGCAGGGTTGCAGTGGCTGCACCGCCTGCTGCAGGAGCCGGCGCGTCTTTGGCGGCGATACGTCACGGTCGTTCCCCGGTTTCTTTTTTATTCGGTCATGCAGATGGCCGGCCTGCGCGGCTACGAGTTAAGCCACGCGAACTCGATTTCGCCAGAGCCTGGGGGACCGCCCGTGTCAGCGGCGGGTGCAACGCCATGGCCATGAATCATCCGGACTCTTCTCATTTCGCCGTTGCCAGGGACGCGGCAGGGGAAGAAATCTGTTTGCCCCAGTCCAATGTCAGGCCTGTGGCGAGCGAGCCCGTTGCGCACCACGGCGCGAGCCAGCCGAGGCTGTTCCTTGCCTGGAGCGGCGGGCACGGATTGGCCCAGGATCCGGCAGATTGGCTGGCCGCTGTGGCAGGCGATGCGACCGGCGAGCCGGATCATGGACTGTGGCTGCTGTTCGGAGCCAGGTCGAGACCACGGGGATGGTTGAGGCCTGCCGCCGAAAAACTGGGGCGAGCGGGGGCGCGGGCGTCGTCATCAGCCTATGAATCTGCCAAGCGGGCAGTCGACGTGGCGATGGCATCCTTGCTGCTTATGATCACCGCGCCGCTCACGCTTGCGGCACTTTTGTTGGTACGGCTCGACTCGCCCGGTCCGGTGTTCTTCCGGCAGAAACGCATCGGCCGCAATCGCGCGCCCTTTCTCTTGTGGAAGATTCGCAGTATGTACGCCGATGCCCCCGCGTATGCGCTTTCGCCCAGAAGCGATTCTGACCCGCGCGTCACGCGGGTCGGGCGCTTGCTTCGCAGGGCAAGCATCGATGAGCTTCCGCAACTGATCAATGTGCTCAAGGGCGAGATGAGCCTGGTAGGTCCGCGGCCTGAGATGCCTTTTATTGTGGAGGGGTATTCGCCGCGGGAGCTCGAGCGCCTGACCGTCAAGCCGGGCATCACCGGGCTATGGCAGATCAGCCCCGCCCGTGGCCGGCCCATCCATGAGAACGTCGACTACGACCTGCACTATATTCGCCATCGCAACCTGGTGCTTGACGCAGCGATTCTTCTCAGGACCATCACGGTTGTGATCCGGGGCGTGGGCGCTGTGTAAGGCGCGCTCGGCCCCGTGCGGCGATGCCGGCCACCTGCGTTCCGATCCCGGACCCTGCGCCGGCCCCGGAAGTCCATACTTGACTGAGCTTCCCGGCCGTCAAATAATTGCTCAATATCCAGCGATAGACTAGGTTGCGTAAATAGTGTTTTGAAGTGGCACGGCTTCACAGGTTGCGGAAAAACTCCATCGGAGGTGCCTTTGTAAGAAGGGCACGGCTTCAGCCGGGCCGTAAGTTTCGCAAAAAGATCGCGGGCTTCAGCCCCTGCTCATCTCGATCCTGCCACTTTCTCTCCCCATTCGCACTTTTCGGCATGCTCTTCAGCGTGCCGTAGAGGCCGCATAAACACTGGGGCTTTAGTGTCTGCGTGAGAACTCCCTTCGCCGCGCATTTGCGGCACAAATCGGAGGGAGCAGGGGCCTTCAGGCCCTGCATCAGACGCAATCAAGCCAGTCGGCTTTAGCCGCGGGCTTTCTGATGCAGACTTTCAACCTCCGCCCCCAGTTCTCACGCAGCCGCTGAACAGCGGGATGCGTGGTAACATCACTCATCCGGCTCGCTAAACCCTTTGAGCCGCGGAGGTCGCAATGAGAACCACCAGGCGTAGTTTCCTCAAGACAGGTCTGGCCGCAGGAGCCATGGCGAGCGCAGGGGCCTTTACGCTGGCCGCCGCCTCGCGCACCGCGACCGATACCGTGGTACTGGGACGCTCGAGGATCAAAGTGACGCGGCTGGCCTTTGGAACTGGGACGGACGGCGGCGCCGTGCAGGCTGCGCTGGGGCAGGAGGAGTTTACACGGCTGGTGCGCTACGCGTACGACCACGGCATCCGCTTCTTCGAGACGGCCGAAGCCTACCAGACGCCGGGGATGCTGGGCGAGGCGCTGAAGGGCTTGCCGCGCGACAGCTATCAACTGATGAGCAAGGTGACGACGTTTCACGAGGGCATCGATCCGCGGGCCAAGTTCGACGAGCTGCGGCGCATCTCGCAGACCGAATACTTTGACATCATGCTGCTGCACTGGCAGCACTCGGCTGACTGGCCGGAGACAACGAAGCGCTGGCAGGAGGGAATTCTCGAGGCGCAGCAGAGGAAAACCATCCGCACGCACGGCGCATCGGTGCACGGACTGCCTGCGCTGCGGCAGATGCCGGGCAACACATGGCTCGACGTGGGACTGATCCGTATCAACCACAAGGGCGCGCGCATGGATGGGCCGACCTACGAGGACACCAACCACCCCGACAATGTGAGCGAAGTGGTCGACCGCATTCACGAGTTAAAGAAGGAAGGCCTCGGCGTGATCGGCATGAAGCTTTGCGGCGGCGGCCAGTTTGGAAACAACCACGACGACCGCGTGAAAGCGATGAGGTTTGCATTCCAGAATGCGGGCGTCGAAGCCGCCACGGTCGGCTTCAAGAGTACACAGGAAATCGACGAGGCTATCAGCAACATGAACCTGGCGCTGGCGTAGCTTTGCGGGCGCTAGGAAACGAATACGAGTTGCGATCAGGAGGCCGGTCAAGCGCGCCGCAGCCTGGCGAGCATATCGGCTGCCCGCAGCGCCCCGGTTGGCTGCTCTTCGTGCTTGAAGTAGGCGAAGACTTCGCCCCCGGCAGACCGCAGGCGCAAGGTTCTTTCGATGGCATCGAGCTGCGCCGCAGAATATTCACTCTTGCGGAATCGATAGCAGGTAAAGGGCGCGGTCACAACATCCGGCGTCTCCAGATCTTCACTTTCGGCCACGCAGAGCGCGACGCGATGAAGCCGCAGTGCGTCATACACTTTGTCGCAGAACCATGTGTTGTGCCGGAATTCAAATGCCATGCGCAGCCCGCTGCCGCTCGCATCCGCGAGGAAGGCTTCGAGACGGGGCAGGTCGGCCTTGAAATTGGGAGGAAGCTGAAAGAGCACTACACCCATCCGCCCCGCTGATCCCATCGGAGCGAGTGCGCGCCCTAGCGCGGCGATGGTCTCAGCACTGTGCTGAAGCCGCAGGATGTGCGTGATCCGCTGCGGAGCCTTGAATGAGAAGCGAAAACCTGCGTTGCTGGCGGCCAGCCAGCTTGCCACCGTGTTTGCAGTCGGCAACTGGCGGAAGGTGTAGTTCACTTCGACCGAGTTCAATTGCGTCGCATAGTAGTCGAGGAACTTTTTTTGCGGAAGCGCCTGAGGATAGAAGCCGGGCTTCCAGCTTGAATATGCCCAACCGGACGTACCAACGAAGACGTGGCTCACGAAGGAGAGGCTACCACAGGCATCCCGGTAACGGGAGGGCAGATTCGATGCTTTACCGATCGTGCTTTCCGGATGCTAATGCGGCTTGCCGGGAAGCACGAAGTGTTCGGCGCAGCGCGGCTCGTAGGAGTCACCGGGAACCTTGATGGGGCTGTCGTACGCGGCGGGCTTGCCGTCGATGAGCCGCTGCGAATAAAGGGCGCGCGCGCCGCAGTTGCAGTAGGCCATACATTCGGTGACGCTGCCGCCGTAAGCGTTCACCAGCCAGGTGAGGTTGAGCATCTCGCCGAAAGGGAGGGCGCGAAAGTCGAGATCGAGCCCGGCCACCAGCACATCGTGGCCCGCGTCGAGCAGGTGCTTGGTGAAAAGAAAAAGATCGCTGACGAACTGGCCTTCGTCGATGGCGACGCACTCCACGCGCTTGCCGATCTCCTGCTCCTGATCGCGGATGGCGCGCAGCACTTCCCAGGGGTTGGTGGCGTTGAACGCGAAGGCGCTCATCTTGCCACCGCCGTTGGGATTGCGGCTTTCCACCACGCCGGGTCCGCCCTTGGTGTCGTCGCTGGGCTTGAGCACCATGACGTGTTGCTTGGCGTAATGGCGGCGCATGTCGGCGCGGCGTTGCAGTTCGGCGGTCTTGTTGCTGCGCATCGGCCCCATCATCAGTTCGATCTTGCCCTGCACGTGCACTTCTCCTTGCCCCCGGGGTTCCGGACTTTCATCATAGCGGCGAAAGCGGGAAAGGGTGAGGCGGGTTTTCCACCAGCTCTGGAAAAACGGCGTCGTCCCTATGGGACTGGCCGGTGGTTGGCACACTTATCCCCACGTTGAAACGTAAGGCGAACGAACTCTGCGCCTACGGCGCGAGTGATCTTTGCAGGGCCTCGCGCCCTGCGTCCACGGCGGCCTTCATCACGCCACAGCTCGAAAAAAAGTGGACGAAGCCGGCGCTGAGCGCGCCTCCGGGTTGATCGGGCCTGGCAAAAGATTGCCGGGGAGATTCAGCCACGCGCATGACGCCCCCGCCGCCCTGCGCGTCGAGAATGAGCGTCGTCAACTTGCGCGCCAGAGGGAGCGGAAAGCTTTCGGCAACGAAGACCAGCTTGCCGCGAGTGGTAATGACGACAGGACCTTCGTTGGTGTCGTAGACCTGCTCCACCGAGTCGTCGCCGGCGGAAGGAGAGGAAGTGGCGGCGGAGACTGTGTGCACGCTGGTGTATTTGCGCCCCAGGTTTTTGGCGTAGAGCTTGGCGAAGACCTGTGCGGAGTCGGCGTTCCTCCATACCGAGAGATAAAAGAGGCCGAGGGATTTGGTGCTGGCCTGCTCGGCGGCTGTGGCGTTGCGGAGCTGGCCGGCCCAGTAGAGGCCGCCATCCCAGGCGGGGGTGAGATCGCGGGCCGCATTGTCGCCGCCGAAAAGCTCGGTGATGATGTGCACGTCGAGTTCGCCGATCTGGCCGATGTCGTAGGGCTTGTATTGCGCATCGACGAGGGGATGAATGTTGGGCATGAGAGGGATGGCCGGGATGCGTTTCTGCTCGTAGACGCGCGGATTGAGGATCTCCCAGCTCGAGGTGGGCGGGCGGTCCAGTGCGCCGGCAAAGGCCGCGGCCTGGCCCTCATCCATCCACACGTCCTGCTCGAAGTTGAGGCCCTCGCGATAGGGAAAGAGCATGGACTCTGAAAGCAGCAACGGCGCGCGAGCCATCACCGGCGAGTCCTCGGTTGAGTTCATCTGCGACTTGACGATATCGATCACCTCAGGATCCTTGACGAGGCTCTTGCCCAAGGGCTTGAGTATGTAATCCATCATCACGGCCGTTGCCTGGCCCTCGGCCACGGCGTCGCGTGCCGTGTCCATCTCGTCCTTGGCCAGATGATCGGAGTCGCCGGCCGCGTCAGTGGAGACATCGTCGGGGGTCTGGTCGTCCCATTTTTCCAGGTCGGAGTGCTGGTCCTGCAGGGCGTGGGTCAGTTCATGCGCCAACACGGGTTTCTGTTCGTCAATGTCCACCCAATCGAGCAGGTTTACAGTCTTGGTCTTGGAGTCGTAGAAAGCCTCGATCTGTTCCTTGAGGAGCGCGAGCAGGAAGGGCTTGAGCGCGAAGTCGTGGTCGAGAAGGCCGAACTTCTTGAGCACAATCTCGTCGCGCTGCAGACGCTTGGCGCCTTCATCCTCGTTGAATTTTTCTTCGAGGTAGGATTCAACGGCGGCGCGGGTCGTCAACTGGCGCTTGACCGTGCTCTTGATAGGCAGGCCGGTTTCCTGCGAGGAAAACTTGATCAGCTCATCCACCAGCGCAAACAGCTGCTGGGCCTGCTCCGGCGTAATGTGCGTATCCTGCCTGGCGCCGGAGGGAGGGTTTTGCGGCGCGGGCGGGGTGGCTTGCTGCGCAGCGGCGGCGCTCGCGACCGCGAAACAGAGCAGCAACGCGAGGATTCCCTTACGTCCAACGCATATCGACTTAGCGTGCTGCTCTTTCATTGACACTCCGCCTGGTCTTGAGCCCGATTTTGGGGCAGCGAGGCCGCAGGCTCGGGCTACTCTCCTCAAGGCTATAATCAGGATGCGGTTCTGCGCCAGCTTCTCTCCAAAATCCCGTGCCTGACCGCGGAAAAGTTCCGATGCCCGAGTCCGATCTTGCTGCAAACCTGCAGGCCACCGCGCTGGCCGCCATGCTCGAAGCTGCGCACACCCCTCATGAATCAGCCGCGTACCGGGGCGCGCTGACGCCCAGAGAGTTAGACGCGCGAGAGTGGGAAACAGAGGCTCTGGTCCACGGCGCCGCGATTCACGATCTGGGCTGGATGCGGCGCGTTTCGGTCCGCGGGGCCGACCGTTTCCAATGGCTGAGCGGGATGGTGACCAATACGGTCAACGACCTGTTCCCGAACACGGGCGCCTGGAACTTTGTGCTGAACGCACAGGGACATATCCAAGGCGACCTGACGGTATGGCGGGAGGGCGAAGAGCTTTCACCGCAGCGGCGAAACCCGCCAGCCGGAACTCCAAAATCTGCGAGCGCTGGCCAGGACCGGCTCCTGGGAACGCCGTTCGCCGGGGAATCGGGCTTGGAACTGGAGATTGCGGCCGACCAATTCGACAAGTTGCTGGCGCACCTGAACCGCTTCATCATCATGGATGACGTGGAGCTGGTTCCGCTGGGCGAGGAGCAGGTGGGCGAGGCAGGCTCGGAAACCGCGATCGGCCTGACCGGCCCATTGGCGGAGGAGGTGCTGGAGCGCGTCGGCCTGCCCGTGATCGGAAGCCCGATGGCGGGCACCAGCGTGGAGTGGAACGGGTGGGACGTACGGATCCTGCGCGTTTACGGCGTGCTCGCGCGTCATTACGAGTTCTGGCTGCCATCGGCGGGACTGGGCAGGCTATGGTCATGCCTGCGCACGGGCGGAGCTACGCCTGTGGGTTGCGCTTCGCTTGAAGCGCTGCGCATTGCCGAGGGAGTTCCGGCGTACGGTGTCGACATTTCGGAGCGCGACCTGCCCCAGGAGACGGCGCAAATGCGGGCGCTGCACTTCAGCAAGGGATGCTACCTGGGCCAGGAGATTGTGGAACGGATCCGATCGCGTGGGAGCGTGCATCGGCATTTACGGCCCCTGGAGTTGACTGGGCCGGTGCCGGCGGCGGGGACAGCGCTCCTGCTCGAGGATGGGACGGCGGCCGGAGAGATCACGAGCGCGGCCGAGCTTGGGCTTGCGGATGGGCCGCGCGTGTTTGCTCTGGGCACGGTTCGCGCAGAAGCCGAGGCGCAAACTCAAAGCTTCCGCTATGTGTCGGAAGCAGCGGCGGGAACGGCGCAGATTCTGGAAGCGCCGCCGAGCCTGGGCGCGAAGCGGAGGTAGGGTGGAGCAGAGCGGACGCGGCCGTTGCTATCGCGATGCGTCGCCCAAGAGGAGATGAGAATTGGGCCGTCACCAGGATGCGCGGGCGAGGATGCCCGCACAACAGCCGGCAAGGATGCCGGCGATACTTCCGCGGCGCAGTTGGCCCGGCAGGTGAGAAACTTGAAGCTATGAGCGAGCCACCAAAATTCGAAGTGATTGACCGCCGCAAGAGAAAGGCGGAAGAGGAAAAGGAGAGCGGGCCAAGCTCCGCACCGCCGGAACAGAAGCCCGCAGCGGCGCCGCCGCCAGGGCCGCGTCTGGTGACGAACGAGGGGCACCGCGAGGCTGCGCCGGAACCCGCACAGCCAGCGGCAGAGCGGGAACTTGCGGAGGCATTGCCCCCACCGCCGTCGGCCCAGGAGAGCCACGAGCAAAAGGCCGCATACGACGCGTCGGCGCAGCGGCTGGAGGACCTGATCCGAGCCCAGAATCCTTCCGTGGGTCCACAACCGCCGATCGGATTCGAGCACCTGGTGCAACAGCTCTACCTGACTGCGATGCTGCAGATGGGCGCGGGGACGCAGGAGGGGCAGGCGCCGCGCGTCGACATTATGGGTGCGCGCGCCACCATCGACCTGCTGGGCGTGCTGGCGGAGAAAACCCGCGGCAACCTGTCCGACGCCGAGGATAAGCTGCTGCAGTCGGTTCTGTTTGAGGTGCGAATGGCGTTTCTTGAACTCACCAGCATGATGACCATGCCCAAGGTGCCGCCGCCACCGCCAGAGGGCAAGAAATAGGGATCAGGGAACGGGGATAAGAAAACAGCTTGTAGCCTGTAGCCAGGAGTCGGTAGCTGAAAGCTGTCTGCTGGTTGCTGTTCCAACCGCAACCGGCATGCGGCTCCAAAATGAGTCTCTGCACTGAAGCTCAATGAATGCCACCCTCACATTTTTGGGCACTGGCACGTCAATGGGAGTTCCCACGCTGGGGTGCCCGTGCGCGGTGTGTCATTCCACCGATGCGCGCGATCGCAGGCTGCGGCCATCGGTGCTGCTGCGCTGGCACGAGCGCGCAGCCGGCGCCGAACGCGCCGTGATCATCGATACCGGACCCGACTTTCGCGAGCAGGCGCTGCGCGAGCGGATTACGCACGTGGATGCCGTGTTCTACACGCACGCCCACGCCGATCACATCCTGGGCATGGACGATCTGCGTCCTTTGAGCTTCATCGCCGCAAGACAGGGCGACGGCCCCATTCCGCTCTATGCCAACACGGATGCAGCCGATGTGCTGCAGCATACCTTTGCCTACACATTTTCGCCGCAGGCGACCTACCCCACGCGGGCGCGGGTGCGACTGGTGCCGCTGGCCGACTACAACGTACTGCACGGCGTGGATATCATCCGCATTCCATTGCTGCACGGAGAAATGCCCATCACGGGTTTCCGCTTTGGGAACGCGGCCTACCTGACCGATGTGAGCGCAATACCAGAGCCGAGCTTTGGGTTGCTCAAAGGCGTCGAAGTGCTGGCGATTTCGGCGTTGCGTCACACTCCGCATCCCAGCCATGCCACGCTGCAACAGGCGCTCGCGTGGTCGCAGCGCGTTGGCGCGCGGCAAACCTGGTTTACGCACATCGCCCACGACCTCGGTCACGAAGAGACCAATCGCAATCTTCCTGAAAATGCCAGGCTGGCATATGACGGGCTGAGCGTGCCCGTGACATTATGAGCAGCCATGCGAATATGCACGGGGGCATTGCCGGGGAACACGTGGCGGGTGCGATGCAGGTCTTCCGCTCACTCGAGGAAGTACCGGCGGCCTTCGGTCCGACGGTGGCAGCGGTGGGCAACTTTGACGGTGTACACCTGGGGCACCGGAAGATTCTGGGCGCCGCTGCGGACACAGCGCACGGCGTGGGAGCGCGCGCCGTCGCTATTACCTTCGATCCCCATCCGGAGCAGATTCTGCGTCCAGCGCGGGCGCCACAGCTGATCACGCCGCTGGCCGAGCGGTTGCGGCTGCTGGCGACAACGGGAATCGATGCGGCGCTCGTGCTCACCTTCGATGCAGAGCTGGCCAATTTGACGCCGCAAGGATTTGTGGAGCGGATCCTGGTTGCGGCGCTCCAGGTACGCAGCGTTCACGAAGGGCGGAGTTTCCGTTTCGGGCATTGCGCGGCAGCCGGCGTGCGCGAGCTGTCTGCCATGGGCGCCAGTCTCGGCTTCGAGGTGCGGGTTCACGAGGCAGTACGCGTGCGCGGGCTCGAGGTTTCGAGCTCTGCGATTCGTGCACTCGTTGCAGCAGGCGACGTGCGCCGGGCGCGCTGGATGCTGGGACGTCCATTCGCGGTGCTCTCGACGCCGACAGCGGGGCGGGGCATCGGCTCGCGGCTGCTGGTGCCCACGGTCAACCTCGCAGCCTACGATGGGCTGCTGCCGGCCTTCGGTGTTTACATAACGCGGCTCAAAGTGCAGGGACGAGCGTTTCAGGCAGTGACCAACGTAGGCAACCGGCCCACATTCGGCGAGGCATCGTTTGCCGTCGAGTCGCACATTCTGGATTTTGAGCCGATCGAAATCAGCGCCGAGACGCCGATCGAACTGGAGTTTTTGCTGCGGCTGAGGGGAGAGCGCGAGTGGCCGTCGCCGGAGGCGCTCAAAGCGCAGATCGTCAAGGATGTGGCACGGGCGAAGCGGTATTTCGCGCGTGCGAAACAGCTGTCACCTTTGCGCTCTTAGCTTTCAGCTTGTCGTTCCCACCCTTTTCCGCTGAGAGCGCGGAAACGGAAGGGGCACGGGCAGCGCCTGGAGACGAAGGCGTACGGGGCCCGGGCTTGGACGCGGGCTGGGTAGAGGCGCGGCTGAGCGGGTTCGTTGCAGGATCGGTTTCGTCGCCACCCGGGAACTGCTCATCATCCTTGCCGGCGATGGCAGCGCGCATGAAGTTCATCCAGATGGGCAGCGCGGCCTGAGCGCCGGTCTCCTTATTGCCAAGCGATTCCCGGCTGTCGAAACCCACCCACACGCCGCAGGTGACGGAGGGCGAAAAGCCCAGGAACCACGCGTCAGTAAAGTCGCTGGTGGTTCCGGTCTTGCCGCCCAGCGGGTGTTTCAACTGCGCCGCGGCGGCGCCGGTACCGTGTTCCGTCACCCCACGCAGCAGGTACATCATGGTGCGGGCCGTCTGCCGGTCGATGACCTCGGTGACGGCAGGCGTGTCTTCCCACAGCGTGATGCCGTCGGCGTTGGAGACCTTGCGGATCAGCCGCGGGGTTACACGGATGCCATCGTTGGGAAAGACCGAGTACGATGCCACCTGCTCCTGAAGCGTGATCTCGACCGCGCCGAGGGCCACCGGCAAATAAGGAGGAATATTCGAAGTGACGCCGAAGCGGTGCGCCACATCGATGACCTGGTGAATGCCCACGCGCGCGGCCAGCTTGAGGGCCGGAATGTTGCGCGATTCGGCAAAGGCATTGGCGATGGTCATGGTGCCCTTGTAGTCGTTCTCGTAGTTGTGGGGCACGTAGTCGCCAAAGCGAATGGGCCCGTCGACGATGAGGTCGCTGGGCTTGACGCCGTCTTCGACGGCCGCGGTATACACGTAGGGCTTGAAGCTGGAGCCGGTCTGGCGCTCGGCCTGCGTAGCGCGGTTAAAAACCGAGAGCGCATAGTCGCGGCCGCCCACCATGGCCAAAACGTCGCCGCTGGTGTTGTCGACGGCAAGGAGCGCACCCTCGGCGCCGGAGTCCTGCTCGAGCGATGCGCGGCGCGCACTGCCCTGGGTGGCCGCGCCGAGGCGAACATAGATGACATCGCCGGGCTTGACGAGAGCGTCGCCACGGCGCACGCCGGTCCATTGCCAGTCAGCCGGCTGAAGGACGATCTCAACGCCGTCCTGGTCGGGCGGGCCGATGCGCGCGTGGATTTCCTGCGCGAGCGCGCGCGTGACCAGGGCATGGATGTAATCACCGGGACCGGCAGCCACCGCCCAGTCGGGATGCCGGTAATCGTCGAGCGTGTCGCCCGCATCCAGGACGTTTTCCAGCTTGGCCTTCCAGCCGTGACGCCGCTCATAGACAGCAAGGCCGTCGGGCAGGACGCGGTCGGCCACCTGCTGCAGGTCGAGATCGAGCGTAGTGTCGACGCGCAGGCCCGCTTCGTGCACCTCTTCGACGCCGAAATGCTGTTCGAGCTCGCGCCGCACCTCTTCCTGGAACCAGGGCGCCACCGAACCAACGGGCTGCGCGATGTGCAAACCGAGCGGGGCTTTGCGCGCCGCGTTGGCCTGGGCATGGGTGATGACACCGTCCGACTCCATTTCGGTAATCACCAGGTTGCGGCGATGCAGCGCCTTCTCGGGGTTGAGAATGGGCGAAAAAGCCACCGGCCCTTTGGGCAACCCGGCCAGCAGGGCCGCTTCAGTGAGGGTCAGATCCCTGGCGTGTTTGGAAAAGTAGTACTCCGACGCCGCTTCGAAGCCGTACATCCCGCTGCCGAGATAAATCTGGTTTCCGTAGAGCGTGAAAATCTGTTCCTTGGTGAAGGCGCGCTCGATCTGAATCGCCAGGTAGGCCTCCTGGATCTTGCGCATCGCCGTGCGGTCGGAAGAAAGAAAAAGATTGCGCGCCAGTTGCATGGTAAGCGTAGAAGCGCCCTGGGCACGGCCGTGGTTGCGGATGTCGTGCCAGGCGGCGCCCATCACGCGGAACACATTAACGCCCCAGTGGGACTCGAAATTCTTGTCTTCAATGGAGATCACGGCCTGGCGCAGCACCGGCGCGAAACCGTCGTAACCGACCACTTCACGGCGCTCCAATGCAAAAGAGCCCACCAATCGGCCCTTGCGGTCATAGAGGTCAGTGGTGGTCGAAGGGCGATAGGCCTCCAACTCGTTGATTTGAGGCAGATCGACGGAATAGACAAGCGTCAACCCAGCCAGCGAACCGGTGGCGGCGGCAAGAATGATGAGTGCGGCCAGTGCCCAGCGCCCGGCCACCTTGTGGCGGCGATGCTCAGGAATTTGGCGAATTGCAGCACGGCGCACCGGCCGCAGCACACGAACTGCCGGCCGTCTCTCAAGCGGCTTGATGGGGGTGGCAGGCAAGCAGGTCTGGCCTCATAAGTCGCTCCCGCAATTGAACGCAGGAGAGAAAAACGCCTTATTCCAAGGCTAGCATTGGTTTGATCATAAGAAATTGTGACTTTCGTACTGTACTTATGCCCATTTCGAACCAGTTTGGGCAAGAAAGTCATGCCCATTTCGAACCGGATTGCGCAAAGAATTGCAGATCCCGGATCGGCTAGCTGCTCTTGGTCTTCAACAGGGCCAGCGCCTGGTTGAGCTGCTCGTCGCCGTTGGCGGGGGGCATGGGTTCGTCATCATCTTCGGGCCCCGATACCACGAGGGTTGGCGTAACTGCCTCATCCTCAATCTTCTTCCCGGCAGGATCCTCGTACTTGGCCACGGTAAGCATCAGAGCCGCGCCGTCGGGCAGATCGATGGTCTTCAACACCCCACCCTCGCCAAAGGTGCGCTCACCCACCACGTCGCCGCGCTTGTCGGCCTCAATGGCTGCGGCGGCCAGTTCGGGCGCGCCGTAAGTGCCGCGGTTCACCAGCACGGCAACGGGGGCATCGGTGAGACATTGCTCCATGTCGGCAGGGAAGACCTGCATGGGAACTTTCTGCCCTTCCAGAGATCCCAGGTTTCCCGACTTAATGAAGAAGTTTGCCAGGCGGAAACCCTGCTTGGGGTCGTCGCCAGTGGTATCACGCAAGTCGAGCAGAATCTTGCGACTCTTGCCTGCGGCCTTGATTCTGGCCGCAATGTCATCAACGCGAGCAGCAGTCAGGACGCCGGGCTTGAGATACAGGATGGTCGCGTTGTCGTAGAACTGCTCGCCAAGCGGCGGCGGCGCGGCCGCTGACCGCGTGAGAGTGATCTTCTCGGGATCGGGCTTGGTGGGACGTACCACGGAAAGGCTCACCGTGGTTCCGGGCTTGCCGGCAAGCATGAAGCGGACCACCGCCAATGGCAGATCGTGCGTGGACTGACCGTCGATGAGATCGATCACGTAGCCGTCACGCAGATGATCCTGGTCAGCGGGCGAGCCGGGCAGCACGTTGACGATGGTGGCATATCCGTAACGCTTGGAGACGGTCATTCCAACTTGCGCGTTTTCGGTGTCGGGGCGGTCCTTGTACAGCTTGTATTGTTCGGGGGTCAGATAGCTGGAGTCGGGGTCGAGCGAGTCCAGCAGGCCATGCAGGGCGCCGCTGGTGACATCGGGGATGTTGGGCTCGGTGACGTAGTAGTTCTGGATTTTGCGCAGAACTTCAGCGTAGACGCGGATCTGCGGATAGGCGCCCTCCTCATCGCCGGCATGGACGCCAAACCAGCCAAACTCGCCAAGGACATAGCCCAGGCCAAGGGCAGCAAAGATGATCACTGAGATCGCAAAGACGATGCGCTGAAAGATTCGGGACACACACACCACCACGGGGCGCCGCAAGGGGAAGCCGGCCGCTCACAACGTATAGACGCAATGATACCCCAAGCGGTGTTTTCATGCTCTGCTGGGAGCCTGGAAAGGCAGTAACGAAAGGGTTTTTGGGTGTGCAGGCGAGGAGGGTCAAGGGGCGATGGCAAAGCGCATGGTCAGGCGATTGCCACCGGGAAGCCGCCGGTAGGCCAGGGAGCCTGCGAACTTGCGCAGGAGGCGAATTCCCCGGCCTCCGGGCTTGAGCTCTTCGATCGACGAAGGGTCTTCTGCTTCCGGCGCGGCCAGAGGGTCGAAGGGAGGGGCCTGGTCCTCGACTGTCAGGACCAGCTGATTGTTTCCATCCGGCACGCAGTCCACGGTGAGGGTTTCATCGGGCCGGTCGCGATATCCGTGCCGGATGACGTTTGAAAGCGCCTCCTCAAGGCAAAGCTGCATGGCAAACAGCGTGTCGGCGGGGATGGCGTAGGTGGCGGCCAGTGTTTCGACCCATGGCCAAAGCAACGCCAAGTCGCCGAGCTGACTGTGAAGAGTCAGACGGGGCACGGTGGGGGATGGATGGTTTCCCGGCATGGTGGAGGTGAGCGGACGGGATGAGTCTACTGCAAAGCCGTGAGGGCGGCATCCAGGTCGTGGTGGACCGGCAACAGGGAGATGATGCCGCTGGTTTTCAGCACCGCTTCTACCATCTCGTTGGGCGCGAAGAGGACTACTTTGCCGCCGCGGCCAAGAACCGCGCGCGAAGGAAACACGATGGAGCTCAAGCCCATCGAACCAAGGAACGTGACCTTCTGCATGTCGATGAGGAGCTTCTTGCTGCTACCGGCGACCAAGTTCATCTTCATATCCACAGCCGCAGCTCCGGCGATGTCCATGCGGCCATCGAGTGCAACGCGGGTGATGCCGCCAGCCATTTCTTCCGTGGAGATTTGCATTTCCGTCTTCCTTTTTCGTCTAGCGAATTGCCGAAAGAACTCGACTCTACGGCGTTGTTGATCCCAGGTTGGTTGCGTCGACTTCAGGGTTGTGGCTTCGCCCCGCGGCAGTTCCGAAGATGCAATAGGGCTCCGGCTGCGGGGAAGTCTCGGCGTGTAGCCGGTGAAAGCTAGCGTCATCGTACCGGGAAATTGTGACAATCCTGTTACAGCAGTTCCTGGTGGACGCAGGCGAGGCCGAAACGACACCTCCTCTGCGCTTCTAGAGATTGAGATCTCCGAGCAGATCGGAATGGAGGGAAAGGACGATCTGCGTGCCCTTTCCGAGCGGATCCGCCGGTGTGGACGCTCCCGCGGTCTGTTCTTTGAGCTCGATTTTCAGGGTCTTGCGTTTTTTGGCCTTGAAATCATCTTTGGCGGTGTTGGAAGAGACCTCGCGGCCGCCGCTCATCATCTGCACGAGGAACTCCTGCATGCCGGGCGGAACGTAGAGATTGTCGAGGTTGGTGCTGTCGCCGATGGCGCCGCGGAGATAGACCTTGCCGTTCATTTCAACCGTGTAAGGAAGGCCCTTGGGGAAGTTGCTGAATTGGATCTTGAGTTTGGCGTTGGTCTTGGCATCGAGCGTTCGCGGGTTGAAGGGCACATTGGCCGCGGCGGGGGCAGGCGCGGAAGCGCCAGGGGTGGCCGCGGAGGATGGGGCCGGAGCAGGCGCGGCGGCCGCCGGCGGGGGCGTGGAAGCCACAGCGGGCGGTGTGGCTGATGCAGGCGGTTGAGTGGGTTTGGCCGGGCTGGCCGGAGTCCTGGGCGTGCCGGGTGCGGGCTTGGCCGGAGTGGGTTTGGGTGCAGGGCTTGGTTCAGGCGCCGGCGCCAATGGCTTGGTTTCAATTGGTACGGGCGCGGGCGATGGAGCCATGCCAAGGGGCTGGACCACGGGTTGCGGAGCGGGCAGGGCGAGAGGCTTGGGCTGCACCTGGGCGGTCTGGCTGCGCTGGTGCATGTGGGACCATAAGAACCATCCGCCGGCCGCGGCGGCGATGAGCACGATTGCGGCAACGGAAGCCGCGATACCGATCGGTATTTTCGTCCGTTTGCCGACGATAGCGGCGCCGGGCTGCGGTTTTGCCGCGGCCGGAGGCTTTGCTGCTGTCGAATAGGCGGCCATTGCAGATGTGGGTGGAAGCGTGGCGTCGGGGTCAATTGCGATTGCAGCCGGCAATGGCGCCGCCGTTCCCATGACCGTTGATCCGGCCCCAGCACGGATTGCGGCCAGATCCTGAGCCAGTTCCTCGCCAGTCTGATAGCGGTCGGCAGGGCTTTTGGCCAGACATCTCAGGATCAGGGCTTCAAGACGCGCCGGAATGGCGGGATTGAGCTTTGAGGGTGGAATCGGCTCGGTGTAGACAATTTTGTACGAAACCGCGGTCATGGTCTCGCCGGGGAAAGGCTGCTCGCCGGTGGTCATGGCGTAGAGAATCACGCCCAGCGAAAACAGGTCGGCGCGGCCATCGATGGGCGAGCCCGTAAACTGCTCGGGGGGCATGAACGACGGTGTGCCCAGCATCTGCCCGGTGACGGTAATCTCGCTGGCCGCAAGCTTGGCAATGCCGAAATCGGTGATGCGGGGCCGCTCGCAGCCGTAGACCTCGCGCGAGGTCAGCAGGATGTTGGCGGGCTTGATGTCGCGGTGGATCACGCCCTGGCGATGGGCATAGCCGAGGGCTTCGGCAATCTGCTGGCCGATCTCGCAAACACGATCGAGGGGAAAGCGCTCGCCGCGCTTCATGGCATCGGCGAGGGTGCGGCCTGCGACGAACTCCATCACCAGGAACGGCGCGCCCTCGTGGTCGCCGACGTCGAACACAGGCACAATGCCGGGATGAGCCAGGGCCCCGGAGGCGCGCGCTTCGCGCTGGAAACGGGCGCGGTAGGTTTCGGCGTCGGAACCCGACAGCGCGGCGGAATGGATGGTTTTGAGAGCGACGATGCGGCCGACGATGGGATCGCGCGCTTTGAACACGCTGCCCATGGCACCGTGTCCCAGCTCCTCGATCACCTCGTACCTTCCGATCAGTTTTTCGGCCATGGTGTGGATTGTATCAATGCCAATGGAGGCATATCAGGCAAGATTCCGATCGCGAATTCAGGCCTTCGCGCGGTAGCGCACCACCAGCAGGGTGAGATCGTCAGACTGCTTTGCGCCCTGGGTGAAAGTGCGCACCGACTCCAGAATGGACTGCTGCAGAGCCTCAACGGGAACGCCGCCCTGTCCGGCGAGAGCGCTACTCAGGCCGGTGATCTCAAAGAGCTCGTGGCTCAAGTTTTCCGCTTCCGTGACGCCATCGCTGAACAGGACCAGGGTATCTTCGGGCTCGAGCTGCAGCCGCGCTGACTCGAAGCCGGCATCCGGGATCAGCCCGAGGGGGAACGATCCATCGCAGTAGAGCTCGCTTACCACGCCCTGGCGCAGCAAGAGGGGCGAGGGATGGCCGGCCTTGATGTACTCGAGCATGCCGTCGCGGCCGATGAAACCGGCAAACATGGTGACGTAGCGGCCCACCTGGGCATGGTGACAAAGAAAGCGATTGAAGTGGTTGAAGACCTTGACCGGCTCGGCGCCCATGGTGAGGCCCGACAAGGCACCCTGCAGCATGGTGGTGACCAGGGCCGCGCCCAGGCCCTTGCCGCTCACGTCGGCGATGAGGATGGCGGTGCGATCGTCGCTGACGGGAACGACATCGAAGTAATCGCCACCCACTTCGGTGCAGGGATGCTGCACGCCGGTGACGGCGAGATGCGGAAAGTCCTTGAGCCCGTGCGGGACGAGCGCCTGCTGGATGGTGCGCGCGATGGAAAGCTCCTGCTCCAGCCGTTGCCGCTCGCGTTCCCGCTCCACGAGGCGAGCATTATCGAGAATGCTGGCCGCCTGGACCGCGAGGGCATCGAGAATTTGCCGGTCAATTGCGGAGAAGGCGGCAATGCGCCGGGAGTCGAGATAGAGGACCCCGAGGAGGGTTCCGCGCTCAGGGCCCGCACCTGTATCGGCGGTGGCGCGCGACGTGGTGTAAAGCGGAATAGCGACGACGGCGCGCAATCCCTGGACCACGACGCTCTCAGCGGACTTGAGATCAAGACCTGCCAGGCTCAGGTTCTCAGTAATCACGCTCGACTGGCGGCTGATGGCCTGATTGACAGCGGTCTGGCTGGGGTTGAGCGACCCTGGAGCCAGGTTTTCGCCCTTGTTGCCGCGCGCCAGGTGCACGCGCAGCACGCCCGCGGCGTCAGGCTCCATGAGCAGGCCGCGGTCAGCGTGCGTGATAGAGATGGCGTGATCGAGCATGGTGCCCAGCACGGAATCGAGAGGGAGCTGGGAGTGCAGTAACGAAGTGGCTTCGAGAAGAAGATTCAGCTTGCTCAATCCGCCCGAGCCCGAGGTTGAAACCATGGCGAGGTCGGAAATGCTGCTGATGCGCGTGAGCAGGTTGGCCACCGATGGATCGGTGGCTGACCCGGGAGCAGCCGCTCGGCGGAACACGATCTCGTAGCTGCCCTCAACGCCGAATTGAATGGCATCGCCGTCGCGCAGCCATTGCTGCTGCACCTTGGCGCCGTTGACAAACAAGCCGCTGCGATTGCCGCGGTCTTCGAGCCGGTAACCGCCGTTTTCGGCGATGATGGCCGCGCAACGGCGCGAGATGCGCCCGTCACCAAGCTGCAGGTTGTTTTCGCTTTCGCCCCCGCGGCCGATGAAAAACGGCGAGTGCGTAACGGTGACGAACTGACGCGTCTTGTCGGGCGCGATAACTTCCAGAGTGGTTTCTGACTGCGGGGAACCTGCGGCCATGGCAATTTGACGTGGGGAAATTGTAACATTCTGGATTCCAAAGACGTAGCGCAATTGACGGAGCGGCCGGCCGTCGCAGGGTGTCCTTCGTCACTCGCATTTCACTCTTCCGGCGACACGTCAGTACCGTCCGGCAGTGCGCTCTAACGTGAGCCGACGGCGGAGACACGCGGCGCTGACGGGTTCGGTGAGATCGCGATGGCTGCAAGTTGAACGAATTCCTAAGGTCCCCTGAATCCCTAATTGGAATCCTGTCCATCTTGGCACAAGCGACGTGTCGCGCGGGGCATTTGCCACTGATGCCCGCAATTCCGCGTTGCAAGCTGAAATAACCAACACATCCACCGGCCGCTGAGTTTGTGGAGGCCGGTCATCGATGTCACGAATCGGCAGCAGACGCGGAAGCTGCCGCTCACGTGCGAACCCATGCGGGCCGTATCGGTGAACGGCGGCGACGTCCTGCGGAATACATGGAGTCCCCACATGCGCCGCAAGCTTGATTTTTCCGGCTTCATTCAGAATCAGAAAAACAGCAACGAACAAACAAGGGCGCAGTCGGCCCGGGCAGCATGGCGTCGAATCTGCCTCTGCGCCGCGGCGCTGGTTGCGCCGGCGCTGGCGACTACGGCGGCCAAGGCGCAAAGCGTCTTTCCCGCAACGGCAGTGGGCACGCCGGCGGCGCAGCAGGCTGTGACGGTGACGGCGCAGGTTGCCGGAGAGGTGGATCACGCGACCGTCGTGACGCTGGGTCAAACGGGGCTGGACTTTACTGTTCCCGCGATTCCGGCGTCGAGTTGCGCGGGCGTTACGCTCACGGTCGGAGGCGCGACCCCCGCTTGCAGCCAATCAGTCACCTTCACTCCCGCGGCGCCTGGAGTGCGTCTTGGCGCGGTCGAGCTGTTTGACGCCAGCGGAGACCTGCTGGGCGAAGCGCTGATCTCGGGCGCCGGCACGGGCGGCCTTGCGGTGCTGGTTCCGGGCAACGTGCTGCCCGTGGCCGGCAACGGCAATTATCTCGATCCGGTGCTAGATCATGTGCCGGCATTGAATGCCGAGTTATATTCGCCCACCAGCGTGGCCAAGGATGGCGCAGGCAATCTCTACATTGCCGACAGCGAGCACAATCGGATTCGCGTGGTGAGCGCGGCCACCGGCCAGATTGCGACCATCGCGGGAACGGGCACGGCAAACTACACCGGCGATGGTCTTTCAGCCACAGCCGCAACGCTGAATTTGCCCTCGGGCATCGCGCTGGATGGCGCCGGCAACTTGTACATCGCCGATACCGGCAACAACGCCATCCGCAGGGTGGACGCGGTCACCCATGCCATGACGACCGTCGCCGGCAATGGCTCCGGGCTGCCCGGCTACGCCGGGGACGGATCGCCGGCAACGTCGGTGGCGGTGTTGCTCAACGGACCCCAGGGCGTGGCCGTCGATGCCGCCGGCGATCTCTACATTGCCGACACCAACAACAACTGCATTCGCGAAGTTGCCGTCGCTACGGGAATGATGGCCACGGTTGCGGGTGAGTACAACGGGCCTTTCGGACACGGCGTGGGCGGATATAACGGCGATGGAACTCTGGCCACAGTGGCCACGCTGAATCAGCCCTACGCAGTGATCCTCGACGCGGCCGGCGATGTGCTGATTGCCGATGCGGCCAACAACCGCATTCGCATTGTGAATGCGACCACGCAGCTCATCTCCACGGTGGCCGGCAACGGGATCGCGGGTTCTGGAGGAGATAATGGACCGGCTAACGCGGCGGAGCTGAACGCGCCCACGGGCATCGCCCTCGACCCGGCGGGAAATCTCTACATCGCCGACACGCAGAACAACCGCATCCGCAAAGTCAGCTCCGCGACGCTCTACATCAACACCCTGGCTGCAAGCGGCGCGGAATATCTGCTGGGAGCCGAGAATCTCAAAAACACCGTTGCCATCAAGGGGCCGCAGGGCCTGCTGGTCGACGCCGACGGCAACGTGTACTTTGCCAACACGCTAAGCATGCAGGTGTGGGAGATTGAAAGCAACCTGACGGCGCTGGACTTCACGGCCACACCGGTGCGCCAGGGCAGTCTGTCTGCGACGCAGTTTCAGGCGGTGGAAAATGACGGCAACGACGTGGCCAAACCACTTGCGTTCACTGCGATCAACGCTTCGGCCAATGTGCAGATCGATACATCCATTGCCCAGGGCGCATGCCTGACATCGCAGCCGCTGCCGGTCGACGAGGATTGCGCCATCGGCGTCATCTTCTCTCCCGCTCTGAATCCCGCCCTCACGACCAACACCACTGAGGCGGGGACGGTCTCGGCTGGGTACACGACCATGCATGCGGTCAGCGGTCCCAATTCGCCGCTCGCCATCGTAGCAGTGGGTGTGGCCGAACCGCTGACCGCAACCACAACTACCGTGAGCGCGGCTCCCGACCCATCGCTCTTCAGCCAGTCGGTCGCATTCACAGTGCAGGTAACGACCGGGTCTGGCACCGGGAATCTGACCGGAACCGTGTCGATCTTCGATACCTTCGGTGGAAACAAAGTCACGCTCGCCTCCGGGCTGGCGGTGAACGCGTCGGGAATGGCGGCGCCGTTCACCACCAGTACGCTCGCGGTGGGCGTGCATTCCATTACGGCGTCGTATAGCGGCGACGCCGGGCACACGCCGAGCACCTCCACCGACAACGGCGTCTCGCCCTGGAGCCAAGTGGTAGAGGAGCAGACTGTCATCGCATTGACTTCGAGCGTGAATCCGTCGCTCGTGAATCAGAGCGTCACCTTCACCGCAACCGTGACTGCACCGGACGGCGGCGGCCTGATGCCCGATGGCTCAGTGTCGTTTTTGGATGGAACCACGACGCTGAGCACGGTGCAATTGACCGGCGGCGTGGCCGCATACACAACTGCGATGCTCGCCAACGGCCTACATCCCATCACAGCTGTGTATAGCGGGGACATCGGCCGCGAAATTCTGGGGGAAACCTCCGCGGTGCTGAACCAGGATGTGCAGTCGACGGCGGCCATCATCGTCACTACGTCGGGCAGCCCATCGTATTTTGGCAACCCCGTCACGTTTACCGCGACGATCAACTCCAGCGCCGTAGCCGCGGCAGGCGGCACAGTGAACTTCTTCGACGGCAATGTGAAGATGGGGTCGGGCGTGCTGAACGGAGCCAGCCCCGACATCGCGCAGTTCATCATCTCCACGCTGGCCCTGGGCACGCACTCCATCACAGCAACCTACGCGGGCGACAACGACAACACCGCTGCAACTTCGCCCGTGATCAGCCAGGTGGTGGTTCAGACCACAACCTCGGTAGCCGAAACCGCAACGCCCAGCCCGGGCATCGCCGGTTTGCCCGAGGCCATTTCGGCGACAGTGAAGATCACCAATGGCGCGGGTACGCCGACGGGACTGGTGACTTTCACGTCGGGAACGACGGTGCTGGGCGCGGCGAACCTGAACACAGCCGGAGTGGCAGGGATCAATCCTGTTCTGGCGCCGGGTTCGTACTCAATCGTGGCCACGTATGCAGGTGACAGCGACGATGCGGGCAGCCAGTCGGCGCCGCTGGCGCTCACCGTGAACCAGGCGCAGACCACGACTGTTGTCACGGTTTCGCCGAATCCTGCCTCAATGCTGGCGCCGGTGACCTTCACCGCGACTGTGACAGGCAACGGAGCGATGCCCACGGGCCAGGTGGAGTTCTTTGCGAGCGGCGCCCTGATTGGAGCCGGGACTCTGAACCTGAACGGCGTGGCCACGCTGATTTATTCGAACCTCGCCATAGGCACGTACTCCATCACCGCAACCTACGAAGGCGATACAAATGACGCGGGCAGCACGTCGCTAGCGGTGAGCCTGACCATCGGCAAAATTCCCACCACCACCGACCTGGGCAACTCGACGACGAGCGGCGCCAACCCGCAATTGAACCTGGTGGCAACGGTGGTGGCGAATGTGGGGCCCGTGCCCACGGGAACTGTGACGTTCACCAATGCCCTGACGACGCTGGGCACTGCGACTCTGGATGCGACGGGAGTGGCGACGCTGGACGTGAACCTGCCTGCCGGCACCTATGTCGTACAGGCGGCTTACAGCGGCGATGCCGTGCACCTGGCTTCGACCTCGGCGCCGATCACAGTGGTTTCGAATCCCATAGCGTTCACCTTTTCGGTGACGCCGGCGACGATCAGCATCAAGTCGTCGCAGTACGCGGAGCTGGGCATCATTCTCACCTCGATTGACGGCTTTACCGACACCATCGGGCTGGGGTGCGTCTCGCTTCCGGCAGGAGTGAACTGCCAGTTTTCGAGTCCGTCGGTGAAACTGCCCGCGAACGGGACCGTAACCGCGCAGTTAACCATCGACACCAACTCGCCGCTGACGGGAGGAACGCAGGCGATGAACCGGCACGCGGGCGGGCGCGCTTACCTGGCCGGACTGCTGCCGTTCAGCTTCGTTTTCGGATACATTCTGTGGCGCCGGCGCAGGCGGGCGGCAGCGGTGCTCGCTCTGGCATTGCTGCTGGCGCTTCCGGCGGCGCTCACCATGGCGGGATGCAACGGCATCAGCATCAACGGCGCACCCCCGGGCACCTTCACCATCCAGATTGTGGGCACGGGCACGAGCACCGGCGTGGTCGAGTACCAGAACGTGAACCTGACGATTACGCAATAACTCCGCTACGACCCGCGCGGCGGGCAGCCGGGAGAAACATGAAGACCTTCGATGCAGTCGGACAGTGGTGCGGTGGTCTGGCCCGCTTACTGCGAGAATCCCGTACGGCTCTTGCGGGCGCGGTTCTGGTTCTGGTCATGGGAATGGCGGGGCCGGCGCGTGCGCAGGCTGGTGCGGCGGGAGATCGAGGCGGCCTAGCGATTACGGCAGGAGCCACGGCCTCGGGACAATACGTGCAGTACGGCGAGCGCAAAATGCTTGGCATCTCAGGCTTTGTGGATGCCGACACACGGCGCCGCCTGGGGATCGAGGCGGAGGGACGCTGGGAGGAGTACTACCAGACCTTCAATGTTCACCTGGAGACGTACTCGGTCGGGGCTCGCTACCACCTCACCCTGGGCCGCTATCAGCCCTACGCTAAGGGGCTCATCGGATTTGGCGACTTCAACTTTCCCTATAACCTTGCCGCCGGGCGTTACCTGGTGGCGACGGGGGGAGCCGGGCTTGACCTGCGCGTGGGGCGACGGCTTCAGATTCGCGCCGCCGACGTGGAGTACCAGTACTGGCCGCAATTCACTTTTGGAGCCATGACAACGATGAGCGCGAGCTTTGGACTGCGCGTGCACGTGCTGGGAGCTGCTCCGCGGTATTGAAGTGGGGGGCCCCCATGCACGGCCGATTTGCGTGCCGGCCCCGAACAACTTGCGCTGCTTGCCGTTCGACGAAGCATCTTTGAGAATCTGCGCCGCCCCTACGGGGCTCTACGAATTGATTTGCGCTTTCCTCACGCTACGGAGAATCCAGGTACGGTGTGCCCAGAGCACTTCAAGATGGACAACGGCAGTCATTCATGTCGCGATGCGACACCTCGGAGGAGATGAAGAATCAAGCCGCTGCAGGTGCGGGTCTGGAAACCCGCACCACAGCCGGACTGGAGTCCGGCGTTAAATCGAAACCACAATTTTCAGGGCCGTTCATGCAGCCGGCTCTAGATATGGATGAGGCCGCGCTGCAGCGCCGTAACCACTGCCTGGGTGCGATCGCTCACGTTGAGGCGCATCAGAATCACGCTGACGTGACACTTCACCGTGGACTCGGTGATCCCCAGGTCGGACGCAATTTCCTTGTTGCTCTTTCCCTTGACGATCAGGTCGAGCACTTCGCGCTCGCGCGAACTCAGGTCGGAGTTGGGGATGCGCGAGTTCAGCGCGCGCGTCACAGGCTGGGGCAGGAATCGCCCGCCGGCGTGCACGCGGCGCAACGCACTTACCAGCGCGTCGTGGGGCATGCCCTTGATGATGTAGCTGCGCGCGCCCGCCTGCAGCGCCTGGTGAATATCTTCGTCGCCTTCATAGGTGGTCAGCACCACGAACTTGGCATTGCGATGGCGCGCCATCACAATGCGAATCGCCTCCACGCCGCTCATTCCGGGAAGGCGCAGATCCATGAGCGTGATGTCGGGGAGGTGCTTCTCAAAAAACTCGACGGCCTCTTCGCCGCTGCCAGCCTGGGCGACGACGGTCATGTCGGGCGTGGCATCGATGATGGCCGCAATGCCGACACGCATGATGGGATGGTCGTCGACGACAAGAACCTTGATCCTGGCTGCTTCCTTCATCTCGATTTGTTCGTCCATCCACTGCCTCCAGCTTGCTCCTGTTTCACTCTCGATGTAAAGGCAGCATCAAGGTCCCTGGGGCGGCGGATCGAAGGCTGTAATCACCGGGAGTACATTGCCGGCGTTATCGAAGAAACTGCGGCCGCGCAGACCGCCCTCCGCGGCCGGTTCCCACCAGAACACGCCCTGACCGAGGCCATCGGGAATCGAGCGCACCGCCGCATCCACCGCGCGCAAAAACGCCAGTTGGCCTTCAGGGCTCTCGGGAAATTCCGCGCTCTTTCCGGTTGATCGGCCCGGCGTCCAGTTATAAGCGGTTTCAACCACCATGATAGGGCGGTGATAGCGCAGTGCAAGCTTGCGCAGGTTGGCCTGCATGGTGGCCAGATCCCCGTGCCAGTAGGGGTAGTAAGAAAGCCCCATTACGTCATAACTCACGTGGTGGGCGTGCAGATTGTCGAAGAACGCGACCGCCGCGTCATATTCGCCGCTGCGTTCGATGTGGATCATGATGCGAGGCCTGGGCGCGGATCCGCTTCCCGCTTTCACGCCGCGAACGCCGGCCTTGACAAGATCGGCGAAGTTGTCCCAACGATCAGGCAGCTTGCCGTCGGGCCACAGCATGCCATTAGTGATTTCGTTGCCGACCTGCACCATGTCGGGCATCACACCCGCCCGCGCGAAAGCTGCGATGGTATCGCGCGTGTAGGCAAAGACTTTTTCAACGAGCTGCTTGTGGGTGAGCGCGGCCCATGCCGCTGGAGTGGGCTGCTTGCCGGGATCGGCCCAGCTATCAGAGTAGTGAAAATCGAGCAGGAGATGAAAACCCATGGCCTTGGCGCGCTTCGCCAGCGCCAGCGTGTAAGGAAGATCATTGGGCAGCTTGTCGGGCGCAGCAGCAGGATCGTGAAAGATGCGCAGCCGTACCCAGTTGTAATGATGCTCGCGCAATAAGGCCAGCACATCGATGGGCCGGCCGTTCTCCTTGAAGACAACTCCATCCTGTTCGCACTTGGCCAGAAAGGATACGTCGGCCCCGATGGCGTAGCTTTGTGTTTGCGCGTGGGAAGACGCCGGCGCGGCCAGGCATAGCAGCGCGACGGCATGGAGCAACCGGCGCATGGTTCTCAAATTCGAACTGAACGAGCTCAACCGAACGGGCTGACTCCCAGATCTACCGCCTTCCGAATGAATCGGCATCGGCTCGCTCCCTGCATCGTTCCTTACTCTTCGCCAAAGGTAACTTCAAGCTGGTACTCGGGAACAAGGCGAATGTCCTCGAGCTTGTCGATCTGTCCATTCGGAGAGAATTGCAGCGCATTCGCCAGCTCAAGATAGACGGGCGCGTCGTTGCGCAGGGGAAGAATACTCAACTGGAATCTGCTGGGGCCTTGCGGCGCGAGGAAGCGACCGAGACCGACGGTCCAAGGCGTGCCATTGTAGAAATCGTCGTCGAGGATGCGGTGGCCTGCTGTGAGCCGTGCTACGTCACCTGCGTAGCCCACCCGCAAAAACAATTCGCTCAGTCCGTTCATGGCGCCAGCCGGAACGGTGATTTCCCACTTGGCCGCCTGCAGCATATCAGCGCCGTCGGGCGCCTGGGCTACGCCTTGCGGGCGCCACGAAAGAGCGGGCCCGAACCTGACGGGAGCGGCGTAGCTGCCGGCGCACAATTGGCGTGCATCAATGGGAATTTGACGCGGCGGAGCGTCCGCGGCGAAGCGGTCGGCGAATGGGGTGGACTCGGTTCGCGTGAGCGGCACGTTGGCACTGGGCTTGTAGCCAAGCGGCGGCGTCATGGCAAATTCGAAATGCGTGCCGGCGCGCGAACGCAGCCAGAAGCGGAGCGGCCGCATGCCCGGATCAGACACGAAATCCTGGTCCGTGATCAGCAGATGATCGCTGCCCCCGATGCGCACCTTCCAGGCGTCCTCGGCTTCGCGCGCAGATAAAACCACCAGGCGAACCGGCTTACCCTCGGACGAAACCACATCGATCGAGGAATCCAAAGCGGGCGCGATGCCGCTGACGTAGATGACGCCGGAGTCGCGGACTGTCTCTCCGCTCGAGGTCTTCAGCGTGTGCACCGTGGCAGCATCGAGGGCGAGCTCGGGGGGGATTCCCGGCAGCGCTTGGAGGTAGATAGTCGTAGTGCCAGAAGTTTCGATACGCGCAAACAATTGCGCCGTGCTGTAGCGCAGAGTGACTCCGCCAACCCGCAAATTGAAGGGCCAGATAAAATACGCGCCCGAAGGCAGATCAACGGGATGGCGCGGCACGGCGAGCGTACCACACGGTTTGCCCTCGCCGCCAGGGAGATGAATGAGAAACTGCGCCGCCTTACGCACGGGCATGGCGTACCCGCGAACATAATTATTGAAGAAGATGAATCCGGAATCGCCGGCGGAGCGCACCGCAGCACGTGGAACGGAGAGATCGGTCGCGCCGGAGGGCAACGCTTCAGGAGTGTGCACCGTCATCGGCGCCAGCTCGGCGCCAAAGTCGTTGAGAAAATAGTCAAACACCTTGAGCTTGCGGAACGAAGCCCGTTCCTGCCCGAACTCGCCCAGCGGTGCCTGAAAGTCATACGACTTGATGGGCAGGTCGTTGGGATAGCCGGTTTCCTGCGACTCCTGCAAAGTGGAAAGCTTTCCGTCGGGATTTTCGCCGCCCTGGAACATGTAGGTTCCGTAGAGATTGACACCGGAGCCCAACATCACCGGCACTATGGCGGCAATGTCGTCGGGCGCAATAATCGGGCGCCGGTGATAGGTGTCTTCGATGCCGCCGCCGATCTCAGCGGTGAGATATGGCACTTGATCGCTCATGGACGGCGGCACAGCCGGCGTGCCCTGGCTGCGGTCGGCGTTCACGTTGGCCGCGACGCGGCTCTCAAAACGGAATGCATATACCTCTGCCGGCGGCAGCTTGGTGATGGAGCTGTCCCACGGCGCGTCAGGATAGCCGCCGTAGACGGGGATCACCGCGCCTTGCGGCACCACGGCGTTATCCCAGCCCGTGACCAGGTACAACGGCACATCGAGGCCGCTGGCAATGGCGATCTTCTTCAGCTCCAGAATGTGTACTTCGCCCGCGCCCGGTCCGCGCTTGGCGTATTCGTTCTCAAGCTGGATGCCGAGCACGGGGCCGCCATCCTTCCACAGCAGGCCCTTCAGTTGCATTGCGATCTGTGCGTACCAGGCGCGCACGCTGGCCAGGTAGACGGGATCGTTGACGCGGGTGGGGCCCTGCTTCAAGACCCAGTCGGGCAATCCGCCGTTACGCACCTCGGCATGATCCCATGGGCCGATGCGAACCATCAGGTACATTCCATGCTTGGCGCAGAGCTGGGCGAAAGCGCGCAGATCGCGCTGCCCGTTCCAGTCAAACTGGCTCTCGACTTCCTCGTGATGAATCCAGATCACGTAGGTGGAAACGACATCGACCCCGGCTGCCTTCATTTTCAGGATTTCGTCTTCCCATTGGTCGCGGGGATAGCGCGAGAAGTGAAATTCGCCGGCAACAGGAAGCCAGGGTTTTCCGTTGAGCGTGAGATAACGGCTGTTGATTCCGAGCGTGATTCCCGACGGCGCGGTTGCCGAGCCCTCGTGAAAAAGTGTTGAGCCGGGTTCAGTCCATGGCCGGCTGGCGTCGATGCGAATCGGTGTGCCGGCATTCTGGCCGCGCGCAGGGGTACCTGCCGTGGCTACGGCGAGAACGACGGCGGCTCCCAGGACCAGTTCCTTGGACGAAGAAAACCCCGAGCCCTTCGAAATGAAGCGTAGACAGAAAGACATTGCGATAGGCCCCGTGCCAGCCCGCCTGGGTTCAAGCGTGGCTCTGCACCATCGCCTGCAAGAAAGACCACTGTATTCCCTGCGCGCATTCTTTAAATCCGCCGAAAGTCTGATCAGCGCCGGTTTTTCTGGTGACCACTTGGTTTCGCGGCAGCTCGCTTCGCGGTATACTGGGCGCCGCAATGCATAAAGTGCGCGTTTATCAAGCGTTTCTAGCGCTCGCGGCCTGGATCCCGATAGCAGCGGTTGTGTGCGCGGCCCAGCCCGGCGCGCTTGCCGGGTACACGCGCCACGTGTGGCAGGCCTCCGACGGCCTGCCGGAACAGACCGTTCAAGCTTTTGCGCAAACGCCCGACGGATATCTCTGGATCGGCACTACGGGTGGGCTGGTCCGTTTCGACGGCGTCCACTTTACCGTCTTTGACAGGCAAAACACGCCCGCGCTCCATGAAAACAGCATCTTCTGCCTCATGGTTTCGCGTGATGGGGCACTTTGGATTGGAACCGAGGGCGGCGGATTGGCACGCTATGCCCACGGCGAGTTCCACTCCTGGACAACGCACGACGGCCTGAGCAACGACTTTGTGCGGGCCCTGGTCGAAGACGGACAGGGAAATATCTGGGCGGGCACGGACAACGGTTTGCTGCGGCTCGAAGGCAACCGGTTTGTCCGCGTTGACGGGTCATCCGGCATTCCTGCACTCGCCGTGCACGCCATCACCCTCGATCGCTCCGGCAGCTTGTGGGCGGGTGGATCGAAGCTGCTGCGCGTGGACGGCAATGTCGCCACCGAATTCAACCTGCGCGGTGAGGCCAGCCAGAACCGCGTGAAATCCATCATCCAAACGCGCGATGGCGCCGTGTGGGTGGGCACGGTATCTGGGCTCAACCGCATGGAGCCGGGCCGAAGCGCTTTTGATCGCGTGAGCGGCATCAGCGGGACTGTGCGCGTGCTGCGCCAAACGGCGGACGGCGGGCTTTGGATCGGCACCATCGGGCAAGGGGCCTACGAATATCGTGACGGCAAGCTGACGCAGATCACCGCTCCCGCATCGCTGCCCAGCAACACGGTGCTCAACTTCTTCGAGGATGATGAGAGAAATCTATGGATCGGCACACAGGCTGGAATGTTGCGCCTGACCCAGGCCCAAGTGAGCATCGTTCCCCTGCCCAAAGCCAATGACTCTGATTTCGGAACCGTTTACCAGGACCGCGACGGCAGCTTCTGGATTGGTTCCACGCTGTTGTTCCGGATGAAGGATGGCGCGCTGACGCCGCAGGTTCTGCCGGGCATGAGTGGAGTCCACGTGCGCAACGTCTATCGCGACCGCTCCGGTGTGCTGTGGGTGGGGACAGATGGGGACGGCGTGTACCGAATCGCTGAGGGCAACACCGCCCATCTGACCACGCGCGATGGCCTTTCAAACAACTTTGTCCGCGCCATGGCCCAAGACCGCGACGGCAGCATGTGGATCGCCGCCGACGAGGGTTTGAGTCACATCATCTATCAGGACACGCGTGCGCACATTGTCGCCTACCAGATGCACGACGGGCTGGCTTATTTCAGCACGCGCGCGCTGCTGGAAGACCGCAACGGCGATCTGTGGGTGGCCACAGATCGCGGTGTGAGCCACCTGCGCAACGGCGCATTCCTCAGCGATCTTGCCACCACGGCTCTGGCGCAAATGAAGGTCTGGGCCATTCACGAGGATGCGGACGGCGGCCTCTGGTTCGGCACGCGCAACAACGGTTTTTTCCGTTATCGGGGCGGCAAGCTGGCACACTTCACCACGACCGACGGTCTGCCCGGCAATGCCATTTATCAGATTCTCGAGGATTCCTTTGCCCATCTCTGGATCAGCGGGCCCAACGGTGTCACGCTCCTGAACCGCCATGAACTCGATGCGCAGGCCCAATCCCTCCCGCGCCATCTGGCACTCACCTTTTTCTCGACGGCGGACATGGCAGCCAATACCGAGATCTACGGCGGCACGCAGTCCTCCGGTGCCATCAGCACGGACGGCGACGTCTGGTTCCCGAGCAACCTGGGGCCGTTGCATATTCTTCCTCTGGGGCGCCCGCCGCTGCCGCCGCCGCCGCTGTTCATTCAGCAGGTTCTGGCCGATGGGCGTCCTGTTGCGATGGAAGGACCAGTGGTTCTGCGCCCCGGCAATGGCCGCCTGGAGTTTGACTTCGCACCCATCCGGCTGAGCTCGCAGGATGGTCTGCGCTTCCGATCCATGCTGGAGCCGTTCGAAAAGAACTGGAGCGCGCCCACCTCGGCGCGCACTGCCGACTACACCAACCTGCCTGCCGGCAGCTACCGCTTTCGCGTGCAGACCTTCGAGGTGAGCAATCCCGACGCCGTCAGCGAGGCTGCAATCGAAGTCGTGCAGCAGCCATTCTTCTATCGCACGTGGTGGTTTCTGGCCGCGTGTACCGTGCTCATGACGCTGCTCATTTACGGAATTTACGAATACCAGGTGCGGCAGGTTCGCTCGCGTTTCGAAGCCGTTCTTGAAGAGCGCAGCCGGGTGGCGCGCGAGATGCACGACACTGTCATTCAGGGCTGTACCGGGGTCTCGGCGCTGCTCGAGGCTCTCTCGATGAACGGAGCGAGAGACGAGGATGGCACGGGCCTGATGGATTTTGCGCGGCTGCAATTGCGCTCGACCATCAACGAGGCGCGCGAGGCCATTTGGAATCTCCGCCAGCCGCGCGACGCCGGCAGCCTTGGCGCGAAGTTGGAAAGCATGACCCAGCAGGTGGGCAGTGAATTCCAGGTCCCGGTGGGATGGTCGATGAGCGGAACTCCCTTTGCGGTTTCTGAGCCCGTGGCCCACGATCTGCTGATGGTGGCCCGCGAGGCGGTCTACAACTCCATGCTGCACGGCCATCCCGCGCACGTTGAAGTGGCGCTCACCTACAAAAATCGCGAACTGATCCTAGACATGGGCGATGACGGCTGCGGCTTCGATCCGGAACAGATGGACGCCGGAAACGGCCATCACTTCGGCCTGAAGGGAATGAGAGAAAGAATCGCGCGCTCGGGCGGCAAGTTCCACCTGGACACCGCGCCTGGCAAGGGCGTGCACATTGAAGTCCAGGTGCCGCGGTCAAGCTGAGGCAAGGCATTTTCAGAGCTATGAATGCGTCCTTTCCGGATTGCGAAAGCAATCAAATATTTGCCGGATTTTGCCGGGCCGGGCGACCTGGCATCTGAGATCTCGAACTTTCGGAAGCAGGCAACCGTTCATCGGACGAAAAACGAAGGCCCGGGCACTGCGCCCGGGCCTATGGTCAAAGCGTGAAAATCAGAAGGTGAAGCGGAGTGCGCCCTGGAAGACGCGAGGATGACCGTTCATGCCGCTGATCACGCCAAAGACACCTGCGGCCTGATTCACGGTGGACGACGGGTTAGCGAAGTTCGGGTGGTTGGTGGCGTTGAAGGCATCCCAGCGGAACTGGAAGGTCTTTCCTTCCGCCAGGGTCCAGTTCTTCATGATCGATGAATCGATGCCGAAGACGCTCGGTCCCCAGTAGGCGTCTCTGCTGGTATCGCCGAAACCGCACCATCCCGGTGTCTTGTCGTTGCAGGAGACGGGAAGGGTGAAGGCTGCCTGGTTGAAGTAGCCCTTGTTGGGGTTAGCCCAATCCGCGCGGCTGCCCTTGCCCATATTGGCGGCGACGCCGGGAACGAAGTCGGCCCGGTTAGCCCACATGCCCACTCCGGGGTCCGTGTTCCACTGGCCGATCGAGAACGGGTTGCCTTTCTGGGCGGTGATGATGCTGCTCAACTGCCAGCCGCCGACCGTCTCTTCCATCAGCTTGCCATTTTCTCTGAACGAGGGGGCCTGGTAGATAAAGTTGCTGATCCAGTTCCAGGGCATGTCCTGGTAGGAGTTGCCGCGGTTCCAAGCAGCGCTGATGGGATTGCCCAGCGCCGGGTTGCCAAAGGAGACGTTGCTGGAACTGGCGATGTCGATGGTATGCGACCAGGTGAAGCTGGACTGCACCTGGAGGCCGTGCCACAGGTGTTGATCGAGGCTCGCCTGCAGCGAGTTGTAGCTCGCCGTGGCCCAGCTCTGGTCATCGTAAATATCTCCCAGGCTGGAGTTCACGGGTATCTTTGTCGCCCACTCCGGGTTCATGTCGATGAGCACCGAGAGGTGTTCGGTTTCATTGCCTACATAGGCGAGGCGGAAAGCTGTTGTGGAGGTGAACTGTTGCTCGATGGAGACGTTCCAGGCAAAGGTGGTGGGCAGCTTGAAGTTGCGCGCAAAGTCCTGGCCGACATTGCCCTTGGGGATGGCTATGTTCTTCGAAGGCTTGTAGGAAACCGAAGCCCAGGGGATCGTCCCCGGGAAGGGGCTAGCCGAATAGGAAATGCCATTGGCAGAGGCGGCGGACCAGGGGTTATCAAAGGGAATAATGTCGCCCGCCAGCACGGCATCGGAGCTGCAGGGCCAGCACCATCCCGAGTAGTCAAAGGTGGGACTGAAAGGAGCCACATCGGCGGCGTGGTTGTACTCAGAGTACTGCAGCGGTCCGGTGAATATGCCGAAGCCGGCGTGGAAGACGGTGTGCTGCAGAGCCTTGGGTTGCCAGGCGATGCCGACGCGAGGCTCCACATAACCGTAGTCGCTGTTCATCAGGGTGTCGGGCACGCCGGGGTCGCCGGGGAAGAGGAGCCCGGCGGGCGCATTGGTGTACACGGTGCTTTGCTTGCCGGGGGTACTGTTCGCGAAGCCTGCAACGGTATTGGCTCCGGGTACCCATGCCGCGCCACGTCCGCCCTGGGAGACAGGAGGCGTGTTCGGATCCCAACGCAAACCAAGGTTGATGGTCAGGTTGGGACGAATCTTCCAGTCGTCCTGGACGAAGGGACCAAACTGCCAGCCGGCCACATCGGCGATCTCGCCGGCGCCTTGCATGTACCCTGTTGCGGCACCCAACAAATAATCGGCCAGGCATTGACCGGTATAGCAACTCGCGCCTCCGCCGGTTCCGCTGTGTCCAAAACCGATCATCGGCTGCGTCGGATACTGAGTATTCTCGACCGCGTGCTGATGCATGAGGTCGACGCCTGCGGTGAGGGAGTGCTTGCCGAGGAGCTTGATGAGCGTATCCGTCAGGCCCAGGGTGTTGCGGACTTCAGCCGAAGGCTCATCCCAGCCGCTTTCAAAACCGTAGTTCGAGTTGATGCGGAGAGCGCCCATGTAGCAGCTGCCGGCGGGCTCGTTGACCCCGATATTGACGCCGTTCGTATCCCCGCTGTTGTTGGAGAAGCACATCGCCTTATTGTCGCTGCCCAGTTCCTGGGCGGCGCTGTGCGCGCTCATCTGGTTCATAAAGAGCGAAACGGTGTTGACCGTGCTCGGATTGATTTTCCAAGTGTGCTGCACGAGATTGTTGAAGTAATACATCTGCTGCCAGAAAGTGGCCGTCCACGAGCTGTGGTTGTAGGCGCTTTCCATGTTGCCGGGCACGTCGGTCGACGGAGCTTCGAAGGCGTTGGTAAAGGAACGCAGGGTGAGGGTCTGCGAAGGCGAGATATTGTAGTCCAGCTTGAGGGTGCCCTCGTCGTAGTTGTTGTGCGCGGTGGGATAGACATACATCATATCGCCGTCGGCCAACTGCTGTCCGAGTTTCAGAGTCGAGCCGTTCGCCACCGTGGTGGCAGCGCGGAGCATGCCGTATTTGGCAAAGTAGAGCGCGGCTGGAGATAACTTGGCAATGCTGGTGTCGAGCTGGTTGGGCTTGCCGCCGATGGTCATGAACGGACCAATCAGGTCGGTCGTACCCGAAGCGAGGTCGGCTGCCGAGGCCAGGCCGCTGAAGTCGCCCGTCAGCATGGCGGCCGTGGGCGTTGAGGTCAAGGTGTCGGTCGAATTCCAGATGATCTTGGTGCCCTGGAAATTGCCGAAGAAGAAAAGCTTGTCCTTTTTGATGGGCCCGCCGGCATAAAAGCCGTACTGATTACGCCGCAGCGTATCGGCGGCATGGCTGAACCAGTCAGTGGCATTCATGGCGTTGTTGCGGACGTACCAGAAGGCGCCGCCGTGAAAGGTGTTGCCGCCAGATTTGGTGGCAATGCTGACCACCGCGCCGGGCGCGAAGCCGAACTGCGCGCCGTAGTTGCTGGTGATGACCTTGAACTCCTGAGTGGCGTCGGCGTTCGGGAAGGTCGAGGTGAGCAGGTTGTAATTGTCCATGTTGGTGACGCCGTCGAGCATATAGAACGTGCTGCCCTGGCGGCCGCCGGAGGCACTGGCGCCGGTCTCGGTGGGGAAGGAGAAGCCGGTCTGGATGCCTTCGCCGCCGTGATTCAACACGTTGACGGTGCCGGGCGCCAGCAGAACGAGGCTGGAAGGATCGCGTCCGTCGAGCGGCAGCCCGGTAATGGCGGCTTCGTTGATGGTCGATCCCAGCTCTGCCGAGGTGGTATTCACCAGCTCGGCATCGGCGGTAACGCTCACCGTTTCTCCGGTGGCACCGACCTTCAGGTGCACATCCTGGGTGGCATACTGGTTGGCCGTGATTACGATGCCACGCTGCACATACACGGCAAAGCCTCTTGCGGTGATGGTCAGCGAATAATTGCCGGGCATCACCGGTTTGAGCAAGTAACTTCCCGTGTTGTCGGAAGTGACGGTCTGAACAAGATCGGTATTGACGTTGCGGAGCGAAACGGTCGCCCCAACGACGGCCGCGCCCACTGGATCAGTGACCTGCCCGGTCAAACTGCCGCTCGCGCCTTGTGCGAAGGCAAGCACGCCAGAGCCGGCGAGGGCAACGGCGACGACGAGCACAAGAAATCGCAGGCTCTTTGCGTTCATCAACTGCATATTCACCTCCTGAAGTGAATGCGAGAGGGGCGGCGGAAATCGCCCTCATCGCCTGCCGCTCTTGTCAGCGTGCGGATGAAATCGATTTCATTTTGCACTCCGCCATCGCACGTGGCGCTATGGCCATTCCGGACTGCTCGCCCCGGGAGCAGATGCCATCGAGCCGGTGCGGATGGCAGCAATCTGCGCCGATCCCCGGCAGACATGACATTGCACGGAGCAAGACAATTCCGAAAATGCCGGAAGCACCCGTGCAGCTCCCGGCTCATTTCGTCATTTCCCAACCGTCAGAAGTGACTTCGCTGAGCTGTTTGGAAACTCTACGCCCGCCAATTGCCGGATGTATCCGCCAAAAGTACGATCCGGGCAAGATTTCGCCCGGAGAGTCCACAAGTGATACATGGCAGGAGGATTGAGGCTGAAACCGCCGCGCGCCAAACATCGGCTGCGGGGTATTTTGACGGCTCAGTCGCCGTTCTTCACTTCGAACGGGACGCTCAGCTGGGAGTGGTCGCCGCTGATCGTCGTGGCCGTGATGGTCATTTTGTATCGTCCTGGCGGAGCTTGGACGCGACCCTTATCAGTGAAAAGATCGGTGGAGATAGTCAAGCTGTCGTCCTGCGAGAGCGTGCTGGATAAATCGACCACCGAAGTGGCCAATGCGCAGGCCGCAGTGGCCGGCTCAACCGAACAGGACAGATGCACGCGTCCCGAGTAATCCTGCGCATGCAGCGTGATGACGCTTGCCACCGAGGATCCTGCAGCCACCTGCACGGGTTGCCATTGGATTGCAGGCGCGGGAACAGTGGGAATCTTGTACGCTCGCACGTAATCGACCACGATCTCAGCTGGATTGGGAGTTGAGGCGTCAGGGCTTCCCGGCCAGTCGCCGCCCACGGCGAGATTCATCACGAGGAAGAAAGGGTGATCGAACACCCATTCGCCGCCTTCGGGAATGTCGTTGGCGTCCTGCACAAAAAAGATGTTGGCTGGATCGTCGACGTAGAACTGCATCATGCCGGGGGACCAGATGACGCCATAGGTATGAAAATTGCCGTCGTCGACGCGGCCGCCGTTGGGAAGTTTGTAGTCGTGCCACAGGCCGTTGCCGCCGTAATAGCGCGGCCCGTGCATGGTGGCGCGGATGATGGTCGGTCCCAGGCCGTTGGTGCGCTCGGTAAGAGAGACATTTTCAACGATGGTCGCCGAGCCGGAGGCGGGCCAGCCGGTGGTCAAGTAGTTGGATCCCAACATCCAGAACGCGGGCCACAAACCGGTGCCAACGGGCATCCTCATGCGCGCTTCAATGCGCCCATACTGGAAATCTTTCAGTCCGTGGGTCGTGATCCGAGCCGACGTCCAGCTGCCGTCGGGATTGCGCGCCGCGCGCAAAACCAGATGGCCGTTGCCATCGAGGAAGGCATTGGGACGATGGGGATCGCAGCCTGGCGGATTTGGGCCTTGGGGAGAACAATAGGTTTCGACTTCGCGGTCGCCCCAGCCCTGGTTCCCAACCTCGTCGCGGCTTCCGGTCTCAAACGTCCACTTGGAAGGATCTGGAAGCTTCAGCGCGGCGCCGTCGAATTCGTCGCTCCACACGGGATCGCCCCATTTGAACGATTGCGTAGTGGGCAGCTCGGACCGGCGGTTATGCGTGCCGGAGAGGTACCCTGCGAGAAAGATGACGGCAACGGCAAGGATGCCGGCCGCGAACTTGAGGATGGTGCGCCCGCCCCGCAGCTGGGTCCCGGCCGCTCGATGAGCCGCGTCCTCGGTGGCGCCTTGAACTGAATTCTCGTTTTCTTGTGCGTCGAGAGCAGCTTCATCTACTGCGGCCTGTTCGTCGGCGGTGCCGGGACGCACAAATTGCGGAACATAGTGCCCCAGCGGAAGCACGATTCGCAAAGGATGGTCGCGCCAATCGGTCTTGTAGAGCTCCCGTAACTTCTTGCGCAGCGACCGGGCGGTGACGCGAACGATGGGATCGACGTGGGAGTCGAAGCTGGACTCCTTGCGGCCCAACGCTTCCACGGCGATCGAGTATTCGCGAATGTCGTCGGTCTGGCCGTCGAAATACTTGTTGCAGATGAAGGAGAGGAAGCGAACCAGGCTGGCGGAGCGGCTGAATTCCGGATGGCTTAAGACACGCTCCAGCTCTTCGCGCTCCTCGCGGAAGTTATTGCCGGCGGGTAGAATTTGCTGGGGTTCGGGAGGCGCAGTCCACTCCGGGTTCTCAACACCGTCGAACGATGCGCCACGTTGCATTCTCGTCTACCGCACCATCCCGGCAACACGCGACGATCTGACTCCCGGTTGAGCCTACAGCAAGGCACGCCAAGCTGGGGCTGCCGGCTTTGGGCCTGGGATTTTTACAAGGTGGAATCATAGCATTTTGAAAGGCGCGAAGAAAGGCGGGGTTAAGGCCATTCGCTGCGCAGGAACCCGCGGCTGAAACGCACTCGGCGAGGGGGTGTTTATTAAATAGTTAATGGGCGTTTTTAGATACCATTTCATCAACAGCTAAGTAATTGATTTTATTGCGTTGGCTATTTTGGGGGGTCAATTTTGCACCGAAAATGGAGCGGGTTTTGCAATTTTTTTTCTGCGAAATCGGCGCTTGTGAGCGTCTTAGGGCGAGGAGCAGGACCGCGACGAACCGGCTCTCTTTATGGAATTCGGAGCGACGCAGCGTTTTTGGAAAAATGCCGCGAGTTGGCGCCGCTCTGCGGCGTGGCGGGTTGGGAAGCTCACGCAGCCGCGAGTTGGCAAGTTTGCGCAAGTGACAGATCCTTTCGCTACTCTGCGTCCATCATGCGCTGAGAGGAGGGAATAGTCTGCAAATTGAGCGGCGAATATTTTGAGCGGGAGGCCTTGCGCAGGCCGGAGTTTGAGTGCCATAGCCAGGCGTGCGCGAATACCTTTGCAATCAGCGACCTGCGCGAAAATGCGGGCTAGGGTTTGCCGTTGGCTGCGCGCTCGTCGCCGAGCCGGTAAACGCGCACGTAATCGACCAGCATATTGACAGGAAACGGCGTGGTGGCGTCGGGATCGCCCGGCCAGTAGCCGCCGACGGCGACGTTGAGCACGATATAGAAGGGGTGGTCGAAGACCCAGCGATGACCCTCAGGAACATTGTCGGCGGTCTGCGTCTCGTACAGATTGCCGTCAACGTAAAAGCGGATGATGCGCGGCTCCCACTCGATAGCGAAGACGTGAAAACTGTCGCTGAAACGGGCATCGTTGGGCAGCGTGTAGGCCGCGCCCAAAGGGTGGCCGCCGGAGTAGCCGGGCCCGTGCAGGCTGCCGTGAACTTTCGATGGCTCGAAGCCCACGTTTTCCATAATGTCGATCTCGCCGCAGTCGGGCCAGCCGATGCGGTCGAAGTCGTTTCCCAGCATCCAGAAAGCGGGCCAGATCCCTTGCCCCTTGGGCAGCTTAATGCGGGCTTCAATGCGCCCGTACTTGAGTTCGAAGCGGCCGCGGGATTCGAGGCGCGCCGAAGTGAACTGCCGGGAGACGCCGTCGCGACCCACGTATGGCTCGCGCCGCGCGGTGATGACCAGCTTGCCGTTCTGTTCGCGCACGTTGGAGCGGCGATCGGTGTAGTATTCAAGCTCTCTGTTGCCGTAGCCGGAGCCGTCGTTGACCACCGCCCATTTGGCGGGATCGGGCCGGCTGCCGTCGGGCGCGTTGAATTCGTCGCTCCAGACGAGGGTGGCGGTCTTGCCTGCGGTATCTCCGTTCCGGGCGTTCCTGGGACCTGCGCTGGCTGCAGCCGCAGCCAGGATGAGTAGAGCAATTGCGCTCACAGTGGGGCTCTGCAATCGGGGCATCTGCCATTCCTTCTGTTCCTCGACTGCGAGCGGCACAGCCGCTGCTCCCTCGGAACCAATCGTTCAAAAAAATCTGCGCTGCGTGTGTCGCACCTCAAGAAAAAGGAGGGCCCGAATTTCAAAAGATTCAATTCGTGTAAACGCGCACGTAGTCCACCAGCATCTGGGCAGGAAATGGAGTGTTGCCGTTGGGAGATCCGGGCCAGGAACCGCCCACGGCCAGGTTGAGGATGACGAAGTTTGCCTGGCCTGCATCGAACGGCCACGCCGCCCCGCTCAGCCCGCTCAGGCTCGACGGCTGGTAGGTGACATAAGGCTCGGCGGGATTGTCGACGTAGTAGGCGACGCTGCCCTTGCTCCAGATCATGCCGTAGGTATGCCAGCCAGCAGCGGTCTGGCCGGATGGAAAGTCGTAAACCGTGCCCAGGTTGCTGCCGGTAAATCCGGTGCCGTGGATCGAGCCCTGGTTCCAATCCGGAGTGCCGGCTGCGTCGATGCGCTCCAGAACGTCCATCTCGCCGCACGCCGGCCAGTTGATGGTGGCGATGCTGTTGCCCATCAGCCACGCGGCCGGCCAATAACCCTGCGCTTCAGGCACCTGCGCCCTGAACTCAATGCGCCCGTACTGAAAGCTGAAGAGGCCCTCGGTTTTGAGCCGCGCCGAGGTGTAAACTCCGGACGAAGGCTGCTCGGCCACGATGTGGAGATAGCCATCGGTGCCCACGTAGACGTTGGGGGCGGAGGTTGTGCAGGGCGAGACCGACGAGTTCCAGCCGCAGTAATCTTCCAGCTCCTCGTTGCCCCAGCCGCTGGCGCCGGTGTCGTAGGTCCACACCGCGGGGTTGGGCTCGGCGTTGGCGCCGGTTGTGTTGGTGAACTCGTCGCTCCACACCAGCGTGCCCGAAGGGATGTTGGGCGAAAACGCCATACTGGTGACGGAGCTGTTGGAGTCGCCCGTGGCCGTGGCCATGGCATTGACGGTCAGGTTGGACGCCACCAGGAAGGGCGCTTGGTAGATTTGTGAAGAGGTTGTCGGGGCGGAGCCGTCGACCGTGTAGTAGATGGTGGCGCCGGAGGTTGTGGAGGCCAGCTTGACGACCACCGCTCCATTCAGCGCGGGGGTTGTGGTGATGGCGGGTGCGGCGGCTTGCGTGGTGGTCGTGGTGGTTGTGGACCCGCCGCCGCTGCCACAACCGCCGATGAAAAAAACGACGAGGCCCAGAACGCAACGGCTCCGAAACTTGAACAGATCCCGCATGCCACCGACTCCCCTTGAAGAAGCTTCGATTTTTCCGGGCGGCCGGAGTTCAGACGCCCGGAGGTGTTGCACGCCTAGAACGCGAAGCGCGCGCCGAATTGCCCCACACGTCCGCCGATTCCACCGTAGTTGATGATTTGACCGAACGTGCCATCGGCCATGTTGGTGTCGGGACCGCCGAGTGCATCGCGGTTGAATACGTTGAAGAATTCGATGCGGAAGGTCAGGTTGTATTGCTCCCTCGGGCCGAAGGCCAGGTTTTTGTGCAGACCCAGGTCCTCAGTGGCAAGGCCGGGATTGCGCACCTGCGATAGGAAGTTGCCGGCCGTGCCGAGTTGCGGCGCGATGGCGCCACCGGGCATCCAGAAGCCCTGGCCGGCAACCGGATTCTGGAAGCAGGCTTTGTTCAGGAACGGCTGAAACAGCTTGCGCGTTCCTGTGGTCAGCTTGCATCCCGCCACCAGATCGACGTAAACCGAGCCGAAGCCGGTATAGGAGTTGGTGGAGTGGACAGAGATCGGAGTGCCGGTGTTGTAGTGGAAGTTGGCGTCCAGGCTCCATCCCCCGACGACAGCATCGGCCGCTGTGCTCGCGTTGCCCATCAGCCACTTGCCCCGGCCGAAGGGAAGGTCGTACATGATGTAGCCCTTGACGATGTGGGTCTGGTCGAAGTCCTCGATGTCCTTGGCTTCATCCTTCAGGTCATAAATGTTTTGGATGCTACCGCCCCACCATGGCTCCTGGAAGTCGCTATCGAGGTCGCCGTGAGCGCGCGACCAGTTGTAGCTGCCCATCAGGGAGAGACCGTGCGCGGAACGACGCGTTACGGAAACCTGCATGCTCTTGTAGTCGGCGTTGCCCAGAGGGGCGGCGACCGAGAACATGGAAGCGTAGTTGGTGGCTGCCTGCGGGTACGGCGTAATGCACCACCAGTCGTTGCTGTTGGCGCCGGGACAGGCGGCACTGTAATAGCCGTTGTAGCCGGAGACCATGGTTCCGTTGGTCACGTAGTTGATGTAGTCGGAGAATTTGGGCTGGTTGGTCTCAAGAAAGCCGCTTTGCAGGTGCGTGCTGCGGCTCTGCACCCAGTTCACATCGAGCTTGGTCTTGGCATCGAGCTCGCGCTGCACGCCCACGTTGTACTGCCAGGTGTTGCCGGGGGTGAGCGCACGCGGATCGATGCTGATCATATCGGCTTGCTGGTAGGCGGCGTTGTACGCCGACTGCGGCGTGGTGACGGGGTTGTAGCCGCTGTCCCAGCTGAAGTTGCCTTCCTGCGTGATCTTGTGGAAGCCGACGTTGCCCGCCTGCTGATAAGGAACACCGCCCCAGGTATTCATGTTAAGGGGAGTAAAGAAGATGCCGACGTTGCCGCGCGCGACCGTCTTTTCGTTGAGCTTGTAAGACAGGCCAATATGCGGGGCGTAGTTGAAATAGTCCTGTCTGCGCTCAAACGACTGGCTGCCGCTGGTCAGATACTCGTAGGCGCCCTTCAGACCGGTGATCGAATTCTGTTCGTTGAGCTCGAAGCTGGACCAGTGACCGAACTTCTCTTTGTAGGGATTGTTGAAATCCCAACGAAGGGCCACATTGACCGTCAAGCGCGAGCCGACCTTGATGTTGTCGCTGGCGTACCAGGATAAGGCCTTGCGCCGGCCGTATTCGTTGTCGGGATTGTTGTTCTCGGCGTTGTAGACATCGCCGAGCAGAAAGCTGGCAAAGGCGTTGCCCACCAGATTGTAGGCGCCCCAATTCCACCACGGCCCGGCGGTCGTAGAAGGATCGAAGATGATTGGATAGCCGCCCATGAACGTATTGTTGTCGGTGTGATAGTTGAACTGCATGGCGCGGAATTCCACGCCGGCCTTTACATCTTGCCGTCCGTGGTTCCATACCAGCTCATCGTTGTAGATGAAGGTATTGCCAGCGTAAAAATCGTTGAACTGGCTGCCAATGGTGGAGAAATTCCAGCCGTTCTGGTAATTGCCGCCGTTGGTGTACATGCCCGACTCGAAGTAGATGAGGGGGAAGTTGCCGGCGCCGTTGTAGCCGACTAGTTTCTTGTCCCAGCCGCCGGTCTGCGATACGGCGATGCTGGGATTGCGGAAGCGGTTGAAAGTGGCGTAGACGGTATTGACGAGATTCGGCGAGATAGTAATCGCGTCGCTGAGGCGTGCGCCGGGTGCGGTGGTGTTGTGCCAATAGGAGTTGGCCAGCGGGCCGCCGTCGGCGGCAACTGCCGACCAAGCGCCGCCCTGGTCAGCATTGATGCGCGGATAGTTGTCCCAATAGAACGATCCGGCGATATGCTGGCGGCTGCTCATGTTGTAGTCAACCTTGACGCTGGATTGAGTGTTGTGGAACCACGGATCGGGATTGTAGGCCGGGCCCGCGTCGTTGGCCGTCAGGCTTGACTCCGGCTGATAGTACTGATGGAACAGCTGCAGGATCTGCGCCGTGGTCTTGCTGATCAGGCTGGTGGGAATCTGGTTGTTGACAAACACGCAGCTCGTGGCGGGGTTGAAGACTGCGCCCTGGTAGATGGTGTTGCCGCACCCGTCGGTGGCGATGACGTTGCTCCTGGTCAGCATGGGGCTGAGGTCGGCGTACGCGGCCACGCTGCCGTTGGCATTGAGACCCATCATGGCATCTGAGGGAACGGTGCGGCTGTTCGGGCCAAGGTTCCACATCGACTGCATATAGCGCTCGAAAGCAACGTAATAAAAAAGCTTGTCCTTCTTGACGGCGCCGCCTTCGCTGCCGCCCCAGTCGGAAAGTGAATCGCTGATCTTTAAATAGGCCTTGGCGTTGGCCGGGTCAGTAATCGCGGCGAGGTGGTTCGATGCGCTGACGGCATCCAGATCGGTCGAGTGCATGAAACCAAAAAGCGATCCGTGGATCTGGTTGCTTCCGGACTTCATTTCATAGCGAAAGACGCCGCCGCCGCTGCGGCCAGCATCGGCACTGATGCCCGCAGTGTCGGCCTCGAATTCCTGCATCGACTCCATAGGGGGCTGCGACTCGCTGATGTACCCGCCCAACTGCGAAACCGCCGAGGTGCCGTCAATGAGCACCTCCTTGGTCATGGCCATGCCGCCGTCGATATGCGAGCTGTAGTCGGAGCCTTCTGCTCCCGGCACATAGGCGAAGATGAAGTTCGACAGGTTGCGGCTGCCCTGCACGTTCAAGGGAAGCTGGCTCACCGCTTCGCCGTCGAGATTCGCCGAAACAGTCGCATCCTCGGTTTGCAGGATGGGCGGCGCGGTGGTGACTTCAATGGTCTCCGAGGTCGAACCCACGGGGAGAGTCACATCAATTTCAGCCACCTGGCTGATGAGCAGTGTCACGTCTTTGCGGTCGATAGTCTTAAAGCCCGGCTTCGAGAATCTGACGGCATAATCGCCGATGGACAGGTTCTCGATCCGGTAAAGGCCGGCCGAGTCGGTCAGCGTTATCTGCGTCTCATTCGTGCCCAGGTTGATTACCCGGACTTGCACGCCAGGCAGCACGGCTGACGAGGGATCCTTGACCGTACCTACGATGGTTGCGCGGTCAGACTGGGCGAAGAGAGGCGCGGCCATGCTGCAAGCCACGAGCGCCACTGTGGCCAGGATCTTTTTCAATGCCATGGTGAATCCTCCGTGAATTCGCAGATCCGGTGCGGGCTCGAGCATTTCTGCCTGCTGCCGATCTCAATCGCCCGATGTTGCCGGGCGAAATGGAACGGTCCCGCACTGGCTTTGAAAAACCACACGTATTCAACCTGAGGTCCACATCAACTGAAAAGGTAAGCCACCGATAATTTTACGGGTGCACTCCGATGCACCGGAGTAAACGCCCGCTGGGACGCGAAGCTCGCGAATCTCCATTGCGGGGCCTGATTGCGATGCTTACGGAAGCCTGCGCAAAGCAGGATGGTTGCGACTTTGAAGGAAAGCGATGCGCACCGGGGCGGCAAAAAGGCGCGAAGGCGGCGCTTTACGTGTAAACTGACGTATTTTCAATGGGGTTTTACGGGTTAAAGCCCCGAGCACGTGATTTCGGGCTCACCAGGGGTTCGCGCCCTCGGCCTGATAATGAGCCCAGTCGAAGTCGATTACACCCGGGTCGGAAGCCTGGGTAGTGTAGGCAAAAAGCGAGGGACGAGACCCCTTCCACCAACTGAAGTGAATGGGTGTAAGCGTTCCCAGCGGGCGGAAAGTTTTGCCGTCGTCGAGACTGTAAAAATAACGCGCCTGATCTCCATCGACGCGCACACGAAGCTGCAGCGTGTTTTGTTTCACCTCAGGACCCGCAATGTGATCCGGCAGATGAAAGAAATTCAGCTGCCTCAGGGTTCCCGTTTGCACCACTTCGAGGCCGCTCGCAGCCTTTTCAAACATGGCCAGCCCGGTGTGGACACCGGTCTTCATTCCAGCCAGGTCGAGGCGCACGGTGAATTCGAATGCGTTGTCCTGCATGCACTGGGTGAGCGTATTGCGCGCCGAGAGCAGGCCATCGCCGTCGGCCTGCATGGGAGTAAGGCGCAGAAAGCCGGGGCGCGCGCTCAACGACCAATGAGAGTCATCGGGGTTGTGGTTCCACTCCCATTGCGGGGCAAGCGTCGCCTCGTTGAATTCATCGGAGGTCTGGGGGCGTTGCCTGGATGCCGCCCCATCGTGCTCGGGGATGGGACCGGAAGGAACAGGCTGGCCGGTGGGAGCGTCATCGGGATCCGCGCCGATGACCGGCCAATCGTCCTGCCAGCGCACCGGTTCCAAGTGAACGATACGCCCATGGGCGCCGTCGGATTGAAAGTGAACAAACCAGCCCTGGCCGTCGGGCGTTTCCACGTACGCTCCCTGGTGCGGGCCGTTGATCTTTGTCGAGCCTTGCGCCAGGACAATGCGATGTTCGTAGGGGCCGTAGATCTGGCGCGAGCGCAGTACCGCCTGCGAACCGCCACTCACGCCGCCGATGGGAGCGAAGATGTAATAGTATCCGTTGCGCTTGTAGAGCTTGGGCCCCTCGAGAACGGGCAGGTGTTCCGGATCCTGAACGATCACTTTTCCGTCGTCGAGGACGTGCTTGCCGTCGGGCGACATGCGGTGCAGAATGAGCGGGCCGGCGCCAGTGACGGAGTGGATCAGCCAGGCGCTGCCGTCATCATCCCAAAAGGGACACGGATCCTCGAGACCGGCCTGCGCGATCACAGCCGTTGGCTCACTCCAGGGACCGGTGATGTTTGCGGCCGTGGTGACGAAGATGCCCTCGATGGGCGTGGGGAAGTACACGTAGAACAACCCATCGTGCTTGCGAAGCGACGGCGCCCAGACTCCTTTGCCGTAGCGATTGCCCCCGATCATGCTGTAGCGCGGGTCCATATCCAGGCGCGCGACCGCATGCCCCAGGATCGTCCAATGCACAAGATCGTTGGACTGGAGGATGGGAATTCCGGGCACGAAATGAAAAGTTGAGGCGATCAGGTAATAATCTGCTCCGTCGCGGATGACGTCGGGGTCGGAATAATCTGCGAAGAGGATCGGGTTGTGATAGATGTGCTCAGGCGCTGGGCGCGGCGCTTGCGCGCGCGCGACAACGACCGTCGCCGCCAGGCAGATCGCCGGCGCGATGCGCAACGCCCCGCTCTTGAAATCCCATCCTGCTGTCCCCATCTTCGAGCTGCCTTCCCTGTTCAGTTCAGAGATGAAAAGGACTCCCTGCTGCCGCTCGATCCGGCCCTCGACCCGAGACAAACAGTGAGCGGTATTTTTCCGTTCTGATTGCGCGGCCGGCATGGGGATGAGGAGTGCGGCAAAGCCGGCACTCCTCCTTCCGTTTTAGAAAACCAACTTCAGCGACAACTGCGCGATGCGCGGATCGTTCTGCGGCGCCGTGCCCGCCCAGTTCTGGGGGCTGGTGCTGGTGATCTTGCCCAGCGACCCGCCCACAGTGGTGCCGGGGTCGCCGAGGTTGAGGTGGTTCATCAGGTTGAAATAATCGGCTTCGAATGTCAGGCCGGCCTTTTCGGTGAATGGGAACTTGCGCGCGATGCTGGCATCCCAATCCACGTAATGCGGACCGAGGAAGGTGCCCTTGGCGACATTTCCGAAGCCGCCGCTGGCCGGGTTTGCGAAGGCGGACGGGTTCAACCACCCGAAGCAGTTGGTTGCTCCCACAGCGCAGGCGCTGCTGCCATAAGCTCCGCTGCCACCGTAGACAGCGCGGTCGCGATTCTGATCCGATCCGTCGAGATTGTTGCTGCTGGAGAAGACGGTGAGAGGATCGCCGCTGCGGAACTGGACCAGGCCGCTTGTCTCCCAGCCATTGATGATGTACCTGGCAGCGCTGGGCGCATCGTTCATGACCTTGGGCAGCGTGTAGACGTATGACGCCGCCAGGACCTGGCGATGATCGAAGTCCGCGGGCCCGTGGTCGAGCTGTTTGAAATTGGCATCGTAAATCGGGTAGACGAAGGAGTTGTTGTTGCCGATGGAGGTGGCGGCCTGGTTCCACGGCATGTTGTTCAGGGCCTTTGACCACATGTAGTTGAAGAGCAGGTTGAGGCCGTAGCGGACGCGCTGCTCGGCAGAGATCTGCAACGAGTTGAAGCTGGCGTTGCCGCCGGTATTGGCGGCAGTGATGGTGCCCGGATAGCAACTGTTGGTGGCAGAGCAGCCCGGCTGGTTGAATTTGCGAACTCCACCAGTGGCCGGGTTCAGTTCCATATCCTGCCATTCATGGCTGCCATGCGTGGCGACGTAGGCAGCGCGGAGTGAAAGGCTGTTTGTGGCCTGTTGTTCGACCGCCAGGTTCCAGGCGTAGCTGAGCGGATCCTGGAAGCCCTTGTAGGGGTCGTAAGTCAGCCAGCTCTGGGCAGCGGAAATCGGCGCTGTGGACGGAGGCGGCTGCGCCGCCGGGAACGGGTTGGCGATTCCATAGGTGCCGTAAGGATTGTCGAAGCTCATAACGACACTGGAGCTCGATTGCAGTCCCACCGAGGTGATGAAGGGCGCAAGGTTGGAATAGATATTGAACAACGTGCTGTTGATGCGGCTGTCGAAGAACATGCCGGCGCCGCCACGGACGGCCGTTTTCCCGTTGCCGAAGACGTCGTAGGCAAAGCCCAACCGCGGCATAAAGTGATCGTAGGCCGAGGCGACACCGTTGGAATTGAAGCCAGGATCGCCGGCAAACTGCATGCCGGCAGGCGCGTTGGGGTACTTCGTGGAGTGGGTGTTGGACGCCCAAAGGGTGGGGAAGAAGCTGCCCATGCGACCGTCCACTTCATGCCAGGGCTTGAACGGCTCATAGCGCACGCCATAGTCGAGCGTCAAATGCGAAGTCGCCTTCCAGCTGTCCTGAACGTATGCGCCGATGAAGGTGCCGCGTGGATTGAAGAACTGGCCCGACGCCTGGTTGAACTGGTAAAGACAACCGAACACGAAGCTGGCGATGGGGTCGCCGCCGGAGCAGTTGCCGTTGAAGTTGAACTGCCCGGGCTGTTCGAAGAGATTGTTGATATCGATTTTCGATACCTCGCCGTGGAAACCGGCGTCGATGTTGTGACGGCCCAAGAGGAAATGGACGTCGTCGGTCAGGGTGTAATTGGCGCGGCGGAAGAAAGCCTGCGGATTGTCGCCGATGTTGAAGTAGTTGCCGGTGGGCTGCACCTGGATCTGGTTGATCTGCTTGAACGCCGGCTGCCACATTACATTCTGGCTGATCCCGAAGTTGTACACATTCACGCTGCTGGCAATGGGCCCACGGGCATCGTTCATCACCTGGTAGCTGAGGATGAAGTTGTTGACGATGTGAGGGTTGAAGGTGTGGGTCTCGGAAAGCAGCATGTTGTAGTAATGGTTCGCGGCACCGTCAGCATAGGTGAGCAGGTTTGACGTATTCAGCACGCCATTGAGAACGTAGCCATCGGAGAAATAGCGGAGCGTCAATTTGTCCTTCGACGTCAGTTCCCCATCGGCACGAGCCGTGATCTGGGCCATGTTATAGATGCTGGGCTTGATGACGATCTGGGACCCGCCGGCGGTCAGCGCCGGCAGGTACGCCAGCATGCCCTTGGTGATGGGGTCGAGATCCTGACTGCCCCAAACGTTCGAAGTGCCGGCGCCGCAGGTGATGGTGGGGGCGAGCATGTGAGCCTGCGTGGGATCGAGGGGATCGGAAACGCAATCAGTAAAGACCAGGTTGTTAGTGCCCGGCGAGGTGCCGGATGAGCTGGCGCCGGCCTGGGCAATCGTGGGCAGCGTGGTGTTGGCCGAAGCCGAGGCAGCATGATAAATCTCGCGCTGATAGCCAAAGAAGCCGAACCACTTATTGGTGTTGAACAGGTGCGGAACTTCCAGCGGTCCGCCCACCGTGCCGCCAAACTGGTTACGCTTGAGCGGGTTGACAATATTGCTCTTGCCGTTCCAGGTCAGCGGCGCGGCGGCGTTCAAATCGCCGTTGCGAACATATTCGAACAAGTCGCCGTGCCAGTGGTTCGTGCCGCTCTTGGTAATGAGGTTGACCACGCCACCGGCATTCTGGCCGTACTGGGCGTTGTAGTTGTTGGTCTCAATGCTGAATTCCTGCAAGGCGTCAGGCATGGGGAACGGCGCATTGACGTTGGTGTACTCGTCAACGTTGTTGCCGCCATCGAGCATGTAGTTGGTTTGCCCGACGAAAGTTCCGTTGGCCGCGATGGCGATGACCTCAGGGAAAGTCTTGGTGTTTCCCTGGTCGGCCTGGGCGGGCGGGGCTATCGTGATGCCGGCTACCTCTTCAGTGAGCTGCGCCGCGTTGCGGCCGTTCAGCGGCAGATCGTTCACCTGCGTTTCGCCGATCACCTGCGAAAGCGTGCCCGTGGTCACGTCGACTTGGGCGCTTTCTGCATTCACCGTTACGGTCTCGCCGATAGCGCCAGCCTTGAGCGTGATGTTCAGCGTCACCGCCGCGTCAGCGCGCACCTGTACTCCCTTTTCCGAGTACATCTCGAATCCGGCGTGACTGACTGAGATGTTGTAGATTGACGGCGCCAGCGTGGGGAAAACATAGGTGCCTTCGCCGCTGGATGTGGTTTTTACGCTAATCCCGGTGGCAGCCTGGGTGGCCGTGACGTCGGCATTTGAGATCACCGCCCCGGTCGCGTCAGCCACAGTGCCGTTGATGCTCCCGAATCCTTGCGCGAGCAGTCCGCTTGACGCCGTGCAAAGAGCCGCAAAACCGCAGATCAGCTTAAGAAGAGCTTTCATCGTCAGCCTCCTGAAAACTTGTTGCAATTCTGGGGCTCGCCCTGAACAACCCCAGGAACCCGGAATAGACACTACTGGGCGAGCGGAAATCCGAGCCGTGGACGTTGTAGTGAAAGCGGTGCACGTATGAATAGACAGGTACCGTCCCTGACGGTCAGGAGCCTTGAATATCTATCGATTTTTCTTTGACTTAGAACGCATGGTCTGCAGATCTGGCCGGCTCCGCAAACATGCCATTAGTCGCCCGAGACGGCCAGCACTCGCGGCGGTCCAGGGGTACCGTCGGTGACCGTTGTCCCCAGGACAATCTGCAGATTCTGTCCCGTCCCGCCATGCTTTGTCGCCTGGCTAATTGCCTGCATCAAATCGGGATCGGTAAGGAACTCCCCTGCAGCTTCGGTGCCATAGGTGTAAAGCCCACCGATTACTACCACCACATGCCCGGTTCCGGAATCGCGAATACGCGAAATCAACGCGAAATCCTGCAATTTGGGGCTGTTGGCGCCGGTAATGGGCACGGGCGGCTGGTTCGTGGCCCAGCTCCAGGCGCGCGATGAAGGGTTCTGGGAGTCACGAATATAGATAAGGTGCTGGTCGGGATCGAGGGCGAGGCTGTAGCGCAACTGGCGAGTCAGCCGCAGGCTCCATTCATTATTGAAGGCCCCGATCAGAACCACGGCTCCCTCTCTCAGGTCAGAAAAGCTGCTCGAACTCCCCCTGCGAATGACGACCTGCTTGTTGCGGGCTTCCAATGCGCCCACTACCCGGGCAATGGTGACGGTGTCGGCAAAGGGAACAGTTTGCGATGAGTCCGAACTCGGGACCGGCGTGACAGGGCTTCCGTTGCCCTCTATATCCGGCAGCGTGGGCGGCCCGTTAGGGTGATCACCCACTGCGAGCAGAACGGGGCCAGGTGTGTCCAATACCGGCTTCCAGAACAGATCCTCCGGGCTGGTTTTGTGCAGCAAACCGAAGATTGAAACGGCTGCAATCGCGACGGCACCAACGAGTACGAGGCCCCAATAGTGGCGAAGCCATGATTGCGAGTCCTTTTTCGCCGCGACCTTGTCGCCGGCTAAGAGAACCGGCCCCAATTGGATGTGCGCGCTCTGAGTTTCCAGATGAGGTTCAACCGGGTCGCCTTCGATCCCGTTTTCCGGCACTGTCGTGCGGGCCTGCCCCTGAAGCGTGAACCTGGGAATGTACGACCCGGGAACGAGACCCATGCGGAGTTCAGCACGATGCCGCTCATCCACATAGTAGGTTGCGAGTTTTTTCCGCAGCTCCGTCGCCGCGGTACGCACAATGTGGTCGAGGTTGGTGTCGTAGGACGGATCTCTGCCAAAGACCTCAACACCGATAGTCCGTTCCTTGAGCTGATCGGCCGACCCGTTCAGCGTCTGCTCAACCACGTAGCGAAGAAAGGCGACGGACCTCTTGCTGGAGCGAAAGACCTCGTCATGCACGAGAAGCTCAAGCTGGCCTCGAATCATGTCCGCGGTCAGCTCTGGCGTCGCCCCGTACTCGACTTCGACGTCAATCATCTGACTTCCAGTGGATGCGATTTTACCATGTGAAATGTTGTGTCTGACCGGCAACGAGGCTCGGGCTGCGGGCCGGATGAGCCGCAAATCGGCCTTGGCATGCGCAGTTTCGAGGTTCCGCGGAGGGAATCATCAGCGCCAACGCGCCAGCGCAGTGCGTTTGCGCCGGAATGGCCGCTTCTTCCTGCCTTTCCATGGCTTACGTTGACTCGTGTCCCGATAGGAGGCTATTTTGAGTCCAGCAAGCTTCGTGGGGGCGCGCGCGTGGCGCAATCGTCCGATTCGGCCACTCAACTGCTGGTGCGATGGAGGAGCGGGGATCAGGAGGCGCTGCAGGCCCTTATCCCACTCGTCTATAAGGAGTTGCGGCTTGCTGCGCATCGCTGCCTGCGAGCGGAACGTCCCGATCACACGCTGCAGAGCACCGAACTGGTCCACGAAGTATACCTGCGTATGGCCGGGAGCGAAGCTCCGGCCATTCAAAATCGTACCCATTTTGTAGCTATCGCAGCTAAACTGATGCGACAGATCCTCGTCGACTACGCTCGCCGCCGCGCGGCCGCAAAACGCGGTCCCCAGTACAAAGTTGAGCTCGACGAGAGCTTTTATCTTCCCGCAAGACAGAACGTCGACATTGTTGAGGTCGACCGTGCCCTGACTAGGCTTTCGTCGCGCGATGCGCAGCAGGAAAAAATCGTCGAGCTGCGCTTTTTCGGTGGCCTGACCGTAGAAGAAACCGCCCAGGTTCTCGAAATCTCGCCTGCGACCGTAAAGCGCGACTGGAGCATGGCCAAGGCGTGGCTTACACGCGAGGTAGGGAGAAGCATCAGTGGAGAAGACCGGCCAGTGGGAGAAAGTCAAGGAACTGTTTGACGCCGCGCTGGAGTACGATGCGGCCGATCGCGACGAGTTTCTGAACAACGCCTGCGGGTCTGACGCATCGCTCCGCAACGAAGTGGAATCTCTCCTTTCCGCCTACGGCCGTTCGGACGAACTTTCGCGGCCTGCGGTTCCAGCCGCCGGCGTTCACGAAGTCCAGCCGCTTGAATCGATCGGCCCCTACAAGCTGGTGCGGAAGATTGGCGAAGGCGGCATGGGACAGGTGTGGCTGGCCGAACAAACGGCGCCCCTGCATCGGGCGGTCGCGCTCAAGCTGATTCGCGCGGGGATGTATGACGAATCGCTGCTGCGCCGCTTCAAGGCGGAGCGGCAGTCGCTGGCGCTGATGGACCATCCAAGCATCGCCAAGGTCTTCGACGCGGGCGCGACGCCCGAGGGTCAGCCCTACCTGGTGATGGAATACGTGCCTGGAGAACCTATCACCAAGTACTGCGACCGCAAGAAACTTGGCGTCCGCGAGCGCCTCGACGTCTTCGTAAAGGTTTGCGAAGGTGTACAGCACGCGCACCAGAAGGCGATTCTGCATCGCGACCTCAAGCCGGCCAACATTCTTGTGGTCGAGATCGACGGCAAACCCGCGCCCCGCCTTATCGATTTTGGTTTGGCCAAGGCGGTCGCGCCATCGCTCGCTGGTGAATCGCTGTTTAGCGGGGTTTGGGGGTTGGCCGGCACACCGGGGTACATCAGTCCCGAGCAGGCGGGGGGCGGAGATGTGGATACCCGCGCCGATGTGTATGCCCTCGGCGTTGTCCTATACGAATTGCTCACCGGCTCGCTTCCCTTCGACATCGAGAAATGGAAGCAGCAGCCACTGGACCAGGTGCTGCGCCAACTGCGCGAAGAAGATCCGCCGCGACCCAGTACGCGATTGCGAATGGAGAAAGAATCCTCTGCCACGGCCGCTGAGCTGCGCGGCACCGAGTCCAGGCATCTTGCCAGTCTGCTGCAAGGCGATCTCGATTGCATCACCATGAAGGCGCTCGAGAAGGACCGCGCGGGGCGTTACGGAACCCCCTCCGAGCTGGCGGAAGATATTCAGCGTTATTTGAACCACATGCCGGTGGTGGCGCGGCCGGCCAGCGCCGCCTATCGCATGCGGAAGTACGTACGGCGCCATAGCGTCGCTGTCGGCGTAGCAGCTTTACTCGTCATCCTGCTGGCTGGTTTTGCTGTGCTCGAAGCCGTGCAATTGCGCCGCATCACGCAAGAGCGCGATCGCGCCAGTCGCATCGCCGGCTTCATGACCGGCATGTTCAAGCTCTCCGACCCCAGCGAAGCTCGCGGCAGCCAGGTGACGGCGCGCGAAATTCTCGACAAAGCCTCAGCGCAAATTGAGTCGGGATTGGCCGGCGATCCGGAGATGCAAACGCAATTGATGATGGTGATGGGGCAGGTGTACGCGAACCTTGGTCTTTACGAACGTGCCGAGGCCCTATTCAGGAAGGTAGCCGACGTGCGGCTGCGCAAATTCGGCCAGGAAGATGACCTGACCCTCAAGTCGCAAGCTTCCGTTGCTTGGATGCTCTACCGCCGCGGCCGCTATCACGACGCCGAAACTCTCCTGCGCCAGGTGCTCGATCTCCGAATGCGGCACTATGGCGCGAAAAATAGCGACACTCTTGTGACTATGAGCAACCTCGGCGTCGTGCTCAGCCAGGTGGGCCACTACGCAGAGGCCGAGTCATTGGAGCGCAGCGTACTCGATACGCGCCGCCGCGCTCTCGGCGACGGCAATCCCGACACGCTGGAGGCAATGAATCATCTTGCCTTGGTGCTGTTGAACGAGGGCAAATGGGCCGAGGCCGAGAGCCTGGACCGGCAACAGCTTCAGATTTTCCGCCGCATCGAGGGCAACGACGGGCCGCAGGCCCTGATTGCGGCGCATAACCTGGGCAACGTTCTCTACAGGGAAAAACGCTTTACGGAGGCGGAAGCACTGGAGCGCGAAACGCTTGCGACGAAGCGCCGCGTGCTTGGACCCGACCACCCCGACACCATCTCGACCATGAATACCCTCGCCGCCATACTGGACGAAGAAGGCAAACTCGATGAAGCGCAGTCGCTTGCCGAACAAGTGCTGGCGGCGCGCACCCGTGTTCTCGGCCCCGAGCACCCCTTCACACTCTCTGCCCAGAGCAACCTCGCCGACATCCTTGCCCAACGGGGCGACTATGCGCGCGCCGAGCAGCTCTTTGCGCAGGTGCGGGTGTCCCAGCAACGCGTTCTCGGGCCCGACAATCCGTCGACGGCTGAGACCACCGAAAGCCTGGCTCTCCTCAAGCTGCGCGAGGGCCGCCGCGACGAAGCACTTCACCTCCTGCGAGAGGCGGTGGATCACGGGCTTCCGCGCTGGGCCATCGACCGTCTGGCCACCAATCCTGACCTCAAATCCCTGCAGGGCGATCCCCGCTTCACGGCGCTGCTGGCCAACCCAAGCAACCGGGCATCTGCGGGCAGCAAGTAACATCCGGTCTACTCGCCAATCGATCAGTTCCCAAAACCGAAGTCGCGCAAAAGCTCCCTGGAGGGTTCCCACTCGCCGATGGCCGGATTCAGGAGCATGGCTTTGCGCGCTTTTCGAGTCGATCCGGTCATAGCCGCTTCAATGGTGGCGCGCTCGCACTCCTTCACAGCGAGCACCAGTCCGCGGACCGCCGCAGGCAATGAGCCGCAAGCCTCGGGCGTAATCACGCCGTCGGCGATGCCGCACGGCACTTCCACGACATCGTTCGCATCCACGTCGGCAATGGCATCTCGATTGCGGACATTGACGATCAAGCGCCGACTGGTTCTGCTGCGCAATGCTTTCATCACATCGAGTGCAATGCGATGGTAACCGTTGGCAGCGCGAAATGGGTCTTCGCCTTGGCCAACGTCTTTGCGCAGGGCGCCATCGCCTGTCGACTCCAGTAACATGTAGGTTCCCGATCGCGCGTTGAGATACTCAATATACGCAGCCAGCGCGGCCTGTTGATCGTTTGCCTCGAGCAACGTGCCGAGACGGTGAAACAGCTCCTCGCTTAAGCGCCCGATTTCCGATCCCCGCGTAACTCCGTGCGCTATCTCGTTGGCCAGGGCACGCCGCCGCGAATAGTAGAAATACAAATATTCCGTGGGAATGAGCCGCAGGCTGCGCATCAGTTCGTGGTCGAACAGCGGTGCGGAGTGCAGCTGGTCAAGAATTCCGTCGTCAGCGAGCACTTGGTCGGTCACATCCTCACCGCGTAATTCGATTTTGCGCACCCACCCCAGGTGATTCAGGCCCAGGTACTCGCAATGGACTTCGGGGGGAGCGGCGCCGAGCGCCAATGCGATGCGATGCAGCAACTCCGAGGGCGTATCGCAGATGCCCACCACGCGGGTTTCGGTGTGATGCAAGATCGCCTGCGTAATCAAGCCGGCAGGATTCGTAAAATTGATCAGCCAGGCTTTGGGCGCAAGACGGTATACTGCCCGCGCCTGCTCCACTGCGACGGGTACCGTGCGCAGCGCCATCGCAATCCCCGCCGGTCCGGTGGTTTCCTGTCCCGGGTAGCCATGCTCGATTGCTATCCGCTCATCGCGTGTACGCGCGACGATTCCGCCCACGCGAATGCTGCTAAGTACGAAGTCTGCTGCTTCGACCGCTTCTTCGAGGATTGCGGCCTCGCGCACGCGCAGCGAGCCTCCTTCACGCTGCACCACCGCGCGACCCAGCGCGGCCATCATCCGCGCGCGCTCCTGGTCCGGGTCGTACAAAATAATCTCATCCACGCCCAGTTCCCGCGCGCACTCGTTCACGCCGAACACGACCAGCGGAGTCCTGACGCCGCCTCCACCGATGCAGGCGATTTTACCCATAACTCTCCTCGTAACATCGCCTCAGCTCGTCGCGAGTGGGCAATCCGCGCAAGGCGCCGACGGCGCGCGCTGAGAGCGCTCCGGAGATGCAGCCGCGGCGAAGACATTCTTCATCCCCCGCTTCATCCAGCAAGCCGTCGATGAAGCCGGCATCAAAGGCGTCGCCTGCGCCGGTCGTATCCACTGCATCCACTCTCGGCGCGCACACATGGAGCGGCCCGTTGACGCTCCGCATCATGGCCCCTGCCGCCCCCATTTTCACAACCCCGCTGGGCCAGCGGCACGTCTTTGTGTATTCGAGATAGGCGCGTGCGTCGCATGCACAAATGATCTTCGCTTCGCGCTCGTTCGGCAGCAGGTATTGCACCTTCGAGCAGGTCCCAAGATTCGCCGCATCCCGCAACCAGGCGGCCTGATGTCCGACATCGAGCGACGTGGTGCAGTGCGCGGCGGCCAACTTGCCCAGCATCCGTTCCGCCAGGCCAGCTGACATGGGCATGGCAAAATGCACGTGCCGCGCCTCGGTGAGGTGCTCCACGAGAAAACTTTCCGACAGCTGATCCTCCAAGTTTCGGTTCGCCCCGACGTATGTAAAGAAAGACCGGTCGATGCTGCTTGACACGCTCACGGTCACCCCGGTGCGGATCTTGCTTTGCCGCAACCCAGCGCTCGACACGCCGAAGTTCGCAAGCCGCTGCTCGATCCAGGGCATCTCCTTTTCTCCAACAACTCCGATCAGGCTCACGCTGCGCCCCAATCGCGCCAGTGCGCATGCAGTAATCGCGGCTCCCCCTCCAACTTCCTGGAGATACTCGTCGGTGAAGACTTCCTCGCCCGGCTCCGGCCATTTGGCAAAACCGGTCAGGACGTGATCTACATAGATCTCACCGACCACCGCTATGTCGTAAGTCTTCATAGGATCGCGAAGGGCCACTCCCGTTCGTGCCTGGCTTTCAAAAGGTAAGCGCCGGTTCCCACTGCCACCATGCCCACCCCAATAGATAAGTAGCGCATGCCGCTGCTTACGGCGATGTAGATCCAGCCCGCCAGCGCGACAGCGGCGGGAAGAGGATAAAGCGGCATGCGATAGCTGTCCGCCCGGCCTGGATTCTTACGCCGCAGCAGCTCAACCGCCACGCATTGCGCGGCAAGCTGGAAAATCGCCTGGACAACGACAAGCACCTTGATAAGTTCGCTCAGCGAGAACAGGCATGCAACCGCGGACGCTACACCCATGAACAAGAGCGACACCGTAGGAAAGCGGCCGGTTTTGTGCAAGCGCGCAAATGGGGAAAAGAAATGCCCATCCGCCGCTGCGGCATAAGGAATCCTGGAGCAGCCGAGCATGTTGGCGAACACCGAGCCGAAGCTGACCACGAGCACGAGTATCGATACAAACAATCCCGCCCAGCGGCCATAAACCGCCTGCATGAAGTCAGCAGCAATGGCCGGAGAATGTTCAACCGATCGCCAGTTGAGCGTTCCGATGATCGACAGGTTCATCAGCAGATAGAGAAATGCAACCAGGAGAATCGACACGATGACCGCGCGCGGAATATTCTTCTTTGGCTGCTCAACTTCTCCACCCAAGAAACACACGTTGGAATAGCCGCCATAGTCGTACACGGCAATCAACGCGACGGCCCCGAGGCCCATCCAAAAGGCGGGCGACATGTGAAAGGCTCCGCTTGGGAAAGCGAATGCGGTCGTCGCTCGAAAGTGACTTATGCCGGCTAGAATCACCCACCCGCAGGTGGCGATAACAATGACAGTCATTGCGATAGAGATGTAATCAATGGACCGGATATTCCGATAAAGAAGAACCACATTGACGAGGCAGATTGCTGCGGCAATCGCCACTAACTTTTGGTGCGACAAATTGGGATAGATAAAGCTCATGTATTCTGAAAATCCAACTGCGCCTGAAGCGATGGTGAGCGGGCCGGCAAGCAAGGTCTGCCAAAGAAACAGAAAGCCCATGAGCTGCCCGAACGAATTCTTGCCATACGCTTCCTTGAGGTAGTAATACGGTCCGCCGGAGCTTGGCATCGCCGACCCCAGTTCTGCCCACACCATTCCGTCGCAAAGACAAAGCACCGCCCCCAGCACCCACCCCACCATGGCCTGCGGACCGCCCATGGCAGCAATGGCAAGCGGGATGGTAAGGAAGGGCCCTACACCCACCATATTCAGTACATTTGCCGAAATGGCGCCGAAGGGCCCTAAGCCGCGCTCCAGCTGCTGCCGATTTTCGGCTCCCGCATCTTTCATCGATAACCCGCCTGGGACGATTGGTGTTCAAAATCGCAGCAGCCGCAAACTTGATGGCATTATCTTGCCGCTTTTGTTTTCAGGAGCGGGTTTTTCGACAAACACAACAGGTTCGCGAAGAGCCTGTAAGCGCCCGGCACTCCCAGCGGAAGCTGCCGGTAAAAGGCGTAGGCGGTGTACATGTACACGCCCGACCCGTAACGCGCGATCACCATTCCTCCCTTTTGCGGGTCCTGGCCCGGATCGTGTGTCTCCAGGAGCGCCTCGTAATGGCTATCCCAGCTCTTCAGGAACTTGGAACCACGCTCCTCTATCCACCCGTCAAAATCCTTTGCCGTAATTACATTTGGCCACTTCATCGCGCCATTATTCGCATCCAGTATTGTCACTACGGAATGTTCGTCGGTGACCTCTTCAGGGTTATTGGTCATGCTGTAGGGATACGGCCCGAAGTTATGATCGAACTCAGGCGTCTGGTATTGGACCACCACGGCGCCGCCGCTCTTTACATATTGCATCAGGCGTCCATTGAAGGTGCGGAGATCATCGCGGACCGCATAGGCGCGCACGCCGACAAGGATCTCATCGAATTTTTGCAGGTCTCCGCTGGCCAGGTCGTTGGCAGTGAGAAAATGCACGTGAATGCCGAGATCTTCGAGCGCTGCGGGAATATCGTCGCCGCTGCCTGCGATGTAACCAATCTGCAAGTTGGGACTTACTTTGACGTTTGCCCCGGTAAGTTGATAGTCAGCGGCGCTGTATTCGAAGTAAGGACGCAGACCGGGATAGCCAATCTGCACATATCCTTCCTTGTACTCATGACTGTTGTAGTTAGCTACCGCGCTCAGCTGATATGCCTTCTCCTTGATGTTCGCCGGAGAAACTTTGAAACTTACAATCTCTTCCTGGCCATCCTGAGCGAAGGAGAAAGTCGCGTTCGCCGGGTCCGATTTCCATCCTGCGGGCATTTCCAGGTGTACGCTTCCCTCTGCCGGCCCCTTCACATTGCTGTGGACCCTGACGCTAATGGGAATCGATACCTTATCCAGCGGAATCACTCCCGCGGTCTCGACCATGGTGAGGGAGATCGCCGGGCCGATGGGCAGCGGCTGGTTGACAGTCCCCGCCCCAACCTCGCGCTGCACGGTCTGCACGGCTTCGGTCAATTCCAGCTGTTCGCCGTGGTAGGAAAACATGACTTTCGCCTGCAGGGGATAAGGCGCGAGAGGCAGATTTCTGAATTGAGGATTGCGCAGGTCGTAATACGCCTGGTCAATGCTGGGCCGGTCAAAATACGGCCTAGTGAAATCGATCGTTTCCGGGATTTGAACAGTGAACAGCGTATTAAGCACCGCGCCGGCATCCAGCGGCCCTGAAGTTTTGCCAGCTGAACTATCGGCTGTGATGCCGGTTCCCTCCAGCGTCAGGGTCGAGCTATCCACGTTCACGGGCGCTGTGCCATCGTCGGAGATGTGCACGAGCACGCGGAACTTCTGCCCGGGAATCGCCATGGGAAAATTCGGCTGCTGGATGCGCATGAACCCGCGCTCCTGCTGCGGCGCAGCCGTAGTCTGGTCCGAGGTCACCGTCGCCGTGATGGAAAGGCCGAGGGCCATTGCAAGCGCGTCGTTAAACTGCGTGCGCTTCACATTCAGTTCGTGCAGAATGTCGTACTTCGCATCGTCGGATAGCTTGCTGTCTTTCACCTGGCCGATCAGCTTTTCGGTTTCATTCAGACCTCCGGCCATCAACGGCGCAAGGATGCCCGGATTATTGACGGAGTAGCTCTGCATCGCCTGCTCGACAAGATCATTCATCTTGCGGAGTCCGTCGGTGAGGAAAGCGTGTTCCTGGTCTCCGGCCAGGGTAGCAATTCCCATCAGGCTGATATCGATCCCGTCGAAAAATGAACTCTCCTGGTCCGCTGCCGGGATGCGCGAGCCGAACCGGTGGTAGGTTGAAGCAGCGGCTCCGGCCGATGGAATCTCGCCGCCGCCATTCTGAGATTTCTGGAATCCGAGTCCGGTGCGCGAAATCTGCTGGTCGCTGAGGCCATTCACCGTGCTGTAGGTCCCGGTAGGGATTCTTACGTTGACGCTCACCGGTCCCGATTCAAACTTACCCGAGATATAGTTCTGCACTCCGTTCACCTGACGGAAGAACGGCGCGCGCGCGTACTCCTTGTACGGGCTCCAGGGGCGCAGGCCCTCCTTGATCTGCTCCGGAAAGACATTGGGATCGCCGGCCGCCGCGAAAACTTTCTGCGCCCAGCGGCCCGCTGCCTGGTGGTTGCCATGTCCATCCGATGGCCCGCCCACGAAGACCGAGGTAATGACCAGAGGCCGCGTCATGCGCACCACGCGAACCACGTCAGAAAATACCCGCGTGTCGCCCCCCCATTTCTGCAGAGCCTCATCGAGCGTCTTGGAGAATCCGTAGTCCGCCGCAGTGGTGAAGAACTGGGTTGCGCAGTAGTAGCGATCGGCCTGCAGCAATTCTTCGGTGCGCACCAATCCCAGCGCGTCCCAGAAATCCGACGACATCTCGTTGGCGCCACCCTCGCCACGGTTCAGGGTCAATAAGCCCACCCGTGCGCCCACGGTGCGTGACTCGTAAGCCAGCGTGGCTCCGTCCTCGTCATCGGGATGCGCCACGATCATCAACATGCTGGCCCGAGTATAAAGTTGCTGCAATGCCAGCGTCAGCGCAGCCGCGCCGCGATTCTCAGCGATTGCCTGCGCATCTACGCGCTCGTTTCCCAGCGTCCGGCACGGAGTCTCGCCTCTCAAACCGGAGGCCCGGATGAGCGCGAGCACCACTACTGCGCTTATCACGAAATGTACGGCCGTCCCTGTCTTTCCTCTCATTGCATCCACCCCTTTGTCCCTTGTTCTTACCCGTTCACTCTATCAGTTGCGCAAACGATGCCAGCCGTCTGATTGTTCAAAAAAGGGCGGATGCTCTCAAGCCCCAAACAGGAGCCAGTCTTGCGCAATTCTGATGTTGAAAGTGAGTGAGTTTCTGACGCCGCCGCGCTCTCCTGGCCACGGCGGCGCTTCGAGATTAATTTCCTAGAAGTAGTACTTGACGGCTATCTGGATGATGCGCGGACCGGCAGTAGTGCTGGTTACTTTTCCGAAGTTCGCGCCTGATGTAGAGATGTTTGTGGACGGATTGCCGAAGCTTGGATGATTGAATGCGTCGAAGAACTCGAAGCGCGTCTCGATCTTGGTTCCCTCGGTGACCGGGAACTGTTTGAACAGACTGAGATCCTCGTCCTCAAGGCCCGGCCCGTGCCACGATCTGGGCCGGCAGGAGCCGTAAGTGCCCAAGGTTGGCGCTGAGAAGCCCGCAGAACTAATGAAGAACCCTGAGGAATGTGTGCCCGCGTAAACATGCGGATCCTTCGAGGCACCGGCCCACGGGTTGCCGGTGCAGTTGGCGTAAAACGCGGAGTTGCCTCCGGTGTCACTTACGTTCGTGGCGGTTACGTTGAAGGGCTCGCCGGTCTGCAAGGTCACAATACCATTCGCCTCCCAATTGCCAATAAGGCGTGACGCGAGGCTGTTGTTGTTCATCACTAAGCCGCCCTGTCCGACGGGCAGCTCGTAGGTGGCGTTGCCGGAGAAACGATGACGGACATCCTGATAGGAGTTACTCATCTCGTGCGCGTAGTTATGAGCATCCTGCGGAGTATCTCCTCCGGTCAGGTTGTCAACAAAGTCCCCCATGTTATGGGACCACGTATAGCTGAGGTTGTACATGAGGCGGTGGTTCATCTGCCGCTCCAGGTTCAATTCCAGAGCGCTGTAGTCGGTGTCGCCATCGTTCGTTGCCAGTTCGACAAACGCATGCTGGCCGGCGCCGTTGGAAGTGTGATTGGCGTCAATTGTATTTCCCGAGTTAAAACTGGTGAGCGGGAAGTAAATGACCGCGTTGGAGGTTACGGTGGCGCAGGTTGGACAGCTCTGAACGAATCCCTGGTTCGCATTCTGCACGCGATTCATCTTGCGGCCCCAGTTGCCGATGTAGTTCGCGGTGGCGATGGTATTCCTAGTGACCTGGTACTGCAAGCCAAAGCTGGTCTGCTGGATATAACTGGTGCGGTTGTTAACGCCCTGCACGCGCACATGCTGCGTAGGCAACCCCCCGGCAACGCCCCCTACACAAACACCGCTGACCAGCGTGCCCGTCACACAGGTGACAGCCGGTCCGGGAGAAAGAAGGTCGGCCAGGCTCGTGGAACTTTCATACTGCCCCGAGTTCATTCCGGTTGAAGTATCCATCTGAAAGACAGGCGTGGTGCTGCCCGGACTCTGGGCCACCTGCCACTGGCCGACGAAAGGCGGGTTGAGCTGCATCATCGATTCGGATCCGATCCGGTTGATGAACTGGTGAAATATCCCGTAGCCGGTGCGGATCACCAACGGGTTGGTGATGTGATAAGAGATTCCGATGCGCGGAGCAAAGTCGTCGTGGTCGGTCTGCATTTGCGTTTCGCCCGACCATCCGTGCCCAGAGACAGCCTCCACAAGCGTGCCGCCGTTTGCAGGCGGTCCCGACGCAATGCAGGCCGGGTAGGCCTGCGAGCCGCAGGAGAAATTCGCGGTACGCCCTTCGCGATCGATCCAGAACGGCGGATAGAGCTCGTAGCGCAAGCCGTAGTTCACGGTGAGGTTGTCTTTCACACGCCAAGTATCCTGCGCATAGAAGGAATTGCCACGAATGTAGTTATTGACTTCGATGGGCTGAGTGAGGATCAACTGCGAGACATCGCCGAGCAACAGGTCGCCGCCGCCGAACCCATTGGTACTGGTATAAATCCCTGAGTTGTAGACAATGCCCTGGGGTGCCTCAATATCAAAGAAGTTGAGAGCATCCTGGTGATACTCGTAGCCGAATTGAAAACTATGCGCGCCCTTGATCCAGTACAGCGCTTCGAGCAACTGATAAGTTTGCGCGACCTGATATTGCGGCCGGTAGTAAGAACCACCGATCGCCGTAAAACCGCTCTCCTCAAAAGGTGGAATGCCAAAGCTCCATGGGTTTTGTGGAACGCCCTGCAAGCCGATCAGCGACGCAGCCTGCGATTGACCAACGGTTACTCCGATGGGATCGCTGTGGGAGAAAGTGCGCAGGTACCCGAAGTGCACCGTGTTCACCTTGTTCTTGCTGAGTGTATCGGTCCAGCCCAGCGCCACGGACTGATCGTGCAGGATGTAGGAGGTTGGAAAGTTCGCGCCATTGCCTGCAACCGCATTGGCGGTCCAGGTAGGCGGGGTTTCGTAATTGGACCAGTCGAAGGCATAACGTCCGAAGATCTGGTTGGTCTTGTTGAGCGTGTAGTCGATGCGCACATCCAGAGTGCGCGTGTTGTTGGGCACGGCACCGACATACGCGTAGTTGGCCGCACCCGTGAATGTGTTCACATTTCCAAGACTGGGCGTGGGCGCGGGATAGAGCTTCATAAGCGCCTGGCCCACCTTGTCGAAGCATCCGGAACTGATGACGTTGCCGGTGATGCAACCGGCCTGGCTCGGCACCGTCGGAACCATGTTGAACTTCGACATGTAACTGCCGTTGGTGGCTGCACTGAAGTCGCCGCCCACCATCGCAGCCGTGGGGACAGTGGACTCCTCGGTTATGTCCTGGTGGCTGAGCAGGTTTTCGTAGGAGACAAAGAAGAAGGTCTTGTCGCGCCTGATCGGTCCGCCCAGCGTCCCCCCAAACTGGTTCTGATTGTATTGACCTCTGGCAATGCCGTTGTAGTTATTGAACCAGGTATTGGCGTTGAGGGCTCCGTTCTGGATGTAGTCCCACGCGTCGCCATGAAACTGGTTAGTGCCTGACTTAGTGGACACATTTACCACGGCGCCGGCAGCGGTGCCAAACTCCGCGGAATAGGTGCGCGTCTGCAAAACAAATTCTCCCAAAGCATCCGGCGGCGGGATTACCGACTGCGTCGATTGCTCCTGCAGGTTTTCTGATTTCGAATTGTTATCGATGCCGTCGAGCTGGAAGTAATTCTGCAATTGCAGGTTTCCGTTTGCACTGAACAGCCCTTCGGCGGGATTTGACACCGAGTTATCGCGGAAAACGCCTGGTTGCGTGAGCACCAAGTTGTCGTAATCGCGCCCGTTCAGAGGCATGTCGTTCAATTCCTGCGACGGCATGACTCCGTTCACTTCAGCCGACTGCGTCTGCAGTTCCGCCGTCGTCTCCGACACGATGACCTGTTGTTGCTCGCCCGATACAGTCAGCACGAAATCCACCTGCACGCGACCCTGCACGTTGACGGTCACGCCCTTGCGCACGGCAGTACTAAATCCGCTCTGCTTCACCGTGACGCTATACACGCCCGGGATCAACTGCAACGCGTCATACTCACCGTCGGTGTTGGTTGTGTAGGTACGCGTGACTGCGGTTGCATCGTTGGTCACGTCCACAGTAGCGCCCGCGACACGCGCATTGCTTTTGTCTTGCACAATTCCGACAATCGCACCGGTGTCGGTCTGCGCACGGGCGGTGATCATGGCCGCGGCCGAAAGCACTGTTAAAGCAATGCCGGCCTTTCCGATTTGGGCAATCCAGCCTCTTCGGGCAGAAAAAGCGAGAGCAAGCATGGAAGCGACCTCCTTTGAGTCGAGCCAAGAATTGATTGCGATTGCACTGTCCCAACAACGCCTTATCGTTTGCGCAGGTCAGAGCCGGATTGAAGAGCCATGGGGCCGCGGAATCTAAACGGGGAACGGGGCTCGCCAAGGGAAGAAGCCCGCGCGCTGTGCATCGCCCGCGCTTGAACACCCCAGATAGCCAGGGCCGATGGGCCGACCTGCCAAGCCCTTGGCATATATGCCTTGCAAAGAGCGGGGCCAGCCCGCACTTTACCGGTAAAGCGATTGCAATGGAGCCTACACACCGCTTTCGCCCTTGTCAACAAAAAAATAACTTTCGATCAATTTAGCGAGGGGCCCCATGCCGCATTTCCGTGAGCCGCCGCTTGTACTCCTGCGGCCCGGGCAAGCCCTGTGAACCGCCCGGCCGCGTCCCCGCCAGGCTGCCGCAGATATTCCCCGCGCGCAGGCAATCGTTCCACCCCAATCCGTGCAGAAAGGCGTGCAGAAAGCCTCCGTTGAACGCGTCGCCGACCCCGGTTGCGTCCACCAGTGGCAGCGGTAGCGCGGGCTGCCGATAGACTTTGCCTTCCGCCATCAGCAGTGACCCTTTGGCTCCCAGTTTCACCACGGGGACCCGCACCCAATCCTGCAGCTTCTCGAGTGCGCTTATGGGTGTGGTCGCACCGGTAATAGCTCGCGCCTCGTGCTCGCTGGGAAAAATGAAGTCGCAAAAGCGGATAATCGAAATCAGTTGATTGACCGAGAGATCGGGGTTCCAGCCAAAGTCGGCAGAAATGGTCACGCCGCGCTCCCTGAGGCCCTGCAAAACGGGCTGCCATTTCGCAGGTCGCCGCAGCGCGCACGCCAGATGCACATGACGTGTCTGCGCCAGCTTGCGGCGGACGGCTTCCTGATCGAGCAAATCCTCGAGCCGCTGGTTGATCGGCTCGTGCGTCACCATCATGCGATCGGTCTGATAAGCAATGCAGACGGTGAGCGCAGTGGGCAGGTCCTTGCGGAACTCGCATGCGCTGATATCGAGCTTCTCCTCAGCGATCTGGTTCCATGTGGGCAGATAGGCCGCGTCGGCGCCCACCCTAGTGATGATCCCCGTCACCGTTCCCAGCCGGCTGGCGGCGATGGCGGTGGTTGACAGCCCTCCGCCGGGCGCAATCAGAAAAGAGTTGGTCTTCGATTCTTCTCCGAAGCGGGGCCGCCTCGTAAGTTGATAGAAAATCATGTCGGAGAAAAACTCTCCAAAGACCACGAGATCGAACTTTGTTTCTCTGTAATCGCGCCGTTTTGCCATGCCGCTTCCTTTCCATTCGCTTCTTCTTTCCTACTGGCCCGCACTCAATCAACGCGTCTTTTCAGAGGATCTTCTCTTCACCAGTTTTGGCATCACCAGCACCCTCTGCGGCCTTGCCCCCTTCCTGCCGGTAATGGCGCGCAAGGCAAGCTGGCCCGCCTTCAAACCAAGCTCGTGTCCAGCGACATTAACGCTGGTCAGCGGGATCCTCATCGCGCATAGAAGCGCATCGTCCCCGCATCCAACAAGCCGCACCTCTTCCGGAATCTTTACACCATGAGCGCTGGCCGCATCCATGGCGCCAACCGCCATCATGTCGCTGTAGGCCATCACTCCATCCGGGCGTCCCCTCTTCTCAAGGAGCCGCACCACCGCGTCGTAGCCTCTTTTGTATTCGCTCTCCTCCGGGTGCATGCTTTCCACTAACAGGTCCGGCTGCACTGCCAGCCTATGCTCGCTCAGCGCCTGGCGATACCCCTTGGCGCGCATGTCCCCTGGCGCGGTTCGCGGTCCGCGCAGATAAGCGATCCTTTTACAACCGCTCTGAATCAGATGCTCGCAGGCTATGCGGCCAATTTCTTCGTCGTGAATGGTCACATAACCCTGCGACGCGCCCGGAGGCCTGTGATCGACAAAGATCACCGGCATTCTTCCGGAGCGTTGCATCTGTTCGAAATAGGTTCCGCTCTCCTGCAGAGAAAAAATCAGCAGCGCATCCACCTGCAGCGACAGAAGCACTTCGATTTGCCGCTGTTCATAGTCGGCGTCGTCCTGCGATGACGAAACCAGGAGGCTGTATCCCTGGTCGCTGACGGCGCGGCTGACACCCTCAGCCACATCTGACAAATACGTCGTCCCGATCGACGGCAAGACAAGCCCCATGGTCTTCGTCTGTCCGGTGCGCAAGCTGCTGGCGCTGATGTTGGGAATATATTGGAGTTCCTTCACCCGCTTCAGGACGCGGGCCTTGGTGGCGTCGCTGATGTCGGTTTGCCCGCGCAGGACCTTCGAAATCGTCATCTTCGAAAGGTTCAAGTCCCTGGCTATGTCCTTGAGGCGAACTCGCATCCTCAAAACCTCATGCGCGGCAATTCACAGTGTACGAAAATCATGGCGCCAGCGACGATTGAATATTGCCGGAGATCAGGTCTTCCACTGTGTACAGTCTCCCGTTCGCAATCACTTCTTTCACCTTGTGCGCATTGGCAATATCTTCAAGCGGGTTTCCGGCGACGATCACAATGTCGGCGAGCTTCCCGGGCTCGATGCTCCCGGCATCCAGGTTCAGTTCCTCGGCCGGAGTGACGGTGGCGGCCCGCAGTGCTTCGTAGGGCGTCATCCCCGCCATCACATAGGTTTCTAGTTCACCATGCAGGGCAAAAGCGTTCGGCGTATCCGTTCCCGCCACGATTTTTGCCCCCGCATGCATGGCGTCGATGACCAGCCTGGCGCTATCGAGGCGAACCGCGGCCAGCGATCCGGGACCTGCGTGTTCGCCGGGTGCGATCCGCCTTTGGCCGGATGCAACCAGCCGCAGCCAGTCAGAATAAATGCCGAAGCGCGGATCGTTTTTCATCTCCGGCTCCATTGCAAAAAGCCTGGCCAGGCCCACCGCCGACACGGTCGGCGTCAGGTAGCGCTGCGATTGTCCGAAGATCTGCACCACGTCGTCGTAGCTCCGCTGGAGTGTCGCCTGCTTGGGAGAGTAGACGCGGCGGCTGGTGGCGCCCACGTGCTCGGTTGCATCCACGCCCACATAGGCTGCCGGATAAATCTCATGCGTCGCCACGGGCACGCCGATGCTGTGCGCAAACTCGACCATGCGTTTCTGCTGCAGGTCAGGGAGCCGCACATAGCTCTTAATCAGGTCGTGTTGCAAGACCTTGGCCAGTTGCAGCTCCATTTCAAAATGCGCCGGGCTGGAGATGGCGACGCCCATTTTGTAGTAGGTCCTGCGCCATTCGAACAGGTAGCCGGTGCTGAACAGCCGCGGCCCCGGCCGCACGCCCGATTCGTTCGCCTCAATATCTTCGACGCCTTCATAGGGCGTGTTGCCGGGGCTGCGCACGGTGGTGATTCCAAAGGCCAGCCAAGCGCGATGCAACGCCTCGCCGTAATCTTTCTGCAGATGCGAGTGCGATTCAATCAGGCCCGGTATCGCAGTGTAACTCGATGCGTCAATCACACTGGCTCCCGCCGGCACATTGGCCGAGTGCGGCCTCACGCTGGTGATGCGATTGCGCTCAATCAAAATATCCATGTCGGACCGCGCCGTCTGGCTAATGCCGTCGACCAACTGTCCCACGTGCACCACCATGGTTCCCTGCGGGATGGAAGGCTTGTACGTGAGATCCAGGGGAATCTCGCGCGTCTCGCCGCTCAGGATGTCGATCTCCTTCAATTTGTCGAGCGACTGATACAGGATATGCTGGGAATCGCCGGCCCAGCTTGGCGCGTAGGCAATCTCACTCGTCATGTGCCGCGGAGGTCCCAGCGGCTCGCCCGTGACGGAAACCGGCCACACTGCAAGAACCCCCTCGTAGATGGCGGCCATCTTGGTTCCATCCGGCGACCACACCGGCCCACAGTAGCCGCGGGAATCAATGGAGAGATTCGGCACCGGCATAAACCACTTTTCGTCGGGATTCGACGCCCCGTTTTCCGAGGAGATCGTAAAAATCTGGTTCGTGCCTTCGCGAACTGTCTTGGAATAGGGCGCAATGTTCGCCATGGCGAGGCGCTTGCCATCGGGCGACCAGGTGGGCATGCCCGGCGCATTCAGCGTGTCGTGGAGCCTGGTCACTTTGCCGGTGGCCACGTCCACTACCGACACCTGCGCCGCGCGCCAGATTCCGTCCACATCGAAAAACGCAATACGCTTGCCGTCGGGCGACCACGATGCTCCCTGCGGCTGGGTCGCCAGGTGCGTCAGCTCGCGATCCTGGCCGGTGCGTAAGTCACGCACCCACAATTGCAGATGGTCACGACCCTTGTCCGATGAGTACACGAGCTGATTGCCGTCCGGCGACCACGTGGGATCGGTGTCGAGAAAGCGGTCGTTGGTGATGTTCACGGGCTTCTGCCCGATTGTCATCACGTAGATGTCGCCCAGCGCCGCGAACGCCACCTTGGTCCCGTCAGGCGAGATTACCGGTCGAACAATGCCCAGCGCCCTGCGCGGCGCGGTTGAATCAAAGTCGCGCTTGCGCCGAATGTAGGTACCGTTGACTCGCGTCACCTGCAACGTGGCTTTGAACGGCACCGTCTCTGCCTCGCCGCCGGTCGCGTTCCGCTTTCGAATCTTTCCGTCCGACACGTAATAATATTCGTTGCCCGTCACCCAGGAGACGCGGAAGGCAAAAGCGTTTTCGTTTCCGGTGAGCGGCTTGCCGTCACTCTCAAGGCGGCTGCTGCTTATCTCGAGATTGTGGTAGACCAGCTTTCCGTCAGAGCTCCACGACGGCGCGCCGGCGACGCCGGTTGCCGTCGCCACCTTCCGCTCCGTGCCGCCGGCCATGTTGATCGCCCAAATGGAGTGTCCGTCATCTCGCGTCGAAGAGAACGCGATCTCTTTGTCGTCGGGCGACCACGTGGGCATGTGGTTCTCATCGGGGTCGTTGGTTACGCGACGCACCGCCCCGCTCTCGAGATCGAGCACCCAGATGTTGTAACTGCTTCCCAGCGGATTGTCGCGATCAGATGCGAAGGCCAGGTATCTGCCGTCGTGCGAGTAAGCGGGCTCGCGGTCGTCGTAACTGCCCCAGGTGAGCTTGTGCTGATTGCTGCCGTCGGGCGCAATCGTCCACAGGTTGTACCCGCCGTCGAGATAGCCGAAGAACGTGATCCACTTTCCGTCGGGCGACCACACCGGCTGCCGCGCGTCGTTGAAAAGGCCGGTGATGCGCTTGGCCGTTCCGCCCGCGGCCGGCAGCGTCCAAATGCTTCCCTGCAGATCGATCGCCAGCGTCTTGCCGTCGGGAGAAACGGCCACCGCCATCGATGTCCCTTCGCTCACCGTCACGTCGACCGGCGAAGGCGGCTTCAGCGGCGCCGTCTGATGCATTGCTTGCGCATGCGAAGTGCAGGATACACAGGCCGCGACCATCGTCGCCACAATGCACAGCGACACCTCCGCCCCGCTGGTTGTCCTCATGAGTCCGACCCCCGCTTTTGACCATCCGGCGAATGTCTCGATCGAGTGTGCCGGATGGTTTGTCAGTCTAGCGTAAAGGTTTTGCCCTCTGTCAAGCCGCGCTCCGCCGCATTCTCAGTGGGGAGCGGCGGACAACAGGCTTATGCGGCGTTTGCCGCCATAGCCAGCGTCACCACGGTAATATCGTCCTCCTGGCCGAACTTCTGGGCCGTATGGGCGATTTCGCCCGCGCTCTGAATTGAGAGAGCGGCCGTGCGTTCGAAGCCGAAGAGCTCGCCGGATTGTGCACGGGCCTCAGGCACGCCATCAGAGAGCAGCACCAAACTCTGGCCGAGATCGAGCTGCCCCTCCACCGGCTCGTAACTCTGATCGGCAACAAGTCCCAAAGGCAGCGCTGGAATGGTATCGAGCTCTCGATTGGAAAGGTAGGGAGCGATGTGGCCGGCATTGGCAAAAGTGAATTCGCCCGTGAGCGCAATGCGAACGCAGCATGCGGTAGCGAAGCCGAGCTGCCCCTGCGCGGCGAGAGCGTTGTTGAGGCTGAAGAGGATTTCGGCGGGATCGTGCGACGTTTCACGCCGCAGCACGCCCAGGATCATGGCCACACGCATGGCCGCGGTGAGTCCCTTGCCTGAGACGTCGCCGACGATGGCCAGAAGCGAGCCACCGGGCGCGGGCTGCACGTAAAAAAAGTCGCCACCTACCTCGCTGGCAGGAAGATAGACGGAGTCAACCTGAAAACCGGGAGTGGCGCGGCGGGCGCCCTGCAACAAGAGCTGCTGCACCGAGCTGGCCGCCTGCAGCTCGGCGGCGTAAGCGGCGCGTTCGCGCGCGGACTCGACCATCTGAGCGCAAAGGAGCGCGTTTTCAACGGCTGCGGCCGCCTGCAGCGCGATGGTATTGAGCAGCTTGAGGTCAGCAGCCGAGTAGGAGGCATCGGAGTCTGTACTGGCAAGCGCAATCACGCCGGCGGTGTGCTGGCCTGCGCGCAACGGCGCGCAGATGAGAGCGTGAATCTGGCGCTCGTCGCCCTGGGCGCGCGGATCGCCGGCGCAGTCGTTCACGATTTCGGCGGTGCCGCGCTCGAGCACCGAGGCGGCAAAGAGCGAATCGGGCGCAAGCGCGCCGACATGATGATTGCTGTTTGCCTGCACCGGTGCGAAGGAGCCTTCGATGCGCAAAGCGCCATCGAGTTTGTCGACCAGCAGCACGCTTCCATGGGTTGCTGATATCAGGCGCTGCGCCTGCGCGAGTGCCGACTCGCTTACAGCCGGGATATTGAGAATCGCGGCCAGCTGCTCGGAAAGTTGCTCGATCAGGTTGATCTCGCGATAGAGGTGCAGCGTTTCAGCGGCAAGCGCGCGCTGCTCGGTCTCTCGCGCTGCAAGATGCGAAAGCAGCTGCGCAACAGCGGCCGCGGGAGCATCGGGGCCAACCACGAATCCGAGTGTGGCTTCGCCCGTGGCAATGGGAAAGCGCGGGTGCGAATCGGTGTTTCTTGCCGGCTCAATACCGAGAAGAACCTGGCCGGATGAATCCACAACGCTCAGGCTTCCGTCTGCCGCTTCGCAAAGAGCCTTGATGGCCGCGTGAGCGCCCGATCTGGGGCTGAGAAGAGCGCGCAGCGACGGACCGGGCATGGCGGCAGATTCCTAGGCTGGGAGTTCGAGGACAGAGCGGGCCTTCGCGACGAGCGCGTCGGGGTCGAAGGGTTTGGTCATGTAAAGATCGGCGCCGACCTCCTGCCCCCGCTGGCGGTCGAACTCCTGCCCCTTGGCGGTGAGAAGCACGATGTGAATATGGCCGAGCCCGAGTTCGTTCTTCACCGCGTTGCACACGTCGAAGCCGTTCTTGCGGGGCATCATCACGTCGAGAAAGACGAGATTGGGCTGCTCGTCGCGGATAGTATCGAGGGCCTCCTCGCCGTTGGTAGCGGTCAGCAGCTCGACGCCCTCATCTTCAAGCTCCTCCAGAGTCTGCTGAATCAGGGTGCGCAAATGCGGCTCGTCGTCGACGATCAAAATCTTCTTGGTCATTGGTAGATCAGGAATAAAACGTTCTCCATCCCTTTCTCGAAGCGCAGAGCGCGAACGGCTTCGTTATTCGAAAGCAGCGAATTCAGAATGATAATGTCGGGCTTGGAGCTTACGGCGCGGGAGACGAGTTCGGAACCGTTGGCTTCAACCACCTGATAACCTCGCGTCTGCAGTACATCGGTGATGCTGCGCAAAGTGGACGCGTCTTCGTCGACCACCATGACTTTCTTGCGCGAAGTGCCCTGGTCGAACAGGGTTCCAATTTCCCTGAAAAGCGATGCCGTATCGATCGGCTTGGTGAGATAGCGGTCCACGCCCAGACGGAAGCCGCGCTCCTTGTCTTCGAGGATGGACAGAATAATGATGGGGATGTGCATGGTGGCCGGATCATTTTTGAGAACGGCGGCCACGTCAAAGCCGTTCATTTCCGGCATCATCACATCGAGGATGACGAGACCCGGCATTTCTTCACGGATGAGCGCGAGCGCTTTGCGGCCGTCCTCGGCCAGGCGCACAGAATAGCCTGCTTCGGAAAGCTCCTGTTGCAGCAGCGAGCGGATGTTGGCATCGTCGTCAACCACGAGGATGGATTTGCCGTTAGTATGCTGGTTGGCCACGGTTTCGCGCAGCTGCTTCACCAGCGACTCAATATCGATGGTGCGGCCGGTGGGCAGCAGCTCGAGCTGGGCGGATTTTCCGGCAAGGGGAAGCGTGAACGAGAAGGTGCTGCCCTTGCCCGGTGCGCTCTCAACCCAGATGCGCCCGCCGTGGTATTCCACAATCTCTTTGCAGATGGGCAGACCAAGGCCTGTGCCCTTGGGCTTGTCGGTAAGCGTATCGCCCACCTGCTTGAATTTCTCGAACACCTTGGGCTGATCCGCCGGCGCGATGCCGATTCCGGAGTCGGTAACACTGACCATCAGATCGTCCCGGTCGCGGTGAAGCGCAACCTTGATGGAGCCGTCGGGGGTGAACTTGACGGCATTGGAAATCAGGTTGATGACCACCTGGATCAGCCGGTCCTGATCGCCAGTGATGGACGGAAGATGGGGTTCGACGTCGCGCACCAAGGTGAGCTTCTTGGCCTCGAAGAGCGACGACGTGGCCGAAGTTGCGCGCTCAACGACTTCGGCCATGGAGACACTGGACATGTTCCAAGTGAATTTGCCGGCTTCGATCTTGGCCAGGTCGAGCACGTCGTCAATGAGCTTGGTGAGACGCTCGCCTTCGCTCACCACGACGCCGAGATTCTCAAGCACCTGCTGCTTGGCCTGCTGCACCTTGCGATCTTGTTCGGGAATCTGCGGGAACAGGCGCTCCTCGAGACGGCGGCGGATGATCTTGGCAAAACCCAGCACGCTGGTGAGCGGCGTGCGCAGCTCGTGGCTCACCGTGGAGAGGAACGAACTCTTGGCTGCGTCGGCCTCTTCAGCGGCCTGGCGCGCCAGGCGTGCTTCCTCAAAAAGTTGTGCGTTGTAGATGGCGACTCCGACCGCGGAGGCAATGGTGGAGAGCAGGCGCTGATCGGCCTCGCTGAAGCGGCCTTCCTGTTCGGTGGTCTGCACGCTGATGACGCCGATGGCTTGCCCGCCGGAGTGGATGGGCACGCCGAGATAGGAAGCGGAGCGGCGGCCCAGTTGCTGAATGCCCAGGCGCTCGCGGTTCTGATCCATGTTCTCGTTGATCAGCAGCGGCTCGCCGGTGCGGATGATCTGCGAAGTGAGGCCGGCGCCAAGCGGGATCGACTGCACATCCTGGCCGAACTGGTACGGGAAATTCAGCATCATGGTCGATCGGTCGAGAAGCGCGACATAGGCGATGGGCGCGTGGAAGAGCTCGCGAATCTGGTCGCCGACGAGCTGGATGAGGCGATCCTTGTCGAGCTGCGTCGACAGAGCCTGCGTGATGCGATTGATGGTGAGAAGCTCGGCAGCCCGCTCGCGTACCGACCGCTCGGCCTCGTTGATGGTCTGATACGCATTGGCATTGTCGAGCGCAATGGTGGTGTAGGCGGCCAGATTTTCAAGCAGGCTCAGGTGCTGCGCCGTGTATGCGTTCTTCTTGAAGCTCTGCACGCTGAGCACACCCAGCACACGATCCTGCGCGATGAGCGGCAGATAGATCATCGATACCGGCGTCTTGGCCAGGCTGCCGTCTTCAAGGGTGTGGGCGGCATCGTTGAAAGACGCGATGTACTTCGAATACTCGGCGGCGACATCGTTGATGAGAATCGGCCGGCGATGATCAATGCACCAGACGGCGAACTGGTTCTTGTCGTCGGTGCTGCGCGTGTAGGGCGCATAGCGCTTGCTGTTTTCAATGGCCAGGCTGTACTCGATGACGTGCTTCTCAGGCCGGTAGAGGCCTACGCCGAAGACGGCCGCGTCAACAATCTGGTTCACGCGCTCGTAGAGCATGAACAGGATGGTGTTCAGGTCGAGCGAGGAGGTGATTTCCTTACCGATCTCGTTGAGGAATTCGATGGAGTCTTTCTGCGCGGCAATCTCGGCGGCCTGGGCGCGAATCTCCTGCGTGCGTTCGCTCACCGTGGCCTCAAGGGCCCTAGCTTGGGCTTCGAGCGCTTCGGTTTTGCGGCGGGCCTTTCTACGCTCGAATCTGCCGATCAGCCACCACGCCGCGATGCCCTGAAGGATAAAGAGCAATCCATAGAGGACGTACGCCATAGTGGTCCGATACCAGGGGGCAAGAATGAAGAAGGCAAAGTCGCCTTCTTCGCCGAGGCGGCCGTCGTCGGTGCGCGAGCGCACGCGGAAGCGATAGCTGCCCGGCCCCAGCCCGCTGTAGTTGGCCTCTTTCTGCTTTTCCCAGGGCGACCAGTCCTTGTCTACGCCCTCGAGGAGGAATTGATACTGAGTGTCGCTTGGGTCGTCGTAGGCCAGAGCGGCAAACTGAAAGTGCAGGTCGCTGGTGCCCGCTGCCAGCCGCAGCTCGGAAGCGTTAGCGAGTGTCGACCCGCCAAAGACGATCTTTGCGCCCGATTTGATCTGCCGCACCATGGTCGGAAACGGTGGAGGCGCAGCAGGTCTTACGTTTGCGTCGAATCTGAGCAGATTATCACCAGAAACAAGGTAGGCGCTTTTTCCGTCCGGGCGGATGAGAAATGGACCCAGACGTGCAAGCTCCCGGTAAGGATCCTCTTCGAGATGCCAGGTCCCATCTGCCTGTTTCGTCAACAGTCCCAGGCGGTGCTGGTCCGACGAATCGGTATGCGACCAGAGGTGATTGCTGTCCATGGGCGAGAGATATTCGCCCGCGTCCGGCGCATCGATGGGAAGCACAAAACGATTGTCGATGACGAACTTTCTCGTTGCCGGATCCCAGCGGTAAACGTTCCTGTTGCGCTGGACGGTGACAAAGACCTGGCCGTCAACGATGCACACGTTATTCGGACCTTCAGGTAGCGCCGACTCCCTCCCGATCACATGAACTTTGGAGTCGCGCATGCCTGTGGGCGCAACCTGAATGCGCAGGAGCCCGTCGGAACTGCCCGAAACCCATAAGGTGCCGTCGGCCTCTTCGGCCATATTCGAAGCCTGGTAGTTGACGTTGGGCAGCCTGCCTTCATTCACCCAGGAGCTGCCGCTCCAGCGCATCGAACCGACGCCGTCGAAATAGCCAATGAACACGCGGGCCGGGTCTTTCTTCGAGCCTCCGATGAAGTCGCCCGCCTCGGGGGGGCCGTGCACCATGGGCATGGCCGGAACCAGATTGTCTCCATCCACGCGCAACACGCCGTCGCCTGTGACCACCAGCAGTTGCTCGTTTTTCGGGTTCGCCGGATCTTTGAAGTCGAGGAACGTCCATCCTTGACTTGGACGACCATGCAGCGGGAAGAGCGTGGGGCGGTTCGTCTGCTTGTCGAAATCGACTCTGACCACTGCGGTATTGGCTACGCTTGAACCGTAGATGGCACCTTGATAGCGGATGACGTCAAGCGCGCCGTCGCGCCAAAGGATCGAGATCGGCGAATTCAGCTCCACGCGCGACGCGCCCGCGCCCGAGCCAATCCAAAGCCCGCCCTCGCGGTCCTCGTAAGCGCTCCGCACGCTCGAGCTCAGAAGCCCCGCGCCCTTGTCGAGAATCTGGCGCAGCCTGCCATCGTGCTCCAGAATCACGGCGCCGCCCTTCAACGTGGTCAGGCAGATGGAGCCATCCCTGAGCAGCACTGAAGTGTAGAGCTCATTCTTTTTCAGGTAGTCGTCGGCCCCGGTTTTGAATGGTGTCGGTTTCTGCCCGTCATACAGGGTCAATAATCCGCCGCGCGCCGAAACCAGGATCTGGTTGTTGTCGTACGGAGAGAGGAACAGCTTGATCGAATTCTTGTAGGCGTCTCCGCCGGGCACGGGACGCAGCTCATCGCCCACAATTTCTTCAAGGCCGACCCCGTCCTCGTCGGTGTAGACATGGCCGCGCACCAGCGAGAGCGCCTCGAAACGCGACTTCTCGCGAACGGTCCACACCTTCATCCGATTGCCGTCCCAGCGAAAGAGCTCCTGATAAGAGCGGAAGAAGACGCCTTGCGGAGTGGGAAGGGTCTGCCAAACGTCGGTAAAGTCGCGCTGACCCGCCGGAATTTTGTCAAGAAGCGAAACGTACTGGAGCGAGCCGGCTGCATCGGGCGCGAGATATCCGAAGTCCGCCTCCAGGCCGGCCCAGATCTTCCCCGAGCCGTCCATGGCCAGGGAGCGCGTCGGGTTGATGGGGATGAAGATCTTCCTCCAGGTAGAGCCGTCAAACTCAAGGATCACGGAAGAGTCGGAGCCGAAGAACATCATCCCGCGCTGATCCTGAAGGATGGTCCAAACGTCCCCGTCCGCGTTATAGTCCTTGCTCGAATAGTTGAGGATCAGCGGCAGCCCGGCTTCCGCGGCTTGCGCGGCAGCGGGCTTTGAGGCTGCGGACGATTGCGCTTGCGCAAAACACGGGCTCGCCAGCGCCAGGACAACGAGCGGCGGGAGAAGCACCCGGAAGCGGACCGGTACGATCAAGCAGCGTTCCTATAAGCTCCAGTCTGGGAACAAGGGGAAGGGAAAACGGAGCGGGGAAACTGGGGCGGCTGAGCTAAGAGCCTACCACGCAGCAGTTTCCGGGCGCAAGAATAAAGCGGGCGCCATCCTCCGCCGTTCATTTCAACTCTCTGGCGATTGGTAGAACCTGGCGGGACAACGTTACGCACCGGAACGGGATCTTTGACCACTTCGGCCATTAAATCGTTTGCCCAACCACCGCCGCAGCCAACAGCATCAACTGATCCCCGCACTTCGTGTCAGCTTCCAAGAGGCGGCCGGCTTCTAAGAGAGCTCGGCGCCCGCAACTGCCGACGCACTTTGCGCAATCTCGGCGGAGTTGCTATCTGTCTTTCGTGAGCTGAATTCGCGCCGGATTCCGGATCTCGAATCATAGAAGTCGGCCACTCCCCAGGTCGCTGCTTCGGTCACGCGCTCCTCTCGCGCATTGACGAAATAGCAAGGGCCTTTGATCCATAGGGGGAAAAACTTCCATTGTGACCGCGGTCACACATATCGCCGGTATCAACAAGAATTATCGAGGGTTCATGTTGCATACCGACAGGGGGTATGGTATAAGTACAAGGCGGCGATCGTGGTCAAGGCGACGATAGCTGCGCATCCCATTATGAGAACCGAAATCGCGTTAAGACCTCCACGGCGCACAGACCCGAACGCCCCGATCACGGGCCGCTCAGGTATTGCGTCCGGGAGTGCTCTCCTGCGCTGTGACGGTGAGGCCCGCGATTAGCCAGCCGGCAATCGCCTGCTCACTTCTCACAGTGCGCGACCCTGTTCGAGTGAGTGAGCAGAAACCATCCGGAAATTGAACTGAGCCGGCGTCTCTACCCACCCCTCCTTAAAAAACTGGCCGATATATATCTTGGCGCGAACCTTGCACGGCTTTGTGCAAGGTTCGCTTGCCGGATTGCATCCGTCGGCGGAAGGAGGACGAAATGACCAAGACCATTCTTACTTTTCCCGTACGCCGCGCGGCGCCATTGACCTGCGTGTGGTACGCGACTGGGAACCCGGCGCGTCCGCTGGCCTGCAGTTGGGTGGCGAGTGAGCAGGCCGGCGACGCAGCCCGGCCTGCCCTTTTCGCGCAGACACGAGTCTCGCGCAAGCGCGCTTAGACTCAATCCGGACCACAGGGGTCGAGATCGTGAACTTTTTCTCGCGGTTTTATTACCGGTATAAGAAGCTCTGGAAGATGATCAGCCTTTTTATGCTGGTCGCCGGGCCCGGCATCATCGTCATGGTCGCCGACAACGATGCCGGCGGCATTACCACCTATACCGTCACGGGGGCCCAGTACAGCTTTCATCTCATCTGGTTCCTCATTCTTCTTGGCCCGGTAGCGTATTACGTCCAGGAAATGACGGTGCGGCTGGGGGCGGTGACCAAGCGCGGCCACGCCGAGGCAATCTTCCACGCCTTCGGCTCCTTCTGGGGGTGGTTCTCGCTTCTAGACCTTGTCCTCGTGGACTGGCTGACGATGATCACAGAGTTCGTTGGCATGACCGCGGCGCTCAGCCTTTTTTGCGTACCGCGCATTGCCACCGTCGTAGGCGCGTGGATCGTGATGCTGTTCATGGTGCTTCAAGGCAGGTATTGGACCTGGGAGAAAATCGCTCTTGTCTTCTGCGTGTTGAACCTGATCTACATCCCGGCGGCATTCATGATCAATCCGCCGGTGGACAAAATCATCAACGGAAGCTTTATTCCACATCTGCCGCCGGGCGGCTTCACCAATGACCTCTTCTTTCTCATTATGGCGAACATCGGCACCACCATTGCTCCGTGGATGATCTTCTTCCAGCAAAGCGCGGTGGTGGACAAGGGCATGCAGGAAAAAGACATGCGCCTGGGCAAAGTGGACACCGGCGTGGGCGCACTGCTCACCGTGGTCGTGGCCGCAGGCTGCATCATCCTCACCGCAACTCTCATTCCCGGATTACCCATCAGCGACGCCGCTACGGCGGCGAAGCTCTTCATGGGGATCAACAAGTACGTGGGCGCGCTGCTGGCGATCGGGCTGTTCGATGCCGGGTTCCTCGGCGCCATTTGCATCTCGCTGGCGAGCTCGTGGGCCTTTGGCGAAGTGTTTGGCTGGGCGCACTCGCTGAACCAGAATGTGAAGCAGGCACCCTGGTTCTATGCCTACTACTTCTTCACCCTGGTCTTCGCGGGAGTCGTTGTTCTCATTCCCGGCGCGCCGCTGGTGCTGATCACCCTGTTCGTCCAGGTGATTGCGGTGACGCTGCTGCCCGCGGCGCTGGTATTCCTCATTGTGCTGCTGAACGACGAGGAAACCATGGGCAAGTACAAGAACACCTGGTTCCAAAACTTCGCCAATATCGGCATCGTGGCGCTGATCATTGTGGTGTCGACACTCTATGGCATCAGCGCGGTTTTTCCGAACATCCTGAAGTAAGGAGAATAACGAGATGATCGCAGAGTTCCTTGGCAATGCGTGGGATGCGGTGAGGGACATTAACCGGAAGTACAAGAAGCCGCACATCAAAATGACACGACCGGTGATTCTGTCGCTTGGCCTGTTGCGCTTCTACCTTCTGTTTCTAGTGGGATTGCTGGTCTGGAAGTTCTTCACAGTGCTGCACGGTAAATAGAGGTGCAATATGAGCCAGGTGCTTGCAGCTGCAATCGTTTCAGACGAGGTGTTTTTCCTTTCCGAGATCATCGGCGCGCGCGCGCTTTCGAACGGGCGCAAACTGGGGAAACTTGTGGATGTGATTGCCGTCGATCAGGGCAAGCTGGCCGAGATTACTCACCTGCAAATCAAGCCCCCATTCGGCGATCCGGCCATGCTCATTCCGTGCTCGGCAGTACGCACGTTGAGCCACAGAGAAGTCATTGTTGATTTGGCCGACCCCAAGAGCTTCGTGCGCGAGCCCTCGCCGGACGACGTGCTGGTGAAAGATTACTTGTTCGACAAGAAGGTGCTCGACATCGAAGACCACGAAGTCGAGGTGGTTTACGATATCCGGCTCCTGAAGAGGAACGGCCGGCTGTACGTGACCGACGTGGATATCAGCCGCTACGGTCTGCTGCGCCGCCTGGGGATGACGACACTCGCAAGAATCCTGTATGCGCGGGCAGGCGAGGAGAAAAAAAGGCTCATTCCGTGGTCGTATGTGCAGGCTCTGGGACCGCATCTTGACTCGCTCCAGGGCGAGCTCAAGTTGAACATCCTCAAGGATGCGCTTTCTGAGATTCACCCCGCCGACCTGGCCGACATAGTTGAGGAACTGGACAGCGAGCAACGCGTCACTTTGTTGGAAGAGCTTGAGCCTTCGCAGGCCTCCGACACTTTGGAAGAGATTGATCCGGCGGTCCAGCGGGACATCGTATTTTCATTGAAGAAGGACCGGGTGGCGCAGCTTGTCGGCGAAATGACTCCGGGACAGGCCGCGGACATCCTCGCGGTTCTACCCGCCGATGAGAAGCGATCCATTACCAGGCTGCTCGATCCCAGGCTGGTTGACAAGATTGGAGAAATCATCGAGAAGCAGGAAACCAACATTCTCAACTTCACCACCACAAAGTTTCTCAGGTGTACCGGTGAAATGACGGTCGAAGGCACGCTGCGGCACTTCCGCAGAATCGCGCGAGGGATGGACGTGGTGATGTACTTCTACATCGTCGACGAGAGCGGAAGATTACGCGGCGTTCTCGATCTGAAGGAACTTCTCATAGCGGAGCCTGCCAGCTTATTGAAAGACCTGATGGTTGAGAGCGTCATCAGCCTGAAATGCGATTCGACGATGAAGGAAGCGGCCGCGGCATTTTTGCGTTATGGGTTCAGAGCCCTTCCGGTTGTGGATGAAAACGAAACCATGCAGGGCGTCGTGCCTTATCGCGACGTCATGAACTTGAAACATCGCATGTTGGATTGAAGCGATTTCACCCGCAATTAAAGATACTCGACGGTTTCGGAGGACCCGCTCCGGCGAGGAAGCGCCCGGCCGCGATGAGGATAGTCAGGGCATCAGCGGCATCGGCACTAGCGATTTCTTAGCGATGCATTATCTGTAATCTACAGATTATAAAGAATATGGCGGAGGATGGAGTCTTGAGCGAACCGCTCTCTCAATCGAAATTCCCGTTAACAGGGAAATAAACAGGGAATTCTGTGCAGTCCGAAGGGTCGAGCCCGCCGTACAACGCTCTTTGTCAAGTCCTTTGCGGGTTTTGTGCTGAAATCGAACAGGGAATTTTTCGAGTCGTAACAGGGAATAACACGGTTGAAATTCGCGATCTGTCTACGGGGATCTATCCTCGTTCGAGATGCGAATCGGGCAAGAACAATGACCGGGCGCATGGAAAAACTACAGCAAATTAGGGAATACAAAAGAAACATGGAAAATCAAGAATGGAAGATCAAGAATGGAAATATGAAGTAACCGGCGTGAGTCTGTTTCTAGCGGCCTGAACCCTAACTGATCTTCAAAGTGGATAACCGTTTGATTCTTGACGCACAGAAGGGCTGCTCACGTGGCGAGGCTGAGTATGCGCAGGCCCAGAACTCGAGATCTGCATACCGCTCTTACGTCGCCGTCATAGTCGCAGCGGCGGCACGAAATGGAATGTAATCAGCACCAGCCACAGCGCTATATCGAAGATGCCCAGAACCGTGGCAGCCGTGACCAGTCCGCGGCCGGTGAGTGTCGTGTCGGCGCGCAAATCGCGCCAGGCGAGGAGAGCAAAGAGCAGTGCAAACCACCCCAAGAGAATCCCAAGGACCGGCACGCCGACGATGCCGAAGATCAGCGCGGCAATCGCCTTGCCGCTGGGTCTGGGCATTGGCTCCGGCATGACGCGAAGGTTTCTCAGGGGCCCGGGGATCGACGACTCGGGTACGCACGCGATTTCCTCAGCCGTGATGTGAATTGTAGGAGGAGGGGGTTCGAGCGGGGACGGCGGCTTCGGCGGATCCCCGAGAACGACCGGCACCGGTTTTGGCTCGGATGCGGTTTCAGGAGGTAAAGGGTCTGGTGCGGACTCACGCACTGGAAGCTCCTCAAAGTCAAATAGTGCCGTTATCGGATCTGCTGCGACCAGGGATGATTCGGCTTCTGTTTCCTGGGCTGGCAGTTGCTCGGAGACACCCTGGCAACCGTGCGCGCCAACGAGCGGAGACTTCAACTCTGCTGCGCGCGGTTCTGATGATGGCGGCGATTCTGTCGCAGGCGGCTCTTGCGCCACTGCGCCCGGCTCACTTGGCGGCGACGAACTCGAGTGTTGGCGAGGGCTGTCATCAGAAGTACAGGAGTCCGCGCACTGCAGGCACTCGTATCTCCCGCAGGCCAGGCAAAGGCTGATGTGCTCCAAACAAAACGTATGGCCGCAACGGGCGCACACAAGGCGGCAATCGGAGCAGACAGGGCGGCTGCATGCGCTGCAGGTGACGACATCGCAAAGCACGCACACCTGGGTGCGACAATTTCGCGCAGCTCAAACCGCACTCGGAGCATGCCATGTGGCCGCCGACGCATCGCCGCAGTTCAGCAACTGCTCCTTTAGCGCCGCAATTGTCGCAGTGCTCGACCTGCTGGGCACGCCGCGCCGCCATCTCCGCCAGCGGTTCATCTTTCATCAGAGCCGCCGGTGTCAAGTCCGTGTTCTCCAAGGGAAACTCGGCGGCATGCTCGCGCGCCCATTTCGCCGCTTCGCCGTTGCGAGGGCTCTGCACGTTGTAGGCCTGATAGCAAATCATCTCACCGATGAAGACAATTAGCTGATCGATGGTCTGGCCGGCGGCGCCGATGTCCTCGGTGCAGATGGCGAGGTGATCGATATTGGGATGAAAAACCGGCGTCAACATGACGCAGTGCGGCATGGTCCTGGGATAGTCGAGGTCGAGCCACCAGCCCTTTGAGACGATACTCGATCGTGTATCGATCGGGCGGGTGGCCGGCGGCCTCGACGATGCGGATATGCGGATGGTTCTCGAAGAGCAGCATCAACCGCTCGTACTCGGCCTGCAGTCTGTTCAGTCGAATGCTCATCGATTTCCCGTCTCCGGTTCAGCTTTTGGCCAGCGCATAAAGGACCACCCCAATCACCAGCATGACCAGATAGAGCCCGGAAACGAGCAGCCCCATGATAGCCAAGGCCCTGGTTACCGACTCGGCGCGCTCAATCTCCGCGCGATGGTTGCGATACCAGATTCCCCCGATGACGAGGACGAATGGGCTGGGGAATCCGAGGAGGCCCAGGATCAGCATCCAGACGGCCTTGTTTTGCAAGGCTCGCAGTGCCGGATCGCGTTGCTTGGGTTTCATATCTTCACGCGTGACTGGTTTGATGTCGTGAAACAATGTGCTGCAATACGGGCATGTCAGGGCTGCCATGGGAATCGTTTCGGCACACATGGGGCATTGCTTCTGGCAGGCTCCCCAGAAGGAGACATCGATCTCCGGCTTCTTCACTTCCTTCATCTGCGGGCAGCCGTAGCGCGCGCAACCTCCGAGATACTCCCAGCAGGCGCGGTGATAGGGCTGGCCACAAGTTGGCTCTGAGCACGGCTGCACGTCGTCACCTGGGGCGATAGGCCGCAGGCAAATGAGGCATTCGGTATTGTGCACTGCGGTAGTCATCGCAAATTGCCGAAGCGGACAATCATGCCGATGACAAATAGCGCGATCGAGATCCAGCCGATGATTTGGTCTGCGCGCGCTTTGGCCGTGGCATTACTGCGCCGCTCGAAGCCGGGATATTGCTCAAGCAGCGAAATCACTTTACTGCCGTTAATGATTGCGATTGGCCCTAAGATCGGGCTGCAGCAAAAGGGGCTGGCGATGCCGCACCACATGGCCGTGGATGCCTTCAATTCGATCTCTGAAGCAATGGGCAATAAGGATCGCCATCGTGGCCGCCATTGTCGCCATGACGACGGCCAACGTTCTGGTGTCGAGGCGCTAGGGCCGCTTTGCTCGATCAGGTAAATCGTTCTGTATTTGCTGGTCGCGGTCGTATTACCGGCGACTGAGACCATCCGTTAGGACCAAAGCTGAGCCGAGGCTTTCGCCCCGGCCCTCGATTCGCTGAGCGAGAATGTGCAACTCGCCCTTGAAACCTGTCCCGAAAGCACCGGGAGATCTGAAGCTCTCCTATTATTGTTGGACGATGCGGACCGCCGGATCCACAGCCGCGTAAATGTACACATATTCCGTCGCGCTCACGACGATTGCGAAGGTGCCGCTCCCCACGCTGCCAGTCCCATTCGAGCCAAACGAGTATGTGCCCGTAGAGGTTTGGTTAGGGAAGAGACCGCCACCTCCCGACTCGGGCTCATCCTCGTCCTCGGTGATGGAAGTCTGGCCTGGTGAGGTCACGGTGCCTGCCCCGACAACCCAATCCCCCGCCGGTTGCACGGCGAAGTCTTGTTGGAGGAAAAACCTGCTCAGATTCAAGGCTGTCGCTGTCTGGGACAGCAACACTCCGGATGACGGGGTACCCCACCACCCAAACACGACGATCCCCTGGTTCGGCCCGCTGAGATACATAACGAGGTTAGCATCCGGCACCGTTACGCGGCCATTGGAATCGATTGTGTAGGAGAACGGCTGGCCCGACCAGACGTACGGCAAGACTCCGCCATATGGGATGCATGGGAGATAATAAGGAGGGGTAGGAGCATTACACTCTCCGCGGCTGCCCATGCCACTGGCGCTTACCGTCCCGTCATTGGCGTCGGTGGGCGAAAACGAGTATAGAAAGAGCGTCGCTTCAGGGTAGAAATCCGAAGCAGTGCCCGGAATCAGGGATCGAGCTTCGTTGAAGTTAACAGCACTACCGCTGGTCAGTGTTAGCGGACCCGAGGCTAGCACAGCCTCTCCGCTCTGAACCGGGTCCGCCGAAGTTGGGTCTGTTGTGATCATGAACATGTCGGAGGCATTCACCACATAGATTGCCTCATGGGATGTGCCCTGGACCGAAGTCTGGACGATTGTTCCTCTGCCATTCGTGTCAATGCTGCCATAGGTTCCTGAGAGCGCAGCATCGTTGTAGACGGCTTCTGCCTCCCCCCCGTATGATGCCATCCAGTCATACGCACCCGCGCTGATGTTGCCGCTTCCGTCCAACTGCATAAACCCCGCGGAGGTCGTATTGTAGTTGTACGGACTAGCAGTTTCCATCCCGGTCATGCGGAATGTGTAGTGACCCTTGAGGCTGGCGTTGTTGAACGCCGAGGGAGTCTGCAGGCGCAGCGGTCCTCCCATCAGGCCAGCGCCGTCGAATTCGATCATGCTCCCGTTCGTGGCCGGACTATTGGCAGAGCTCAGGGCAAAGCGGAACTTGATCGTGGTTCCTCCAGTGGTGACCAGTGTCAAGCAGCCTCGATTGTCCGAGCCCACCGAATAGGTACTCGACGCGCTTATTGTGGAGTTGGCGTAGGTTGCGCCAAGGCCGTTGAAGTCCATCTCGCCGCCGGTTATACCGCCGGTGCCGTTGGCCTGGAAGGAGCCGGCCGTCACCGAATTGCTGGCCTGCAACAGGAAGGCATATTGGCCTGTCAGTGCCGCCTCATTGCCCGTGCCACAAGCTGCCGAAACGACATTGATCGAATAGGTGCCCTGTACCTCCTTTGCGGGCGATTCAGAGTCCTTTAGGTCCACAACGATGTTGTTGGTCGTACCCGTCGCCGTCGGCGTACCCGAGATCACACCGGAGGAACTGAGACTTAAGCCCGCTGGAAGCGCGGCCGAGGTCGAATCCAGGCTGAACGTATAGGGCGACACGCCGCCACTGGCGGTAAGCGCCTCGGTATATGGACTATCCAGCGTCGCATTCGGCAACGTCCCCAACGAAGGCGAGATGGACAATGGGGGCATCATAATTGTCAGCGTGAAATTTTGCGTCGCGTTGGTGCCCACGCCGTTGCTGGCTGTGAACGTGAGTGTGAACGTTCCGACCTGCGCTGCCGTGGGGGTCCCGCTCAGCGTGGCGGTGCCGTTCCCGTTGTCCTTGAAGGTCACATTGCTCGGCAGCGCGGGGGCCTCGCTAATGGATGGTGTCGGGAAGCCCGTGGCCGTAACCGTAAACGTGCCTGCCTCGCCCACGTAATCCGACGCGCTACTGGCGCTGGTGATCGCCGGGGCTTGGTCCACTGTCAGCGTGAAGCTTTGCGTGGCGTCGCTGCCTGCTCCGTTGTGCGCATTAATTGTGATGGAGCAAATCCCGCCGGTTCCTGGCCCCGGAGTCCCGCTCAGCGTGGCGGAGCCGTTCCCGTTGTCGACGAATGTAACGCCGCTGGGCAGCGTGCCCAACTCCGTGATGGAGGGTGTCGGCGTGCCCGTTGTGGTTACCGTGAAGGTCCCCGCCGCACCCACCGTAAACGTGGTGCTGTTGGCGCTGGTGATTGCCGGGGCCGCGTTAATGGTCACCGAGAAGGTTCCGGTGGCCGTGTTCGAGGCCGAGTCCGTCACCTTCACGCCGAAGCTTGCGCTGCCCGCGGTTGGTGAAGAGCCGGACAAAGCTCCTGCGCTGGACAGGCTGAGCCCGACTGCCGTCAATTGGCTGGCGCCCGAAGTCACTGTCCACGTCAACCCTGTGCCCGAGCCGCCTGAAGTCATCAGTGTCTGCGAATAGGCCGTGCCGGCGAGTCCATTCGGCAGGGGGCTGGTGGTGGTGATAGTCAGCGCCGCGTTAATGGTCACCGAGAAGGTTCCGGTGGCCGTGTTCGAGGCCGAGTCCGTCACCTTCACGCCGAAGCTCGCGGTGCCCGCTAACGGCGAAGAGCCGGAGAGGACGCCCGCGCTCGACAGGCTGAGCCCGATTGCCGTTAACTGGCTGCCGCCCGCGGTCACTGTCCACGACAGGCCTGTACCCGAACCGCCCGAGGTCGTCAGCGTATCCGTATACGCTGTGCCCGCATAGCCCGTTGGCAGTGGCGTTGAGGTGGTGATTGTCAGTCCGGCATTGATGGTGACTGAGAAGCTCGCCGTCGCCGAGTTCGATGCCGAGTCGGTCACCTTCACGCCGAAAGTGGCGCTGCCCACTACGGGCGAAGAGCCGGAGAGCACACCCGCGCTCGATAGGCTTAGGCCGACCGCCGTCAACTGGCTGCCGCCCGATGTCACTGTCCACGACAGCCCCGTGCCCGAGCCGCCCGCAGTTGTCAGCGTATCCGTATAGGCCGTGCCCGAAAAGCCTGCAGGAAGCGGGTTGCCATTGGTGATCGTCAGGCCCGTGCCGATGGTGACTGAGAAGGTCCCGGTCGCCGTGTTCGAGACCGAGTCCGTCACCTTCACGCTGAAGGTGGCGCTGCCCGCGGTTGGTGAAGAGCCGGACAAAACGCCTGCGCTCGACAGGCTGAGCCCGATTGCCGTCAACTCGCTGCTGCCCGCAGTCACCGTCCAAGACAGACCCGTGCCCGAGCCGCCTGAGGTCGTCAACGTCTGCGAATACGCCGATCCAACATAACCCGCCGGCAGTGTCGCCGGGCTGGTGATCGTCAGCGCCGAGTTAATGGTTACTGAGAAGGTCCCGGTGGCCGAGTTCGAGGCCGAGTCTGTCACCTTCACACTGAAGCCTGCGGTGCCCGCCACCGGCGATGAGCCCGACAGCACACCCGCGCTCGATAGGCTTAGGCCGACCGCCGTCAACTGGCTGCCTCCCGAAATCACTGTCCATGTCAACCCTGTTCCCGTCCCGCCCGAGCTTGCGAACGGCTGCGAGTACGCTACGCCCGCATAACCCACCGGCAACGTAGACGCGGTCGTGATCGTTAGTCCGGCATTGATGGTCACCGAGAAAATCGCCGTCGCCGTGTTCGAGGCCGAGTCCGTCACCTTCACGCCGAAGCTTGCGCTGCTCGCCACGGGCGAGGAGCCGGAAAGCACACCCGCGCTCGATAGGCTTAGGCCGACCGCCGTCAACTGGCTGCCGCCCGATGTTACCGTCCAGCTATACCCCGTGCCCGAGCCGCCCGTGGCTGCCAGCGATTGCGAATAGGCTGTTCCGCCGTAGCCTGAAGGCAGCGGGCTGGTGGTCGTGATGCTCAGCCCGGGGTTGATCGTCACTGAGAAGGTTGCCGTCGCGGTGTCCGAGGCGGAGTCGGTCACCTTCACGCCAAAGCTCGCGCTGCCTGCCGCCGGCGTCGTGCCTGACAGTACGCCCGCGCTCGACAGGCTCAACCCGACCGCTGTTAACTGGCTGGTGCCCGATGTCACCGTCCAGGTGTACCCCGCGCCGGAGCCGCCCGAGGCCGCCAGAGTTTGTGAATATGCTGTTCCGCCGTAGCCCACTGGCAGCGTTGTCGCAGTCGTGATGGTCAGCGTGGAATAGCTCACCACGATCTGGTAGCTCTGGGTGTTCGAGTCCCCGTAAGCATCGGCCGCCTTGATGGTGAAGTTGAACGTGCCCACATCCGCCGCCTTGCTGGGCGTTCCGGTGATCGCGCCGGTGGATGTGTTCAGGCTCAGATCCGGGGGCAGGGCCCCGCCCGAGACGCTGTAAGTAAGCGCGCCTGCGCCGCCCGTGGCGGCTGCGCTGCCCGAATAGGTCACATTGTAAGTGCCGGTGGCCGGCACCGAGCCGGTAAAGGTAATCGCCGGGGCCGCGGTGATGGTAATGGTCATTGCCGACGAGGTCATGGTGAGCGGCGTCGGCGTGCCGGAATCGGTGATTTTGAAGGTGATGTTAGTGTAGGTTCCCGCACAGGAGGCCGTGGGCGCCGTGCCTGAGGTCGTGGTGAGGACGCCCGTCGATTCGAGGGTCAGGCACGCGGGCAGCGTAGTGCCGCTGCCAAGGACCCACGTGTAGGGAGCGATGCCGCCACTGGCCTGCAAAGTCACCGAGTACATGGCTCCCACCGAGCCCACCAGGTTTGCATTAGTCGACATCAGTGCTGGCATCGCCGGAACAGTGATCGTCGCGGCCCCGCTCTTTGTCGAGTCGGCGATTGAGGTCGCCGTGATCGTCACCGTCAGCGCGGAACTCGAGGCCGCGGGCGGCGTATACGTTGCCGAAGTGGTCGTCTGGCCCGAGAGCGTTCCCCCGCCGCTCACGCTCCATGTCACGCCTGCCGCGTTCTTGTCGTTGGTTACGGTCGCGGTCAGCGTTACCGTGTTCGTTCCCGCTCCATCTACGGTCGTCGCCGACGCCGTCACCGCCACGCTTATCGTGCCGCCGCCGCCCCCGCCGCCGGAGCCGCCGCTGGAACCGCCGCCGCAGCCAGGGAGCGCGGATAAAAGAACGAACAAGAACAAAGCCGAGACCATAAACAGCCAGGAAAGCTTGCTATGAAACATACATCCCCCTCTTGCTCCATTGCGGGGCAATGACTGTCTGATCTCCGCGTCGGACCTTTCGCGAGCGATCCACTGACGGACATGCGTTTCACGGCAAGTTAGGCCCCGTCTTTTGAATCTGAGAATTGCGGTAATGTGCTCCATCTGCAATGGCCCCATGTTCATGGCCCAGGTTTGTCCGGGACGCGTTCAAGCCCGGACTCGCGGCCACAAGGACCGACGTTTCGTCCCGCACAATTCCACACTTCACCCCTTTGTGCTGTTGGATTCATTCATTGCGCGCAGGACCGGCAAAGCGCAATACGCCTTCCGGCGTATTACTTCGGTAGTCAATCGCGCTTACCTTGTTTTCGAAGTGAGGAAATCGCCGGAAGGCTGACGTCGCGACTACGAACAGACGATGTCATGCATCAGGACCCTGCTCGGGGACGTCCTAACGAGGAGAGACGATCTTGGGGAACATGCCGCCCCGGCCCGAACCGCCGCGGCAAGCCGCGTCTTCACGCCCAGTTTGCTGAAGACATGTTCCAAGTGCTTTTTTACTGTCAGCGGGCTGATGCGCAGGATTACGGCAATTTCAGCGTTGGATTGGCCACGAGCGATCCAGAGGAGGACCTCTGCCTCACGGCGCGTCAGGCCGAGTTTCTTGAAAGTGGAAACGGCGGAGGCTTTATTCATGCACAAGCGCCCCTTGCCAACGATCGTCCCTACTCACAAGGGAATCGACCACGGGCAAGTGAAACGATCACTCACCCTTGCCGCGGCACGATCTCCACGAGGCCGTTTCGGTTTGGCGGAGTCATTCTTGAGTGTGAGCGGTCCAGTTGGCAATACGCTTTTCGACGTATTACTCCGGACGGTACTTCTCCTGCTTCACAATGCGAACTAAGAATCCGATTCAGGCTGGTTGCCTGCCAGCGCCCGGGCGGCTGCGGCAGTGCGGGTCTCGACTCCAAGCTTCACCAGGATGTGCTCGACGTGCTTCTTTGCGGTCCCAATATGCATCCGCAAAATGGTGGAGATTTCGTTGTTCGTCTTCCCTCGTGCAATCCAAGTCAAGACCTCGACTTCGCGGGCAGTCAGTCCCAGCGCTCCGATGGCGCTCGTGTCGGGAAGCGTCCGTTGCTGTTCCATCAGAATCAGGTTTGCTCCGGAATGCGAGACAAGACGAATAACCAGGCGCTTGTCTTCTTTCTGATAAATCAGCGGCAACCGAACCGGCGGCGCATCGTCGTTATGACTCAAGCGAAGGTCCTGGCACCGCACCCACAAAAGGAGTTCCTCCGGGAGGCGGCGATCCGTTTGCCGAGTTGCGCAGAAATATTTGGCCAAGTGCCGCCGCGCCTGAGCGTTGATGAATTGCACTCTGCCCTGCGCGCTGCACAGAATGACCCCCGCGTCCAGGTTTTCGATGCCGTTTCGCAGCGCTTGCGACTGGCGCATGAGCCGGCTGACCAGTTTCGCATTGTGCCAAGCCTGGCTGATGTGGGGACGGGCAAGATCCGCGATCAATCGCTCTCGATCTGTGAAAGTGCGATCCTCCTGCCAAGCGACTCCAATCACCCAAGGCGCAGGACAAGGAATCTGAATGCACAACACGTCTTCAATATCGCAGAGGCGATAGAAGTCATGGTGCAAACCACTGTCGTGAAGCTGCGGTCCGCTCCAAAAATCGGAGATCCGCCGCACCCGGCAATCACCTGTCCGAAGAATGTGTGCCAACACGGGATGCTCGTTCATGTGCTGCTCCCAAAGCCGGCTCATTTGAGGAGTAGCGAGCTCCGCGGTGCTGATCCAGTGATGCGACTCCGATTTCTCCGGAAGCATTTCGTTGTAAGTTACGTGGGCAGCCGGAATAAGCCTCTGTTGCGCAGCCAGAAGCCGAGGGACGAATCCCTCAAAGGACTCGAAGTCACGGATCGCATAGCATTCCTGCGCAAATGAAAGGAGAGACCGAAGATCGGATTGGCTTAAACTCTCCATACAGACACGATCCACATGCAGAGGGAGAGCCCTATGAAACCGGCTACGGCTGAAGACGTATTCTGACCTGAATTTTACGCCGGTATTCTTTTCGTTTGCGATTCAAGACGGCTGCTCCTCGCCAAAATCTCGATCTGCTGTTAAATCAAACAGATGGGTAGCGTATCTGGTTTCGCCGTCTGGATGTAAGACCGCATCATCTGTTCCGACTGTAGATGTTAATGTAGATGGTCTTGCATTCAAGATCCGGCGAGAAACCCAATATTGACGCACCTTCCGGCACTAGGGTACCTGGGCTGACACCAGGGGGTCGGAATCGCTGGTCTGCAAGTGATTGAAAAGAATGGTCGGGGAGAGAGGATTTGAACCTCCGACCCCCTGGTCCCGAACCAGATCCTGCCGTTTGTTGAAGCCTGTTGAAATCGAATGAAATTAACTGTTTTTGAATGAATGTGTTGCGGCCGCATTGCTGAAAGCTGTGGGTCTGTGCTGATCTTGAGTGCTTTGACCGCTACGATTTCGACTACACCTGTGTGGGGTGAACCCCTGCATTGAGACAGTTTTCTGTTGCTACAGCAGGAGCTTGTCTGGTCTTGAACCATTTTGGCAATGGACGCTGACGTTCTTCCCGCCTTCCCTGCAGTCACTACTGACGCCCGGCGGCCTGCATGATACGATTTCGCGGCATGAGCCCGCTCCGATTCGTTCCCCATGACCGGCTGAGAAGTGTCAGTGCTCGCTGCCCATCACACACCCTTTGGCGCCTTCCGTGAAGGGACGCCACTCAACAAACTGGCTCCACGGGAGAAGAACCACTTCAATTCACACGCCCTAACGGCTAAGCGCGGGCCATCTGAACCTGGCTTGATTTTTGGCGAACCATTATGGTTTCACTGCATTCTGTGATCACCGGCCGATCCTCTCCGTGTCGAAACCTGCCGCCAAGGTAACTCACGCTTGTGCCACTCGCAGCTAACAGCAAACAAAAATCTGAACTCGGATGAAATCTTGGCGGATAGCGGCATTTTGGAGACGCACAGGGTCATCGACCAAAGGCGCAATGCACTCTATGGCTGCGTCGCGACGCAGAGGGGCGAAGAGCTATCCGACATAGAGGGTGGAGGATTGGTAGTTCCCCATTTGGTCGGGGCCGATCCCATCGTAAACACAAGCGTTCCGCCGTTCACGATTTGTTTGTGCCGGAACCATGAATTATCGAGCGGCGCTCCATTCAAAGTGGCGGACTGGATGAAGCGGTTGATGTGTTCGCTGTCGAGATTGCGGGCCAAAATGCGCAGAGTCTTTCCTGAAGCCAACGTGATATCCGCCTCGGGAAAACTCGGTGTGCTGATCAGGTAGATGTCCTGTCCGGCATTGGGGTAGAAGCCGAGCGACTGGAAGATGAACCAGCTGGACATAGCGCCAGAGTCGTCGTTGCCCGGTATGCCGGTGCGCTGATCGGTGAAGAATTTCTCGAGCAGTTCGGTGATCACTTCAGCGGTGTGGTCCGGCCGGCCGGCCCAGTTGTAAAGGTCCGGAATGAGAAAGCCGGGTTCGTTTGTCATGTCGAAGTGTTCACGATAATACATGTTATCGAGGCGGCGCACGAACATCTGTTTGCCTCCCGCCAGGGCAATGAGCCGCTGCACGTCCTGCGGAGCGTAGAACGAATAGGTCCAGAGGTCGCCCTCGTAGAAAAAGTCGGGCCAGGTGCCGCGTACAAGGAGGTTCGGCTCGGCCCAACTGCCGTCCGGGTTGCGGGGGCGCAGAAAGCCCTTGAAGCCTTCCACGGTGAGGTCCTTGTCCCAGAGATGTTCCCAATTGTGTGCGCGCTCGGCAAAGAGCCCGGCCTCGGCGGGGCGATGAAGGCCGCAGGCGACTTCTGCGATAGCAAAGTCGTCGTAGGCATATTCCACGGTTCGGGAGCCGGATCGCTCGTTGGCCAGTGTAAGGTAGCCCTTGGCGTTGTACTCGAGAATTCCGCCGCGGCCCTCCTTTTGCGAATTGGCTGGAGGAATTGAGGCATCTTTCAGCATGGCTTCGAACGCGGTAGAGTAATCGATGCCGGTGAGTCCTTTGACGTAGGCATCGGCGATAACAACATCGGCATTGCTGCCTCCCTGTGTGCGGCCGTTGTCATTGCCGCTACGCGCGTCGGGCATGTAGCCGGTGTGACGATAGATATCGATGAGCGAGCGGATCAGGTCGCGCTGCCGCTCAGGAGCAATAAGAGTAAGCAGGGGCCCGGAGCTGCGAAACGTATCCCAGATTGTGTAGTAGTCGTCATAGTAAGGTTCCGCTGATTGCCAGCCCGGGTTTTCTCCGGTGTGATCCGATGGCATGAGCATGGTGTGATACATCGCGGTGTAAAACTGAATGCGCTTCGAGTCGGTTTCGCCATGGAGCTGAATTCTGGATAACGCCTGATTCCAATCCTTGACCGCGGCCCTGCGGACTGCATCGAAGTTCCACGCGGAAGCCTCCTGCCGCACGTTCTGGCGCGCCTGCTCCGCGCTGATGAACGAAATCCCTACCTTGGCCTGCACGGCCTGGCCTGCGCGAGTTGGAAAATTGAAGACGACACCGAGAGGCCGGTCTTCGGCAACCGAAACTTCTTGGGCGGAAGTTAGCGAGCCGCCGCTCCATGTCTGGACGCTTGAAGCCGGCGTATCAAGGATGAGATAAAAATGAATCCTGTACTCGGCGCCCTTGTTCCATCCGCCCGCGTAGCGGCCCACGCCCTCTGCTTCATGGTTGGAGAGCAGATGGACTTGCCCGCCCAGAAAGCGCTGCGATTCCGATCCAGGTCCCTTGTCGAGACAATGTGCGATGTCCACGATGAGATGCGGCTGCTGGGAAGCGTTGAATGTGTAGCGATGGAATCCGACGCGGCGCGTGGCAGTTAACTCAGCGCGGACCTTATATCGCGTTAGCGTTGCAGCGTAATAGCCGGGATGGTTCACCTCATCGACTCGTGGCGATTGAATGTCCGTGAGGTTGAGTGGGCCAGCCACGGGAGCGACCAGGATGTTGCCGTACTTGCCGGAAGCTCCACTGAGGTGAAGATGGCTGAATCCCAGAATGCGGCCGCCGCTCAGGTAGCCAAAGTTGGAGGGTCTGCCATCAAAACTCTCCATATCCGGGCCAACCTTCACCATGCCGAAGGGAACGGCGGCGCCCACGAAAGTGTTGCCGCCCCAGTCAACCCCGAGGAAGGGATAGACATTCCGGACGTAGTCACGAGCGGCGCCGGTCCTGGCAGGGGCGACTTGGCCGCGCAGCGATTGCAGGATCGCTGCGTAGCTCAAGAGGATAAGAAAGAGCGTCGAACCGGATCGGACGCCAAATGACATGACCTGTCGATGTCCTCCGAGGCGTAGCTCGTTCATTCGCGTTTAAAACTCAAGCTTCATGGACACCTGCCCGGTACGGCCCCCGCCAAAATCCGATCCTCGGGCGGTCGTGATCCTCCCGAAATCTACATTCGTGATATCCAGAATTGGATCGTTGAGATTGGTGTGGTTCAGTACATTGGTGAACGTGCCTTCCGCGCTCAGATGAACATTTTCGGTAATTACAAACTGCTTCCTGAGCCCGGCCGACAGATTCACTGTCCCGGGACCGAGGATATTGCCGACCCTCTCATTTCCGAATCGCCCGATGGGATTCGAGGTGATTCCAACACCGCAAGGATTACCGGCGTAGGAGCTGGACGTGTATCCGGCATTGCTGGGACATGCGAATGCTGATGGATTGAGCCATTGGGCCCTAGTCCGGTTGGCTGGAACGATCTGTCCAACCATGTCGGGGCGTTGATTGGTCGGGTACAAGGCTCCGGCGCCCGTTCCTGAAGGATCCGCGTCTCCGCCCGGAATGTACGCCGTCAAATAAGGACCGGTCTGCCAAAGGAAGATACTGCTGAGTTGCCAGCCGCCAACCACCGCATCCGCACCACGATTCATGTTTGTGCCAAACGTACGGCCGCGTCCGAACGGTAGCTCATACATCCCAGTGGTGATCCAGCGCTGACGGCGGGTGCCATAGACGTTGCCGTAGTCGAGTCCGAGATTGTGGATATAAGACGCATAGTTCCCGTTTTCTCCTACGAAGCTACCGGCCTGCGTTCCCTGATTGTCCGCGAGATTCTTGGCCCATGAATACGTCGACTGGAAGGTGAGGCCATGCTGGAAGCGGCGATTGGCTTCAACCTGAAGCGCGTTATAGATGGCCTGCGCACCGTTCAGACGATCGATGATCGCGCCCCAATTGGGAAATGGACGGTTTGTGAGAGGTTGCGACCTGGCCTTGGTTGTGCTGGAATACGGCATGACGTTTTCATCGCCAGCCCATACCAGGTCGTCGGTCCTCATCCCGATGTAGGAGATGCGCGCGCCGACATTCCCCGTGAGCTCACGGTCGACGGAAAGATCCCACTGCATGGAGTAAGGGTTTTTCCAGCCGATCTGATTGGCCGACGTGAAGTTCGCCGAGCCATAGGCTGGCGTGATTGTGCCAGATTTGGGGCTAGTCACCGGCCACATATACGGTGGGTAATAAGGCGCACCCTCTAAATTGTTATAAGTAAGCGTAGCCGCCTGCAGCGTGTCCGTCATGGCGAAGAAGCTGTCGCCGAGCAAAACTGTGTTATAGACTCCAAATCCCGCGCGCACGGCTGTCTTATCGTCGTTAAATGGCCGCCATGCCAGACCCACGCGAGGCAGGAGGCGATCTTTCTGCGCATTGCGAAGACCACTGGGAACACCGGCCTGGCTATTCGAAAGCACGGGCGTGCAGGCCGCGTAGGAGGTCGAGCTCGGCCCATACCCGCAGGCGTCGAATTGGGCCAGATATGCCGCATCCAACATGCTCGCAAAACCGTTGGGGTAAATCACGGCGCCCGTAGTCGCCACACCTGGGTTGAAGTTGCCGATGGTTCCCGTGGTGTCGTGCATGGCCGGATCGTATTCATAGCGCACGCCAAACGAAAGCGTGAGCCGCGGCGCTATCTTCCATTGGTCTTGTCCGAAGAAAGCATAGTACGCCGCGGCGCCGTCATCTCTTGGAACCAGTGAATAATATTGCGTTTCCACCGGCGCGCCCGTCAGGAAGTCGGCGAACTGGTAGGCAACGCCGGATAGCGATGTTCCGAGGAAGGCGCCCTGATAGCCGCTCGTATACAGGCCGTAAAAGGCAAATACTTCCGCAGTATTCAACCCGTTGTTACCCAGTGTGCTGATGGATTGAAGAACGCGAATATCGCCGCCGAACTTTACCGTGTGCTGACCCCTGACCCACGTCAGGTTATCGTTGTATTGGAAAAGGTGGCTCTGCGTAGTTTGATTGATATTGCCGGCAAGAAGCGAGGTCAAGCCGCTGGTAAAGTAAATCTCCGTCCCCGTCGTCGAGTTGACGGGAAGGCTTGATGAAACCGCATCGAAGCCCGCGGCGGTTGTGATCGGCGCCCCATTGAGTGTGTTGCGCAGGCCGTTATCTTCCAAAGTAAACCCGAAGCGGAATTCGTTCAGAAGATTCGGCGTGAAGTTATAAATCAGCGAACTGGCAAGAATTCGATAGTTATCGAACTGCGTGATCGATGCGATATTCAGATCCTGTGGCTCCTCCAGAGTGATGTTCTTGAAGGTATAACGGACAAAGCCCAGCGTCTTCGGGCTGAAATGGTGATCGATGCGCGCGTCAAACTGATTGGTGTCGTAATCGGAAGCACGGTTTGCCGTGTAGTTATAGCCGGCGCCGGCCTGGGCAGCCGCAATGGTGGTGTAGGGCGCGGAAACCGGGTAATTCGGCGTTGGGAAATAGGTCAGAAACGGTTTCGCCGAAGCGTTGATGGGGGTGATCTGGTTGAATGGACTTAGATAGGCGCCACAAAGCGGGTTGCCTGTCGAAAAGTAACAGGATTCGGTAGCGGGATTGAGAAGCGGGTAGCTGGGAGATTCCACACTGAAATCTCCGCTCAGCATCCGCGCCGTGGGCACCATATCCTGAATAGTCGACTGCTTGGGAAAGAGGAAGCCCTCATAAGTGGCGTAGAAGAACGTCCTGTCGTGGCCATTGTAGAGATGTGGAATCGCCGCGGGTCCGCCGGCGCTGACGCCAAAATCGTTGCCGTTTTTCGGGGGCTTGGTGGTCTCGCCGAAGGTCATGGCATCGAGGGCACTATTCTGGAAATGCCAGAATGCCGCTCCGTGGTACTGGTTCGTTCCGCTCTTGCTCACCGCCGTGATCTCGCCCGCCTGGCCGAACTCCGCGTTGTTGTTCACTCCATCCACGCGCATCTCCGCAATGGACTCCGCGGATGGGAATGCGTCGGCAAGCGGAGTGTTGTAGCGCACATTCTGTGTGGAAATGCCATCGACCGAGGCTTCCGTCTGAAAAGGCTGCCCGCCCTGCACCGAGAAATTCATCGACGTGGTTCCATTGGCCGATGGCGAAGTGGTGCCGGACGCCGTGTCGGATTGCACGCCGGGAAGAGCCTGGATGATGGTCAGCGGGCTTGTGCCCCCGCTGCCGTAATAGTTCGCCGGAAGATTGGATACGTTTCGCCCGCTGAGGGAGGAAGAAATGGAGGCGGTTTCTGTTTCAATCGCTCCCGCGTATTCTGCGTTCACGACGATCTCTTGTCGCGCTTTGCCTACGGCCAGGGTTACATCTGCCCTCAATTGTTGACGGGCATCAAGTTGCAGGCCTTTGATCAACTGAGCCTCGAATCCTTCCTTGGTCACTCGCACCGTGTAGGTTCCGGGCAGCAGCTCCGGGGCCAGATAATTGCCGCTGGCGTCGGTCCAGTATGTCGAAGACTCACCTTTATCGACGTTGGTAACCACCACCTCTGCATGGGGAATGACCGCCCCGCTTTTGTCCGTGACCGTGCCAAGGATGGTGGATTGTGTGGATTGCGCCAGCAGCGATGGAGCCGTCAAGCAGAGGACGAGGACCAGAAATCGACAGAAGCCAAAACGGTTAGAAGAAAGCACGATTCACCTCCAAAATGAAACATGCGCCGAGCCCTGTGGCTTGATTTGGTGCCACCACAATATGAGCGTCGCTCGTGTTTTGTCAAGTGAAAACTCCATGATTTCGGAGATCCCGGGATTTTCTTCAGGCCGCCCCCAACGACAGGCAGGATCAAGCTCACGCCTCTCGGGCTAGAGCGCATTGGCACCCAAAACCATGCGCCGGCGGCTCATTGAAGCCGGGAAATGCAAGCAGCGGGCGAGGGGCTAGCGGGGCAAAGCGGGCTCTAGCATTGAACCCGCGCAGTTTGGAGGCGCGATCAACGGGTTGCACCGGGCCGGTTCTCCATTGGGTAAAGCCACAAAGTAACCCGACCACCGGTCTGGCTCAAATTGGGGATAGTCGGTGCTGACGATCTGGGCTCCGCTCTTGAGGGCCATGTCGCGTCGGCGCGTATCGTTACTTCGCGCCTCGACGGTGCCAGAATCCGCCATGGTGCGGACCAGATATCCCTGGCGGACCAGCGCATCGGTCCTGGCCGCGTTGCCGTCATTTTCTTCGACAAACGCGGCGTCGGGAGAGCCGGGAGTCGCGTTGGTGAAGAGAATGCGGCTGCGCAGCCCTGGGTGCTTTTGCATGTAAATGGGACCAGCCCACTCCTGATCCATGAGAAAGATCACCTTGCCGCGCGCCTGAGCAAGCGTGGGCCAGCCGCCCTTCAGCACCGCCTCATTGAGCGTGCGGTGACGTCCGCGCACCTGGTCGGGAACGATCATTTCGCCGGCGGAAAAGACGGAGCGAATCTCCGCATCCAGCGCATCGAAAGCGGCTGGAGTGTAGGGCTCGGGAACGGTCCAGGGAAGCTCTTGATTGGGTGCGTCGCGCTTGGTCTCGACCAGAATGAAGATGGGGAGATGCCCCGGATGCGCCTTGGACCAGGTGCGAACCATCTGCAGGCAAGCGGTGAATGGCTGGCAGTTGCTCGCGTAATCGATGTCCTGCACGTGCATGACCTTGAATCCGGGCTTCATCATGAGGCCGTTTGGATATGAATCGGGGTCGGCGGGCAGTCCGGCCTGCGCCAAGAGCGCCGGACCCAGCGGATGGGCAAATCGGCCGCCCTTGCTGTCGACGAAGATGTCCAGCTCGATCTGCCGGATGCCACGATTCAACTGCGTGGCCAGATCGGAGTGTGCATAGTCGAGGCCCTCGAACTCCTTAGGATCCTTTTGCTTTAGCAGCTTTGCGATCCCCGGCAATAGTCCGGCATGATAGCTGTTATGCGTGCCAATGACCTGGATCTGATTGATCCGGACAGACGCGTTCGGATCGGCGTCCTGCGCGGCCGGTTGCGCACTGGCGCAAGTTGCGATCATTACACTTCCCACCACGGCGGCGGCGATTTCGGCCCCATTCATCCCATGCTCCCTGCTTTCACGCAACGTGTTCTTTGCTCATATTATCCTCAAGTCGACATGGACCGTCGAAGGAGAGCCAAGACCACAGCCGGTATTCCGCCAGTTTCGAGGCCGAACGCAAGGCGGATCGCAAGATTCCAATTGACAGCGCAAGAGTGCGCATCTTTAATGAAACGATCCATCGTCATCTGATGCAGGAGGAGCTTTGATCGTGCATCCGAACCGTATGCGCGGTTGTGTACTTTTCCGGATTGCCGCAGAGGTGAGCTGGTGCTGAACAGGGTTTTGCCGCAGAGGCGCGACAGGATGATTCTGCTCCCCGCGATCGGGTCGCAGCTCATTGTCACCACCGGCCTGTTCCTGATGCCATTGTTGATTGACACGCTTGAGGTTCACGTGGGCCTTTCAGCGAAGATCGCAGGATTCCTACTGAGCATCGAACTGGCCGCGTCCGCCCTCACGAACTTATGCCTGTCCGCGTGGGCCCGCAACCATTCTGCGCGGCACTGGGCATTGGCCGGCGGCCTGCTTACGATTGTCGCTACAGCGTTCACTCTCATCTCTCCCGCGCTTCCGGCGCTCTTTGCCTCGCGGCTCCTGGCCGGTATCGGCGAGGGGATTGTAGGTGCGGACGCGATGAGTGTCCTCTCGCGCGCGATTGAGCGGGAGCGGCTGATTGCGATCCTGACTATTGTTTCTATTGTTGACGCCGCGTTCTGGCTGGTCGTAGTGCCTTATATGGTCGACCAGTTGGGATACAGGGCGCCCTATATCTGCCTTCTGCTTATCTGCCTGGTTGGAACTTACCTGCTGAGACGCCTGCCGTCGGCATCCACCCGAGCGGCAGTCGCACGGCCGGCATCGCGCATGCCCTTTGCCTTGCCAGCCGTGCTTGCCGTTGCGGCCGTCTTCCTGACGCAACTGGGGCAGGGTGCCTTCTGGAGCATGGAAGAGACCTATGGCCGTTTCGCCGGCTTCAATCACCATGCGATCGGCATGATCCTTTCGGCTGCCACGCTGCTCCTGCTGCTTGGCGCGGTTGCGGCCGCGTGGGCCGGCAACCGATTCGGGCGCTTCACCTCGCTATTCGTCCTCGTCGCGCTCAATGCGCTCTCCATTCTTTTCGTCAGCACGATTCCGGTCCACTGGGTCTATGTCGCGGCGAATGTTTTGCAGTCGATCACCAATCTCTCGTCGGTGATTTATCAACTCGCTCTCGCGGCGAGCCTCGATCGCATGGGACGGGCAGTTGCGGTGAGCACTGCCCTGGTAACGCTTGGCAATGGAATTGGACCCGGGCTGTCGGCGATTCTAAGTGCCGCTTATGGCGCGCCCTCTGTGGGAGTGTTTGTACTCGCATTCAATGCTGTGGCCTTGGGGCTTTATTGTATGGCCAGGTTGCGCGGGATGGCAGGGGCGCAAGTGACTGTTCCTTTCGCATGATGGTTCCTCTTTGTGGTCTTGGCCGCCGCGGAGTGCAATGCGCATAGACATCAATAACTGGCTATCGTTTCCCGGGGAAATGAGGAATGATGAGCGCGGGAAACCCTATGAATGAGGACACGAGCGGGATGACTGGGGGGATGATCCCGCAGCTCCGCCTTGAGCAATTGCGGAAAGCCGTCGACGATGGCGTCGCCCGTCCACTTTCGTGGCGTCTGGCTCAGCTTGACGGGCTGCTGCGCTTTGTCGCGGACCATGAGACGGCGATGCTGCAAGCGCTGAAAGCAGACCTAGGCCGATGTCCTGCCGAGGCCCGGATCGCGGACATCACGATGGTCCGGTCGGAGATTCAGCTGATGAGGCGAAATCTGCGGCAATGGCTGCGGCCCCAGCCCGCGCGCACCCCGCTTGCGGCGCAGCCCGGGAAAAGCTGGATCCAGCAGGAGCCGTTTGGTCTGGCGCTGATTCTTGGCACATGGAACTATCCCTTCCAACAGATTCTCATTCCGCTTGCCGGCGCGCTGGCGGCCGGCAATGCCGCGGTAGTGAAGCTGTCGGAGGTTGCGGCACATTCCGCAACGCTGATGGCCGCGCACCTGGAGCAATACGTGGATCCGCAAGCGGTCATCGTGGTGCAAGGTGGGCCGGAAACAGCATCACGACTGTTCGAATCCCGGTTTGACAAGATCTTTTTCACAGGTCAGAGCCGGGTGGGCCGGATGGTGTTAACGGCGGCGGCGGCCAACTTGACACCTGTGACGCTCGAACTTGGCGGAAAGAATCCGGTCATCGTCGCAGAGGATTCCCCGCTTGAGGTCACCGCGCGCCGGATTGCCTGGGGCCGCTTCATGAACGCCGGTCAGCTTTGCGTGGCCTCGGATTATGTTCTGGCACCGGAGTCTCTGCGTCTGGCATTGATCGAGGCTCTGCAACGAGCGATTACGCGCTTTTATGGGCCCGATCCGCGGCACAGCGACTCGTTCGGGCGCATCGTAAACCAGCGTCATTTTGCCAGGCTGCTCGCCTTCATGCGCGAAGGCAGGATAGCAATTGGAGGCCAGTCGGATGAGCAGGACCTGTATATTGCGCCTACCGTCCTCACCGACTTGCCCAGCGATGCCGCCGTTCTCGAAGAGGAGATCTTCGGTCCGATCCTGCCGGTGGTTGGGTACGGTGAGATCGAAGAAGCCCTGGCCGCGGTCAGGAAGCGGCCCAAACCGCTGGCGCTCTACCTGTTCACCAGGAATCGCCGGCTCCAGGAGAGGGTGATTCGCGAGATCAGTTCGGGAAGCGTCGTGATGAACGACGTACTGGTCAACCAGGTTGTGCCCGGCCTTCCGTTTGGAGGCATTGGCGACAGCGGGATGGGCGCCTTTCATGGCCACTACACGTTTGACGCGTTTTCCCACGCCAAGGCGGTAGTATGCAGGTCGATGCGCGCCGATTTCGACGTACGCTACCCACCTTTCACCGATATGAAGGACCGGCTTTTGAAGTGGCTGCTTTCCCGTTAGATCTTGCACTTCGTGCGGCACCGGAGCGACGCATCTTCTTCCCACCGGATCGCAACGAGGCGGGAGTCTTCAGAGTCACAGGATCGATCAACAAAGAGATGGCCGCCTTCAAAGAAAGCAAGACCCGGGCGCGGTGGGGCTCGGGAAGGGAGAGAGCGAGACGGGTTGTGGAGCTGGCCATCTCAATTGCGATCAGGGCGCGGTCGTAGACTGCGCTCAGGTCGGCCTTAGGATGTATCTTCTGCAACGCATCGGCGATGACGCGGGCATTCTCGAGTGTGTCCTCCACGTTGAGGGCGCGCAGTTCGATCGATGCGGCTACGCAACTCCAAATCTCGATGAAAGCAGGGTTGGAAGCCTGTAGTTCGGCCATGCGGTCGATAATGATGCCAATCAGGTGGTGCGCCTCATTCCTGCCTTGCTGAATGGAACGGGGGATTCCGGCCGCCAGAGTCTCCGAAATTGCCGAAGTGTAGCGCGTCCACATTTCGCGCACAATGGCCAGTTTCATGGGGAAATACTGGTACACCGAAGCGATCGGCATCTTTGCCTCGCGGGCAATCTCGCGCATCGAAACGCTTTCGTACCCACGCGCCGCGAAAAGACGCAGAGCCGCTTCCAACACACGCTCAAACCGCACCTGGCTGCGTACCTGGCGCGGTATCCGTTTTATCTGCGTCCGGCTTTCGACATCGAACATCGTTCCCTCACACGATTAAGTCCCGCATGTTATCTCCGTTCCCCGGCGGACGAAACCTGCATCCTTGGCAACAGCGTGAATCCGCACCGCATGGCCACGAAAGCGGAGGAAATTCGCCGCGGAGCCTGAACAGCATCGAGCTTCGCGATTCTGTGCACAATCGGTGCAATGCTCATCAAATAGACCATACACCAGGCGTCGGCGGCGAGAAAAGCAACGTCTTTTGGAGCGTATCGAATGCGAGAATACATCATAGGGCGAGCTTACAGGAGAGCCTGTTATGAATTATGGGACGGGCAGCGCCTGGAACCGATGGACAGATCCCGAGGGATCAGGTCTCCATTGACAAAGCTGACGGATGCTCATATTATTCTCGAAAGTTCCTGATGCGATTACGTTGTACGAAAGAGGCAGAGGAGGCAATGGAGACCGCGCGCTACAACCGGCTTGTGCTCGCCGTCGACCTGGGAACATCAGGCTGCAAATGCGCCTTGGTGGGACTGGACGGCGTCGTCCAGCGGTGGGCCTTTCGACCTGTTTCTCTTCACATCGTGGATCAAGTCGGCGCGGAACAGTCACCTGACGATTGGTGGAACGCATTTATCGGGGCTGCTCGAGAGCTTATAGAGAAACTGCCTGAGGTGGGTGGAGAAATTGCTGCCATTTGTTGCTCCTGCCAGGGAGAGTGCACCATTCCCGTCGATCTGACGGGTAAACCGCTGCATCGGGCGCTGTCGTGGATGGATATGCGTGCGGCGGATACGATTCGCCGCCGGGCTGGGAACCGGATGTTCGCCGTGGCCGGTTACGGCCCTCTCAAATTATGGCGCTGGATCCATCGCGCAGGCGGCGCGCCTGCGCTCTCGGGAAAAGACTCCGCTGGACACATGGCTTTTATCCAGGAAGCGTGGCCAGAGATCTACGAACGCACGTATAAATTCCTTAACGCCCTCGACTATATGAACCTGCGGCTCACCGGCCGGTTCGTGGCGACTGTAGACTCCATCCTGACATCCTGGGTCACTGACAATCGCGATCCTAGCAATATCCACTACGACCGGAAGTTGGTGGCCCAATCCGGTATCGACCTGGAAAAGCTGCCGGAGATTGTGCGCTGCACCGATGTGCTCGGCCCGTTATGTCCTTCGGCTGCGGAAGAGCTGGGGCTACCGATAGACACGCTGGTGGTAGCCGGCGCCGTCGACAATTCTGCGGCGGCCATCGGATCGGGCGCAGTTCGGGATGGCGAGACTCATCTCTATATAGGCACATCGTCTTGGATCGGAGCGCATGTTGCTTTCAAGAAGACCGATGTGTTTGCGCAGATTGCCTCTGTGCCTTGCGCCATCAACGGTCGCTACCTTGCATCCGCTGTCCAGTCCTCGGCTGGTTCCAATCTTTCCTTCCTGTGCGACAACATTCTTTTCCATCAGGACGAGTTCGGCATGGAGCGGCCTTCAGATGTCTATTCCATTTTGGAGAGAATTGCAGCGTCCGCCCGGCCCGGAGCTCGAGGTTTGCTTTATACGCCCTGGATTTTCGGGGAGCGCAGTCCGGTTGATAACTCGAGTTTGCGCGCCGGGCTGCTGAATATGTCGTTGCAGCATTCCCGCGCGGATGTGATACGCGCGTGCCTTGAAGGGGTTGCACTGAACACCCGCTGGATGGTCACACCTTTCAATCGCTTCCTCGGCAGGCAGCTCGATCGCATCACGATGGTCGGCGGAAGTGCGACCTCCAGCGTTTGGTGCCAGATCTTCGCGGACATACTCGGCATTCCTGTCCGGCAAGTGAATTCTCCGATCCAGGCAAACGCGGTGGGCGCGGGTCTGATTGGCCACGTTGGGATTTGTGCTCTTGCTTTCGACGATGTCCCGGACCTGATACGGATCCATCACACCTATCTGCCGGATTCCGTCAGGAAGGCTATTTACGACGAACTCTTTGAAACGTTCAAGCTTGCCTACCGGCGCCTGGCTCCTTTGTACCGGCGGTTGAGTCACCCCAAGAAGGCACGATCATGAATGTCGAGCAAGCCCGTCGTGCAGTTGTTGCGACCTGCGTGGAACTGGCCGATAAGGGATATCTCGCGGGAACGGGGGGGAATGTTGCCTGCCGCGCCGGCGATGCGTATTTTGCGGTTACTCCCACTGCAACCGACTACTACGCAATGCGACCGGAAGATGTCTGCGTGCTCCGGCTGGACGACCTCGCGCGCGCCGCCGGGGATCGCCGGCCCTCCATCGAGCATAGGTTGCATGCTCATGTCCTCCGTGTGAGGCGGGATTGCGAGGCAAGCATTCACACCCACCAGCCGGTTGCCAGCGCTTATACCCTGCTGGGGCAAGCATTGGAAATTCATGACCCGCTTCACCAGGCTGTTCTGGGGCGGAGGGCGGCCGTCGTGGGCTATGCCCCTTCCGGCACCGTCTGGCTTGCGTCGAAGCTGCGGAAGGCGCTACGGCCCGAGATCAATGCCTACCTGCTGCGCAACCACGGTGTGGTCTGTTGCGGCCCCACGCTGGGTGAGACTGTGGCCAGGTTGGAAACTCTGGAGTCGGCCTGCGCCAATTTCTTTCGCAATGTAATCGCAAGACGCGCAGCTTCGGGTGGTGAACCATCGTTGCGGGAAGTACTGACGCTGTTCGCCGGTTCCGGAAACAGGGAGTCTCAACAATGAGCACCTCAATTAACACCTTGCCCTTGCTCGACAACAACGTGCCGGCGCCTGCATATGGCATCTCGGAATGGCCCGATACGGACGACATTTACGCACGCCTTGCGGCGCTGGTGAAGCAGCCGATACGCGCTATCCGCCGCGAGAACATGGAGACGATCCTTAATTACTTCCAACAGAAGTGCGATGGTTCACGGCGACTCGCCGAACAGGCGGAGCGGATCATCCCCGGCGGCATACAGCATAACCTTGCTTTCAACTATCCCTTACCGCTGGCAATTGCCAGTGCCAAAGGCGCGTGGCTCACCGATGTCGATGGCAACCGCTACATCGATTTCCTCAAGGCCGGTGGGCCCACGCTGCTTGGCTCCAATGACGAAACCGTCCGCAACCAAATTCATGCGCTGCTGGACTCTTGTGGCCCGCTCACCGGCCTGTTGCATGAGTATGAAGTGAAGTTGGCCGAGTTAGTCTGCAACGTTATGCCTGCCGTGGAGATGTTTCGGATGCTGGGCTCGGGGACGGAAGCTGTCATGGCGGCGCTTCGCCTGGCCCGCGCCTATACAGGCCGAAAATGGGTGATCAAGATCGGCGGGGCATATCACGGCTGGAGCGACCAGATGGTCTATGGCATGCGCATTCCCGGCACTGGCCGCAGAGAGGCCGTCGGCATACCCAGGTCATCCACAGCCTATACGCAGGAACAATTCCCGAACGATCTCGACGCTTTGCGCAGAACACTTTGGCTCAATCGATTAAGAGGTGGAACCGCTGCCATTATCGTCGAGCCGTTGGGGCCGGAGAGCGGCACCTGGCCCGTCCAGCGAGACTTCAACTGGGAGCTGCGGAAACTCTGCAGCGAATTCGGTGCGCTGCTGATCTTCGACGAAGTGGTTACGGGATTTCGCCTTGGCATGGGTGGCGCACAGGGCTATTTCGGAGTTAGGCCGGACATCACAGTGCTCGGGAAATGCCTGACCGGCGGTTACCCGATGGCTGGCGGCGTCGGCGGGCGGCGCGATGTGATGATGTTATTGGCCGGCGGCATCGGGAACAATTCGAAACGGGCCTTTGTGGGTGGAACTCTCTCGGCCAATCCACTTTCCTGTGCCGCGGGCTATTTTGCAATTCAGGAGATGCGGCGCACCGATGCTGCGGTCAAGGCCGGGCATGCAGGGGATCGGTTGCGAAAGGGGCTCGACGAAATCATCCGCCGTCTGGGTTTGCCATACGTCACCTACAACCTGGGCCCTATCGTCCACCTGCAAACTTCGGGCGTCATGCTCATGAGCATGCGCAATCCAATTAAGGTGATGCGAGAATCCGGAGACCGGAAGCACATGATGGAAGAAATGGGGGCTGCTTTCTGCGCGCATGGAGTTATCACTCTCGCCGGCAGCCGCATCTATACGGGGCTTGCCGATACCGATGCGGTGATCGACGATGCGCTGAACCGCTTCGAGGACGTCCTGAAACTGGTCTGATTCGGAGGCTATTGTGCAGCGAGCACAGATCGAAATGCAATTCCTCGAAGCATGCCGGCGGCTTGCCGGCAAGGGGTTCCTTAACACTCCGGGAGACAGTTTCTCCATGCAGATTCCCGGGAGCATGGAGATGATTTTGGTCTCCGGGCTTGAGGATTGGCGACAAGTTGGACTCGTCGATCTTCATTCGGCTTCTTTTTCCTCAACAAACGGCTTGGGCCGGCTTCATGCATTGATTTACCGGGTGCGTACCGATGCCGGCGCTGTGGCGATTTCCAGTCCCAGGGGTGCGCGCCAGTTGGCCAGGCTTGGCGGCCTGTTGCCGGCAATCTTCGACGAACAGGTGAGGCATATTGGTTCATCCGTCGGACCACTGCCGGACCAGGAAAATGCCGATGGAGAGATGGTCAGGAAAACATTCAGACAGGGGGCCAATGCTGCACTGCTTGGCGAGCGGTTGCTCTGCCTGGGAATGACCTGCGAACGCGCTGTTTTCAACACCGAGCTTTATGAGAAATGCGCGCAGGCATATGTCATAGCCAAAGCATCCGGTCACCGGATCGGGTTCATTCCGACGTGGGTTCGGCTGATCGCAAACCGTCGCTTATTGAAAGACGAACAGCACGCCGCAAGAAGCTATCGCAACGGCTTTATACCGGAAGGCATCAACGCATAACGAAATCAGTAGCGGACTATCGACGATCCAACACGCATGGCTTGGTCGCGGGAACACTGATGCAGGCGTACGAAACCCGAGCCGGATGCAATTTTGGCGATCCGCTGGATCCTTCTTTTTTCGACTGTAGATGTTTTTGTAGACGGCTTTGCATCCAGGACTCGGCGAGAATCCTAATATTGACGCACCTTCTGGCACTGCAGCACCTGGGTCCACACCAGAGGGTCTACCTCATCAGCTTGTAAATGATTGAGAAGAATGGTCGGGGAGAGAGGATTTGAACCTCCGACCCCCTGGTCCCGAACCAAGTTCCCTGGCTTCGCCTGCCAGTCGCAACTCCGCCAGCGCGAAATTCTTACCGATATCGCCACGTGAATCTGGTTCTGAAAATGCCGTGAACGGGCGTTTCGCTGACGTCCTAGTTCGTCATTCGAGCGAACGGATGTTGCGCCCAAGGTCCCGATCCGAGAGCATGCAGTTGGGGCCGTTCTTTGCAGTGCGTAGCCCGCGATGAATCGATTTGCCGGTGTATTTACGTGCCCGGGTTTCCAGATCGCCTAACATTTCCTGTCCTTGACAGACCATTTGGTCAGTCTTGCGGGCCATTTTGCCTTCCAAAAATAGAGCAGCGGCACACGTGTGGCACACTTGGCCGCTGCTTAGGATTGGTTTTGGCGTCGATCAGGGAATGGCAGACTGACGGGGGTTCATCACCTGCTGTTTCCCAAATTGCCCGCGGATTAGCCCGCAGTTGGGCACACGACCTGGACACTGGGGCGGAGGAGATAGGGTTTTATTTGGGTTCAAGAGAGGTGTTCTTGGTCGGCGACTCATTGGCTGCAACCGACATTCAAGTGGAGCGTGGGTCGGGGGCGAAAAGCCGACTTGAACTAAGTCGCTGGCGCGGCGGACGCTGCGCGTGTGATACTTCAACAATAATGTGCTGCCAGAGCATCCCGAGTCGGAAACCGGTCTCTTCTAATAACTCCATAGCACCCAGTCGGTTACAGGTGAGGGTCGATTCAATTCCCATAGCCTGACCGCGCCCCCCGCAAACGCCAGCGGCTTCCTTCAAGTCGCTGTATCCGAAGCGCCCCTCTCTGAGAACATGCCTCCGCGCACTGCTGCGTCGCAGGGCGCTCCAGATACAGCACTGAGACTTTCAGGGAGTAATCCGGGTGGAACCTGTAACGAACAAATATTCACCGTGCGTTCGTCGCGAGTGCTCGACTGGACGATGTGAAAAGGAACCGCTGAATTGACGGGAAGAGAATTCGCAGGTTTCTTGACGGGATTTGGATTGCGGAGAACGCTCTCCGGTGACTTTTCCGAGGGGCAATGCGCGCATTTGGCCGAAATACTCTAGGGAGCTCGAAATTGCTTGATAAGTTATTGATTATAAAGACTCTACGGCGGAGAGAGGGGGATTCGAACCCCCGATAGAGCTTTTAAACCCTATAACGGTTTAGCAAACCGCCGCCTTCAGCCTCTCGGCCATCTCTCCAGCGTTCCATCTGGATTATACCGGAACTGAGTTTGCGGCGAGCTGCGTACTTTGCACTTCCCGCACCCGTCGCCTCCGTTTAGAGTCACAGGTATGCGTTTCCAACTCATGCCCAGGCACAATAAGCTCCTGTTCCTGCCTCTCATCGCCGCAACCTTCTTTATGGTGTCGGGAGGTCCCTACGGCCTCGAAGACATCCTCGGCGGCGCAGGTTTCGCCTGGTCGATTCTCGCCCTGCTGGTTCTTCCCTTTATTTGGAGCCTGCCTACTGCGCTCATGATCGGCGAGCTCGCCGCCGCAATTCCTGCGGAGGGCGGCTTCTACATCTGGGTGCGGCGCGGTCTGGGCCCGTTTTGGGGCTACCAGGAGAGCTGGCTCTCGCTCACCGCCAGCATCTTCGACATGGCGCTGTATCCGTCCATTTTCGTTCTCTACCTGGGCAAGCTCAGTTCTCTGCTCACCACCGCCCACCCCTCGACACTTGTTCTTCACGTCGCCAGGGTCTGCCCCGACCCCGCGATCACCAATGACTGGCGCACCTATGTGTGGTCGTTGGCCGTCGTGGTTCTCTGCACGGCGTGGAATCTCCGCGGTGCGCCCCGTGTCGGCGACGATTCTGTCTGGATGTCCATCCTGCTTCTCGCGCCCTTCGCCGTTTTCATCGTGCTCGGATTCTGGCGCGGCTTCACTCTCCACCCGGCCGTGCATTGGGGCCCTCCCGCATTTTCACCTGACTCAGGAGGGAGCGCCACCACCGTAGCGTTCACAGTTGCCCTCTGGAACTACATGGGCTGGGACAACGCCTCCACGGTTGCACGCGAAGTCGACAACCCGCAGCGCAACTACCCCCGCGCCATGATCGGCGCGGCCACTTTCACCGCCGCGGTTTATATCCTTCCCATCCTGGCTATGGCTATTGCCGGGCTCTCGCCCGATGGTTTCACCACCGGTTCATGGACTACGGCGGGCGGTGAAATCGGCGGCACGCTCCTCATCGCCGCCATTGGCGGCGGCGGCATTATCTGCGGTATCGGCATGTTCAACGCGCTGATGATGAGCTACGCGCGCCTGCCTATCGCCATGGCTGCTGACGGCATGCTGCCGCGCGTTTTCGAGCGCCGCAACAGTCGCGGCGTTCCCTGGGTCAGCCTTCTTGTATGCGGGCTTGGGTGGGCGCTCGCCCTCAAGCTCCCCTTTGAGAAACTCATCTCCATCGACCTCACCCTGTACGGCTCCAGCCTGATCCTCGAGTTCCTCGCCCTCATCGCTCTTCGGCTGCGTGAGCCGCAACTTCCGCGGCCCTTCCGCGCCGGCAACTTCGCCTTCGCCTGCGCGCTCGCCGTCGGTCCAACAGCCCTTATCGCATGCGCGCTCTTTCTTTCGCGCAGCGAAAAGCTCGGCGATCCAGGCACTGCCCTCGCCAACGTTTCTTCACCGCTCTTTGCTCTTGTGATTGCGCTTCTCGGACCGCTGCTCTACTGGTTCACCGCGGTGCCCATGGCGCGCCGCCGCGCCGCGCCCCAACCCGCAGCAAAGTAGCGCACCGGGGTGAGGGATCAGGGGTCAGGTTTCAGGTTGACGGAGAAGCGTCCCTTAGGGGCTGAAGCCCCAATGATTATCGGCCTCTACGGCACGACTAAAGTCATGCCCTTTCAATATCTTATTTATGCAACCGGCTCTATGTCCCAGTCTTTCTGTTCCCTATTCCCTGACTTCTTGTTCCCTGAGTCCATTGGTCCCTCGGTCCCTGTTCTCCTGATACTGCTTCATCGCGTACGCCACGCGATCGCGCGCGTGCGACGCATCGCGCCAGCCCTTCATCTCCACGCGCTTTCCCTCCAGGTCTTTGTAAATCGAGAAGAAATGTGTGATCTCCTTTAACAGGTGCGGATAGATATCGGTGTAATTCCAGATATTCGCAAAGCGCGGATTGTTCTTGCCCACCGCCAGCACCTTTTCGTCCAGCACGCCCTGGTCCAGCATCTCCAGCAATCCGATCGGCCTCACCTCCTGCACGCATCCCGGAAAACTCGCGTCCGGCACCAGCACCAGCACGTCCAGCGGATCGCCGTCATCGCTCAAGGTTGACGGAATGAACCCGTAATCGCCCGGATAATGCACGGGCGAATGCAGATTGCGGTCCAGCTTGAACACGTGCAGTTGCTTGTCGTACTCAATCTTCTGCGTTCCGCCCTTCGGGATCTCAATCACCACCCGAAAGACCTCCGGCGCGCGTTCGCCCACCGGCAGTTCCAGATAATTCGCCATTGCCTCAGATCTCTCCTCGGGGAATTTCTCTGCGCCAATTCCGTTGCGCTCTCGTCCCCAGTTCCTCGGTCCCTTAGTCCCTGTCTTTATAATCTTTGATCATGAAGGCGCATGTCTATGTCACGCTGAAGACATCGGTCCTCGACCCGCAGGGCCAGACCATCCACAACGCTCTCCGCAAGATCGGATTCGCCGATGTGACCGATGTGCGCCAGGGAAAGTACTTTGCGCTCTCGCTCACCGACGGCCTCAACGCCGGCGCTGCACGCGCTGAGGTCGAGCGTATTGCCCGCGAAGTGCTCACCAACCCCGTGATCGAGGAGTACACCTACCGCATCGAGGATTAGCCCGGCTCTTACTCACGAGCATCTCAGCGCGTCCCTGGCACCTCGTTCAGCGGCACGCGAACCACGACTTCATCGTTCACGCGCACCATCAGCCGCGAGAAAGATTCGCCGCTCGCATTCTTCAGCGATTGGTATTTTCCGCTCAGCGCAACCACATCGCCGCGCAACGGCGTCCGCGGATCGGCGGGCACAGCAAAGATCACCTTTACGTCCGGCTTTCCGTCGCCGTCGAGATCGATCTCCTCGCTCACCTGCACGGGCAGCGCGGCCGCCGGCTTGAACACAATCTGCTGAAAGGTCTCAATCCGTTGCAGCGCGCGGGGACGCACCGGCTGGTAAATCACGATCTCATATCCCTTGCGTTCGATAGTCCGCGCCACACTGCCGCCCGTGTAAGCCGTATCCACATGCAGCCCTGCGTGGGCTACCAGGTTGGTAAAAGTTCCGATCAGGACAAACGGAACGCAAGCCGCGATCAGCAGCGTCAGCGCCGCGCCTGCATAAGCCAAACCGGCAACGATGCCTTTGCGCATGGCGTCTCCTTTCACATTCCCGGCAGCCAGTGCAGCATGGCGGCCATGGAGCCAGCCAGAATGCTGCCACCAAACATGGTGGCCATGGCCCACGCGCCGTAAAGGAACAGCAGCCGCGCGCGCTCCGGCTTCACCGCCACTTCTGTGCCTTTCAAGTGCCATACTGCCGCGTTCTTCTTGCAGCTGTCCACGCACGCCCCGCACTTCATGCAATTCAGCAACGTCTTTCCCTCGCGAATCGACTCGGCCGAGAGCGCTACGGTGGGGCACGCGGTCTGGCACAGCGTGCAATCGACGCACTTGTTGCGATCGAATCGAATCTCAAACAGGTTGACCTTGTTGAACAGCGATTGAAATGCGCCAAACGGGCAGAAGAACGCGCACTGTGTCCGCTTTTTGGTCAGGAACGGCAGTACAATCACCAGGCCTACGAACAAACTGATGAATATCACCATCTGGATGGCGGTTTGCGCTGAGTGAACCGCCGGATATTCTGTGACCGCCTTGAACGGACACAGCCACATGCAATACACCGGCTCGAAAATCGCCGCCGAAGCCGCCACAACAAAGATCAAAATCGCCCACGGCGCCAGTCGCAGCGTCGGCCCCAGTCGGCGCACCAGTCGCCACGCCTTCGGCCTCTTCGGCGCCGCAGCAAAGCCTTCTTCGATCCCTCCAAAGAAACACGCATAGCTGCACCAGGCTTTGCCCAGGACCAGCGTCATCGCAAACCACACTCCGATCATTACCGCGATCGAGTGCGGATTGCTCGCTGTGGGCAGAATCGATCCCGGAAAAACCACCGTGCGCGTGAATGCGGCCGGCAACAGAATCGTCGGCGTCACCATGAAGCAGTAGGGTGTTTGACCCGCCACCATGCGCTCAATGGGAATGCTCATCGTTCCGCGCTCGGCAATCAGCGCAGCGATAAAACCCACCGGAAACAGGAATCCAACTGCGACAAAGAAAATCCTCCGCCAGCGGTACGTCTCGCCGCTTCGCATCATCAGATAAAACAGCCCGGTCATGAACACAATCACCAGGGCTGCGGCGATGCGCAAATTGCGCCCGCCATGCTGAAACGTGGGTGTGAACATCAGCAGCGACCACAACGCCATGGGCAGCGTGAGCAGCAGCGATCGCCCTACGCTGCGAAATGCAGGCGGTGCCGCCACGGTGAACGAGCGGCTAGCCATAATGTGCCCTCGCAATCAGAATCGAAGCCCCGGAAAATCCGTACCAGCACGCCAGCAGCACCGCAAGCATCCGCGCCACGGTCAAAACCGCCGGGGTACGGCGCACGAAGCCAAGAGAAAGGAAAGGAACAAACCACACCGCGGTCCCTGCAAAGAAGAGAACGAAGAATGCCAGCGCCGCGGGCAGGCTTTCGAGCTGCGCGGCCCGCACTCCCGCCACCAGAAACGGCGGGCAAAGATTGACTCCGGTCAGAAACCCCAGCGTCACTGCTCCCGATCTCCGCGTTGGCGACGCCTGACCGATTTTGACCAGCTTCGACGGGCTTTTGCGGTCGGCGCATCGCGGCCGCGGCCAGCCCGCTGCATACACCACGAGCGCCACAGCCAGCAGCAGCTCAACGCCGCCAAAGATCCACGACCGCCCCGCCCACGACTGTGGAATCGCGGCCCCCAGGCTCCACGCTGCCGCAGCAAATACCAGGTAACCCGCCAGCCGCGCAGCAAGAAATAGCGACAACTGCGCGCCATGCGCTCGGACACCCGGCGGCTGAACCAGCATCCACGGCAATACCACGGGTCCGCACGACGCCAGACACACCGGTCCCGTAGCCAGTCCAAGCATGAGTGCCTCTCCGATGCTCGCCGTGAATGTTTCTGTCACATCGCGCGCAGTGTACGTCCGCGCCGGCCTGCTCCCGCGTGACTGCTGTCACCAGCCGCTGTGCGACCAAGGCAAAGATGAAAATGGCGTGAACGCGCCCTTCTCAGTTCACAGTTCGCAGTTCTCTGTTCCCTGCTCCCTGTTCTCAGGCCTTTACGTCCCTATTCCCCAGAGCCGGTTGCATAAACCCCTGAATCCGCAGCAAGAACTTCCCTTAGGGGCTAAAGCCCCGCATTCATTTGCCGGCGTTTACGGCACGAGTAAACTCGTGCCCTGATACAAGGCAAGGTCTCGAACTGCCGCAGATTCATGGCCCAACGAAACGCCCGGAAATTTCTGTGCTAAATTTGTGCTCTACTCTTCGCCAGGAACGCGGATACGGGTTGACTGCCCGAAACATCTGTATTACCGGTTAGCCGGAACCTAAGCGCAGAATACTGGCAACTGACGCTGGGTTCACCTCGCTGGTAGCCTTATTCTCGAATGACTGACGGTCCTGTAGTTCCGCTCTCTAAGGAAATCGAAGGATTGATCCGTGCGCAGTACGCGTCGGACACCCAAGCGACGGTCTGCGCTGCGTTATTGCAGTATGGCATGGCCCGGCGGGAGCAGGGAGTTGATCGGGTGCGATTCGACGTCTTGCATCTGGCCGACGGAGATTGCGCGCGAGTACGCAAGTTGATCGATCTGGCGAAGAGTGACTTCCGCGATGTGATGAGTCAGGAGTATTTCTGGAGGGCCGGACATAAATACCCGCACGCCTGGGCGCGGCGACATGAAGTAAACCGCGACCGACCGGAAGCTCCGGAACTTGATCCATCGGTCATCGCTTTGGCAAGTGTGGCTCTGACAATGCGGAAGCAGCGCGGGATTCAAGGCCTCGTGGGAGAGGTTTTGTCCAAAATCACGCACAAGCGTGGCCTGCTGCTCAAACCACAATTACGAGCTCTGTTCCTGGGATTTGCCAATCGTGCCGAACTTGAAGAATTTTCGCGAAGGATACTGACGCTCGGTGAGGACAGGAAGAGCCTTGACCTTTCGTCCGCACTGGAATACCGCTGGAACCCCAAAGCGCCACCTACAATTCTGCGAAGCATTCGTGGCAGAAAAGAGGAGACGCTGATCTACAAATTCGGCGTCGTATCGTGGAGCGGCGACTGCGAGTACTGGCGTGCGTGTTCTCGAAGAGCGATGGAACTCGCCCAAAGCGAGGTTGCCGCTCATCTTCGGATGATGCAAGATAAGGCGGGCCGCCAGGTGGCGATCGGGTATCGGCTGCCGGAATGGTGGCCGCAGACCGCAACCTTTGTGGAAGTGACAGGAGTATCGGCACCAGGTATGTGGCCGTTAGCCAAATAAGGTAGTTTCGGTGGGCGCGGTTGAATGGTCGGCAATCAGGAAGTTTCGGCCCATGCATGCGGTCGTTCCGTGCCAAAAATTTTGTGCTAATTTGTGCTAGCGATATGCCTATCTAGCCTATCTTGCCCATTCAGCCTATTGAAAAATAAATGGCTTATTTGTTTTCATCTGCGTCTTGATTCGTGCCCTGATACAAAACCTGTTCCGAGCGGGTTTTTCAGCAAGCACTAAAGTCCTCCCCTTTCAACACCGGATTTATGCGACGAGTTCTAGTCCCTGTTCATTCGTACCTCAGCGCATCAATCGGATCGAGGTTTGCCGCGCGAATCGCCGGAATCATTCCGCTGACCAGGCCCGTGACGACTAGGATTCCCACGGCAATCAGAATCGAGCCGGGCGAGATGAGCAATCGGATGTCGGCGTCGGTAGCGTGCTTGGCGATGGCGCTGTAGAACGTAATGCGCCCAATCGCAATCGACACGAAATATGCCAGGGCAATGCCGCCCAACCCGCCCATTCCCGTTATAGCCATGGCTTCGGCCAGAAACTGAATGAGAATATGACGGCGCTGCGCACCCAGCGCCTTCTCCACGCCGATCTCGCGGGTCCGCTGCTGCACCGCCACAAGCATGATGTTCATCAGCCCCACTCCGGCAATCCCCAGCGTCAGCGCCCCCACCAGCGACAGCAGGACTTGCAGCGCGATGGAAAGAATCTGGAACTGGTGGAGTTGTGAACGGAGATTGAAAATGTGCACGGCATCGTGATCGGTGGGGCGGAAGTGATGTGCCGCAGCCAGCGTCTCGCGAATGGTGGTTTCGATCTTCTGGTAATCGCCCCGATAGCTTATCCACGCCCCATCGATGTAGGTCGTGTCTTTCAGGTCGCTCATGGTGTTGAAGGGCACGTACACAGAGCGATTGATGTCGTCGTTCGACTCCTGCATCTTGGGCTGCAGGACGCCCACCACTGTAAAGATCACGCCATTCAGCCGAACTGTTTCGCCCAACGCCCATCCGCCGGAAAACAGTTTGGTCTTCGCCTCGGAGCCCAAGACGCAAACATGCGCCCGCTGCTGATCCTCGGCCCCGTTGAAGAACCGGCCCTGCTCGGGAGCCAGCCTGACGATGTCGGCATAAGAGGGCCGCGATCCCACCACTGTCCAGGTGTAGCTGTGCAGATCGTTCTGCACCGTCACGTCCTTATACGCCGCGGGCGAGATGTGTACGATCTCCGGCAGCACGGCATTGATGCGGTCCACGTCGTCGAGCATGAGCCGCACGGTTACGCCGGCTTTATCCCCGCCTGCCTGCTGGCTCGAACGTCCTGGGAAAAATCCGATCGTGTTCGTCCCCCACTCCGCAAAAATGCGCTCGATCGCCGCGCTGAAACCCGCTCCATACGCCAGCAGCAGCACCACGGTCGCAATTCCCCACGCCATTCCGATCATGGTGATGGCCGTGCGCCGCCGGTTGTAGAGCATTGCCTCCCACGCCTGCGCTAATATGTCTTTCAGCATCGCCGCAGTTCCCCCGCGCCTGCTTCATCTGGTTGCTTTTTCCCTACTCCCAGTCGCTAAAACTGGTTGCCTAAAATCCTGGGGGCTAGCGAAGAGACTTCCCTGAGAGGCTCAAGCCCGCTGTTTATACGCCTTTCGCGGCACGGCTGAAACCGTGCCCATTCAAAGCACCCTTTATGCAGCCGGTTCCAGTCCCTGCTTTCTGTTCCCTCATCCCCATTCCCTATTCCCTGCTTTTCACTCTTTCCGCAGCGCCTCAATCGGATCTAACGCCGCCGCCCTGCTGGCCGGATAAAGCCCCGCCGCGACCCCGCACATGACCAGCGATCCCAGCGCCAACGCCGCCGTCCATGGCACGATGCGTGGCGGATCGAAACCCGGAACCTTGTCTGTCAGCGTCGCCTGCAAAAGAAGCATGCACCCCTCCGACGCCAGAATCCCGATCACCCCGCTGAGTGCCGTAAGCAGCAGGCCCTCCCAGAAGAACTGCGTCAAAATGCTGCGCCTCGTCGCGCCCACGGCCTTCATCACCCCGATGTCCCGCGTCCTTTCGCTCACCGAGACCAACATAATATTGATAATCCCCACCGCTCCCAGCCCCAGCGTCACGATTCCCACGCTACCCAGAAAAACATCCATGGCCGTGAAAATCACGCTCACCGTTTTCATCTCCGTGATGGTGTCCCATTCGTTGAATGCGTCCAACATCGCCGGATCGAATCCGTGCCGCTCGGCAATCACTTTGTGCACGGCAATATCCGCCGCCGTGTTGTCGCCCGCGATGGTCGGCCGGTACTGGATCGACGTCAGCGCATCGTGCGGGATGTTGTCTCCCTTCTCCGGGAAAAGTTCCTGCATCGTCGTCACGGGCACATAAATCTTTTCGTCGTCGAAGGTATTGTTGCCGCGCCCGATCCTGCCCGCCTCGCCGATCACCGTAAACTCCGTGTCGTTGATCGTGATGGTTTCGCCCAGGTCGGGCCGCCCCTGAAACAGCAGCGACGCGGTCTTCATGCCCAGCACTGCCACGCGCCGCCTCTCGTTCACGTCTTCGCCGTTCAAAAAACGGCCCGATGTCATGGGAATGAACCGGACCAGCGGGTAACTCGGCTCCGTTCCTAACACGTGACCTGACGTATTGTTCCACTGGCTGACCTCGTACAAATCAGAGCGCAGCAGTTCATCGGTCACCGCGCGCACCTGCGGCAATTGCCGGATGGCCGCCTCGTCTCCCAGCGTCAATTCATAAGGACGCATGCCCGTGTGCTGATTCGCCAGTGCCGGAATCGTCCCGTTATAAACCATCACCACGTCGTTGCCGAGTTGCGCCAGCTCCTTGTGCTGCCCACTGCGGAAGCCTTCGCCCAGCCCCACCAGCACCAGCAGCGAAAACACCCCCCACGCGATCCCGAACATGGTTAGAAAGCTGCGCAGCTTGTTGGCCATGATGGCGCGGAACACCTGCCCGAGCGTGTCGGCAAAACTGGTCATAATCTTCAGACGGCTCCAGGCCGCATTTGCACGCAGCGGCGCGCATCAATATTCATCCGTAGATACGCCGCAACCGCCGCCGCGGTTCCTGCCGCTTCATTCCGCACGCCCGTCACGGTGCAATGTGCGCTGGCTCACACGCTGCCACGGAACCGCCGCCAGCTTCATTGCGTAATCAATCTGAGTGGATAACAACGTTGCTCAGCACTCGTCTTACTTTTGGGTCGATTCCTTCGCCAACCATCGCCGGCCCAGCCCGCGTGCTCTCGCGATCTTTTGGGCCCAGAGCCGTAAGCAGTCAGCTGAAACCTGAAATCTGAAACCTGAAACCTGGTATCTGATATGGCCTCATCCCATAAAAACAAGCGCCTCTGGATCACTCTCGGTATCGCCGGCGCCCTCGTTCTCGTCATCGCCATTGCCGCGCTCATCCACATCGCCAAGGGCGATCCCGTCGATCCTAACCGCATCGCCAAAGTCACGCGCGCCGACGTGGCCCGCTCCGTCATCGCCACCGGCAAAATCCAGCCCATCACCAAGGTCGAAGTCAAATCCAAGGCCTCGGGCATTGTGGAGCGTCTCTTCGTCGACATCAACGACCGCGTGCGCAAGGGCCAGCAGCTGGCCCAACTGGATCAGCAGGAGATCGTCGCGCAGGTGGAAGCGCAGCGCGCGCAGCTTGCCAGCGCCGAGGCCAACGTCACCACCTACGAGGCCAACATCGAGCAGGATAAGGTCAACGCGGCCGCGCCCGACCTGCCCATGTACAAGGCCACGCTCGACCGCAACGTGCAGATGCAGCGCGAAGGCATCGTCAGCCGCCAGGTCCTCGACGACGCCAATCGCGACTACCTTGCCGCCCTCACCAAGCGCGACTCCGCGCAGGCGCAGGTCGGCGTCGACTCCGCCAAGCTCAAGCAGGCGCGCGCCCAGGTGCTGCAAAGCCAGGCCAGCCTCAAGCAGCTCGAGGAGCAGCTCTCCTACACCACCATCATCGCGCCCATGGACGGCATCATCCTCTCTCGTGATGTCGAAATCGGCGACGCTGTCAGCTCCATCCTCGTGCTCGGCTCGACCGCCACGCTCGTCATGACCGAAGGCGACACCTCAGAGGTTTACGTGCAGGGCAAAGTCGACGAAGCCGACATCGCTCACGTCTATCTTGGCCAGCCCGCACGCATCAAGGTTGAAAGCTTCCGCGACCGTTACTTCTCCGGCAAAGTCACCAAGATCGCTCCGATGGGAGTTGAGAAAGACAACGTCACCACGTTTGAGGTTCGCGTCTCCATCAACAATCCCGGCGGCGAACTGAAGGCCAACATGACCGCCAACGCCGAAATTCTGCTCGACGAGCACAAAGGCGTTCTCACCGTGCCTGAAAACGCGGTCATGTACGACAACCAGAAGAACGCCTCGGTCCAGGTTCCCGACTCTCGCCAGAAGGACGGCACGCGCAAAGTCGCCGTGACCGTCGGCATTTCCAACGGCTCAGTGACAGAGATCGTCAGCGGCCTGAAAGAGGGCGATCAGGTCGTGCTGCAGCAGTAACTCTCTTACTGAGTCATCCTGAGCGAGTTCGCGCCAGCGGACGAATCGAAGGACCTGCATTTCCGCAGGTTGCCCCATCCTTTCGCGCTCTTTGCGAAAAGGTGGGATTTGCGCGAATGCAGTTGTCGGGCAGGTACGCGGTTTCACAGTTTCACAGTTACACAGGCTGGATTTTGAGGAGATAGAGGGGGGAGGGAGGCGACGGCTCCGCCAGCATCCGTGGGCGTCCGGACTCGGGGCCACCAAAAAGACCGGGAGCCGCTGGAACTAACGATTATCGACTTGAGACCCGGCAACACCCCAACGGTCGAATCCACCCGAAAGGCCGGAGGGATGAGGCATAATAGGACTCGAACATGAGACCACCGTTTCGATGGGAACACGAGCTGAGCAAGAGCTTCCAAAAGCGCACCGGTCCGGAGCTTTGGTCACGAAATCCAGCAGGGACCTGGGTCCTCGCCCACGAGAGCACCTGCTCAGAAGGTAGGGCAGACATCGTTTGGGGACGGTTTGGAAACGGCTGCTCCCCCACCCGCATTCGGGCCCACTCTGCACTTCTCCAAAACGCTACTGCAAGCCGCATACTTTCGTCGCTGCGCCGAAGCGCCGCACAGCACGAGGAACAAATATACCCCCGCATCGGGGTAACGCTACCCGTCTTCAAAAAATGGCTGCGCGCGCTAGTTGAAGCAGAACTCGTCACTAAAACCCAGGATGGCCGACTCCGCGCAATACCGCGCAAGAAATTCCCGTCCGTCGAGATCTGCGCGTTTGAACTTAAACTCAAGAACTGGCGGCGCGCCCTCTACCAGGCGACACGATATCGGAGCTTCTCCGACCAAGCATTCGTGGTGATGCCGGCAGAGAGCGCGCGAACGGCGTTCAAACACCGAGAGACCTTCCGAAAGGCGAATGTCGGGCTCGTGTCCCACGACGCTTCCGGGAACTCAACCGTGCTAATTCGCCCAAGAAAGCGAGCACCTCACGCCGGACATCGCGCCATCATGGCCATCGGAATGCTGAGCGGATCGGCGATCAAAGCGAGGCCATCCCGCGGAAAGAACCGATAGCCTCAGACCATTGGTTTAGATGGTCCGAGCGGGTCTGCGAACTGAAGACCACGCCGCCTTCGCTGAGCTCGACATAAAGCTCCTGCGCCAAAGCGATCTTCTTCTCGAACCCTTTAAGGTTGGCCGCCACGTCCACGCCAAAAGCCTGCTCCAAGTCCCTCAGCGACTCCCAATGATGCAGCTCTGAGACCTTCGCGCTCCAGTCAGAATCCTCCGGGCTCTCCGCCTCGACGATCACGCTGTCCAACGAAACGCCCGAAAGGACATCTTCGAGTCTTCCATTCTCAAATATCTGCTCCAGCTCGCTCAGCAAGATCGAGTTGAGCAGAGGATTCGAGGTGTACCGAAGCCTCGCCGGCTGACCACCCGGCTTATGTTTAGTGAATGACCGCCGATGAAATTGACGCAGGCTCTGACTCCAGCCGGTCGCGAACGCGGTGCTGCCCACTGCGCGGTAGAGCAACCCGCAGAAATCAGAGTAACCATTGAACACCTCCAGCCCGTTGACATTTCCAAGAACGAATGTCAAGTAAAGGACGTTTGCTAAGAGATCGGAGTCAAAGCGTTGGGTGTAGGAACTCTCCTCACGCGAAATAACAATGTAAACCCCAGTCGCTGAGTCCCACGATGTAACTTGGTCGAGAAACGAATCGAGTCCAGCCGGGGATCCGAACGTTAGCTCGCCGAGAACGAAACTCAGAAGTAAGGGGGGCGCACTCTGCAGCCCCGCGTGATAATCCAAAGAAGCGTCGGCGAGGTTGAGAGCCGTCTGGTACCAATTGCTCTCGAAGGAATCGAAGATGACGGTGGGCGAAATTAGGCGATCAGGCGCCAGGCCCATTTGAAAATCAAGTGTGCTCTTAACATACCCCGTGAGCTTCTTTAGACCTACAAAATCTCCTGTCCCGCGACCGGCTTTGTAATATGGATAGTCCGGCAAGAAGCGATCATTCGGCGGAATTATGGTGGACACATAGAACTGTGGGTCGAAAAGAACGATTCCGCCGTGCTGCCGCACGCTCTCCACACAAGCCCCAATGTTATCGATGGTCTCACTGCGAGCGCCAAATATTACCCCGTCAACGCTTCCAGCTTCAAAGGCAGAATCAATCTTTTCAGACTTCCCATGACCGTGCTGCACAAACAAAGCCATCGATCCTCCTAGATCTGCGCAAGAGCATCCTGAACCTGCGAGATCCGGCGGAATCGCAGGTGAGGGGACTTCCCCATCATGCGCAGAATGATCTGGTCAAGCGTCGGTGGGACCGCTTTGTTGAGGGAGCTTGGCGGCGGCGGGTTGTAGGTCGTAATCTTGGTGAAAAGATGCGGAGTACTCGTCGTGCGCGAAAGAAATGGGTGTTCGCCGGTCGCAGCCTCATAAAGCATTACGCCGAGCGAAAACATATCAGACCGAAAATCCATCACCCTGCGATTTGTGTAATCAAATTGCTCCGGACTAAAATATGCCATCGTGCCGACCAGAAAGCCGGAACTAATCGACTCCCCTGCCACATCGAACGCCAGACCCGCGTCAAGCAGCACATAATTTTTCCCATCAGACCGCTGCATGACGTTACTCGGCTTAATATCCCTGTGAATCTTCCCGACCGACCAGAGCTCATCGATCGAAGAACTCATCTGCTTTGCCAACCGCACCAAAGACGGGACAGGCAGCGGCCCCTGTTGCCGAATCAAGCTGGCAAGCGTCTGCCCTTCAATGAATTCCTCAGAGAAGTAAAGAACGTTCTGCCCCGCCACCGATGCAGTGCTCAGCTCAATCGGCCCCATCTTGACAATGTGGGGCGACTTGCACTCCTGCATGATCAGGGTCTCGCGCCTCGCGCGCAAAACGACATCGTCGATACCGGAGGCGTCTGGCTGGAAGCTGGCCGAAAGCAGCGCAAACTTCAGCACGAAAGCCTGTCCGCCGAGCTCAACCCGGAAAACCACTTTCTGCCCACCATGTTCCAAGTAAGCTACAGACGTCGCAGCAGGAAGCAGGTCCCTCACATCCTGCTCTGAAATATTTGGCAAGGCCATTACCAAAGGATACATCTGTCTCCATAAGCATTTATCCAGGCCCCAGCGCGACGGCTCATCTCCGCCGCGTTTGCGTTTCCGCGCCATCTTCCAGCCGAAAATCCCCTTGTCAACCCCTTCACCCTCTCTTGCAAACCCCATCCACATCATTCCAAACCACTTATTTTCCCCCGCATTTTGCCGATTATTTCTGCCTAATCGCTAGACTGGGATCAGTAGATAAAAAACAGACGTGCGAATGGATGGGCGGCCCGTTGAGGAATGCCGTTGGCGAGACCGGCGTCCTCCGGGCCGCCCGCTTTTTCGCCGCCATGCTGATTGATCTCTGTTCTTTGTTTTTCTTTGTTCTTTGTTCTTTGTTCTTTGTTCTTTGTTCTTTGTTCTCTGTTCTCTGTTCCCTGTTCCCTATTCCCTAGCCCCTACTCCCTACTCCCTGCCCTTTTCGTGTGAATGCGCCGCGACTGGCAACTCGCTTAAAATCCAGGTATGTGTGGAATTGTGGGGTACGTGGGAAGCAAGAAGGTGGTCCCTGTGATTATTGAGGGGCTGCGACGGCTGGAGTACCGCGGGTACGATTCGGCGGGGATTGCCGTGGGCAATCCGAAATGCACCAAGCTGGAGGTGCGGCGGGCGCCGGGCAAGCTGGGCAATCTGGAAGAGGCGCTGAAAGAGCATCCGCTGGACGGCACGTTCGGGATCGGGCACACGCGCTGGGCGACGCACGGGCGGCCGACGGAGGAGAACGCGCATCCGCATCGCGACTGCACAGGGCGGATCGTGGTGGTGCACAACGGGATCGTGGAGAACTACCTGGACCTGAAGCGGGAGCTGACGGCGCAGGGTCACAAGTTTGTGACCGAGACGGATACCGAAATTATTGCCCACCTGATTGAGCAGGTGCAGAAGGATGCCGAGGCGGCAGGGCAGCCGGTGACGCTGGAAGAGGCAGTGCGGCGGGCGGTGAAGCGGCTGACGGGGGCGTTTGCGCTGGGGGTGTTGAGCGCGGCCGAGCCGGACAAGATTGTGGCAGCGCGGCTGGGACCGCCGGTGATTGTGGGGGTGGGCGAGGGCGAGGCGTTTGTGGCCAGCGACGTGCCGGGGATTTTGCACCACACGCGCAACGTGTACTTTTTGGCCGACGGCGACATGGCGGTGCTGACGCCCAAGAGCGTGACGCTGACGGATTTTGAGGGGCGGGCGATTGCGCGCGAGCTGACGCGGATCCAGTGGGACCCGATCCAGGCGGAAAAGGGCGGCTACAAGCACTTCATGCTGAAGGAAATCTGGGAGCAGCCGCGGGCGATTACGGATACCACGATGGGCAGGGTGAGCCTGGACTCGGGCAAGATTTTTCTGGGGGAGATGGAGATTGCGGACGAAGAGCTGGCGGACGCGTCGAGCATTAATATTGCGGCGTGCGGGACGAGCTGGCACGCGGCGCTGACGGGCAAATATATGATTGAGCGGCTGGCGCGGCTGCCGGTGGACGTGGACTACGCGAGCGAGTACCGCTACCGCAATCCCATACCGGACCGCAACGCGCTGGGCCTCTTGATTACGCAGAGCGGCGAGACGGCCGACACGCTGGCAGCGCAGCGCGAGATGAAGTCGCTGGGCTCGAAGACGGTGGCCATTTGCAACGTGGTGGGCGCAATGGTGGCGCGCGAGGCGCACGGAGCGATTTATACGCATGCCGGGCCGGAGATCGGCGTGGCGTCGACGAAAGCGTTTACCAGCCAGCTGACGGCGCTGTTTCTGCTGGCGATGAAACTGGGGCAGCTGCGCGGGCGGCTCGACAAGGAGCACTCGGTTGCGTATATCGAGGAGCTGGGGCGCGTGCCGGCGAAGATCGAAGAAGTGCTGCGGAGCTGCTCGGGACAGTGCGAGACGCTGGCCAAGGAGTTTTCGACGGCGCGGGACTTTTTGTTCCTGGGGCGCGGGATTCATTTTCCGATTGCGCTGGAAGGCGCGCTGAAGCTGAAGGAGATTTCGTATATTCACGCGGAGGGCTACCCGGCGGGCGAGATGAAGCACGGGCCGAACGCCTTGATTGACGAGACGCTGCCGGTAGTGGTGCTGGCGACGCGCGACGAGGCGGACCCGGCGTCGAAGCTGCGCTATGAGAAGACGCTATCGAATATCCAGGAAGTGACGGCGCGGAGCGGACGGGTGATTGCGGTGGCGACGGAGGGAGACACGACCATCGGCGGGCTGGTGGAGCATGTGATTGCGATTCCGCCGGCACCGGAGCTGTTGAGCCCGCTGATTGAAATTGTGCCGCTGCAGTTGCTGGCGTACTACATTGCCGTGCGGCGCGGGTGCGACGTGGATCAGCCTCGGAACCTGGCAAAGAGCGTAACGGTGGAGTAGGCCGGCGGCATTGGCAGCCCGCCTGTGGTGACGAATAACAATTCCGTGAACTATCAACAAATTCTGTGAACTCAATAACAATTCCGTGAACTGAAAACTGTAGCCGCTGTTAATTCCGACAGTTCTTCTGCAATTAGGAATTCTGTCGCTCAACAGCACGATAGGCACGCCAAATTCCTATCACTTAGTATTTTCGGTCCACAACCTGCACATCGGCCTGCACAGGAAACCGCGAAAATCGCAACCGAATACCGCCGGATCAGTAGCCGCAACCCTGTCTTCGCCGGATGCCTGGACGCTACGGCGTTTGAACTAAGCCTCCGGCGCGGCGGACGCTGCTGCGGTGGTGTTCCCCCAGCCTTTTGGGCCGTTTAAGGTTTGGGTCACAAGGAGGCTTTTGTGACCCATCTTCGGCAG
>Ga0335078_10000050_pt1 | contig 226432 bp, 207 predicted proteins | sample Lox_Sample_32_FD_206711 | JGI IMG/M metagenome (GOLD analysis project Ga0335078, IMG submission 206711) | Soil microbial communities from Loxahatchee National Wildlife Refuge, Florida, United States - Lox_Sample_3.2 | ecosystem: Environmental > Terrestrial > Soil > Wetlands | place: USA... | reverse complement strand
GACAGCTTGGCAGTCAGGTCTCACACCGATGGGGGAGGGAATGCTTTTGCAAAACCTCAGCGCTGCGGGGGGAAAGCTTTTGCAAAACTCACGGCGTCAGGGGTCCATACCTTTTGCTAACCGACAGTTCATCCAAGCCTCTCAACGTCGACGCGGGGGTCAAGGTTCCCTTGGGCGAAACTCTAGACGGCGACAGGATACGGCCGCACGGCAACGGCGAGCGGGCGCAATCTCGGTGGCGCGGGGCGCGGAATCACGGATGTTGCGACAGTGCTGGGATCGGAAAGCGCTAACAACTAGAAGAGGATGTGGCCGTGCGCCCACTTCGCGCGGGGATGCCTTGACTCTGCGGCTGCCCAGGGGGCCGCAGTCGGAGACCGCGAAGCGAAGAGAACGGCTGGTGCCGCGTGCGCCAACTCCCACCAAGGCGAATCGAGACGTATCGGGATGGACCGTGAATTCGAGGGCTGTCCCGTGCCTGCGGGACATTCGCGGTCTTCTCGTCGCGTAGTCGCGCACGAGTTCGTTCGGGGCAGCCTGGCCACCCCGCGAATTGTCCACCTTGAGCAGCCGGATGGAGCAGGGCATCTCGGCGAGCCGATCCCAGGCCACCGCGGCCTTCAGCACCGTCGAGAGGCAGGTGAGGACGTTGTTCACCGTCTTTGGCTTTCGGTCGGCGAGCCGGCCCTTCGGCTTCTGGACCTCCTGGTCGGTGATGGCCGACAGGGGAAGGCCGTACCAGGGCTGGAAGTGATGCCGGTAGATGGACTTGCGGCTGCGCAGCGAGGAGAACTTCTCCCGGTTGGCCTTCACGTAGCCCTCCAGGAAGTCGGGCCAGAAGGCTTCCAACGTCGGTCCCTGCTCGCCGTCGCCCCGGAGGGCGCGGCGGATACCGTCGAGGTCGAGACCCTTCCTCGCCAGGTTCTTCATGTGGTGCTCCCGCTCCTCCGCCCAGGCGCGCGCCTCGGCCTTCGACGAAGAGGCGGTACATGACGCACTGGCGGAACACCGCGCCGCTGGGCAGCTCCACCCGCACGTCGACCTCCCATTCGCCGGTCAGTACGCCGCGCCGGCGGTACGTCCTCAGTTTCACCATCGCTCAGGTCTCCCTGGGCGACGGGACACGCGACGACCTTTGTAACGCGCGCGCACTCGCGAGGTGCCCTTGATCTTCAAGGCTCCCGCACCTATTATCCTACTCAGTAGGTGGCCGACCTGGTAGGATGGCCACGTGAAGAGGCGATTCGTGGAGGCGACCAGATTCACCGCCGAGCGCGAGCGGATGGAGCACGCGGGCGAGCTGACCCATGACGACCTGGTCGCCCTCGAGCAGTCCATCCTTGCGAACCCGGAGGCAGGCGACCTGGTGCCGGGGACCGGTGGCTTCCGCAAGATCCGGATCGCACAGCGGGGTGTAAGCCGCGGCAAGCGCGGGGGAGCGCGCGTGTACTACCTGGATCTCCCTCGGGCTCAGGTGACGCATCTCCTCGCCATCTATGGGAAGCGCCAGCAGGTTGATCTCTCCGCGGCGGAACGCCGGGCCCTTGCCGCGGTGGCGAAGTTGCTCAAGGAGGAGACGTGAAGACGAAGAAGCACTCCAAGCTGTTCGAGGACCTCATGGCCGGTGCCCAGGAGGCAGTCGCCTGGCACAAGGGCGAGAAGATCCTCACCGTGCGAGATGTCGAACTGAAGGCACCGGCAGCCATGGGGGCTCGGGAAGTGACCGCGATCCGCGCCAAGCTCCGCGTTTCACAGGCTGCGTTCGCGCGGATCCTCAACGTGAGCCCGAAGACGGTCCAGGCCTGGGAAACGAACGCGCGCCGGCCGTCCGACGCTGCGTTAAAGCTCCTCTCGATCGCGAAGAAGCACCCGGACGCCTTGCTCGAGTAGGGCCCCGAGCATCCAGCTCACCCGACCTGTCGAGGGGCCGCCTCTGTACTCGCTCGGGTAAGCCTTAGCGTAGGTTTTGGTACGGATGCCGCTCGGACCCCATGATGACAGCGCGCCTACGGGTCAGAAGTTCGATGCGATGAGCCCGCGGCCAACGGTACCAAGCGCGCGGCTCATGATGGGGCATCGATGCGACCCTGCGCGAGCGGGAGCCCTTCGGCTGTCGGGGAGGCAGGTCCAATAACCGACTCGTTCGATAGATGCGTTCCACTCTGCCTTGCCTGGGTATCTGGCTTGCCGAGCCGCCTCCACGCCGCCTCCATGGAACCGGCAGATTCCTGTTGACGGCCGAGGAGGGGCGTGGAGTGGCTTGGGACTCGGAAACGCCTGGGGCACAGTGGGTCAGTGCTTCTCGCGTGTCCCGTCGCCCGGTTAGCGTTCACCCCAGGATCGAGTTCGAGTCCCGCCGGGGCCGCTAGCTTACCTCGTTATCTCCTTCAGCTTCTCAGTCTCGCTCCACGGCTCCTCCACGGACTCGAGGGCCGCGATGGCCTGGGGGTCGCCGTGTTTGGCGCCGACCAGCCGTAAACGGCCCGGCCCTGGGTAGCCAGGATCGGGCACCAGAGTTTCAATGTTCGCCGGCAGGAACCGTGCACGACACCATGCTTGTTTTCCGACGAATGTACGTCCTTCGTCGCTTCCTGCTCCCGACGCCCCGGCGAAGTGCCGGTCCAGCCTGCGCGGATCGCACCGCCGGAGGCGGCCGAAGGGCTGGACGGACACGTAGCCGGAGGCGTACACCGCGATCTCTGGCGTGAGGGACGAGAGCCCTGGTGAGCGGCGATCCCAATCCCACCGGACTGTTCCGGTGGTGTCTTCTCTTGTCGTGCATGCGCAAGGGAGGACCGAGTGGATCACGGCGCTACCCCTGCCGGATGCGCCGCAGGTGCTCGCGCGTGCGTGATGCGAAGGACCGTGCAGGAACGACTTGCCGTGGGCGGAGCACCGGTAATGCTGCGTATTGCCTGCGGCTTGCTCGTTGCCGCTTTTTGACTCGCCCAACATCCAGTCGGGGCCAGACAGGGCGTTTTGGGTATTCCCCTCGTTGGTTCGCGGGTCAGGATTCCGTCCAGAACCGCGCCACCGCCTCGGCTCGGCTCGAGCAGCCAAGCTTGATGAGGATGGCGGAGACGTGCAACTCCACGGTGCCCTCGGTGCACCCCAGTGTGGCGCCGATCGTCTTGTTGCCCTGACCCCGAGCGAGGAGAGCCAGAACCTCACGCTGGCGGTCGGTCAGGTGATAACGGCTGGCCAAAACCGCCGAGCGCTGTTGCGGGTCGACCGGCGGCGTCCGGCGGATCACCAAGAAGTAGGAGGTCGAGCTGGGTGCTCGCACTGGTGTCACATAGAAGTCCGCCGGGTTGCGTCCGCTCTGACTTTCGTGCAGGGCCGAGACGGGCCCCCAGGGATCGCGCTCGAGCAGCTGCCTTCCGGCCACATTGGCGTGCACCACAATTCCATCGCCGCGCATGACGAAGGCCTCGGCCCCGAGCGATTCAAGCACGTCGGTGACAGTGACCACCGTCGCGGGCGTCTCGGCCGGCCGGTGTTCCTGGTTTAGGCGTTGCTGCAGAAGCGGCACAACCGACTGCATGAGCAGACGGTCGCACGTCGTGAACGGCTTCGTCCGAAAGACGCCTACCCAGGCCACCGCTAGAGATCCGTCGCAGATGAGGACGCGCAGGATGTCGAGATCGGCGATGGAGAGCTTAGCCGCGACCTCCCGCGCAAGCTCCGCACGGTGAGTCAAGGACTCCATATCCCTTCCAGTGAACGCCACGTTCCGTTCGCGAGGATCGGGCGGTTGGGAGTCCAGCGCCAGCGCGCCACCGAGTCGCGAGCTGAGGAGCGCTTCGATGGCGGCTCGGTTCTCCGTCGCCATCCCTTGCGCGTAGACCTCCTTGAGCGCGACCCCGTTCCCCGAAAGCGCGAAACCGCAGGCTAGCGTCTTCTCTGCCGCGAGGAGATCAGTGAGCGGACCCACCACGGCGGACAAGCCTCGCTGACTGCCCTCACCGACCGTACCAAGGGCGTTTGCCAGGTCCTGCACCAGGGCGGCCTCGCCGCCTGGCCCCCGTACTGCCATTGCGGCTAAGTTTAGCTGAGGGTCCGTCCGCTTCCGTGTCACTGGCGTGCTCCCCTGCTCCGCCCGGTACCTGGGTAGATCCCCATGTGGGAGCAGAGATGTGAGTGGGGTGCAGAGCCCGAGGGGCCCTGCACCGCGCTCAGGTCGGCTGTTTCCTAATGCGAGCTGGCGATGACGTTCGCGCAGGCGTAGCAGGCACCGGTGTTGTCATAGACCGGCTGGCCGCAGGCGCACCCCACGAAGAGCAGGGTGGCCGAAAAGGCCCCGTGACCCGGCTCGGTGATACGGATGGGGACGATGCTGCCCTGCGGCTCGGCGGCGACACCCGTGACGAGTCCACCCGGACTGGTGACGGTGGCGATCGTAGGATCGTCCGTTATCCAGTCGACCTCGTTCGTGAGGTTCACTTTCTCCCCTGGATTGTCGGTGCTGTAGCCCCAGGCCGCCATCTGTAACGTTTGACCGACTGTGACGCTCGGACATTGCGGGGTGATGCCCACCATGTAAATCCAGGGGTCCCCCACGGTCAGGGCGGCGCCGCCGCTGATCCAGGCCTGACTGTCTTGGTCATAGGCCATGGCGGTGATGGTCGTGTCGCCCTTCGCGAGCCCGGTGGTGAGCCCGAAATCAGAGGGCGCATTCGAGATGAGCGCCACGGATTCGTCGCTGGAGTCCCAGACCGCGACACCCGGGCCGAGTTGCGCGTGGTAATCGCCGCTGTAGTTACCGGTGGCAAAGAACGTGACCTCAGTTCCGACCGGGATCGATACCAGAGCGGGATCGACCGTGATCGACAGGAGCTGCCGCTGCAGGACGTCGATCTGGGCCGTTCCGGTCACTTGGGCGTAGGTCGCCGTGACGTCGATGTAGTTCGGGTCGCTCTGGAGGACCGCCGTTGCGAGGCCGCGCACCGCCTTGGGCCCGTTGTCGAAGGTGACGTACTTCGGCGTCGACGCCCAGAGTGCAAGGTTCGTGACGTCCTGGGTGGTCCCGTCGGAGTAGTTGGCGGTCGCCGAGAATTGCTCCGTCGCGCCCTGCGGCACCTCAATCTTGACCGGAATGAGGGTCAGGCTCTGGACTATGGCCGGAGTAACCTGCAGGTCAGCCGCGCCTGCCACCGCGGTCTGCGGGTCGGCCGCCACGATGGTGGCCCAGCCCACGTTGCTGCCGTGGGCCTTGCCGCCGCTGTCGACCGTCGCGACGTTGCTGTACGTCGGCCAGTCCTTTTCAGTCCAAGTGAGCCACGGGGTCATGCACCGCTGCACGCACCCGCCGAGTGAGGCATCGACCAGGTTAGACGCGGCGTTAAGCACCGGGCAGAACCGGCCCAGGGCTTGGAACTGGAGATCGAGGCCCTTCGGTACACGTCCGGGGTCAGGCATCAGAGCTATGGATTCGACCACGAAGTCCATGACCGTGAGCGCGAACTTGGCGGTCGGGACATTGTCGAGGTCGGCCGTGATCTGGACCTTCCCCTTCATGAGGCCCATGGCGACGCCGGGATTGTTGAGCCAGGCGATGATGCTGGAGTTGATAGGGTCGGTGCCCCAGTTGACCTCGTTTGTGAGATCGACGAGTGTCTTTGTATCGCGGAAATCCGTGTACTGGCCCCATGCCACGAACTGCAGCGGCAGGAAGCGCGGCTGCGAGTGTACGCCGTCCATCATCAGGCCGGCCGAGTTCTCGGGCGCCATCCCGTCGCACTTGGGCAGCGCGAGCTGGATGCTCAGCGAGACCAGCGTAGGATCGGTGATCGTGAGCTGGGCTTGCGCCGAGGCACCGCTGATCGTCCGAGTGCAATAGTCGCACACCTGGGGAAGGACCATGGTGATAGTCGCTTGGCCCTGCTTTACGCCGTAGAACTTGCCGGGACCGGCCAGGCTCGCCACATTCGGGTCGGAGGAGAGCCAGGTAATCTGAGGCAGGCCCGTCGTGCAGTCGGCAACTGTGTTGTCGGTCCAGGTACAGTTAGCCGTGAAGCTCGCCCAGGTCCCCTTGGGAGTGGACTTCGAGGCGGGCGTAATCGCGATCGCCATGACGAGCGCAGGGGTCACCGTAACCGTGGTTGAACCGGCGATGAGGGTTGCCGGGTCGGTCGCGGTGATGGCGCCAGACCCCACGGCCGCCGTGCTGAGCAGGCCCTTGTCTTGGGTGGCGTTGGAGATGGTGCCGATCGCGCTGGTGGCAGTCCAGGTCACCTGGTTGGTGATATCGGCCGTGATGGGATTCGGGCTCTGGCTGTAATAGCCGGTCGCCGTGTACTGCTGGGCGAGCCCCTTCGGGATCGTGGCGTCGGGCGGCGAAACCACAATCTTGTAGAGCACGGCGTCCACGACGTGGAGCGTGGCCGTACCGGACATCGTTCCACCCTGGCCCGGCGCGCTGGCAGTGATGGTCACGTCGCCGTTTTTGTAGGTGGTGAAGAGCCCGGGGGCCAGGCCGAAGGGCGCGATGGGCGCCGAGCTCGGGGTCCAAGCCGCCACCGTGGCGTCGCTCGAGGCCCAGGTGACGACGGAGCTGATGTCCTTGGGTGAGCTGTTGTCCGAGTACTGGCCAATCGCGGTGAACGGGTACATGAGGCCCGATGGGAGAGTGTAGGGGTTCGGTTTCACCGTGATGCTGACGAGCATGGCCGGCGTGACGCTAAGCTTCACGGTCGTCGCGCACGCAAAGTTGGCGGTGCACAAGCCAAAGTCCAGCGAGGCGGTGACGGTCGTGTCGCCGACGAGCTTGCCCGTGGCGAGGCCGCCTGCGGTGATGGTCGCCGGACCATTCAGCGGCGTCGCCCAGGTGACGATGCTCGTGCAGTCGCGCTGACCATCGGTGTAGTTGCAGCTCGCCGCGTACTGCTGCGTCAGTCCCACAGGGAGGTTCGCGCCGGCCGGGATAATAGAGATGCCCGCCACGAGCGCGGACGTCGAGGTGATGCTCGCCGAGGCATTCTGGCCGGATAGGGCGGCGGTTACGGTCGCCGAGCCGATGTTGGCGCCCGTGACCATGCCGCCCTTCACGGTGACGACTGTCGCGTTGGAGCTCGACCAGGTCGCGAGAGACGTCACGTCTTGCGTGGTGGCGTCGGTGAAGGTGCCGGTGGCGTGCAGCTGCTCACTCAGGCCCTTGGGCAGGCTCTGGTAAGGTGGCGTCACAGTCAGCGAAACCAGCACCGCGTCGGTGACGACGACACTTACCGACGCCGTCTTGCCCGAAAGGGCCGCGGTCACGGTCGCCGAGCCCTTGGCGAGCCCGTTCACCACGCTTCCATTCATGACGACGATATTGGAATCGGACGTGGACCACGCTACCTGGGCTGACACGTCTTTCACGGATAGATCGGAGTATGCTCCGGTCGCGAAGAGCCGGGCAGAGGTGCCCTTCGCCAGTTGGGCTCCACCGGGACTGATGGACAGACCGGCGAGTGTCACCGCGGAATTGGTTTGGGTGTTCGTTTGCGCGTTGCTCGTGCCGTTGCTGCCCCCGCATGCAGACGCCAAGGTGAGTATGGCGCAACTGACCGCCGACATCACCCATGGCATTCGCTTCGTTTGGATTGCCATTGGTCCCCCCCCTAAAAACGGGCCACGCAACCGATACAAGCCGGTGCGCAAGCCCAGGCCAATGGTGAGCCATTGGTGCCAGGGATCTATATCGGGAAACCCTAGGAACCCGACCGAGCCTCGCGTACCATATTTACTGTATGTCCGTCTTCGCGCGGCGTGTTCCCGGCGAGTCGGCTACGGCGGCCTCCCCCGCTGCGAGCCGCCCGTGGAGGGAGGCTGGCTGCCCCTGCACGAGGTAGCTCCGACTGTCGGCTTCCACAGCCGAGCGCACGCGGGCGTTCGGTGCGGTAGGCCGCTCCACCTTCGTTTCGCCATGAGTACGTCCGGAGGGCGAGGACCGAAGCGGGCTCGGCGGACGGTACGTTGGGGTGCTCTCGCAGTAGCGGGTCTTAAGTGGCGCGGCAACTGTTCGCAGGAGCCGTGAAGCCGCCACCGAACCGGCCCGTCGCCCGGACTGTCTCCGCCATATCGCGCGCGGAACCTGTCTTCTGCGCATCTGCATCGGCTCCCTCGGTTGGGGCGGGCCACGCCTGTAGAGCGACAGCATGAATGACCCCCTTGCGACACTGAAACTGACCCCCTCCGCCCCCGACCGAGGAGGCAGAAATGGGCAGGGAAGCGGCCGACATGGACACCCGCGATGGCGGAGGTGCCGATGGTCGAGGCAGAGGTGGTCCAGGAGATGCGAGCGCTCGCGGCGAATGGCTGGGGAACCAAGCGCATAGCCCGCGGGCTGGAGCTGGCAGAGCTGGCTGGCAATACGGTTCGGCAGTGCTTGCGCGGAGGGCCTGCGGCCGAGATTCAGGAGCGGCCCAACGCACGCCGGCTGGACGCGGCAGCCCGGGACGAGGCCTTGTCGCTGTTCGAGGGAGCCGCTGACAACAAAGCAGTGGTAGTGGCCGACCCCTCGTCCCGCGAGCAGTCGAAGCGAGCGTTCGGACGGTACTGCGGGTCGTGTCAGAGCGACGCCGTGAGCACCTGGCAGCTGATCTCGCCACCTCCGATTCGAGGCCGCACCGGGTCGGCAGATGCAGATCAAATTGCAGATGCAGATCAAATTTCGGTGAGCGCAAGGTCTGGATCACCGGCGAAGGTTAGGGTGCACTTCCTGGTGGCGGTTCTCAGCTACTCGCGACGGCTCTTCGTGAGAGCGTTCCTGCACGAGCGCCAGGGTGAGTGGCTCGAAGGCATCGCTTCGGCATTCCAGCACTTCGGAGGTGTGTGCGCCGGCCGAGCTCCTGGGCGACAACGCGCGGTGCCTCGTGGCCGGGCGCGAGCGGGACGCCCAGACGGTGACCTTCCGCCCGGCCTACCTCGCGTTCTGCGGGGATTGGGGCGTCCAGCCTCGGGCCTGTCAGCCGTATCGGGCACGCACCAAGGGCAAGACCGAGTCCGGGGTAGAAGTACGTCAAGCGCAACGCCATCACTGGCCGGCGCTTCGACTCGTTCGCGCATCTCGAAGCCCATCTTGCCGAGTGGCAACTCGTGGCCGACCAACGGATCGACGGCATCACGCACCACCGGCCGATGGATCGCTACGAGCGAGAGGAACTGCAGGCTCCCCGGCCTCTCCCGGCCAGGCCTCTGCCGACCCACGGGCGCCGCCTGCAGCGGCGGGTGGCCAACGACTCGTTTGTGGATATCGACGCGGTCCAGTACAGCGTCCTCACCGCCTTGTCCGGGACCACGTCGAAGTGCTCGTGACCGCCGTCGAGGTCCGGCCAACTCCGCATGGGGCGCCTGGTCGAGCAGCTTCGAGTCGCTGCTCTCGGCCGCCGCCCACTCGGAGCCGACCTACCTTGACTTCCTCGACACCCTGCTCAGGGAGGAGGTCGGAGCGAAGCAACGCAATAGGGTAGCAATGGGGATCACCATCGCTTGGCATTGCAGCGTCATCAGTTGCCGACCTGTCGCGGGTCCCGCCCGGGAAATCGGGGTGAACAATTAGCCCCGACATGTCCCGCCTGTGGGCGGCTCGACGAGATCGGCACGAACCGGCCCAGTGGTGCGCCTTCTCGGGCACGCCTCGATGTCCGCCTCGACCATGCGCCTCGCCTGGAGGCCATCACAGCAACCCGCGGGTTGCCGATCGTCGCTGGGGCAAGGAGGCGCGAGTTCCGGCGGCGGCCGCAGGCGGACTCCGGACATGCTCTGGCCGGAGGCTTGCTCGCCGGTGGGTGCGGCGGGTGCCTGGTGGTAGCCGGGCACCCTGCGATGGCGGGATCGAATTGGAAGAGCTACTGGACGCTGTGAGCGCTGGCATTGTTACTAATGGACGCGTGTCGATCGCTCGCGTGGCGCGAGCGTGGCCTCAGGGGTCAGCGCGGGCTCGCCTCCGGTCTGGAGCGTCCTGCACCGTCGTGAGGTGAGGAGCCGTCTTCAGGACAGATGCTCGCCGCCGCGATCCTCGACCGGCGCCTGCACCACAGCTTCGCCCCTCATGAGCCAGGGTGAGAACGAGTGGGCGAGGCAGGGGTCGCATGAGCCCGCCCGCTCCGTCTGCGGGCTTCCCGACCTATCCTGAGCCAACCTCAGTTGCTCACGCTCAGGTCGAGGTACCCTCCCCAGCTAGCGGCCACGGAACCGTTCGTGGACGCGAACTGCAAGGTGATCTGGTGCGTCCCGCCCGAGACGAGGCCGAGGTTCACCGGTGGATTGACAGTTCCACCCGGAAGCGTGGCGAGGCTCGTTCCCACCACTTGGCCGTCGAGGGAGATCGTCACCTGACCGGGGATGATGTGGTACGGGCCAGTGGTGTACGTCGCCGACCAAGTTCCGGCGGCCATCGTGGCGGGAGAGGTCCAGATTCCTCCGCAGAGGATGGTACCCGAGGAAGCACAGCTGAGTTGGAAGTAGCCGAAATGCGCGGTCGTCGGGAGCGCGCAGTCCGGGCCCGGATTGCAGCAAGTGGGGCCCTGACTCGCGTCGGAACAGCAGAGATTACCCGAGGCGAGGGCCTTGGAACCGCAGCAACTTGACCCGGTCGTCCCGTCGGGGCAGGAGAGCAGGCAGCTCGGTTGCTGCGTCCCACCTGCGCAGCATGCGTTGCCCGACGCGAGCACCGTGCCGCCGCAGCAGGAGGCGCCTTGGGTGTCGTCGCTGCAGCACTTATTGCTGCCGACGAGAGCGGTAGCGCCGCAGCACACGGTCCCCTCGGTCCCGTCGGGGCACCGGTGGGGGAGACCGCAGGCGGCGAGGGCTGCCAACACCACGACGAACGAGCCCTTGACCCATGTCGAAAGGTACGTCTCGGACAAGAAACACATCTATGTGCTCTTTAGAGCCCGCTCCTCCTCCGGAGGGCACTTCGCTCACCCGAGGGGCGGGGTATCAATGGATCCTACGTGATCGAGCGCCGGCGTTCGCTCCCTTGTCGCGGGTACAAGGAGCCCGGCGAAGCGTAGGATCCTCGCTTGCTCCCGCCGCAGAAGTCTGCATTCCTCTGCTCGCCGGCAAGGTCCACACCCAAGCAGCCTGTCGGTGGGTATGGGGGCTTGCGACGACGGGGCTTGCGGCGGCGGCCACGCCTACACAGCCAGTTTAGGGCTTGCTCTCGGCGTGCGGCCTTGGATTTCGCTCGGCGAGAGAGGCCCAGAGGACCGCCTGCCGGGTGGCCGGTCGAGCTAGCGGGCGCCGATCGACGCTCTCCTGTCCCGAGGTCCGCGCGGACTCATCCCGAGGCAATCGGACCCCACCATCACGAACCCGTTGCGGCCCAAGACCCGTTGCGGTATTCGCGTGAGCCGTTTCCGCCTCGGGGGTCGCGAGGGACCCGTGGCCGGCCTTTTCTCCCCACCCTGGGGCGCTTGACGAGAGCGAAGCAGAACGAAGGTATTCGTGGTCGCTCGTGCTCCTCCACGCGGCCGCCCGCCGGTTGCCCTGCTCCGGGCAGACTGGTCCAAGGCTGCCCTGCGCGTCCTGAAGAAGCTTGACGCGGCGGGCTACCGTTCTTGGATCGTCGGCGGCGCCGTCCGGGATGCCCTCATCGGCCGAACCCGCGCCCGTTCGGACTCCGACGTCGCGACCCCGGCTCGGCCGCGAGAGGTGATGGCGCTGTTCTCCAAGGTCGTCCCGACCGGTGTCGAGCATGGCACGGTGACCGTTATCGAGGACGGCGAACCGGTCGAAGTCACCACCTTCCGGGGAGAGGGGGCGTATCTCGATGGGCGTCGGCCCTCGGCCGTCGTCTTCCTCGACCAGATCGATGCCGACCTCGCGCGGCGCGATTTCACCGTGAACGCGCTCGCTTACGATCCGATTGGTCAGGTCCTGCGCGATCCTCTGGGTGGGCGAAGTGATCTGAGGCGCAAGATCTTGCGGGCGGTCGGCGATCCACGCGCCCGCTTCGCCGAGGATGGCCTGAGGCCGTTGCGAGCAGCCCGCTTTGCGGCCCAGCTTGGTTTCGAGGTGGATCCCTTGACCCTCGCTGCCATCTCAGCGTCGCTCGAGGTCACAGCGCGCGTCGCGGCCGAGCGCGTCACGGACGAGTTCTCGCGTCTGCTTGTTGCCGCAGGGGCGGGGCGAGGTCTCGAGCTGCTCGACCAGACGGGCCTGCTCGGCCTCGTCCTGCCCGCGCTCGCCGAGATGCCCGAGTCCTGGCGGGCTCACGCCTATGCGGCGGTCGGCGCGGCGGGCCGCGCCCTTAAGTTGCGGCTCGCGGCCCTCCTCCACGTCCTTTCTGCGACCCAGGGCGACCGCAGCTCGGGCGAGTTCGCGAGGGCAGCGGTCGCACACCTGCGTTTCCCCGGGCAGATAAGTGAGGGAGCTGCCGCACTCGTCGAGCGGCACGGCTGCCTGCTCGTTGCACGCCCGGGCAGGCGTCCGGTGAGCAAGGTCGAGGGCCGTCGCTGGCTCTCCACGATGGGTCAGGATGCGCCCGACCTTCTCTCGCTGTGGGAGGCCGACGCGCGCGCGCTTCGTCCGCCCTGGCGGTCGCGTCAGGCGTGCCTCCACCTCGCGGCCTTGAGAACGCTACTCGCACGGGTCAAGCGGGAACGACCTGCTCTCTCCACCGCCGAGCTCGCGCTCGATGGACGCGCGGTCATGGAGCAGCTCCACCTCTCGGCGGGACCCGCTGTGGGCGAAGCCCTCCGCCATCTCCTCGATCGGGTCCTTGAAGAGCCCCGCCTGAATACCGCAGCGGCACTTTCGTCTGAGCTGAGGGCGTGGTGGGAGGCGCGGACCGCCTAGCGTGTCGGGACTGCGACGGATGCTCAGGGTGGGCTTATACTCGCGGGGCAGAGGGTGGAAGCACGGTCATGTCCAGGCGAATCCTCTTAATCGGGAGCGACCCGAGCTCCTGCGAGCGAGTGCGGCAGCTGCTCGAGGCGAACGGGTTTGCCGTTGAAGTGAATGCGACCGGACACTTGGAATCGCCTGGTGCCTCCCCGGACCTCGTCCTTCTCGATCGGCGCACGCCTGGCGCCCAGGCGGAACTCGTAGCGCGGCTTCGCAGGGATCGGTCCCTTGTTGGGATCCCTCTCGTTGCCTTGGGTGGCGGCTTAGCGAGTTCTGCAGGCCTGGACGGCGTCATCGCTCTCCCCATCGACGAGGCCACCTTCGCAGACCAGGTGAGGGTTCTTCTCGAGGGTGAGCGGGAGCGCCTGGCCGAGGTGGCGGCCTCGGCTCGAGAGCGCTTGCGGGAAAGGGATCGCAAGGGCGCGGTCTTCATCCACGACCTCGCTCACCAGCTTTCGACCCCGCTCACCCCGCTCGCTGGCTATGTGAAGATCCTCCAGTCGGAGCGCCTCGGCCCCCTCTCGTCCCAGCAAAAGAAGGTCGTCGAGGGGATGGCCGGATCGGTGGCGCGGCTGAGCCGAGTGCTCGACAACCTCTCCGACTTCGCGAGCTTGCAGGCCGGGCCAGGAGCCATCTCTCCGGTCCTGGTCGAACCCGATGTGCTCGCCGACGAGGTGGTGAACGAGATGCGGGGTGCGGTGCGCGACGCCCGCTTGCACGTTCAGGTTCGCCCTTCGAGCGGGGGGCCGGTCATGGCCGATCGCAAGAAGCTTCGCCAGGCGCTCGCCAACATCGTCCAGAACGCGGTGAAGTTCTCGCCGCACGGCGGGGAGGTGCTGGTGGAGGTCACCCGCGACGCGGAAACGCTGCGCTTCGCCGTCTTCGACCAGGGCCCGGGCATTGCCGCAGCCGATCTGGAACGCATCTTCGAGCCCTTCGGCCGGCCCGATCGCCCGGGCGAGGCGCGTGTGCCGGGTTCGGGACTGGGGCTTCCGGTCGCCCGTCGCATCGCCGAGGCCCACGGGGGGCGAGCCGTGGTGGAGAGCCCGCCGCTCAGGCAGCCGAGCTTGGGAGGTCACCAGTATACCGGGTCGAAGTTCGTCCTCGAGATTCCGGTGGGAAGAGAAGGGAACCTCGTTGAACGTACGGGTTCCCGCTGACAGGGGCCAGCTGGCGCCCCAGCCCGGCTGGGGATAGAACTCAGGTCCTCGGTGCGCGTCCTCGTGGCCATGTCGGGTGGGGTCGATTCTTCGGTCGCGGCGGCCCTGTTGCGCGAGGCTGGGCACGAGGTGGTCGGGATCTCGATGCGGGTGTTCGATTACGCGAACCCGGCTCGCGGACGTTCCTGCTGTGGCCCCGACGACCTGGAAGACGCGCGGGCCGCCGCGCGTACCCTGAGGATCCCCTTCTACGTGGCGAACCTGGAGGAGCACTTCGGGCGCACTGTCGTCGACCGCTTCGTCGACGACTACCTGGCGGGCCGAACCCCCAACCCCTGCATCGCCTGCAACAGCGAGGTCAAGTTCGACTGGCTGCTCAAACGGGCCCGCGCTCTCGGGAGCAAGCTCGCCACCGGGCACTACGCGCGCGTCGAACGGCGGGGAGACCGTTACGCGTTGTGCGCCTCCCCCCACGAGAAGGATCAGAGCTATTTCCTGTACGGCCTCTCCCAGCAGGCGCTCGGCGATGTGCTGTTTCCGGTCGGCGAGCTCGCAAAGAGCGAGGTGAGGCGCCTCGCGGCGCGCTTCGGGCTCCCGGTGGCCGACAAGCCCGAATCGCAAGAGATCTGCTTCGTCACCCAAGGCAGCGCCGGCGACTTCGTGGCGTTGAGGGCGCCCGGAAGGCTCAAGCGAGGCAAGGTGGTCTCGACCTCGGGTGAGGCCCTCGCCGACCATCGCGGGGTGCACGCCTTCACGATCGGCCAGCGCCGTGGGCTCGGCCTCGGCGGCGGCCCGGTGCGCTATGTGGTTCGCATCGATGCCGAGGTGGGCGAGGTGGTGGTCGGCTCGGAGTGCGAAGCCTCGCGGGCCCATTTTCCGGTGACCGACCTGCGCTGGGTGTCCGGCTCTGCGCCACCCTCACCCGCGCGGGTGCTCGTGCGGGTACGGCACCGCCACCCGGGCGAGTTCGGCGAGGTGTTTCCACTCGAGTCGGGTGCCCAGGTGGTCCTCGAGAGAGGGGTCCGTGGAGTGGCTCCGGGGCAGGCGGCGGTGTTTTACAGCGGAGACGAGGTACTCGGCGGTGGCCGGATCGCGCAGGGGTGACGGCGCGAGCGTGGCGCTCCTCGGGCTCGGGTGCCGGGTGAGTCGCAGCGACCTCGACGCGCTGGCGAGCACGCTCCGCACACCGTTTGCCCTCTGCGAGAAGGGGGAGGGGGCGGACTACGTCGTCGTATACACCTGCACGGTGACGGCCGACGCCGATGCGGCAACGCGCCAGGCCATCCGCCGGGCGGCGCGCGAGCATCCCGGCGCCGCCATCGTGGTGGCCGGCTGCTACGCCGAGGTGCGCCCTGAAGAACTACGCAATCTGCCCGGCGTGGCGGCCGTGGTCGGTCGGGGCACGGCCGGCGATCTCGAGGAGATCCTCCTCTCCTTGCACGCTCGGCGTGGGGCCGCGACCGCGCCGCCCCCCAAGGTCCGGTCCCCCGCGCCGGGTCGGGCGCCGCTGCCTTTTCACCACACCCGCGCCTTCCTCAAGGTGGAGGACGGCTGTGATGCCGCTTGCGCCTACTGCATCATTCCGCGCGCGCGGGGCCCCGCGCGATCCCTGCCGTTCGAGGAGGCCTTGGGCCACGTGGAGACGCTCGGCCGCGAGAGCCCGGAGGTCGTTCTCTCCGGAGTCCACCTCGGGGCCTACGGTCGCGATCTCGTTCCACCCCGGTCATTGCAGGACCTCGTGACCGCGGTGGAACGGCGCGACCTCTGCCGGCGCCTGCGCCTCTCCTCCATCGAGCCTCTTGAGGTACCGCTCGCCCTCTTCGAGCGCCCCATGGCCGGCGCCCTCTGCGAGCACCTGCACCTGCCACTTCAGAGTGGTTCGGACCCGGTCCTGGCGGCCATGCGCCGGCCCTACCTGGCAAGGGACTACGCCTACACGGTGGAGCGCGTGGCCCGGAGCGTGGCCGGTATCTGTCTCGGGGCCGACGTCATCGCAGGCTTCCCGGGCGAGACGGAGGGGGATCACCGCGCGACCCTGGCCCTCCTCGAGGGGCTACCGGTTGCCTACCTGCACGTCTTCCCCTTTTCGGCGCGCCCGGGTACCGCCGCCGCCCAGATGCCACACCAGGTTCCCGCCGCCATCGCCCGCGAGCGCGCCGGCGAACTGCGCGCGTTCTCGCGGAACCGGTGGAGGGCCTTTTCCGCTGCTCACGTTGGCCGAGAGGTGGAGGTCGTGGTCGAGCGGGTGCGTGGGGGCTACGCCACCGGGACCGCGCGCACGTACCTGTCCGTGCGCTGGCGAGCTGCGGGAGAGCGCCGGGGCGAACTCGCACGGGTCCGGGTGGAGGCCGTGGCGGAGGACGTGTGCTTGGGGACCCGCGTGCCATGCGGGTGAGAACCGGAAAGCAACGGGGCGAGGCCTCGCGTGCCGGTGGGCCGCCGGCGACCTCCGAGCAAGCCCCCGGACGGCCCCGCGCCCTGGCTCTCACCGATCTCCTCATCGTGGGGGCCGGTCCAGCAGGTTGCGCGGCCGCCGTCGCGGCACGCCGAGCGGTGCCCTCGCTCAGGGTGATGGTCATCGACGCCGCCAGGTTTCCGCGCGACAAGCTCTGCGCAGGTGCCATCAGCGGAGGTGGTCTGCGCGAGCTTGCGGCCGCGGGGCTGCTCTTGCGCGTCCCACACGCCGTCGCCACCCACGCGGTGGTGAAGTGCGAGGGGAAGGCGTCGCGCGTTCCTCTTCCGTATCCTTCGGCGGTGGTGCGTCGCCTCGAATTCGACGCCGACTTGCTCAGCCAGGTGCGCGCATCCGGCGCCGTGGTACTCGAGGGCGTCGCTCTCCACGGGCTCGCCGGGTCCGTCGCTCAAACGTCGAGCGGAGCGATCCGGTACCGCGCCCTCATCGCCGCCGACGGAGTCGGGGGCGCCTCGCGCCGATCGCTCGGTCTTCCGGCCGGTGTCCGGGTGCCGGTGCGCGAGGTTCACTTGGAGTCGGCGCGGCAGCAGGATCTCTTCTTCGACCTCGACGCCGGGATGCCGGGCTACGTCTGGCGCTTCCCTTGCCTAAAAGGCGCCTGTCTTTCCGAGACGAGCGGGGTCTTCGCCGCGGTGCGCGGGGCGAAGGTCGGTCCGGCGCTCGAGCGTTTTTTCCAACGGGAGGACCTGGCGGTGGCCGCGCCGGAGCGGGGTGCCATCCGCCTGTTCGAGCCCGGAGGAGCAGTCGGGAAGGGCACGGCCCTCCTGGCCGGCGAGGCGCTCGGCGTCGACCCGCTCGCCGGGGAGGGCATTCGTTATGCGCTGTGGTCGGGCCGCATCGCCGGCCGCCGCTCAGTACGCGCGCTCGAGCGGGGCCGGGCGCCGTCCCTCCTCGGTTACCGCACGGCGCTGCGCGCCTCCCACTCGGGCGTCGTGCTCGAACTCGCCGCACGCCTCGCGAAGCGCCTCTACGGCCCGAACGCGCGCTACCGGCAGCTGGCGGCCGATCGGCGCGTGGCCGAGTTTCTTGCGGCGCTCATCTCCGGAGATGGCAAGGCCGGCGTTTGGCTGCGGCTCGCCGTGCAGTTGCCCTCTATCTGGGCGGCAGCCGGTGCGCCGACGGTTTAGGCTTGCGACTCGAGGCTGAGAGGGCGTAAGCAAGGCGGCCATGCCCCTAGGCTCACGAGCGACGGGGGTGTCGCCCAGGCGGTGCCCGCATGTCCCTCTCATGCTTGTTGGTACCCTGCTCACCGCGGGTGCCTGTGCGCTCGTGCACGAGCGCGCGATGGAGCAGACCCCGTCCTCGCGCCCGGCCGTGGACGAGGGGATGCTCCTCTACACCGTGGGCCGCCTCTCTTTCGAGGCGCCGGCCGGTTGGGAGGCGCATGGCGACGGACGGCACGTGGCCCTCGTGAGTCCGCGAGGTGACGTGCACATCGAGGTTCAGGCGGGTGACACGGCCTTCCCGGACGACAAGGCATGCCTCGAGAGAGCCGAGGCTTCCCTCGAGCGTGGGGCGAGCCGGCTCCTCAACGTCCAACGTCACCCCACCACCCTCGCCGGGCGCAAGGCCGTGGTCCAGGAGGCCGACGACGGAAGTTGGCACGGGTGGGCCTGGGCCGTGTGCGACGGGGGTGAGCAGTACCGGATCTTCTTCACCGGGCGCTCTCCTCTCGACGAGGAAGGGGTGCGAGCCGCTCGGCTCCTTCCGTCGAGCGCCGCGCTCGCGACCCGGCCCGGCGCTTGAGGGTGAGAGGCGAGCTTTCCCGTACCCCCCGCGGGCGGGTCTGGCTGCACGGGAGGACTATTGACTTATAGTGAAATCAGGTCGCGCGCGGACCAGGCCATTTTGGGCGCCCCCGGGGAGGGACGCGCCCTTTTGCGCGGAGGATTCCATGCTCCCTGTCAAGTGAACTCGTCACGCCTCAACACCTTGACGATCCCACTGCGGTTAGCTAGCTTCCCGCGCTCGAGCCCGACTGCGCGGGACCGGGAGGCAGTCGGGTGCCAGGGAACGCTGCCGGATTCCCCAGTACGAGGGGTCCTCGTCCGCCCGTCGAACGCCGAATGGAAGGGAAGCCTCGCCATGACCAAGGCCGACCTTATCGGGAAGGTGCAGGCGGCTCGCAAAGATCTGTCGAAGCGTCAGGTGGCGGACGTGGTGGATCTCGTCTTCGAACAGCTGGCGCGTGCCATCCGCAAGGACAAGCGCTTTTCGATGCCGGGGTTTGGCACCTTTGTAGTGAAGCGACGGGCGGGGCGCGTGGGGCGCAATCCACAGACCGGCGCCTCGATCGAGATCGCCCCGACGAAGACCGTGGGCTTCAAGCCGGCGCCGGAGCTCAAGAAAGCGCTGTAGAGGGTCTACCCGGCGCCCGCACCCCCTGCCCCGCGCCCACCTGGCGAGGGCAGCCGCTGCTCTTGGGGTTTGGGCTCGGTTACCATGGGGCTGGGAGGGCGTGAGCATGAGGCTCGCCGAATGGCTCAACAGCTTCCGGGAAACCCATGACAAGCTGAAGCGGGGGGTCCTTGCCGGACGCGACCTCACCGCCTACCGGGCGGCGCGCGACGAACTCGCTCGGGCGCTGCTCGCAGCGCAGCACCTGACGATCCAGGCGGGCCAGCAGCCGCGCCGCGCCCTGCGCGTCGCCCGCGCCTTGCAGGCGGACCTCGCGTTCAAGGATGGTACCGTGCGCGCCATGACCCAGGACATCAGTGCTGGAGGCTTTGCCGCCTTGCTGGCACGCCCTCCCCAGCTGGAGGAAGAGGTGTCGGTCACGCTGCGCATCCCCGGGCTCGAGCCCGTGCGAGCCGGGGCGCGGGTGAACGAGGTGAAGACGCTCGCTGGCCATGCGCGGGTAGGCTTCGTCTTCCAGAACCTCGACGAGGAAATCGTCGAGCGCATCGAGACGTTCGTCTTCGACGCGGTTCTGGCCGAGTTGCAGAAGTAAGCGGTGCGCGGGCCCTTCGGGCGTGAGCTCGAGCCTCTTCGATGTAACGGAGAGGGCGCCGCCCGCGCAAACCCGGCGCACCTTCCCTCGAGGCAGAGGTCGGCTCGCGGGACCCAGGGCGGGAAAGCCCGGCGGTCGGCGCCGCCCTGACCGGCGCGTCTGGTCGAAGGCCCAGTGTCTTCGGAACGATCGCCCTTCGCTCGCTTCCCTTGCTGCGCGCGTGCCCCACAGGCGGCCCGAGCGGTCCGTCCCCCTGTTCGATCGCGAATCCGAGAACGCTCGTGCGGCCGCTCTCCAGGGCGACGCTGGACGGACGAGCTCGCGAGCGGGTGAGGTTCGTCTATTCTGGGTGAATACTCTTCAGGCCGCCCGCGTGGGCAAGGGCGGCGCTCGGCCCGCTCGAGGTCTCGTCGGCGGTGATGTAGGCGCGTTCGCCCGACTCGGCCATGTCCATTCCCGTCCACTCATCCTGCTCGTCGACCCTGAGCGGGGTCACCCGAGCTACGAGCTTGATGATGAGGAAGGACACGCCTCCCGACCACACGTAGGTGGCGAGGACACCCAGGGCCTGGATGCCGAGCTGCGAGAGGCTGCCGTCGGCACCGTCCGGATTGACCACCTTCGAGGCGAGCAGGCCGGTGAGGAGCGCGCCGATGGTCGCCGCCACGCCGTGGACGGCGAAGACGTCGAGCGAATCGTCGAGGCCCAGCCTGGGCCGGTAACGGACGGCGAGCAGCGAGGCCGTGCCCGCCAGCGCTCCGAGCAGGATCGAGGCGAGCGGCGTGATGTAGCCGGCGGCCGGGGTCACCGCCACGAGTCCGGCCACCGCGCCCGAGGCGAGTCCCACACCGGACATCTTGCCGTGGAAGAAGAAGAGCTCGGCGAGGCCCCAGGCCAAGGCGGCCGCCGCCGGAGCGAAGAAGGTGTTCGAGAACGCGTAGGCGGCGAGGCCGTTCGCCGCGAGCGCGCTCCCGCCGTTGAAGCCGAGCCAGCCGAACCAGAGCAGGCCCGCGCCCAGGATGGCGAAAGGGACGTTGTGAGGGAGGACGGTGGGCTGGTGTAGCCCACGCCGTCGACCGAGCATCAGGGCGAAGACGAGGGCGGCTATCGCGGCGTTGATGTGCACCACCGTGCCGCCCGCGAAATCGAGGGCGCCGCGCTCTTTGAGCCATCCGCCCGGTGCCCAGACCCAGTGGGCCACCGGCGCGTAGACCACGATGCTCCAGATGGCCACGAAGAGGACGAAGGCCTTGACCCTCACCCGCTCGACCACGGCACCCGAGATGAGGGCGGGGGTGATGACGGCGAACATGGCCTGGAAGAGCATGAAGGCGGCGTGCGGAACGGTGGGGGCGAGCTGGGTCGCGACGCCCGCGCCCACGCCCGAGAGGCCGGCAAAGGCGAAGCCGCCGACGAGGCGGTCGAGCAGGCCCGGGCCGGGAGCGAAGGCAAGGCTGTAGCTCAATAGGGCCCACAGGACGCCCACGAGCGCCATGCACACGATCGACAGGATCATGGTGTGCACGACGTTCTTTGCCCGGACGAGCCCGCCGTAAAAGAAGGCCAGTCCCGGCGTCATGAGCATGACGAGTCCGGCGCTCACCAGGACGAGCGCCGTGTCACCCGAGTCCACCTGGCCGGGCGTGGCCGCGAGGGCGGCCGCGGGTACGAGGGCGCCGAGCGCCCCGAGGGCGATCTTTCTCACGTTCGCCTCCAAGGAAGAAGTCAGAAACCTCGCCGCCAAGTGCAGCCCGCATGCCGCGCACCTTCACCGCCTGCACATCGGGCAGATGGCGCGAGTCCGGGCGGCGCGTGCTCCGAGTCGAGGCAGCTTTTGCCTGCTATTGAGGCAGTCGGTCGGGTCGGACTACGAAGATGCCCTACGCGGTTCCTGCTGACCCTGAATGCTGCGTGGAACATGCGAAGAGTTTGCGCATCGTCGGCGCGACCGAAGAGCGGGATCACGGGTCCCCCGGTGCTCGGGCACGCCCACCAAGAGAGGCAGCAGCGCGGTGAGAGAACGGGCCCACCCCGTTCATGCGCGGGGCAGTTTAGGCCGCGCGCCTAACCGCGGCGTCCACCCCGCTTGGAGGGGGGCTTGCGGGAAGGGGGCTTCTTCTCCGGCTTCGCGCGCTTCACTTCCGGTGCGACCTTGAAACCACTCAAGACCCGCGGAGCAGGCGCCGGCGCCTCCACCACCGGGGGCGCCGGCGGTGCGACGTAAGGGTCGTCGTCGCTCGCACTGCCGAGCGCAGGGGGTGTGTTCTCCGGAACTCGGTACGGTCCCCGCTCCACCTCGAGTTCCCCGGCCGCGCGCTCGAGCCAGGAGCGCAACTCGCCGTCGAGGCTCGCCTTGTCGAGGGTCGAGGCCTCGGCGACCCGATCGCCCGCTCGTCCCTGGAGCGCTGCGAGATACATGGCCGCGCGGGCGCGTTCCACCTGAGGAGTTCCCGATCGATCGTCGAGCAGCTTCTCGAGGGCGGCCAGGGCATCCTCGGGCGAGCCCTCGCGCGAGAGAGCGAGCTTCGCGAGGCCGAAGGTCGCTCGAGCGTTCGGAGCACTCGCCCCGGCCCGCGCCTGCGAGCCGGCGAGACCCGCCGCGACCGCGCGCGCGGAAATGGCGAGCGCCGCATGGTAGGCCTCGCGCGCCTCGGCCGGCTTGCCGGCCCGGCGCAGGAGATCACCGTGCAGGGCGAGGGCGGCTGGCTGTTCAGGGGCCATCTCCAGTGCGTGCTGAGCCGACTCGCTCGCCAGGGCGGGCTTGCCGGCGAGGAGGGCGACCCGGGCCTCGAGAACGTGGGCGAGCGGAGCGTCGGCGGCGCGCGTGGCGTAGTCGAGCGCCGTCCCCGCCTGGCCCTCGCGCAGGGCGAGGGCCGACACCGCGAGGTAAGCGTAGGGCGGGGCGTTCGCAGCGCGCAGGGGCTCGACCAATGCCGAGTTCGCACTCGCCACTGCGGGCTCGTCGCGGTAGTCCGTCGCCAGCATGGCGAAGGCGAACGCGCGCAAGGCGCCGGCCCCGATGGGGTCGAGTCGCGCCGCCCGGATCCCGAGCAGCGCGGCCGCCTCGTGATACCCGAGCCAGGTGTCCGAGCGCACGAGTTGCTCGGCGCGCGCCACGGAGAGGGCGACGATGCGGTGTTCCTGGTGACGACGGTACGCGAGGAACGCCAGCGCAGCTGCCACCACGACCGCGAGCGCCAGGAGAGCCTTTATCCCGATCGGGATCGGCCTCCGGGGAAGTGAAGAGGGGTCGGCTGGCCGGGAAAGCGGCTCACCCTCCGCGGCCTCGGCCGACTCACCTAGGACGTCAGGTTCGCCGGTTTCCCCGGAGCCGGACGGCGCGGAGCCACTCATCCCGGGACGCCGCGGTCGATCAGGTTCCCTTCACTTCGCGCTCGTCCTCCCGGGCCACCCCCGACAGGACGTCGTTCACCGAGGGGAAGCGCATGATCTCGGTACGGGAGATACGCCAGGCCTGCTGGACGATCCACGAGAGCGACCGGTCCTGCCGATTGGCCTCGGCCTGGATCTCGTTCAGCATGTCCTCAGGGAAGTAAAGGGACTGCTTACGCTTGTCGGTTCCGGGCATCGCTGATCCATCTCCAGGTGTGAGAAGGTTCGGTTGGTTGTACGCGACCCCCCGTCGCGTGGTCAAGCGACACGTCGCATTGCTCCTGCGACGTCGTGTCTCTCTTCACCTCGCGCGAAGAGGCGCCGAGGCGTCCCCCCGGGCCCCCAGCGGCTCCAAAAAAAGTGAGGAGCCGGCATTTCTGCCGGCTCCCCGTGGGCCCAGAGGGGGAGGGGGGGGACCCCTAGGCCCAGCGCTACAAGGTCTAGACTCGAGAGTTCGGCATCAGCGAAGCGACCTCCAACATCTCATTCCATCTCGCGAAAAGCAACTCTGCCCGCTCCTCGACGCCACCGATTGGGGGCCGCCCTCGGCCGGCCCGCCTCCGCGCTCCGACCATCGCTGCAACCTACCGCTGGGGGGGACCATTCCCCCTTTGCGTGCTATGTCGAGGCGTGCGCCCGAGCGCACGAAAAAAGCACGTCCCATGGCGCGCGCCTGTCCCCACCGCTTCGAGCGAGCGGTCCTCGCCACCATCCGCCGAAGGCGGCTCTTCTCACCCGCCTCGCGAGTCCTGGTAGCGCTTTCGGGTGGGGCCGACTCGAGCGCCCTACTTGCCGTGCTGGCCGCCCTGCGTGAGAGAGGGCAACTCAGCGCGCTCTTCGCTTGCCACGTCGACCACCAGCTGCGGCCAGGCAGCGCCCAGGATGGCGACTTCTGCGCGGCGCTCTGCCTCAAGCTCGGGGTCCCGCTCGAGCGGACCAAGGTGTCGGTGTCCGGGGGGGGAAACGTGCAGGCCGCCGCGCGGCGAGCTCGCTACCTCGCCCTGCGCGCGGCCGGCGCAAGGGCCGGCTGTGACCGCATCGCGACCGGTCACCAGCGCGGCGATCAGGCCGAAACGGTGCTCCATCGCCTCATGCGAGGCTCCGGAGCGCGCGGGTTATCTGGGATTCCGGCGCGCCGGGGCGCGCTCGTGCGGCCGCTCATCGACAGGTCGAGAGCGGAAGTGCTCGAATACCTCCATGACCGGGACCTCGATTTCAGGGAGGATCCGACGAACGCGACACCCCGCTTCCTGCGCAACCGGATCCGAAGCACGCTCTTGCCGGCGCTCGAGGCTCTCGCCCCGGGTATCGAGGGGCGCCTTGCCCGCTCCTCGGACCTGCTGCGGGAGGACGACCGCGCCCTCGAGCGCCTCGCCGCCCGGATCGCGCCGCGGGGTGCCACTCGCGCCCCCGTCGCGTCGTTCCTTCCTCTTCCAGCGGCGGTTCAACGGCGGGCCCTGCGAAGATTGTGGCGAGCGGCGAGCGGGAGCCGGCGGGACCTCACAGCCGGGCACGTCGAAGCGGTCCTTCGCCTCGTCGGCGCTGCGGGTGCATCGCGGCGCGTGAGCTTGCCGCGCAGATTCGAGGCGCGGATCGAGGCTGGCTTCGTGGAGGTGGGCCTGCCTAGGCCCGCTCGGGTCGAGCTGCGCCGCCTGCCCATCGAGGGGCCGGGCGCTTACCCGTTACCGGGAAGCCGGGCCGCCGTCGAAATCGAGTGGGCTTCGGAGGAACCTCCTCCATGGCCTCTCGAGCTCCGGACGCGAAGGCCTGGGGACCGCTTCCGCTCGGAGCACGGAAAGGCCGGTCAAAAGCTGAAGAAGTGGCTCATCGATCGCAAGGTCCCCCGCGCGCGGCGCAATGTCCTCTGGTTGGTGGCAGACCTCGACGGTCGAGTGCTCTGCGTTCCCGAGCTCGAACCGAAGGCGCGGGGCGCGCACGCCTTGCGGGTGCGCTTTTATGCGACGGGCGAACGGATGGGGGACGGCGGAGGGTGACGACCCTGCAACCCGGTGCTACACCTGTTATAGGATTGTCACGGATGAGGTGCTCGAGGCGACCCCATGTCCATCCCTGTCCGCTCGCCTCGGAATCGCACGAGCGCCTTCCTTAAGGGGTAACGAGCCTTGCGTCAGTCCTACAAAACCGTCCTGCTGTGGGTCGTCCTCATCCTGATGTTCGTGGCGTTCTATCAGTTCTTCGCCCAGCACGACCACAAGCAGAAAGAGCTCGCCTTCTCCGACTTCATCACCAAGGTCGAGCACGGAGAAGTCCGCGAAGTCCAGGTGAAGGACAACGTGAACTACGTCGGGGTCCTGAAGGACAACTCCGAGTTCCACACGGTCGGTCCCATCGACCCGATGGCGAACATCTTCACGAAGTTGCAGGCTCAGGGCGTCAAGGTTGTCTACGACAAACCGGAAGGAAACTCCTTCTGGGTCACCGTGCTCGTGCAGTACCTGCCGCTCGTCTTCCTCTTCCTGCTCTTCTTCTTCTTCATGCGGCAGCTGCAGTCCGGCGGCGGCAAGGCGATGAGCTTCGGCAAGTCGAAGGCGAAGCTCATGACCGAGCACCACAACAAGGCCACCTTCGCCGATGTGGCCGGCATCGACGAGTCGAAGGACGAGCTCGAGGAGATCATCTCGTTCCTCAAGGACCCGAAGAAGTTCACGCGCCTCGGCGGCCGCATCCCCAAGGGCGTCCTGCTCATGGGTCCGCCAGGCACCGGCAAGACGCTGCTCGCGCGCGCGGTGGCGGGGGAGGCGGGCGTCCCCTTCTTCTCCATCTCCGGTTCGGACTTCGTCGAGATGTTCGTGGGCGTCGGGGCGAGCCGAGTGCGCGACCTGTTCGAGCAGGGCAAGAAGAACGCTCCATGCATCATCTTCATCGACGAGATCGACGCGGTCGGGCGGCACCGCGGAGCGGGCCTGGGGGGCGGCCACGACGAGCGCGAGCAGACGCTCAACCAGCTCCTCGTGGAGATGGATGGCTTCGAGTCGAACGAGGGAGTCATCCTCATCGCCGCCACGAACCGCCCCGACGTGCTCGACCCGGCGCTTCTGCGCCCGGGCCGCTTCGACCGGCGCATCGTGGTGCCGCGTCCGGACCTCAATGGAAGGCTCGGCATCCTCAAGGTGCACACCAAGAAGACGCCGCTCGATCCGCAGGTCGATCTCACGCAGATCGCGCGGGGCACGCCGGGCTTCTCGGGGGCCGATATCGAGAACCTGGTGAACGAAGCGGCTCTCTACGCAGCGCGCCGCAACAAGGAGCGCCTCGAGAATAACGACTTCGAGTTCGCCAAGGACAAGGTGCTCATGGGGACCGAGCGCCGCTCCATGATCATCAGCGAGAAGGAGAAGCGCACCACCGCCATCCACGAGGCAGGCCACGCCCTCGTCGCCAAGATCCTCCCCGGCACCGACCCGGTGCACAAGGTGACCATCATCCCGCGCGGACGCGCCCTCGGACTCACCCAGCAGCTGCCTCAAGAGGACCGCCTCAACATCAACCAGGAGTTCGCCCTGAACCAGGTGGCCATCTTGATGGGCGGCCGCATCGCCGAGGAGATCACCTTTTCCCAGAAGACCACCGGCGCCGGCAACGACATCGAGGTGGCGACGGCCCTCGCCCGCAGCATGGTGTGTGAGTGGGGCATGAGCGAGAAGCTCGGTCCGCTCGCCTTCGGCAAGAAGGAAGGCGAGGTGTTCCTCGGCCGCGAAATGGGGACCGTGCAGACGTACTCGGAGCAAACGGCTCGCGATATCGACGCCGAGGTGCGGCGCATCGTCACCGACCAGTACGAGCGCGCGAAGAAGGTGCTCCTCGACAACCAGGCGACGCTCAACAAGATCGCGGCCGCCCTGCTCGAGCACGAGACCATCGACGCCTCCGACATCGACCTCATCATGGCGGGAGGCACCATCACCCGGCCGCCGCCCACCAAGTCGAATCCGCCGCCGCCCGCCATCGCCGACAAGGCCAAGAAGCCGGGCCTGCTCGACACGATCCCGGTGCCGAAGGCCGAGCCCGGCAAGGCCTAGCGAAAGGGTCGGCGCGGAGCCTTTCACCCCGGCCCGGAGGGGAAGGGGATGCTGCCACTGCGGATCGGTAAGCGCGTCTTCGAAGGCCGCGGCCCCTTCCTCATGGGCGTCGTGAACGTTACCCCCGACTCCTTCTCGGACGGCGGGCTCTACGCTCGCCCGCAGGACGCCGTCGCCCGCGCCTTCGCCCTGGCGCGGGACGGGGCCGACCTCGTGGACGTGGGGGGCGAGTCGACGCGTCCTGGCGCGGAGGAGGTGCCGCCCGGGGAGGAGGCGGCACGGGTGATCCCGGTCATCGAAGAGCTGAGGTCGCGCGGCCTCGAGATCCCCATCTCGGTCGACACCCGCAAGCCGGAGGTGGCCCGGGCCGCGCTAGCGTCCGGGGCCGATCTCGTGAACGATGTCTCGGCACTCGCCGATCCGCTCATGGCCGAGATCGTGGCCGGGGCCGGAGTGCCGGTCGTGCTCGTCCACATGCGCGGCACCCCCGCCGACATGGCCTCGCACGCCCGCTACGCGGACGTGGTGGGGGAGGTCGAGCGCGAACTCGCCGAGGCCATGGCTCGAGCCGTGCGGCTCGGCGTGCGGGAGGACCGCATCATCCTCGACCCCGGCCTCGGCTTCGCAAAGCAGGCCCGGCACAGCCTCGCGCTACTCGCCGCGCTTCCGCGGCTCGCGTGCCTGGGCCGCCCCCTCCTCGTCGGACCCTCGCGCAAGAGCTTCATCGGGGCCGTCACCGGGGCCGCGGTCGGGGAGCGGTTGCCCGGTACGCTCGCCGCGGTGGTCGCCTGCGTACTCGGCGGGGCCGAGATGCTCCGGGTGCACGACCTGCGCGAGGCACGCCAGGCCGCGGAGGTGGCGGCCGCCATCCGCGAGGCAGCCCCCGCGCCGGATGCGGGCTAGAATCGCGATGCGCGACCACACGCCACCCTGAGGGACCGATGCCGCTCGTCCTCCGAGACCTCGTCCAGTACCTGCTCGGCCCGGGCACGACCTGGCGCGACTTGCTCGAGGCGGCGGTGGACGTGGCGGTGGTGAGCTACCTCATCTACCGAGCGCTCCTCGTCATCCGGGGCACCCGCGCCATCCAGGTGCTGGTGGGGCTCCTCGTCCTCGGGCTCGGTTACCTCGCTTCCCAGTGGGCGAACCTCATCACCGTCAACTGGCTCCTCGGCCACTTCCTCACCTATTCCTTCATCTTCGGAGTCATCGTCCTCTTCCAGGCCGACATCCGGCGGGGCCTCGCCAGCCTGGGGAGGCGCCGTTTTCTCAACGCCTTTGTGCCCGACGAGCGCCGGTTGCAGGCTGGCGCCGTGGAGGTGGTGACCCGGGCCGCCGTCGAGCTCTCGCGCAAGCGCCAGGGAGCGCTCGTCGTCATCGAGAGGGTGGCTGACCTCGGCGAGGTGCTCGAGACCGGCGTCCGCCTCGATGCGGAGCTCTCCTACGAGTTGCTCCTCGCGCTCTTCCAGCCGGGCGGGGCGCTCCACGACGGCGCGGTCGTCCTGCGGCGCGGACGTGTGGCGGCGGCCGGTTGCATCCTGCCTCTCACCGCGGTCCAGGTGCGCGACCTCGGGACGCGCCACCGCGCCGCGCTCGGTCTCGCCGAGGAGGTGGATGCGGTGGTGGTGGTGGTCTCGGAGGAGCGGGGTGAGATCTCGCTCGCAGTGGAAGGTACCCTGCACCGCGCGCTCGATGAGGGTGCCCTGCGCCAGCATCTCGCACGTCTGCTCGTGCCTCCCGGGGCCACCCCGGGGACGAAGCAGCCGGCAGCGGGGCCTGCCCGCCGCGACCCGGAACGGGAGGACGATCGTGCCGCGGTCTGAGCTCGCCTTGCGCCTCCTCTCCCTCGCCATGGCGCTCGCCCTGCTCATCGTGGTGCACGGCGAGCGGCGGGTGACCATCGCCATGAGCGTGCCCTTCGAGGCGCGGCTGCCGGCCGGGCTCGAGCCGGTCACACCACTTCCGCTCAGCCTGCGAGTGGCGCTCTCCGGGCCCTGGGCGCGGTTGCGCAACCTGGACCCGGGCGACCTCGGCCCGGCCATCGTCGATCTCTCCCGAACCGCCCCCGGGGCCGCCAGCTGGTCGGTTCGCGCCGAGTCGATCCACCTTCCGCCGGGGGTCCAGGTGGAGTCCATTCACCCAGCCCAGGGAATGGTCGATCTACGCCGGGACCGCTGAGCGCCGCTCCCGGGGTGAGGACCTTGAGTCGCCCTGAGCGGTGAGCGTAAGGTGCGCTCGACCATGACCTCATCGCCTCGACCGGAAAGACTCGTGCCCGGGGAAGCCAAGGGCCCCCCGGGCGAAGCGGCGAGCGAGACCCGCCGGCTCTTCGGCACCGACGGGGTGCGCGGGGTCGCCAACGTTCACCCCATGACCGCCGAGATGGCGCTCGGTCTCGGGCGCGCCCTCGCCTACATCGTGCGCAGTGGACCCCACCGGCATCGCATCGTCATCGGCAAGGACACCCGCCTCTCCGGCTACCTCCTCGAACAGGCCATCGCCTCGGGGATCTGCTCGATGGGGGTGGACGTCATGCTGTGCGGGCCCCTGCCCACCCCCGGCATCGCCTTCATCACCGTGTCGATGCGGGCCGACGCCGGGGTGGTCATCAGCGCGAGCCACAACCCCTACCAGGACAACGGCATCAAGTTCTTCTCGCGCGACGGGTTCAAGCTACCCGACGAGATGGAGCTGCGCATCGAGCGACTCCTGCTCGAGAAGGCCGGGGAGGGTGGCGGGGCCGCGGACTTCCACGCGCTTCGGCCCACGGCCAATCGCATCGGCAAGGCGAAGCGCATCCACGACGCCGTGGGACGGTACGTGGTGTTCCTCAAATCGCTCTTCCCGCGCGAGCTCAGGCTCGACGGATTGACCGTGGTCGTGGACTGCGCGCACGGCGCGGCCTACAAGGTGGCGCCGGCGGTGTTCGAGGAGCTCGGGGCACGGGTGGTGTGCCTCCACGCCAAGCCCGATGGCAAGAACATCAACGACGGCTGCGGCGCGGTGCACCCCGAGGCCATGGCCCGCGCGGTCCTGAAGGCGCGCGCCCAACTCGGGATCGCCCTCGACGGGGACGCGGACCGGGTCATCATCGCCGACGAGAAGGGCCACCTCGTGGACGGCGATGCCATCATGGCGATGGTCGGCCGCGATCTCATCCGGCAGAAGGCGCTCGCCAAGAGGACGGTGGTCGCGACGGTGATGAGCAACGTGGGCCTCGAGCGCGCCCTGCGCGAAGCGGGCGGACGCGTCGTGCGCACCCAGGTGGGCGATCGCTACGTGGTCGAGGAGATGCGCCGATCTGGTTACAACTTTGGAGGGGAGCAGTCCGGTCACCTCATCTTCCTCGACCACGTCACCACCGGGGACGGCGTGTTCGCCGCTCTCAAGGTGCTCGAGGTCATGCTGCGCGAGGGCAAGCCACTCTCCGAGCTGGTGCGCTGCTTCGAGCCCATGCCGCAGGTGCTCCTCAACGTCGTCGTGAAGGAGAAGCGACCCCTCGAGGAGCTGCCCTTGTTGCAGAAGGCCATCGCGGCGGCCGAGAAGGCTCTCGAGGGCGACGGCCGGGTTCTCGTGCGCTATTCGGGTACGGAGAACAAGGCGCGCGTGCTCGTCGAAGGCCCCGACGCCGCCATGATCGCGGCGCGGGCGGAGGAGATCGCCTCCCAGCTCCGCCAAGCGCTCGGGTGAGCGCCTCGGGATAGCCCACCGTTCGCGCTTCCCGGCGGCGGCACTTGCCGCTACAGTCGGGACCATGGCCGCCCAGCTCGGCGTCAACGTCGACCACGTCGCTACGATTCGTCAGTCGCGCCGTACTCCGTACCCGGACCCGGTCCAGGCCGCGATGCTCGCCGAGCTCGCCGGCGCAGACCAGATCACGATTCACCTGCGCGAGGATCACCGCCATATCCAGCCGCGCGACCTCCAGATCTTGCGCCAGACGGTGCAGACGCACCTCAACCTCGAAATGGCGGCCACCCAGGAGATGGTCAAGATCGCCTACGAGGCGAAGCCTGACGTGTGCACGCTCGTGCCCGAGCGCCGGGAGGAACTCACCACCGAGGGCGGGCTCGACGTGGCGGGCAATCGGGACTCGGTCCGCAAGATCGTGAAGACGCTCAAGGACGCGGACATCGTGGCCTCCCTCTTCATCGACCCCGACGTGGATCAGGTGCGGGCGGCCCACCGCCTGGAGGCCGACGTGGTGGAGATCCACACCGGCCGTTACAGCGACGCGCGATTGGCGGCCGACCGTCGGCGCGAGCTCTCGCGGATCATTGACGCCGCCAAGGCGGCAGCCAAGCTCGGACTGCGCGTGGCGGCCGGACATGGTCTCAACTATCAGAACATCCTGCCGGTGGTCGCCATCGCCGAGATCGAGGAGTTCAACATCGGCCACGCCATCGTCGGCTACGCCATCATGGTGGGGATGGAGCGCGCCGTCCGGGAGATGAAGGACCTCATCGCGCGCAAGGCCCGCTAGTCTCGAGCGGGGGTGAGCGGGAGGGTCGCGCGCGTGATCGTCGGGCTCGGTATGGATCTCGTCGAGGTGGCGCGGGTCGCCCGCCTCATCGATTCCCCTTCGGGCGAGCGCTTCCTCACGCGCGTCTTCACCCGCGCGGAGCGCGACTTCTGTGACGGCGTGCGCGACCGGGCGACGCGCTATGCCGCGCGCTTCGCGGCGAAGGAGGCCGCCTCCAAGGCGCTCGGTGTCCCGCGCGGCATCAGCTTCCTCGACGTCGAGGTGGTTCGAAAGGACGGTCCCCCGCGCCTCCTCCTTTCCGGGGTGGCGGCGCAGACCGCGGCGAGCCTGGGGGTGGCGAGGACGCTTCTCACCCTGACCCACGACGGGGGCGTCGCCGGGGCCACCGTGGTGCTCGAGTCTTCGGAGAGGACGCCATGAGACTCGTCACTGCCGCCGAGATGCGGGCCATCGACCGGGCTGCCATCGAGGAGTGCGGTGTGGCCGGTGGCGAGCTCATGGAGCGGGCGGGCGCTGCGGTGGCTCGGGCTGCCCACGCTTACCTCGGTCCCAAGGGGCGGGTCCTCGTCCTGTGCGGGGCCGGAAACAACGGTGGCGACGGCTACGTGGCGGCCCGGCACCTGCGCGCCGAGGGGGTGGACGTTCGGGTGGCGGCCGTGGCGCCGTCAGCGAGCCTCCGGGGCGACGCCCTCTCGGCCCGGGAAGCTGCCGTGCGCGAGGGCGTGCCCATTTTGGAGGAGCCCGCCCCCGAGACCCTCGAGGCCGGATTGGGGGATGTCCTTCTCGACGCGCTCTTCGGAACCGGGTTGTCGCGGGCACCGGAGGGTGCACCCGCGGAGGCCATCGCCCGCATCGGCGCGCTGAGGCAGCGCGGGGCCAAGGTCGTGGCGGTGGACGTGCCGTCCGGCCTCTCGGCCGACACCGGCCGGCCGCTGGGTCGTTGCGTCCACGCCGACGCCACCGTCACCTTCGGCTTCCACAAGCGCGGACTCGTGCTCCACCCCGGCCCGGCCTATGCGGGCGAGGTGGTTCTCGCGGACATCGGCATCCCAGCCCGCGCCGCCACGGCAGTGCCCGTCGGCTGCGAACTGCTCACCGAAGACCTCGTCCGCGCGCTCGTGCCGCCCCGCCCGCCCGAAGCGCACAAGGGCGACGCGGGCCGCGTCCTCGTCCTGGCCGGCTCTCCCGGTCACACCGGAGCGGCCCAGCTCGCACTCCTGGGAGCGTTGCGTGGCGGAGCCGGGCTCGTCACGCTCGCAGCACGCGCGGAGGTCGTGCCACTCGCGCTCGCCCACCGTCCCGAGGCGATGAGTGCCGTGCTCCCCGGACAGGGGGCGCTCGGACTCGGGGACCTGGAAGCGCTGCTCGCCTTGGTGAAGGGCATGGATGCCCTCGTCATCGGCCCCGGCATCCCGCGCGGCCCCGCCACCGGAGCCCTCTTGCGCGCCTTGCTGGAGCGGGCCCGGGTACCCGCCGCGATTGACGCCGATGCGCTGAACGCGCTGGCCGAGACACCCGGCGGGCCGAGGGATCTCGGGGCGCCGGCCGTGCTCACCCCGCACCCGGGCGAGATGGCGCGTCTCACCGGCCGCACCATCGCCATGGTCCAGGCGGACCGCATCGGCCTCGCGCTGGAGTCGGCTCGCGCTTGGGGCTCGGTCGTCGTCTTGAAGGGGGCGCGGACGGTGGTGGCTGCGCCGTCCGAGCCGCCCGCGGTCGTGCCGACCGGAAACCCGGGAATGGCCACCGGCGGGACGGGGGACGTCCTCGCCGGCCTCACTGGCGCGCTCCTCGCTTCCGGGCTCGCTCCTTTCGCTGCCGCTCGAGTGGCGGCCTTCGCCCACGGGGCCGCGGGGGATCTCGCCGCGGAGCGCTGGGGAGAGCGGGGCCTGCTCGCCTCCGACCTCGCCGACGAGCTCGGGCCGGTTTGGGCACGATGGGACCGCTGAAGGCAGAGCCTTCGGTTCGGGCCGCGATGGAATGCGTCACTCGCTCCCCGCGCGCAACCTTCGTTCTCGGAGTGAGCCTCGGCCAAGCGCTCGCCCCAGGCGACGTGGTGGCGCTCATGGGAGAACTCGGGACCGGCAAGACCCAGCTCGCCCGCGGCATCTGCCGGGGTGCCGGCATCGCCGACGAAGAGGTGTCGAGCCCGACCTTTGCCATCGTCGCGACCTACCGCGGCCGGCTCCCGATCCACCACGGCGATCTCTACCGACTCGCCGACCTCGACGAGCTCTACGCCACCGGATTCTTCGACCTCCTAGGGGGCGATGGCGCCTGCCTCGTCGAGTGGGCCGATCGCATCCCCGGGGCGCTCCCGGCCGAGCGGCTCGAGATCACCTTGGCCCACGTGGAAGGGAGCCCTTCGGCCCGCGAGCTCACCTTCCTCGGGCTCGGCGAACGCCACGCCGCTCTCGTCGCAGGCCTGAAAAGGGGCCGCCGGGGGTGTGGCCCCAGGTGAGCTTTTCACCTCGCGCGGCGCCTCGGGCGCCCGGGGCCTCGCGGGTGGAACCGCGAAAGGAGCCGGCGGTGCAAGAGTGATCCCTCGTGCACGCGGTACGCCGGATCGATGCCCACGAAACCGCCCTCGGCCACCGGACGCCAGGGCCCCTGGCCAATGGGCTCGCTCGCGATTGCGAAGAGGCCGCCCTGCTCGGTGCGCTGCGCGACGTGGAGCGTGCGGCCGCGCCGGCACACGGCGAGGAGCCGTCCGTCGCTGACGAGGAAGTTGAGCGAGGAGGGGTTCTCGCTAGCGGAGTCGGCGATGCGCGTCACCGACGCGACCGTCTCGGCCAGGGCACGCCGTACCTCGGAGAGTTCGGCCGGTCGGTTGGAGGGCACGCGGGCCGCAAGGCGGGTGAGAAACAGGAAGAAACACCGTTCGCTGTCGGTGTCACCAGCGATGGCGCGGCGAAGGGCCGGGTCGATCTCGGCGACCAGGGCGGCCCGCACCCGGGCCACCCGGCGATAGCGCGCCACCGTTCCATTGTGGGCGAAGAGCCAGGGCCCGTACACGAAAGGGTGGGTGTTCTTCTCGGTGACCGGGCCCACGCTCGCGTCCCGGACGTGCGCCACCACGATCTCCGACCGCGCTTCGCGCGCAGCCGCCACGAACGCGTCGTCGGCGTGGGCCGGCATGACACCCCGGCGCACCTGGACCCCCGACTCGTCGTACCAGGCGATGCCCCAGCCGTGCGGGTGCTGGTGCGACTGGGTGCGCAGCGCGTTGTGGGCGACGCAGAGGGGCTCGTGCGACTGGTGATCGGCGCGGGCGTGCTGGGCGAACAGGCGGCACATCTCGACAGGCCGAATGTAACAGCCGCGGCCGGGCCTCACAAATCTGCGTGCGGCCCTGTTCCGCCGGCAAGGGAACGCCCGTCCTGCTCGGAGGCTGTACTAGAGGCAAAACTCGAGCGGTGGCTCGAGCAGGGCGAGACCGGGGGTGTCGAGATCGACCAGTCGGACCCGGGCGGTGCGCCCCTCGACCTCAAGGAGGCCGGCGGCCCGGGGCAAACTGAAGCGACGAGGCCCCGCCGATCCTGGGTTCACGAACAACAGGCCCTCGGCGAACCTCGCCCCCGGCCGGTGAGAGTGGCCGTGGACGACGAGGTCGGGCCGGCGGCGGGCCACCTCGCGCCGAAGGCGCGGCGAAAGCCGCGCGGGGGACCCGATCTCGTGCACGAGCAGCCCGCGGAGCGAGCCGAGGTCGAGGCGCGCCACCTCCGGCAGGCCCTCGAGGCTCGTTCCCTCGTCGACGTTGCCGCGCACGGCCTTGACCGGAGCGAGGCGCGCGAGCTCGCTCAAGGTGGCGGGCTTCACGACGTCACCGGCGTGCAGGATGAGGTCGCAGCCGGCGAAGAGAGCTTCGAGCCGCGGCTCGAAGTGGCCGTGCGTGTCGGAGACGAGACCCACCTTGAGCCTCGCTCTCGAGGCTTGCGCAGCGACAGACTCCACCCGACTTCCGTGCTCGGCCCGCGGCCCGCTGTCAAGGTCCTATCCCGGCCGGGACCTTGCTACACTTAGGGCTATGTCCCTCCGGCACACGACTCTCGCCCTCGCGGTAGTGCTCGCTTGCGCACGCCCCCAACCCTCGCCCGAGTACGAGCGCGCTCGCCAAATCTGGACCGAGCTCGTACGCGCACGCGGGACCGATGCGGCGGACGACCCGGCGACCGACGAAGTCCTGGCCCTGCTCGCTCGCGTCCCGCCCTCCAGCCTCGACGCGGCCGCCGCGCAAGAGCTGAAGGGCCGGATCGAGGCGGAGAAGAAGGGGCTCTCCGAAGAGCGCGCCCGCAGAGAGCGGGGGGTGGAGGGCACGGGCGAGGGTGGCTCCGGCTCGGGCTCGCCCGCGCCGGGGAGCGGCGAAGGGGCTGTGGCGAAAGCGCCCGGGACACCTGAGCAGGCGAGCCCGGGCACCCTCGCCTTGCCGAGGCTCGAGCTCGGGATGAAGCTCGATGCATTCCGGGCCGCCTACGGCGAGTGCTTCGAGGACAAGGGTGACGTGGAGCTCGTCGGCCACGACGGGAAGGAGACCCGTCCTGCCCGCATGTGGAGGATGAAGGATGACGAGTCCTGCCGGGCCGTGCAGCCGAAGCTCGTCGACAAGGTCATCGTCTTCGCCGGAGACGAGCTCGCCGGGCTGAGCCCGGCGAGCGCGCTGCAGACGGTGCAGCACCAGAAGACGGTGGAACTCGGGCGCCTGCCCGACGGCGGGCTCGGCATCCGCTCGGATGGCGGAGTCGAGCCGTTGCCGGCCGGCGCGACCCTCAAGGTGGACGACGGCGGGACGGTCGTCGACGGAGGCACGCCGTGAGGGGGAAGTTCGGCCCGCGGGCCTAGGGGAGGCGGGTTCGCTTGAACGATCGCACCTTCCTCGCCTTCCTGAGCGCTTTACCCAAGAATGCGCTCTCCCGCTGGGCCGGAGCATTTTCGCGAGCGCGACTGCCCGGACCGCTGCGCATGGGTCTCATGCGCGCCTTCGTGGCGCGCTACCGCGTCGACCTCTCCGAATGCGCCGGTCTCGAGGAGTTCGAGACCTTCAGCCAGTTCTTCGCGCGCCCGCTGCGGCCCGGGCTCCGGCCGGTGGCCGCGGGCGACGCGGTGATCGTGGCGCCCGTCGACGGTGTCGTGTCGCAAGCCGGGCGCACCACGAGCGGCCGGCTCGTGCAGGCGAAGGGGCTGTCCTACACCGCCGAGGCGCTCCTCGGCGACGCCACCCTGGCGGCCCGGCTCGCCGACGGCCCGTTCGCGACCTTCTATCTCTCCCCGCGCGACTACCACCGCATCCATTTCCCGCTCGGCGGTTCGGTGCAAGGCTACCGCTACCTTCCCGGCCAGCTCTGGCCGGTCAACCCGGCCTCGGTGCGCGGCGTTCCGGACCTCTTCACGGTGAACGAGCGGCTCGTCACCGTCCTCGAGACCTCGCTCGGCCTGTGCGCGGTGGTGGCGGTGGGCGCCACCGTCGTCGGCCGCATCCGCGCCACCTACGACCCGGGCATCCCGGTCTCGAACGCTCGGGGGGGGCGCCGCCTCGCCGTCGACTACCCGGTGCCCATCCCGGTCGTGAAGGGCCAGGAACTCGGCGCCTTCGAGCTCGGCTCGACCGTGATCGTCCTCTGCGAGCCGGAGCGGGCCGAGTTCCGCGCCGATCTGGGGGAGGGGGTCCGAGTGAGGATGGGTGAGCCCATCGGCGCGGCCGGCCCCGGGCGAAGGGGTTCTGACGGCGTGCGGGGCGGCGGCGAGAGCGTTTGACCCGCAGGTGTCCTTCGTCTACATAGCCCCGACCTATGTCGCGGAAGATCTCGGGCGTGAAGGGCATGAACGACGTGCTGCCGGCTTCGGTGGGCCGCTGGCAGGCCATGGAACGCGTCGCGCGCGAGGTCTTCCGACTCTACGGATACGGGGAGGTGCGCACCCCGGTGGTCGAGCCGGCCGCCTTGTTCGCCCGCGGGGTGGGCGAGACCACCGACATCGTCAAGAAGGAGATGTACGTCTTCGAGGACAAGGGCGAGGAGACGCTCGCCTTGAGGCCCGAGGGCACCGCGGGCGTCGTCCGCGCCTACATCGAGCACGGGTGCCACGTGGAGGGCCCACAGAAGTGGTTCTACATCGGCCCCATGTTCCGGCGGGAGCGCCCACAAAAGGGGCGTTACCGCCAGTTCCACCAGATCGGGTGTGAGTGCCTGGGCGTCTCCGAGGCGGGCATCGACGTCGACCAGATCGCGATGGTGGACGACTTCCTGGGACGCCTCGGCGTGCGGGCCTCGCTCCGGCTCAACTCGGTGGGCGATGCCACCTGTCGCCCCGCCTATCTCGCCGAGCTCAAGACCTACCTCGTGGCCCACAAGGATCGGCTCTGCCCCGAGTGCAACGAGCGCATCGAACGCAACCCGCTGCGCGTGCTCGATTGCAAGGTGGAGGGTTGCCAGCAGGTCCTTGCCCATGCTCCCTCGCTCCAGGATCGCCTGTGCGAAGGGTGCCGCGGCCACTTCGCCGCGGTGAGAGAGGGCCTCGATGCGCTGGGGGTCGCCTACCGGGTCGACGCCCGCCTCGTGCGCGGGCTCGACTACTACGTGCGCACGGCGTACGAGTTCACGAGCGAAGCGATCGGGGCTCAGTCGGCCGTGGCCGGAGGCGGGCGCTACGACGGACTCGTCGAGACGCTGGGCGGCCAACCCGCGCCCGGCATCGGGTTCGCGCTCGGGCAGGAGCGGCTCCTGCTCGTGCTCGAGGCGCAGGGCGATGCCCCGCCTCCCGAAAGGCCAGAGGTCTTCTTCGTCACCGCCGACCCGGCGGGAGCCAAGAGGGCCCCCGTGCTGGCGGCGGCTCTGCGCAAGGCCGGCATCGCCTGCGACCTTGACCCGCGGGGGGGAAAGCTCGCCCGCCAGTTCAAGCAGGCGGAGCGGGTGCGGGCCCGTTTCGCCCTCGTCCTCGGCGAAGCCGAGGTGGAAAGCGGCCTCGCCAAGCTGAAGGACCTCGACACGCGGGCCGAAGAGCCGGTGGCGCTCAGCGAACTTCGGTCGAAGCTCGCCGAGCAAGGTTAGCTCGGAGGCGAGCGGAGGACCTCGGGACCGGACAGATGAAGATCGCGGTCCTCACCGGACCCACCGCCTCGGGGAAGAGCGCCCTCGCCATCGAGCTCGCGGCTCGGCTCGACGGCGAGATCGTGAACGCCGACTCGCAACAGGTCTACCGAGGTCTCGACGTCGGCACCGCCAAGCCAGGCGCGGCGGACCGCGCCCGCGTGCCGCACCACCTCCTCGAGGTGGCCTCGCCCGGGGAGGGGATGGACGCGGCTCGCTTCCAGGCCCTGGCGGACGCGGCGTTGCGCGACATCGCGTCCCGCAGCCGCTTCCCCCTGGTGGTGGGCGGAACCGGACTCTACCTGCGCGCCTTGCTGCGCGGTGTCGCCGCCGCGCCCGGGCGCGACAGCGCGCTGCGAGCTGCCCTGGCGGAGGAAGCCTCGCGCGAGGGGCGCCACGCCCTCCACGCGAGGCTCAAGGCGGTCGATCCCGAGGCGGCCGCAAGGATCCACCCGAACGACCTCGTGAGGGTGGTGAGGGCCCTCGAGATCGCGGCGGGCGGCCGGACGCAGACCGAGACCTTCGCGCGCCATCGCTTCTCGGAGAGGCGCTACGAGGCGCTGGTCTTCGTGCTCGATCTCCCCCGCGACGAACTGCACGCGCGCATCGAGACCCGCGCGCCCCGGCTCTTCGAGGGTCTGCTCGCCGAAACCGAGGCCCTCGTCGCCCGAAGCGGGAGCTTGCCGGCTCGAATGCCCATCGGGTATGCGGATGCCGCCCTCGTGCTCTCGGGGCGCCTCGGTCGAGAGGAGGCCTTGAGGCGGCTCATCGTGGCTCATCGGCGGTACGCGCGCCGGCAGCTCATCTGGCTCAGGCGCGAGGAGGGCTTCACCTTCCTAGAGCCGCCCTTCGACGTCGACCGGCTCGCCTCCCGACTCGCGGCCTTCCGAACGGCGCGAGGCCCAGGCTGACGCGGCGCGCCAGGGCCGGACTTTACGGCTCGGCCCGACATGGCCATGGTATAAGCGCGACCCATGGCACGACCGGCGTACGTCATCGACTTCGAGCGGCCGCTCATCGCGCTCGAGTCGAAGATCGCCGAGCTGAAGCAGCTGTCGGGGAGCGCGGCGGCGGACTTCACCGACGAGATCTTGAAGCTCGAGAGGAAGGCGAAGAGGCTGCAGGCGGAGATCTTCAGCGATCTCACCCCCTGGCAGATCGTGCAGCTCGCCCGCCACCCGAACCGGCCGTACTTTCTCGACTACCTCGGCGCGCTCTTCACGGACTTCTTCGAGGTGGAGGGCGACCGGCACTACGCGGCTGACCACGCCATCGTGGGTGGGTTCGCCCGCTTCGAGGGCGAATCGGTGGTCGTCATCGGCCAGCAGAAGGGACGCAACACCAAGGAGAACATGTTCCGGAACTTCGGCATGGTGCGGCCCGAAGGCTACCGCAAGGCGCGCCGGCTCTTCGACCACGCCGAGCGCTTCCGGCTGCCGCTCGTCACCTTCATCGACACCCCCGGTGCCTACCCGGGCATCGGCGCCGAGGAGCGCGGTCAGGCCGAAGCCATCGCGGTGAACCTCGAGGTCATGGCGTCGCTCTCGGTTCCGAGCATCTCGGTCGTCATCGGCGAGGGCGCCTCGGGAGGCGCCATCGGCATCGGGGTCACGAACCGCATCCTCATGTTGCAGTACGCCTGGTACAACGTGATCTCCCCGGAGAGCTGTTCCTCCATCCTCTACCGCGACGTCACCAAGGCCGAGCGAAGCGCCGAGGCGCTTCGGCTCACTGCCAAGGATCTCAAGTCCTTCGGGATCGTGGACGAGATCGTGCTCGAGTCGGCGGGCGGGGCTCACCGCGATCCGGCGGGAACGGCCCATTCGGTCAAGGAGGCCTTGAAGCGCCACCTCGCCGAGCTGAGGCCTCTCACTCCAGAGCAGCTCGTGCGCCACCGCTATCAGAAGTTCCGCGCCATGGGCGTGTTCACCCACGAGGCCTGATCGCCTGTGGGCTGGCTCGACCGGGGCGGGGTCTTGGGGTAAGACCCCCTCCATGCCCAAGGTCCCCTCGTACGTCGCATCGCTCGTCCCCTACGTCCCTGGAAAGCCCATCGAGGAGGTGGAGCGCGAGTACGGCGTCTCGAACGTGGCGAAGCTCGCCTCGAACGAGAACGCGCTCGGCCCATCCCCGCGCGCGCTCGAGGCCGCCCGCCACGCCTGCGAAAAGGTGCACCTCTACCCTGACGGGAGCGCCTATTACCTGCGCCGGGCTCTCGCGGAGAAGCTCGGGGTGTCGCCGTCCGAGATCGCAGTCGGAAACGGCTCGAATGAGCTGCTCGAGCTGCTCGTGCGCACCTTCGTCGCCGAAGGCGAAGAAGTCCTGACGAGCGCGCACACCTTCGTCGTCTACCGCCTCGCCAGCCAGGCTCACGGCCGCAGCTGCGTCGAGGCGCCCATGCGGGACCACCGGTACGACCTCAAGGCCATCGGGGAGCGGATCACCCCGCGGACGCGGATCGTCTTCCTCGCCAACCCGGACAATCCGAACGGCACGTACTTCACGGAGCGGGAGCTCGTGACCCTGCTGGAGGTCGTCCCTCCCGACGCGTTCGTGGTCCTCGACGAGGCCTACGTCGAGTTCGTCGCGGCCCGCGACTTTCCCGACAGTCTGGCCCTGCGCCGCCGCTACCCGCAGCTCGTCGTCTCCCGCACCTTCTCCAAGATCTACGGCCTCGCCGGTTTGCGCCTCGGCTACCTCGTCGCCTCGCCGGAAGTGGTGGGGTATCTGGACCGGGTGCGGGCTCCCTTCAACACGAGCCTCGTCGCCCAGGCCGCGGGCGTGGCGGCCCTCCTGGATGCCGAGCACCTCGCCCGCAGCCGGGCCCTCGTCGAGAGCGAGCGACCCTATCTCGAGCTCGGCCTGCGCAAGCTCGGCGCCACCGTCTGGCCTTCGCAGACGAACTTCGTGTTGGCCGACTTCCCCGGCCGCCCCGGGCAGTCGCTCTTCGAGGCGCTCTTGCGCGAGGGAGTGGTGGTGCGCCCGATGGGAGGTTACGGCTTCGCCAACGCCCAGCGGATCACGCTTGGCCTGCGCAGTGAGAACGACAAGCTCCTCGCTGCCCTCTCCCGGATCCTCGGCACATGACGGGGCGGGCTTTCGGCCGCCCCTTCATCGTCGCCATCGACGGGCCGGCCGGAGCGGGCAAGAGCAGCGCGGCGAGGGGGCTCGCAGGGCGTCTCGGTTTTGCCCTGGTGGACACTGGGGCCATCTACCGGGCGGTGGCGCTCGCGGCGGCCCGAGCGAAGATCGCCTTCGACGACGATCGGTCGCTCGAGGCGCTCCTTCCTTCTTTGCGCATCCGCTTCGAGGCAGCCGAGGCGGGCCAGCGGGTCCTGCTCGGGGAGGAGGACGTCACGCTCGCCATCCGCACGCCAGCCATGTCGCTCGGGGCGAGCGCCGTCTCGGCGCGTCCTTTGGTAAGGTCCGCCCTGCTCGGCCTTCAACGTGCCCTCGCCACCCGGCCTGGCCAGCGCGGAGCCGTCCTCGAGGGGCGCGACATCGGGACGGTCGTCTTCCCCGACGCGGACGTGAAGTTCTTCCTCACCGCTTCGCCCGAGGTGCGGGCGCGCCGCCGCTTCGAGGAGCTCGTGGCCAAGGGGGCAAAGATGGCCCTCGAGCAGGTGCGGGACGAGCAGGACAAGCGGGATCGCGACGACGCCGAGCGCGCGGTGGCCCCCTTGCGCCCCGCCGGCGACGCCGTTCTCTTCGACACGAGCGCACTCGACCTCGACGAGGTGGTCGAGCGCCTGTCGCGCCTCGTCGAGGGCCGTATGGAAGCGCCCGGGCGCTCTCGCTAGGATGGTGCGGGACATGGACGCGAGCGGATCGGTCTTCGGGGTGCGGGAGTGTGGTAGCTGTCGGTGGTGGCGCCCCATCCTCGAGGACGCGCGGGGTCCCATCGGTCCTTGTCGGCTCGCCGTTCGCACGGGCGATTTTCCGGGGACCGCCCCCCGCTGCGAACGCTACATCGGTCGCGGCGAGGCGGTCCCGGCCGGGCCGCCTCCCGCCACTGCGACCAGGCGGCCAGGCGCGGCCTCGCCCGCAATCCGGCACGCCGGGGAGGCCCCAGCGGCGAAGGCCCCCGACCTACCCGAGGAGATCTTGTCCATGACCCGCGAAGAATTCGCCCAGGCCATCCGCGAGGCGCTGAATGAGCAGACGGCTCACGTGCCGCTCGCCCCCAAGTGGGAAGGGGGGATGGTGGTGCTGCGGCCACGCGATCCCGAGCTACAGCCGAAGGAGATCCCGCTCGACCAGCTCTTCCACAAGGTGGTCATGATCCGCGACCGGCTGCGGGTCCTCGAGCAGAAGGTGAACGCCCACGACAAGCTCACGGACGCGGAGAAGGTCGAGATGCAGTCGTACGTGACACGCTGCTACGGAAGCCTCACCACCTTCAACGTCCTCTTCCGCGACGAGCACGACCGGTTCGTGGGGGAGAAGGGGCCGGGTTAACGGCAGGCAAGCGAGGTTGCGCGCGCGGGCGTTTCCCGCCATCTCTGGTGCGGGCCTCAGGGGTGAGAAGGGCCTCGCACCGAAAGGACGGAGTCGGATGGAGGTCAAGATCGCGCGCACGGCGGGCTTCTGCTGGGGGGTACGCCGCACGGTCGACAAGGTCATGGAGGTGGCCGACTCTCCGCAGGCCCGGGTGGTCACGCTCGGGCCCGTCATCCACAACCCACAGGCGGTGGAGCGGATGCGCGAGAAGGGGGTCGGCACCGCCGGTTCCATCTCCGAGGTCGCCCTCGGCACCACCGTGGTGGTGCGCACGCACGGGGCCGTGAAGAGCGAGCTCGAAGCCGCCCGCTCGCGCGGGCTCGAGCTCGTGGACGGCACCTGCCCCTACGTGAAGTACCCTCAGGCCATGGCCCAGAGGCTCTCGCGCAAGGGGTACCACCTCGTCATCGTCGGCGACGCGGAGCACGCCGAGGTGAAGGGCGTCCTGTCCTACGCCGAAGGCCCCTGCACGGTGGTGCGGCCGGGCGGGGAGGTCCCGAACATCAGCGCCAAACGGCTGGCGGTCATCGCGCAGACCACCTGCATCGGCTCGGAGTTCGCTCGGGTGGTGGGCGCCCTGGCCCTGCGTCACAAAGAGGTGCGGGCAGTCAACACCATCTGCTACGACACAGACGAGCGTCAGGAGGACGCGCGGAGGCTCGCCGAGGAGGTGGACGCCGTGGTGGTGGTGGGCGGCAAGATGAGCGCCAACACCCGTCACCTCGCGGAGATCTGCCGGGACATCCAGCCGCGCACCTGGCATGTGGAGACGGAGGGCGAGCTCGAGCCTGGCTGGTTCGAGGGCTGCCGGGTGGTCGGGATCAGCGCCGGCGCCTCTACCCCCGATTGGGTAGTCGAAGGAGTGGCCGAGCGGCTGCGCGCCTTTTCGTCCAACATGGCTTGACGCTTGAAATTCGGGCGTGTAGCTTCCCCCCTCCGTGTTTGACCTGGCCGGGGAGGGACCCGGTCCGGCGCCGCCGCCTCGCTCCCCGGGCGGTCGCGCACGATATTCACATGCCAGGGGTCAACAAGCAGACTTCCCGCCGGCGTTCTTCTCCCTAATGACACGCCCGACATCCCGCGACGAGGGCGGCCTCTTCGAAATCCTCGCGCCGGCGAAGCCCGCCCGTCTTAAAGAGCTCAACTAAATGGAGAATCAGACCACCCGTCCAAACGACATCGAAAGTGAAGATTTTGCGACCTTGTTTGCGCAGAGCGAGGCGAAGAGCGGCCCCGTGGAAGAAGGCAAGGTCGTCGCCGGAACCGTCATCCAGCTCACCAAGGACTACGCCGTCATCGACATCGGCTACAAGTCCGAGGGCCAGGTGGCCATCAACGAGTTCGCGCCCGCCCCCGGCCAAGAGCCGGCCGTCAAGGTGGGGGACCGGGTCGAGGTGCTCGTCGAGTCCCGCGAGAACGATACCGGGATGGTCGTCCTCTCCAAGGAGAAGGCCGACAAGATGCGCATCTGGGACGAGATCTCGGCCGCCTGCGAGCGGGACGAGCTCGTCGAAGGCGTCATCGTGGGCCGCGTGAAGGGCGGACTCTCGGTCGACATCGGCGTGAAGGCCTTTTTGCCGGGCTCCCAGGTGGACATCCGTCCGGTCCGCAACCTCGACAAGCTCATCGGCGAGAAGTTCAAGTTCAAGGTCATCAAGTTCAACAAGAAGCGCGGCAACATCGTGCTCTCGCGCCGCGTGCTCCTCGAGAAGGAACGCGAGGAGCTGAAGAAGGAGACCCTCAAGAACTTGAAGGAAGGGGCCATCCTGAAGGGCGTCGTGAAGAACCTCACCGACTACGGGGCCTTCATCGACCTCGGCGGCATCGACGGCCTCCTGCACGTCACCGACATGAGCTGGGGCCGCATCGGGCATCCATCGGAGGTGTTCGAGGTCGGCCAGGAGGTCCGCGTCGTCGTCCTCAAATTCGACCCGGCGAGCGAGCGCGTCAGCCTCGGCATGAAACAGATCCAGGAGGATCCCTGGCACCGGGCCGACGAGAAGTATCCCATCGGCACGCGCGTCGGCGGCAAGGTGGTGAGCCTCACCGACTACGGAGCCTTCATCGAGCTCGAGCAGGGGGTCGAGGGCCTCGTCCACGTGAGCGAGATGAGCTGGACGAAGCGGGTCAAACACCCCTCCAAGCTCGTCAATGTGGGCGATCAGGTCGAGGCGGTGGTGCTCGACATCGATCCCAAGGCCAAGCGGATCAGCCTCGGCATGAAGCAGATCGAGGCGAACCCCTGGACCCTGCTCGAGGACAAGTATCCCATCGGCTCGGTCATCCGCGGCGAGGTCCGCAACGTCACCGACTTCGGTGTCTTCGTGGGCGTCGAGGAGGGCATCGACGGCCTCGTCCACGTGTCGGACATCTCCTGGAACGAGCGCATCAAGCACCCGGGCGAGAAGTTCAAGAAGGGCGACGTGGTCGAGGCGGTGGTGCTGAACATCGACGTCGAGAACGAGCGCTTCAGCCTGGGCATCAAGCAGATTCAGCCCGACCCGTGGACCACCCTCAGCGAGCGCCACCCGGTCGGTTCCAAGCTCAAGGGCCGGGTCACCAAGGTGACCGACTTCGGAGCGTTCGTGGAGATCGAGCCGGGGATCGAGGGGCTCGTCCACGTCTCGGAGCTGCGCGACGAGCGGGTGGAGAACCCGCGCGACGTGGTGAAGGAAGGCGAAGAGATCGACGTCAAGGTCATCGACATGGACGAGCAAGAGCGCAAGGTGGCCTTGTCGGTGAAGGCCTTGAACCGGGGCGACGACGACTACCACGAGTACCTGCGTCGACAGGGGGACGGCCGGGCCCGCCTCGGCGACCTCATGGAGAAGTTCAACCGACGCAAGAGCTGACCACGGTCGCAAGCCTTCTCCTCCTCGGTGAAGACGCGGGCGGTCCCCTCGGGGCCGCCCGCGTCCGTTCGTGCGGCGAGCTCCCCGGCCTCGCCCGGTCGGGGGGCGGTTTCGGCGAGGTGTGTTGCGGCCTGTGCCGGCGCGTGCTTACCTGTGCGCGTCATGAGCGAAGACACGCCCCCGGGCCAAGAGAACGAGCCGCTGCCGACGGCGCCGCCGCCGTCCCAGCCGACATGGGGAGGGCCGCCGCCCGCGCTGCCGCCTTCGAGCTTCACCCCGCCCATCCCGGCCCCCGCGCCGGCTCCGCCCCGCCGAGACCGGGCGGCCCTGGCGGTGGTGCTCTTCGTGTTCGGCGGCCTCTTCGTCGTCTTCTTCGCCTTCCTCCTGCTTGCCTACGGGGTCGTGCGCGGCGAGTCGCCGCGATTTTCGAGCGGGCCGCGCATCGGCGTGGTGGAGCTCAAGGGGGAGATCGGGACGGGCCGTGGGGGAATCGACGCCGATGAGCAACTGAAGGTGATCAAGCGCTTCTTCGACGACGCGGACATGAAGGCGGTCGTGGTGCGCATCGACTCTCCCGGGGGCGCGGTGGCTCCCAGCCAGGAGATCTATGACGAGCTGAAGAAGCTCGCCGACAAGAAGACGGTGGTCTGCTCCATGGGGAACCTGGCTGCCTCGGGTGGCTTCTACATCGCCATGGCCTGCCCGCACATCCTGGCCGAGCCGGGTACCCTCACCGGCTCCATCGGGGTGATCAGTCAGTTTCCCAACGTGAAGGGACTCGCCGAGAAGCTTCACGTCAAGGTGGAGACGTTGAAGAGCGGCAAGCTCAAGGACGCCGGCAATCCGTTCCGGGACATGACCGCCGAGGATCGCGCCTACTGGCAGGCCCTCATCGATCAGGTCTACGAGCAGTTCGTGCAGGCGGTGGTCGAGGGGCGCGAGCTGCCCGAGGAGGACGTCCGCAAGATCGCCGACGGGCGGGTCCTCACCGGAGAACAGGCCCAGGAGCTCGGCCTCATCGACGAGCTAGGCAACTTCAACGACGCGGTGGACGCCGCCAAGGAGAAGGCCGGGCTCACTGGCGAGCCGAGGCTCGTCTACCCGCGCGAGGATCGCTCGCGCTTCCTCGAGGACCTGCTCGGCGGGGCGGTCCACTCGGCGGCCGAGGCGGTGCGCAGCGAGGTCCATCACGAGGCGGGCGCGGCCAGCACGCCCGGCCTCTACTACCTCGCGCACTAAAGCGCTTCGTGGGGCGGCGTTTCGGGGGACCGGGCGCCGCGGCTTGAGGGAGGAGCCCATGGCGAAGAGGACGCAGGGCGCTCGCTCACGCAAGGCCTCCGGTCGGCGATCCCGGGGGGAGCGGGGCACGAGCGCGGTCCCCTCTCGGCTCTGGGCACCTTGGCGCATGGAATTCATCGCCCAAGGCAAGGTGGAAGGGTGCATCTTCTGCCGCTACCCGGCCGAAGGCGAGCAGGCCGATCGCAAGAACCTCCTCGTCCATCGAGGCGAGGGGGCCTTCACCATCCTGAATCGCTACCCCTACAACTCCGGCCACGTGATGGTGGTCCCCTTCGCCCATGTTGCGAGGCTGGAAGCGCTCACGCGAGAAGACTTCCTTCGCCTGCACGAGGAGTTGCTCCTCGCCGCGAAGGTGGTGCGCGGGGTGTACCGCCCCGACGGCATGAACGTCGGCATGAATCTCGGCCACATCGCCGGCGCCGGCATCGCCGACCACTTGCACTACCACGTCGTGCCGCGCTGGGCCGGCGACACCAACTTCATGCCGGTGCTGTTCGACACGCGCGTCATGGTCGAGCACCTCGACGCTGCCTTCGAACGCCTGCGAAAGGGGTTCGAGGAGGCGTGATGGCCCTCGGGTGGCTCCTCGCCGCGATCCTCCTGCTCGCCCTGGCCTTTGCCCTGCTGGCCGAGCGCCTCCTCCGGCGCCGCAAGGAGGCCCGGGCCTACCTGCGCGGCGTCCGCTACGTGCTTTCCGATGATCCGGACGCGGCCATCGCAGCTCTGTCCGACGCGGCACAGCTCGGCAGCCCCGAGGCCGTCGAGACCTACCTGGCGCTGGGCGCCCTCTTCCGCCGCACCGGCGACCTCGCTCGCGCCATTCGACTCCACCGCAACATGCTCATGCGGCCCGGGCTCGACCCGGAGCGCCGGACCGAGGTGGAACGCGAACTCGCCACGGACTACCGGCGAGGGGGCATGCTCGACGAGGCCCTGATGGCCTACCGGGCGCTCTCGGAGAGGGGCGACCGGGCGGCGCGCGAAGGCCTGCGCGACGTGCTCGTCGATCTGGGGCGGCTCTCCGAGGCGGCTAGGGTCCAGCGCGAGATCGCGGGCGAGCGCGAGGACCCGCTCCTCGCGCACCTGCTGGCCGCAGAGGCAAGGGCCGAGCTCGCTCACGACCTCGAGCGCGGGCGGACCGCGGCCCTGGCGGCGGTCGCGGCCGCCCCGAGGAGCCCGGACGCTCTGCTCGCTCTCGCGGAGGCGGAGGGCGCGAAAGGCCATGCGGAGCGCGCGCGCGAGGCCATCGAGTCCGCGCTGGAGGAAGACCCCCACGCGGCGCTCCTCGCCTGGTCGGCGCTCGAGGGTACCCGCGACGACATCGCCGCTCTGGCCTTCATCGAGTCCCGGCTCTCGCGCACTCCCGACGACGCCGCCCTTCACTACCTGCGCGCCCGTCTCCTCGAGGCGCTCGGGCGCGCCGAGGAGGCGGTAGTGGCCCTGCACCGCGCTCTTCAGCACGACCGGAGCGGCGAGGTCACGCTCGCCACCCGCGACCTGCTGCGGGACGCGACCGCGCCGGCGCCTGAGCACCTCGCCGCGCGCCACGAGCTCGTCATGGCCGCGCTCGTGCGCAAGGCGAGGCCGGTGCGATGCGCGCGTTGCGGCGCCGAGGCGCCCACCCGGCAGTGGCGCTGCAAGCGGTGCGGGGCCTTCGACAGCTTCGCGGCGCCCGCGCCCTAGGGTTCGAGCGCCCGTCAAGAGCAACGCCCCGGTGCGGAGGAGGTCTTTCACCCCTCCTCGCGATCGGGAGGAGGTGGCGCTCGCCCAAGGCACGGGAGAACCGCCCGCGGGTCAAGTCGGCCATCGCGAACCGGAGCGCCGCGACGAGCGCGGGCCCTTGCGCGGCCCGGGCGCGGAGGGTATGAGCAGCGCCTCCATGGTGAAAGACCGCGTCATCGCCCTCTTCGAAGAGGCGCTCGCCAAGGGTGCCGCCGCCGGACGGTGGCCCTCGCTTCGTCCCGCCTTCAGCGTAGAGCCCCCGCGCGATCCGCGGCACGGCGACTTCGCCGTGAACGCGGCCCTCACCCTCTCCAAGGTGGCGGGCCGGCCTCCGCGCGAGCTCGCCCAGGGCATCGTGCTCGAGGTACGCGCGGCCGACCAGGCGAAAGAGATCGAGGCCGTGGAGGTCGCCGGACCGGGCTTCATCAACGTGAGGCTGGCACGCGAGGTGTGGCTGCACGCCCTGAAGGCGGTGGAGGAGGAGGGTGAGCGCTACGGGGCGAGCCAGGTGGGGCGGGGGAAGAAAGTCAACGTTGAGTACGTTTCGGCCAACCCGACCGGACCCCTGCACGTCGGTCATGGCCGCAACGCGGTCACGGGTGACGGGGTGGCGCGCCTGCTCCGCTTCACCGGCCACGAGGTGACGCGCGAGTACTACGTGAACGACTACGGCGCGCAGGTCTTGACCTTGGCCCGCTCGGTCCATCTGCGCTATCAGGAACTCTTCGGCCGGGCCGTCACCATGCCACCCCAGAGCTACCCGGGTCCCTACGTCATCGAGGTGGCGCGGGCCATCGCTCGCGAGGAGGGTGACCGGTTCCTCGACGCACCCGAGGAGGCCTGGCTCTCCCTCTTCCGCGAGCGCGCGGTGGCCGAGGTGCTCGTGCTCATCCGAGAGGACCTCGCCTCGATCGGGATCGAGTTCGACCTCTGGTCGTCGGAGAAGGCGCTCTATCAGAGCGGCGCCGTCGATTCGTTCCTGCGCGTGCTCGAGGAGAAGGGGCTCGTCTACACGGGAGCGCTCCCGCCGCCCAAGTCGAAGAAGGGCAAGGCGGCCTCCGCCGAGCCACCCGAGGAGGAGGGCGTTTCGGGGTCCGAGGAGCTCACCCTCTTTCGCTCGTCGCGCTACGGGGACGAGGTCGATCGCCCGGTGAAAAAGGCCGACGGCGTGCCCACCTACTTCTGCGCCGACATCGCGTATCACTTCCAGAAGCGGCAGCGGGCCGAGGTCTTGGTCGACGTCCTGGGGGCCGATCACGGAGGGTACGTGCCTCGTCTGCGGGCCTCCTTGAAGGCGCTGGGCTACGATCCAGATGACCTGCACGTCGTCCTCATCCAGATGGTGAACCTCACCCGGGGAGGCGAGGCGGTCAAGATGTCGAAGCGTGCGGGGACCGTGGTGTCCCTGCGCGAGGTGGTCGAGGAGGTCGGCCGCGACGCCGCGCGCTTCATCTTTCTCACCCGCAGACCCGATGCCCAGCTCGACTTCGACCTCGAGCTCGCCAAGCGTCAGACGCTCGACAACCCCGTCTTCTACGTACAGTACGGCCACGCCCGCATCGCCAGCATCCTGCGCAAGGCTGCCGAGGCCGGGCACTCCGCGCCGCGCTTTGACCTCGAGGCGGTGGGCGAGCTCAAGCTCGCGGAAGAGCTCGACCTCGTGCGGCGGATCGTGGCCTTCCCCGAGCTCCTCGCCGGGGCGGCCCTCGCCTACGAGCCGCACCGGGTCGCCTTCTACCTCCAGGAGACCATCGCAGCCTTCCACGCCTACTACACCCTGGGCCAGCGCAGCGGAGAGCGCGTCATCGGCGCCGATCCGAAGAAGACGGCGGGCCGGCTCTACCTCATGAAGGCGCTGAAGCAAGTCCTCGCAAACGGCCTCGCCGTGCTCGGGGTCTCGGCCCCCGAGCGGATGGAGTCGCGCGAGGATCCCGAAGGCGGTTGACGCCCTCGGCAAAAAACTGGCGGTATCGCCCGGCCGGCCTAGCATGGCGGGCGAAGGTCGCGCCTCACGCGCGACCGCGGAGTGCCTCATGCGCGAAAATAGCCGGGTGAGTCCACAGAGATACGAGCTCTCGCTCACCGCCAAACAGGCCTGCGGCGTGCTCGTGGTGGCCCTCGCCGTCGGCGGGGGCGCCTTCTACCTCGGCGCCTCGGTGGGGCGAAGGTCGGCGGAAGGCGCGGCGGCGGCCCCGGCGGCGCGCGACCCGCTCGCGCGCCTCGATGAGCCGCTCGGCCATGGAGACGAAGCGCCCCCCGAGCTGAAGGCGCACCAGGCCCTCGTCGACAGCCGCTCGATCGACAAGTCCATGCCGGTTTTCACCGTGAAGGCACCGGCGGCCCCGGTCCCTCCCGCTTCCGACGAAGACAAGGCCGGCGACGAGAACCTCACACCCCCGACCGTGGCCAGCGCCCCCGGGCCCCTTCTGGTCCCGACCCCTCCCGCAGCCGCCGCGGTGGCGGCACCGCAGGCCCCAGCCCGCCCTGCCACCGCCGCCCGTTCGCCGGTGGCCCCCTCCGCGCACTACACCATCCAGGTCGGTTCGGCCCCCCGCCGCGCGGACGCCGAGCGCCTCGCCAAAAAGCTCGCCGCGCGCAAAGCCAAAGTGGTGGTGGCCGACGTCCCGGGCAAGGGTCGCTGGTATCGCGTGCAGGTCGGAACCTACAAGACGCCCGAGGCGGCCCGGCTCCAGCTCGCCTCCCTCGAAAAGTCTGGCGTGCACGGTATCGTCGCTGCCGTGCGTTGACTTAAACTCCGGGGATGGCGAAGAGGTTCGATTCCCCGACACGCGTCGAGAAGCCCTGGGGCCACGAGCTGTGGTGGGCCCAAACGGAGCGCTACGTGGGCAAGCTCATCCACGTGAAGGCGGGCCACCGCCTCTCGCTCCAGTACCACCTCAAGAAGGATGAGACCGTCCACCTCTGGCGAGGCGAGCTCATCCTCGTCCTCGACGAGGGCCAAGGACTCGAGGAGCACCGCCTGCTGGAAGGCGAGAGCTACCGGGTGAAGCCGGGCACGAAACACCGCATGATCGCCGTCACCGATTGTGACATTCTCGAGGCTTCTACGCCCGAGGTCGAGGACGTGGTCCGGCTCGAGGATGCCTACGGGCGGATCCGGTGACGGACCTCCGATCTCGCCGGCGTCAGCGCCCGAGCCCCGTGCAGAGGGCGACGGCGAACACGAGCACCGCAGCGGCCACGAGCAGGGTCGCCACCTTGCGGGGATCGGAGCGCTGCTCCCGCGCACCCCGCAGCGCGGGCATGGCCGAGACCCTCACGAATCTCTGCGAGTTCTCGGCGCGCACGAGATCGTCGTCGCCGAGGAATCCTTGCACGTACAGCGCGTGCAAGTCGGCGAGGCTTGGACAGACGAGCTCCTCGCCCTTGGCGTTGCGGATGACGTAGCGCATGGGGGTAGGGCGGCTCACGACCATTCTCAGGCGGGCTCGAGTTCAGCGCAGATGATCTCGGCGACCCTGAGGCCGTCGACCGCCGACGACACGATCCCTCCTGCGTATCCGGCTCCCTCACCGGCCGGGTAGAGGCCTCGGAGGCCGGGGGACTGGAGGCTCGAGGGATCGCGCACGAGGCGGCAGGGCGAACTCGTGCGGGTCTCGACTCCCACGAGGACCGCCTCGCTCGTCAGGTAGCCGTGCATACGGCGCTCGAAGGCACGGAGGGCGGCGACGAGCGCCTTTCGCACGGCGGGTGGGAAGAGCGGGCCGAGGTCCGCGTGCGAGAGCCCGGGAGGGTAGGTGGAGCGCCCCGGGGGCAGGCCCAGGCGACCCTCGAGATAGTCGGTCACACGCTGGGCCGGCGCGCGGTAGTGACCGCCTCCGAGCGCGTAGGCGCGCGCTTCCCAGTGGCGCTGCCAATGGAGGCCGGCGAGGGGTCCTTTGTGGCCCTGAGCCTCGAAGTCCGATGGACCCACCGCGACGACCAACCCCGCATTGGCGAAAGGGGAGCTGCGCAGAGAATTCGACATCCCGTTCGTGCACTGCAGCTCGGGCTCGGTGGGCGTCGGCACGACCACGCCCCCCGGACACATGCAGAACGAAAACACTCCACGAGGCGCGCCGTCGACCCTGGGGTTGTCGGCGAGGCGGTAGTCGGCCGGCGGCAGGTCCTGCCGGCCCGCCGCCCGACCGTACTGGATGTGGTTTATGAGGGCCTGGGGATGCTCGACGCGGAAACCGACCGCGAAGGGCTTCGCCTGGATGGGCCAACCGCGCGCCTCGAAGAGGGCGAAGAGCTCGCGAGCGCTGTTGCCCGGCGCGAGGACGAGCCGGTCGCAGCGCACGGAGCGGCCGTCGGCGAGGACGGCTGCGCTCACCTGCCCGTGGGAGAGCTCCACATCGACGACGCGTGCGCCGAAGAGGAACGCGCAGCCCCCTCGCTCGAGATCCGCGCGCATGGCCGACACCGCCGCCGGTAGGAGATCGGACCCCACATGGGGCTTTGCCTCCGCGAGAATCCGAGCGACGCCCCCGTAATGGGCGAAGAGCTCGACCACCTTGCGCACGCCTGGGTGGTGGATCCGGGTCCCGAGCTTGCCGTCGGTGTACGCCCCGGCGCCGCCCTCCCCGAAGTTCATGTTCGATTCCGGGTCGAGGTCGCCGGAGCGCATGAGGCGGGCTACGTCGACGCGCCGCGGCACGACGAGCTTGCCGCGGTCGATGACAATGGAGCGCACGCCTCGTTCGAGGAGGGCGTGTGCGCAGAACAACCCGGCTGGTCCCGCTCCCAAGATGACGGGCGGTAATCCGGGCGCACGCACTCTTGCTGGCTCTGGGGGCGGCGGGGGAGCCGGCTCGACGTCGCTCAGGCCCTCGGCGGCCCGGTTCGCGAGCTCGACCTCGAGGTTTACGAGCCAGCGAGGATGCCCTTTCTTGCGAGCGTCGAGTGATCGGCGGATCACAGTGACGGTGAGAAGAGCCTCGCGCGGCAGGCGCAGCATCTTGGCTGCGCGCTGCGTCAGGACGGCGTCATCCTCGCCGACCCACAAGGGAATGTTGAGAACTCGGTAACGCACACCAGGAGGGGCTTAAACGACCACTCTGACGGTCAAAGCTTAATCCAAGTCATCTTGTGCGAAGTACCCTACGCGCCTTTTCCATGTCTGGGACCAGGGTGCGAAGCACGGTGCGCGCTCCGCCCGGGGTAAACGGGCGCAGGGGTGGGGGCCGAAAGAACTCAAGCATGCGGATTCACTGCCTCGAGTGCGTGCAGAATCGAGGTGGCCCGGAGCTTGCTCTTGCCTCGGTGTCGACGATGCAGATCTGCCGCGAGGGCAGGGCTCTGTGGGAGGGATGGAGATGATCGTGCCGACGATGCTCGACAACAAGGGGACCCAGATCCTCGCGAAGTCGCTGTTCAAGGAGCTGCGCGGCAACGGCTACTCGCCGAACCAGATCCTGGGTCTCACGACGGAGCTCATCGACCTCGTGACGCAGCATCTCAGGGACGCCAACGCGGCGGCCCAGCGCTCGGCCGCGGACGACGTGCGGGCGAGCGCCTAGCAAAGCGCGGCCACGCAGGAAATCCGGTGTTCTTACAGAACGGCGCGCAAAGCAGGCGCCGTTCTTCGTTTTTTGCCATCGGGTTTCGATTGACGGCGCAGGCCTGTGCAAGTAGCTTACGCGCGGCTTCGAACAGCGAGCAGGAAACGACCCATCCCCATCTTCAGGAGGCATTGGATACACATGGCACGCATCGCTATTAACGGTTTCGGACGCATCGGTCGCTGCATCGTGCGTGCTGCGCTGAAGCGGGGTGAGAAGAGCCTGGATTTCATCACCATCAACGACATCACCGACACGAAGACCCTCGCCCACCTTCTCAAGTACGACTCGGTGCACGGGATGCTCGACGCCGAGGTGAAGGCCCTCGACAAGGCCATCGTGGTGGACGGCAAGGAGATCCAGATCACGGCGGTGCGGAATCCTGCGGAGTTGAAGCACGCTGACAACAAGATCGATCTCGTGCTCGAGTGCACCGGCCTGTTCACCGAGCGGGAGAAGGCCGAGGGTCACCTCAAGGCTGGCGGGCCAGTCGTCCTCATCTCGGCCCCGGCCAAGAACCCCGACATCACCGTCGCCTACGGCATCAACCACGAGAAGCTCGACCGGTCGAAGCACAAGATCATCTCCAACGCCTCCTGCACCACGAACTGCCTCACCCCGGTCGCCAAGGTCCTCCTCGAGAACTTCGGCATCAAGCGCGGCCTCATGACGACGGTGCACAGCTACACGAACGACCAGAACCTCCTCGACCTGCCGCACAAGGACCTGCGCCGAGCCCGGGCAGCTGCGCTTTCCATGATCCCGTCCACCACCGGGGCGGCCAAGGCCGTGGCCGAGGTGATCCCGGAGCTGAAGGGCAAGCTGCACGGGACCGCGGTGCGGGTGCCGACCCCCAACGTCTCGCTCGTCGACCTCACCGTGGAACTCGAGAAGCCGGCCGACGCGGCCGCCATCAACGCCGCCTTCAAGGCGGCGGCGGCGGGCAAGCTGAAGGGTGTGCTCGCCTACTCCGAGGCGCCGACGGTCTCCATCGACTACAACGGCAACCCGCACTCCGCCATCTTCGACGCCACGAACACCTTCGTCATCGACGGCAACTTCGCGAAGGTGTTCGCTTGGTACGACAATGAGTGGGGGTTCGCCAATCGCATGGTGGACGTGGCGAAGTACCTCACCCGCTAAGCTCCCAGGGGGCCCACCATGGCGCTCAGGACCATCGATGCCCTCGACCTCGGGGGCAAGCGGGTCTTCATCCGCGTGGATTTCAACGTGCCACTCGACGAGCGCGGCAAGGTGGCCGACGACCAGCGCATCCGCGCGGCGCTGCCCACCATCCGCTTCGCCATCGAGCGCAAGGCGAAGGTCATCCTCGCCTCGCACCTCGGCCGCCCCAAGGGCAAGCCCGAGGACAAGAAGAAGTACACGCTCCTGCCGGTGGCCGAGCGCCTCCAGGAGCTGCTCGATCAGGACGTCATCTTCGCGGACGACTGCATCGGCGACGGCGTGAAGAAGCTCGTGAAGGAGCTGAAGGACGGCCAGGTGCTCCTGCTCGAGAACCTGCGCTTCCACCCGGAGGAGGAGGCGAACGAGGAGGTCTTCACGCGGGAGCTCGCGAGCCTCGCCGACGTGTGGGTGAACGACGCCTTCGGAACAGCCCATCGGGCCCACGCCTCGACGGCGGGCATGGCCAAGTACGTGAGGGAGAAGGCCGCTGGGTTCCTCATCCAGCGCGAGGTGGAATTCCTGGGGCGGGCCCTCACCCGTCCCGAGAAGCCCTTCGTGGCCATCCTGGGCGGGGCCAAGGTCTCCGACAAGATCAAGGTCCTCGAAAACCTCCTCGGCAAGGCGGACGCCGTCTGCATCGGCGGCGCCATGGCTTACACCTTCCTCAAGGCCCAGGGGGTGGCGGTCGGCAAGAGCAAGGTCGAGGCGGACAAGCTCGATCTCGCTCGCAGCATCCTCGAAAAAGCCAAGGCGAAAGGGGTCGACTTCCTCTTGCCAGTCGACCACGTCTGCGCTGCCGAGGCGAAGGAGACCGCGGCGAAGGTGGTGGTGAGCGAACGGGCCATTCCCGACGAGCTCATCGGGCTCGACATTGGACCCAAGACGCTCGATCGCTACCGCCAGAAGGTGCTCGCTGCGAAGACGGTCTTCTGGAACGGCCCGATGGGCCTCTTCGAGCAGAAGCCCTGGGCCGAGGGCACCTTCGGGATCGCCCGGGCCATGGCCTCCTCGCCGGCCGTCACCGTGGTCGGCGGCGGGGACAGCGCCGCGGCGGTCGAGGAGGCGGGCCTCGTGTCCAAGATGAAGCATGTTTCGACGGGTGGCGGTGCCAGCCTCGAGTTCGTGGAGGGGCGCGAGCTGCCTGGGATCAAGGTCTTGGAGGTCTAGCTCGAAATGGCGCGTACGAAGTTCGTCTGCGGAAACTGGAAGATGTTCAAGAGCACCGGGGAGGCGCGCGAACTCGTGCGCGCCCTCGCTCCGCTCGTGGCAGGGTTCTCCGGCAAGGTCCAGGTGGCGGTGGCCCCGCCCTTCACCGCGCTCGCGGCGGCGGCCGAGGCCCTGCGCGGCACCGCCATCGAGCTCGCCGCCCAGAACGTCCACTTCGAGTCTCAGGGCGCTTTCACCGGCGAGATCGCCCCGCCCATGCTGGCCGACCTCGGCGTGAAGCACTGCATCATCGGACACTCGGAGCGGCGGCAGTACTTCGGGGAGACCGACGAAAACGTGCACAAGAAGGCGGTGGCGCTCCTCAAGGCCGGGATCCTTCCTGTCGTGTGCGTGGGCGAGACCCTGAAGGAGAGGGAAGGCGGGCTCACCCTGGACGTGGTCGGCCGGCAGGTCCGGGGCGCCCTGCAGGGCCTCCCGGCCGGCGAGGTGGCCCGGCTCACCGTGGCCTACGAGCCGGTATGGGCCATCGGGACCGGCAAGACCGCCACCACCGCCCAGGCCCAAGAGGTCCACGCCGCCATCCGGCGCCTGCTGCGCGAGCTGGCCGGCGAGGCGGCCGAGCAGGTCCGCATCCAGTACGGCGGATCCGTGAAGCCCGACAACGCCGCCGAGCTCATGGCCCAGCCCGACGTCGACGGCGCTCTCGTGGGGGGCGCCTCGCTCAAGGCGAGTGATTTCTCGCTCATCGTGAAAGGTGCCGCCCGTTGATCGCTCTCATCACCACCGTCCACGTCGTCGTCTGCATCGTTCTCATCCTCGTCATCCTGCTCCAGGCGGGAAAGGGTGGGGGCATGGGCGCGGCCTTCGGCGGCGGCTCGCAAACGGTGTTCGGGGGGCGCGGGGCCCAGACCTTCCTCGGCAAGGTCACGAGCGCCTGCGCCGCCATCTTCATGCTCACCTCGCTCCTGCTCGCCTACAACGCCTCGAGGACGAGCTCGGTCCTGAAAGCGGCCGCGCACCCTGCCGCCCCTGTTCCGGCGCCGGTGGCGCCGGCGGGAAGCGCACCTGCCCCGGCGACGGGAGAGACGCCGCCTCCTGCGACCGGACAAGCGCCGGCACCGGCCGGCGCGCCCCCCGCTTCGCCGTCGAAGTGAGTCGCGGCGCGGGTGGCCTGCCCGCTGCGGCGCCCGACCGGCGAGGGAGGGATCCGGAGCTTCCCTCACGAGGCCGCTAACAGAGAGGGGACCCCGAAGGGTCCCCTCTCTTAGTGCCCAGGGCGAGATTCGAACTCGCACGCCTCACGGCGCCACCCCCTCAAGATGGTGTGTCTACCAGTTCCACCACCTGGGCGGTCTTTGCGGAGCGGGTACTTAGCAAAGGACCCCAGCGGGCGCAAGGGATGAGAGGTGCCACTTGCCAAGAGCCGGGCGCGACTTACCTGTGTAGCATGAACACTGAGTTGCACCAGGATCCCCTGAGCCGGGACGTGGTCCTGCCGGATGCCTGCCTGGCCTGCGGCGGCCCGATAGCGGCCCGCTTCACCGACCACAGCGCCCAGGGCGTGTGCCTGGCTTGCCGCCTCATCACCGCCCTCGGCCTCGAGCGGCGGGAGGACGGCGTACGCATAGCCCACCTGTCCCGGGGGGTCGCCTAGAAACTGCAGCTTTGGCTCATCGCTAGACCCCCTCAAGAAATTGACGCTTCTCCTCGACGTCCTTGAAGGCGTCGGCCTCCGGGAGCGGATCCTTCTTCTCGGTGATGTTGGGCCACTTGCGTGCGAGGTCCGCGTTGAGGGCCACGTACTCTCGCCACCTCTCGGGCAGGCTCTCCTCCGGAAAGATGGCCTTGGTGGGGCACGCGGGCTCGCAGGCGCCACAGTCGATGCACTCGTCAGGATGGATGACGAGAAAGTTCGGCCCCTCGTAGAAGCAGTCCACCGGGCAGACTTCCACACAATCGGTGTATTTGCACTTGATGCAGGGCTCGGCGACGAGGTAGGCCATGTGCTCCTCTCGGAGACTTCGGGTGAAGGCTCGACAAGGTCGAAGAATGATCTAATGCCTCGGTGTAACGGCGCCTCGGGGGCGCGCAAGTTCCCCGGCCCAGGGTGCCCGGAGGGGTCAGGGCACGCTTCAGTCGGCGCACGCCCCGCAAGCCTTGTCGTGAGCTTTTTAGGGCCCGCGCTCCAAGGGAAGGCGTCTCCCCCTCGACCCCACGTCCCGTCCCATCAAGTGCTTATCCGAGCGTGAATGCGGACGTCCGAAGCTGCTCGCTCGACCTCGCCCACTCCTCGGCGCGGGCCGAAGCTCGCCGGAGTGGCTCGGACGAGCACCTTCCAGCCCCACAGGGTACAATCGCGCCATGACGGAGGACAAACGGCAGGAGCCGCGGGCGCCCGTGGAGCTGGCGCTCAGGCTCGCCTACGGATCGATCGAGGAGTTCATCCTCCGCTACGCGGTGAACATCTCCCGCGGCGGAATGTTCGTCCGCACGCGCGATCCCCGCCCGGCGGGAACGCCCGTGCGTTTCGACCTCCAGCTGAAGGGCGGCGAGCACGTCATCTGTGGCGAGGGGGTGGTGGTGTGGTCGACCTCGCCGTCGGCCCCGGGCGAACCTACGCGCGTCCCGGGCATGGGAGTGAGATTCACGGCCCTCGACCCGGGCAGTCGCGCGCTCGTGGACCGCATGGTGGCCGGCCGAGGCACCGCCGCGCAGAGCGACGAGCCTCCCCGGCCACCAATTCAGGGAGGGAGTGCCGAGGCGGTGCCCCAGGGGAAAGGCCCACCCGCACCCGCAACCACGCCCGCGCGCAAGCGCTCGCGGCGGATCATCGGCATCGACCTCGGCACCACCAACTCCTGCGCGGCGGTCGCCGAGGGCGGGAAAGTCCGCCTCCTCGCCACCCGCGAAGGCTACAGCACCCTGCCCTCGGTCGTGGCCTATGACGCGCAGGGCCGGCTGCTCGTAGGCCACCCGGCGAAGGCGCAGATGGTGGTGAACCCCAAGAACACCGTCTACGGTTCGAAGCGTCTCCTGGGCCGACCCTTCGCGAGCCCCACCGTGCAGGCCTGTCGCGACCGCTTCCACTACGAGATCGTGGAGGGATCGCGGGGAACGGCGGCGGTGCTCTTCGCCGGCCGCGTGTTCACGTTGCAGCAGGTGGCCGCCTACGTGCTCGCCGAGCTGCGCGAGCTTGCCTCGAAAGCGCTCGGCGAGGAGGTGAGCCGGGCGGTGGTGACCGTGCCCGCCTACTACAACGACCACCAGCGTCAGGCGGTCCGCGAGGCGGGTCTGCTGGCCGGCCTTCACGTGGAGCGGATCGTGAACGAGCCTACGGCAGCGGCCGTCGCCTTCGGGTTTGGCCGCGGCTACGAGAAGCGGGTGCTCGTCTACGATCTGGGGGGCGGGACTTTCGATGCGTCGGTGCTCGAGATCCAGGGCGACGTGTACGAGGTCGTCTCGACGGGGGGCGATACCTTCCTCGGGGGCGTCGATTTCGACAACCAGCTCGTCGACCACCTTGCCTTCAGCTTCATGCGGCAGCACGGCTTTCCGCCGCCGGCCGACCGGGTGGTCTGGCAACGCATCCGCGACGCGGCCGAGGAGACGAAGGTGGCGCTCTCCTCGCGCACGAGTGCGGTGGCCGAGGTCCCTTACCTGTGCAAGGACCGGCAAGGGCGAGACGTTCACCTGCGCATCATGGTGACGAGGGCCGAGCTCGAGGAGCTCACCGCGCGACTCGTCGAACGGACCCTGCTGGTGTGCGAGGAGACCCTCGCCGCGAAGGGCCTTACCAAGGACGACCTGCAGGAGGTCCTGCTCGTCGGCGGACAGAGCCGGATGCCGCTCGTCTGGAAGAGCATCCGGGAGCGCCTGGGCCGCGAGCCGTCCAAGGCGGTCCACCCGGACGAGGCGGTGGCTCTGGGGGCGGCCCTGCTCGCTGACTCGGAATCGCGCATCGATGCGGTCGTCCTCATCGACGTGCTCGCCATCGGGATCGGGGTCGGCATGCCGGGCGGGCGCCTCGCGACGGTGCTCGCTCGCAACACGCGCCTGCCGGCCAAGCGGAGCTACGAGCTATCGACCCGGGCCGACGGGCAGACGGAGATGGAGCTGACCGTGTTCCAGGGTGACGCCGCGCTCGTGACCGAATGCGAGTACCTCGGGACGCTCAGGCTCTCCGGGCTGCCAGCGGCCCGGCGCGGCGAGGTGAAGGTCGAGGTCGAGTTCTCGTTGGGGAACGAGGGCATCCTCTCCATCAGTGCGAAGAACCTCGCTACCTCCAAGGTCACCGCGGCGGAGTTCGCGACCGTCGACACGCCCGAGTCCTTGCGGGCGAAGCTCGGCCTGTCCGAGTTGCCTACCGCCCCTCGCGGCGCGCGGCCCATCGAGCCGAGTTCGCGCGCCGGACGACCCTCCCGCGCGGCGGAAAGGGATGGCGCCGCCGTGCCGGGTGCTTCGACCGATGCGCTTGAAAAGGGATCGGCATCCGGGGAGAGCCCCGGGAAGAGAGGGCTTTTCGGCCGGCTGTTCGGGCGCTAGACGCTCCTCGGGGCGCGCGCGTCGAGGAGCTCCCGTCCGTCGGCCGCTCGGGTGCGCTCGACCGCACACCGACGTCCCTCTCGAGAAAAGGTCGAGCTTGCCGGCCGTGACCGTTTCCTTCTATGTAAGCAAACTCCCATGAACATCGTGCCCACTGACAAGAGCGCGCTCGTCTTCGGTGCGGGCGGCCTCGGCGGCCCAGCACTGCTCGTCCTGTGCAGCGCGGGTGTGCGGCGAATCGTCCTCGTCGAGGAGGGCAAGGTCGAGTCCTCCGACCTCAGCTGGCAGCCCCTCTTCCGCGAGGTGGATGTGGGGGCGCGTAGGGGCGCCTCCGCCGCCGCCCGACTCTCGCTCAGCTTTCCCGGCCTGGCGGTGGAGGCGCGCGAAGGCCCGCTCGACGATGCGAGCCTCCTCGAACTCGCCCGCTCAACCGACGTGGTGATCGACGGCGCTGTCGAACTCGCCACCAAGTTCCGGGTGAACGACGCTGCGGTGGCGGCCCATAAGCCGCTCGTGCACGGGGGCCTCGTCCGCTACAGCGCCCAGCTCCTCACGGTGATGCCGGGCAGCACGGGCTGCCTGCGTTGCCTGTTCGAGGCCCCTCCCGGTCCCAACTCGGTTCCGACGTGTGCCGAGGCCGGCGTCCTCGGCCCCCTGGCCGGGCTCGCCGGATCTCTCATGGGATCCGAGGCGGTACGCCTGCTCGCCGGCGAGCGCGGCACCTACGCCGGCCGCCTCGTCGTCTACGAGGCCCGCGGTGCGCGCTCGCGCGCAGTGCCCTTGCGCCCGAGAGCGGGCTGTCCAACTTGCGGACACCGGCACACCCAGGATGAGCCCGCCACTCAGGAGGCCGGAACGTGAGCGCATCCCCTCCTTCTGGCCAGGGCGAGCTTCGCCGAGGCCTCGCTCGGTGCTCGAGCAGTCCCGGTCTCGTGCGGCAGAGGCCCCGTCGCGTGAGGAGCGCCCTCGCGCTCGTGGAGGGTCGATCGTGGCTCTGAGCGAAGCCGAACAAGCGCGCTACGCCCGCCAGCTCGTCATCCCGGGATTCTCCCCCATCACCCAGGAGGCGCTTGCAGCGGCCCGCGTCCACGTGGTGGGCGCGGGCGAGGTGGCGGGGCCCGCGCTCATCTACCTCGCGCAGGCCGGGGTGGGCACGCTGCTCCTCGACGACGGCCTCGACGTCGCATCCGAGGACGGGGCTGCCTGGCTTTACGCGCAAGACCAGGTCGGACAGCCGCGCACCTTCGCGGCCGCTGCGGCGCTGAAGAGCGTGAGCGAATACGCGAGGGCCCGCCCGTTCGCGACCGGAGCGCAGCCGACCGCCGCACTCATCTGCGGCGGGTCGCCCGGCACCGCACGCGAGGCCGCCGAGCGGGCGCGCCTCGCGGGTATCGCTCACGTGGTGGCTGCGACAAGCCGGGACGGCGGCGAGGTCATCTCGATCCCTCCCGGTGCACCTTGTTACGCCTGTGCTTCCCGCCCCGGAATGGGGGTACTCGATCGGGCTATATTCGGCGCCGCCGTGGGTGCACTCGCCGCGCTCGAGCTCATCCTCCTCATCACAGGGAGCAGCTCGGGTCCGATTGGGCGGCGCATCGAGCTCGTCCTCGGCAACATTCAGATGCGCCCCACGAGTCGCTTGCCAGGGTGCGCCTGCGCTCGCGGCAGAAACGCGTGAGACCGTAATTCACCCCGAGGCTCTTACGTGTCCCGGGCACGAGTCGGCTTTTTTGGTCTCCCTCCAAGCTTTCCTGGCCCGATAGGGTTGGCGACGCTATAGTGAAAAATCAACCTTCAACCCAGCGCCCGGGGGGATCGCATGGATGCGCAGGGGCAGACCGGGTTTGTCATCTGGCTCACGGGCATGAAGGGCTCGGGTAAGAGCACCCTGGCCCGGCACCTGCACCATCGTTTCGCGGTCGCAAGGCGGCCCGCCGAGCTCCTCGATGCTGACGACCCAGGCGAGATCCTTACCCGGGACCTCGGCGCGACTCGAGAGGATCGCGACGCTTCGGTGCGAAGGATAGGCCGCGTCGCTCAGCTCCTCGCGAGGCACGGCGTCGTCGCCGTCTGCGCCTCGCTCTCCCCCTTCCGCGATTCTCGCGAGGCCGTCCGGCGCGAGATCCGTCGCTTCGTCGAGGTCTTCGTGGACTGCCCCATGGAGGTCCTCATCACTCGCGATCCCGTCTACAAGAAGGCCCTCTCAGGCGAGGTGAAGGGCGTGCCGGGCGTCGACGATCCCTACGAGCCCCCGACCCATCCCGATCTCACCGTGCGGTCCGATGAGGAGCCGGCCGAGGGAGCCTCGCGACGCATCTTCCAGGCCCTCGTCGATCTCAAGTACGTCGGGCCTTCGGAGTTCGGCCGGCTGACCGGCGGAGCGCGCCCGAGGCGCACGCGCCCGGTCCACAAGAAGGCCGTGGGACGAGCGCTGGTGCGCAAGGCCCCGAAGCGGATCGCCGCGCGCACGGCTCAGGCGGCCGGGAAGGGACGCCGGTAACCCCTCCGAGCAGCTCATTCCACCCGAGCCTTCGTTGGACTACATTCGTTGCGCATGTCGAGTGAGGAACTGGAACAACTGCGCCGAGCTTCAGCGGCCAAACTTTCGGGAATGAAAGCGGCCATCGCCTCTCTCGATGGCGCGGTCGTGGCGTTCTCGGCCGGGGTCGATTCGACGTTCGTGCTCGCCGTCGCACGGGAGGTCTTAGGCGATCGAGTGGTGGCGCTCACTGCCCACTCGCCGTCCGTGCCACAGGCCGAGCGGGCGGCTGCACGCGAGTTGGCGCACAGGCTGGGCGTGCACCACCTTGAAGTGGCGAGCCGCGAGATGGAGGATCCGCGCTACGTCGCAAACCCGGTAGATCGTTGCTTCTATTGCAAGAGCGAGCTCTATCGGCTCTGTGCAGAAGCGGCGAAGAGGGTAGGGGCGAGCTCCGTCCTCGACGGCTTCAACGCCGACGACCGGCGCGATCACCGACCGGGACACCGTGCTGCTCTGAACTACGCGGTGCGCTCTCCCCTCGCGGAGGCTGGGCTCGCCAAGCTCGAGGTGCGGGCCTGGAGCGAGGCGTATCATCTGCCGACCTGGGATAAGCCGCAGCTCGCCTGCCTCGCCTCCCGCCTCCCCTATGGCACGGAGGTCACGCCAGAGCGTCTCGCCCAGGTCGAGCGGGCGGAGGCTTCCCTGCGCGAACTCGGTCTCCGGGTGTTCCGAGTCCGCTATCACGGCGAGATCGGCCGCATCGAGGTGAGCTCCGAGGAACTCGACCGTGCTTTCGCGCGCAGGGAGGAACTCGCCCGCGCGCTCAAGGCTGCGGGTTTCCGCGTGGCGGTCCTTGATCTCGAACCCTTCCGCTCGGGCCGGATGAACGAGATCGCCGGCGTCCGCCTGCCGACCATTCCCGGCTCCTGAGCTTGACCACCTTCCAGGCCTCGTACCCGCCGAGCTCCCAACCGGAGCGCGAGACGGAGTGCGTTTCTTTTGACAGCGGGCTATCGGGTGGTAGCGTGTAGTCTAAAGTAATCCCAGGAGGGAGACATCACACATGAACCTTCAAGCCCCGGTGGTACAGGCATCGATCTCGCCCATCTCGACCTCCCGCCTCGAACCCATGCTCATCCGGCTGCCGCCTGCGCTCGCGAGCCAGCTGCGCGAACTTGCCCGGGCAACTCGGGTGCGCCAGTCGGACTACCTCCGGGAGGCCGTCGCCGACCTGCTCGCCAAGTATAGCCACGTGCACGGCGTCCCCTTGAGCGAGCCGGAGCATTCGTGAGACAGCCCTCGCGAGGTTAGCCTTGAGGCGCGTCCTCGTGCGCCAGGGAACGAGGGCTGCGAGGGGCCAGTGAGACGTCGGAATGGTTCAGGGCAGCTTCAGGAAACCCGATGAATCCCTCGCACCCGCAAGACCGCTATCTGCTTCCCCTTTCGTGAAGAGGGACTCCTTGTAGCTGACATGGGAGAGCGTGAGGCCCCAAGCCGGGGCTCGGACGCCGGAGTAGCGGCGCTCTGGCGCCCCGAGGATATCGGTCATCGTTTCGGGGGCGCTCGCACCCACCGCGATCGAGATCGCTTGGCCGACGAGGTGCCTCACCATGGCGCGAAGGAAGCCCACCCCTTCGAAGATGAAGGCGGCGAGCGGCGCCTGCCGGGCCTCGATGACTTCGACGCGAAGGAGCCTGCGCACGGTGGCGCCGGGGGTGACTTTCCGCCGCGCGGTCTGCGCTCCTCGCCGCGCGAAACCGCCGAAGTCGTGGAGGCCGACCGTGCCCCGAAGGGCTTCTCGCGCGCGGGCGATATCGGGCGATTGCGTCGTGAGCGAGGGAAACGCGCGACGGTCGGGGAGGCTCCACGCGTAGCCGTGCAGCTCCGCCGGGGCGGGCCAGCCGACGAGGTAGACGTAGGTGCGCGAGAGAGCGGAGGCCCTGGCGTGCGTCGACGGCGAGACGCAGGCCGCCTCCAGGCACACGAGGCCGGGCGGCGAGAAAGCATTCACGACTCGGCGCAGGTCTTTGGGCTCGAAGGAGTCCTCGGCGGCGAAGGTGACGACCTGGCCGAGAGCGTGCGCTCCGGCGTCGGTGCGGGCTGCCGCCTCGGTGTGGGGGTGGAGGCCGAGGTGGGCGAGCGCCTCCTCGAGGCACCCCTGCACTGTAAGTAGACCACTCTGGCGTTGGAAACCTCGAAAGGAGGCGCCATGGTAGGCGAGCTTGAGCGCGTAGCGACGCTTCGTCATGGCGTGCTAACTTGAGCACGCTTCGCCCTGGGCCTGGCGCCCAAACGCGCAGCGTCCCCTCGTAATGGCAGACGACAGCACCCCCCAAACCAAGCCTACCCGCGAGTGGCTCTTCAAGTCCGACGGGCAAGTGTTCGGCCCGGTAGTCGAGGGACACCTCGTCGAACTCGTCATGCAAGGTCGGCTGGGGCCCGAAACGGAGGTCGCGGGTGAGGAGGGCCGGTGGCGCGCCCTGTCGGAGGTGCCCGGCTTTCTCGTGCACATCAGGAAGGCCGAGGCGCGGGCACGCATCGAGAAGGAGGTGACCGGTGCGCGCAACCTGGCGCGGCGGCGTGGCGCGGTCCGCCTCCTGTTGTACGTCGCCACGGCCACGGTACTCTGTGGGGGCGTGAGCGCTGGAGCCTACCTGCTCGCCACCCGGCGCCCGTGGCAGCGCGAGAGTGCCTTGCTCGCGAACTTCGGCGACGGGATCACCATCGGGGCGGTGAGCATTCACGCGAGCAGGCGGGCGGCTGCTACGGATGCCGAAGACGAGATCGCCGTGCCCGACCCCAGTTCTTCGGCTTCGCCCGTGCGGAGCCGCCACAGCCCGGGCGGGCCCCCCGCGACCAGGCCCGCCGCCTCGAACCCGCACGCTTCCGACCTCGTGCTCTCCGCTTACGATCCAGCCCGAATCCAGCAGTCCGTGGCGCGCCAGCGCGGCGCTCTCGCGCCCTGCCTGCGCGAGGAGGCGGCGAGATCGCCCGAGTTCTCGGGTGAGATCCCCATCGAATTCGCCATCGGCAACGAGGGGCGGGTGGTGGCGCTCTGGATCGACGAACCCCGCTTCAAATCGGGAGCGCTGCGCGATTGCCTGCTCGCGAGGTTGTCCGAGTTCACCTTCGACAAGTTCCCCGGCGAGCGGCCGGTGGTCTCCTTGAGCTTGCGCATCGCTCGCTAGCTCAAGGGTGACACCGGTCGGGTCGAAGGAGGACCCGGCTCTTGGCGTCCGCCCGGTGTGTGCCCCCGCTTCACAGGCACTCGAAGGTCCCAGGGCCATCCTCCTCGCAAGTTGCGCTTGAAGGTCGCCGCGGCCGGAGGGGGCTTTCAACCGTGCCATGTCAGGGGTGAAGACTAAGAAGTCGGTCGGCATGACCACCGCGACCGCCAAGATCGAGGCGCAGCTCGAGCAGTTTCCCGAGGGTTCGGTGCGCCGGCGGGTCCTCGAGTGTGCGCGGAGGTTCAAGGCCTCCTGGGTCGACCTCGGAAGGCTGCTCTGCGAGGTGAGGGACGAGGCGCTGTGGAAGGGCTGGGGGTACCCGGGCTTCGAGACGTACTGCGCGAAGGAGCTCTTCCTTCGACGCCAGACGGTGGAGAAGCTCACCCGGAGCTACGGATTTCTGTCCCGACACGAGCCTGCCCTCGTTCGCGAGCAACCGCCCACCTCCGCCCCCTCGTTCGAGGTCATCGAGGTCCTGTCACGTGCCGAGGCCTCGGGCCGTCTCCCCGACGAAGGATGGCGCGAGATCAAGGACGAGATCCTCGAAAAGGCGCCGACCCCGGCCGCCGTGAACCGACAGCTGAGCGAGCGGTACGGCCCAAGACCCCCGCCCCCGCGGGCACCCGCCGAGGAGCGGCTCCGGAAGCTGGCCGCGCTAGCGGCTCGCCTCGCGAGCGCCTGCGCCAGCGAGGAGGGGGTTCCACGGGCGGTGGCCGAGCGCGCCCAGGCCCTCGTCGAAGATATCGAGGCGCTCCTCTGAGCCTCCGCCGGGGCCCTTGCGGCCCTGGCGGTCAAATCGCCACCGAATTGCAAGCCAGCATTTCCGAGGCGCTCCCTCAAGGGTCCCGGGCGGTAAGTGTGCCACCCTCGCACCGCGGCGGGCGGTCCGGGAAGACCCCCGCTATATCCGTGGGACGAGGCGCTGGCTGGGTGGAGGGCGCGGTTTGGTGTAACATCCACGGGCTGAGAGGAACGCGTGAGCCGCAAAGAGCACCACCACGGCAACCTCAGCTGCTCCTTCTGCGGGAAAGGACAGCGCGAGGTGAGAAAACTCATCGCTGGGCCGACGGTCTACATTTGCGATGAGTGTATCCGGCTCTGCAACGACATCATCGCCGAGGAGGCCGAGCGCGACGAGAGCCGTCCCTCGATATCGTTGCCGACGCCGGCCGAGATCAAGACATTCCTCGACGACTACGTGGTCGGGCAGGATCGGGCGAAGAAGGTCCTGTCGGTCGCGGTCTACAACCACTACAAGCGGGTCTACTCGAAGAAGCCGGCCCGGCCGGCGCGCCCCGGGCAAGGACGGGCCGGATCCGAGGACGTCGAGCTTCAGAAATCGAACATCCTGCTCATCGGCCCGACCGGATCAGGCAAGACCCTCCTCGCCCAGTCCCTGGCTCGTTTCCTCAACGTGCCCTTCACCATCGCCGACGCCACGAGCCTCACCGAGGCCGGTTACGTGGGGGAAGACGTCGAGAACATCATCCAGAACTTGCTTCACAACGCCGATTACGACGTGGAGAAGGCCGCGCGCGGTATCGTCTACATTGACGAGATCGACAAGATCGCCCGCAAGGGCGATACCCCCTCGCCGACGCGGGACGTGGGCGGGGAGGGTGTCCAGCAGGCGCTGCTCAAGATCATCGAGGGCACGCGCGCCAACGTGACGCCGCGAGGGGGCAAGAAGTACAACCAGCAGGAATACATCCAGGTCGACACCTCCAACATCCTATTCGTGGTGGGAGGGGCCTTCTGCGGCGTCGAACAGGCCATCCGGCGCCGGATCGGTGTGAAGGGACTCGGCTTCGGAGCGCGGATCGACCGCAAGGAGGAGCAGTCCCTCGGGGAGGTCCTCGCCAAGATCGAGCCGACCGACCTCGTGAAGTTCGGCATGATCCCCGAGTTCGTCGGCCGCGTGCCCATCATCGCGACCCTGTCCGACCTCTCCGAGGAGGACCTGGTCACCATCTTGACCCAGCCCAAGAACGCGCTCACGAAGCAGTACGTGAAGCTCTTCGAGATGGAGAAGGTGAAGCTGTCCTTCAGCCGGGAGGCGCTGCGCGCCTGCGCTCGAGAAGCCATGCGCCGCAAGTCGGGAGCCCGTGGCCTGCGCGCCATCCTCGAACAGGCCATGCTGGACATCATGTACGACGTCCCCTACCGGGAGGGCGTGAAGGAGTGCAAGATCACCGAGGGCGTCATCCTCAACAAGGAACCGCCGCTCCTCTCGTTCGAGAAGGAGAAGAAGCTCGCCTAGAAGGCGGCTTCGAATTCGCCCTTCGGGAAAGGGGCCCGTCGGCTCTCGACGGGCCCCTCGCTTTCGGGCGTCACACCCTGTGGCGCACGCGGCACGGGTGCGGTGCTAAAAACGGCTGTCGTTGCAAGTGGTTGATGGAAGGCACTCTTCTTGCTTTTCAGGGGAGGGGGCCGCGCGCCGCCGGCGAGGGCGCGCGGAGGAGTCGAACCATGGCCCGGCGTAGCGTCACCGCCCTGTGCGTCCTCGGTCTCTGTGCGCCCACCTTGGCCCAGGACCAGAACGGCGTCTTTTCCGGGAACGAGGCCCCACTCGCCGAAGGCCATTCTCCGCCGGCCCCCCCTCGGGCCGCAGAGCCCAACATCGACGTGAACGTCGACCTCACGAATCCGGGCAGCACAGTCGACCTCGGCACCTTCGAGGAGGGGCTCGCTCCCTACGGGCAGTGGATCACCCTGCCCACCTACGGAAGTGCCTGGCGCCCTCGTGTCGCCGTCGGGTGGCGCCCCTACTACTACGGACGCTGGGAGTGGACGGACGAGGGCTGGCTCTGGGTGTCGGAGGAACCCTGGGGTTGGGCCACCTACCACTACGGACGCTGGACCTACGCGCAAGACTACGGCTGGATCTGGATCCCCGGTTACCAGTGGGCGCCGGCCTGGGTGAGCTGGCGCTACAGCCAGGACTACGTCGGCTGGGCTCCGCTCGCCCCGGGTTTCTCGGTCTTCGTGACGGACTACCCGGCGCACTACGGATGGTGGTGCTTTGTCCCGAGCACCCGCTTCGTCGGCTACCCGGTCCGCACCGTCGCCTACAGCAGCGTCTACATCCAGGGCCTCTACCGCTCCACCTTGCCGGCACCGCCCCGCTCCGCCGCCTTCGGGGCGGCCGCTCCGGCCTGGGGCGGGCCGGCCCGGCCATTTCTCGAGCGCCGCATCGGCCGTCCCATCGCGCCAGTACGAGTGCAAGCGGTGGGCTCGCCGAACGCCCTCGGCGGTCCCGGCCGTCCCGGTGTCGTGCCCATCTATCGACCCGAGGCGAGGCCCGTTCCATGGCCGAACCGTGGGGGAGCGCTCCCATCCCGGCCCTGGAATGGGCCTCCTGCCACGCCCGGCCCAATGCGCCCGACGGGCCAAGCGCCCGGGCGGGGACAGGCCTACCCGGGCGCGCCGCCACCGACGGTGCGTTACGGGCCGAGGTCGGCACCGCCGCAGGCGGGTCAGCTCGAGGGTGGCCGGGGTCACGGCGGGCAGGGGTCCCGCCGCCGGTAGGGCGGCCCCTCTTACGTCTGCGCCACCCGCAGGGTGGTCTTCATCTTCTTCCCGGTGTCGAGGTCGCTGGCACTCACGGTGAGGATGCCCTCGACGTTGACCTCGAACAGGATCTCGAGCTTGACCGAACCGGCCGGTGCCGGCCGCACCCCGCCGAAGACGAACTCGCCGAGGAGTTCGTTCTTCTCGGTCTCCTCGTGATCGCCTTGGAAGATGCGCACCATGAGCTCGCTCTGGTTGTCGATGGAGCTCGTGGCAGCGAGGGCCTTGGCGTTCGGGATGGGGGCATTGCGCGGGAGGACGACGTGCATGAGGCCGCCGGCGGCCTCGAGGCCGATCGCCATGGGGATGACGTCGAGCAGCTGCAGCTTGAGGTTGCTCCCGTCTTGCAGGGAGTGGGCGTAGAGGGCGGCTCCGATGGCCACCGCCTCGTCGGGATGGACCGCCTTGGAGGGCGGTTTCCCGAAGAACGCGGTGAGCCTCTCCTGCACGAGCGGCATGCGGGTCTGGCCGCCCACCAGCATGACCTCCTTCATGTCCTGGGGCTCGAATCCGGCGTCGGTGAGCACCTGCGCCACGATGGAGAGACTGCGATCGACGAGCCCGCGCGTGAGCTCCTCGAGCAGCGGGCGGGTGAAGCGCAGCTCGAGGTTCAGCGGTTGCCCCTGGGGCGTCATGGTGATGAACGGAATGGAGAAGGGGGCCTCGGTCCTCGAGGAGAGGTCGATCTTGGTGCGCTCGGCGAGGTCGCGGATGCGCTGCATGGCCACCGGATCGCCCGTGAGGTCGAGTCCGTGTCGCCGCTCGAAGTCCTGGAGCACGTAGTGGATGACCGCGTCGTCGAAGTCGAATCCTCCGAGGAAGATGTCTCCGCCGGTGGCCTTCACCTCGAAGACCCGGTCGCGGATCTCGATGATGGAGACATCGAAGGTGCCACCCCCGAGGTCGTAGACGAGGACCCGCTCCTCGAGCCCCTTGCCAATGCCGTAGGCGAGGCTCGCCGCGGTCGGCTCGTTGATGATGCGGACCACCTCCAGATCGACGAGGCGTCCAGCCTCCTTCACCGCCTGGCGCTGGCGGTCGGTGAAATAGGCGGGCACCGTCACCACCGCCCGCCTCACCTTCAGCCCGAGGTGATCGGAGGCGACGTCGCGGATCTTGGAGAGGATCTTGGCGGCCACGTCCTGCACCTGGAAAGTCCGGCCGTGGCAGTCGAGCTCGACCGAGTTCTGCTCCCCCCCGTGCACACGGTACTGCACGCTCTTCTGCACGGTCTCGACCACGTCGTCCTTCGGCGAGCGGCCGATGAGACGCTTCGTTGCGTAGAGGGTGTTGCGCGGGTTGAGCTGCCACTGCCTCTTGGCTTCGTGGCCGATGAGCTCGTTCCCCTTGTCGTCGATGGCGAAGATGGAGGGGATGGTGAAGTCGCCACCCCGGTGGGGGATGAGCTTCACCTGGCCCTCCTCGGTGGCCACGGCAGCACAAGAGTTCGTCGTACCGAGGTCGATCCCGACGATGACGTCGGACGGCAAGCGTTCCACGGCGCGAGCGTACCGTGAACCGCGTGGGGCCGCCAGGCTGCTCCGACCCTTCCGGTATCGGCAAGCGCCTCCTTGGGGAAGGTCGGCCCCTCGCCCGCCACGTTCTAGGCCCGAGGGCTGTCTTGGCGAGGAGAGAACGGCGTGCGAAAGTCGCGCCTCATGAACGCCCGCCAATACCTCGAGACGGTCGGCGAAGGTGTGAAGGGCGCGTTCGCTGCGCAGCGGAGCATCCTCGCCTTCGACGAGTACATGGATCTGTTCTCGCGCTCACCCCGCGCCCAGGCCCGTGGTGCGGCGCAATACCTCCGGGACGTCATCGACCACTTCGGCACGCGCGAAGTGCAGGTCCCGTGGGGGAAGGTGAAGCGCTTCAGGCTGTTCGATCTCGAGTTCGCACCCGAGGCGCGCTCGGCGCGGGTGGCTGGCCAGGAGGAGGTGCAGGCCACCCTCTACCGCACCATCGGCAACTTCGTGCGGTCGGGGCGGGTGAACAAGCTCGTCCTCCTCCACGGCCCGAACGGCTCGGCCAAGTCGTCCATCGTGGCGGCCATCATGCGCGGGATGGAGGCCTATTCGCGCCTGGCCGAGGGCGCGCTCTACCGCTTCGCCTGGGTGTTCCCGAGCGAAAAGCGCCTGCGGGGCGGGGGGATGGTGGGCTTCGGCCACGGCGAATCGGTCGCCGACCTGCCGAGCTTCGCCCATCTCGACGGCGACGCGCTCGACGCGCGGCTCGCCTGCCCGCTGCGGGACCACCCGCTCTTTCTCGTGCCCCGCCGCGAACGGCGCCGCCTGCTCGAGGAGAAGTGCCGGCCGGCCGAGCGCGAGGGCGCGAACGAGAGCGACTTCTTGCTCGCCGACTACGTCGCCGACGGCGAACTGTGCCACTTCTGCCAGCAGATCTACTCGGCGCTCCTCGCCTCCTACCACGGCGACTATCTGAAGGTGCTCCGCCACGTGCAGGTGGAACGCTTCTACATCTCGCCCCGTTACCAGGAGGGAGCGGTGGTGGTCGAGCCGCAGCTCTCCATCGATGCTTCCTGGCGGCAGGTGAGCGCGGACCGTACCCCGAGTGCCTTGCCGGCAGCCCTCCACGCAGTGGCCCTCTTCGAGCCCGCCGGACCGCTCGTGGCCGCCAACCGCGGACTGCTCGAGTTCGCCGACCTCCTCAAGCGCCCGCCGGAAGCGTTCAAGTACCTGCTCGGAACGAGCGAGACCGGCCGCGTCTCGCTCGACAATTTCATCCTCCACCTCGACGAGGTCTTGCTCGCGAGCGCCAACGAGAAGCAGCTCGCCCTCTTCAAGGACAAGGACCTGTCCGACTTCGGGTCGTTCAAGGGCCGCCTCGAGCTCATCCGCGTCCCCTACCTGCGCCGGTACACGGTGGAAAAGGAGATCTACGACCAGCAGGTGACGCGCGCGACGGTGGGCAAGCACGTCGCCCCCCACGCCACCGAAACCGCGGCGATGTGGGCCGTCCTCACCCGCCTGAAGAAGCCCATTCCCGACCGCTACAAGGGCGAGGTGCGCGAGATCGTGGACGAGCTCACACCCTTGGAAAAGCTGAGGCTCTATGATCAGGGTGCGGCCCCTGACCGGCTCTCCCTGGCCCAGGGGAAGGAGCTCAAGAAGCACGCCGAGGACATCGAACGCGAGTCGGACGTCTATCCGATGTACGAGGGCAGGGTGGGCGCCTCCGCACGCGAGATCAAGACCGCCATCTTCAACGCCGCGCAGAACCCGCACTTTGCCTGCCTCACCCCCATGGCCGTCCTCGAGGAGCTCGAGGGCCTGTGCCGCGACAAGACCATCCACGAGTTCTTGACCCAGGAGGTGGTCGACGGCTACCACGACCACGAGGAGTTCGTGCGGCTCGTGGAGGGGGAGCTCCTCGACTCCCTGGACGAGGAGATTCGGGACTCGATGGGCATGGTGAGCGAGGGGCAGTACCGCGACCTCTTCGGACGCTACATCGCCCTCGTCTCCTCCTGGACCAAGGGGGAGCGCGTCAAAAACCGGGTCACCGGCGCCTACGAGCAACCGGACGAGGAACGCATGCTCGAGTTCGAGCGCATCGTCATGGGCGAGCACGACGACCGGGCGAACTTCCGGCGCTCGCTCATCACGGCCATCGGGGCTTACCGGCTCGACCATCCGGATGCGAAGGAGATCGATACCCAGGCCATCTTCCCCGACCTCTTCCGCCGGCTGCGGGAACACTACTACGAGGAGCGCAAGCGCCAGCTTCGGCAGAATAAGCAGAACGTCCTCAAATACCTGTCCGACGAGCGGTCCACGCTCGACGACAAGGCGCGCCGAGGGGTCGAGTCGACCATCGCCACCTTGCGCGAACGCTACCTCTACTGCGAGCACTGCGCCCAGGACGCCGTGCTCTTCCTCTTCCGGCGCCGCTATCTCGACTGAGGCGACGCGCCCGTTCGGCCGCAGCGCAGTGCGACCCGTGATCACATGAACTGACCGGCTCAGGGTTTGATCGGCCCGGGTCCCCTTGACCCGGACCGTCGCCGGTTCAAGGTCTCGGAGGCTGCGAGGTCCATTCGCCGCCTGCGGCGCGGGGATTACCCCGTGTGCCGGGTGGGGTGCCTCGCTCCCCATGGGTACGGTACGGGGGTTGCACCCTCGTCACTGGCGAGGAGGACGGTCGCTCCGCAGCTCTTGAGCGCGCGTCTCGATCGGTCGGAAGGGACAAGCCCATGAGAGGCCTACGGAGTCAAACCCAGATCGTGGTCGCCTTTGCCATGGTCTTCGCACTCGTCCTCGGCTTGTCCTTCACGGCCTGGTACGCGCTGGCGAGGCTCGACCGAATCGTGTTTGCCTTCTCGGCGGAGAAGCTGCCGGTCGATTCCCTGCTCTGGAACATCCGGCAGTCCGAGACGGCCGTTCGCGCCAACGCGGGAGCGCTGACGAAACAGTCCTTGAGCCCGGCGGGGAGGGCCGAGGCCAGAAAGCGCGTGGCGAACGCCGTGAAGCGCGTGGAGGACGGCACGGACAAGTTCGCGGCGATGGCGAAGAGCAGCGAGGTGGCCGCGCTGTGGAGCGAGTACGAAAAGCTCACCCCGAGATGGAAGGAGGCGGTCAAAAACCTCAACGCCGCGGTGGACCAGATGGAGAAGAGCAGAGCCGAAGGGCCAGAACGGGCCGCCCTCCAGCGCGAGGTGGAAGCGAAGTTCGACGTCCTGACCGAGATAGGCACCCCGGTCATGGGCTCCCTCGCCAACGTCATCAGCCAGATCGAGACCGAGGCGGCCGGCCTCACCGCCCAGGCCCACCGGACCCAGGCGCTCGTGCACGCCTCGCTCCTCGCGACGGTCCTTCTCATCGCCCTCGCGCTCGTCGCCGTGGCCTTCGCCCTCTCCCGTTCGATCGGATCGGGCGTGAAGAGCCTCGTCGTCGAATCGGGGAGGCTCACCCAGGCGGTCAAGGAAGGCCAGCTGTCCGTGCGGAGCGAGGCGACGAACGTGCCCCCCGAGTTCCGGCCCATCGTCGTCGGGATGAACGAGACCATGGCGGCTTTCGAGAAGCCCCTCGCACAGAGCCGCGACTACATGGAGCGCATCTCGAAGGGCGATCTGCCGACCCCCATCACCGAGAGCTACGCCGGCGATTTCGCGCGAACCACGGAGGCCCTCAACCGCTGCATTGCCACGGTGTCGGGCCTCGTCCGCGACACGAACGCGCTCGCCCGCGCCGCGGTCGAAGGGCGCCATGGGGTGCGAGCCGAAGCGAGCGGTTACGAGGGCGAATTCCGGCGGGTCATCGAGGGCGTGAACGGTACGCTCGACGCACTGCTCGCGCCGGTGGCCGAGGCGCGCACCGCGCTCGAGCGGCTCGCCCGACGCGATCTCACCGCCCGGGTGTCCGGGCACTACGCTGGAGATCATGCGGCGCTGGCAATCGCCGTGAACGGCACGGCAAAGGCCCTGAACGACGCCCTCACCCGGCTCTCGCAGGCGGCGACCCAGGTCGCCGACGCGGCAGGCCAGATCGCTTCTACGAGCCAGGACGTGGCGTCCGGGGCGAGCGAGCAGGCAAGTGCGCTCGAAGAGAGCGCCTCGAGCCTCGAAACCTTGACGTCCACGACGCACAGGCTCGCCGACCGCAGCCGGCAAGCGAGCGAGCTCGTCGGCTCGACGACCACGGTGGCGATGGGCGGCGTGGCCGCCATGCAGGAGATGACCGACGCCATGGACAAGATCAGGTCGTCGGCGGAGGGAACCTCCGAGATCATCAAGGATATCAACGAGATCGCCTTTCAGACGAACCTGCTCGCACTCAACGCCGCGGTGGAAGCTGCGCGGGCGGGCGAGAGCGGGCGCGGTTTCGCAGTGGTCGCCGAGGAGGTGCGATCGCTCGCCCTGCGAAGCAAGGAGGCGGCGAGCCGGACCGAGGCCCTCCTCATGCAGGCGGTGCAACAGGCGAATGACGGCGCGTCCACTTCGGACCGCGTCTCCTCCATGCTGAACGCCATCGTCGGGTCGGTCGCCCAGGTGAAGGAGCTCACGACCGAGATGTCGACGACGGCCCGAGAACAGGCGGCCGGCATCTCCCAGGTGAACCAGGCGGTCGGCGACATGGACCAGGTCACGCAGCGGAACGCGGCGAGCGCCGAGGAGTCCTCCTCGGCGGCCGAACAGCTCTCGGGGCAGGCGGCCGAGCTCGCGGCGACGGTGCGGTCTTTCCGCATCGAGGCGGACCGAAGGGCGGAGCTCGCGCCCGCCCCGACCGGTGCAGCTGCCCGGGTCGGCGCCGTGCTCTAATTTGATCCAGGCACCCCGCCTCACCCTTTCTCAGGAGCCGGTGGCGTCCCGGTCTCTTGGAACGCCGGGATCCCCTTCCTTGAGGTGCGGCGGGCCACCGCCAGCCCCGCCGTCGGTGCTCTCGTTTCCCTCACCGACCTCCACCCAGTAGGCGAGGTGGCCGTCCCCGTACGCGGCCCTCACCCGTGCCCCGGGCTTGAGGTCCCGGGGCGAACCGTAGCGGTCCTCGCGGAAGATGGCCGTGTCGCGGTCGACGGAGAGTACGAGGGGACCGTCCGCGGTGTCGATGGTGAGGGAACGGTCCTCAAAGCTGAACGAGGCGATACGGCCTTGCGCCGTGCGCACCTCGCTGCGGAACTGGCCGCCGTCGAGCACCTTCTGGTCGTCGGCCCGTGCGCTGCCGGTCGCCAGGGCGAGGAGCCACACGTGAAGGAGCACGGACGGGGGCGAGGAACGCTGCATGCGCCCTGTTTACCGCGCCCGGCACGGCTTGTCCTGGACCGCGCGCCTCGCCGGTCCCCTCGAAAAGGGGTCTCGCGCTCCGGTCGCAGGGCGCGGCGGCCCCTTCCGGTGTGCAAGCGGCGAGGGGGGCGGAGTAAAAGGGGACGAGGCCTCGCGGCCTTCCTGAAAGCCGAGGACCCATGGACCTTCGAGCGAGCTGGGACGAGTACTTCATGAACATCGCGCGGGTGGTCGCCACCCGAGCGACCTGCGATCGCAAGCACGTGGGAGCGGTCTTGGTGCGCGACAAGACCATCCTTTCCACCGGCTACAACGGCTCGATCCGTGGGCTGCCCCACTGCAGCGAGGTGGGTCACATGATGGAAGACGGCCACTGCGTGGCGACCGTCCACGCCGAGGCGAATGCCATCATCCAGGCGGCCAAGAATGGGGTGGCCATCGAGGGAGCGGCCATCTACACGACCGCCTCGCCCTGCTGGCCCTGCTTCAAGCTCATCGCCAACTCGGGGTGCCGGCGCATCGTGTTCGGCGAGTTTTACCGCGATCAGCGCATCTTCGACTTCGCGAAGCAGCTCGGCATCGAGCTCGTCGAACTGAGGGTGCCCGCCCGGCCCGATCTCGTCCCGAGCGACACCGGGCCTTCCCGGCCCCTCGTCGCGGGGCGCGACGGTTAGTACGAGCTCCCCGCGCTTCTGGAGAGAGGGTATCGGGGATGGGGCGCCCGAACGCCGGCGGGATCGGGGCCACGACCTGAGCGGCCTGCTCCTGCGAAAGACCATGCAGCGCCGTGCGCGACGACCAGGACTTGACGGGTGAACCGGGCTCGGTCACCTCGAGGGCGAACGTCAAGCGGGTTTCACCCTCTCGCCTCCTGGCAGGCAGTGCCGCACGGATCCCGGGCGCTCCCAAGGCCGGTCCCTGGGACGCGGCCGGAGGGTGACAAGGCGCCTGCAGCATGTCGCCGGGTCGGTTGGGCCGCCCATCGATGCGCCGCACTCGCGGGCGCGAGCTCCCACCGAACTCCGCCGTGAACTTGAAGTGGCACAGGGCAGGCCTGAAGAACAGGTATTGGGGCTCGTCAGGGCCCGGCGGCAGAGGCCGGGTTCGGGGGCGGGGGGGGCGCCTCCGCCTCGAGGTCCTCACCGAGGACCTCGGCGATGGCGGTTCGCCGGAGCAGGTAGAGCTCCTCGCGCCTGCGCAGGCGGAGATACTCCCCCTGCCGGTCGGCGGGCAGCGGGTCGGGCAGGGCGGCCAGGCGAGCCCGGACGAGTGCGAGCGCGCGGTCGATGGAGACGACCTGGATGGTGGGGCGTGCCTTGCCGAGCCGCCGCCGCTCGGAGTCCGCCGTGTCGTTCTCGGTCCACAGTGGGAGCCAGCTCACCGCGCCGAGCTCGACGCGGACGACCCCGCGACCATAGTCCCGACGCACGATGGACGCGCGCAGGAGCACGCCGTCCCGCGTATCCCCCACCTTGTCCGGCGTCACCCCCGCCTCGTAGTTGCGTGACTGGTTGGAGATGAAATTCCCGAGGGAATAGGCGATGAGCGCGACGTGGCCGTCGGCGCAGGGGTAGAGCTCGATCGGCTGCAGGACGTGCGGGTGATGGCCGAGCACGACGAGCGCACCGGCCTCGGCCAGGCGATGGGCGAGCTCCACGTCCTTCTCACGCGGCTGGGATTGGTATTCCTCGCCCCAGTGCACTGAGACCACCACGGCGTCGGCCTTGGGGACCGCCCGGCGCACGTCCTCGACGGCGCGATCAGGATCGAGCAGCGACGCGCGCAGGCACGGCTTTTCTGGTCGGGCGGGAGGACAGGCGTTGCCGTCCTGGTTGAAGAAATGGGCGTAGCCGAGGAAGGCGAGGCGCAGCCCGTTCACCTCCATGAAGCGCGGGCCGGACTCCGCTCCCGGCTCGCCCGCGCCCACGTAGGCGAGGCCGGTCGCCTCGAGCTCGGCGAGGGTCTCCTCGAAGCCGGGGCGACCCTGGTCGAAGGCATGGTTGTTCGCGACGGACACGAGCTTCACCCCGGCCCGCCGCAGGGCAGAGGGCACACCCGGGGGTGCGTTGAAGACGAAACTGTGCGTCCCCCGCCCTGCGCGGGGAGCGACCGGAGTCTCCAGGTTCGCAAAGGTGAGGTCGGACGCGGAGAGGAGATCGGCGATGGGCGCCCACAGCCAGGAGAACCCGTCCGGCTCCGCAAGGGCGCGGTGATCCTCGGCCGCCTCCTTCACGGCGCCATGCATGAGGACGTCGCCCACCGCCTCGAGCTCGACGCGCGCGAGCACCTGGATCGACGGTGGATCAGGTCGCTTGCCCGTGACCGGAGGGAGGTGTGGGAGTCCCTGGGCGGGTGGCTCGGCCGTGGCCGGGGTGGGAGTGGTGACGTCCGGCTGGGGGGGCCCGCTCGGGGGCGTAGGCTGGGAGGCCGCGCAGGAGACGCAGAGAGCGGCGAAGTAGGCGAGGAGGGGAAAGACACCTCGACCTGACCCCTTGTAAGCAGATTCTACGTCCCGTCTCGGGAGCTTGAAGAAAACGGCGTGCGTTCTCATGTCTTCCATCACAAGATCTGTAAAAAGGTAACCTGGAGGTTCTCCCGGTCAGCCATGATATCGGAAGGTTCTGCCTTTCTCGATCGCTCCGGGCAAGTGATCGCCGCGGATGCCGGTTTTAGGCGTCTCCTCGGTCTCCCGCTGAGTGACGCGAGCGCCGCGCTGCGACAGCGCGCAGGAAGCGATCCCGCGCTGGCGAGTTTTCTGAGCGGGGAGGGTGCTCCTTCCGTGAGGCTCGCCTCGCGCGGCGGTACACCCGCTTGCGAGCTGTGGCGGGTACCCTGCGAATCGGGGCTGCTCCTCTCGGCCGTGGGGAGCCCGTCGCCCGGCGTTCCGCCCCTGGAGTACGTCGTCCAGGCTCTCGCGCTCACCCGGCTCGCCGGTGGCATCGCCCACGAGGTGAAGAATCCCCTCAATGCCATGGCCCTCCAGCTCGCCCTCCTGAGCGACAAGATCGGCGCCGCCAGCGAGGAGCTCTCCCACGCTTGCGCCTCCAACCTCGCCTCCCTCAAGAACCAGGTGGTCCGCATCGACGAAGTGGTTCGGCGGTTCCTCGACGTGGCGGACCCCTCACCGGCCGCGAGCTTCGACCTGGCGAGCCTGCTCGAGGACGCGTCCACCCTCTTCGGGCACGAGGCGCGCCGGCGCCACGTCACCGTCATCCGCGAGCCGCCGACCGGAACTCCCCGCGCCCTCGGCGATCCGGCCCGGGCGACCCGGCTCGTGCTCGGGCTCCTCTCGAGTGTCCTTTCCAACACTCCGGACGGCGGGAGGCTCGCCACGCGCGTCGGCTGCGCGTCGGGCGAGGTCTACCTCCACCTAGAACACACGCGAGGCCCGGAAGAGTCCTCGCTCGCCTTCGTACCCGAGGTCCTCCGTGCCACGGCTGCCGACCTGAAGGGCCGCCTGGAGCGGACCGAGGACCAGGACACCATCCGGGTGGCTCTGAGGCTGCCCAAGGAGCGGCCGCTGTGAAGTATCGCCTGCTCATCGTGGATGACGAACTCGACAGCCGAGATGCGCTCGCCGAGCTGGCCGATCGCTGGGGGTACGAGGTCCAGACTGCCACGGACGGCTCCGAGGCCCTGCGCCGGGCCATCGAATGGCACCCGGACGTCATCCTCACCGACCTCGTCATGCCCAACATGGATGGCCTTTGGCTGCTGCGCGCCCTGCGCGCGGAGATCCCCGACTGCCCGGTCGTCCTGCTCACGGGAAGGGGGACGGTCCAGACCGCGGTCCAGGCGATCAAGGAAGGCGCCTACGACTTCATCGAGAAGCCGCTCGAGATCTCGAGGCTCCGCGTCATCCTCGATCGCGCGCTCGAGAAGAAGGAGACCATGCGGGAGGTGCAGCTCTTGCGGCGCCGCCTGGCCGCCCTGGCGCCGGGGACCGACATGATCGGCTCCGGTCCCGCCATGCAGCGCGTGTTCGAGCTCGTGAACAAGGTCGCCCCCGCCAACGCGAGCGTGGTCATCACCGGCCAGAGCGGGACCGGCAAGGAGATCGTGGCACGGGCCATCCACTCGCTGTCCCAGCGCAAGGAGAAGCCGTTCCTCGCCCTGAACTGTGGGGCGATTCCGCCCACCCTCATCGAATCCGAGCTGTTCGGCTACGAGCGCGGCGCCTTCACCGGCGCCGACCAGCGGCGGCTCGGCAACTTCGAGCTCGCCCATGGCGGCACGCTCTTCCTCGACGAGATCGGGGAGCTGCCCCTCGAGATGCAGGGCAAGTTCTTGCGCGTCCTCGAGGAGCGCAAGTTCAGGCGCCTGGGAGGCAAGAGCGAGGTCGAGGTCGACGTGCGCGTCATCTGCGCGACGAACCGCGATCTCAAGGAGGAGATCAAGCAGGGCCACTTCCGCGAGGACCTGTACTTCCGGCTGCACGTATTCACCATCCACCTGCCCCCCTTGAAGGAACGCCGGGAGGACGTGCCCCTGCTCGTGCAGCACTTCGTCGAGAAGTTCAACGCAGAGACGGGAAAGCATGTCCAGGGCGTCTCGGCCGGGGCCATGGACGTCCTGCAGAACTACGCCTGGCCCGGCAACATCCGCGAGCTTCGCAACACCGTCGAGCGGGCCATGATCCTCACCGACGGCGACACCATCGACGAGGAGCATCTGCCCCCCGACATGCGCCCCTCGCAGCGCGAGTCGGCCGCGCTGCGCCTCCCGCTCGGTCTCGAGCTGCGCGAGGTCGAGAAGGACTACATCCTCGCCTCGCTGCAGCGGAACGCCGGGAACAAGGCGCGCACCGCCGAGAGCCTGGGCATCAGCGAGAAGACCCTCTACAACAAGCTCAACCGCTATGCGGCCGCGGCGCGCGACCGCGCCGGCGATCCGCCCCGGGAAATCGCCGGCGAGCCGGCGGCCGGGGCCCTCGTCAAGAGCTGACCTGGCCGGGCAGTTCGGTGGGCCCGAAGTCGAGGCCGGTCGACTCCACCCGCCCGCGTCCGGCGCGCTTCGCCGCGTAGAGCGCCAGGTCGGCCTGGCGGACCAAGGTCTCGCCGGTCTCGTCCTCACCCTCGCTCAGGGCGGCGATTCCGAACGAGGCCGACATGTGGAGCTCGCGTCCCCTCACTTCGATGGTGGTCTCGCGCAGCCGGGCGCAGATGCGCTCGGCCAGCACCCGCGCCTCGGCGGCGCTGGTGTGGGGCAGGAGCATCACGAACTCGTCGCCACCATAGCGGGCCCCGAAGTCGGTCTCGCGCAGCTCGCTGCGGAGGACCTCCGCCACTTTGCCGAGGGCCACGTCGCCGGCGGCGTGGCCGAGTTCGTCGTTGATGGGCTTCAAGTGGTCCATGTCCACCATGACGCAGGAGAGTGGGGTCTGGTAGCGACGGGCTCGCTTCACCTCGTCCTCGAGGCGCGAACGGAAGGCCCGCAAGTTGGCGAGGCCGGTCAGCGCGTCCGTGCGCGCGAGGAGCTGCAGCTGCGTCTCGCGGCGCGTGAGCCTGAGCGAGCGCTCGATGCGAGCTTTGAGCTCGAGCGAGGAGAAGGGCTTCTGCATGAAGTCGACCGCTCCGAGATCGAGGCTGCGAGCGCGCGTGAGGTCGTCGCCGCCGGCCGAGATGAGGATGACCGGGACCGCGGCCGTGACGACGTTGTCGCGCATGGCCTCGAGAGCGGCCAGTCCGCCCATGCGCGGCATGTAGAGATCCATGAGCACGAGGTCAGGCCTCGTCGAGAGGGCCATCTCGACTGCCTGCCGCCCGTCGCTCGCCGTGGTCAGCACGTAGTCGTCCCCGAGCGCGAGGGCAAGCGCCTCGCGCGCCTCGAGGTCGTCGTCGACGACGAGCAGGCGCGCCTTCGCCTCGCCCGGCCCCCCCCGCCGCATCTCCGCCCCCTCCACCACTCCGGCGTGGCGCAGGATGATGACCGCGCTTCGCCCGGTTTCTCGGCGAGTGAAATGCAGGGAGGCCCCCTGCAGCTCGGCCAGAGCTTGGCAAAGGAGGAGGTCGACCCCGGTGCCGGGCGAACGCTCGAAGCGGCTCCGGGGGCTCGGGCGGCCCGGCCGTGCCAGGGAGGCTTCCACCTCGATGCGCACGTTCATCTCCGACGGCTCGAGGGCTGCGCGCACCCGCCCGCCGCGCGGGGTCGTGTCGATGGCGATGCCGAGCAGGCGGGCGAGAAGCTCCTCGAGCGGCCCGGGGTCGACAGAGAGGGTCGGGCACCTCGGTGGCACCACGCACTCGAGGCAGAGCGAGCGGGCGCGCGCCCTCGCCTGGTGTGCCTCGATCACCCGGGCGAGGAGCAGGCCGACCTCGGTCGAAACCCGGCGCGCGACGAGCTCCCCACGCTCCACCGCGCGGAGCGCCACGAGTCCCTCGGCGAGTGCCTTGAGCCTTCTGGCCTGGCGCTCGATCGCCCGCACGGAGTTCAAAGCGGGTTCTTCCAGGTCGACTCGGGAGGCGAGACGGCTCACCTGGCGGATGAGTTCGGACGAAGGTCCGATGAGATCGGCGACCACGAGCGAGAGGAGCGCATGGCGGCGCTCGTCGGCTGTCTCGGTGACGACCGGCAAGGAAAGCTGTGCGCCGGTGGCGCGCGGTCCCAGACTCTCGTCAGGGGCCGCGCCCTCGGCAGCTGGAAGGGTCCTCTGGTAGACGCCCATGGCCTCGCTGTTCGAGCGTCCGGGAGCCGCGGCGTGTCACCGGTGCTCCTGCGGTACTCTCAGTCATGATGACAGCCCGCCATGTGCGCACGGGAGCGCCCAAGTGGAGCGTGGCGGGCGCGCGTGGTAAGGTTCCCGCCATCCGCAGGTAGGTTTTTCGCCCACAGCCAGGAGGACGTCATGGCCGAGCGTCCCGTGCAGATCTTCGGCAAGGACAGCTGACCCTACACCAATGCCGCCCGTGTGGCGTTTGCGAAGCGTGGGGCTCGCGTCGAGTATTTCAACGTGCAAAAGGACCGCGCCGCGATGAAGCAGTTCCTCGACCTCACCGGCGGGGACCGACGCGTGCCCCTCATCGTCGAGGACGGGAAGGTCACCGTCGGCTTCGAGGGGAGTTGAAGCGTCTGACGAGGCCCCGGTCGGGGCCTTAAGTCCGTTCTCGTCCGTGTGCCCGGAGCTCCGCCCTCGCCGAGCGGGAGGGTTCTCTCTCGCCCGGGCGATTGGGTGTCGGGCAATGTGTGGAGGCCGTGGTCTTTCGCGCGGGCGCGGGAATTTTTCGCGCGCGAGCCCCCCGCGGCTCTAGCGGTAGGTGGCTCGCCGTCCGGGCCGAAAGCCGGGAGGCATCATCTGGGGCGGTGTCTCGAGGCCGAAGTTGTACCACTCGAGGTAAAGTTTCCCCATCTTGAGTTTCTTCCCGTTCTGGACGGCCTGCAGGGCGCTCTTCAGTTTCTCGTCGGAGGGATTCGCGGCGACCGCGCGGCCGAGGATGCGGATGGCCTCCTCGTGGCGGTCCTCCTTCTCGAGGAGCCAGGCGTAGGCGCACCACAGCAGGCCCTGCTTGCGATTGCCCCGCCCCTTCACAGTCTCGTCGAGGATCTGCTGCATGGCGGCCACGTCCTTCTTGCGCCACCGCGCGATGGCGAGCATGAGCCGCGCCGGCCACTGTCCACTGGGAGCGCTCTCGAGGTAGGGGACAGCGGCCTCGGTGTCGCCCTTCCACCAGAGGAACTGTCCCACGAGCGCATGGAGGGCTGCCCGCGACCCGAACAGCCAAGGGCCGAGCACGAGGGCACCCTTCGCGAGCTGGATGGCGCGGTCGAAGCGACGCGACTGGGCCTCGGTGACGGCGGCCTCGATCATGGCCGAAAGCCGCTTCTGCGTCCGCATGTTGAGGACCACGTAAGCGACGGCGGCGCCGAGGACGCCCGGGAGGATCGCGGCCACCCACCCGAAGCCGGCGAGCCGGACGGCGAGGGCGAGGACGAACCCGATGGCCAGGCTGATGAGGAGATTGTACATGCGCTGCACCTAGGACCGGCCGGTCTGATACACGGCGCGCCTGCTCGCCTGCAAGAAAAAATGTCCCCCTTCGGCGGGGGGCAAACGTGGTTTGGCCCTCCCCGGACTCGAACCGGGACGGGGGGTTTCCCCACTCGATTTTGAGTCGAGCGCGTTTACCGTTTCGCCAGAGGGCCCGATCGGTCAAGCGTAGCAGAAAAATGGATTGTGTGCATGCGGTGATCCCGCTACTAATCCCCCAAAATCGCGCCAAGTCACTCAATCCAGCGAGTCAATCCATCGAAGGAGTTTCCATGAAAAGGGCGGGCAACCCGGGCTCCATCGAGGAGGTCCTGCGCAGGGCCGTGGAGCCGGTGCTGAGGCGGGCGTCGACCTCCATCGCCCAGGTGCTCGGCGAGATGGCGGCCGCACACATCGACCACGAGTTGAAGGGGAAGAGGGCCCTGGCCCGCAGGCCCGCCGTCGCGGGGCGAAGGCTTCGAGGGAGGCGTCGCGCCGAGATCACCCGCTGGGTGGCCGACCGCAACGCACGGCGGGTCCCCCTGTTCGTCATCGAGATGACGAACGGCCTCGACACGAAGAAGAAGATCGTGGCCAAGTTCGGCGAGAACGCCGCCTTCGAAAAAGGCAAGCCCCTGCCGAAGGCGAAGTAGTTCTGCCCGCCCTACCGAGGGAGACCTCGCCGAAGCCCCGCTCCTAGGCCGCGAGCGGCTGCCCGAGTGCGGACCGCCGGGCGAAGAGGAGCCCCTCGAGCGCGTCGGCCACGGTGGCGAGCGCCTCGTCGGCGCTTGGCGCGTCGATGATGGGCGTGTCGCGAGCCCCGAACATGCAGCGGGCGGCCACGGAATTGCCCGCGTTGCGAGAGATTTCCACGGTGACGGTGGCGTCGCCGACGCGCAGCTCGCGGACGGCGATGAGGTTCGTGGGTTTCATGCCGGTCGGCTAGAGCAAATCGCGCACCAAGGTCAAAGCCCCTCGGCCCGGCCGCAGCATTCCGTCCCGTAGCCCGCCGAGCCCGAAAACGGGCCATCTGTCGCAAACAGCCGAAACTCAGCCCTCTTGCGCGAGCGTTCGAGGTCGAATCGAGTGCGCCGGCTCGAATGCGAGCCTCGGAGGCCGGCTGGGTCGACTCCGGGCCGAGGTGCCGGCGAGGGGCCGGGAAGCGAGCCGGTGGCTCGGGAATGCGCCCGTGTTGCCGCCGCTTAGCCCGAAGGGCCGACCGGACCTCGCGGGTCGGACCTCGCCGTGGCGAGTCCCTGGCACCGTTGATGCTCTGCGTGAAGGTGTTCGACAAGACAATCTGCCAGGCGTTGCGCCCGGAGGTGCCGGGCCGTGAGGGGACGCGAGGCAGGTTTTACCGCCCTACACCCTCATCCGCGAGGAAGAGCCATGACCATCAAGATCAGCGCCCGCCGCTCCACCCGTCAAGCGATGCCCTGCACCACCGGCATGTCGATCATTCATCCTCTCTAGGCCGGTTCGGGCGGGCAGCGTGAGGGCGCGGTGCCCTTGAGCGGGCGGCGACGCCGTGCGATAGGTCGCACGTGCGCCGCCTCCTTCTCGTAGCCCTGGCGGTGAGCGGCTGCGTGGCTCGAGCGCCGCCCGCTGACTTCGTGCTCCGCATCGCGGTGGTTGGACCGCTCGCGCCGCTCGCCCACGATACCCGGCTCACCGCCACGACCTTCGCCCAGGACCTCGTCTACGAGCAGGTGCTCCGGCCCGAAGGCGCGGCGCTGGGATCGCGCCTGCTCGCCCGTTATGAGCGCGATGCCCGCGGCATCAAGGCCTATCTCGCGCCGGGGCGGCGCTTCTCGGACGGCAGCCCGGTCGAAGTGGAGGACCTCGTGCGGTCCATCCGGGCGGCCGGGCTCGAGGCCGAGGCGGCGGGAGACGGGGCCTTGGAGGTGCTCGCTCCACCCGACGGAGCGCCGCTCGAGGCGCGCCTCGCGCTCGTCGCCGTCTTCCGGCCCGGTCCACAGGGCGACCTCGGCACGGGGCCCTATCGGCTGGTAAGCGCGAGCGAGCACCAGCTCGTGGTGGAGCGGGTGAAGCCCGTCCCCGGTCGGATCGGAAGGGTCGAGCTCGTCTCGACCGCGAGCATCCGCGAAGCCTTCGCGAAGACCCTGAAAGGCGAGACCAACGCCGTGGTGAACCTGGAGGCCCGCCACGCCGAGCTCGCCGAGGGCGTCCCCGGCCTCCAGGTCGTGCGGGGTCGCGGTCCCCATGCCGCCGCCATCATCCTCAATGCCGAGCGCCTCGGGCCCGCCGAGCGCCGCCAGATCGCCGAGGCTCTGCCGCTCGCCGAGATCGAGGAGGTGGCCCAGGGACGGTCCTGCGAGCCGCCGCCGGAGGGGGTGGAGGTGACGCCGCTTCCGCCCGGTGCCGAGTTCACCTTGGCGGTGGCCACGCTCGATGGCCCCATCGAGCGCGCCGGGCTGGCGGTGCGCCGTGGGCTCGGCGCGCGCGGTGGAACGCTCTTGAGGGTGAGCGCCGAGGAGGCCTGGACCAGGCGGGCGAGCTACGACCTCATCGTGAACAACGTGCTCGTCTGGCCACCTTCCATCAGCGCGCTCTACTGGAAGACCGGCGCTCCCTGGAACTGGACCCACTACTCCAACCCCGCCTACGACGAGTCCTTGCAACGCGGCGACTACGCTGGCGCCGAGGCCGCCCTGGCGCGCGATCCCCCGGTCCTGCTCCTCTGCCGCAGCGAGCGCATCGCCGCGGTGGACAGCCGGATCCGCAACCCCAGCCTGGGAGCCTTTGGCCTGCTCGAGACCCTCCCGGATTGGGAGGTCGTCCGGTGAACCGCCGCAACATGTCGATGCGACTGGCCGTGTTGGTGGCCCTGGCCGGGCTCGCCCCCATCCTGGCGGTGGGTGCCATCGCCATGGAGGTCCTGGGGCGCCGCAGCGAGAGCGGCTCCATCGACGCCCTGCGCGAGGTGGCCTCTCAGGCCGCCTCCCGCATCGGAGCCTACGTGGCGGGTCAGCGCGAGACCCTGCGCGCGGTGGCGGCGGCCGCGGCGGGCGACCCCGATGCGGCAAGGCGCCTCGAGGAGGTGGCGCTCGACGCCCCCTCCCTCGGGCACGTCGTCCTCGTCGGGCCCGAGGCGCCCCCTGCCGCGCTGCCGCAGCACCTCGAGGCACGAGCGGTGAAGGCCGCCCGAGGGGGCCGCGAGGTCCTCTCCGACGTGTACCTCGACGACGACGGGACCCCGGCCCTCGACACCTGTATACCGGCCCGCTCGAAGCCGGGATGGGCGGTGTGCGCCCGCTTCGACCTCCTCGAACTGTGGCGCTTCGTGCAGCGGGTCCGGGTGGGACGGTCCGGCTACGCCCTGGCCTTCGATCGGGCCGGACGCCTCGTGGCCTCGGGCGCCGGGGCGTTGCGAAGCGCCATCCTCACCGGCGAACGGGTGCCGGAGAGTGGCCTCGCGGTCGAGGCCGCGGCCGTGCCCGAACAGGCGCCGTCGCGCTACCCAGGCCCGCTCGGGGTGGAGGTGTTGGCAGGCTGGGCCGTCGTGCCGGAGAGCGGCTGGACAGTCGTGGTCGAGCAGCCCGCCTCCGAGGCGTTGCGCCCGGCGCGGACGGCCCAGGTCGTGCTGGGCGCCGTGGCCCTGGCTGCGCTGGCGCTCTCGGTCGCGGTGGGCGTGCGCCAGTCGCAGCACGTGCTGGCCGAGCTGGCGGTCGAGGAGCGGTGGCTCACCGCCGGCCGCATCGCCGCCGGCATCACTCACGATCTCGGGCACCGGGTGGCCATCCTCCAGCAGACGGCGGGTCTGGCCGAGGCGAACGACCCGGCCTTCTTGCCTCGCATCCGCGACAACCTGCGCTCCGAGGTGGCGACGCTGCGCAAGTTCGTGGCCGACTTCGCCGACCTCTCGCGCGACGTGCGCGCCCTCGAGCTCGTGCCGCTCGAGCTCGACGCGTTCGCGGAGAGCGTGCGGCGCAGCGCCGCACCTCACGCCGAGAAGATGGGGGTCTCGCTCGGGGTTGCGCTGAGCGGCTCGCCGCTGTGGGTGCGCGCCGATCGTTACCTGCTCGAGCGGGCGGCCCTGAACCTCCTCTCCAACGCGGTGGAAGCGAGCCCGCGCGGATCCGAGGTCACGGTCGTCGTGGCGCACAGGTTGCGGGAGGCCGAGCTGGCGGTGGTCGACCGCGGCCAGGGGATCGCTCCCGAGCGCCTCCTCCGGCTCTTCGACGCGTTCTCCTCCACCAAGCGGACCGGGGCCCACGTCGGCATGGGCCTGCCCAACGTGAAGCGCATCGTGGAGGCGCACCAGGGGCGGCTCTCGGTCGAGAGCCAGCCGGGCCGGGGATCCACCTTTCGCATCGTGCTGCCGGCGACCGACCCCCCGGTCGCCGAGGCCGAGCGGGAGCACTCCTGACGAGGGCGCGCCCGTCAGTCCTCGTCCGGCTCGCTGTCGGCGGCCTTGCCCACGCCGTGGTGCTTGAGCTTCGCCTTGAGGGTGGAGTACCCGATGCCGAGCTGCTCGGCGGCCCGGCGACGGTTGTTGCCTGCCCGAGCCAAGGCCTTGCGCAGGTAACCCTTCTCGAAGGCCGCCATGGCGGCCTCGTAGGTGACTTCGCGCTCTGCCTCCTGGGCAAGCCCGGCACCCACCGTGATCTCGAGCGGCAGGTCGGTCTCCTCGACCACCGTCGCATCGCACACCACCACGAGTCGCTCGACCAGGTTCTCGAGCTCGCGAATGTTGCCCGGCCAGCTGTAGTGCTCGAGTTGGGCGATGGCGCCGCTCGACAGGACCTGGGGTGGGCGACCGTAGGCGGCCGCGAAGCGGGCGAGATAGTGCTGGGCGAGGTCGCGGATGTCCTCCCGCCGTGCCCGCAGCGGCGGAAGCTCGATGGGGACCACCTTGAGCCGCCAGTACAGATCCTCGCGGAAGCGCCCCTGGGAGATGAGCCGGTCGAGCTGGCGGTTCGTGGCTGCGATGACCCGCACGTCGATGGGAATCGGGCGGGCCCCGCCCACCCGCTCGATCTCGCGCTCTTGTAGGGCGCGAAGCAGCTTCGCCTGCAGGTCGAGCTTCAGCTCCCCGATCTCGTCGAGGAAGAGCGTGCCGCCGTTCGCCAGCTCGAACTTCCCGTAGCTTTGGCGGGTGGCCCCGGTGAAGGAACCCTTCTCGTGGCCGAAGAGTGCGCTCTCCACGAGCTCGGAGGGGATGGCGGGAAGGTTCACGGCCACGAACGGGCCGAGCGCCCGATCGGAGCGCTGGTGGATGTAGCGCGCCAGCACCTCCTTGCCCGTCCCACTCTCGCCGGTGATGAGGACGGTGACCGGCTTCGGGGCGACCTTGTCGGCCACCGCCACCACCGAGGCGATGGCTGAGGACCCGCCCACCACCATGGGCTTGTTGCCGCGCGTCGCCACCTCTTCGCGCAACCAGGCGAGTTCGCGAGCCGCCCGCAGCTGCTCGAGCGATTTCGAGACACGGGCCGACAGCTCGCCTGGCGAGAAGTCCTTCGTGACGTAGTCGAGGGCTCCGAGCTTGATGGACTCGACGGCAATGGGGATCTCCTTCACCACCGACACCATGATGACCCCGACGTCGGGATGGGTCTCCCGCACCTGGCGCAGCACGTCGAGACCCCCCATGCCCGGCAGCTGCACGTCGAGCAAGAGGATGTCCACCGAGTTGCGCCGGAGGGCCGAGAGTCCCTCCTCCCCGCTCGACGCCGTGAGCGGCTTCATCCCCGCCGAGCGCACGATGGTCTCCATCGTCTGGCGGATGCTGGGATCGTCGTCGACGACGAGCACGGTCGGCTGTCGTGGCATGGGGGGCAGTGTAGCGGGAAGCCGGGCTCCCACGCCTCCCTCTCGCCTCGGGGGGAGGGGAGGGGGCTCGAGAAGGGGCCCTTGGGGCCTAGAACAGGGCCGCACGCTCGAAAGGTCTCGGGCCTCTCGGGCTCGGGCTATCCCCGACGGCGAGGGGAGGAGGGCCTCTTCGCCGCGCCGCGGGAGGTCCCCGGCCCGGGCGAGCTCCGCTGCGGAAAGGGCCTTCCACCCCGGGCGGCGCGCGCGGCGGGCGACGGCAGCGCCTGGGGGCGCGGCCGATCGAGGAGAGAGCGGTCGAGCCCGAGGCGTTCGACGAGCGAGGCCACCCCACGGGGTGGAATGCCCAGGCTCCGCGCGAGCGCCATGCCGAGCGGCTCGGCGCTCGAGGCACGAAGCGCCCGCAGGTGCTCGGGCAGCCGCGAGCGCAGGTCCCTCTCCACCTCGGGAAGGAGGTCGAGGTCCTTCAGGCGTTCTTCCTCGGAAAAGAAGAGCCTCACCCGCTCCGAGAGCGTGGCGCGGTGCCTCAGCTCCTCGCGGTGGCTCGTCCTGATGGTCTCGACCTCGCGCGCGATGTCGAGCCTGCGGACGGTGGCCTGGAACGCCTCGGGCGAGAGGCCGAGCGACTCGGCTGCGGCCGCGCGCAGGCCTCCGGCCCCACGCAGCGCATAGAGGAGCTCGTCGCGCTCCCGGTGCGCGAAGGTGCGGGAGAGGCCGTGCGCGGCGAGGAGTGCTTCGAGGTCGGCCTCGCCGGGTTCTGAACCATCGCCTTTGCGGTAGCCGGCCGCGAGCGCGCCGACGAGTCGCCCCCGCCGCGCGCCGTGCTGGCGCAGGAGCCGTTCGAGCTTGGCCCGGCCCTCCTCGGCGAAGAGGGTGTCGAGCACGGGGAGAGGGGAAGCCTGGGTCGGGCTCTGCGGGGCGCGGTCGCGCGCGCGCCGGATGCGGGGGCCGGTCGGGCCGGGCGAGCGGTGCCGCGCCCGGGGCGGGGAGCGCCTCGCACCCTGGGGACCAGCTGCGGACGAACTGCTCGGAGGGTAGAGATGAGCCTGCTCGTGCGCGACCACCTCGTCGAGGGCGCGCCCGCGCGCCAGGTCGGCGAGGGCGAACGGCCCGAGGGGACCTCGGGCGGGGGGATCGGCGAGGAGCGCGCGCAGCGCGAGGAGCTCGTCCCAGTTCAGGGGGGCGAGTGCGACCCGGACCTCCTCGGCAGGGGCGGCCCTTCCGGCGTCCTCACAGAAGCGCACCGCCCGTCGGAGGAGCTCCTCGTCGATGTCGACCATGGGCGAGCCACGCTGCGCCGAAGGCAGGAGGCAAGTCAAGCTTCGCGTCCTATCTTGGCGAAGCGACGACGGGCGTGCTTTAAAGGGATCATGGAAGGCGGGCCGGCAGGGGGGATGCCCTTCGGGCGCCCGTTCGTGCGGTGGGCCAGGGTAGCGCTCTACCTCTTGCTCCTGGCCTCGGCGGCCCTGACTCTCTTCGGGGCCCCTCCGCTCGAGCAGGCCGTGCTCGAGGGGAGGGCCCCTCCAGCGGCGCTGGTGGCCGCCCCCGGGCTCCTCGCCGCCTTCATCGTCCTGTTTGCGGCCTACCGTTACACGCTCGTGCGAGCGGGTCGCTACCACGCTGGCAAGGCCTTCGTGCAGGTCACCGTCATGGCCCTCGTGCTCACCCTCGCCCTGCCGGGTTCGCTCGAGCGCTGGCGCGCCGCCGGCACGGTGCGAACCGTCGATCTCTCGCGCCACCTCGGCGCGAGCGATCCCGAGGAGCGGGCGCTCGCGGCCGAGCTGGCGCGCCACCGCGATCGGCCGGACGCCCTGCGCTACGTGCCGCGGCTCGTGGAGTTGCTCGACGACCCCTCGCCCGAGGTGCGCCGGCAGGCGCAGGCTTCCCTCGTCGCGCTCGCGGGCGGGGACTTTGGCGGGGAAGGCAAGGAGGCGCCGCGCCGCTGGCGCGCCTGGTGGCAGTCGAACGGCGCGCACTTTCCGTAGCCTTCCTGCGGCCCCGGCCTTGCGAGCCGGGCCGGTTCATGATAGTGATAATCGTTATCAATATGAACATCGCTCCTGGTTCTGCCCCGCCGAGCTCCTCCTCCCCGCTCTCCCCGCTCGGCCGCCCCCGGCGCGACCCGCTCGCGGCCCTGGGCGCCTTCCTGCAGAAGAAGGGCCTCAAGCACTCGCGGCAACGCGAGGCCATCGCGCAGGCCTTCTTCGCCATGGGCGGGCACGTGCCGGTCGATGCCCTGGTGGCCCGGGTGCGACAGGGCGATCCGCGCGTCTCGGTGGCCACCGTGTACCGCACCATGAAGCTCCTCGCCGAGTGCGGCCTGGCCGTGGCGCGCCGCTTCGGGGAGGGTCAGGTCCGCTACGAGGCCTCGAACCGCCGCCACGGCGAAGCGCACGACCACCTCATCTGCACCGCCTGCGGCGAGATCGTGGAGTTCGAGAGCGAGCGCATCTCGCTGCTCCAGCTCCGGGTAGCCCGCCGCCACGGCTTCGAGGTCGAGCGCCGCCGGGTCGAGCTGTACGGGCGCTGCGCCTCCTGCCGCCGCGCCCAGAAGAGCGAGTCCGCCGCGTGACGCCCCCGCCTCCCTCCTCCGTCGCGCGCGCCGAGCCCCTCGAGAAGAAGGTGGCGCTGGCGGAGAGGACCGCCATCCTCATCGGCAATCCCAACGTGGGCAAGAGCGTCCTCTTCGGCGCGCTGACCGGAAAGTACGTGACCGTCTCCAACTACCCGGGGACGACCGTCGAGGTGACGCGCGGCTCGGCCAACCTCGACGGCGTCACCTGGCACGTCATGGACACGCCGGGGACGAACAACCTCACCCCCATGTCCGAGGACGAGCAGGTCACCCGCGACATTCTCATGAAGGAGCGGGGTTACGTCTGCCTGCAGGTGTGCGACGCCAAGAACCTGCGGCGAGGACTGCTCCTCAGCACGCAGCTCGCCGAGGCGGGGGTCCCCTTCGTCCTCGCGCTCAACATGTCGGACGAGGCGGCGAGCCGCGGCATCCACATCGAGGTGGAGCGTCTCTCCGAGGCGCTCGGCGTCGACGTCGTCCCCACCGTGGCGGTGGAACGCAAGGGCCTGCGCGAGCTGTGTTCGAGTCTCAAGCGCGCGCGCCGTTCGAGGTTCGTGCTGCGCTACGACGAAGCCATCGAGGCGGCGCTCGCCGAGGTGGAGCCGCTCCTCCCGAAGCGCGGACTCGAGCGCCGCGCGCTCGCGCTCATGGCTCTCGTGGGCGACGACTCTCTGCGGGAGCTGTTCGCAGGTATCCTCTCCCCCTCCGATCGGGCGAACCTCGAGGATGTGCGCCGGAGGCTCGCCGCCCGCTACCCCGAGTCCCTGCGCTTCGTCGTCTCGCGCCAGAGGCTGCGCGCGGTCGACCGGCTCCACGACGAGGTCGTCTCGCGAGGCGCACGCTCGGCGGCGAGCTCGGTCGGCCGACGTCTCGGCACCTGGTCGACCCACCCGGTCCTCGGATTGCCCGTCCTTTCGCTCGTCCTTTTCGCCTGCTACGAGTTCGTCGGGGTGTTCGGGGCGAAGACCGCCGTCGACTTCCTCGAGAACAAGGTCTTCTACGAGCGGCTCGTGCCCTGGCTCGATCGGCTGGTGCGCTTCGCCGTCCCCTGGCCTGCTGTCCAGGAGTTCCTGGTGGGCCCGCCCGGCGTTCCGTTCCGGGAGCACTCGGGCTTCCTCGTCGGCCAGTACGGGATCTTCTCGATGGGCCTTTCCTACGGCATGGCCATCGTCTTGCCCATCGTCACCACCTTCTTCGTCGCCTTCAGCGTGCTCGAGGACTCGGGATACCTGCCGCGCCTGGCGGTGATGGTGAACAAGGTCTTCAAGCGCATGGGACTGAATGGCAAGGCGGTCCTGCCCATCGTGCTCGGGCTCGGCTGCGACACCATGGCCACCATGACGGCGCGCATCATGGAGACGCGCAAGGAGCGCGTCATCGTGACGCTCCTGCTCGCCCTGGCGGTGCCCTGCAGCGCACAGCTCGCCGTCATCCTGGCCATGATCGCGGGCTTGAGCCCGGGCGCCTCGGTCTGGTTCTTCGCGACGCTCCTCCTCGTGCTCTTCCTCGTCGGCTGGCTCTCGGCGAAGATCCTCCCCGGCCGCGGTTCCGACTTCATCCTGGAACTGCCGCCCCTGCGCATCCCCCAGGCGAGCAACATCGCGGTGAAGACCCTCGCTCGCATCGAGTGGTACCTGCGGGAAGCGCTTCCCCTCTTCGTCCTCGGGACCCTCATCCTGTGGGGCCTCGACCGGGTGCACGGGCTCGCCCTGCTCGAGCGGGTGGCGGCACCGGTGGTGGTGGGGATCCTGCAGCTGCCGCGCCAGGCGGCCACCGCCTTCATCCTCGGCTTCTTGCGGCGCGACTACGCCGCCGCCGGCCTCTTTCTGCACTACGAGCCCTTCATCCACGCGGGCACCATGACCCGCTCCATGGAGACGGAGGTGGTGGTGGCCCTCGTCACCGTCACCCTCTTCATCCCGTGCATCGCCAACTTCTTCATGATCGTGAAAGAGAGGGGTTTCAAGACCGGTCTCGCCATCGCCGCCTTCGTCCTGCCGTTCTCGGTGGGAGTGGGCGCCGCCGTGAACGCGCTCATGCGCTGGCTCTACGTCTAGGAGGGGAGGGTGCCCGCGCTCGTGAGCAAGAGGGTGCGTTGCCCGCTGTGCGGCACGGAGTTCGAGGCCGAAGGGCAAGGTTGCCGCCCGAGCTGCCCCATCTCGGCGGGGTGCAGGGTGCTATGCTGCCCGCGCTGCAACTACAGCTTCCCGCAGGAGACCGGCCTCGCCGGCCGCTTGCGCTCCTTTTTCGAGCGGCGCCGGAGCGCGCCATGAATCCACTGCACCCTCGCCAGATCGAGGAGATCCTCGAGACCATCTTCACCGAGCGCGAGCACGGTCGCGACGACGCCGGGGCGGTGGTGGCGCATGCCGCCCCGCACGCCGGGGCCCCGAGCCCCGAGCAGCTGCGCGAGCTCGAGAAGGGGGGGCTCGTCAAGCTGGCCGGCGACCGGCTCGAGCTCACCCCCGAGGGGGAGCGCATGGCCCGCGACCTGGTGCGCCGGCACCGTCTCACCGAACGCCTGTTCCGGGACGTGCTGCAGCTCTCCGAGACCGACACCGAGAGCCAGGCCTGCGAGCTCGAGCACATCCTCTCGCCGGAGGCGACCGACTCGGTCTGCACCCTGCTCGGACATCCTCCCACCTGCCCGCACGGCAAGGCCATCCCACCCGGCCCCTGCTGCAGCGCGCTGGCGCAGAGCGCGCGCCCCATCGTGACCGGGCTCGCCTCGAGCGAGCTCGGCAGCCTCGCTCGCATCGTCTTCATCGCCCCGCGCTTCCACGACCGGATGGACCGGCTGGCCGCGCTGGGCGTCATCCCGGGGAGCGAGATCCGCCTCCACCAGCGTTCTCCCTCCTTCGTCATCGAGGTGGGCGAGACCACCATCGCCCTCGATCCGGAGATCGCGCGCGAGATCTACGTGAAGCGCATCGAGGCCTAGCCAAAGTGAGAGCCATGGGACTCACCCGCCCGTCTTCATCGACTGCGAGCGACCAGACCCGCTCTGGGGGGGAGATGCGCTGCGGCTGCGGCAACCTTCTCGCGAGGCTCGTGCCGCAGGGAGTCGAACTCAAGTGCCGGCGCTGCAAGCGCACGGTGGTCTTGCCCCTCGCCGAGGGAGCGTCGGCAGGCTTCACTTGAGGTGGGGACGGGAGCGCCTGGGAGTGAGGCTCCCGCGATGCGTAGCTTGTGACGAGCGGCCAGCGGTCCCGAACCCAGAGCCCCTTGCGAGGTGACACTCGCTGCGGGCCCTCGCTTCGGGCCCGGGGAGGCCCTTCGTGATTGAGCTTCGCGCCCTGTGCGAACCCGCGCGCGCCGCTCGGGTGGTCCTGTCGGCGGTCCTCCTCCTCGCCCTGAGCCGAGGCGTGGCCGATGAGGGCGCGGCCGGGGAGAAGTCATCGCCCTTCGATCGGCTGAGGCTGTGGGGGTACGGCGAGATCTACTACACCCGACCGACGCGCCGACCCCAGGACTCGCAGGCCGATCTCGCCCGGGCGGTCTTCGGGATCGGTTATGCGTTCAGCGACGGCACCACCTTCGACTCCGAGTACGAAGTGGAACACGCCGTCTCCTCGGCGAGCGACGTGGGGGAGTTCGAGGTCGAGCAGTTCTACGTGGAGCACGAGTTTGCCCCCGTCGCCGTACTCCGCGGCGGGCTGTTCCTCATGCCCTTCGGGATCCTGAACGAGCACCACGAGCCGACCAACTTCTACGGGGTACAGCGCAATTTCGTCGAGACGCTCATCATCCCGAGTACCTGGCGCGAGGGAGGCCTCGAGCTCTCCGGACACACCGAGCTCGGGCTCTCCTTCGCCGCCGGCATCACGACCGGCTTCGATCTCTCCAAGTGGAGCTTCAGCTCGACCTATCCCCCTTACCACAGCGCCCTCGGGCTCGAGGACTCGGACAGCGCGCCTTTGCAGGCGACCCACCAGGAGCTCGCTCTCGCCAACGCCGAGCACCTCGCAGTGCACCTCGCTGCCAATTACCAGGGCCTGCCCGGCCTCCTCGTCGGGGGAGCCGTCTTCTACGGGGGGGCGGTCAAGGTCCCTCTTCCTGCGGGGGTGGCGAACCCGGCGCCGGAGGTGGCGCTGTGGGAAGGCCACGTCCGCGGGGATCTCTTCGGCTTCGACCTATCGGCCGTCTACGCTCAGGGTTCCATCAGCAACACCGCAGCCGCCAACGCGGCGAACCCCGGTTCGCCCAATCCCATCCCGGCCGGCTTCTACGGTGCCTTTGCACAAGCGGCCTACGCGAAGGGCTTCGGCACTCGAGCCTGCCGCCTCGCTCCCTTCCTGCGGGTGGAGCGCTACGATATGGGGTCTTCCTACCAGGGTACGCAGGGCCCCCTCATACCCTCCGGGCTCGTCCCGCTCTCGCCGGCGCCGGGCGACACGGGGACCTGGCCCCGCGGGCATGACTGGGTATCGACCGTGGGGGCGAACCTCTTCGTGGGCGAAGACGTGGTCGTGAAGATCGACTACCAGTCATTTAGCACCAACGCCGACTTTCGCCGATTCGACCTGGGCCTGGGGCTCAGCTTTGATTGATCTTTCGACCGCACCCTGCTCTCCCCGTCCGCGGGGCGCCTCGGCGCCCCGGGCGGAACAATCCCCCGGGAGTCCGCCTTGAGCTTGCGACGTTTCCGCAGTGCCCTTTCGTACTCGCTCCTGGCGCCGGCAGCGCTCGTCGCGCCCGCGCCCGTCTTCGCCGTCGACTATCTCACCGCCGAGCAGGCGGACCGGCTCATCTTCCCGAGCGCCGATCGGTTCGAAGTGAAGGACCTCTCCCTCGAGGAGGCCGAGCGGCAAGCTCTCGAGACGCGCCTTGGCATTCCCGTACGCGACCGTTGGCCGCTGCGCCTGGCCCGGCAGGGCGATCGCTATCTCGGAGCCGTGGCGGTGGATGACGTGATCGGCCGGTTCGAGCGCATCACCTTCGCGGTGGGAGTGGGTGCCGACGGGGCCGTCGCCCAGGTCGAGGTCCTCTCCTACCGGGAGAGCCACGGCTACGAAGTCCGCCTGCCGGCCTGGCGCAAGCAATTCGTCGGGAAGACCGCCGCCTCCCCGCTCCGGGTGGGCGAGGACATCTCCAACATCAGCGGGGCCACCCTGTCGTGCAAGCATCTCACCCTGGGCGTGCGGCGCATCCTGGCCGTGGTCCAGGCCCTCCAGGCGAGCGGGGCGCTGCCGTGAGCGCGCCGCGCTACTTGCGGCGCGCAAGGCCCGCACTCGGCACGCTCGTCGAGATCGGGGCACGCTCGCCCGCACGGAGGCCGGAGCGCGCCGCCCCTGCGCTCGAGGCGGCGTACCGTGTGCTCGGCGAGGTCGAGCGGGCCCTCTCGGCCTTCGACCCTGCAAGCGATGTCGGGCGCTTCAATGCGGCACCCGCCGGCGCCCTCCTCGCGGTGACGGACCACACCGCGGCCGTGCTCCGCGCGGCCCGGCGTCTCGGGCGCGAGAGCGACGGCCTCTTCGACGTGACCCTGGGTAGCGGGCCTCTCGCCTGGTCACTCGAGGACAAGCGAGGCGTCCCCCGGCTGAGGAAGCTCAGCTCGGCCGTGCGCCTCGACCTTGGAGGCGTCGGCAAAGGGTATGCCGTCGATCGCGCCTTCGAGGCACTCGCCCGGGCTCTCGGGGGCAAAGCGGGCTGCTGGGTCAACGCCGGCGGCGATCTGCGGGTGACGGGGGTCGAGCTGCCCGTTCGCCTGCGCGACGAGCGCGAGGGCGGTGCCTATCCCTGGCTCGTCCTGCGCGAGGGCGCGATCGCGACGAGCCACTTCGCTCCGGGAGCCCGCGCCGACCTCTTCGGCGCGCCCTCGCTGCGAAGCTACGTGAGCGTCGCCTCGCCATGCTGCCTGTGGAGCGATGCTCTCACCAAGGTGGTAGCCCTCTTAGGTCCTGCTGCCCACCCGGTGCTCGCCCGCCACCGAGCCCATGCCTTCTTCCACGCGGAGCGCGGGCCATGACGCGATCACCGCGCCGCGTCCGGTTGAATCCGCTCGAGCGCTGGCAAGTCTCGCTCGTCGTCGGCTCGGCAGTGTCGCTCTTGCTGAGCGGTCTCGGCTGGCTCCCCCTGCACTACCTGTGGGGTGCCGGCGCGGGGGAGCTTCCCCTTCCTCTCGAGCCCTGGATGGTGCGCTGGCACGGGCTTTCGGCGGTAGCCGGGCTCTTCGCCGGGGGGGTCGTCGCCGCCGGCCACGTGAGCCGGGGGTGGCGCGGCGGAGTGCGGCGGGCGAGCGGTCTTGCCGTGTGCGTACTCGGCGGCCTCCTCGCGCTCTCCGGCTATCTCCTCGCCTACCTCATTTCCGAAAGCCTTCGCCCGGCTCTGGGACTCCTCCACGCAGGGCTGGGAGTGGTCGCCTTCGGGGTCGGCTTCGTCCACCGCAGGTGAGGGAGCGGGCAGGCCGGGAGTGCGGAAGGCGGAGGCCGTGTCGGGCGCTCACCCACCCGAAAGCTCCCTCGGGACCGGCCGATTTCTTGCGGGCCACCCTCGGCCTGCTACGGTCCGAAGGACAGGGCCCCGTGCCATGCCGCACAAGAGCCTCCTCTTCCTCTTCGCCGTGTCGGCCCTCCTCGCCGCCTCTGCGCTCGATCCCAACGGACTGCGCAAGGCGCGCCGAAACGAGGCCGAGGCCGGCCGGCTGGAACGGGAGAACGCGGCCCTCGCCGAGCAGGTGGCGAAACTGCGCCGGGAGGTGAAGGCGCTCCAGGGCGACCCGGTGGCGCTCGAACGCGCGGCTCGGGAAGAGCTCGGCTTCGTGAAGCCGGGGGAGATCATCTACAACCTCGACGAACGGGGAGGGCCATGACGTTCATCATGGCTCCGCCGCGCGAGCCCGCCGGCCGCGCCCGCGAGCTCAAGACACGCCTTCCGGTGCGGCGGTCGCGCCCGTGGCTCGTCTCCTCGTACGCGATTCTGCTTTCGGAATCGGGCCTCGTGGGGGGCGTCGCTCGGCGTCGGCTGCGGCGTCTCGCCGTGCGAGCCCTGCCTTCGCTCGTGGCGGTGGGGATCGCCGCCTTGCTCGCGCTGAGGGTCTTCGCCGACGCGCCGGTGGAGCCGCCCCTGCTCGCCGCCTTGGGCGGCCTGGCGGCCGCGCTCGGCGCCGTGGCCTGGCGCAACGCCGCTGCGGCGAGGAGCGGGCGGCCCGCTCGCTTCCGCGACGGGATGGAACTCGGAGCGCTCGCCTTGGTCGGCTCCTTCGTGGTCGCTCAGCTGTGGGAAGCCCACGGCCCGCGCGGCACCTCGCTCGCCCCGCTCGTCGACCTCACCTTGGCCGCGCTCGTGGCGCTCATGCCGCGCGAGGTGGCCGCCTCCCTCCTCGCTCTCGCCCTCGCCCTGCACGGCCTCCTCTTCTGGCGCGAGGGGGCGGGCCTCGCGCAGCTTCCGCGACTCGTGTTGCGCGCCGCCTTCACTTCCCTCTTCGCCGTCCTCTACTACCTTGCACTCGGCGCCCGGATGGCCGCTGGGCGCCGAGCTGAGCAAGCGGCGGTCGATCGGCGCCTGCGCGAGCTCGACGAACGGGCGCGCGAGCTGCGTCTGCTCGCCCCGGTGAGCGAGGCGGGGGAGGGGGAGGAGCGCAGCGAGCGGGCAGAGCGCCTCGCCGAGGCCGCGGTGCTCGAGACGGACGCGGCCGCGGAGGGATTGCTCGAGATGGCCTGGCTCGCCCTCGGCGCGAGTCAGGCCGCGGTCTACCTCCTCACCGCGGACGACGCTGAGCTGCGCCTGTGGGCTTGCCGACCGCAAAGCGAGCTGCTCGCCCAGCGCCTTCCGGCGGGGGAGGGGGCCCTGGGCGGGGTGGTGAAACGCCAGGCGCCGGTGCGGCTTCACGGCGAGGTGAAGTCGGCCAATCACTACCAGGATGGGAGACGACCGCGCGCCTTCATGGCCGTGCCACTGAAAGCGAGGGTAGGAGGCCACCTACGTGGGGTCGTGCTCGTCGATCGCCTGGTCGGCGAGCCCTTCGGCGAGCGGGACGAGCGCACTCTGCTCCGCCTCGCTGGCGAGCTCGCCCGGGCGGCGGCCGCCGAGCGGCTCATCCGGGACAGCCGCGCCCGGCGAGACGAGCAGGAGCGATTCTACCAGGCCATGGAGCGGCTCAACCGCACGACGACGCCGCGAGAGGTCTTCGACGCGGTGATCGAGGCGGCCGCCCAGATGGCCAGCGTCGACTTCGGCGCGGTCACCCTCGTCGAAGAAGCAGGGGGACATCCGCGCCACCGGGTGGCCCGCGCCACCCTCGTTCCGGGCGGGGCCCGAGGCGAAGGGGACGGCCGGAGTCCCTTCGAGCACTGGGGTAGCCTCGAGGGCAAGCTCTTCGCCGACAATGGCGGTCTCGTCGCCTGCGCCGTGAGGCTCGGCTCGGCGCTCCCGGGCAAGCCGCTCCGCCTCGCCGACGCCGTGGTGTTCGACGAGGCGACGCGCCTGCGCGGGCTATCCTCACTGAAGGTCCTGCCACTCCGCGCTGGTGACACGGTGCTCGGGACCCTCGTGCTCGGGGCCCGCGCGCCCGGCGCCTACGAGGGCGACGTCGTCCGCCAGCTCGAAGTGGTGGCGCTCCAGGCGGGGGACTCCATCCTGCGGGCCCGGCTCTTCGAGACGACCGAGCGGCTTGCCACGACCGATGGCCTCACCGGACTCGTGAACCACCGGACCCTGCAGGCTCGCCTCGACGAGCATCTCGCCGCCGGGGAGCGTTACGGGAAGAAGGTGTCCTTGCTCCTGCTCGACATCGATCACTTCAAGGTCGTCAACGACACCTATGGGCACCCCACCGGGGACCTCGTGCTTCGCGGGATCGCTCGCCTGCTCCAGACGGAGGCGCGCACGACCGACGTGGCCGCCCGCTACGGAGGCGAGGAGCTCGCCCTGGTCATGCCCGAGACGGACCGCGCGGGCGCCATGCGCACCGCCGAGCGCATCCGAGAGAAGGTGGCCAAAGCCCTGTTCCGCAGCGACCAGGGTGAGCTCAAGGTGACGGTCTCCATCGGCGTCGCGACCTTCCCGGACGACGGGCGCAAGAAGACCGAACTCGTCGAGCGGGCCGACGGCGGCCTCTACCACGCGAAGCGACACGGTCGTAACCAGTCGGTCGCCTTGGCCTTGCTCCGGGGCCGCAAGAGCGGGTAGCGTCCGCGATGCCAGTCGGGGGAGGCGCCGAGAGAGGTGCGAGCGGGGCACCGTCCCTGCTAGGATCAAGGCACTCTCGCCTTGGGAGTTCAACGCATTGAAGAAGAACTTCGTCCTCGACACGAACGTCCTGCTCCATGACCCGCGTTCCATCTTCGGTTTCGGGGACAACAACGTCGCGATCCCCATCTACGTCATCGAGGAGATCGACAACTTCAAGCGCGACCTGTCGTCCCTGGGGCGCAACGCCCGCCAGGTGAGCCGGTACCTCGACGACTTCCGGGCCATGGGCAAGCTGAGGGAGGGCGTCTCCCTGGGCCCCGAGCGAGGGACCTTGCGGGTGGTCATCGCCGAACACAAGCTGCCGGCGGAGTTCAGCGATGGGCATTCCACCGACAACCGGATCCTGGCCGCCGCGCTCGAGCTTCGCGACCGGGAGAAGGGGCTCCCCGCGGTGTTCGTGACGAAGGACACGAACCTGCGCATCCGGGCGGACGCGCTCGGGCTGCACGCCGAGGACTACGACGTCGAGCAGGTGGACCTCGACACGCTCTGGTCGGGAGTGGCTGAACTCAAGGTCGATGCACAAGCAGTGAATGATTTCTACACCACCCAGGCGGTGCCGGTGGCGGAGAGCGCCGAGCCCCCGCCGCCCAATGAGTTCGTGGTCCTGCGCGACGCCGCGAACCCGCAACACAGCGCGGTGGGCAAGTACAGCGCCTCCCGTCAGGCCTACGTCCCGCTCATCAAGATCCCCAAGGAAGGGGTGTGGGGGATCAGGCCGCGCAACAAGGAACAGTCGTTCGCGCTCGACCTGCTCTTGAACGACGAGGTGCGGCTCGTCACCATCGTGGGCAAGGCCGGTACCGGCAAGACGCTCCTCGCCATCGCGGCCGGACTGCAGAAGACCATGGAGGAGAACAGTTACCAGAAGCTCCTCGTCTCGAGGCCCATCTTCCCTCTCGGCCGGGACATCGGCTATTTGCCGGGCGACGTCGAGGAGAAACTCAATCCCTGGATGCAGCCCATCTTCGACAACGTCGAGTACCTCATGAATCTGTCGCGCTCCGAGAAGAAGCAGGGGCGCGGGTACCACGAGCTCATCGATCTCGGGATCATGGAGATCGAGCCCCTCACCTACATCCGCGGGCGATCCATCCCCAACCAGTACATCATCGTGGACGAGGCGCAGAATCTCACCCCTCACGAGGTGAAAACCATCATCACCCGGGTGGGCGACGGCACGAAGATCGTCCTCACCGGCGACCCTTACCAGATCGACAACCCGTACGTGGACGCCACCAACAACGGCCTCATCCACGTCGCGAACCGCTTCAGAACCGAGCGGCTGGCCGGGCACATCACCCTGTCGAAGGGGGAACGCTCACCGCTCGCTGAGCTCGCAGCGAACCTCCTGTGAGCTTCGGGGCAAGGCCATGTCGGGACCCGTCACACTCGGTTACCCGCTCGAGTACGAGTTCAAGGTCATCGCGCTCGCCGAGGACGACCTCACCGCGCGCGTGCGCGCCCTCGTCGAGCGGGTGGTCGGGCCGCTCACCGAGGACCGCCTTTCCGCGCGTCCGAGCGCCCAAGGCAAGTACCTCGCCGTCTCGGTGAGGGCCCTCCTTCGCAGCGAAAAGGAGCGGCGGGCCGTGTACGAGGCCTTCCACGCGGACGGCCGCATCGTCTACTACCTCTGACCGGGGCAGGGCGCTCCACCGTGATCTCCGGCAAGGGCCGTGCCTCGCGCAGACCCCACCGTGGCTCTAGGCCTAGGTCGATGCGAGTGTCAGTTGAGGAGCTCGCGCCGCGGGCGGCCGGGGCAGCCACTGAAGTCCACGAGCTCGACCGGCTCGGGGGCGATTGCGAAGGCGACCTCTTCGCGCCAGCCCTCGGCGTCCCCCCCGATCTGCAGGGGCATGGGCCGCTCGAACCGGACCGTCACCTTCTCCACGTGGAAGTCGAAGACGTCCGGGTGGCTCCACTCGCCCGACCAGACGAGCGGCAGGTTGAGGAGCAGGCTCGCTACCGGGAGGCGTGTCGCCACCCGCAGCTGAAGCATTCCCCGGCGCGACTCGGCGAAGGGAAAGGCCTTGAGGCCGAAGCCGTAGTAGGGGACCGTGCTCGCGGCCGCCATACGGCAAGGGCCCGCGTAGAGGAGCTCCCCCGTGCCGATGGCGGGGCCGCTCTGGTGTCCGGAGGCATCGAGCCTGTAAGCCGGTCGGCCCGTATTGACGATCTCGCAGTATCGGGGCCGCCGCTCGATGAGGTGGCGCGGCATGGAACGCAGCGCGATGGAGAGCGCGTAGCCGGGGATCCCAGACGCGAGTCGACCGAGTCCCCTCTCGGCCAGGCGCCGCATGAGCCAGCAGTAATCGTTCAGGACCGCCGCGTCGATTCCGACGCCCGCGAAGGGGGTCCGCCGGCCTTCGCAGGTGAGGAGGTTGAGCCAGCGAGACCTCGCCCGGCCACTCGCGTAATCGGCGAGGTCTTCGAAGTGATGGTCCGGGCGCGCCCCTACCATCTCTGCTACCGCGTTGCCCGTCCCGAGGGCGAGCAAGCCGAAGCGAGGGATTCGAGCGTCGCGAACGGCAGCCCGGTCGCAGATGCGGTTCACCCACCCGACGAAGGTCCCGTCGCCTCCGCCCGTGAAGACCGTCCGGTAACCCCGCGTGACGACGGTGTCGGCGATGGCGACTGCATCCTGGGCGCTGCGCGAGAAGAACAGGTCGTCGGGAGCGACCAGGCGCCCCAGGGCTTGTCGGACGCGAGCGTTCACGAGCTTCGCGTTCGCGTTCAGCAGGACCGCGTACCCTCTCGCCCGGCTTGCCTCGCTCCTCGACCAACGGAAGGCGGCTTCAGTCGTCATCGAGGGGAACCCATCCTCTCCTTGGTGTGACCGCGCCGCCCTGCGCAGACAGCAATCTCGGTGCCACATCGCGTCAACATCGCTTCAATATGGTAACGATTGATGTTTCCACTTGATCAGGGACAAGAATGGGTCATCCCGGCAGGATGAGAGGTGCGTCGCCGCGGTTACAACTGCGTCGCCCGCTACGCACCCTAGCGGGCTAGCGCTCGGCAGCTTCATGAGCATTTGACAGGCTGCGGTCGGGACTTAGTTTGCGGCCACTGGGAGGTTTCAAGACAAAATGGCCAAGATCATCGGCATCGACCTCGGGACGACGAACTCCGTCGTGGCCGTGATGGAAGGCAAGGAGCCCATCGTCATCACGAACGAGGAAGGCTCGCGGCTCACCCCTTCGGTCGTGGGCTACGCCAAGGATAACGAGCGCCTCGTCGGGCAGGTGGCCAAGCGCCAGTCGATCACCAACCCCGAGCGGACCGTCTACTCCATCAAGCGCTTCATGGGGCGGCGCTTCTCCGAGGTCCAGGAGGAGATCAAGCGGGTGCCCTACAAGGTCGTCGAGGGACCCGCTGCGGATGCGCGCATCGAGATCGAGGGGAAGAAGTACTCGCCACCCGAGATAAGCGCCCAGATCCTCCTCAAGCTGAAGCGGGCAGCCGAGAACTACCTCGGCGAGAAGGTGACCGACGCCGTCATCACCGTCCCCGCCTACTTCAACGACGCTCAGCGCCAAGCCACCAAGGATGCCGGCGAGATCGCCGGTCTCAACGTGAAGCGGATCGTGAACGAGCCGACCGCGGCGGCGCTCGCCTACGGCCTCGACAAGAAGAAGAACGAGAAGATCGCGGTCTACGACTTCGGCGGCGGAACCTTCGACATCTCCATCTTGGAGGTGGGAGAGAACGTGGTGGAGGTCCTCGCCACGAACGGCGACACGCACCTCGGCGGCGACAACATCGATCTGCTCATCATGGACTGGCTCATCGCCGAGTTCAAAAAGGACAACGGCATCGACGTCTCGAAGGACAAGATGGTGCTCCAGCGACTGAAGGAAGCCGCTGAGAAGGCCAAGATCGAGCTCTCCTCCATGATGGAGACGGAGATCAACCTGCCCTTCCTCACGGCCGACCAGACCGGCCCCAAGCACCTCGCCATCAAGCTCTCCCGGGCGAAGCTCGAGCAGATGGTGGAACCGCTCATCGAGCGCGCCCTCTCCCCGACCCGCAAGTGTCTCGCCGACGCCAAGCTCGAGCCGAGCCAGGTCGACGAGGTGGTGCTCGTGGGCGGCCAGACCCGCATGCCAGCCATCGTCGCCTCGGTGAAGAAGTTCTTCGGCAAGGAGCCCAACCGGAGCGTCAACCCGGACGAGGTGGTGGCGGTGGGGGCGGCGGTCCAGGCGGGCGTCCTCTCTGGCGAGGTGAAGGACATCCTGCTCCTCGACGTCACGCCGCTCTCGCTCGGGGTCGAGACCCTGGGCGGCGTCATGACCCGCCTCATCGATCGCAACACCACCATCCCTTGCAAGCGGTCGGAGACCTTCTCCACCGCCTCGGATGGACAGACCTCGGTCGAGATTCACGTGCTGCAGGGCGAACGCGAGATGGCGCGAGACAACCGGACGCTCGGGCGCTTCCACCTCGAAGGGATCCCTCCGGCTCCCCGTGGCATGCCGCAGATCGAGGTGACCTTCGACATCGACGCGAACGGGATCCTGAACGTCTCGGCCAAGGACAAGGGGACGGGCAAGGAAACCAAGATCACCATCACCCACTCCTCCGGCCTCGCCAAGGACGAGGTGGAGAAGATGGTGACCGACGCTCGCTCCCACGAGGCGGAAGACAAGCAGCGCCGCGAGGAAGTCGAGCAGAAGAACCGAGCCGAGAACCTCGCCTATCAGATGGAGAAGCTCCTCAAGGAGAACAAGGCGAAGCTGTCGGCCGCGACCGTGAGCGAGATCGAAGATGCGGTGAAGAAGGTGCACGAGGTGCGCGAGAAGGGCAGCGCCGAGGAGGTGCGCAACGCCGCCGAGCGCCTCGAGAAGGCGAGCCACAAGGCCGCCGAGGAGCTCTACAAGGGCGCGAGCTCTCCGGGGGAGCCCGGCGGGGAGGGGCCCAAGTCCTCTCCACCGCCCGACGAGAAGAAGGACGACGTGGTGGACGCCGAGTACAAGCAAGTGTGATCACTCAGGAAGTCCTGGGTGCCACTCAAGGGAGCGGCGCCCAGGCACACGGTCACATCCCCGCTTGGGAACGTCGAGCTCGCTTTCTACCCCTCCCGGGCGAGGGTGGCGCTTCGCGGTGTCCACTCCTACCATGCGCCCGTGCACGTCACCGTCCTCTCTCGTTCGGCCTCGATCTACTCGACCCGGCGCCTCATCGAGGCGGCGCGCGACCGCGGCCACCGGGTGCGCGTGCTCGATCCGATGGAGGTGGAGATGGCCCTCGGCGGTAAGAGGCCGCTCCTCCTCTACCGCCGGGCGCGCTTTCCTCGGACCGACGTGGCGCTGCCGCGCATCGCCTTCTCCATAAGCCCTTACGGCCTCGCGGTCGTGAACCAGCTCCAGCTCCTCGGGGTCTGTGTCCTCAACGGGAGCCAGGGCATCGCCGCCTCGCGCAACACCATGCGCTGCCTGCAGTTGCTCTCCGGGCGGGGCCTCGGCGTTCCACTCACCGTCATGGCCAGCGAGGCGTCCGGCATCCGAGAGATGGTGCGCCACGCCGGCGGCCTTCCCGTGCTCGTGAAGCTCGTGGCGCAGAGCGAACGCACCGGGCTCATGGTCTGCGAAACCCTCGCCTCGCTCGAGGCGGCGCTCGAGGCCATCCTGGGGCTCGGACAGAACATCGTCGTGCAGCAGTACGTGCGCGGGGCCGGGGGCCGAGACTTGCGCGCGCTGGTGGTCGGGGGTGAGGTGGTGGCGGGCCTGCGCCGGCGTCCCCGAGTGGGCCATTTCGCGCGCACGCTCGCGCGCGGCGCCAAGTTCGAGGCGTGCGCCCTGCCGTCTTCCTGTATCCGCGCCGCGATCCTCGCCGCCAAGGTGGTGGGCCTCGAGGTGTGCGCGGTCGACATGCTCGACGTGAAGGGAGGCCCGCTCGTCTTCGAGGTGAACAGCTCACCCGGCCTGCGCGAGGCCGAGGAGGCCTGCGGGGTCGACGTGGCCTCCGCCATCATCGCCCGGGCCGAGGTCCTGAAGGAGCGCCACCTGCGCCTGCGAACGGCTCCTCGCCGAGCCGCCATGGCCTAGGGCGAGGAGCCGCAGCCCTCTCCCAGTGAAAGGGACATGCCGATGACCCGCGCTCTATTCGCCGCGCTCGCCCTGCTCGCCTCGGCCGATCCGGGAGCCGAAGCGAAGAACGCCTACGCGCTCGAGAGCACCGGCTCGACGAGCCAGGTCCGCGTGGGCGAACAAGGCAAGCTCGTCGTGGTCATAAGGCCCCTCGCCCCGGGGTGGCACATACACCCCCAGGCTCCCCTCAAGATCCGCTTCAGGTCAGCGGGGCTCGCCATCGCCAAGGCCGAGCTCTCCCGAGCCGACGCCGTGAACCCCGGTGCCGAAGCCCCGCGCTTCGAGACCTCCTTCGTCGCGTCCGAGGGCGGTGAGAAGGAGGCGACCGCGAGCCTCGACTTCTTCATCTGCAGCGATACCGCCTGCGTGAAGCAGGCGAGGACGCTGTCGATTCCGATCGCGGTACGGTAGGCAGGTACCCTGGAGGTACCTCTTGCGCACGATCTACGGGGTGAATCCCGTCCGGGAACTCTTGCGAGCGGGCGGGCAAGGGCTCACTGAGCTATGGCTCCTAAAGGAGGGGGAGCGCGCTCGCACCTTCGAGGAGATCGCGCGGCTCGCGCGCTCCCTTGGAGCGAAGGTCCGCGAGGCGCCGCGCCCGAAGCTCGACCGCCTGGCCGGAACCGACCGCCACCAGGGCGTGGTGGCGGTGGTGGGGGACTATCGTTACCGAGAGCTTGGCGAGCTCGTCGAGGCCGCAAGACAAAGGTCGGAGCCCGCCCTCCTCGTCGTGCTCGACGGCATCGAGGACCCGCAGAACCTAGGCGCCATCGTCCGCTCGGCGCATGCGCTCGGTGCCCACGGCATCGTCATCCCGCGCGACCGCGCCGCGCAGGTGACCGCGAGTGCCGCCAAGGCCTCGGCGGGCGCGGTCGAGCACTGCCTCGTCGCCCGCGTGACGAACTTGAGCCAGGCCCTCCTCTCCCTCAAGGAGGCCGGGCTTTGGACGGTCGCGACGGAGGCGGAAGGGGAGCGCGAGCTTGCGACGCTCGATCTCCGCCTTCCCACCGCCCTCGTGGTCGGCTCGGAGGGAAGCGGGGTGAGGCCGCTCGTGCGGCGCACCTGCGACCTCGTGGCGCGCATTCCCATGAAGGGAAAGGTAGGTAGCCTGAATGCCGCCACCGCGGCCGCCATCGCCCTCTACGAGGCCGCCCGTCAGCGCGGCGACCGAAACCCGGAGCGATCCCGCGCTTGACAACCCGCTTTGAGGGGGCTAGAACCCGCCGTCCCACGGCTCGTCGACGGGGTCGGGAAAGGTTTGCTTCACCGAGAGGCCACCGCCTTGAGCGGCATGAAGGTGAGCGAGCGTCTTGGCACCATCGGCTGGCGTAGCTCAGTTGGCAGAGCAGCTGCCTTGTAAGCAGCAGGTCGCGGGTTCGAATCCCACCGCCAGCTCTTTTGCTCGCGGAGGGCAGAAAGTGAAGCACGGACGAGGACGAGTTGGAGGGGTTCCCGAGCGGCCAAAGGGAGCAGACTGTAAATCTGCCGGCTCTAGCCTTCGGTGGTTCGAATCCACCCCCCTCCACCACGACAGGTGAAAACGACGAAGGAACGCGGGAATAGCTCAGTTGGTAGAGCGTCAGCCTTCCAAGCTGAATGTCGCGGGTTCGAATCCCGTTTCCCGCTCCAGCGATGAGGAGCACGTCTTTATTAGAGGAGGAAGGACTTCAGGCCCTCTTAGCTCAGTCGGTAGAGCGCGTCCTTGGTAAGGACGAGGTCTCCAGTTCAATCCTGGAAGAGGGCTCCATGATTCGGGAGCAGCGCCCGGCCAAGGCCGCGGGGCGAGCGAGCGGAACTTAGGGACAAGGAAGGAAGCCCATGGCTGGCAACCGCAGCATCATCACCCTCGAGTGCACCGCTTGCAAGGAGCGGAACTACTCGACGACCAAGAACAAGAAGAAGACGCAGGAGAAGCTCTCGCTCTCCAAGTACTGCCCGCGCTGCCGCAAGCACGTGGCCCATAAGGAGACGAAGTAGGACTTCGCCGGCTTCTCGGCGAGAGGCCGGGTTCTGTTGGGAGACGTAGGCCAGTAGCTCGAACGGCTAGAGCAGCGGTCTCCAAAACCGCGGGTTGGGGGTTCGAATCCCTCCTGGCCTGCCAGTTCGGAAGGCGATGTAAGGCTTCGAGTGTGGGAGGCCGACCGGAGGCGACTCCGGAAGGCGCGAGTTGGAACGGAGGGCGTGCGTGGGCGGCCTTGCCGCTCAGGTTAGGTGGGACGCACCCTCTCCCAAGGCGAAGGCGAGGCGCGAGAAGGCCATGGCGGCGGACAAGGCAACCGGGATCGACCCGAAGAGGATGGTGGTCATTTTTTATGTCCTGGCGGCGCTCGCCCTGGGGGTATTCCTCGAGAAGATCCTGGGGCTCGTCTTCACCTACGCGCGCTGGAACGATCCGTCGGTCTTCGGGGAGGACTGGAGCCTCACCACCATCCTTGGATTCGCGGTGGCTTTCGCGGCGGCCGTCATCACCTGGAAGACGCCCAGGGCGAGGGCGGTCTCCTTCGAGATCGCGGGCGAGCTCACCAAGGTGACCTGGCCGACCCTGCGCGAGACCAGGGCCTCGACGGTGGCCGTCGTGGTCGCCACCTTCGTGGCCGCCGTGCTCCTGGGCTTTTTCGACTACTTCTGGGCGAAGCTGAGTTCGCTCGTCTACTAGGGGGCCGTAAGGCCGCCTCGAACGCCCGCCCGCGGCCGCTTGAGTCAGGGGGCTCAAACGGGAAGCGGGGCCGGGACGAGGCGCTTGCTGCGGAGAGGACATGGCGAAGCGGTGGTACGTCGTGCACACCTACTCGGGCTTCGAGAACAAGGTGAAGAAATCGCTCGAGGAGTACGTGCGCCAGCACGCCGAGGACAAGGTGGAGTTCGAGGACAAGGAGGACGGCAAGGCGGTCAAGAGATCCGGCCGCCTGGAGGACTGCTTTGGCGAGGTCCTCATCCCCATGGAGCAGGTGGTCGAGATGGTGAAGGGGGAAAAGAAGACCTCCAAGCGCAAGTACTTCCCCGGATACATCCTCGTCCACATGCAGATGTCGGACGCCACCTGGCACATGGTGAAGTCCACCCCCAAGGTGACCGGGTTCGTCGGGAGCGCCAAGAACCCGCGCGATGTGCCGAGCATCTCCGATGCCGAGGTGGCCCGCCTCACCAGCCAGATCTCGGAGGGCAGCCTCAAGCCCAAGCCGCGGGTCCAGTTCGAGGAGGGGGACCAGGTCCGGGTCATCGACGGCCCGTTCTCGAACTTCAACGGCACCGTCGAGGAAGTGAAGCCCGACAAGGGCAAGCTGCGGGTGCTCGTCTCCATCTTCGGGAGGGCCACCCCGGTCGAACTCGACTTCATGCAGGTGGAGAAGACGTGATGAAGCGTGGGAGGGCGTCGTCAGCGCCCGCTCAGACCACGCGGGGAGCGCTCCCAAAGCCAGGGCCTCCCGGAAGGACACCATGAAGAAAGTCACAGGTCAGGTGAAGCTGCAGATCCCGGCCGGGAAGGCCAATCCGGCGCCCCCGGTCGGCCCCGCCTTGGGACAGCACGGCGTCAACATCATGGAGTTCTGCAAGCAGTTCAACGCGCAGACCCAGGCCCAGGCGAAGGACGGGCTCATCATCCCCGTCATCATCACCGTCTACCAGGACCGCTCCTTCAGCTTCCAGCTGAAGACCCCGCCCGCCGCCATCCTCCTCAAGAAGGCGGCTGGGCTCCACACCGACAAGAAGAAGGGCTCCGGCTCGCACCAGCCCGGCAAGGAGAAGGTGGGCCAGGTGACGAAGAAGCAGGTGGAGCAGATCGCCAAGATGAAGCTGCAGGACATGACGGCCGGGTCGCTCGAGGCCGCCGTGCGGACCGTCGAGGGAACCGCCCGCTCGATGGGGATCGAGGTCGTAGGCTAGCCGAGCGGGGAGACAAGGACATGGCTCACGGCAAGAAGTACAAGGCGGCGGCGGGCAAGATCGACCGGGTCAAGCGCTACAAGCTCGAGGAAGCGCTCTCGCTCGTGAAGGGCACCGCCAACAAGAAGTTCGACGAGTCGGTCGACGCCGCCATCAACCTGGGAGTCGATCCCAAGCACGCCGACCAGGTGGTCCGGGGCGCGGTGGTGCTTCCCCACGGTATGGGCAAGGCGGTGCGTCTGGCCGTCTTCGCCAAGGCCGACAAGGCTCGCGAAGCGCAGGAGGCGGGGGCCGACATCGTGGGGGCCGAGGACCTGGCGGAAAAGATCCAGGGCGGGTTCATGGAGTTCGACAAGGTGCTCGCCACCCCCGACATGATGGGGGTCGTCGGCCGCCTCGGTAAGCTGCTCGGCCCTCGCGGGCTCATGCCGAACCCCAAGGTCGGCACGGTCTCCATGGACATCGCCAAGGCCGTGAAGGAGCAGAAGGCCGGCAAGGTGGAGTTCCGGGTCGAGAAGGCGGGGATCGTGCACGTCCCGTTCGGCAAGGCATCCTTCGAGCCAGAGAAGCTCAAGGCTAACTTCAACGCCATCATGGAGGTCATCTTCAAGGCGAAGCCACAGACGGCGAAGGGCGTGTACGTGAAGAACGTGACGGTCTCGACGACCATGGGACCGGGCATCAAGCTCGACACGGCCGAGCTCACCGCCGCTCACGCTTAGAGCCCTGGGGAAGGTATCGAGGATACCGGCGGCGGGCTCATCGCCGCCGGGTTTCCTGGTCCAAGACAGCGGGCCCGCAAGCCCCGGGTGCGAGAGGTCACGGGGTGCGCGGATAATCGGGAGCACGAGGCCCGACCCGCCGAGACGGGAGCGTTTCAAGGGAAGCGTCCCCTGCTTGGCCAGGGGGTCGACGTACCGGCCGTCCGGCCAGTCCGAAGGCCCTTCACAGAGCTGCGCGTCAGGTGATGACGCGCAGCAGGAAAGGTGGTGAGGACACTGAACCGGACGGAAAAAGAGAAGATCATCGGCGAGTTGCATGCCCTCATGGCGAAGTCACGGGCCGCCATCCTGGCCGAGCCGAAGGGGCTCGATGTGGCCACCGTCACCGAACTTCGCAAGAAGTTCCGGGACGCCAAGGTGGACTACAAGGTGGTGAAGAACACGCTCGCCAAGCGCGCCGCCAAGGGCACGCCGGTCGAGCCGATCGCCGACGAGTTCGTCGGGCCGACCGCGCTCATCATGTCGTACGGCGACGTGGTGGCGCCGGCCAAGATCCTGGTCGATTTCAAGGATCGCGAGAAGCTCGCCATCAGGCGAGGTCTCGTCGAAGGCCAGCTCCTCGATGCGAAGGGCCTGCAGGCCCTGTCGAAGATGCCAGGCCTGCCCGAGCTGCGAGGCAAGATCGCGAGCGCGATTAGTCAGCCCGCGAGTCGCCTCGCGCGACTCATCGCGACCCCGGGCCAGAAGCTGGCCCAGGTGCTCGGAGCCCGCAAGGAGCAGCTCGAGAAGTGAACACCCAACGGTACGTCTGCGGCCCGGCCGCTCTCGAAGGAGGCGGCGGGTTGCCCAAGGAAACGGAAAGAGAACATGCCTGACCTGAATACGATCGTCGACCAGCTCTCCGCCCTCACCGTCATGGAGGCGGCGGAACTGGTGAAGAAGCTCGAGGAGAAGTGGGGGGTGTCGGCAGCCGCCGCCCCGGTGGTGATGGCGGCGGGTGGGGGAGCTGCTGCGGCGGCCCCGGTCGAGGAGAAGACCGAGTTCACCGTCGTCCTCGCGGAGACCGGCCCCAACAAGATCAATGTCATCAAGGAGGTCCGCGCCATCACCGGGCTCGGCCTCAAGGAGGCGAAGGACCTGGTCGAGGGCGCCCCCAAGGAAGTGAAGGCGAGCATCCCCAAGGCGGAGGCCGACGAGCTCAAGAAGAAGCTCGAGGCCGCGGGCGCCAAGGTCGAAGTCAAGTAGGCAGATTTCAGGAACCCCGGCGGGGCGGTCTTGCACCCGCCCTGCCGGTCCCATATCTCGAATCTTTGACAGGATTGCGGGTTCTCGTTATGACCCCGTATCCCTGAAAAAAGACTTCGCGAGACAGCCCGGCCGCCGCGGCCGGGGTCCAAGGCGGCTCGCCGGCTAGAACGCCGGCTCGAGCCATTTCCGGCGGGGCGAAGAGCAGGGGCCGAAGGCGAGAGGACCGATCACGATGGCGCAGACCGTTCAGAACAACTTTCGAGTTCGACGGAATTTTGGAAAAATCAATAAAATCGCTGAGATCCCAAATCTAATCGCCATCCAGAAATCGAGTTACGACAAGTTCTTGCAGGCCGACGTCCCGCCCGAGAAGCGCGAGGACACGGGCCTGCAAGGCGTCTTCAAGTCGGTCTTCCCCATCAAGGACTTCAACGAGACGAGCTCGCTCGAGTTCGTGTCCTACCACCTCGAGAAGCCCAAGTACGACGTCGACGAGTGCCACCAGCGCGGGATGACGTTCTCCGCGCCGATCAAGGTCGTGGTGCGCCTCGTGGTCTGGGACAAGGACGAGGAGACGGGCGCTCAGTCCATCCGGGACGTGAAGGAGCAGGAAGTATACTTCGGCGAGATCCCGCTCATGACCGAGAACGGGACCTTCATCATCAACGGCACCGAGCGGGTGGTGGTGAGCCAGCTGCACCGGTCTCCCGGCGCCTTCTTCGACCACGACAAGGGCAAGAGCCACTCCTCGGGCAAGATCCTCTTCAACGCGCGCATCATCCCCTACCGCGGCTCGTGGATCGACTTCGAGTTCGACCACAAGGACCTGCTCTACGTGCGCATCGACCGGCGCCGCAAGCTTCCCGCCACCGTGCTGCTGCGGGCGCTCGGGGCGGTGCCCGACACGGCGAAGAAGGACCCGGTCGAGTTTCACGGGACCTCCGAGGAGATCCTCAAGTACTACTACGACACCGAGCTCATCCGCATCGAGGGCAAGGGCAAGTTCGAGAAGGACCTGAACCCTGACCTCTTGAAGGGCCAGCGGGCCACCCGCGACATCAAGGATCCCAAGAGCGGAGAGATCATCGTCAAGAAGAACCGCAAGTACACGGAGAGCGCCATCAAGAAGCTCGTGGCGGCGAAGCTCCGCTCGCTGCCGGTGGAGCCGGAGGAGGTCTACACCAAGATCTCGGCCGAGGACGTGGTGGACGAGTCGACGGGCGAGGTGCTCCTCGAGGTGAACGAGGAGGTGAGCGAGGCGAAGATCGAGGAGCTGCGCAAGCGCAACATCAACGAGCTGCGCGTGCTCTTCATCGACAACCTGAACGTGCTGCCCTCTCTCAGGGACACGCTCATGACCGACAAGATCTCCACGCCGGAGGAGGCGATCATGGAGATCTACAAGCGGCTGCGCCCGGGCGATCCTCCCACCCCCGAGACCGCCACCAACCTCTTCGTGAACCTGTTCTTCAATGCCGAGCGTTACGACCTCTCCAAGGTCGGGCGCCTCAAGCTCAACTACAAGTTCGGCATCGAGGAACCGCTCGACAACCAGGTCCTGACGAAGCGCGACATCCTCGAGGTGGTGCGCTTCCTCATCGATCTCAAGAACGGCAAGCCCAACAAGGACATCGACGACATCGACCACCTGGGCAATCGGCGGGTGCGGGCGGTGGGCGAGCTGCTCGAGAACCAGTACCGCATCGGCCTGGTGAGGATGGAGCGGGCGATCAAGGAGCGCATGAGCCTCCAGGAGATCGAGACGCTCATGCCGCATGACCTCATCAACGCGAAGCCGGTCACCGCCGTCATCAAGGAGTTCTTCGGGTCTTCGCAGCTCTCGCAGTTCATGGACCAGACGAACCCGCTCTCGGAGGTGACCCACAAGCGCCGCCTGTCCGCCCTCGGCCCGGGCGGCCTCACCCGCGAGCGGGCCGGTTTCGAGGTGCGCGACGTCCACTCCACCCACTACGGCCGCATCTGCCCCATCGAGACGCCGGAAGGGCCGAACATCGGCCTCATCGCCTCGCTCTCCACCTACGCCCGGGTGAACGAGTACGGCTTCGTCGAGACGCCGTACCGCAAGGCGGAGAAGGGGAGGGTGACCGACGAGGTGAAGTTCTACTCGGCCCTCGAGGAAGAGCAGCACATCATCGCCCAGGCCAACGCTCCGGTGGACAAGAAGGGCGCCTTCGTCGGCTCGGTCGTCTCCTGCCGCAAGCACGGAGAGTACGTGCAGGTCAAGCCGGATGAAGTCGACCTGATGGACGTGTCGCCGAACCAGCTCGTCTCGGTGGCGGCCTCCCTCGTGCCCTTCCTCGAGAACGACGACGCCAACCGTGCCCTCATGGGCTCGAACATGCAGCGGCAGGCAGTTCCGCTCCTGCGCACCGATGCCCCGCTCGTCGGCACCGGCATCGAGTCCATCGTGGCCCGCGACTCGGGGGTGACGGTGGTGGCCAAGCGCGACGGCGTGGTCCAGTCGGTCGACGCCGCCCGCATCGTGGTGAAGGCGGACCTGCCCACCTCCACGACCGACGTCGCCAACGAAGTCGACATCTACAACCTCATCAAGTACCAGCGCTCGAACCAGAACACCTGCATCAACCAGAAGCCCATCGTGAAGCCGGGCGAACGGGTGAGGAAGGGCGACGTCATCGCGGACGGCCCGGCCACCGAGATGGGCGAGCTCGCCCTCGGGCAGAACGTGGTGGTGGCCTTCATGCCCTGGCAGGGCTACAACTTCGAGGACTCCATCCTGCTCTCCGAACGCCTGGTGAAGGAGGACGTCTACACCTCCATTCACATCGAGGAGTTCGAGTGCATCGCCCGCGACACCAAGCTCGGCAAGGAGGAGATCACCCGCGACATCCCCAACGTGGGCGAGGAGGCGCTGAAGGACCTCGACGAATCGGGCATCATCCGCATCGGCGCCGAGGTAAAGCCGGGCGACATCCTGGTCGGCAAGATCACGCCCAAGGGTGAGACCCAGCTCTCCCCCGAGGAGAAGCTCCTGCGCGCCATCTTCGGCGAGAAGGCCGGCGACGTCCGCGACAGCTCCCTCAGGGTGCCCCCGGGCGTCTCCGGCACCGTCATCAACGCCAAGGTCTTCTCGCGCAAGGGGGTGGACAAGGACGAGCGGGCGAAGGCCATCGAGGAGATGGAGGAGGCGAAGCTCCTCAAGGACCAGAACGACGAGATCCGCATCATCCAGGACTCGGCCTTCGGCAAGATTCGCAAGCTCCTCCTCGGGAAGGAGGTCTCCGGCCGCCTCGTCGACGACCAGGGAAACCAGCTCCTCAAGAAGGGGGACATCCTCACCGACGAGCTGCTCGACGCCGTTCCGCAGCGCTACTTCGGCGAGATCGCCACGACGAGCGACGTGCAGGACAAGGTCCGCAAGGTCATCCAGAATTTCGAGGAGCAGCGCGAGCTCATCAAGCTCCTCTTCGGCGAGAAGATCGGCCGCCTGAAGAAGGGGGACGAACTGCCCCCCGGCGTCATCAAGATGGTGAAGGTCTACGTCGCCATCAAGCGCAAGCTGGCGGTGGGCGACAAGATGGCCGGGCGCCACGGCAACAAGGGGGTCGTCTCGCGGGTGCTGCCCGAAGAGGACTTGCCCTACCTCGAGGACGGGACCCCGGTCGACATCGTCCTCAACCCCCTGGGCGTGCCCTCGCGCATGAACGTGGGGCAGATCCTGGAGACCCACCTCGGGTGGGCCGCCCTGAACGTCGGCAAGCGCATCGAGGAGCTTATCGAGAAGAAGTTCGGGCCGGAGCAGCTGCGCAAGGGTCTGAAGAAGGTCTTCGACGGGGAGGACCCCCGCACCGAGCGGGTGGCCCAGCTCATCGACGAGCTTCCGGACAAGGAGATCCCGAGGCTGGCCGAGAAGTTCCTGCGCGGCCTGCACGTGTCGACCCCGGTCTTCGACGGGGCCCGCGAGGACGAGATCACCGCGCTCCTCCAGGCGGGGGAGTGCACCATGCAGTCGGTCCTCTTCGACGGCCGCACCGGGGAGCCCTTCGACCACGACGTGACGGTCGGCGTCATGTACATGCTGAAGCTCCACCACCTGGTGGACGAGAAGATCCACGCGCGCAGCATCGGCCCCTACTCCCTCGTCACCCAGCAGCCGCTCGGCGGCAAGGCCCAGTTCGGCGGCCAGCGCCTCGGCGAGATGGAGGTGTGGGCCATGGAGGCCTATGGCGCCGCCTATTCGCTGCAGGAGTTCTTGACCGTGAAGTCGGACGACGTGGTGGGACGCACCCGCATGTACGAGGCCATCGTCAAGGGCGAGAACACGCTCGAGTCGGGCCTGCCCGAGTCCTTCAACGTCCTCATCAAGGAGATGCAGAGCCTGGCCCTCGACGTGGAGCTGCTCGAGTCTCCCGAGGCCCAGCGCGAGCGCGAGCTCGAGGAGGCTGCCGCGGCAGCGGGGGATCCGCTCGCCCCGCGCCCGGAGAAGAAGACCGCCTAGGCGTCTCGCTTCCGTGCGAGGGCCCCGCTCTCCCGCCCTGGGGAGCGGGGCCCCAGGAGCTCTGGGCCGCGCTTCAGGGTTGTTCTTAGGGGCACCACTCAAGGAGTCGTCGTGAAGGACATCTTCAATTTCTTCGAGAAGCCGAAGGACCCGCTCTCCTTCTCCGCCATGCGCATCTCGCTCGCCAGCCCGGAGAAGATCAGGCAGTGGTCCCACGGCGAGGTGAAGAAGCCCGAGACCATCAACTACCGCACCTTCAAGCCGGAGCGGGATGGCCTCTTCTGCGCCAAGATCTTCGGTCCCGTCAAGGACTACGAGTGCAACTGCGGCAAGTACAAGCGCATGAAGCACCGGGGGGTGGTCTGCGAGAAGTGCGGGGTGGAGGTCATCCAGAGCAAGGTCCGCCGAGAGCGGCTCGGACACATCACCCTCGCCACCCCGGTGGCCCACATCTGGTTTCTGAAGTCGCTCCCGAGCCGCATCGGGAACCTGCTCGACATCACGCTCAAGGATCTGGAGAAGGTTCTATACTGCGAGTCTTACATCGTCATCGACCCGAAGGAGACCACCCTGCAGAAGGGTGAGCTCATCTCCGAGGAGCGCTACGGCAAGCTGCAGGACGAGCTCGGCGACGAGGCGTTCGCGGCGGGCATGGGTGGCGAGGCGGTGCTGCAGCTCTTGCGCGGCATCGACGTCGTGCCCCTCTCCGATCAGCTGCGGGCCGAGATGAAGGAGGCGACGAGCGACGCCAAGCGCAAGAAGATCGCCAAGCGCCTCAAGGTGGTCGACGCCTTCCGCGAGTCGGGCAACAAGCCCGACTGGATGATGCTGGAGGTGATCCCGGTCATCCCGCCCGACCTGCGTCCGCTCGTCCCGCTCGACGGCGGGCGCTTCGCCACCTCCGATCTCAACGACCTGTACCGGCGCGTCATCAACCGCAACAACCGGCTCAAGCGACTGCAGGAGCTGAACGCCCCCGACATCATCATCCGCAACGAGAAGCGGATGCTACAGGAGGCGGTGGACGCGCTCTTCGACAACGGCCGGCGCGGCAAGACCATCACCGGCCCGAACAAGCGGCCGCTGAAGAGCCTGTCGGACATGCTGAAGGGCAAGCAGGGGCGCTTCCGCCAGAACCTGCTCGGCAAGAGGGTCGACTACTCGGGCCGCTCGGTCATCGTGGTCGGTCCCGAGCTCAAGCTCCACCAGTGTGGCCTGCCGAAGATCATGGCCCTCGAGCTCTTCAAGCCCTTCATCTACAACAAGCTGGAGGAGAAGGGCTACGTCACCACCATCAAGAGCGCCAAGAAGATGGTGGAGAAGGAGCGTCCCGAGGTGTGGGACATCCTCGACGACGTGATCCGCGAGCACCCGGTCCTGCTCAACCGGGCGCCCACCCTGCACCGCCTGGGCATCCAGGCCTTCGAGCCGGTCCTCATCGAGGGCAAGGCCATCCAGCTGCACCCGCTCGTCTGCACCGCCTTCAACGCCGACTTCGACGGCGACCAGATGGCCGTGCACGTGCCGCTCTCCATCGAGGCCCAGATGGAAGCCCGCGTGCTCATGATGAGCACGAACAACATCCTGTCCCCGGCCCACGGCAAGCCCATCATCGTTCCGAGCCAGGACATCGTGCTCGGCATCTACTACATGACCCGCGAGCGGGCCTTCGCCAAGGGAGAGGGCAAGACCTTCGCCTCGCCCCAGGAGGTGCGTGCCGCCTACGACCAGGGCGAGATCGAGCTGCAGGCCAAGATCACCGTGCGAATGGACGGGCGGCGGGTGGAGACCACCACCGGCCGCGTGCTGCTCTTCGACATCGTCCCGAAGCGGCTCTCCTTCGAGGCGGTGAACAAGGTGATGGACAAAAAGCAGCTGCAGAACCTCATCGACCTCACCTACCGGCTGTGCGGCGAGAAGGAGACGGTGCTGCTCGCCGACCGCGTCCGGTCGATGGGCTACGGCAACGCGACCCGGGCCGGCATCTCCATCGCCCTCTCCAACATGCACATCCCGCGCAAGAAGCAGGCGCTGCTCGACCGTGCCTCGGCGGAGGTGTCCGACATCGAGAACCAGTACACCGAGGGCCTCATCACCAAGGGCGAGCGCTACAACAAGGTCATCGACATCTGGGCCCAGGTCACCGAGGAGGTGGCCCAGGAGATGATGGCGGAGATCGGGAGCGAGGTGGCGGTGGGGACGGGCAGGGACGGCAAGCGCGAGGAGCGCCGGCAGCCTTCCTTCAACCCCATCTACATCATGGCCGACTCGGGAGCGCGCGGATCGGCCCAGCAGATCCGCCAGCTGGCCGGCATGCGCGGCCTCATGGCGAAACCCTCGGGCGAGATCATCGAGACCCCCATCACCGCCAACTTCCGCGAGGGCCTGAACGTCCTGCAGTACTTCATCTCCACCCACGGCGCGCGCAAGGGGCTCGCCGACACCGCGCTCAAGACGGCCAACTCGGGGTACCTCACCCGGCGTCTCGTCGACGTGGCCCAGGACGCCATCATCACCGAGTACGACTGCGGGGCCATGGACGGCATCACTCTCGGCTCGCTGGTGGAAGGGGGCGAGATCATCGAGCCCATGGGCGAGCGCATCCTCGGCCGGGTGGCGCTCGAGGACATCGTCGACCCCTTCACCAACGGCGTGCTCGTCTCGGCCAACGAGGAGATCGACGAAGGCAAGGTGAAGGCCATCGAGAACGCCGGCATCGACCGGGTGCGCATCCGGTCGGTGCTCACCTGCCAGGCCCGGCGCGGCATCTGCGTCGAGTGCTACGGGCGCGACCTGGCCCGCGGGCGCAAGGTCAACATCGGCGAGGCGGTGGGCGTCATCGCCGCCCAGTCCATCGGCGAGCCGGGAACCCAGCTCACCATGCGCACCTTCCACATCGGCGGCGCGGCCTCGCGGCGTGCGGAGCAGTCCACCATCGAGAACCGCAACCCAGGCCAGGTCAAGTTCGTCGGAATCAACACCGCCAAGAAGAAGGACGGAACCCTCATCGTGATGAACCGCAACGGCGAGGTGGTCCTGGCCGACGATCAGGGCCGCGAGCGCGAGCGTTACGGGGTGGTGTACGGCGCGAAGATGCTCGTGAAGGACGGCCAGCGCATCGAGGCGAACACGCTGCTCGCCGAGTGGGATCCCTACTCGATGCCCATCATCACCGAGGTGGCGGGTCGGGTGAAGTACGGCGACATCGTGGACGGCGTCACCATGACCGAGCAGCTCGACGAGGTCACCGGCCTCGCCCGCAAGGTCATCATCGCCTCCAAGGACCCCGACGCGCGCCCCCGCGTGTCCATCAAGGACGACAAGGGACAGACGAAGGGTCTGCCCACCTCGGAGGCCGAAGCGCGCTACATGCTCCCCGAGGGGGCGAACATCGTGGTGAACGACGGCGACGAGGTCGACGCCGGCGACATCATCGCCAAGATGCCGCGCGAGACCACCAAGACGAAGGACATCACGGGCGGCCTACCCCGGGTGGCTGAGCTCTTCGAGGCCCGCAAGCCCAAGGAGCACGCCGTCATCTCCGAGATCGACGGGGTGGTGAGCTTCGGGAAGGACACCAAGGGCAAGCGCAAGGTCATCATCACGCCCGAGGTGGACGGCAAGCTGCGCCCCGACCTCGCCAAGGAATACCTCATCGGCAAGGGCAAGCACATCAGCGTTCACCAGGGCGACCGGGTCCGTGCCGGCGAGGCACTCATGGACGGTGCCGCCAACCCTCATGACATCCTGAAGGTGCTCGGCGAGAAGGAACTCGCCCGCTACCTCGTCGACGAGGTGCAGGAGGTCTACCGGCTGCAGGGCGTCAAGATCAACGACAAGCACATCGAGACCATCGTCCGCCAGATGCTGCGCCGGGTGCGCATCGTCGACGTGGGCGACACCACCTTCCTCGCCGACGAACAGGTGGAGAAGTTCGTCTTCGAGGAGGAGAACGAGAAGGTGATCGCCGCGGGCCACAAGCCGGCCCAGGGCGAGCCGCTCCTCCTCGGCATCACCAAGGCCTCGCTCTCCACCGAGTCCTTCATCTCGGCCTCCTCGTTCCAGGAGACGACCAAGGTCCTCACCGAGGCCGCCATCAGCGGCAAGGTGGACCAGCTCCGAGGACTGAAGGAGAACGTCATCATGGGGCGGCTCATCCCTGCCGGCACCGGCCTCGGCGCCTACAAGCACCTCGACATCGAGGTGGAGACGCCCGTCGATGCGGTCGAGCAGGCGGAGGAAGCCCTGGCCGTGGCGGGCGACGAGTAGGATCGGCCGCTAGGCCGTGGCAACGGCAACGGCAGGAGGTCGGCCGCCCCGTTCGAGGGCGGCCGCGAGCCTGCTTCGTCCCCCGGCACTTTCGGCGCGGGCTCAAAATTCCCCGCCCCAGAGGTGGGCCAGGTGGAGGTCAAACCCTGGCGTCCATCTGGAATAATGAACGCTTACAAGAGGACCTGGTGCCGCAACCCATAAGGGTCCCTAGCCAGGCTCAATCTGCATCACATATTCGGCGGGTATCCGCTCGCTCCGAGTTGTGCGCTCCTATCCCCCCGCGCCCGGAAATTGTATCTGCGTGTCGGGGCTCTAGGTGATGGTTGACTAGATGAGTCCATTATTCTAAACTGACGTTACGTAACCTCCCCAACACGGCCCTGAGCGGGAAAGGCGAGGAAATGAGGACAGCCACCACCCAGCGCAGCAGCAGAGAGTTCGAGGAGCTCGCGCCCTACCTCAAGGCCGTGCGCGACTACCCGCCCCTCACACGGGAGGACGAGCACGCTCTCGCGGTGCGCGCACGGAAATCCGACAACAGCGCGAAGCAGAAGCTCGTGAGGCACAACCTCGCCTTCGTGGTGGCCATCGCTCGCAAGCAGCGCCGCGGAACCGTGCGGCTCGACGATCTCATCCAGGAGGGCAACGTCGGCCTCATGCGCGCGGTGGAGAAGTTCGATCCGCACGCCGGCACGCGCTTCTCGACCTATGCCGTCTGGTGGATCCGCGCCTACATCGGCAAGTACCTGAAGGAAGCGCGCTCGACGGTGCGCCCGCAGAGCGGGACGGTGGCCCAGCCCGACCTGTCCCTCGACAGCGCCATCGACGAGGAAGGCGACGTCACGCACCTCGAGCGCATCGAGGACGACGGACCCGGTCCCGAGGACAGCTTCCTCTCGGCCGAAGGCGATCGCGAGGTCCGCGATGCGCTCGGCAAGGTGCGCAAGCGCATCGGTGAGCTCGGCTGGGACATCGTGCACAACCGGCTGCAACAGGATGCGCCGAAGACGCTCGAAGAGATTGGCAAGCGGTGGGGCGTCTCGCGCGAGCGCGTGAGGCAGGTGGAGCTCAAGACGAAGCAGTTCTTGAATCGCTACCTCGAGCCGGTGGGCCGCGAGGCTGCATAGCCGGCCGCGCGTCGCCGGTGCCACCGGACGCTCCGCTCTCCCTAGGGCTGGGCTCGATTCGTCCCGATGAAGGAGCGCAGCCGTTCGACGAGATCGGCGTTGTCGAAGGGCTTGCGGATGAAGGCGTTGGCACCGGCCTGCTCGGCTCGCACCGCGAGATCCTCGCCCGGCCGGGCAGAAACGACGAGGACGGGCGCGGTGACCCCGGCCTGACGCAGGCGGCGGCACAATTCGAGCCCGTCCATGTCCGGCATCGCCAGGTCGACGAGCATGGCCGCGGGCTGCTCGCGGGTGGCGAGGACGAGGGCCTCCTCGGCGCGGGTGGCCCGGACCGGGTCGAAGCCCTCGAGCTCGAGGAGCACCGCGAGGAACTCGCAGATCTCCGGATCGTCGTCGACGAGGAGCACACGCGAACCCGCCATCGCTCCCTCCCGCGGCCTTGGCCTTCTCGACGCGAACCGTACCGCCCGCTAGAGACTAGCGCAGATCGAAGCGGCCCGAACCTTGTTCGCAGGCGATGACGAGCGAGCGCGGTTTGTAATCGCGGGGCGGAGCCTCGTCGTTCTTGCGGAAGGAACTCATGGACACGACGACGAGGTCCTGGGGCCGCATGGTCCGATGGGTGTACTTCCATCCGTCGTCGAGCGTCAGCACGACGTCCTCCCAGATGCGACTCGACTCGTTCCGGACGAGGAGCTGCACCCCCATGATGGAGTCGCGGTTCACCTGGACGTCGGCCCCGAGCGCGTTGGTCGGCCCCGAGGAAGCGCAGGCGCCCCACAGGGTAGCCAGGGAGACGATGGCCCAGGACGCCACGATGGCGAGGCGCATCTTGAAGAAGCGGTCGGAGCGCCGGAAGTCATCGTAGGCCCTGGTCAGGCGCTCCTGCACCTCCGAGGTGAGCTGCTTCGCGCGCGATTCCTGGTCGGCTCCGGAAGGGCCTCTGCGCATCGCAGCAGAGCCTAGCGCTGGTCATCGGTCGGGACAAGATTGCCCCGCCCTTCGACGCCTCGCTGTGCGATGTGGAGCGACTCGTCCCCACCGAGGCCTCCGAGCGACCGGTGCTGCTCGATGATCCTCGTGCGCACTTCGCACAGGAGACTCTCCTTGTCCGGGAAGCGGCCCGGGTCAATGGGCGCTCCGATGCCCACCCGGATCGTGCCCCGCTGGACCTCCAGCCTCCGCTTCGGGTTCAGGGCGGCCGCGCCCGCGATCGCCACCGGGACCACCGGGACCTGAGCCTCCATGGCGAGCACGAAGGGCCCCTTCTTGAAGGGCTGGACGCGGGCATCGGGGCTACGGGTACCCTCGGGGAAGGCGATGAGCGAGGTGCCGGCGCGCACCGTCTGGGCGGCCCGGCGCAAGGACGCCACCGCCTGGGCGCGGTCGCGCCGGTCGACCCTGATGAACCGGGCGAGCTTCAAGTACCAGCCGAAGACGGGAATCCTGAAGAGCTCGCTCTTCGCGACGAAGCGCAGGTTGCGGGGAATGGCGCAGAACAGGGCCCAGACGTCGAGCGCGCTCTCGTGGTTGGAGACGTAGATGGCTGGGCCCTTGGGCAGACCCTCCCACCCGCTCACCTTCACCTTGACCCCGGCGAGCCACAAAGCGGAGGGGGACCAGGCGCGTCGGGCGAGCCAGATGGAGAAGTCGCCCGACCCGGTGAGCGCCATGGCTGGCAGCTGCACGATGAAGAAGAAAAGCATCGAGAGGCCACAGTAGGCCGCGACGATGAGACCGCGCAGTCGAGCGCTCAAGTCGTTTGGGCCCCGCGAGGACACCGCCCCGGGGCCCGTTTATAGCTCGGCCTGGCCAACGTGCCGAGCGCCTCGAGGGGGGATAGACTCGAGCAGCGTGGCTCACGAGTGGCTCCACATCGCGCCGGAAGTGAGAGAGGCCCTGGAGAGTGGCCGCGCGGTAGTGGCCCTCGAGACGAGCGTCGTAGCCCAGGGCCTGCCCCCGCCTGCTAACCTCGCCGCGGCCCGGTCCTGCGCCCAGGCGGTGAGGGAAGCTGGAGCTGTTCCCGCCTTCGTCGCTCTCCTCGAGGGGAGGGCGGTCCTCGGAACAGATGAGGGCGCGCTCGCCCGGCTTGCCGATCCGGCCCGCCGGGCGGAGAAGGCCGGCGTCCGAGACCTCGCGGCCCTCCTCCTCGCACGGCGCGACGCGGGGACGACCGTCTCGGCGTCCCTCGCCATCGCGGCGACGGCCGGGGTTCGGCTGCTCGCCACGGGCGGGATCGGAGGAGTCCATCGTGCAGGGCCCCAGGACGGCGCCCTGCGCGACGTCTCGTCGGACCTCGCCGAGCTCTCGCGGCAGCCGGTGTGCGTCGTGGCCTCCGGCCCCAAGATCGTGCTCGATGTGGCCGCCACCGCCGAGGAGCTCGAGGCGCTCGGAGTGCCCGTACTCGGGTACGGCACCTCAGAGCTGCCGGCCTTCTTCGTCGCGGAGAGCGGCGTCCGGCTCGCCCACCGGGTCGAGGACGCGGGGCAGGCGGCGGCGCTGCTGCGCCAGCATTTCGACATGCTGGCGCGGCGGGAGGGCGTGCTCGTCTGCGTACCTCCTCCCTCCTCCCTCCCCAAACCGGCGGTGGAGGCTGGGCTCTCGGAGGCCCTTTCCGAGGCGCGGAGGCGCAAGCTCTCTGGGCCCGCCCTCACGCCCTTTCTCCTCGAAGCTCTCGACCGGGCCACCCTCGGCCAGAGCCGGGCCGCCAACGTGAAGCTCCTGCGGAACAACGCGCGGGTGGCCGCCGAGATTGCTTCGCGGCTCGCGGCCGGCTAGGGAGCCTTCGGTGACCGCGCTCTTTCCCCCCACCGAGCCCGTCCTGGTCGACGCCCAGGAGGAGCTCGACGCGCTAGCCCGGGCCCTCATCTTCGAGCCCCTCATCGCCCTCGACACGGAGTCGAATAGTCTTCACGTCTACCGGGAGCGGGTCTGCCTCATCCAGCTCTCGACGCGCCAAGGTGACTTCGTGCTCGATCCGCTCCGCGCGGACCCGCGCCCGCTCGGCCCGGCCCTCGCCAGGGCAGGCACCGTCGTGCTGCACGGGGCTGACTACGACGTGAGGTGCCTGAAACGCGAATACGGCATCCAGCTGCCGGGGCTCTTCGACACCATGGCGGCCGCCCGGCGGCTTGGGCGCCCCGCGCTCGGACTCAAGGCCCTCGTCGAGCACCACTTCGGCGTAGCCCTCTCCAAGGATTTCCAGCGCTCGGACTGGGGCCGCCGTCCGCTCAGTGCCGAGCAGGTGCGCTACGCGGCTCTCGACACGCACTTCCTCCTGCCGCTCTACGAGCTCTTAAAGTCCGAGCTCGCGAGCCGCAGCCTGCTCGAGCCGGCGCGCGAGGAATTCTCCCGCATCGCCGGCGCCGAGCCCCGTCCCAAGATCTTCGATCCGGAGGGCTGGCGGCACATCAAGGGTGCGATGCGCCTCGACGTGGCCGGCCGGGCGGTGCTGAGGGCCTTGTGGGCGGCCCGCGAGGAGCGCGCGATGGCGCTCGACCGGCCGCCCTTCAAGATCATGGGTGAGGCGACCATGGTCGAGGTGGCGGCCAAGCGGCCGCGGGAGGAGCGCGAGCTCCTGCGCATCTCCGGGGTGAGCCCGGTCGTCCTGCGCCGGATGGGCGACGCCCTCCTCTCCGCCCTGGAGGCGGCGGCGAGGGGAGAAGAACCCGTCTAAGCCCGGCCCGGAGAGCTTCGAGGTTAGAAGGTCACGCCCTCACCGGGCTTCGGGATCTTGCGCTCCCCGTCGAGGGCGAGCGGTCGCCCTTCCCACAGCGCGCCGTAGACCGCCGCGTCGGCGGCGACGTTCTTGATGTAGTGGCGGGTCTCGCGGAAGGGCACGTCCTCGACCCATTCGTCGAGGGGCAGGCCAGCGCGCTCGCGCGCCCAAGTGGCAGCGGGCGTCGGCCCACCGTTGTAGGCGGCGAGCACGACGGCGGCCTCGGCGAAGCGGTCGCTCAGGAGGGCAAGGTAAGCGGCGCCGAGGGAGAGGCCGACCTCGGCCCGGTCGAGCTCGCGCACCAGGTCTGCCTCCACACCGTGCAAGGCCGCGAGGCGTTCCGCGGTGGGTGGGATGAGCTGCAGGAGTCCCACCGCCCCAGCACCGCTGCGGGCGTCCGGCCGGAAGGCCGACTCCCTGCGCATGACGGCGAGATAGAGGTTCACGTCGAGGTGGGCGGAAAGGGCCGCCGCGGCGGAGAGGTCGGGGAAGGCCCGCGGGTAGGACCAGCGGGTGGCCCGCCGGCTCGGGCCAAGGTGCTCGCGGGCCATGCGGTAGGGCAGCTCGAAGTCTCCGGCCGCCTCTGCGAGCTCGGCGACGGCTGCGGCGCTGCTCTTCGCCTCGCCGCTCGCCGCGAGGGAGCGCAGCTCGGCCACCGCCTGGCCAGCGAGGCCCGCGCCGAGCAGGTGGGCGGCCCGTTCGAGGGCCAGGCCCGCGGGCCCCGATCCCGGGCCGTCCGGGATGGGAGCGGAGGCAGGGAAGGCCGTGGGCGGCGCGGCCTCGTGCTCCGACTCGAGCCGCCCGGCGGCGAGCAAGGCATACCAGCTGCCCCAGGGAGCTTCCCTCGCGACCTTCCGGTAGAGTGCGCGCGCCTGCTCTCCTCTCGAGAGCCGGGCCTCCCAGTAGAGCGCGGCGGTGCCGAGCGGAGTGCTTTCGAGCCGCGCGAGGGCGCGTCGGGCCGCCTCCTTGCGGCCCGCGCGGAAGAGCGACCAGGCCTCGAACCATCGCGCATCGTCGAGGTGGCGGGCATGCGGGTGCTTCCGAGCGTAGTCGCGAAGGAGAACGGCTGCCCGGGCGTACAGTCCGGCGTCGTAGTAGAGCCAGGCGGCGAGGTAGGCCGCGTCCTCCGGGACCTCGCGCGATGCGGCGGGAGAAAGGCCGGGAATATCCACCCGCTCGGCGGCGAGGGCGCGATAGCGCTGAGCCGCCTCGGCGAGACGGCCCGCGCGGGCGGCGGCCCGCGCCAGCACGAGTTCCGCGCCGGCCCGGACCCCCGGCGAACTCGAGGGGTCCTCGGCGAGCTGGCGGGCGAGAAGCTGAGCGCGGTCGCGCTCACCGACCTGCCAGAGGGCGAGAGCTCGCAGGAGCGCGGAGCGCGCGGCGAGATCCTTTTCGGGCGCAAGCGCGTCGAGGCGGTCGAGCGCCTTCGTGACGCGGCGCGGCAGGGCGAGCTCGAACAGCCGCACGGCGCGGTCGAAGCGCTCCTCGGGTGTCGCGGGGGGAACGGGACCTCCTTGCGCTCGCCACAGGCGGAGCGCACGGCCGGCAGCACGGCCAGCGGGATCGGCCGGCTGCTCGATCCAGAGGGCGCGGTAGCTCGCCACCGCCTGAACGAGCTCGCCTGCGGCACGCTGCGCTCTCGCGAGCCCGAGCCGCGCGCCCGGCGCCGCCGGCGAGGCGGGTTCCTCGGCGAGGAGCCGGCGGTAAGCGAGGGCAGCCTCGTTGGGGGCACCGGCCTCGAGGAGAGCATCCGCCTCCCTCCAGCGCGCGCGGCGCGACAGCGCACCCGCGTCCGCCGCGGCCACCTCCGCAAAGAGGGAAGCGGCGGCGCCGGGGTGCCCGGCGTAGAAGAGCGACTCACCGCGCTCGAAGCGCGCCTCGGCCTCCAGGGTCCCGTCCTCGAGGTGCGGAATGGCGCGAGCCAGCGCGGCGGCGGCCTCGCCGTAGCGCCCGCTCACGCGCAGGGCGAGTCCGAGGGTGAGATAGGCGCGCGCAGAGGCCCTGTCGCTCACAGAAAGTGCTAGGGCCGAGCGTGCGGCCAGCTCGGCGCGCACGGCGTCCCCGGCAGCCAGTGCCGCCGCTCCCTCGGCCAGGGCATCCAGGTATCCGCCGAGCGAAACGCCCGCATTTCCAGGGGTTGCAGCCCGGGTCGGGCTTGCCCCGCCAAGTGCGACAAGAAGTCCGAGCGACATGACCCAGGTGGTAAGAGCGCGTGACAAGGACGTGTTATCGAAAGCGGGCGAGCGGACGGCGGCTCGGGGGGTTGACACAGCGTAAGCCGAGGGGCGATATAGCCCCTAAACCTGAAGTGAGTAAAGCAGGTCGGGGGACTGATTCGACTTCAGTCCACGCCTTTTCTTGCCGGCGTACCGCGCATTCGAGGGGGGTGCGCCGGCCAAGAAGGCAGTGTTCTGCCGGCGTGGCCGAATGAACTTCGAGGAGACCGACGTGCTGGCAAAACCCTGTCCGAGCGAGCTCGCGGCACCGATCAACCCGGACCGCGGGGTCGATGGCCATCGAAACCTCTTCTGCTCCTACTACGACGGTTGCCTGGACGAGGCCGTGAAGAAGGGCTGGAGCAGCTGGTCCTGCACCCGATGCGATCTGTTCGCCGTGCAGCCCGACGTAGGCCAGGGCCTCGAGGGGTACGCCACCCAGCGGCGCCTCAGCTGAGGCGCCGGCCGGAACTCAACTCAATCGGTGTAGACGACCGCGATAAAGAGGCGCCCGGCTCCGTAGCGAGCACTGTCCCCGATCGCCACCCCGACCCCGGCCCGGCGGAAACGGGGGTCGGGAAGATTCGTGGAACGGGCAGCCTCGATGGGCCGGGCGGCGACGAAGAGGTCGACCGCGGCGAGCTTGCGGTGGAGGCCGAGGGCACGCTCGGTGAATCCCTCTTCGCCGCGAGCGGGGATGTCTGACCGAACCATGTCGAGGGCGGCTTCGCGGGCGAGCTCGTCCAGGGCCGGATCTGAAATGAGGTCCGGTGCGCCCGAGCGCGCGCGCTCGTGCCAGAGGACTTCGCGCACTCGTCCCTCGGGCGTCATGCGGTCCGCAGCGCCGTCCTCGGTGGGCGCGAGGAATATCTCGGTCAGGTAGACCGCCGGCTCGCCGCTCGGCAGCGTCCCTCGGGCCACCCCGCATCCGATCTCGGTCACGTCCTGGGAGAGGATGTTCTGGCGATGGGCCGGGCTCTCCTCGGCAGCACGATGGGCCTCGAGCGCGCTCGCGCCGAGGGCCACGTTCTCGCGCACGATGGCGTACGGGATCCTGGCTACACGCAGGCGATCGGCCACGCTGCCCGAACCGGGCAAGACGTGCGCGAGCACATGGCTCTCGGCCATCGCCTGGCTGTGCCGGCGTGCCACCGCCGCGATCTCGGGTCGCAGCTCGAGCGGCTCCAGGCCGAACGAGCGCCGGGTCGCGTTGATGGCACCGACCACCCTCGCCTCGGTGCCTGGCACGTCCGCGGGCTCCGCGTCCTCTCGGTCGGATGACGCTTCCTCGAGACCCGCTCCGCCGCACGATACGGTGACGAGGGCGGCCACTTCCGGCCCGCCCTGCCCCTCGCCCACCACCTCCACGAGCCAGCGTCCCTTCACCTCGAAGGCGATGGGTACCGAGAACCGACCCGCTGCGCCCTGCGCGAGGGAGATGGCCCGGCTCCTTCCCGAGGGGAGGGTGAGGTGCACGCTCGGGTGGAGCAGGCCGTGGAGCTCGCCCTCCAGAGTGGCGCTCGTCCCCACACCGACCTCGCGCGGGAAAGGACGAAGCGTCGCCTTTCGGCGCACGAGCAGGAGCACGAGGTAGGCCCGCTCCCCCCGCACCTCGGCTCCCACCCCGGCGTGGGTGAAGCGCTCCTCGCCCGAAAGTCTCGAGGCGAGCAGGGCCACCGCCTGCTCCGGCCGAGCGACGACGAGGTGTGCCGTGGGCGCCGGATCGAAGGCGAGCGCGCGCGCGAGCGCGCCCCGCAAATGGACCCGGGCGAGCGGCCGCTCTTCTCCATCAGCTGCCCGGCGGGCGAGCTCCCGGCCGGCCAGGACGAGCGCGGCAGAGGGAGCGAGCTTCATCCCCCGGTGGGCGAGCTCGGCTCGGACGGCCTGGAGCGCGCGCTCCTCGAGGGGCGAAGGCGCCGCCACGGGTTCCGGTCCGTAGAGGCCGGGTGTGGGCCGCGGTGCGACCGGGTCCGGTCTCGCCGGCGAGCTCGGCGCCACGCCAGGGCTCGCTCCTGGGTGAGTACAGGCGAAGGCAAGCACGAGGAGTCCGAGGCTCCGGTGGCGGGGGCGGGCGAGCGGTCTCACCGCAGAATCGACCCCACCCGGACCTCGAGCCCAAGGGCCACGCAGCGCCCCAGGCGCGCGTTCAGCCGCGCGAGAATGCGAGGGCTGAGAAGGAGGACCTGGTCGGCCCAGGCCTGCGAGCTCGCCACGGCGACGAGGTAGGCGTCGCGACGCAGCTCGCGCAGGGATACCTCGCGAGCGAGAGGCCACCCACAGGCTTCGGCGAAGGCCGCGGCCAGGGCGGCGGGCTCGGCATCGCGACGGCCGCACAGGGCGTCGGCCAGGACGGTGGAGATGGCCCTCGGGCGCCCCCGCATCGCCTGGAGGCTAGGCGCGGGACCACCCGCCGGTCAAGGCGTTCGGCCGAGGATGCCGAGGTCGTTCCGAGGGGCAGGCGGCCGTCTCGTGCGGTTTGGAGCGCATGGCTCGACCCGTTTCCTGATAGATTCCGCGCCATGGGCACGTCGGTCAGCCTCGCGAAGCCTGCGCCTCCTCAGGCGCGCGACCCCGCCTGGCCGGGCTCGAAGGGGGATGCCAACCGAATCAAGCTCTCCTGGCTCATCCGGCTGCAATGGGGCGGCATCATCGGTCAGACGCTCACCATTCTCGCGGCGCGCTACATCCTCCACATCGACCTGTCGCTCGTGGCCATGCTGGGGCTCGTCGCCTTCGAGGTGGTGGCGAACATCGGGCTCGAGGGTTGGCTGCGCCAGGCCGACCGGGTCCCTCAGCCCGTCATCGCCGGGGCCATGTGCTTCGACGCCCTGCTCATGACGGCGCTGCTCGCGCTGTCGGGCGGACCCGCCAACCCGTTCTCGACCATGTACCTCGTGAACGTGGCGCTCTCCACGGTGCTGCTCGATGCGGCCTGGGCCTGGGCCATGCTGGCGGTGAGCCTGGCCCTGTTCGCGCTCCTGTTCGCTCTCGCTCACGTGGGGGCGCTGCAGGTGCTGTCCGCCGTCGACCAGCAAGAGATCGTGGCGCTCCACTTGCAAGGGATGTGGGTGTCGCTCGTGCTGGCCGCCGCCTTCATCGTCTACATCGTGGGCCGGGTCCAGCTCGCCCTCACCCGCGTCGAGGAAGCGCTCGCCGAGGAGCGAAGCTTGTCCGCGCGCAAGGACAAGGTGGCATCCCTGGCCACCCTCGCCGCTGGAGCCGCCCACGAGCTCTCGACGCCACTGTCCACCATCGCCGTGGTGGCGAAGGAGTTACAGCTGTCGGCCATCAGGAACAAGGCTCCCGAGGCTGCTTTGCAGGACCTCGCGCTCATGCGCGAGCAGGTGGCCCGCTGCCGCGACATCCTCCATCACATGTCGGCGCAGGCCGGGGAGAACGCCGGTGAACCCTTCGTCGTCATGTCGCTCGCCCGCTGGCTGGAGAGCACGCTCGAGCACTTGCCGGACCACACCCGGGTGGTGGTGGAGGCCGGCCTCGACCTGCAGGCCAGCGCGGTGGCCGGACCACCGCGGGGGCTGGCCCGTGCGCTCCGAGGCCTCCTCAAGAACGCTTTGCAGGCTTCCCCACCCGACGCCGAGGTCCTCCTGCGGCTGAGCCGGCAAGGCGGACAGGTCCGTGCCGAGGTCGTCGACCGGGGAAGCGGGATGGAGGGGTCGATCCTCTCGCGCGCCGGCGAACCGTTTTTCACCACCAAAGTGCCGGGCGAGGGGATGGGGCTCGGCCTATTCCTCACCCAGACCCTGGCCGATCAGCTGGGCGGCCAGCTCGAGCTCGTCTCGAGGCCTGGCCGCGGTACCACGGCCACACTCAGCCTGCCGTTGTCCAACGAATCGAGGAGTGACGCGCGATGACCACCCCCCCCGTTCCCCCCCCCGAGATGCCTCGTGAACCCTCGCCCAGCATCCTGCTCGTCGACGACGACGTGACGCTCCGCGAGAGGCTGGCCCGCGCGCTTCGTGAACGCGGCTACGACGTGCGCACGGCTGGCAGTGCCGACGAGGCCATGGAACAGGTGCGCGCCGACTCCCCCGAGATGGCCGTGATCGACCTGCGCATGCCGGGGCGCAGCGGGCTCGACCTCTTGCGGGAAATGCGCGAGCACGACCCGGCCACGAGAGTCCTCGTGCTCACCGGCTACGGGAGCATCGCCACCGCGGTCGAAGCGACGAAGCTCGGTGCCGAAGGCTACCTGCCGAAACCGGTCGACGCGGACGAGCTTCTCGCCGCCTTCGCACGCTCCGGAGCCCAGCCGGCCCCCGACCACTTCGAGACGCCGTCTCTCGCCCGGGCGGAGTGGGAGCACATCCAGCGCGTGCTCGCCGACTGCAGCGGCAACATCAGCGAGGCGGCACGTCGACTCGGCATCCACCGGCGCTCCCTGCAGCGCAAGCTCCAGAAGTATCCCCCGGCCCGCTAGCGGCCGAGAGGAGCCGGGAATCCCGCCACCTTGGGGGTAGGCTCGGGGATCGGCCTTCCTGGAAGGGCCAGGGCCGGCTCTCGCCGGGAAGCCCCCTGTCGCCTTCATAATGGACCGACACCCGACAACCGCTTCATCCCCGCTTTGGCGATGGACGGGCGAAAGCACGGTGCTATCAACCGGGCATGGTGCGTCCTGAAACCTGCACCGATCGAGCCGGTGAAAGTCCGGTGCGGGTGAGCGCCGGGAGGCCCGGAAGCAGGCGCCAGCCTGGGTGGGAGACCGCCCCGGCCGAGCGGTGCGTCACAAGCCTCCCAGTTGGAGTAAGCGAAGCAGCGGGCCGTAACAAAGTGAACGCTTCAGCCTCGCCAGTTTATCAGTCGAAAGGCGTTCGGGAGCGCCGGGCGAGCCATGTCGGGGCGAAGGCGAAACACGGCGTCCTCGTTCCGGATAGGACGCTCTCCGGGGTAGGGACGAGGTCACGTTGCGAAGGATCGGGGCGAAAGAGGTACATCCGAAAGCAGCGGCCGCTCGAACACCCGACGGTGCAGGATCGCGCGGCGCAAATGGCAGTGAAGCTCGTCATCGAGCCTCGGTTCGAGCCTTACTTTCGGCACACCGACGAGCACGTCCACGAGCGCCTGGGGCGATGGCTTGGGCGGCGTTTAGGGCAACGGACGCGTCGTCGTGGCGACCGGACCCTTGACCGACTGCACGAGATGGGCTCGTACCGGCTGCATGGCACCCTGTGCTACCCCGCGCAAGCGACCCCGCGAAGATCGTCGGTAAGCCGTGAAATCCGCACGCGCGATTTGAAAGGAGGACCTGGAATGAGGCTGGCCTGATGGCCCGCACTGCGCCAGGATTCGACCAATGCTCCTCGTGGCCGTGCGCGACCTGCTCTTCGCCTCCAAGATCGACGCCGCAGCCAAGCGCCTCGGGGTGGAGATCATCTGGGCCCCGCGCAACGTCCCTCTCTCGGCGGTGGCGCTCGATCGGCACCCGGGCACCATCCTCGCCGACCTGGGCGAAGCCGGGATGATGGGCGAGCTCCGGGCCATCCGGGCGAGCGCCCCGTCGACCCGGGTGGTGGGATTCCTCGGACACCTGCGGCACGACCTCATGGAGGAGGCCCGAGCCATCGGGGTCGCCGAGGTCCTGACGCGGGGACAGCTAGCGGCGAGCCTCGATGAGGTCCTGCAGGGAAGCGCTTAAGTTCTGATGTGGAGGTCGGCCATGAATGTCCCCACGGTCGAGGTGACGAAGGAAAACTTCGAAGCCCTGTCCGAGAAGCCGGGGATCGTCCTGCTCGACTGGTGGGCGTCCTGGTGCGGCCCTTGCCGTGCTTTCGGACCCATTTACGAGCGGGTCGCGGCCAAGCACCCCGACCTCACCTTCGGCAAGGTCGACACGCAGGCCGAGCCCGAACTCGCGGCCGCCTTCGAGATCCGCTCCATCCCGACGCTCATGATCCTGCGCGATCGCGTGCTTCTCTTCTCCCAGCCCGGAGCGCTGCCCGAGGAGGCCCTCGAGGACCTCATCCGGCAGGCGCGCGCCCTCGACATGGACGAGGTGAAGGCCCGCATCGCTGCGAAGAAGGGTGGCGGGCAGCCGGGGGCTTAGGGAGGTGAGGGACGGGTGGGAGGCCGGGGCGAAGCCGGGCCGCTCGACCCGGCCGCGCGGGTCTTCGCCCGCCGCCGGGCCGCCTCGATGGCCCCGGACAGCGCGACGACCCCGGCGCGGATGGCGGCGGGCCTCAGCCCGGCATAGCCGAGCACGAGCCCACAGCTCTTCGGCTCCCGGCAGTAGAGGGTCGAGAGGGGAATCACCTCGAGGCCGCGCCGCGCTGCCTGCCCGGCCACCTCGACGTCGTCCGCATCGAGCGGGAGGACAGCGTGCAGTCCGGCCTCGGCTCCCAGGAGACGGCCGGCGTCGCCGAGCTCCTGCCCGAGCGCCGAGGCCAGCTCCTCGCGTCGCTCGGCGTAGAGCGCGCGCATCCGCCGCAGGTGCGCCAGCAGGTGACCCTCTCCCACGAAGTCGGCTGCCACCGCCTGCGAGAGCCCCGGCGGTTGGCCGTCCTGCAGGCGCCGGGCGTGGATGAACGGCTCGACGAGGCTCTCGGGGAGGACGGCCCAGGCGAGTCGCAGCGAAGGGAAGAGCATCTTGGTGAACGTGCCGAGGTAGAGGACCCGGCCTTCGGTGTCGAGGCTCTGGATCGACGCGATAGCCCGTCCCCCGTACCGGTACTCTCCGTCGTAGTCATCCTCGAGGACCAGGGCGCCGGCCCCGGTCGCCCAGTCGAGGAGGGCGAGGCGGCGCTCGAGGGCGAGCGGGGCGCCGAGTGGATACTGGTGCGAAGGCGTCACGTGGGCGAGCCGTGCCTTCGGGGCCAGGCGAACCCCGGCGGCGACGTCGAGCCCGTGGGCATCGACCGGGACCGGGATCGCGCGAGCGCCGGCCGTGGCGAGCACGCCGCGCACACCCGGGTACCCGGGTTCCTCCACCCAGGCCTCGTCTTCACGGTCGAGGACGAGGCGGGCGGCGAGGTCCATGCCCTGCTGGGAGCTCGAGAGCACGACGATGCGCGAGCGGTCGCATCGCACGCCGCGTGAGGTGGCGAGGTGTCCAGCCAGTGCCTCGCGCAGGGCGGCGAGCCCTGCCGCGTCACCGTATCCGAGCAGGCGCTCACCGCTGCGGCGGGCCCGGCGCGCGAGGAGCCGGTTCCACAGGCCGAGGGGGAACGCCTCGTAGTCGGGATGAGCGGCGCGAAATGGCACGACCTGGGCCGCGTCGAGGCAGGCCGGGGCCGAGGCGAGTGCCCGCCCGCGCGCCGAGAGCAGGGAGACCGCCCGGGCGGAGCGGCGGGGGCGGGGAGGTGGCGGCAGCGCGCTCGTCACATACGTGCCGTCGCCGACCCGGCGCACGAGGTAACCCTCGGCGACGAGCTGGGCGAAGGCCTCTTCGGCCGTGGTTCGCGATACGTCGAGTTCGCGGGCGAGCGCGCGGGTAGATGGCAGGCGTGCGCCCGGGCCGAGCGCGCCATCGAGGATGGCGGATCGCACCCGCCGCTCGATGGCAGCGCGGCGCCCTTCGGCGGCCTCGAACGGCGACTCGAGTGAAGGTACGAGCGCGCCCTTCGCGCTCTTCACGGATTCATCCTCCGTAATGGTTTTATCGCGAGATGCATAATGGTCCTTGAGGGCAGTCCACTCCCCAGTATGGTATGGCGCGCCCGGCATTGCTCGCCGCCACCTCAGGGAGGTCCGCATGTCCACCACCGCTCCCCATTCGGCCGTTCTCGAGGCGGCGCCGCTCACGCCCGATGAGGCCGCCCGCGAACTCTTCGCGCGCCTCGCCATGAGCACGGACCCTTCCGACGTCCATGCGGATCTCGCGGCGGGCGCCGGCGGTTTCCTCGTCGTCGACGCGCGCTCGGGCGAGGCCTACGCGCGCGGTCACATCCCGGGCGCAGTGAGCTTCCCCCATCGTCTCATCACCTCGGAGTCGACGGCAGGTCTCTCGCGCGAGGTCGTCCTCGTCACCTACTGCGACGGGGTGCACTGCAATGCCAGCACGAAGGCGGCTTGGAAACTCGCCCGGCTCGGTTTCCGGGTGAAGGAGATGACCGACGGACTCGAGGGCTGGTGCCGCGACGGCTTCGAGGTCGAGGTGGGCGCGCCTTCACCGCGGGCATCGCCCTAGGGAGGCGCCAGGCGTCTCGCCGCGCGCTCGCTCGGAGGGCGGCGGCCTCGCGAGGGCGCGCCGGCCTAAGACCGTGTTTTGCCTGGCCGATCGTCCCCTCGATCGGGACTGCCACCGGCGTTGTCAGATCGCCTTGATACCTGAACTAAAGAGCAGTTATTCTCTCGGAGGAGCCTTTTCGGCATGGCCGTGGACGCGCGAGAGATCATCGAGGGGCTCCGCGAGGAGATCCGCCGCCTGGAGCGCCGGCCCGCCCATCCAGCCTTCTTCATCCCGAGCGGTTGCGCCGAAGTCGATGCGCTCCTGCCGGGTGGGGGGTTCCCTCGTGGTGCGATCACCGAGCTCGCGGGGAGCGCTGCGAGCGGCAAGACCGAGATCGCACTGGGTGCCCTGACGGCTGCCATGGGAGACGAGGGGCTCGCCGCCTACGTCGACGGTAGGGGCGAGCTCTATCCCCCCGCGGTCGCCGCCCTCGGGCTGGACCTCGATCGCCTGCTCGTGGTGCGGCCGAAGGGGCCAGATGGGGGGGCCGGGGGCGGCGAGGCCGCGCACGCCCTGTGGGCGTCCGAGCTCTTGCTGGCGAGTGGCGCATTCGAGGGGGTGGTGGTCGACGTCCCGATCGGAAGCGATCCGCGGTGCGCGATGGGCGGTGCTCGCCTCGACGCCATGCTGCGGCGTCTGCGCGCGGCGGCGGAGAAAGGGGGAGGCCTGGCGCTCTGGCTCGGTGCGCCCGAGGGAACACGTGTGCCAGGGGCGGTGCGCCTCGAGCTCTCCGAAGGAAGGACGGGACGGCGCGTGCGCCGGACCTTCGCGCGGGAAGTTGCGGCGTTCGGGGTGCACCATGCAGCTTGAGCTGGGCGTGGGCAGGGCCGAAGCGAGGCCGGGCGCGGTCTTTCCCCGGGTGCTCGGGCTGTGCTTGCCGGATCTCTCGCTGCAGCGGGTGCTGCGTGCCCGTGAGGCGAGCGGGGGTGACCAGCCTCTTGACCGGCGGCCACTCGCCACCGTCCGCGACGGGTGCGTGGTGGCCTGCGAAGCGGAAGCGCGTGAACGAGGAGTTCGCGGCGGGGAGCCCCTCGTCCAGGCCCGGGCCGCCTGTGCGGATCTGGAGGCGGTGCCGGTCGATGACGCGGAGGACCGCGCCGTCTTGGAGGGGCTCGCCGAGGCGCTCCTGGTGATCGCACCTGCGGTGGAGATCGCGGGGCCGGAAGTGCTGCTCCTCGACGGGAGCGGCGCGCATCTTTTCGTACGTCACGGCGATGACGGCGAGAGGATGCTCATCGAACGGGCGGTGGAGATCTGCGCCGAGCAGGGCCTGCGCTGCCGCGCCGCACTGGCGAGTGGCCGCACCCCCGCCCGCGCCCTCGCGCGATACGGTCCGGCGCTGGCCTCGGTGCCGCCGGGAGCCGCGGCGGCTGCCTTGTCGGCTCTGCCCGTCGCTGCGCTCGAGCTCGCGCCCGACCTGGAGAGGCGGCTCGGAGCGCTCGGAGTTCGCTCGGTGGGCGATCTCGCCCGGCTCCCTCCCGCCACCCTCGCCCACCGCTTCGGGCCAGCGGGTCTAGCGGCCTGGCACCTCGCCCAGGGTGATGATCCCGCACCGCTCTCCCCCTACCTGCCCCAGCGGCTTCCGCAGGAGAGCCTTGACCTCGAGGGTCCGGCCGAGAGCGTGGAGCAACTCCTCTTCGGCCTGAGGCGCCTCGCCGATCGCCTCGGAGCCCGCCTGGCCGGGCGAGGGCTCGGTGCGACCCGGCTCCGCCTCGCTCTGCGGCTCGACCCTTCGGGCGAAGAGCGGGTGGAGATCGCATTCGCCTCGCCCACGAGCACCGGCTCGCGCTGGCTTTTCGCGCTGCGCGAGCGCATCGGCACCCTTGAGCTCAAGGCCCCTGTCGCCGCGGTGGCGCTCGGCGTGGTCGAGGCGGCGCCTGCGCCGGCCGAGCAGCTCGGCCTTGGGGAAAGGCCTCAGCGACTCGCGGCCCTCGAGGCGGTCCTGGCGAGGCTCGCGGCCCGGCTCGGAAGCGAGGCCCTCTTCGCGGCGGAGCCAGTCGATCGACACCGCCCGGAAGCGGCCTATGCGACCGGAGCCTTCGCGGCGAAGAGGCGGGGGGAAACCCGCTCGGGCCGGGAGCGAAAAACCCGGTCCGCGGCGAGGGGTGGGCCGTCCTCGGTGGCGGGATGGGCTGCGCTCCCGGCGGACCTCGTCCGGCCGACCCGGCTCCTCGCCCGTCCGAGACCCCTGGTGGCGCTGGGGGAGGGGGGAAGGCTCACCGCCCTGCGCCTCGGAGAGCGGACGGTGCGGGTACTGGCGCTCTCGCCTGCGGAGCGGCTCTGCGGGGAATGGTGGGGAGAACCCTTCGATCGCGATTACCACCGGGCCCGTCTGGAGGGTCTCGGCGACTGCTGGATCTTCCGCGACGCCGCCGACGGTCGGCTCTGGCTCCACGGGTTCTTCGATTGAAGGTCGCGATGGCTTCCCTCCGCTACGCCGAGCTGCGTTGCAAGTCGTGCTTCTCCTTTTTGCACGGAGCGAGCCAACCCGAGGAGCTGGTGGAGCGCGCCGCCGAGCTCAAGCTCTCTGCGCTCGCTCTCGCCGATCTGAACGGCCTCTACGGAGTGGTGCGGGCCTACGCCGAGGCGAAGCGGCGGGGCCTTTCCCTGGTGGTGGGGGTGGAGCTCACCTGTCTCGATCTCGTCTCGGGGCCGTTTCGGGCGGCCCCGCTCGTCCTCTTGGCCCTGGATCGTGAGGGTTATGCCGGGCTGTGCCGGCTCGTGAGCGAGGCGCATTGCGGGGCGCTTTCCGGGGAGGCCCCCGAGCGGCGGGCGAGGGTGGAACTCGCCTTGCGCAGCGTGGCAGACCGAGCCCGGGGGCTGTTCGCCCTCTACCCGGGCGCGGATGCCGGGGCGGCAGCTCGGCTGCGCGAGGCGTTCGGCCACCGGCTGGCCCTGGCGGTGGGGCGCCACCACGTGGCGGGCGAGGAGGTGCGCATCGCCGCGGCGCGCAGCGTGGGACGGCGACTCGATATCCCGGTGGCGGTGACGAACGACGTCCACACGCACGCGCGGGCTCGGCAGCCGCTCCAGGACGTCCTCACCTGCGTCCGGCTCGGGACCACGGTGGGTAAGGCCGGGCGGCAGCTGTTCTCGAATGCAGAGCGGACGCTCAAGGGCCCCGAGGAGATGGCGGAGCTGTGGCCGGACTTCCCGGAGGGGTTGGAGAACGCCGCGGCCATCGCCGAGGCCTGTCGCTTCCGGCTGGACGAGATCCGCGGGGAACACCCCTTGCCGCCCGTGCTGGCGGTGCCCGAGGCGGCGCATCCGAGCTCCATCGCGAGCACGGTGCCCGCCGCGCCGACCGGGTCGACGGCCGCCGTGGCCGGGGCTCCGGCCGGGGAACCGGTCACCGGGATGCCGCTCTTGCGGGCGCTCGTGGCGGACGGAGCGCGCTGGCGCTTCAACGGCGCGCCGCCTGCGGAGGTCGAGCGCCAGGTCGCAAGCGAGCTCGAACTCGTCGAGCGGCTCGATTACGCGAGCTATTTCCTCACCGTCTGGGACATCGTCCGTTTCGCCCGGGAGCGCGGGATCCTCTGCCAGGGGCGAGGGAGCGCCGCCAACTCCGTGCTCTGCTATTGCCTGGGCATCACCTCGATCGACCCGGTGCGCATGGGCCTCTTGTTCGAGCGCTTCATCTCGGTGGAGCGAGGCGAGCCACCCGACATCGACGTCGACTTCGAGCACGAGCGCCGCGAAGAGGTGCTCCAGTACGTCTACGCCCGCTACGGCCGCGATCACGCCGGCATGGTGTGCGAGGTCATCAGCTACCGCGCCCGATCCGCCCTGCGCGACGTGGGGAAGGCGCTCGGCCTCGGGCTCGCTCAGGTCGACCGCTTGACGAAGCTCCTCGGCGCTTACGAGGACCTGGCGGCAGTTACGCCCGAGGTGCTGAGGCAGGCGGGACTCGACGGGGCGGCCTCGCCGGCGGTGCAAAAGACACTCGCGCTCGCCCGCGAGCTGCAGCGCTTTCCCCGGCACCTCTCCATCCATGTCGGAGGATTCGTCATCACGCGCCGACCGCTTTGCGAGACCGTGCCCCTGGAGCCGGCGGCCATGCCCGGTCGGACCGTGGTGCAGTGGGACAAGGACGACATCGCCGAGCTCGGGTTGCTGAAGGTGGACCTGCTCGGGCTCGGCATGCTCTCCGCGCTCTCGCGGTGCCTGGGGCTCGTCGCAGCACTTCACCCGACCCCGGCGCTCCCCGCCCAGGCGCCGTGGCCGGAGAATCTGGCCGAGATCCCGTCCGAAGACCCCGTCGTGTACGAGAGGGTGTCGCAGGCCGATACCATCGGCGTCTTCCAGATCGAGTCGCGCGCGCAGATGTCGCTATTGCCGCGGCTGAAGCCGAGGCGTTTCTACGACCTCGTCATCTCGGTGGCCATCATCCGCCCCGGCCCCATCCAGGGGGGGATGGTGCACCCGTTCCTGCGGCGGCGCGACGGGCTCGAACCGGTCCGCTACCCCTATCCGCCGCTCGCCGCGGTGCTTCAGAAGACGCTCGGGGTGCCCCTGTTCCAGGAACAAGCGATGCGGCTCGCGGTGGTGGCCGCCGGGTTCACCCCGGGTGAGGCGGACGAGCTGCGCCGGGTCATGACGCACAAGCGCTCCCACGAGCGCATGGAGGCCATGAAGTCGCGCCTCGTGGCGGGCATGGCCGCTCGCCGCATCCCGCGCGCGGACGCGGAGGAGATCTTCCGGCAACTCCTCGGCTTCGCCGGCTATGGCTTCCCCGAATCCCACGCCGCCTCCTTCGCCCTGCTCGTCTACGCCTCGGCCTGGCTCAAGTACTACCACCCGGCCGCCTTCGCCTGCGCGCTGCTCAACAGCCAGCCCATGGGCTTTTACGCCCCGCACACCCTCGTCGAGGACGCAAAGCGCCACGGCGTCGAGGTGCGGGGGGTCGACGTGACGCGCTCGGCCTGGGACTTTACGCTGGAGGGCCCCATCCCCGGAGAACCGCCCGGCCCGGGGGAGCGTCCGGCATTGCGCATCGGGCTTCGCGTTGTCCGCGGGCTGCCCCGGGAGGTGGGCGAGGCCGTCGCCTCCGCACGCGGCGGGCGGCCGTACGCGTCGGTCGCCGATCTGGCCCGGCGAGCTCGACTGTCCACCGCCTGGCTCGAACGCCTGGCCGGGGCCGGTGCGCTGCGCGGGCTCGAGACGCGCCGCCGGCGAGCGCTCTGGAGCGCCCTCGCCGCCGGCCCCTCTTCGGCGGAAGGGGACCTCTTCGCCGGGGTCGAGACCCCCGAACCGCTCGCTTGGCTTCCGGAAGCGAGCGCGGCGGAGGAGGTGGCGGCCGACTACGCGGCTACGGGACTCTCCGACCGGGCCCACCCCATGGCCCTCGTCCGACCGGCGCTCCGCCACCGCCAAGTCCGCACGGCGCGCGAGCTCGCGCGCATGCGCGACCGCGACGCGGTCGAGGTGGCAGGGCTCGTCATCGTGCGGCAGCGGCCGGAAACCGCGGCGGGAATCGTCTTCGTGAGCCTGGAGGACGAAACTGGCATCGCCAACCTCGTCGTGATGCCCGACGTCTACGAGCGTTTTCGGCCCCTCGTGCGCAGCGCCTCCTTCCTCCTCGCCCAAGGGAGGGTCGAGCGAAGCGGACAGGTCGTGAACGTGCGCGTCCGTGCGCTCGCCCCGCTGCCCTGGGCACCCGAGCACGGGCCGCGGTCGCACGACTTCCGCTGACCGCCCGCGGAAGGGGAGGACCCGAGGCCCGCGCTTTCCCCGCCCGCTGTCCTCAGCTGCAGCCGGTCGTGCTTCCGCAGTTGTTGCACTTGTAGCAGGCGCCGTTTCGCACGGTGATGCTCCCGCAGGTAGGGCAGGGCGGAGCATCCTGCTGCCCCTGGATCGAGGCGTAGATCTCGTCGGGAGCCGGCTGGCGAGCCACCGGCGGTAAGACCACCTCGACGGTGCTGCGCGAGGCCGGCAGCTTCAAGGCCTGGGGAGCGCTACCCGGGCTGAGGTCCTTCTTCGTCTGCTCGAGCTGCTGCGCGTCGTCGCCCGGCAAAAACTTCAGGGCCAGCCAGCGGAAGATGTAGTCGGTGACCGACTTGGCGATGGGGATGGCCGGATTGCCGGTGAAACCGGAGGGCTCGAAGCGGGTGTGGCTGAACTTGTCGCACAGGACCCTCATGGGCACGCCGTACTGCAGGGCCATGGAGATGGAGGTGGCGAAGTTGTCCATGAGGCCCGAGACCACCGATCCCTCCTTCGCCATGGTGATGAACAGCTCGCCCGGCGCCCCGTCGTCGTACATGCCCACCGTGAGATAGCCCTCGTGGCCTCCGATCGAGAACTTGTGGGTGATGGAACGGCGCTCATCGGGCAGCCGGCGCCGGGCCAGGCGCTCGGGGGCGGGGGCGGCCGCCGTCTCCTCGCGCTTCTCCTTGCCGGTGTTGAGGGGCTGGCTGCGCTTGCAGCCGTCGCGGTAGACGGCGATGGCCTTGAGGCCGAGGCGCCAGGCCTCGAGATAGGCCTGTTCGATGTCCTGCGCCGTCGCCTGGGTGGGCATGTTGACCGTCTTCGAGATGGCGCCGGAGATGAAGGGCTGAACCGCGCCCATCATGCGGATGTGGCCCATGTAGTGGATGGAGCGCGCACCGTTGCCGGGCTTGAAGGCGCAGTCGAACACCGGCAGGTGCTCGTCGCGCAGACCGGGTGCGCCCTCGATGGTCTCCATCTCGTCGATGAAGCCGAGGATGCCGTGGATGGTGTCGGGCGAGTAGCCGAGCTTCTGGAGGGCGAGGGGGACGGTGTTGTTCACGATCTTGAGCACGCCGCCGCCCACGAGGCGCTTGTACTTGACGAGCGCGATGTCGGGCTCGATGCCGGTCGTGTCGCAGTCCATCATGAAGCCGATGGTCCCGGTGGGAGCGAGCACGCTGACCTGGGCGTTGCGCACGCCGCTCGCCTCGCCGAGGCGCAGGGCCTCGGACCACGAATCCCGGGCTGCCCGCACCACCTCGCTCGGAGCGAGGGCGCGGTCGACGCGCTCCACCTCGGCGGCGTGCTTGCGCAGCACCGCCAGGCAAGGCTCGCGATTCTTCTCGAAACCGGCGAAGGGGCCGGCGTGGGCGGCGATGCGAGCGCTCATGGCATAGGCCTCGCCGGTCATGAGTGCGGTGATGGCCGCGGCGGCGGTGCGCCCGGCCTCCGAGTCATAAGGCACCCCGCTCGCCATGAGGAAGGCGCCCAGGTTGGCGTAGCCGAGGCCGAGGGGCCGGTAGGCCTCGCTGTTGCGCCCGATGGCCTCGGTGGGATAGCGCGCGTTCGAGACCAGGATCTCTTGAGCGAGGATGGCGAGGTCGACCGCGTGCCGGAAGCTCTCCACGTCGAAGCCGCCCTCGAGGGAGCGGAAATGCATGAGGTTGAGCGAGGCGAGGTTGCAGGCGGAGTCGTCGAGGAACATGTACTCCGAGCAGGGGTTGGAGGCGTTGATGCGGTCGGTGACGCTGCAGGTGTGCCAGGCGTTGACCGTGGTGTCGAACTGCAACCCGGGGTCGCCGCAAAGCCAGGCGGCCTCGGTGATCTTGCCCATGAGTCGGCGCGCCTTCACCTTCTCCACCGGGTGGCCGTCGAGCCGGGCGGTCAGGTTCCAGTCGCCGTCGCTCTGCACCGCGCGCATGAAGTCGTCGGTCACCCGCACCGAGTGGTTGGCGTTCTGGAAGAAGACCGAGTCGTAGGCCCCACCGCGCACGTTGAAGCCACCGTCGTAACCGGCCTCGATGAGCGCCCAGGCCTTCTTCTCCTCGCCCGCCTTGCTGTCGATGAACTCCTCGATGTCCGGGTGGTCCGCGTCGAGGATCACCATCTTGGCGGCGCGCCGGGTCTTGCCGCCGCTCTTGATGACCCCGGCGAAGGCGTCGAACCCGCGCATGAAGCTCACCGGTCCCGAGGCCTCGCCCCCTCCGGAGAGGGGCTCTTTCGAGGAGCGGATGCGGGAGAGGTTCGACCCGGTGCCCGACCCGTACTTGAAGAGCATGCCTTCGGTGTGGGCGAGCCGGAGGATGGAGTCCATCGAATCGGAGACCGAATTGATGAAGCACGCGCTGCACTGCGGGTGCTCCTCCACGCCCACGTTGAACCAGACCGGCGAGTTGAACGCCATCTTCTGCCGGTAGAGCAGGTGGGCGAGCTCGGCCTCGAAGGCCTCGGCGTCGCCTTCGCTCGCGAAGTAGCCGTCCTTGCGACCCCAGCCGGCGATGCTCCTCACCACCCGCGTGACGAGCTGGCGCACCGAACGTTCGCGCTTGTCCGAGCCGAGTGCGCCGCGAAAGTACTTCGAGGCGACGACGTTCGTGGCGAGGGCCGACCAGCTCTTCGGGACCTCCACGTCTCTCTGCTCGAAGATGACCTGGCCACCCTCGCCGGTGATGCTGGCGGTCCGTTGCTCCCACGCCATTTCCTCGGCGGGATCGACCCCCGACGTGGAGAAGTACCGCGGAATCGACAAGCCCTTCTTCGCGAGCCGCCGCGCCACCTTGCCCGTCCTGCGCTGACCGACGACGTTCTCCCGCTCCATCATCTCGCTCGCTCCTTCGCCTTCTCGTTTCGGACCCCGCCACCTTCCAGGGGGCCAAAAGTCGGCTCAAAGGACGTCCGCCCAAACGACGCCCGAGAAAAAACTCCCCCGGCCGGCCCGCGAACGTGACCGGGAGCTCGAACTCAACCTGCCGTGGTTTCAGAAGAAATTAAAATCAGCCGCTCGAACGCGAGGGACGATGTGCCCCAAAGCCTCCGCACCTCCAAAGCTGCGCACGCGAGGCTTCGAGACTACTCGTCGCCTCTGACATTCCTCCCGCCACCGCCCGACCTCCACCCGCCAGAGGACCCCAGCGCTTCAAAGGCCCTGCTTGTCGAAGAAGACGTCTCGAAAATGTAGAGGCAACACGTGAACGAGTCAAGCATGCACCACAATATATTGTGGTGCCATATATCGTCATCTACCAGCCGCTGGATTTTCTAGCCTTTTCGGCGAAACTAGAAGGGGTCGCCCCCTACAGCGAGCACGCTTCGAGGCGCGCGCAGCGCACCCGTGCTAAAAGCCCGACCCCGATGCCCGTCGCGAACAGCCACATCCGGAACTTCTCGATCATCGCCCACATCGACCACGGGAAATCGACGCTCGCCGACCGTCTGCTCGAGAAGACGGGGACCGTCTCGCCGCGCGAGGCCCAGGCCCAGTTCCTCGACAACATGGAGCTCGAGCGCGAGCGCGGGATCACCATCAAGGCCCAGACTGTCCGGATGACCTACCGGGCCCTGGACGGCAAGGACTACGAGCTCAACCTCATCGACACCCCCGGCCACGTCGACTTCGCCTACGAGGTATCCCGCTCGCTCGCCGCCTGTGAGGGCGCGATCCTGGTCGTCGACGCGAGCCAGGGCGTCGAGGCCCAGACCCTCGCGAACGTGTACCAGGCTCTCGATCACGACCTCGAGATCCTCCCGGTCATCAACAAGATCGACCTCCCTTCGGCCGACGTGGCGGGGACGAAGAGCCAGATCGAGGAGGTGATCGGTCTCGACGCGAAGGAGGCCGTGCTCGCCTCGGCCAAGGAGGGCCTCGGGATCGCCGAGATCCTGGAGGCGATCGTGAAGAAGGTGCCGGCCCCCAGCGGGGACCCCCAGGCGCCCCTCAAGGCCATCATCTTCGACTCCTGGTACGACTCGTACCGGGGGGTGGTCATGCTGGTCCGCGTCTTCGAGGGCACGCTCGCACCCGGCCAGCTCATCAAGCTCTGGTCCAACAAGAAGGAGTTCGAGGTCCAGGAGACCGGTGTTTTCGCCCCATTCTCGCGTCCGGTGCCGCAGCTCATCGCTGGCGAGGTGGGCGTGGTCGTGGCGAACGTGAAGGACGTCCACGACGCGAAGGTGGGCGACACCTTGTTCGAGGTGGGCCGGCCCACCGAGGCGCCCTTCCCGGGCTTCAAGGTGGTGAAGCCCATGGTGTTCTCGGGGGTCTATCCCATCGAGGCCAAGGACTACGACAACCTGCGCGACGCGCTCACCAAGCTGCGCCTCAACGACTCGGCCTTCACCTTCGAGCCGGAGACCTCCCAAGCGCTCGGCTTCGGCTTTCGCTGCGGGTACTTGGGGCTCCTCCACATGGAGATCGTCCAGGAGCGGCTCGAGCGCGAATACGCGCTCACCCTCATCACCACCGCGCCGAGCGTGGTCTACCGGGTCACCGACGAAAGGGGCGAGGCTCGCGAGATCGATAGCCCCGCGAAGCTCCCTCCCGTCCAGAAGATCGCCAAGCTCGAGGAGCCGATCCTCACCTGCCACATCCACGCCCGCACCGATGACGTGGGCGGCATCCTCAAGCTCTGCCAGGATCGGCGCGGGGTTCAGCGCGACCTCAAGTACATCGGCTCCACGCGGGTGCAGATCACCTACGAAATCCCGCTCGCCGAGGTGGTCTTCGACTTCTTTGACAAGCTGAAGAGCATCTCGCGCGGCTACGCGAGCCTCGACTACGAGCTCAAGGGCTACGAGGAGGCCGACCTCGTGAAGCTCGACTTCCTCATCAACGGAGAACCGGTCGACGCGCTCTCCGTCATCGTCCACCGCGAGCGCTCCTACCAGCGCGGCCGCGAGCTCTGCCAGCGCCTGCGCGAGGTCATACCCAAACAGATGTACGAGGTCGCCATTCAGGCGGCCATCGGTTCGAAGGTGATCGCGCGCGAGACGGTGAAGGCGTACCGTAAGAACGTGCTCGCGAAGTGCTACGGAGGCGACATCACCCGCAAGCGCAAGCTCCTCGAGAAGCAGAAGGAGGGCAAGAAGCGCATGAAGCAGGTGGGCTCGGTCGAGATCCCACAGGAGGCTTTCCTGGCCGTGCTGAAGGTGGAGGATTGAAGCCGGCCGAGGAGCATCCCTCCGAAGCCTTGCCCGCCGCGCGCGAGGAGCTCGCGCGCTACGCGGGGGCCACGCGGCGTTTCCTCGATCGCCGAGGGCGGCGGCTCGACGAGAAGGCCCGGGAAGATGCTCGGGCCGCGCTGGCCTTCGCCGAGAGCGTGCAGAGCGACGGCGATGCCGCGGCGCTGGCGGAGGCGAGCGAGCAGCTCGACCAGGTCTGGTGCGATCACTTTGCCCGCGCCGTCCGAAAGGGCTTTCCCCGCGAGATCCTGGAGTCGGTGGTGTGGGCGGTCCTCATCGCCTTCCTCCTTCGGAGCTTCGTCGTCGAGGCCTACAAGATCCCATCCGCCTCCATGGCGCCCTCCCTCCAGGTCGGCGACCACGTGGTGGTCCTGAAGTTGGCCTACGGGCTCCACCTGCCCTTCGCCCAGCGCTGGCTCCTGCGCTGGTCCGAGCCGAGGCGGGGCGACGTGGTGGTGTTCAAGAGCCCCCGCCCGCCGGGCCGGGATCTCGTGAAGAGGGTCGTCGGGGTGGCCGGCGACGTGGTGGAGCTGCGCGATCAGAGCCTGTACGTGAACGGAATACCCCAGCCGCGGGAGGGGTTCGGCGAGCTCAGCTACGAGGCCGGGGAGGACGAAGGGGACTCGGCAGAGACCGAGACCTGCCCAGCCTTCCGCGAGAAGCTCGCCCGAGGCCCCCTCGAGACGGCGCACACCGGGGTGGCCGGAGACCTCGCCGAGGCCTATGCGGCCGGCGCCTCGGCGGGGGTCGCAACCCACCCCCTCCTGCAGTGCCGCAAGGCCCTCTTCGGCGAGCGTGAAGGGCCCTTCGAGCGGGTGGCGCCCGGCCATGTCTTCGTCATGGGGGACAACCGGGACCGATCGGCCGACAGCCGCTCCGATGGAGGCTGGCAGGTCCCCTTGGGTAACATCAAGGGACGAGCCATGCTGGTCTGGTGGAGCTGGGGCCGTTCCGGGTGGTGGCCGGGACGGGAGGCGGGAGGTCTGCGCACCGAGCGGCTTTTCAAACCGATCGAGTAGCGCTAGAAAACCCCGAGCTCATGGCCACTCGTCCGACGCGGTGCCCCCCCGCTGCGCGGGGGGCGGTGACCTGGGTCGGCCTCGTCCTCCTCGCGATGGCCGGCGCCCTCGCTTACCTCGCCTACGTGGCGGTCCCCGTCTACTACGTCCACTACGAGGTGCGCCAGGTGGTGCGCGACTTCGCGAACCGGGCCGTGAAGGATCCCGACGACGCGAAGCTCGTCCTCGCCATGACCGAGCAGCTGCGCAGGCTCGGCAGCGAGGCCGACCCGGAGGCGCCGAGCGGAGAGCGCGCCGTGGTGGAGGTGAGCCCTAGCGACGTGACGTGGGAACGCTCGGGAACGATGCTGCACGTGGCCTTCGATTACCCGCGCCAGATCACACTCCCGCTCGTCGACCGGCGGGTCGAGCGCGAGCTCTCCGTCGACCTGACGCTGGACATCGCGCGCGCAAAGTGGGGGGGCTCGCCATGAGGGAGCAGGTCGTCATGAACGCAGAGGCCATCGAGCGGCACCTGAAGCGCATGGCCCGCGAGGTCCTCGAGCGGGCCCGCGGCGGCGACCTCGCCATCGTCGGGATCCGGCGCGGTGGCGTGCATCTCGCGAAGAGGCTCAGGTTCGACCTCGCCCAGGCGAGCGGGAAAGAGGTGCCGCTCGGCACGCTCGACATCGCGCTCTACCGGGACGATCTCTCCGAGCGCCCGAATGCCCCGGTGGTGGGGCCCACCGACATCCAGTTCTCGGTCACCGGAAAGACCATCGTCCTCGTCGACGACGTCCTCTATACCGGGCGGACCGTTCGGGCGGCCCTCGATGAACTCGTCGACTTCGGCCGGCCGCGGCGCGTGCTCCTCGTCGTGCTCGTCGACCGCGGCGGCCGCGAGCTGCCCATCGCGCCCGACGTGGTGGGCGCCCAGCTGGAGGTACCCGAGCCGGAGCAGGTCGAGGTGCGCCTGGTGGAAGAGGGTGCCGGGGTGGACGAGGTCATCGTGAGGACGAGGGGGCAAGCGTGATCGGACGGCACAGGCATCTCATCGGACTCGAGGACCTCTCCCGTGAGGAGATCCTCCTCGTCCTCGCGCTCGCCACCTCCATGAAGGAGGTCCTGCGCCGGCCGCTCAAGAAGGTTCCCACCCTGCGCGGCAAAGCGGTGGTGAACCTGTTCTTCGAAGCCTCGACCCGCACCCGGACGTCCTTCGAGACCGCGGCCAAGATCCTCTCCGCCGACGCGGTGAACTGGACGGCCTCGTCGTCCTCGGTGAGCAAGGGGGAGACGCTGCTCGACACGGCCCGGAACATCGAGGCCATGCGCCCGGACCTGCTCGTCATCCGCCACCCGGCCGGTGGCGCGCCGCGCTTCATCGCCGACCGGGTGGGCTGCTCGGTCGTCTCCGCCGGCGACGGCGCGCACGAACACCCGAGCCAGGGATTGCTCGACATGTACACGCTCGCCGAGCACTTCACCCGCAACTCGGGGGGGGCCAAGGACGGCGCTCCCGATTTCGCGACCCTCTCCGGCCGCACGGTGACCATCGTGGGCGACGTGACCCATTCTCGCGTGGCGCGCAGCAACCTGCACGGGCTCCTCAAGCTCGGCGCGCGGGTGCGCGTCTGCGGGCCGCCGACCATGATCCCGCCCGGCATCGAAGCGCTGGGCGCGAGCGTCTACTACCACCTGCGCCCCGCGGTGGAAGGCGCCGACGCGGTGATGATGCTGCGCATCCAACACGAACGCATCGGCGATCCCCTGCTGCCGGGCACCCGGGAGTACTCGAAGATCTGGGGTCTCAACGAGAAGAAGGTGAACGAGTGGCTCTCGCCGAGCTGCGCCATCCTCCACCCCGGGCCCATCAACCGAGGCGTCGAGCTCTCGCCCGAGGTCGCGGACGGCCCGCGCAGCGTCATCCTGGAACAGGTGGAGAACGGTGTGGCGGTGCGAATGGCCATCCTCTACCTGCTCGCCGGCGCTGCCCCGGCCGAGCCCGCGGAAGGAGCGGCGCGCGCATGAACGACGAAACCCTATTCATCGAGGGTGGGCGCGTCATCGATCCGTCCGCCGGCACCGACGGCGTGCGCACGGTGGTCGTTCGCGGCGGGCGCATCGCCGAGGTGAGCGAGCGGGTGGACAAACCCCGCGACGCCCGCACCCTCGACGCGCGCGGGCGCTGGGTGGTTCCGGGCTTCATCGACCTCCACGCACACCTGCGCGAGCCCGGCCAGGAGTACAAGGAGACGGTGGAGAGCGGCGCCCGAGCCGCGCTCGCCGGAGGCTTCACCGCCGTCTGCTCGATGCCCAACACCTACCCGCCCAACGACAACGCGAGCGTGACCGAACTCGTGCTCGCGCGCGCCGCGGCGGCTCGCATGGCGCGCGTCTACCCGGTCGGGTGCATCTCGAGGGCCCTCAAGGGCGAGGAACTCGCCGAGTACGGGGAGCTCAAGGAAGCCGGCTGCGTGGCCCTATCCGACGACGGCAGGCCGGTCATGTCCTCGGCCCTCATGCGGCGCGCCCTCGAGTACGCGCGGGCCTTCGACCTTCCGGTGACGGTGCACGAGGAGGATCTCGCACTCGTCGGCAAGGGCGTCATGCACGAGGGGAAGACCTCGACCCGCCTCGGCCTCCTCGGCGCCCCGGCGGCGGCCGAGGAGGTGATGGTCTTGCGGGACATCGCACTCGCCGAGCTCACGGGGGGGCGGCTCCACGTGGCGCACCTCTCCTGCGCCGGCAGCGTCCGCGCAGTGCGCGAGGCCAAGCGACGTGGCCTTGCGGTGACCGCGGAGGTGACGCCGCATCACCTCGCCCTGTGCGACGAGGACGTGGCCCGCTCCGGGTACGACAGCTGCTTCAAGATGAACCCGCCCCTGCGCTCGACCGAGGACGTGCGGGCGGTGCGGGAGGCGCTCGCCGAGGGAACCATCGATTGCGTCGCCACCGACCACGCACCCCACTCGCTCGTCGAAAAGGAGGTGGAGTTCGACCTCGCCGCGAACGGGGTGGTGGGACTCGAGACCGCCTTCGCGGTATGCCTCACCTTGGTCCGGGAGGGCGTCTTGTCCGAGCGACGGCTGGTCGAGGCGCTCACCTCGGCTCCCGCCCGCACCTTCCGCCTGCCGGGGGGGACCCTCGCCAGGAACGCGCCAGCCGATGTCGCCATCCTCGACCCGGTTCGAAGCTGGCGATGCGAACCGGAGCGCTTCCAGAGCAAGGGCAGGAACTCGCCCTGGAAGGGCGCCCTCCTCACCGGTCGCTGCACGCAGGCGCTCGTGGGCGGGCGCATCGCCTACGAACTCACCGAGGGCGAGCGATGAACGCCATCCTGGCTCTCGCCGATGGTACCGTGTTCGAGGGTACGCGCTGCGGGGCGGCGGGCGACGCGAGCGGCGAGGTCGTGTTCAACACCGCCATGACCGGTTACCAGGAGATCTTGACCGACCCCTCGTACGTCGGACAGATGGTGTGCATGACCTACCCGGAGCAGGGCAACTACGGCGTGAACGGCGCCGATGCGGAGTCGGGTCGGCCCCATGCGACCGGCTTCATCGTGCGCCACCTCGCCGAGCGGCCCTCGTCGTTCAGGGCCGAGGGGAGCCTCGACAGCTACCTCAAGGCCCACGGGGTCGTCGGGATCGCGGGTGTCGACACCCGACGCCTCACCCGGCACCTGCGCACCGCCGGTGCTCAGATGGGCGTCATCGGCAGCGGGGTGAGCGCCGCGGCCCTCATCGAGAAGGCGAGGAGCCTACCCGGCATGGAGGGCCAGGACCTCGCGACGCTCGTCTCCACCCGCGCCGCCTACGCGTGGAAGGAGCAGGGCGCCGACGCGTATGCCCTCGCCGACCGCAAGCCGCAGAGCGCCGCGAGATTCCGGGTCGTGGCCTACGACTGGGGGCTCAAGCGCGCCATGCTGCGGCTGCTCGCCGAGCAGGGCTGCGAGGTGACGGTCGTCCCCGGCTGGACGCGGGCTGAGGACGCCCTCGCCATGAAGCCCGATGGCGTCTTTCTCACCAACGGCCCGGGCGATCCGGCCGTGGTGAAGGGCGGCCGCGAGAACGTGGCGGGCCTGCTCGGCAAGGTCCCTCTCTTCGGCGTGTGCCTCGGCCACCAGATCCTGGCGACCGCTCTGGGTGGACGCACCTACAAGCTCAAGTTCGGCCACCGCGGAGCGAACCAGCCGGTGCGAGAGATCGGCAGCGGGAAGGTCGCCATCACCTGTCAGAACCACGGCTTCGCGGTGGACGAGAAGAGCCTGGCTGGCCGCGCCCGGGTTACGCACCACAACCTCAACGACGGTACGGTGGAGGGCCTCGAGGTGCTCGACGCGCCGGCCTTCGGCGTCCAGTACCATCCCGAGGCGTCTCCCGGACCCCACGACGCGCGCGGGCTGTTCGCGCGCTTCGTCAAGATGATGGAGAGGCGACGATGACGCTTGCGGAGCTTCACGAGAAGCTCCTGTCCTGGGCGACGTCCGAGGCCCGCAAGGAGGAGCTCCTCGCCGCCCGCCGCTCCTGGTTCGATCAGCACGGCGAGCCGCACGAGGAGGACAAGAGCTTCGAGACCCGCATGAACGGGATGCTCGATCACTATTTGTACGACTTCCGCCCTCCCGGCTCGTCGGAGACCACCATCGAGATCTTCATGCGGGAGGTGGGCCCGCAGCTCACCACCGACGAGCTCGCCTCCTACCGCGTTCTGGCGAAGAACATCCACGGCCTGTTCGAGGTGAAGCGCATCCGCCCGGGGTCGATGCGCTTTCGCGACTGCTTCACCGAACTCACCCACGAGGTGACCGAACGCCGCCAGATGGTCGGTCTCAAGAAAGGCGACCTCCTCGAGGCGCGCCTGTTGCCGTTCGACGGTCAGCTGTTCTTGTCGGGCGCCTTCCTCTACCACCCGCCCGAGGTGCGCAAGCCCATCCTGAACGAGGTGAAGCGGCTCAGGAAGGCGGCGGGGAAAGGGGGCCACCCGGACGTCGAGGCCTTCGTGGCCTTGCTCTCCCGCATGGCCTTCAAGCTGGAGCGCTACCGCAACGTCAAGGTGGAGTCCCTCTACGACTTTAGGCCCGACCCTCGGCCGATCGCGACGCCCTCGCCCAAGGACTCCTAAGAATGCCGGAGACCCCGATGCCCGAAGAAGGCCCGCCTTCCCCCTCGCCTCCGCCCTCGTCCCTTCCGCCCCTGCGCGGGCCGGAGGAGGACCGGGTCCTGCTCGTGCTCTGCTACGTGGGGCTGCTCTCGGTCATTCCCTATCTCGTCGGGCGAGATAGGCCGGTGCTGCGCTGGCATGCGCGCCAGGGCCTCGCTCTCGGGATCATCGGCGTCGGCTGCGTGGCCCTCGCACTCATTCCCTACCTCGGTTTCATCGGCCAGCTCGGGCTCGCCGGCGTGCTGGTGCTCTCCGTCATCGGCATCGTGAAGGCGCTCGACCAGGCCGAGTGGCGCATGCCGGTGGCGGCCGACGTGGCCGACCGCCTGCAGCTCTGATCACTCCGGTCGCGCGCGCCGCGAGCAGACCCGCCACTACTCTTCCGCACCCCGCTCGGAGTCCTCGGCGTCCTCGTCCTCCTCGGACGGGGAGAGGTCCTCCTCCTCGAGCTCGTCCTCGTCGAGGTCGGAGCGAACGCGGTCGTGCTCGTACGCGGACGGCATGTCGTCGCTGTCCACCTCGAGGAAGAGCTGGAATTTCCGCCGCAGGCGGGCCACGTGACCGAGCACCTCGTCGAGCGCGCTCGCGAGGCCCTCCGACAGGCTGGCCGGCGCCCGTACATTGCAACTCGGGCACTGGATGCGAGGCTCATCGACGAGCTCGGTGACGTCCACCTCAAAGCTCGTGTCGCATGCTTGGCAGGTGAGGTCGATCGTCATGGCCGCTCCCAAGGTGTGAAGGCCGGCCGCGAGAACCCGGGAAGCATGGGGTGGGCGAGGCCCTTCGTCAACGTGCGCCGCTGACGCGGCCACCTCGGGCCGGCGGAGCGCCCCCGGGGGAGAGTCCGAAGCGCGAGGCCTTCGCGGACCTAGTTTCTACGAGCACTAAACGTCTTCATCCTCGAGTCTGTTCCGCGGGCCGAAGGCTCCTCTCGAGCGGAGGTCGGCGCGCCCGCGCGCTCCCTCGTGACGGCGCCGGGGGCTCGGGGCAGGGTCTGCATCACCTCGGGCGATCGGGAGGGTGATGGGCTGCTTCATCGCCTGCTGTTCTGGCCGGGTGCCCGATAAGGATTTTTTGGCCAATTATTTCAAAGATATATGGCTTATCAATGCGGCGGACATTCCCGGGTGAGCACGCGCTACCGAGCCCGAGAGCTTGCTCTCGGTCGGCCAAAGGAGCTGGGTTTGACCGCCCATGGGACCCAAAAAGGGCCGCGACCTTATGTCTCAGGCGTGGCTCATAGGAGCGAGGCGGTTCGACTCGCCACGGTGCCTTGGTGCCTGTGCCTCCACTCGTGGCACCTGTCGCAGTTTTCCAGAACCCGTGACCGACGAGGAGCTTTGGAATGGCCGATGCGAAGCCGGTGGTGCCGAAGGACGGAGCCAAAGTCACACTGTCGCAGGGAAAGCTCGCCGTTCCCGACCGCCCCATCCTGCCCTTCATCGAGGGAGACGGGACGGGCCGGGACATCTGGCGGGCAAGCGTGCGCGTCCTCGACGCCGCCGTAGCGAAGGCCTACGCCGGCAAGCGCCAGATCAGGTGGATGGAGGTCTACGCCGGGGAAAAGGCCTTCACGAAGTACAACAACTGGCTGCCTGACGAGACCATCGAGGCCTTCCGCGAGTACATCATCGGAATCAAGGGACCGCTCACGACGCCCATCGGAGGCGGTATTCGATCGCTCAACGTGGCCCTGCGCCAGATGCTCGATCTCTACGTCTGCCTGCGCCCGGTGCGCTGGTTCCACGGGGTGCCTTCGCCGGTGAAGAACCCCCAGAAGGTCGACATGGTGATCTTCCGTGAGAACACGGAGGACATCTACGCCGGCATCGAGTGGGAGGCCGGCTCGGAGCCGGTGAAGAAGATCCTGAGCTTCTTCGAAAAGGAGTTCCCCAAGGAGTATCGCAAGATCCGTTTTCCCGGCAGCAGCGGCCTCGGCGTGAAGCCGGTCTCGCGCGAAGGGACGGAGCGGCTGGTGCGGGCCGCCATCGAGTTCGCCCTCGCGAACAGGCGCAAGAGCGTGACCTTCGTGCACAAGGGCAACATCATGAAGTTCACCGAGGGGGCATTCAGGAACTGGGGTTACCAGCTCGCCGAGCGCGAGTACCCGACCCGCGTCTACACCTGGGAGCAATGGGAGCGCACCAAGGCGAGACAGGGCGAGCAGGCGGCCAACGCCGAGCAGAAATCCGCGCTGGCCGAAGGCAAGCTCCTCGTCAAGGACGCCATCGCCGACATCACGCTGCAGCAGGTCCTCACCCGGCCCGACGAGTTCGACGTCATCGCGACCCTGAACTTGAACGGCGACTACCTGTCCGACGCCCTGGCGGCGCAGGTCGGCGGCATCGGCATCGCCCCCGGCGGCAACGCCAACTACGTCACCGGGCACGCCATCTTCGAGGCCACCCACGGCACGGCACCCAAGTACAAGGACCAGGACAAGGTGAACCCCGGCTCCGTCATCCTCTCTGGCGAGATGATGCTCCGCCACATGGGCTGGCTCGAGGCCGCTGACCTCATCGTGAGGGGTATGGACGGGGCGATCGCAGCCCACCGGGTGACCTACGACTTCGCACGGCTCATGAAGCAGGAGGGGGCGGGCGACGTCGTCGAGGTGAAGTGCTCCGAGTTCGGGGACGAGATCATCAAGCACATGTAGTCTTTGGCTCTAAGGTAAGGAGGCTTCTCCCTATGGCACGCAAGAAGATCGCTCTCATCGGCGCCGGTCAGATCGGCGGAACCCTGGCCTTGCTCTCTGCCCAAAAGGAGCTCGGCGACGTCGTGCTCGTCGACATCATGGACGGCATCGCCAAAGGCAAGGCGCTCGATCTCCAGGAGACGCGCGGCGTCACCAAGTTCGACGTGAACCTCAGCGCGGCGGGTACGAACGACTACGGCATCATCAAGGATGCCGACGTGTGCATCGTGACCGCCGGCGTTCCCCGCAAGCCGGGCATGAGCCGCGACGATCTGCTGAAGGTGAACCTCGAAGCCATCAGCAAGGTGGCCGAGGGCATCAAGGCCCACGCGCCGAACGCCTTCGTGATCGTGGTGACGAACCCGCTCGACTCGATGGTGTACGCCATGTACAAGATCACCGGTTTCCCCAAGAACCGGGTGGTCGGCATGGCCGGCGTGCTCGACACGGCTCGCTTCCAGTTCTTCGTGGGCGAGGCGGCCGGCGTCTCCCCGCAGGACGTGTGCGCTCTCGTCCTCGGAGGCCACGGCGACGACATGGTACCGCTGCTGCGCTACTCCTCGGCCGGCGGAGTGCCGCTCAGCCGCCTTATCGACAAGGCGAAGCTCGACGCCCTCGTCGAGAGGACCCGCAAGGGTGGAGGCGAGATCGTGGCCCTGCTGGGCACCGGCTCGGCCTTCTACGCTCCGGCCGCGAGCGCCATCGCCATGGCCGAGAGCTACCTGCGGGACAAGAAGCGCGTCCTCACCTGCTCCGCCCTGCTCGAGGGCCAGTACGGCGTGCGCGGCCTCTTCGTCGGGGTGCCGGTGGTCATCGGGGCCGGTGGCGTGGAGCGGGTGCTCGAGGTCGATCTCAACGACGAAGAGAAGGCCATGCTCGCGAAGAGCGTGGAGAGCGTGAAGAAGAGCGTCGCCGAGACCCGGCTATAGCGTGGGCGACGGGTAGGCGAGGGACCGAGCGCCGTTCAAAACGCCGCCAAGGAGACGGGGGCTCGAAGGGATGGCCCCCTCCCTCCTCGGGCTGTTCCCGCGTGAGCAGGCCATTTGGCGGGGAGGGCGGCCTATGAAGGAATCCTCTAGGCTCTCGGGGGGAATCTCGTGAAGATCCACGAGTACCAGGCGAAGGACATCCTGCGAAAATTCGGGGTTGCGGTGCCGCGCGGCCATCTGGCGCTCAACCCGCTCGAGGCGGAGGGGGCGGCCCGACAACTCGGCGGCGGCATCGTGGCGGTGAAGGCCCAGATCCACGCCGGCGGACGTGGAAAGGGCGGGGGTGTGAAGCTCGCCCGCTCGCCGGACGAGGCGCGCCAGCGCGCCGAGGGCATGCTCGGCATGACCCTCGTGACCCCCCAGACGAGGCCCGAGGGTCAGCGGGTCCGCAAGGTCTACATCGAGGAGGGTTGCCGCATCGCTCACGAGATGTACCTCGGCATGACGCTCGACCGCGAGAGCGGCCGGCTCACCGTCATGGCTTCCTCGCAGGGAGGTGTCGACATCGAGGAGGTGGCTGCCAAGTCGCCCGAGAAGATCCTGAAGGAGAGGATCGATCCGCTGACCGGCCTGCTCGCCTTCCAGGCACGCAGGCTGGCTTTCCTTCTCGGCCTCACCGGGGAGTCGGTGGGGGCCTTCGTTCGCTTCGCCACCGGCCTGCACAACGCCTACCTCGCCACCGATGCCTCGCTCGCCGAGGTGAATCCCCTGGTGGTCAGCGTGACGGGCGAGGTCCTCGCCCTCGACGCCAAGCTCAACTTTGACGACAACGCGCTCTATCGCCACCCGGAGATCGCGGCCCTGCGTGACCCCGACGAGGAGGACCCTCGCGAGAACCAGGCTCGAGGGCACGATCTGTCCTACATCGCACTCGAGGGCGATATCGGCTGCATGGTGAACGGCGCCGGCCTCGCCATGGCCACGATGGACATCATCAAGCTCTCGGGAGGACGCCCGGCCAACTTCCTCGACGTGGGGGGCGGGGCCGACGAGGAGCGGGTGACGGCGGCCTTCAAGATCCTCCTCGGCGATCCCCAGGTGAAGGCGGTGCTCGTCAACATTTTCGGCGGGATCATGAAGTGCGACATCATCGCCAACGGCATCGTGGCCGCCGCGAAGCAAGTCGGTCTCACCCTTCCGCTCGTGGTGCGGCTCGAGGGGACGAACGTCGAACTCGGCAAGGAGATCCTGGCCCACAGCGGGCTCGAGATCGTGGCGGCCGACGACCTCGGTGACGCCGCGCGCAAGGCCGTCGCCGCCGCTCGGGCGCGGGGGGGCACATGAGCATCTTCGTCGACAAGAGCACCCGGGTGTTGGTGCAGGGCATCACCGGCTCGGCCGGGTCCTTCCACGCCGAGCAGATGCTGGCCTACGGGACGCAGCTCGTGGCCGGGGTGACGCCGGGCCGGGGAGGAACACGCTTCCACAACACCGTCCCGGTCTTTCACTCGGTGAGGCGAGCGGTGCGGGAGACGAACGCCAACGCGGCGGCCATCTTCGTGCCGCCGCCCTTCGCCGCCGACGCCATCCTGGAGGCCGCCGAGGCCGGCCTCGCCCTCGTGGTGTGCATCACGGAGGGCATCCCCATCCTCGACCTCGTCAAGGTCCGTCGCTACCTCGTCGACACTCCGAGAACTCGCCTCCTCGGGCCGAACTGCCCCGGCATCATCACCCCGGGCGAGTGCAAGATCGGAATCATGCCCGGCCACATCCACCGCCCGGGCCGCATCGGGGTGATATCGCGCTCGGGCACCCTGACCTACGAGGCCGTGCACCAGCTCACCCAGCTCGGCCTGGGCCAATCCACTGCGGTCGGGATCGGCGGCGACCCGGTCCACGGCACCGACTTCATCGATTGCCTGTCGCGCTTCGAAGCCGACCCGGGGACCGATGCGGTCATCATGATCGGCGAGATCGGCGGCAACGAGGAGGAGCGAGCGGCCGAGTTCGTGAAGACGAGCATGTCGAAGCCGGTGGTGGGCTTCATCGCCGGTCGGACGGCCCCTCCCGGCAAGCGCATGGGCCACGCCGGGGCAGTCATCTCGGGAGGGAGTGGCACCGCCGAAGCGAAGCTCGCCGCGATGCGGGAGGCCGGTATCGCCGTCTGCGACGGCCCCCACCTCCTCGGCAAGACCATGAAGGACCTGCTCGACAAGCATACCGCCCGCCGCAAGGTGGTCACCCGGGGGCAGAAGGGCCCGAAGGGCAACACCGAGAGCGCTTCCCACCGCTCGGGGTCGCGTAAGCCTGCCAAGGGCGACCGACCGTAGACGCGACGCCGCGATTGGGTTAGTTAGGCGCCCGCGAACTCTGAGCGGCCGAGAGGAGAGTCCATGGCGAAGGAACGCACCCTTTCCATCATCAAGCCCGACGGGGTGGAAAAAGCCGTCATCGGTCAAGTCGTCGCGCGCTTCGAGGCGGCAGGGCTGAAGCCGGTGGCCATGCGCATGACGACGCTCTCGCGCGCCCAGGCGGAGGGCTTCTATGCCGTGCACCGGGCGCGTGCCTTCTTCCAGGACCTCGTGAAGTTCATGACGAGCGGCCCCGTGGTTCTCATGGTGCTTGAGGGGGAGGACGCCATCGCCAAGAATCGCCAGGTCATGGGTGCGACCGACCCCGCCAAGGCGGCCGAAGGCACCATCCGCCGGGATTACGCGACCGACATCGAGAAGAACACCGTGCACGGCTCCGACAGCCCTGAGAACGCTCGCATCGAGGTGGCCTACTTCTTCCCAGAGGCCGACATCTCGAGCTACGCGTGGAAGACCGGGGCGCGTAAGGTCTGACAACATCCTGTAATTAAAAGGATTATTGCCGACATACCCGCCTCGGTAGGATGCGGCCCGCCCTCTTGCGGTAAGATAGCGCACAGCCCCGTCCCGGTTGGGACGGGCTTTTTCGTTTGGCGCTGGAAGGAAAGGTGGCTGTGGAAGGAGTCTCGACATGGAAGTTGTTCGTCGGGCTTGTCTTCCTCCTGGGCTCCGCCTTTTGTTCCGGAACGGAGACTGCGCTCACCGCCCTCGGTGAGGCGAGGGCGCGCCAGATCATCGAGACGGGCGGACGCCGGGCCAAGCTGCTCGCAATCTGGGTGAAGAGCCCGGAGCGCGTCTTGTCCACGCTGCTCATCGGAAACACGCTCGTGAACATCGGGGCGGGCGCCCTGGCCGGGGACGTGGCGAGCGACCTCGCCCGAGCTCACGGCTGGCCGCAGGGGACCGTCATCGCCATCGCGACCGCGCTCGCCACCTCGGCCGTCCTCTTTCTCGGCGAGATCATCCCGAAGACCGTCGCGAAGCGCCACGCAAGTCGGGTGGCTCTCTCGACCGTCCCCATCGTGCACTTCTTCTCGGTCGTGCTCTGGCCGCTCACCTCGGCGCTCGTTCGCCTCACGAACGCAATCGTGACAGCCCTGGGCGGGACGCGTGCCCCGACGCCCGCGGTGACGAGCGACGAGATCGAATACCTGATCGAGATGGGGACACGGGAGGGGGTACTCGACGAGGTGAAGGAGGAGCTCTTAAACAGCGTCCTCGAATTCGCGGACCGGATCGTGAAGGAGATCATGGTTCCGCGCACCCGGATGGCCGTCATCGATCGCGACGCTCCCCCTGAGGAGATCCTGCGCATCGTCACCGAGAACCCCTACAGCCGCATCCCCGTCTACCAGGGCTCCATCGACAACGTGGTGGGGGTCCTGCTCGTCCGGGAGATCGTCCCCGAGATCACGAGGGGCCCGCGCGGCGTGCTCGCGATCCTCGACCGCCACCTGAAGCCGCCCTTCTTCGTCCCGGAGCAAATGAAGATTTCGCGCCTCTTGAAGGAGATGCAGCGGCGCAAGACCCACCTTGCCATCGTGGTCGATGAGTTCGGGGGGACAAGCGGGCTCGTCACCCTCGAGGACGTCATCGAAGAGATCGTGGGCGAGATCCAGGACGAGGGCGACGTCGAGGCCGCCCCGGTCCGGGAGGTCTCCTCCGGTGTCTACCTGGCGGAGGCGAGCATCTCGCTGCGCGAGCTCGAGACCTTCTTGAATCAGCGCGCCGTGCATCGGCCCGAGAGCCCCGATGTGGTCACCCACTTTCCAGAGGAAGCGGACTACGCCACCCTGGGAGGCTTCGTCACTGCCACCGCCGGCAAGGTGCCACCCGTCGGCTCGCTCATCGCGTGGGACGGGCTCACCTTCACGGTGCGGGCTGGCGACGATCGCAGGGTGAGCAAGGTGGAGATCGCTCGCCGGCGCGAGGAGGACCGGGAGGGCCCGAGACAAGGCGCTTCCGCACCCGAGGCGCCGTCCGACCCGTCGGGACGGGTGGCGGTGGGAGAGCGTGTCCCCTGAAATGGAGGGCCCCCGCCCCTGGAGTCGCCTTTGCGGGGAGCTTGGGTTAGAGCGCGCTCCAATGGACAGCGAACTCGAGAGAGCCAGGGAACCCCAGAGGCGAAGGGCTTCCAAGCCCGACCTGCGTTCCTTCCCGCTTCCCCGCCTCGCCGAGCTTCTCGGTCGGATGGGGGAACGGCCCTATCGGGCCCGGCAGATCTTCAGATGGCTCCACCAGAGGGGGGTCTCGCGCTTCGAGGAGATGACGGACCTGCCCCTCACGCTGCGAACCCACCTCGCCGAGCACCTCGAGCTCTTGACGCTCGCCCTCGTGGACGAGCGCCGCTCTTCGGATGGCACGATCAAGTGGAAGTGGCGGACCCGGGACGGACACTTCATCGAGTCGGTCTACATGCCGCAGCTGTCCGGGGCGGGGGAGGGGCTCGAAGACGACGAGGAGGAACCCGAAGGGCGGCGTCCGCGGGAACGCCGCACCCTCTGCGTTTCGTCGCAGGTGGGCTGTGCCATCGGCTGTACCTTCTGTCTGACCGGGACCATGGGCCTCGCCCGGAACCTCTCTTCCGGCGAGATCGTGGACCAGGTGCATCGGGCGAACCAGCGTCTCATCGAGCTCGGGCTGGGGGCGCCTCCCCGGCCACTCACCAATCTCGTCTTCATGGGCATGGGCGAGCCGCTCCACAACTACGCGAACCTCAAGCTCGCTCTCGAGATCCTGCTGAGCGAGGAAGGCCCTCACTTTTCCCATCGTCACGTGACGGTCTCCACCTCGGGCCTCGCCCCGCAGATGCGGCGCCTGGGCGAGGAGACGACGGTGAAGCTCGCCGTCTCCCTCAATGCCACGACGGACGCGCAGCGCGATGCCCTCATGCCGGTCAACCGGCGCTACCCGATCGCCGAGCTCATGGCGGCCTGCCGGGCCTTCCCCATGAAACAGGGCCGCCGCATCACCTTCGAGTACGTGTTGCTCGCCGGGGTGAACGACGGCGAGGCGGATGCCGAACGGTTGGCCGATCTCATCCAGGGGGTTCCGGCCAAGGTGAACCTCATCCCCTACAACGAGAATCCAGGGCTCGGCTACGGCGCCCCCAGCCCGGCGCGGGTGGCGGCCTTCCAGGAACGGCTGGTCAGGCGCCAGGTGACCGCGGTGGTGAGGCGCGACCGCGGACGTGACATCGCGGCCGCCTGCGGACAGCTCGCCGCCGAGGGAGGCCCCGGCGATCCGCGCCGGCGAAGGTCGCCCCTCGCGCCGCCGGCCTAGGGAAGGGGTCTCGCGTTGACCAGCCGCGCACGGGCCTGCTAGAACCCGCCGTCCTCAGCCGTTCGCCCGGGAGGTGGCATGTCCCTGCTCGTCGTCGGATCGATCGCCCTCGATTCGGTGCAGACGCCGTTCGGACGGCGCGAGGAAGTGCTCGGTGGGTCGGCCACCTACTTCTCGACCGCGGCCAGCTTCTTCGGCCCGGTGAAGCTCGTGGCCACGGTAGGAGAGGACTTCCCGGAGGAGCATGTCGCGTTCCTGGCGGGCCGTGGCGTCGACCTCGAGGGCCTCGAACGGCGGCCTGGGCGCACCTTTCGCTGGAAGGGTCGCTACGACCTCGATCTCAACCAGGCGCACACCCTGGCGACCGAGCTCAACGTCTTCGCCGACTTCCGCCCGCACCTCCCCGAGTCCTATCGCACCTCGGAATACGTCTTCCTCGGCAACATCGATCCGGATCTGCAGCGACTCGTGCTCGACCAGGTGCACGCCCCGCGCTTCGTGGCCTGCGACACCATGAATTTCTGGATCGCCTCCAAGCGGGAAAGCCTCCTCAAGACGCTGCGCCGGGTCGATATGCTGTTCGTGAATGACGCCGAGGCCCGTCAACTCGGTGGCGACCACAACGTGGTGAAGGCCGCCCGGCGCATCCTCACCCTAGGGCCGCGCACCCTGGTCGTGAAGCGGGGTGAGTACGGCGCGCTCCTGTTCAGCGGAGAGCGCATCTTCGCCGCCTCGGCCTATCCCCTCGCCTCCCTGTTCGATCCGACCGGGGCGGGGGACAGCTTCGCGGGCGGATTCATGGGGTACCTGGCCCGAGGCGGCCGGGAGGACGCGGGAGTCTTGAGGCGCGCCATCGTGCTCGGAGGCGTCCTGGCGAGCTTCGCGGTGGAGCGCTTCTCCCTCGAACGCCTGAAGAGCCTGACCAGCGAGGAGATAAGAGCCCGTTACGCGGAGTTCCGGGAGCTCGTGTACTTCGACGACCTCGAGACCGCCCTGTTCGGCGGTCCGGGTTGACCAACCCGGCGGAGGGTGGCTAGCATCCGCCATTTTGTCGCGGGGATCGCGGTACCTCGTTCGACACCAACAGCTCTGGCCCCGATGCGCATCGCTATCCTGAGCGACGTTCACGCCAACTTCGAGGCGCTCGTCGAGGTGGAAGCGGCGCTCGGCCATCTCGCGATCGAGCGCGTGCTCTGCCTGGGCGATGTGGTGGGCTACGGCGCGAGCCCCAACGACTGTTGTGCTGTCATAAGGCGGCTCGCCGCGGTGACCCTCCTCGGCAACCACGACGCCGCCGTGGCTGGCCGCATGGACTACGCCTACTACTACGACGCGGCGCGCCACGCGCTCGACTGGACCGCCGCCCAGCTCGATCCCGGCCACCTCGAATGGCTGCGCACGCTGCCCTACACCCATCGGCTCGACGACGTCGCCTTCTGCCACGGCTCGCCCATCCTCCCCGCGGAGTATGCCTACGTGTTCGCGCTCGAGCAGGCTCGCGAGCTCGTGCCACACCTGGCGCGCCTCGCCTCGGTGACGTTCATCGGACACTCGCACCTCTGCAAGGCCTTTGCTCTCGACCCGTTTGGCGACGTGGAGGAGCTCAGCGGAACCCATTTCGATCTCGACCCACGGCGCAAGTACATCCTCTCGGTGGGATCGGTCGGCCAACCGCGCGACTACGACAACCGCGCATGCTTCGTCGTCTACGACACCGAATCGCGCGCGGTCGACTATCACCGGGTGCCCTACGACGTGGAGGCCGCGGCGAGGAAGATCTTCAACGCGCAGCTGGCGAGCAACTTCGCAAAGCGCCTCTTCCTCGGCGTGTGACCGGGGGCCGTCTCGCTTCATCCGCCACGCTCACAAAACGCTGAGATGCGTCTCGAGGCGCTCGCAGGTCACCACCCCGGCCGCGTCCATGCCGTAGAGGTGGAGGCCCGGATCGGAGGCGAGCCTGACCGGAGCCGCCAGGGGGACCTCGCCGAGCAGCTCGCCCGTCGAGGCGTCGAGGGCCTCGAGGTGTTCGCCCGCCACGAGGGCTACACCCCGGGCCACGACCGCGGGCACGTTGGCCGGCGGAGGGTGGAGCGCCCGCGGTGGGCGCGCCCACAGACTCTGCCCGGCGCGGCCGAGCGCGACGCAGGCTCCCCGGCTCGTCTTGACGATGAGTCCGCACTTCAGCGCGGTGAGCGCCACCGGTTCGACGCCGAGAGAAGGCGCCGCCTCGAAGGCGAGCTGGCCGGATCGGTTGACGGCCACCACGACTGGGTCCCCCGCCACCGCCCCGGCCACCGCCCACAGTCCAGCGAAGGGGAGGGGACCCGCGGTGGGCGCCACGTCGAGTGGGACCTCGTGGCGACGCTTGCCGCTCACGGGGTCGAACACGATGAGCGAGCCCCCGAACTCGGTGGCGCACAGGGCGAGGCCGTCGCCTCCGCTCGCTCCCGGACTCGCGACGAGGTGCCCCGGCACCCGCAACCGCCAGGCGGTGTGCCCCGAAGCCGCGAGGATGCCGTACAGGAAGCCTGCGTCGCTCCCCACCACTGCAACCTGGCCGACCGAGGCGGCCCACAGCTCCCGAGCCGCAGGCGGACGGAAGGTCCAGATGGTCCGCCCCGAGGCCGCCTCGAGAGCCGCAACCGTCTGTCCTCCCAGAAGGAGGAGGAGACCGCCCGAGAGCCGCCTCAGGGTCCGGGGAGCCTCCGGTAGCCCGTCGAGCTCGCGGGCCCAGAGCTCGCGGCCATCGGCGGCGCCGAGCGCGCGCAGCCGCGCGCCATCGCAGATGAGCAGGCAGCCGCCGTGGAGTGCGGCCTGCGTCACCCCGGCCGAACGCCAGGCTGTGCGGCCGCTCCTCGCATCGAGCCCGAGCACGGCGCTCGCCCCGGCTGCGATGAGGAGCCGGCCTTCGAGCGCGAGGCCGAACCCGGCTGGCGCCCCGGCCTCGGCCTCGAAGGCCCTGCGGAAAACGAGGCGACGGATGCGGCCTGGGCCGAGTGGTGCGCGTGGAAGGATCTTTTCTCGCCGCTCGCGTACCCTCACGCCGTCGGCCGCGTAGACGTCTCCGCCGAGGAGCTCCTGCACGTGGGCGAGCCGCTCGCCCGCTCCGAGCCTCAGTTCGGCCAGCCATCCGTTCTCGGCTTGCCAGGGGTTGCGGGCCGCTACCACCCCGCAATAGTCGACCGCCGCCTCGAGCAGGGCGCGGGCGAGTGGCAAGACCGGGCAGAACCGAGGCGGGGCAGAGTTCGTGCTGACGGTGCCTGCGAGGAGATCTACCTCGAGTCTCGAGGTGGCATGACGCCCCGGCAAGGCGAGGGCGACGCTCGCCCGTTGCTCACCGCTCTTCGCCGCGTCGGCGAGCATTCCCGCAAAAGCCGCGAGGTCGCGCAGCACGAGGAAGGGCGGGCCGCCGATGGAGAGGAGCTCTCTTCCGTCGGGCGTGCGCAGCACCACCTCTCCCCCGGTGAGCAGAGAGCCCAAGTCGGGGCCAGGTCCCCGGTATGAGCCGATGAGCCCTCCCTCGTCGCGAAGGTCGAAGGCACAGATGGGCGCGTCGGCACGCGGCCGTTGAGCATGGAGCATGCCCGGGCCGGGTCCTGGGTGTTCTGCGCTCGGCGCGGCATTCGCCGTACCGAGGCGCGACGCCACCTGGCGAAGCGAGCGCGACGGCGCCCGCCCCCCTTCCAGCGTGGCGAGGTCGTCGGCAAGGACGAGGAGCGCCTCTCGCACGGCATGCGCGAGCTCGAGGAGATCGACCTCGAGTCCTTGCGCCGTGACCCGGGCGGGGCGCGAGAGGGAGACGACCGTGAGAAGGGCGCTCGGCCCCACCCTTGCGAGCAAGAGCTCGATGCCTCCCTCGCTGAAGTGGACTTCTGCTCGCCGCGCCCCGGCGAGCAGACGCAGGATGGCTTCGCCGAGCTCCTCGAGGCTCGGAAGGAGTGCTCCTTCGGCGCGCCCGGAGGCCACGTCGACTCCGTCGAGCTCGAGGGCGAGAGCGTCGATGGCGCTCCGCGCGGCCTCAGCCGCGGCGGCGCCCCCCCGCGACAGCGTGGTGCGGAAGTCGGGATCCTGCTTCCACGTGCTTCCGAGGCGGATGCGGACCATAAGAAGCCACAACAGATGCTCGCCCGTGGGCGTGGAATCAACGTTGACAGGTGCTCGAACGAGCCCCAAACTGGTGAGCCATCTAAGGCCCGACGAGGCCTAGGATTTTTCGACAACGACAGGAACGCATGACGTTCACCGAAGCCGCCATCGAAGTTTTGAGGCGCGAGGGAAAGCCGCTCCACTTCAAGAAGATCGCCGAGATCGCCATCCGCGAAAGCTTGCTCGACCACGTGGGCAAGATCCCCGAGGAAGTCATGGGGGGTCAGCTCGCCACGCACTGCAAGCTGCCGCACACCGACCGCAAGGTGGTGGTGGTGCAGACCGGGACCTTCGCGCTGGTCGAGTGGGGGCTCGACGAGGATCCGGCGGGCCTCGACAGCCTCATCGAGCCTCCCCCCGAGCACGAGATACCTTACCGGTCGAACGAGCGGCATCCCACGCCCTCGCGCGAGATGGCTCGCTCTGCTGGGCGCGGTGAGGCGCGAATTCGTCGCCGGGAGGAGGGAGAAGAGCGGCGTGGTCGGCGTTATCCGCCGCCGGCCGAGGTGGCCTACGAGATCCTGGCCGGGGCGGAGCACCCGCTCTCTCTTCAGGAGATCGCGGCCCAGGGCGCGGAGCGTTTCCTCATGCCGGACGCGTTCGTGCGCGACAGCGCGGCGCTCAAGGCTGCGCTCGTGGAGGACAATCGGCGCCGTGAAGCGGCCGGACGCAAGGCGCTCTTCACGGTCGACCTCGACACGGTCACCCTGGCCGCTCAGCCCGAGCCCGGGGAGCGTGCCGCCGCTCCGCTGGCGGTCGCCCGCCCAGGTGCCCTCGCCTCGGAGATGCGCAAGAGTGCCCTCTCGTCCTTGCGGCGGCGGGTGCGGGAGTGCGATGGCCCCACCGTCGAGCACATCGTGGCCCGGCTGCTCGAGGCCATGGGTCTGCGCGATCTCAAGGTGGCAAAACGCGGCCGCGAGCACGTGGTGTACACCGGGCGCCGCCGCATGGGGGTGGCCGAGGTCCGTCATTGCGTGCGCATCCTGCGGGCAGGCGGCGAGCCCACCCGCCGCGATGTGACGGACGTGCGGCGCGACGTCGGGAACTACGGCGCCCAGATCGGCGTGGTCGTCTCGGCCGGCGACGCAGGGCGGGACGCTCGTGGGGAAGCGAGCGCGCCCGGACAGCTGCCCGTGCTGCTCATCACGGGGGAGGCGCTCGCCGAGGCGCTCACCGAGCATGCGGTGGGTTGCCGCCCCATTGTGGTGCCCGAGATCGACGAGGCCTTCTTCAAGTCGGCGAGCGACGACGCTCAGCGAGAAGAGGGCGCGCGCAAGCTCCGCCGGGAGGAGCGCGATCGGCGCGAGGCGCTCGAGCGCGCCCTCGAGCAACGGCAGCGCGGTCCTTTGGCGGAAGCCGTCCCGGAGGCGGCCGTGCTGCCCGCCGCTGACGTGGGGGCGTCCCCCGTGGCCCCGCCGGCGAGCTCGCCCGAGGCACCGTTGCCGGCGTTGGCGAGCGAGCCGCTTCCCGGAGCGATCGGGGCGCACGACCTGTCCGAAGACGTCGAAGAAGAGGCCTCGGACGAGGAAGGAGAGGGCGCCTCGGCGGCATCCACCCCAGGGGAAGAGAGCCGCCCCGGGGACGGGGGCCGACGCCGCAGGCGGCGGCGCCGACGGCGAGGCGGCCGGGGGCGCAGCCGCGAAGGAGCTTCGCTCGAGGGCGGTTTGCCCGGCTCGGCCGCACCGCCGAGCGGTGGGACTGAACCGAAGGAAGCCGGAACCCCGGCGCCCCGCGGCGATCCCGGGCCGTCCGCTCCGCCGAGCGAGGGTCCACGGGAGGGCGAGGGCGGGTCCTGAACGTCGCCATCCCACGGATCGGAGCTGGGTGCCGCCTCGCAGGAGCGACCCTCCTTGTCGCCCTCGGCGCGGTCGCCTGCCGGGGTGAGCGTCGATCCGTGGTGGAGAGGGTGCTCGTGGCGCAGTCGCCGGCCGCCATCGAGCTCGAGAGGGCTGGCCTCGAGCGGGAAGCGGTCGAGCAGTCCGCGCTCGCCCTCTTTGAGGCCGCGCAGGGGTTCGTTCCCCGCTCCAAGGCGGGGAGGGGGACCCACCGCTACACGGGCCAGGTCTTCCTCGACGACGTCGGGGTCCTGACGACCGGGCGAGCGAACGCGGTCGCCAGGGTGGACCTCGAGATCGAGCTTGCGCCCGAGGCGGAGGAGGAGATCCTGCGGGCGACCGGGCGTGCCGCCGAGCCCCTGGAAGACAGCCCGGGTGCCCTCCGCCAGGCGCTCGAGCGAGCCACCGATGAGGCGCTCGCGAGGGCCGTGAAGGCCCTGGCCGTCGAACTGCTCGAGCGAAAGAAGCCCTTGCATGCGCTCATCGCCGACCTCTCCGACCGCGAAGCGGCGGTGAGGGAGCAAGCTGTCGGGGTGCTAGCCCGCCGCGGCGACAGCCGGGCGGTCCCCGCCCTCATCGCGGCCCTCCACGACTCCGATCCGGCGGTTGTCGAGAGGGTGGTGGGGGCGCTCGGCGAGCTGCGCGACGCGCGCGCGGTGCCAGCGCTCATCGAACTCGCCCGGCGCCGACAGGGTGCGTATCTGGCGAGTTTGGCGCGGATCCTCGGCGACATCGGGGGACCCGATGCGAAGGCCTGGCTCCTCACCATGGCCTCGGGCCATCCGGACGAGACGGTGCGAACGGCCGCCTCGAAGGCGCTCGCGGAGATGGAGTCGCGCGAGGGCGCCGCGCGCTAGCTCCCCGCATTGGGAAGCGTTCGAGGATAAGATGGCTCCCGTGAAGACGAACCGAGTACACCTCACCTGGACGGCGCTCTGGCTCCTCGCCGCGTGCGCCAGTGCCGCGCCGCCGCGCCCGACGCGCGACCCGACTCCGGCCGACTACTTTCCGCTCGCGGTCGGGAACAGCTGGACCTTCCTCGACCGGTCGCCCCAGCAGCGCGCGCCATCCCGTCGCACCGTCCGCATCTTGCGGCGCGACGGGGAGGGCTACTTCCTCGACGATCAGCGCGGTGCGCTTAGGGCCGATGGGGACTGCCTGCACGATAGGTCGCGGCGCCTGCTCTGCCGACCGTTCACGCGAGGCCACGGCTGGAGCTCGGTGGTCGGGCCGTCGGCGACCGAGCGCTACGAGATCGCGGGGGTGGGGGAGACGGTCAGCGTGCCGGCCGGAACCTTTCACGATTGCGTCCGCGTGCGTTCCGAGATCAGGGCAGGCGAGGTGGAGGCGGTGGCGGAACTCACCTACGCTCCGGGCGTGGGCCCGGTCCGCCTCGAGACGTTCTCCATCGTGAAGGGCACCCTCGAGCCGCAGGTGAGCGGAGCGCTCGAGTCCTTCGAGCTCAAGGCGAGGTGAGGGCACATGCGCGAAGTGGGCATCGGCGTGGCCGGTTTCGGGACCGTGGGAGGGGGGGTGCTCTCCATCCTGAAGCGCCACCAGCGTGAGATCGAGGTGCGGCTGGGTGCGCGCATCGCGGTGCGCAAGGTGGTGCTGCGCGATCTCACCAAAGCGCGGGCGGTCGAGGTCGAGCGGAGCCTCATCGGCACGCGCCTGGCGGACCTCCTCGACGATCCGGGCATCGAGGTGGTGGTCGAGCTCATCGGCGGAACGAGCGAGGCCTACGAGCTCGTCATGGGAGCGCTCGCACGCGGCAAGCACGTGGTGACCGCCAACAAGGCGCTGCTCGCCAGCCGGGGCGAGGATATCTTTCGGCTGGCGGCCGAGAAGGGCGTCGACCTCTACTACGAGGGAGCGGTGTGCGGCGGAGTTCCGGTCATCCGCACCCTGCGCGAGGCGCTCGCCTCCGATCGGATCACCTCCCTGCACGGAATCGTGAACGGCACGACCAACTTCATTCTCTCCGCCATGGCCGAGAAGGGAGAGCCGCTCTCCCGGGCCCTCGCCGAGGCCCAGCGGCTCGGTTACGCTGAGGCGGACCCGACCCTCGACGTCTCGGGCGGTGACGCCGCGCAGAAGCTGTGTATCCTCGCCCAGCTCGCCTTCGGTGCGCAGCTCAAGCCGGAGGACGTGCTGACCGAGGGCATCATGGGGCTCGAGCCGGAGGACTTTGCCTGGGGCCGCTCGTTCGGCTACGCACTCAAGCTCTTGGCGGTGGCGCGCCGCGTCGAGCGGCCGGACGGCAAGCGCGACCAGATCGAGGCGCGCGTCCATCCTTCCTTCATCCCGGCGGGATCGCTCCTCGCCGGGGTGCGGGGCGCCTTCAACGCCATCCTGTTGCGCTCGGACGCGCTCGGACCCTCCTTGCTCTTCGGCCAGGGTGCCGGCGCGATGCCCACCGGGAGCGCGGTGGTCTCCGACATCATCGATCTCTCGCGCAACATCCTCGCCAGCAGCCCGGGGCGCGTCCCACTTCCTCCGGCCGAGGCGCGGGTGGGGCTTTGCCCCCACAGCGAGGTGCGCTGCGGCTATTACCTGCGCTTCATGGTGAAGGACGTGCCGGGCGTGCTCGCCCGCATCGCCCAGACCCTGGCCGCCCGGCGCATCTCCATCGCCGCGGTGCAGCAGCACGAGCAAAACGAGGAGGGAGGGGCCGTCCCGCTCGTCATCGTCTCCCATCAGGCACGCGAGGCCGACGTCGCCGACGCCATCGCGGAGATCGACGCGTACGACACCACCGTGGCCCGCACCCGCCTCATCCGCATCGAGGCCCCCTGAGGGAGCGAGACCCGACGTGAGCGAGGCCATGGTGACGACCACGGTGCGGGTCATCTACGGTGATACCGATCAGATGGGCGTCGTCTATTACGCCAACTACCTGCGCTACTTCGAGGCCGGTCGCAACGAGTTCATCCGTGCCAAGGGCGTCACTTACCGCGAATTCGAGGATGAGCATGGGCTCGCCTTGCCCGTGGTGGAGGTGGCCGTACGGTACCGCCAGCCGGCCCGCTACGACGACCTGCTCAGCGTGGAGGTCGCCCTCTCCGAGATCCGACGCGCCTCGGCCCGCTTCGAGTATCGCGTGACGCGCGCGGGCGACCTCATCGCCACCGGCCACACCATCCACGCCTGCGTGGACGGTGGCGGGCGCGCCCGGCGGATGCCCGAAAACCTGCTCGCCCGGTTGCGCACCGGCGAAGAGACCGTCTAGCGGAGGATGCATGGACCGGAACCTGGCGCTCGAGTCGATCCGCGTGACGGAGGCCGCCGCGCTCGCCTCGGCGCGCTTCATGGGACGCGGCGATCGTCTGGGCGCCGAGCAGGCCGCCGCGCAGGCCATGCGCAAGACGCTCGACGACCTCTCCGTCCACGGGCGCATCGTCATCGGTGAAGGCGACAAGGACGAGGCGCCCATGCTCTTCATCGACGAGCGCGTGGGTCGCTGCGCCGAGGGCGACCTGGAGGTGGAGGTCGCCGTCGATCCGCTGGAAGGGGCGAGCCTGTGCGCGACGGGGGCCGCCAACTCGCTCAGCGTCATCGCCATCACCCAGCGCGGCAAGCTCCTGAGCGCCCCCGACACGTACATGGAGAAGATCGCAGTCGGCCCGGGCGCCCGCGGCGCCATCGACATCACCGTCAGCCCGACCGAGAACCTGCGCCACGTGGCTGACGCCCTCGGCAAGTACGTCGAGGACCTGACGGTGGTCGTCCTCGACCGCCCGCGCCACGAGCGCCTGGTCCGCGAGGTGAGAGAAGCCGGTGCCCGCATCAAGCTCATCGGCGACGGAGACGTCGCGGGTGCCCTGAGCGCCTGCTTCCCGCAGACCGGGGTCGACCTCCTCATGGGCATCGGCGGTTCCCCGGAGGGCATCATCGCCGCCACCGCCGTGCGCTGCGTGGGGGGAGACCTGAGGGCGAGGCTCGTGTGGCGCAACGAACGCGAGAAGGAACGGGCCCGCGAGATGGGGATGAAGGATCCGAACGCGGTCCTGAGCGCGGAGGATCTGGCCGGGGGCGAGGTCATGTTCGCTGCCACCGGCGTCACGAACGGCGACCTCTTGCGAGGCGTACGCTTCACCGGCGACGGCGCTACCACCCACTCGGTCGTCATGCGCAGCAAGAGCGGCACGGTCCGCTACATCGAGACCGTGCACCGGTTCAAGCAGAAGCCCAACTACGGCTGGTAGAGCCCCTTTCCGTTCAAGGTCCTTCCGATGGCCCAGAGCGTCACCCGCGAGATCGCCGTTTCCGTGAGACCCGACCGGCTCTTCGATGTCATCGTCGACTACGCTCGCTACCCCGAGTTCCTCTCGACCGTGAAGAAGAGCCGTCCTTTGGGCCGCTCGGGGGCCACCATCGACGTGGAGTTCGAGCTCGACCTCGGCGTGAAGACCATCCGCTACACCTTGCGCCACGTGGAGGAACGCCCACACAAGGTTACCTGGTCCCTCGTGTCGGGCGAGTGGATGAAGATCTCGAACGGCGCGTGGGAACTCTTCCCGCAGGGGGAGGGCACCCGCGCGCGGTACACGCTCGAGGTCCAGATTGCCAAGCCGACCCTCGTTCCCCAGGCGCTCGTCGACCGGGTGAGCGACGAGCTCACACGGATCCAGCTCCCTCGAACGCTCGGGGCATTCAAGGCGCGCGCCGAGTCCGTGGCGGGGGCGAGTCCCGCCTGACCGGCCGGCCTCGCAGACCCTCCTCGTTCGAGGGGTGGCATCGTGGCCCGAGGGCTACGCAGGCGTCGATCCTCAAGCACTCGTAGAGCTCTTTCGCCGGGACCCGCCTGTGGCGGAGCGAGAAATCCACGCTGCCTTGACCCGTGACACAACGGGGTGCTACGAGCTTGCAAGAGGCCTTTTCCACGGAAGAATCGTCGCACAGGACTGCATCGGACCTACGAGCGGTTAGACTTGCAGAAGGTGAGCGCGGCAGAAATGGGTGATGCCGGAACGGTGCTTGCAGGATCCGTGTTAAGCGCGATGAAGCTCGACGGTCGGGACGACCATGCTGGACGCCTTCATCATCGAGGAGATCAAGCGGCGCGAGCGCGGCCGTGCGGTCGAGGATCGACCGGCCGTCGAGTTGCCCCTCCCCGAGCCTGAACCCCCTCCCGAGCGCGATCGCGGAAACGACGACCGCGACCGCGGCGTCGTCATCATCGACTACACCCACTGACGCTATTGGCCCTGCTCGCGAGCGGCAGAGCGCCCGCTTGGGCGCAAAGCTAAAGCGTGTCGGAAACCGTTGACGCGTCGGGAGAGGTCGAGCAGATTCGCGCCCGCCCCCTAGCCATGGAGTGACGACAGGCCATGACCGAGATCATCAACGTCGCCGCCCGCGAGATCCTTGACTCGCGCGGGAACCCGACCATCGAGGTGGAGGTAGCGGTGGCCACGGGCGATGTCGGCCGAGCGGCGGTGCCCTCCGGAGCGTCCACCGGAGAGCACGAGGCCCTCGAGCTGCGCGACGGCGAGACGGGTCGCTATCTCGGCAAGGGCGTCAAGAAGGCCGTGGCCAATGTCGTGGAGCAGCTCGCGCCGACCGTGGTCGGCATGGACGCCTCGGACCAGGCGGCTCTCGACCACCGGATGCTCGAGCTCGATGGGACGCCCACGAAGAGCAAGCTCGGCGCCAACGCCATCCTCGGCGTGTCCCTTGCCGCGGCCAAGGCCGCCGCCTCCGCGCACGAGCTGCCCCTCTACCGCTACCTGGGCGGCGTGGGTGCCCGCACCCTTCCGGTGCCACTCATGAACATCCTCAACGGCGGCGCGCACGCCGACTCCAACGTGGACATCCAGGAGTTCATGATCGTCCCGCTCGGGGCCCCGACCTTCGCCGAGGCCCTTCGCTACGGTGCCGAGGTCTTCCATGCCCTGAAGAAGGTACTGAAGGCGAACGGCGCCTCGACTGGGGTGGGCGATGAAGGTGGGTACGCCCCGAGCCTCCGATCAAACGAGGAGGCTCTCGGACTCATCCTCGAAGCGGTGGAGAAGGCGGGTCTCAAGCCCGGGGAGCAGGTGGCGCTCGCGCTCGACTGCGCCTCCTCCGAGTTCTTCGACAAGGCGAGCGGCAAGTACAAGCTGAAGGGCGAGGGCAAGGAGTACGACGGCAGGGGCCTCGCCGAGTGGTACGCGAGCCTGTGCAGCAAGTACCCTATCGTCTCGATCGAGGACGGTTGCGACGAGAACGACTGGAGCACCTGGAAGCTCCTCACCGACCGTCTGGGTGGGAAGATCCAGCTCGTGGGGGATGACCTCTTCGTCACCAACGTCGAGCGCCTCTCCCGGGGCATCGCCGGCGGCATCGCCAATTCGCTGCTCGTGAAGGTCAACCAGATCGGCTCTCTCACCGAGACCCTGGAGGCCGTGCGCATGGCGCACCGAGCCGCCTACACCACGGTGATGAGCCACCGTTCCGGCGAGACCGAGGACACCACCATCGCCGACCTCGCCGTCGCCTGCGACTGCGGCCAGATCAAGACCGGCTCGGCCTCGCGCACCGATCGCATCGCCAAGTACAACCAGCTCCTCCGCATCGAGGAGGACCTCGGTTCGAGCGCGCGCTACGCCGGTCGTTCGGCGTTCCGCGCTCTGCGCTAGAGCTGTCGCCTCTCCGGGATGACGACGCGCGCGGGCGTCTCTTCCTCGGGGGGGGCCGGCCCTTCCGAAGAGAGGGCCGCCCCCCGTGCAAAGGCCCGAAGCCGCGAGGGGACCTAGGTCTTCTCCGGGACGTAGATGCGAGCGCCCTTGGCCTTGAATTCGGCGGACTTCTGGGCCATGCCGCGCTCGAGCGCCTGCCGCTCGCTCACCCCCTCCCGAGCGGCGAAGTCCCGCACCTCCTGCGTGATCTTCATGGAGCAGAACTTCGGCCCGCACATGGAGCAGAAGTGCGCGAGCTTACTGCCCTCCTTGGGCAGGGTCTCGTCGTGAAATTCGCGGGCAGTGTCGGGATCGAGGCCGAGGTTGAACTGGTCGCTCCAGCGGAACTCGAAGCGAGCGCGCGAGAGTGCGTCGTCGCGGGCGCGGGCCCCCGGGTGTCCCTTGGCCACGTCGGCCGCGTGGGCCGCGATCTTGTAGGCGACGATGCCAGCCTTCACGTCGTCGCGGTCCGGCAGGCCGAGGTGCTCCTTGGGGGTGACGTAGCAGAGCATGGCCGTCCCCATCCAGCCGATCATGGCCGCCCCGATGGCGCTCGACAGGTGGTCGTAGCCAGGGGAGACGTCGATGGGGAGGGGCCCGAGAGTGTAGAAGGGTGCCTCGTGGCAGAGCCGCAGCTCCTCCTCCATGTTGGCCTGGATGAGATGCATGGGGACGTGGCCAGGCCCCTCGATCATGGTCTGCACCTCGTGCTTCCAGGCGAGCTGGGTGAGTTCACCCAGGGTGGCTAGCTCCGCCATCTGCGCCTCGTCGTTGGCGTCGGCGGTCGAGCCGGGTCTCAGGCCGTCGCCGAGGGAGAAGGCCACGTCGTAGGCCTGCATGATCTCGCAGATGTCCTCGAAGTGCGTGTAGAGGAAGTTCTCCTCGTGGTGGGCGATGCACCACTTGGCGAGGATGGAACCGCCCCGCGAGACGATGCCGGTGCGGCGGCGCACGGTGAGCGGGACGAACCCCAGCCGGACCCCGGCGTGGATGGTGAAGTAGTCGACGCCCTGCTCGGCCTGCTCGACGAGCGTGTCCCGGAAGATCTCCCAGGTGAGTTCCTCGGCTACCCCTCCCACCTTCTCGAGCGCCTGGTAGATGGGGACCGTCCCGATGGGCACGGGACTGTTGCGAATGATCCAGTCGCGCGTGGTGTGGATGTTGCGACCCGTGGAGAGATCCATCACCGTGTCGCCACCCCAGCGGATGGACCAGACGAGCTTCTCCACCTCCTCCTCGACGCTCGAGGAGACCGCCGAGTTCCCGATGTTGGCGTTGATCTTCACGAGGAAGTTGCGCCCGATGATCATGGGCTCGGCTTCCGGATGGTTCACGTTGGCCGGGATGATGGCCCGGCCGCGCGCGACCTCGTCCCGAACGAACTCCGGCGTCACGAGGGCGGGGAGGCGAGCGCCGAGCGCGTTGCCCCGCAGGCGCTCCTCGCGTTCCGGATCGGACAGGTACTCGCGCATCCAGGCCGTCCGCCCGTTCTCGCGCAGCGCCACGAACTCCATCTCGGGCGTGACGATTCCGCGCCGGGCATAGTGCATTTGCGTGACGTTCCGACCGGCGCGCGCCCGCCTCGGGGTGCGGCGCAAGCCCGCGGCTGCCGCCCGCAGGACCTCGACCTGTCCGTCGCGGGCGCCGTCGTCGATGGGAGCTGGAGGCCTCCCCGGGTAGGATTCAGTGTCGGCTCGCTCCTCGATGAAGGCGCTGCGGACCGCGGGCAGTCCGCGGTGCACGTCGATGGCGACCGAAGGGTCGGTGTAGGGACCCGAGGTGTCGTAGACCGTCACCACCTCCCCATTCGTGAGGGTGATCTCCCTCATGGGTACCTGCAGGTCAGGGCGAGACCCCTCTTCGTAGATCTTGCGAGATCCCGGAAAGGGTGCCCGGGTGAGCTTCAAGAGCTGCGACAGGTTGTTCGACTCCATGGACGATCCCTTCGTGCGGCGGAGCTCCCGAAGGTCGTCCCAAGAATCGAGGGCCCAGTCCTGCGGGCCAGCGTGCCGGGAACGGAGTGCTCTTCTTCCGCCGGTGCTAACCGGATCAAGTTTCACGGGTTCGGCCGAGCCATCTCAGCGCCGACAGGGGCGCACCCCGGAGCAAACCGATTATGCCGACGGAGCCGCTTTCGTGCAAGCTCCGGCCGCTGCGCGCGGGTCGCCGCGAACCCCGGCTCAGGGTGAGCCGCTCCCCGCCGTACGGCCAGAGCAGCTCCCGAGGGCCTCCTGCGCGGAGGAGCGGCCGCGGACGAGCGCAGGGACGTCGCCCATTTCGCCATGCGTCATCGACGGAGATCAAAGCCCCACTTGGAGCAGCCTGTGGCCTCAGCACAGACCGCCAGAAAGGAGGAGCGCACGGCGCCGCCCGCTTCCGGCCCAACACCCACTATATTGCAGGGCGCCGAAGTAGAACTCGACAGAGGGTGGCCCTTTCATGGAACGCGACCTTCGCAAGAGCCTTCCCGTGCTCGTGGCCGAGCCGGCTGCGGCGGCCCCGACCCCGCTGCGACCGAGCCTCGGGGCCGCTGGACTCCCGGTGCGCGCCAAGAAGCCGTCCTGGCTGCGCGTGGGGGTGGGAGGCGGAAAGCGCTACGAGCAGGTCCGGCAGACGCTCGCCTCGCTGCAGCTCCACACGGTGTGCGCCGAGGCCCATTGCCCCAACGTGGCGGAGTGCTGGGGCGGCGGGACCGCCACGGTCATGCTCATGGGCGACGTCTGTACGCGGGGCTGCCGCTTCTGCAGCGTAAAGACCTCGGCCCATCCGCCGCCTCTCGACCCGGATGAGCCGCGGCACCTGGCGCAGGCGGTGGGCCGGTTGCAGCTCGACTACATCGTGGTGACGAGCGTCGACCGCGACGACCTCCCCGACGGAGGTGCTGGCCACTTCGCCGAGGCCATCGTGGAGCTGAAGCGGATACCTGGGCTGCTCGTGGAGGTGCTCACGCCCGACTTCCGGGGGGACCCCGAGGCGGTGCGCACCATCGGCCGGGCCGGGCCGGACGTGTTCGCGAACAACATCGAGACGGTGAGGCGCCTCACCCCGGTCGTCCGCGACGCCAAGGCCGGCTACGAGCAAACCCTGGCGGTGCTGAGGCGCATGCGCGAGGAGTTCCGAGGGGTGGTCACGAAGTCCTCCATCATGCTGGGGCTCGGGGAGCGCGAGGAGGAGGTGCTCGAAACGATGCGTGACCTGCGCAGGGCAGGGGTGGACATCCTCACGCTCGGCCAGTACCTGCGGCCCTCGGCCTGGCACCTCCCGGTCCTGGAGTGGATCACGCCGGACCGCTTCCGGGCCTATCGTCGGCTGGGCGAGGCGGAGGGCTTCCGCTACGTGGCGAGCGGGCCGCTCGTACGTTCGAGCTACCGGGCGGGGGAGCTGTTCGTGAAGGGCGAGATCGCGTCGCAAGGTCACCCTTAGGAGAGCGCGGAGGGCGACCGATGCGAGAGGAGCCCAAGGTCGAAGCGCGGCCACGCAACGGTGCGGGTGGGCGCCCACCGGAGGAAGAGCGGGAGCGGGCCGAACCCTGGCCACTTTTGTCCCGGCTCGGCGAGGACGGGACGGTTTCGGGAGAGGTCGCCCTCGGCGAGGAGGCGCTGCTCAAGCTCTACCGCCTCATGGTTCTGAACCGTCTGCTCGACGAGCGCATGGTCATGCTGCAGCGCCAGGGTCGCATCGGGTTCTACATCGGATCCACCGGCGAGGAAGCGGCCGTCTTCGGGACCGCGCACGCCATGGCTCCCAACGATTGGATCTTTCCGAGCTATCGCGAACACGGGGCGGCGCTCCTGCGGGGCCTGCCGCTCGCCACCTTCGTGTGTGACCTGTTCGGCAACGCAGGCGACCTCATGCTCGGGCACCAGATGCCCTGCCACGAGGCCTGGCGGGAAGGCCACTTCGCCTCGGTCAGCTCGCCCATCGGGACCCAGATCCCCCAGGCGGTCGGCGCGGCCTGGGCAGCTCGCATCCGCGGCGACGTGATGGTTTCCCTCGCCTACCTCGGCGACGGCGCCACGAGCTGCGCCGACTTCCATGCCGGCCTCAATTTCGCCGGGGTCCATCGGGTCCCGGTCGTCTTCGCTTGCCGCAACAATGGCTGGGCCATAAGCCTACCCCGAGAGCGGCAGACCGCCTCGAATACCTTGGCCGAGAAGGCCTGTGCCTATGGAGTCCACGGGGAGCGGGTGGACGGGAACGATCTTTTGGCCGTGTACGAGGCGACCTCGCGTGCCCGGGCGCGGGCGGCCTCCGGCGAAGGGCCCACCCTGCTCGAGCTCCTGACCTACCGTGTCGAAGGGCATTCCACCTCCGACGATCCGCGTTCCTACCGCCCCGCCGAGCTCGTCGAGCCCTGGCGCAAGAAGGATCCCATACTGCGCTTGCGCCGGCTGCTGGAGCGGCGGGGCGCGTGGGGCGAGGAATCGGAGGGACGCCTCAGGGCGGAGGCCTTGGCGACCATCCAGGCCGCGGTGAAGGAGGCCGAGGCGCTCGGCGCGCAGCCCGCGCTCGACACCCTCTTCGAGGGCGTCTACAAGGAGCCCCTCTGGCAGCAACGCGAGCAACTCGAGGAGGCGAGGCAGGCGGCCCTTGATCGAGGCAGCGCTCCGGCCGAAGGCGAGGCACGTTCCGCGAAGGGACCATGCCCACCCTGAACCTCGTCCAGGCCGTGAACGACGCGCTCCGCCTCGAGATGCGTCGGGACCGTGACGTGGTCGTTCTCGGCGAGGACGTCGGCAAGTTCGGCGGAGTCTTCAGGGCCACCCAGGGCCTCTTCCAGGAGTTCGGCGCCGAGCGCGTCATCGACACCCCCCTCGCCGAGAACGGCATCGTCGGGACGGCCGTCGGCATGGCGCTCTACGGGCTGCGGCCGGTCCCCGAGATCCAGTTCGCCGACTTCATCTTCCCCGCCATGGATCAGATCGTGAACGAGGTGGCGAAGTACCGCTATCGGTCGGGTGGGCAGTACGGCTGCCCTCTCGTCATTCGCGCTCCATACGGAGGAGGCATCCGCGGCGGCCACTATCACTCGCAGTCGCCCGAGGCCCACTTCATCCACACCCCGGGCCTGAAAGTGGTCGTCCCGGCCACGCCCGCTGACGCGAAGGGCCTGCTCCTCAGTGCCATCCGCGACCCCGATCCGGTGCTCTTCTTCGAGCCGAAGCGGATCTACCGGGCCGCCCAGGGCGAGGTGCCGGAGGGGGACTGTGCCATCCCGCTCGGAAAGGCCAGGGTGACCCGCGTCGGCGAAGCGGTGACGCTCATCGCCTGGGGGGCGATGTGGCACGAGGCTGACCTCGCCGCCCGCCAGGCGGAGCGCGAGGGCATCGACTGCGAGGTCCTCGACCTGCGCTCCCTCCAGCCGCTCGACCTCGACGCCATCGTCCGATCGGTTCGCAAGACCGGGCGCGCGGTGGTGGTTCACGAGGCGCCCCGCACCTGCGGTTTCGGAGCCGAGCTCGCCGCGCTCATCCAAGAGCGGTGCTTCCTCTCCCTCGAGGCGCCCGTCACCCGTGTGACGGGCTTCGACACGCCCTTCCCGTACACCCTCGAGAGCGAGTATCTGCCGCGGGCTTCCCGCATCCTGCGCGCGCTGCGCGCGGTGCTCCAGTTTTGAAACCGCCGTCCGGCGAGGTTCCGACATGGCGTTCGAGTTCATCCTCCCCGACATCGGCGAAGGAGTGGTGGAGGCCGAGATCGGCAAGTGGTTCGTGAAAGAGGGCGACCTTGTCCACGAGGACCAACCCCTCGTCGAGGTCATGACCGACAAGGCGACCGTGACCATTCCTTCCCCGCGGCGAGGTCGGGTGAAGAAGCTCCACTACGCCGAGGGCGAGGTGGCGCGGGTCAAGGCCCCGCTCCTCGAAATCGAACTCTCCGAGGGCGACGACAGGAGGGCTGCGGCGCCACCCTCCCTGGAATCCTCTCCCCCTCCGGCGGAGCCCGCTCCTCGCCCGCGGACGCTCGCCACCCCCGCCGTGCGGGCCATGGCTCGCACGCTCGGAGTGGAGCTCGGCGCGGTGCGAGGCAGCGGGCCGGGCGGGCGCGTCATGAAAGGGGACCTTTCCTCGCTTCACGACGGCCAGGGGGAGGAGGGAGCGGATCCGGCCCGCCCCGCTCAACCCCTCCCCGCCGAGGGCGACGAGGTCGTCCCGCTGCGCGGCCTGCGCCGCCTCGTCGCCGAGCGCATGGCCCGGTCGAAACGCACCGCAGCGCACTTCACCTTCGTCGAGCAGGTGGACGTGACCGAGCTCGTGAAGGTGAAGGAACGCATTGCGGCGGCGGCCCTGCCGGGCGGCGTCAAGGTCACCTTCATGCCCTTCATCGTCAAGGCGACGGTGGCGGCACTGAAGAGGCACCCCTGGCTCAATGCCACCCTCGACGAGGCTCGCGGCGAGGTTCGCCTCCGCCGCGAGTATCACATCGGCATGGCCTCGGCCACCGATCAGGGCCTCCTCGTCCCCGTGCTCCGCCACGCGGATCGCCTCTCCATCCTCGACCTGGCCCGGGAGGTCGGGCGACTCAAGGCGGACAGCAAGGCCGGGCGGGCCCGTCCGAAGGATCTGGGCGGCTCGACGTTCACCGTCACCAGCTTGGGTCGGGAAGGGGGCCTCTTCGCCACCCCCATCATCAACCACCCCGAGGTGGCGATCCTGGGGGTCCACCGCATCCGACCCACACCGGTGGTGAGGGAAGGACAGATCGTCGCCCGCGACGTCCTTCACATCTCCCTCTCGCTCGACCACCGGGTCTTGGACGGCCAGGCGGGCGCCGCCTTCGCCTACACGCTCATCGCCTACCTCGAGGATCCCAACCGCATCTTCATGGAGCTCGCCTAAGGACTCCGCGCGGCGGAGACGAGAGCGACCTCGGGAAGGATTTGGGGATCGCCTGCCTGCGATGCGTTATAAGAAGGGCCTTCACGGAGGGGCACCCATGGCGACGAAGAGGTTCGATGCAGTGGTGATCGGCGCCGGCCCCGGGGGCTACGTGGCGGCCATCCGGCTTGCCCAGCTCGGCAAGAAGACGGCTCTGGTCGACCGGGAGGCGCTGGGGGGAGTTTGCCTCAACTGGGGTTGCATCCCCTCCAAGGCGCTCATCGCGGCCGCCAACGTGGTGGAGGACCTGCGAGGTGCCGCCGACCGCGGGATCGCCGGCGAGGCGAAGGTGGACGTGGCGAAGCTGCGCGCGTTCAAGGACGAGGTGGTGAAGAAGCTCGTCGGGGGTGTCGGCCTCCTCGAGAAAGGCAACGGGGTCGAGGTGGTGAAGGGCAAGGCCAACTTCCTCGGACCCGATGCGGTGGAGGTGGAGGGCGCCGAGAAGCTGCGACTCGAGGCGCCGGCCTTCATCGTCGCCACCGGCGCGCGCCCGATCCAGATACCCGGCTTCGAGTTCGACGGAGTCGACGTGTGGAGCGCCAAGGAGGCGGTCGACCTGCCCGAGATCCCCAAACGTCTCGTGGTCATCGGGGGCGGCATCATCGGGCTCGAGCTCGGGACGGTCTACGCGAAGCTCGGCTCCCAGCTCACCGTCATCGAGGCCCTGCCGAGCCTGCTCACCGGAACCGATCCCGAAGCCGTACGCCTGGTCCAAAAGCGGCTCCGCCAGCGCGGGGCGAGCGTGTTCCTGTCGGCTTCGGCGAAGAGGCTCGAACGCAAAGATGGGGAGCTCGCGGTGCACTTCGAGGCGGACGGGAAGACCCAGGCCATGCCCTGCGACAAGGTGCTCGTGGCCGTGGGCTTTCGCCCCAATCACGAGAACCTCGGTCTCGACCGGGCCGGTGTGAAGGTGGGGCCGAAGGGCTTTGTCGAGGTGAACGAGCGCATGCAGACGAGCGTGCCCTCCATCTACTGCATCGGGGACTTGGCCGGACCGCCGCTGCTCGCCCACAAGGCCTCGAAGGAAGGCGAGATCGCGGCCGAGGTCATCGCGGGAAAGAAGTCGGTGCGTGACTGGGTCGCCATGCCGGCCGCCATCTTCACCGATCCCGAGGTGGCGAGCGTGGGGCTCTCCGAGGAGGAGGCGCGCGCGCAGGGCTACGACCCGGTGGTGGGGAAGTTCGCTTTTTCCGCCCTTGGCCGAGCGCTGGCCATCGGACACGCCGAGGGCTTCGTGAAGGTGGTGATGGAGCGGACATCCAAGCTCCTCCTCGGAGTCACCATGGTGGGCCCCGAGGCGGCCGACCTCATCGCCGAGGCCGCCCTGGCCCTCGAGATGGGCGCCTACGTCGAGGATGTGGCCCTCACCGTTCACGCCCATCCCACCTTGCCCGAAGCCTTCATGGAGGCCTGCAAGGCAGCGCTCGGAGAGGCCATCCACGCTCTCAATCGGCCCGAACGCCCGCGCAAGACCACCTCCAGCGACGCGGCGGCACGGGCCTAGCTGCGCACGGAGATGGATGCCCGGGCATTGCGGGTTTACCGGCTGGGCCGGGTCGAGTACGAGGACGGGCTCGCGCTCATGGCCCTCGCGGCCCGGAGGGTCGGCGCCGGGTCGCCTCCCGCTACCGACTATCTCTTCCTCCTCGAACACCCACCGGTGGTGACCTTCGGCCGCAACGCCAAGGCCACGAACTTGCTCGCGGCCCCCTCCTGGCTCGCCCGGGAGGGCTTCGAGGTGCACGCGACCGATCGCGGCGGGGACGTCACCTACCACGGCCCGGGCCAGATCGTGGCTTACCCGGTGCTCGACCTCTCCTCCCGCCCGGACGTGCGAAGGTACGTTTCGGATCTGGAGGAGGCGATGATCCGCACCTGCGGCGACTATGGCGTCGAAGCCGGCCGCCACCCGGAGCACCGCGGCGCCTGGGTCGGCCCGCGGAAGATCGGAGCGGTCGGCGTCCACTTCTCGCGGTGGATCACCACCCACGGCCTCGCTTTCAACCTCGCCCCTGACCTGCGCCACTTCCAGGCCATCGTTCCGTGCGGGATCGCCGACCCGCGGCTCGGGGTGACGAGCCTCGCCGCGGAACTCGAGGCGCGCGGGCGGCCGGTGCCCCTTCGCCCCGAGGCCGAGGAGCGGCTCGCCGCCCATCTCGCTGCCCTGCTCGAGCGAAGCCCGCAGGAGCGCAGGCCCGATCTCTCCACCGTCTCGGTGGTTCCTCGGACCGAGGACGGTCGGATCCTCTTGCTCCGGCGCAGCGAGGCCCGCGGCCACTTCTGGCAGCCGGTGACCGGCCGGATCGAGCAGGGCGAGTCGCCGCATGAGGCGGCCCTGCGCGAACTTTCCGAGGAGACCGGGGCGACCGTACCCGTGGCGCCGCTCGGGTATCGCCACGCCTTCGCCCTCGATCCGAGCCTCGCCCCAAAAGACCAGGAGGGTCTCTACCTCGTCGAGGAGACCGCGTTCGCCGCGCAGCTTCCGCCGCAATTTTGCTGCCATCTCTCGAGCGAGCACGTGGCCCACGGGCTCTTCACGCTCGACGAGGCCCTCGAGAAGGTGAGGTTCGCCGGGCTTCGCCGCGCGCTGCGCCTCGCGGTCGCGCCCAAGCGTTGAGCGGGCGAGGGGCCTACGGGGCCGCGGTCGAGACGTTGACAGTCAGAGCGGTTGAACGGATAACCGATCCAACGGGTCGCGACTCCAACGCAGGAACCCTCCCGCTTCGAGGGCGAGCCGTCCACCGTGCCAGGGGGTGTGCCCAAGGCAGCGTCGCGGCCGCTCGGGGGCCACGTGAAGATCGCCATCTACGATGCGACGCTCACCGAAGGAGCGCGCGCGGCAGGCTTGCAGCTCACCGTGCGCGACCGGATGCGCATCGCTCTGCGCCTGGCCGAGATGGGCGTGGCCTACGTCGAGGGAGGATGGCCTTCCGGCCGGGGGGGCGACACCGAGGTCTTTCGGGCGGCCCGCAGGCTCGAAATGGGGGGGACAAAGCTGTGCGCCTGCGCCACGCTCGGGCGGCGCGGGCGTGCCCGGGACGATGTGCAGCTGAGGGCCGCCTTGAGGTCGGGTGCGAAGGCCGTCACCCTCTTCGTATCCGCTCCCACGAGAACAGGTCGCGCGGTGCACATCGGTTCGGCGGTCCACGCGGTGCGCTCCCAGCAGAAGGCCGCCCTGGTAGAACTCGACGGTTTCTTCGACGCCTGGCGACTCGGCCATGCCGGGGTCCTCGGTGCGGTGGAAGCGGCGTCCCTGGCCGGGGCGGAGGCGGTCATCCTCTCCGACAGGAGCGGAGGCGCGCTACCCCACGAGGTGGAGGCGGCTGTGGTGGCGGCGCGGCGGGTGGCGAGGCGGGTCACCATCGGGGTTCGTGCACGCGACGATGCCGGGGTGGCGGTGGCGAATAGCCTCGCCGCCGTGACCCGGGGCGCCACCCTGGTCGCCGCGACGGTGAACGGATACGGTGAGCGCTGCGGCGCGGCCAACCTCGTCCCCATCACCGCTGCCCTCGAGCTCAAGATGGGACATCAGGTGTTCGCTTCCGGTCAGCTCAGACGACTCTCCTCGCTCGCCCACTTCGTCTCGGAGCTCGCCGAGCGCGAGCTCCCGCGCGAGCGGGCGTACGTCGGTCGTGACGCCTTCGCGCTGGCCAAGGGCGACGGACCTCCTCACGTCGACCCGGAGGCGGTCGGCAATCGCAGCGAGCCCGCCCTGGCCGACGAGCGGGGTCACCCGGACGCCCTGCGCGTGGCCCGCACACTGGGGCTCAAGGCCCGCGACGAGACCACGGCCCGCAAGGTGCTCGCCCGACTCGGCGCATGGGAAAAGCGCGGCTTTCGCTACGAGGGCGCGGAAGCGAGCTTCGAGCTTCTCCTGCGAGCGTTGGGCGGTCGGCGCCGGCCCTACTTCACCGTCCAGGCTTACCGGATCTTCGACCTGCACGAGGACGACCGGTCCTTCACGGAGGCGACGGTGGAGCTCACGGTGGGTCACGAGCGTTTCCACACCGCCTCCACCGGAGTGGGCCCGGTGCACGCCCTCGATCGCGCCCTCAGGCTCGGCCTCGAGCGGCATTACCCGGAACTGCTCGACATGACCGTGGTCCAATCGCGGTCCCGCAACCTCGCTTCGGGCGCGGGCACGGCAGGGCCCGTGAGGGTCCTCATCGAAAGCGCCGACGCGCGCGATCACTGGGGAACGGCAGGGGTGTCGGACGACCTGCTCGACGCCTGCTGCCAAGCGCTCGTCGATGCCATCGAGTACAAGCTCCTCAAGGACGATGTGAAGCCGCGGAACCTGGCGCCCCAGGAATAGCGGAGTCAGAACTTGCCGGCTGGTCCGCGGCAGGCGAAAAAGGGCTCGGCACGAAGTAGAGACATATCTCGGCCACATTGAGAGACGACGCGTGCTCATTCGCTGCGACAAGTGCACGACGCTGTACGAGCTAGACGACAAGCTCATCCCTCGTCAGGGTGCCCCCGTCCAGTGCAGCCGTTGCCAGTTCGTCTTCACGGCTTATCCCCCCGGCGAAGGGGGAAAGGGATCCTCATCGGACAGGGAAACCGAGAACATCCTGGCGGGGACCGGAGCGTCCCCCGGCGCCGCCACTCGGAGTGGCGCTGCGGCCTCACCCCAGGGGCCGGGCCCTGCCCAGGGCCTGGGACGCCCGCCCCGGCGCGACACGAAGAAGACCATGGCTGCCTCGGTGCCCCTCTCCGAGCTGCCGCCCGACGCAAAATTCACCTCGGATGGAAGACCGATCCGGAAGGTGGCCTTTCCCACCGAGGAGACGCCTCGTCCCCCCCCTGCGCGGACACCCGCCCGCGCGAGCGTTCCGGTCCCGCCCACCTCGCGGCGCCCGCTGTGGCTGTTCGCGGTCGTGGTGCTCGTCGTCGCAGCGTTGCTGCTCGCGGCCGCCTGGTGGATCATGCGGCGCGGCGAACCCGCCGGTCTTCACCACAGGGCACCGGTGTCGATGGAGCGGCATGAACGGGCTCGGGAGGCCGCACTCCCGCTTGAGGGGCGAGGGCGAAAGGGCCGGGTAGGGCAGCGCGGTTCGAAAGGCCCGCGTCTTGGAGCCTGGAGTTCCTGGGCTGGATGAGGAGAATGAGCACGTGTTTGGGGTTCCGGATCTCCTCGTCTCTGGCCGCTTGCACACGCTCGACCCTGCGCGTCCACAGGTGTCGGCTCTGCTCGCGCGGGAAGGGAAGATCGTGTGCCTGGGGAGCGTCGCCGACTGCCGTCGGGCCGCCCGCCGCGGTGCTGCTCACCTCGATGCGGTCTGCGGTGTTCCGGGCCTCGTGGACGCCCATGGTCACGTGGTGCTTCTCGCGAGGTCACTCGAGGAGGTGGACTGCCGCGGAACGCGCGACGAGGAGGCGTGCGTCGCGCTCGCCAGGATGCGCGCCTCCTCGCTCTCGGATGGGGCTTGGGTGCTGGGGCGCGGATGGGACGAGGGACGTTGGCCGGGACGCCATTTGCCGAGGGAATCTTCTCTCAGCGCGGCCGTTCCCGATCACCCCGTCCTGCTCGAGCGGATCGACGGTCACGCGGCCTGGGTGAATGCCCGGGCGCTTGCACTCGCCGGGGTGGACCGGGCCACGCCCGATCCCCCGGGAGGCCGCATCCTGCGCGACAACCAGGGAAGGCCGACTGGCATTCTGCTCGACAGCGCGCAGACCCTCGTTCGGGCGCGGATTCCCCACCCGTCGGCCGACGAGATCTGCAGGCTCATCGAGGTGGGTACGCGGGAGCTCGTGCGGGCCGGCCTGACCGCCGTCCACGACGCGGGCTGCACCTCGTCGGTGATGCGGGCCTATGCACGGCTGGCCGCCGGTGACCGCCTCCCCTTGCGCGTCTACGCCATGATCGACGGTGATCAGCCCGAGGGTTCGCTCGCCGCGGAGCTGGCGCGGCATACCGAGACGCCCGAGCAAGGGAGGTTGTGCGTGCGCGCCGTGAAGCTCTTCGCGGATGGCGCGCTCGGCAGCCGGGGAGCGGCGCTCCTCGACGAGTATGCCGACGACCCGGGCAATCACGGACTCTTTGTCTCGAACGCCAGCGAGCTCCGCGCGCAGATCGGGCGGGTGGCTCGGGCTGGGTTCCAGCCCGCCGTGCATGCCATCGGCGATGCGGCCTGCAGGGAGGTTCTTCGCACCTTCGCGCTGCTCGAGAGCGGGCTCGACCTCAAGCGGCTCAGGCCACGCGTCGAACACCTCCAGATCGTCCGCCCGGAGGACCTTCCGCTCCTCGGGAGCACGGGGGCGGTGGCTTCCATGCAACCCGTCCACGCCTTGAGCGACGCGCCGTGGGTCGAGTCGCGCCTCGGGAAGGGGTCGACCTCGCTCGCCTGCGCTTACCGGTGGAGGGGCGTTTTGGAGCACGGTGTGCCACTCGCCTTCGGCTCCGACTTCCCGGTGGAGAGTCCCGATCCCAGGCTCGGCCTGTGCGCGGCCGTGCGGGGGCAGCCCTGGTTTTCTGGACCGCTCCTCGAGAGGGAAAAGCTCTCGCGCGAGGAGGCGTTGCGCGCGTTCACCGCGGGAGCGGCCTTCGCCTCATTCTCGGAGGGTCGACGCGGAGTCCTGCGCGAGGGGGCCGATGCGGACCTGACCCTCTTCGGCGAGGACCTGCTCGAGGTCCCGGTGGAGAGGCTGCCCTCGGTGCCCTTGGTTGCCACCGTGGTCGGGGGCCGGGTGGAATATGTCGCCGGCACCTCATAGGAAGCGACCGTACGAGCGAGCGAGGCCATCATTCCGTGCCTAGTTTCGTAATATGGGGTTTTTGGTCTTCACCTACATCGGCATCGCCGCTGCCCTCATCCAGGTCCTCCTGCCCGTCCATCACCGGCTCGGTCCCGCTTCCGCGATCGCGGTGGGCGTGCTCGGCTCATGGGGCGGAGCCCTGCTCGCTTCGACCGTCGTCCGCGGTGGATGGACATTCTTCGGACTGCGCGCCTTTGTGGGGAGCGTGGCCGGCTCCGCACTCGCCATCGCAGCTTTCGAACTGGCAGCCGAGGCCTACAAGAGAAGCGAGGCGCGCTGAAGCTCAGCCGTGCCGAAGCAGGTCAGAAAGTCCCACCACCAGGCTTCCGGCAGAGTAGGGGTGCGAGTTCACGAGGAGGGTGTCGTTGATGTGCTTGCCGGTGGCGGGATCGGTGGAGCGCTCCGGGTAGGCGAGGTTGAGTCGCAGGGGGACCACGCCGCGCGCCGCGCGGTGAAACAGGAATGCGGTGCCGTCGGGCTCGGTCCGCGCCACGATGCCCACGTGGGCGGGGGTCCCTCCGGGACGGTCAGAGAAGAAGACCAGGTCGCCGACCACCGGGCGGCGCATGGGGGCGAAGGCCCCGCGTTCGCTCGCGAGGGCCGCCAGCCCTCCGGCGTCGCGCGCGCCAGGCGGCAGGGGACGGCCGCTCTCGGCGAAGGCGGCGCGCACCAGGGCCGCGCATCCGGGGCCGTAGTCCACCCCCTCGAGCACGATGCTGCGGTGGCCCACGAGGCTCGCAACCGACGAGAGTGCACGCGCCAGATCCGGCTGTGCCGTGCCCGTCGAGGCGGGCAGGCCCCTCGGAAAGGGTGCGGGGGCCGAGCCGGCGCTCGTCTCAGGAGCGCCGGCCCGGCTCTCGCGGGCGGGCGGGGGCAGTTCGTGACGTCGTCCCGGGATGTCGGCCGCGCAGGCCCCGGCGAGCAGGGCGATCGTCGCGCCGAGCGCCGCCGGGAGGATCGTCATGAGGCGCGATGCTACTGTGGCCCCACGGCACGTCCAATTTTGTGTCGCGAAATGTGGGTCGAGTTTCCCGCCTGGCCGAGACGGCTCGGTCTTGCCGATCGAAGAGCGCGGTGCCGATGTCATGCGCCTACCTCCCGGGCCCCGAGTCGAGGTCGCCTGCACGGGGGCAAGCCCGGCAAGGAGACACGAGCTTCGACGAGTCTTCGACGAGATCCCTGGAAGGCGAGTGTCAGGCATGCCTGCTAGCCTTCCCTGCTACGCATGCCACGGCGCTACGAGCTCAAGCCGGCGCACCGAGGTGCGGGAGCCTTTCAGCACGCCGGTTTGCTGAACGACGAGCAGGAGCGCGTCGTCGAGGCCGGTGACGGCCCCATCCTCGTCATCGCGGGCGCGGGCTCGGGCAAGACGAGGACGCTCACCTGGCGCGTGGCGCGGCTTCTCCACGACGGGGTCGCGCCCGAGTCGGTGCTCCTTCTCACCTTCACGAACAAGGCCGCGCGCGAGATGCTCCGCCGGGTGGAGGAGGTGGCTCGACGCGACACGCGGCTGCTATGGGGTGGCACCTTCCATCACGTCGCGCATCGGGTCCTGCGCGAGCACGCTCCGGTCCTTGGCTACGCCAAGGGATACTCCATCCTCGATCGGGAGGACACGCGCGACGTCATGAGCGCCGCCATCGCCGACTGCGGGCTCGCGGTGGGAGCCCGGCGCTTCCCCCGCTCGGACGTCCTCGTCGACCTCGTCTCCATGGCGGTGAATACCCAGACGCCCCTCGCCGAGGTGGTGGCCGGGCAACGTCCGCAGTTCGTCCCGCTCACGGACGACATCCTGCGCGTAGCGCGCCGATTCGGGGAGCGCAAGCACGCCCTGAATGCCATGGACTTCGACGATCTGCTCCTCAACTGGAAGGTGCTGCTCGTCGAGCACGAGGCGGTGCGTCGGGTTTTGGCCGAACGATTCCGACACGTCCTGGTGGACGAGTACCAGGACACGAACCGACTGCAGGGCGACGTGGTCGACCTGCTGGCGAGCGGTTACCGCAACCTGTGCGTGGTGGGCGACGATGCTCAGTGCATCTATGGTTTCCGCGGGGCCCACTTCGCCAACATCCTCGAGTTCGAGCGACGCTACCCCGACGCGCAGCGATTTGAGCTCACCGTCAACTACCGTTCCACGCCGCAGATCCTCTCGCTCGCCAACGCCTCCATCGCCTGCAACCTGAAGCAGTTCGAGAAGGAGCTCTCGAGCGTACGCCCCGACGGGCCACTCCCGGCCGTGGTGCCCTGCCGGGATGTGCAGCAGCAGGCGCAGTTCGTCGCGCAGCGCGTGCTTGAACTGCGCGACGAGGGTATCCCACTCCCTGAGATCGCGGTGCTCTACCGGGCCCATCACCACGCGATGGAGATCCAGTTCGAGCTGGCCCGGCGGGGCATTCCCTTCGTCGTTCGCTCCGGGGTGCGCTTCTTCGAAGCCGCTCACATCAAGGACGTGCTCGCCCATCTCCGCTTCGCGCGCAATCCGGGGGACGAACTCGCCCTCAAGCGGGCGCTGCGGCTCGCTCCCGGGATCGGCAGCGTCACCGCGGATGCCGTCTGGAACGCCCTGCTCGCTCGGCGGCGGGGAGGAGCGGGTGGGGTGGAGGAGCTGCTTGCGCCGGACGTGGCGGGCCAGGTGCCCGCCAAAGGCCGCCACGGGTACAAGCGGCTGGCCGGGCTCCTCCGTCGTCTCGCCCAGCCTCCCACCTCCAACCTACCGGGTGAGGCGATCGAGCTCGTGCTGGCCCACGGCTACGAGGAATACCTCAAGGCAGAATTCCTCAATGCCGACTCGCGCCTCGAGGACCTTCGCCAACTCGCGGAGTATGCCCGCGGGTACGAGGATACCGAGGCTTTCCTAGCCGAGATCGCCCTGCTCACCGAGCTCAGCGCCGAAACCGTATCCGAGGGTGAGGAGCAGGACGAGAAGATGGTCCTTTCCTCGGTCCACCAGGCCAAAGGACTCGAGTGGCGGGCGGTCTTCTTGGTCTGGCTGGCGGACGGGCGCTTCCCGAGCGCACAGGCCCTGCGGGATCGCGACGGGGAAGAAGAGGAACGACGGCTTTTCTACGTCGCGTGCACCCGCGCCAAGGACGAACTGTACCTGTGCCTCCCGCTGCTCGTGGCTCCGCGCGACTCCGAACGCGTGGTCCTCAAGGCCTCGAGATTCCTGGAGGAGCTGCCGGGTGACCCTGCTCTTTACGATCGCTGGCAGCTCGACGACGGCGTGGAAGGTTCGCTGCCCCCTGCCAATGGCCCGGCCTTGCTCGCGGCCCGGCCCGCCGGGGGCGAGGCGATGTCGGTCCCGGCGCTGTTCGGCGAGGGCGCGAACGAAGACGGGTCGTCCTCCCGGGACGACGCAGAGCCGCTCATCCAGGAGCCCGCCGAGGACGAGGGCGAGGTGCCCTTCTAGGCCCTCATCCGAAGTGGTAAGGCGGCTGCCGTGGACCCCGTGTTCCCGGGCTGTCTGCCTCGGAGTTTCCGGATCTGCGCCGAAAAGTCGCCGCCCGGGTGAGGCGCGCAACGGTGTGTGTTAAACAGGGGTATGGCCGGTACTTCGCCGCGGGAAAAGCCCATTCTCGGCGTCGACTTCGGGACGACCAACACGTGTGTGGCACACGTGCGCAATCGCATTCCGCGGGTGGTGCCTACCGACAAGGGAAGCCTCGTCCTCCCGAGTGTCGTGGCCCTCGGCAAGAAGGGCGACTTCTTGGTGGGAGGCGTCGCCAAGGACCAGATGGTGACGAACCCTCGTAACACCATCTACGGGGCGAAGCGGCTCATCGGTCGCAAGTACAACTCCAAGGTGGTCCAAGAGCTCCGCAGCTACTACTCCTACGACATCGTGGAAGGGCCTCAGGGCGATGCCGCGGTGATGCTGGGCGGCGAGGTGAAGACGCTCCCGCAGGTGAGCGCCCTCATCCTCTCCCACGTGCGCAAGATCGCGGAGACCTTCCTCGGCCGGGACATGGGGGAGGCGGTCATCTCGGTGCCGGCCTACTACAACGACAATCAGCGGCAGGCGGTGAAGGAGGCGGGGCGGCTGGCGGGGCTCGACGTGAAGCGCATCGTGAACGAGCCCACCGCGGCGGCCCTCGCTTACGGCTTCAACCGGGGTCTCGATCAGAAGGTGCTCGTCTATGATCTGGGCGGAGGGACCTTCGACGTCTCGGTGCTCCAGCTATCCGGCAATGTCTTCGAGGCCCTGGCCACCGGAGGCGACACGTTCCTCGGTGGAGTGGATTTCGACAACCGCATCATCGACTTCGCCCTCGATGCGTTCTGGCGCGAGCACAGGATCGACCTCGCCGAATCCCCCATCGCCATGCAGCGCATCAAGAACGCGGCCGAGTCGGCCAAGATCGATCTCACCCTCATCCCCAACGTGGCCCTCGAACTGCCCTATCTCGAGGAGAAGCGCGGGAAGCCGCTCGATCTGCGGCTCGCGCTCTCCCGGACCCAGCTCAACGAGCTCACCGTCGACCTCGTCGATCGTACCTTCGAGATCTGCGATCAGGTCCTGGCCGAGAAGAGCATTGCCCCTGCGGACATCCACGAGGTGATCCTCGTCGGCGGGCAGTCGCGCATGCCGCTCGTCCAGGAGAAGATCCGGGAACACTTCGGGCGCCCGGCTCGCAAGGGGGTCCATCCCGACGAGTCGGTGGCCCTGGGAGCCGCGCTCCTCGGGGACTCTCTCGACCAGATTGACTCGGTGACCCTGGTGGACGTCCTGTCCATGGCCATCGGCGTGGCGACGCCGCAGAATCGTTTCCGCCGCGTCCTCGAGAAGAACAACGCCATCCCGTGTTCACGCTCCTTCCGCTTGCCGCCCCCACGGGAACCAGGAATGCCGATCGAGCTCGATATCTACCAGGGTGAGTCCGACGACGTCGTGGACAACGAGTTCCTGGGCTCGATAAGGCTCCCGGCAGCGGCCACCGGTCGGCGGGTGGACTTCAAGCTCGACGAGGAATGTTTGCTCAAGGTCACCTTCGACGACCCGTCACAAGGCATGCGGGCAGTGGACTTCGCCACCCGCGACACGCCGGAGGCGCTGCGGCTGGCGCTGGCCGAGCAGGCGGCCCGACGCACGGCCACGGCCGGAGCTGAGGAGCAGTCCGTGCGCCGTGGCGGCGGCCTCTTCGGATGGCTGAGGAGGAGCTAGGTGCTCTTCCCGTCTCTTCCATGGCTCGAGGCCGCGGTGGCTGCCGTGAACCGTGAACCGGCCCTGCCGGAGGCCTTGCGCGGCCTGGGACCGGATCTCGCGGCGGTGATCGAGGCCGACCCACCCGCCTTGCGCGCCCCCTTCGTCGCCTATGGCCGCCAGGAGGCCGGGCGCATCACCGGCATTCGGGTGCTCTGCGATCCCGATGAAATCTGGGAGCTCGAGCCGGCCTACGTGCTGCGGGCGCCCTACCGGGTGTGGAAGGGCCTTCTCTCCGGCGAGGACCCCGTCAAGGCGGCGCTCTCCGGTCGGGTGAAGGTGGAGGGCGACCTCGAGGCGCTCATCCGTCGCGCGACCTACCGTCATCTCATCGAAGCCGCGCTGTCGAGCGTGAAGACGGAATTCTCTGATGCGGGAGGGCGAGCGTGAGAAAGCGGATATCGGGGCGCCTCTTGGAGGAGGGCGCGCGCGTGGTCGGCCGGGCGGCCGGGCTGATGCTGTCCGATCCGCGTGGGCAGGAAGCGCTGGCGCGTGCGGTGGGCTTCGCCCAGCGCGGGCTGCGTCTTTTGGAATCGGCACAGGAACACGCCCTGCATGCGGTCGGCTTGGCGGCCCGCCCCGACTACCAGGAGCTGCGCAAGCACGTGGCGCGACTCAAGCGCAAGGCACGCGAATTGACGGAGAGGCTCGATGAGACGACCGGTCCGGGCGAACCGCCGGCGTCTCGTGATGCTGCACGCTCCGAGGCCGGCGAGGCTGACCGGACGCATTGACACCCCGGGGACCTCCCGGCATACTGCGCCCCCGCTTCAAGGGCGCTTAGCTCAGCGGTAGAGCACCGTCTTCACACGGCGGGGGTCGCTGGTTCGAAACCAGCAGCGCCCACCATTTTCAAGGGGTTGGCGAGATCGCCGGCCCCTTTTTTCTTGTCAAGACCTGGCCCAGGTAGCAGCCCGGTGGCAACACGAGCCGAGGCGACACATACACCGATGCCTCCGGTCCGTTTCACCTGCCGACCTCACCACCTGGCGCCGGGCTCTCGAGGAAACTGGCGACGGCGAGTTCCTCGATTCCACCAAGCTATCGCTCCACGATTCAAGTCCCAGGTGGAAGCACTGTGGTGCACCTTGAGCGAACTCGCGCCCCTCGGTCCACGGAGTCTGGCAGCTCTAGTTAAGACTTTAGCCCCGGCCTTCCCCGCTTCTCGCTATGCCGGGTTCTTGGCAATGACCTTCATGTACTCCTTGCAGATCGTTCGGAAGGTCCCTTCTGGGAACCCCTTCACGAGCTGGACGACGAAAGTCATCGTACCCTCCATACCCGCGAACTTTCCGGTCGCGGCTAGAATCTTGCCGGTCCCGTGCTGCATGCCGGGGTGCTGCGGATCGTCAACCGCAGAGATCTCCCAAAGAACCTTGTCGCCGTCCTTGTCGGTGTGGGTCTCGTAACCGTGTATCGTCGCGATGCCCTTATCCACGAAGACGATGATGTGGATGTGGGTTGCGAGGTTGTGGAATGGGCCCTTGCCCGAATCATCGACTCTGATCCCCATGAGCTCCTGAGAGCCGACCCAATGCTCCTGGTCGAGCGGGGCGCCCTTTAGTGTGCTAATTGAACCGTAATTGATTCCTGTGTATTTGACTTGTGCCTGCGCAAGAACTCGCCCGCTTGCTGAAAGCATCAAGGCCAGGCACGAGAAAAGCAGTTTCCGCTTCATGGTATCCCCCGCGAGGTTTTCCCCTGAGGCCAGAAAACGTCACACCGTGTGCCGCCTTCTGGCACCGCTTGCGCTCAGGGTGCGCCTCCTGAACGGGAGCAGTCTATCTACTCTGGGTCCGCCCGATGGTAGCGACTCTATCCGCTCATCCCGACAAACGGGCATTGCTTAAGCACTGCTCACCGTTTGCTGGGGCCTTAACCCCAGAGCACCTCGGCCGCCTTCTCGAGCACCGCTCTCCGCGCACTCGGCGTGTCGCCCGGCCACGTCGGCCCGATCACGGAAGAGCGACCCGCCCCTCGCGCACCGCCACCAGCTCCGCAAAGGGAGCCATGCCGAGGAGTCCCGACAGGGCCCCTCGTGGTCAACACCGGCTCGGTTCGCCACGGCCTGGCAGGCCTTCACGTCGCCACCCGCCAGGGCGCGGGTCTTGTAGTGCGGGTGGAGCTCAAGACCCTGGCCCTCGAGTGAGGGGAGTAGCTGCGACGACGGGACGTGGAGGGCACTCCCACGTCACCTCGTCGACCACATCGACATCATGCTCGCCCATTGCGGCCGCCAGGATCGTCTGCCCGCCCGATAGTGGCGTGGAGCTTTCCTAGGTGCTCGGCCGCCAGGGGCTCGCGGCGCAGCGGTCGGCGCACGCCCTCAACCACCTCGACGAATCGAGCCCGAGGGCACCGAGCGCCCGGGCCTCGAGCTCCGCGTCTGCCAGCGGAGGCGGGGGAGCGTGCCGGCCTCGCGTCGCTTGTCGCTCGGCCCTCGCCGTGCTTCTCGAGTCGAAGACCACGAGTGCGCGCCGCACGTCCGCCGCCATCTCAGGCCAGTGGCCGGCCTCCTCGTCGAAGAGGCGCGCCGGGTCGGAGAAGACCAGGCAGCGTAGCTCAGGCTCGAGGTTCTCGAGGGTCAGCTTGGCTCGTTTTCTCGAACTCGGCCAAGTTGGCCAAGACGAAGGTGTGGACCTTGGCATTCCGCAGCACACGTGGCCCGTTGGTCTCCGCGCTATAACTCGGTGTGGCCGCTCGGATAATGCCTTGCATTGAGATCCTTGCAGGTATTCGAGGGCGAAGCGGCGTTGCTTTCGAGTCTGCGGGGTCCGAACTGCTTCGCGAACTGTCGGACGCGTCGACTCTTCATCGAAACTCACGAGGGGCGACATGCGGCTTACCGCTACTTGCTCGCTCTCGCAGGCAAAAGGGCGTGCGAAGCCCCGCCACGACGGAAGGCCTCTTAGTCGGCTGGCTCGGGACGCTGCTCGAGACCAAGTCAGGCGGCGGCGGGCGTCGCCGGAGCACATCGAATGGCACCAGCAGCGAGGCAGGATATGCTCCAGCCGCACGCCCGCGCCGGGATCGTGAAGTCGCAGCCTTCGATGACCGAGTCCCTGGGCGCCCTGGTCCGGGTCGGCCGCGCGGTTACCGCGAGGAGCATCCGCGGCGAGGCGAACCAGAAACCTGAGAATTTCACGTCGCCAGCGGCCTCCTTTCGAGCGCGCGATAGGTACCAAGGGTGCGTGTCACCTGCATGAGGGGCCTCGAGGCTCAGTCAGCTGCATGAATCCCACAGTTTCCAATTGTCATGGTCTAGTGGATTGACACGCCCGCTCAGCGTGGAGAATGGCCCGGGCCGAGCAAAGCAGCCAGGATTGCGGGGGGGCACTCCGGCCACTTCGCCCAGCCCAGGCGATACGCAGAGTATCCCAGCTGGCCCTGGCCGGAAGACCCAATCGACGGTACGGCCGCGGGCCGGGAGCACGGCCCGAAGGCAATTGCTCAGAGGGCGTCGATACGCCCACCTGGGCGAATGCTCGTGGGAAGGTTTGACTAAGGGTGAGTCAGGCTGCGCCCGGGTCAAGTGAACCCACGGGCGTCGCAGGCGCGGAGAGGCGAGCGAGTGTGGTGCCATTGCGATGGGCGGCACTTTTCGAGATTTGTGCCGAACGCGGCCGAAAGCCGGAGACTTTTGCGCGGCCGAACGGGCGTGCCAATCTTCCGCTGTCTCCCAGGGTTCGGCCCAGAGCAGGTTGTGCGGCGTGGGTCGCCGAGGAGGGCCCGGGCGGAGAGTCGGAAAGCGGCCACGGTTCTGCCGATGACGGCGCGCCAGAGATGCCCGCGCAGGAGGGGCGGCGGGCCCGGCGTGGAGAAGGATTGCTCACACGAGTAGCGGTACCAAGAGCGAACCCAGGGACCTGCCCCACGAGGGCCACTGAGCCGCTCGCCGACCCATTCCCTGCTCGGTCGTCCCCCGGGAGAGAGGAGAGCGGCCCCATTTTCCAAAGCCAGCGGTTGCTCGTCCGTGGGCAGGACCTCGTGTCGGAGAGGGCAATGCGCGCGGTTCGAGCGGCTCACGCCGCTTCATCGCAGGGGTGCCGAATTTTCAAAGAAGCCTCACGGTCCAGGCGACACTTCCTGCTACCCGCGCGGACCCTCACTCTCGGTCCTCACAGACCTCAACATACGCGGCGTGCAGTTCGTCCCCGGGTGGACCCTATGCGCAAGCCCGTTCCAGGTTCGCGTAGGGTGCCGGCCCGAATTGGGCGGCTCGAGACTGCCCGGCGCCTTGCGGGGGATGCCGGAACGTCGAACTCGACAGTAGCTTTCGAGAGTCATACGGCGGCCCCTGGCCGTGAGGAGGGAAGGAAACTATGCTCGTTCGAGGGTGGGTCGGGCCCGGCCACGCCGTTTCCGGGATCACGACTCCGTTCCGGAATCTGGCTCGCGTAGCCATACTTACCGTCCTGGCGGGTGGTCTCGCTGCCGCTCGGCCGGCTCGAGCCCAGTCGCTTGGAGTGGAGGCTTTTGGAGGTTGGCAGGACCTGCAACTGTCGCGGAACAGCGTGGGAAACGCCATCGGTGGAAACGAGGGAACAGCCATCTTTGGCGCCGATGCCCTCGCCGATTTGGGCTTCCTCGGGCTGGGCGTCTCCCTCGACAAGACGGTGAACGGCAGTGCGCAGCCCTGGGCCGGATCCATCGTGGCCGGATTCCTCATCCATCTGCCGGCTAGCCTCAGGCTCGAGGCCCTCGGCGAGATCGGTCGCCGCGCCCGCGATTTCGGGGATCTCTTCGATTCGACCGGAGCGACGTTCGTCGGAGTCCGCCCTGGAGTGAGCTTCCTGCTTGGCCCCAGCCCTATTCGACTCGGCGTCACCGGCCTCGTCCGATGGCCCACCTCGGGCGGAGACTTCGGATCGCCCGATTTCGGCTTTGTGGGGAGAGTGGGGTTCGACTTCATGTAGGACCCGGGTGGGGCGGCGGCTCGAACAGGGCCGCTGCCCCTCCCTGGAGTTCGTGCGTGTCAGAACCGTCCGAGCTAGATCCTGGCGCGTCGGTGCGACGACGGGGTTGGCTCGGACGACGCGTTCTTGCCGCGGCGTTCCCGGGAGGGTTTCTATGAGGGCGGCTGAAGCCACGACCCCGCAGGTCACGACGCAGGACCGCGAAGTGGCCATACTCGCCGGTGGGTGCTTCTGGGGGATGCAAGATCTCCTGAGGAAGATCCCGGGCGTTCTCGAGACCGAGGTCGGATACACCGGCGGCTGGCTCGAGAATCCGCGCTACGAGGACACCCACGACGGCGAGTCCGGGCACGCCGAAGCGGTCCGCGTCGTCTTCGATCCGCGCAAGCTCTCCTATGCCGATCTCCTCGAGAAGTGGTTTTTCCGTATGCACGATCCCACCACGCTCAACCGTCAGGGGAACGACCGCGGCACGCAGTACCGCAGTTCCATCCTCTACACCTCCGAAGCTCAACGGAAGACGGCCGAGGAGGTGAAGGCGCGGGTGCAGGCCTCCGGGCACTGGAAAGGACCCGTGGTCACCGAGATCGCGCCCGAGTCGAGTTGGTACAAGGCCGAGGACTATCACCAGGACTATCTGGAGAAGCACCCGGGCGGTTACAGCTGCCACTTCCTGCGCGCTTGGCAGTAGCGACCCGGAGATCGAGTCGCCAGGCCGCCCTCGGCCCCCAAGTGAACGGCGACTGCATCCGCAGGATCGGTCGTCGGCCCAGGCTGGATGCGCGGATCACACGCCGAGCAAGCTGCCCGGGACCGCCGTTCTCGACGCGGGTGGCGACCTCCGGTTGCGATGGCGCCGAGCTCCCAACTAACGGGATCACGAAGCGTGACCCTTGCGGAGGTGAGTGGGTCGTTTTGCCCTCGCCTCCTCCTTTGCGCGCGCGAGCGCCTCGTCGAGCGCCGCTGCGTTTCAGAGGGCCGTGCGCGCGGCGCTTCGCAAGGCATCGCACCGGCTACTGGCCCGCTCGCCGGCGTCCCGAACGCCCAGATCGAGTCGCCGAGACGCTCAAGGAGCCGCTCACTGCTCCTGGCTTCGCGCGTCTTCGCGAGACAGTTGTGACTCGGCCGGGCGTACCGGGGGCTCCCGCGCAGGAGTAAAGGGGCTCAGAACCCTCGATGGTGGAAATGGCATCCCAAACGGGGACACTGTGACCGCCCATCACTTGAGTGTGGTCTCGGCGCTTCAGGTGCAGGAGCGGCAGGGTCCGTCAAATAGCGCGGTTGTACGGTGGCACGCCGGTTGCTCACCTGCCAAGGCAGGGTGAAGCCAATGAAAAAGCTCATCGAGGCCTTGGTTCTCGTTGTCGCACTCGTTTCAATTCCCAGGGCGGCGAGGCCCGTCGAGACTGGGTCGGCGGGAGCCGCGCCCGGTGACACTGCAAGTTCCGCGGCGCCTTACGAGGTCACGCCGCCCACGCCTCCTCCGGACTCGCCGCCGCCCCCGCCTTCCGATTCGGCGCAACTCACGCCCTCGAATCCCATCGGCCAGTGGGTTTACACCTCGCAGTACGGCTGGGTCTTCATGCCGTACGCGAAGAGTTACACGTACGCACCGGTCGACGGGAGCGGCGAACCGTACATGTACGTGTACTACCCGGCGGGCGGCTGGAGCTGGGTGGTGGCACCATGGCTGTGGGGCTGGGGGCCGGCGCCCTACTTCGGCATCCACGGAGGATGGCGCTTCGCGTGGTTCGGGCACGGCTGGGGCTTCGGCTGGCGCGGCTATAGACCGGTGGCCTTCCGATACGGGGTCCCGTTTCACGGTTTCAGGCCGACCCCGTTCCACGCAGGCTTCGGGCACCCGGTTTTCGTGGGTCGAGGCGGCTTCGCATTCCACCGCTAGAGGACCGGGATGAGAAGCGGCCCGGCTTTCGACCTCGCAGGCGACGAGCGCGCAACGCTCACTCCTCTCGGAGGGTCGTGGCGCTCCGGAAGGGCCGAGCGGCTCGCGTCGCCCGAGGCCGTCTCCGCGCGAAGCAGGGCCTCACACCGGGGCCCCTCGCCATGAACAGTGTTCCTGCGGCGCCGCAGCCGGCAAGCCCGGTCACCCGAAGCTCCACTCGCCCGCGTCTTGGCCCCTCCGCTCGCCACCTCGGCCTCGCGCCACACGACCACGAGCGCATCGTCCGCGCGGTGCTCCCAGGCGCTCCGGTCAAAAAGGGGCTCGGGAGCGCGGTCGCGTTCGGGCGGCCAGGGATCCCCGCTCGCGTCGACTCTAGAGAGAACCGAAATAGACCTCGGTACGATAGGTCATGAGCACCCGGCCGCGCACCGCGTGCGCCTGGAAGAGCTCCTCGAGCTCAGCCATCATGGCCGGGTGAGCTGGGTGTCCGGGGCGCGGCGCATAAGAGGACGAGAGCAGCCGTCCCCGCACGCCTTCGAGGCTCAGGTCGTGAGCGTGCTCGACCTGAAAGCGAGCGAAGCCGCCCGGACCGAAGAACGCGGCGAGGGCGCCGCTGTCGCGCACCCGGGCGTGGCCACTCAGGGCGTGAGCCGGGGCGTGGCGACGGACCAGTTCCTCGTAGCCATGGAGAAAGGGCGAACGGCTCGGGTCGCGCACGTTCCAGAGCATCACCACCGGTCTCACTGGGCGCAGGACGCGCACGAGTTCACGGCGCACCGCCACGGCGTCGAACCAGTGAAAGGCCTGAGCCACCGTGGCGAGATCGGCGCAGGCCTCCGGTAGCCCCGTCGCTTCCGCCGAGCCCGCGATGCTCGCGAAACCCGGTACTCCGCCGAGCCGGGCCTCGGCGGCCCCCCGCATCGCTGCATTGGGCTCCACAGCGAGGACGGCGTGACCGGCCTGCAACATGACTTCCGTGAAGATCCCGGTCCCCGAACCGAGATCCACCACCACCTGCCCGGCACGCAGCACATTGCGACGCTGGAGTTCTTCCACCACGAGCCGGGGGTACCCCGGTCGGTAACGAACGTAGTCGTCGACGCGCTCGGTGAATCGGTCTCGTGCGTCCGTCGGGGGTTGCACGCGCCGGATGTAACGTGAAACCGCGGCCACGCTCGGCGAAGCGGAGGCGGTCCAGGTCCGTCGCCTGGCCTGGGTGGCCGGCCGCGGAGTCGCGACAGCCAGGCGCCTTCGGGTCGATGCCAGAGGGTGACCCCGCAGCGGCCGCTCGCGTTCGAGGAACCCGACATCTAGAATCACCTGCTCGGCATACGCTCGTATACGATCTGGCCTCGCCGCGCCGCCGGCGGGCCTCAGGGGAGGACGTCTCGATGGCACCGCGAGAGAAGCCGCCTCGGCGGAGAGAAGTGACCCACGGCTCACCTGCTTCCGCCGAGAAGACGATCGTCTCCATTCGAATGCCGCTCGAGATCCTGAGCTTCGTCGAGGGTGAGTCGCGCGCGCGCGCTGCCGGACTCGGCCTCAAGGGAGACGACCTCGAGTCGGCCATCAACGTCACGGCCCAGATCAACCGCATGCTCGAGGCACTGAGGTGCTGGTTCGGCCTGCCGGCCATCGTCGCTGAGGCGGCAGAAAGGGACCGTGCGAGCCTTCACCTCGGGAGGCTCGAGTATCTGCAGTACCTGGTGTTCCGCAGATACGAGGCGGTCGCCAAGGCGGGCCCCGGCTTCGACCGGGAAACTCCGGCAGCCGAAAGGACCGATGGCAAACGTTGACCCGGTGCACCGGTGAAAAGGGGCGGCCGCGGGGAAGGAGGTTGGACCCCGCGACCGCCCCTCGCGCCTGGTCACCGCGTCACGCCTCACGCTCAGGAGGCATCTCTTCTTTCCCCAAAAGCGACCTCTCCTCTCAGGACACCCCATATGGGACAATCCGATCTCCGCGGCTGCGGCTTGGAGAGAGGGACGACCCAACTGGGCTTATCCTGTACCCGCAACTCCCCGGCTCAGAGATCTGAAGTAAGGGGTACTCCGTAAGAACGCTGTCGGAGAGCCCTTGCGACTTCACGAACCCCATCCGAGCGATCCAAGGCGGCCAGCTTGTGGCGCGCTCCTCGGCCAGGTCGCCCCTCCAGGGGTGGAGTCGAATTGCTGGGCCGCCGCCTGCCGCAGACCGCGGGTCCTACGCAGAATCCTCCTCAAGCGAGAGCAGGCGCAGGCCAAGGATGGCGGCAGCGACCACAAACCTGACGGTACGACCTGAGGAGCCCTTTCAGGACTTCGACTCATTGAAGGGGCGGTTCGGCCTCACGCTTTCGAGGAGTTCGCGGGGGACGATGGGCTTCGTCAAGACTGAATCGACTCTCAAGCTGTCCTTGATGAAGCGGCCGGTGAGTCCGGTCACGACCACGACCCGGGTGGAACCGAAGCTCGGCAGACGACGCAGATCCTCGAGCAGGTGCGGACCGTCGACGACTGGCATGAGCAGGTCGAGGACGAGGACGTCCGGAGCCGGGCCCTTGATGACAAGTCGCTCGGCCACTTCGCCATTTTCCGCGACCTCGACCGTGCAACCCGCGCGCTCCAGAAGCTCCTGGGCGGCCTCCCGCACGGCGCGATCGTCGTCCACGACGAGCACGCGCAGCGACCTTTCCGTCCCCGCACCCACGGTGCTCAATCTAGGTTCTCCGTCCGCCGGTGCCACCCACCTAAAGTGAATACACACCATCGGGTCTGCGACAAAACTTCAACGCGACCCACGCCCGTTCCTCCTAAAGCAAAGCGGCAGGGAAGCGGCGTCCCGCTCGCCCTACCCGAGTACTATCGCACCCATGTCTGACGCTCTTCATCCCGTCGTGGTGGTTGGAGCGGGCGTGGCCGGTCTCGCCTGTGCGAGGGCGCTCAGGGCAGGGGGGCGCAAGGTCCTCGTGCTCGAGCGGGCCCGCGAGATCGGGGGGCGCTGCGCCACCGCGTGGCCCGAGCACCCGGCAGATTTCGGCGTGGCGTTCTTCCACGGGCACAGCGAGGCGTACCTCGCCGCCCTGGCCGCGGCGGACGCCACCCGGCTTGACTGGCCGAGCCAGGTGAAGGGTTCGGGCCGCCCCTGCCGGCCCGAGGCTTTTGCCCCCCGAGAGCGGCGAGTCGCCTTCGCTGAAGGCGCTATCGCCTTCCCAAGATACTTGGCGCGTGGCCTGGACGTGCACCTCCGCTGTCCGGTCGTCGCGCTGCAGGACGCCCGAGGTGCGCTCTCGCTCACGCTCGAAGGCGGGGCCATCGTCGAGTCCCAAACGGTGGTTCTGGCCCTCGCACCGGAGGAGGCGCTGGCGCTCCTCGCCGCGCTCCACGAACCATCGACCGCGGTGCGTAGCGCAAGAGCGGTCCTCGGCATGTCTCGAAGCGAAGCATGCCTCGCGCTCATCGCCGTGTATGGGCACCGAGTTGCCGCCCCCCCGTGGCACGTCTGTTACCCGGAGGATTCGCGCGTCCTCCAGCTCGCCTCGAACGAGTCGAGCAAGCGACCTGGCCGGGGGGAGCTCGTCATGCTCTACCAGGCCCATCCGGGCTGGTCGTCGACCCACCTTTCGAACGAGAGGTGGCCAGAAGAGTTGCTCGCCGAGGCCGTGCGCTGCTGTGGACTCTCCGCGGCCCATCCCGTGAAGGTGGAGCCGCATCCGTGGCACTTTGCGCGCAGCGACCGCGCGGCAGAACTCGCAGGCCCCATGCTGCTGCGGCTGCCGGGAGGAGCGTCGCTCGGTCTAGCTGGGGACCGTTTCGCGCCGGGTGGCGGAGTCGAGGCGGCCTATCTTTCAGGAGAGCGCCTCGCGGCGCGTATCCTCGCAGGAGGGCTGAAATGAGAAGCGGGGCCGAAGGCGAGGCTCTTCGCGAGCTCGTGAGACGCGATCAGGATCACGACTGCGAAGGCTTCGGCGCGGACAAGATCTGTGTGCGGGTGGCGGCGGTGGCCGATCTGCCCACGCGGGCGGGCTTCTTCCAGCTCGTGGCGTTCTGGAACAACCGCGACGGCAAGGAGCACGTGGCGATGGTTCACGGCGACGTGCTCGGCAGGTCCGCTGTCCCGGTCCGACTTCACTCCGAATGCTTGACCGGCGACGTCATGGGATCGCTGCGATGTGATTGCCGGGACCAGCTGGTGCAGGGACTCGCCGCCATCTCCCGTCAGGAGTGCGGCTTGCTCCTCTACCTCCGCCAGGAGGGCCGCGGCATCGGGCTCATCAACAAGATCCGAGCCTACGCGCTCCAGGAGCAAGGCCTCGACACGGTCGAGGCGAACCTGGCCCTCGGATTTCGCGACGACGAACGCGACTACGCGGTGGCGGCCCACATGCTTCACAGTCTGGGGGTCCACTCGGTGCGGCTCATCACCAACAATCCGGAGAAGATCCGACAGCTCGCCCACCACGGCGTCGAGGTGGTGGACCGCATCCCCCACCTCATCCCGCCGAACGAGCACAACCGCTTCTACCTCGAGACGAAGGCGCAGCGCTCGGGCCACTATCTCGAGTTTCCGGGCATGCACGAGGAACAGGGAGACCCCTCACTCATGGGGGAGGAAGGCGAGGCCGAGCCGGGGTGAGAGAACGGCCCTTCGGCGCCGAGGAGACCGCCGGAAGGTGGCCCCTAGCTACCCGCGGTCCATGGGCTGTTGGCGGCCCTGTCCAAGAAGATCGACGGCCGCGCGGGCGCTCAGCTTCTGGCACGCTTCACAGCGTTGGCCGCGCAGGGCGGTCATCGCGATCCTGAGCTCGGACAGCTCGGCCTCGCAGCGCGCCACCTGCGCACGTGCCTGTTCGGCGCGCTCCTCCGAAGCGTCGAGGCTCGTTTGCAGCTTCTCCACCATTTCGAGGAGCTGGGCCGCGAGCAGCGCCGCATCGAGACCGCCCTTTCCGCATTCGATGCGGAGGTCGGCGATCTGTCGCTTGCTGAGGCGCATGGACGGACCCTACGTTCAATCGCGACCGCCCGGTATGCCAGAAACCGGGGACGCCACCCGGGCGAGGGCGAGCGGGGCCCACATCCAGAAAGGAACGTCGCGACGGGGAGGTAGGGCCCGCCACCTCGGCCGCTTTGAGCATGTGCGTGAAGGTTCAGGTGGGCCCTTCGCCCGCGCCGGCGTCGGGGAGTCATGCGACGCGGGACCTCCTTCAAGCGTGCCACCACGGCCAGGAGGCGGCGATGAGTCTCGGGCCTATGATGAAGCACTTGCCCCTACCTCGGCGGGGGTGGCAACCGTGTCTCGAGCTTGCCAAGGCGCCTCCGTCGAGCGCTCGCGAGCGGCTTGAAGCGGCCCGCCCTGCCCTGGCGATCCCTCGGAAGAGGAACCCCCCGTTCTTCGCATCGCTCGCACGATCGGCGGAGTGGAGTGAGCGATGGACGCCTGATAGATAGAAGCGAATGCGCGTCGGCTACCTCGGGCCACCCGGAACCTTCAGCGAGGAAGCACTCTCGAAGTGCGACCTCACCCGCGGGGCTGAGCGGCGAGACTATCCCACCATCCTGGACGCGCTCGAAGCGATCGGGAGCGGCGAGGTCGAGACGAGCCTCGTTCCGATCGAGAACTCGCTCGAAGGGAGCGTGAACGCCACCCTCGACGCGCTGGTCCACCGACCCGGGCTCCGCATCCGTCGCGAGGTGCTCCTGCCCATCGAGGAGCAGCTCCTGGCGCTCCCGGGCACCCAGCTCGCCGAGGTAGAGCGACTGCTGTCGCATCCGCAGCCTCTCGGGCAGTGCGCGGGTTTCCTGCGGGAGCACTTCCCCGGCCTTCCCCAAGAGGCGACGACCTCGACCGCCGAGGCCGCTCGGCAGGCAGCGGGACGCAAGGGCGTCGCCGCGATCGGATCCAGAGCGGCGGCCGAGAGGTACGGGCTCTCCATCCTCAGGGAGAATATCCAAGACGGCGAGGGCAACACGACGCGTTTCATCCTCGTCGGCCGAACCGATGAAAGGCCCACCGGTCGGGATCGAACTAGCATCGCCTTCACCCTCGATCGCGACCGCCCGGGCGGCCTCCACGAGGTCCTGGGTGAATTCGCGAGCCGCCAGATCAACCTCTCCAAAATCGAGAGTCGACCCAATAAACAGGCCCTCGGGCACTACATTTTCTTCATTGATTTCGAGGGACACCGTTCTGAACCCCGGGGTGCGGAGGCCCTGGCGGGAGTCCTGGAGCGCGTTCACGCGCTCCATCTCTTGGGATCTTATCCGCGCGGATGATCACCCACCCTCAATCCACACGGATGTCCTCGCCCCGAGACCCTTCGGCGGATGGCCCCCGATGGGACCGGGCCGCGCGAACCGAACGGTCCGCGCAAGCGAATAGACGCGGTCCAAGGCTGAATCTTAAGATGCAAGCTCGTGCGGGCCGCGTTCCGCCCGTGCGGTGCCGGTATTCAACTCACGCGGTTTGAGAGAGGCCCCTGGAGACATCATGCGTCGGAAGATCCGCGTGGTCGGGGCGATGATCGAGCGCGACGGGAAATACCTCATCACGCAGCGACCACCGCGCGCGAGCCTGCCGCTCCTCTGGGAATTCCCGGGGGGTCGGGTCGAGGTCGGCGAGACCGATGAAGAGGCTCTCGCGCGCGAGCTGCGGGAAGAAATGGGGGTCTCGGTGGAGGTCGGGGCCCGCGTCATCCACGTCGAACACGCATATGAAGCGTATGACATCGACTTCTGCGTGTACCGCTGCGAGCTCGAGGGCGGCCCCATAGAGCACATCCGCGTCCACGATCACCGCTGGGTGAGGCCGGATGAGCTCGACGACTACGAATTCCCAGCGGCCGACGAGAAGACGATCGGAAAGCTGCTCGGCCTGTAATCGGGTCATGCCCCGCCGGGGATGCCCAGTACCCCGGTCAGGACCGGTTCAGCCAGTTTGCCCTCCTGCCCGAGGTGCACATCTTCCTTGCAAAGGGGAGGCGGAGGCAGAGTGGCCGAACACGATAAGAGCGGTTTGCGTCCCGATCGGCCGGGACGCGGCCGCTCGCCCTTGCTGTCGCCCTTGGCCTGGCTCGTCCTCGTGGCGCTCGGCCTCTTCCTCTTCCGCGCCTTCCAGGACGTAGGTGTCCGGCGTATCGAGTACTCCCAGTGGAAGGAGATGCTTCGCTCGGGCGCCTTCGACAGGGTGGTGGTGGGGCCAGACTGGGTGCGCGGATTTCCCAAGGCGTCGGCCGCCCGGAACGCCCCGAACCAGCCGCAAAGTCCTTCCGTCGGGCCGGCACTCCCCTACATGGCGACGCGTATCGCGGGAGACGAGGAACTGTTGAAAGCGATCGAGTCCGCCGGCATTCCTTATGACGCCGTGGCGTCCTCGGGAATGGGCGATCTCATGTGGGCCTGGCTTGTGCCCATCGGCCTCGGACTCATCCTGTGGGGCTGGCTCATGCGCCGGATGAACGGCCAGCTCGGACAAGGTCCACCCGGCGTCATGAGCTTCGGAAAATCGAAGGCACGCGTCCACATGGAGCCGGACACGGGGATCACCTTCAAGGACGCTGCCGGAATCGACGAGGCGGTGGAGGAGCTCGAGGAGATCGTCGAGTTCTTGAGGACCCCCGAGAAGTATCGCCGCCTGGGGGGGCGCATCCCGAAGGGCGTGCTGCTCATCGGCCCCCCCGGCACCGGCAAGACCCTGCTCGCCCGCGCCACCGCCGGCGAGGCCGGGGTTCCCTTCTTCTCGCTCTCTGGCTCGGAGTTCGTCGAGATGTTCGTCGGGGTGGGAGCCGCCCGGGTCCGCGACCTGTTTCAGCAGGCGACCTCCAAGGCCCCGTGCATCGTGTTCATCGATGAGCTCGACGCGCTTGGCAAGTCGCGGAACTCCGGCCTCATGGGGGGCCACGACGAGCGGGAGCAGACCTTGAACCAGCTCCTCGCCGAGATGGACGGTTTCGACGCGCGCGCTGGCCTCATCATCATGGGGGCGACGAACCGGCCCGAGATCTTGGACCCGGCCCTCATGCGACCGGGTCGCTTCGACCGGCAGGTGCTGGTGGACCGCCCGGACAAGCGGGGCCGCGAGAGGATCCTCCAGATCCATGCCCGCGAGGTGAAGCTCGCCGCCGACGTCGACCTGCGCTCCATCGCGGCGCGCACCCCCGGGTTCGCAGGCGCCGACCTCGCGAACGTCGTGAACGAGGCCGCGCTCCTCGCCGCGCGACGCAACAAGGCCGCGGTGGGCCGGGCGGAATTCGACGAGGCGGTCGAGCGCGTGGTGGCCGGACTGGAGAAGAAGAGCCGCCACATCAACGAGCGCGAGAAGGAGATCGTGGCCTTCCATGAGTCGGGCCACGCCCTGGTCTCGTGGATGCTGCCCCAGGCCGATCGGGTGACCAAGGTGTCCATCATCCCGCGCGGCCTGGGGGCCCTCGGCTACACCCTGCAGTTACCCATCGAGGACCGGTATCTCCTCACCCGCAGCGAGCTGCGCGATCGCATGGCGGGTCTCATGGGCGGCCGGGCCGCCGAGGAGGAGGTCTTCGGCGAGCCCTCCACCGGAGCCTCGAACGATCTCTTGCAGGCGACCGGACTCGCGCGCCTCATGGTGCGAGACTACGGCATGAGCGCTCTCGGCCCGGTCGCCCTCTCCGACGACCGCGGGCCGAGCTTCCTCGGGATCAAGGTCCCCGAGCCGCGCAACTATTCCGACCGGACGGCGCTCGAGATCGACCGAGAGGTGCAGGCTCTCGTGCTCGAGGCCCACGAGCGCGCGAGCGAGGTCTTGCGCAAGCACAAGGACAAGCTCCACGCGCTCGCCGCCCGGCTGCTCACCGCCGAGGTCGTCGAAGAGGAAGAGCTCGTCCGGCTGTGGGGCCCCAAGGTCGAACGGGTGGGCGGCCTCGGCGGCCGGGGCCACGAGGAGGCTCCCCACGAGCGCCCCAACCATCCCTTGTCGGCGGAGGGGGCGCCCTCGAGCGCGTGGGTGCAGCCGGGGGCCGTTGCCCGCCGCCTGGGAAGCGACCCGCACGACACGGATCCGGGATGAGAGGCGGCCTCTGCCAGCGCGCTCGCAAGGAGCTCTTTCAGCGCGGGCTAAGGTGCGGCACCCTGAGCGTACTCGAGATCGAGGAGGCGCTCCCGTCGGGGACCCTGAGCGAGTCGGAACGCTGGCTCCTCTACTACAGCCTCCGGGCGCTCGGGGTGGAGATCCGGGCCGAGCGTCGGGACGTGGAATCTCGCTTCTCGAGTACCTCGAAGGTCTAAGAGTTCTCGCTTCCGCGTGCGGGGACCCCGGCGGGTTTGACACCGACTCCCCTGTGGTTACGTTTGCGCCCCGGAGGTTTTGAGCATGAGCGACGAGCAACGGTCCCAGGGAAACGGGGCTGAGCAGAAGGTGAAGGTGACGGATCGGCGCCGTTTTACCCCGGAGGGGGAGGCCATCGCGCAGCCCGAGGCCGCGGACGAGGCGGTCTCCGCCGCGCCGGGTCCCGATCCGCGGGAGGCGACCCTCGCTGGCCAGTCGGCTCGCATCGACGAGCTGACCCGGGCCTACGCTGCGCTCCTCGACGAGGGGAAGGCCGCCCGCCAGCGCATGGAGCGCGAGAAGGAGCGGGTGCTCGAGGCGGAGAGGGCTCAGCTGGCGCAGGTGCTTCTCGAGGCGGTGGACGAACTGGAGCGCGCCATGGCCGCGGCGCAGGGTGGGGCAGGCCCGCTCGTCGATGGGGTGGGTGTCACCCTCGCGTCACTCCGAAAGAAGGTCGCCGAGCTCGGCGCGGAGCGCCTGAGCGTGGTGGGAAAGCCCTTCGATCCGAGGCTGCACGAGGCCCTGGAGGTGGTCCCGGTCGATGATCCAGCGCGCGACGAGGTGGTGGTAGAAGAGGTACGCCCCGGCTATCGCATCGGAGAGCGCGTCCTGCGGCCCGCCCGTGTGCGGGTGGGACGGCTCGGCCGAGCCTAAAGTCGAGCGCTTGCCGGGAATAGAAACGGCATTTTGCTGTATCAGAGTCACCACAGGGGAGGGAAACCACATGCGGCGTCGCGCGATCGAAGCCACGCTCGTCATCGTCCTTGCCGCCTTAGTCGGCTGCGCAAGCAAGAGTTTCGCCGATTCCGGGCCGACGCCCGCGGCACCCGCCGAGAACGGCAAGCAGCTCTGGCGCGAGTCGACCGCGGGCACCGCGGCGGCGGTTCCCACCCAGATGTCGCTCGCGCCGCTCATAAAGCAGCTCAAGCCGGCAGTGGTGAACATCTCGAGCACGACCGTGGTGAAGAACCCTCACCGCGGGCTCAGGCATGGGCCGGGAGGAGGAGACGAGGACGACGAGCAGCTCTTCGAGCGGTTCTTTGGGCAGCGTGAACCCGAGGAGTTCCATGGCACGAGCCTCGGCTCCGGCTTCGTCATCAACGCCGAGGGGTACGTGCTCACGAACAACCACGTGGTGAAGGACGCGACCGACATCAAGGTGCGCCTGAGCGACGGCCGCGAATTCGGGGCGCAGGTGGTGGGCCGGGATGCCGGCACGGACGTCGCGCTCATCAAGCTCAAGAACGTGGAGGGAAAGCTGCCCACCGTGGCGCTCGGCGACTCGGACAGCCTGGAGCAAGGCGATTTCGTCCTCGCCATCGGCAGTCCCCTCGGCTTCCGCGAATCGGTCACCTTCGGCATCATCTCGGCGAAGGATCGGCAGCTCACCGGCAGCGCCTTCGACGACTTCCTGCAGACCGATGCCGCCATCAATCAGGGGAACTCCGGAGGCCCCCTCTTCAACATGAAGGGCGAAGTGGTCGGCATCAACACCGCCATCATCTCCCCCCAGATCGGCTCGGGCATCGGCTTCGCGGTCCCCATCAACATCGCGAAGCAGCTCATGCCCCAGCTCCTCAAGGGCAAGGTATCGCGAGGCTTCCTGGGGGTGAGCGTGAGCGAGCTCACGCCCGACATCGCCGAGGGGTTCGGCCTCAAGGCGGGGACGAAGGGGGCTCTCGTCCAGGGCGTCATGCCGAAGTCGCCTGCCGCCAAGAGCGGCGTGCAGCCCGGCGACGTGGTCGTGGCGGTGAACGGCCGGACGATCGAGACGGCCGCCCAGCTCACCCGGGCCGTGTCCGCGGTCCCGCCCGGCGGCAAGGCGACCCTCACGCTCGTGCGCGGCAACGACAAGAGGGACGTGCAGATCACGGTGACGAGCCGACCCGATGAGGAGGCCATCGCACGCGGCGAGAACAACCCGGAAGAGGGAGACGAGGAAAATCCGGGCGGGTCCAAAGCGGGCGAGGAAAAGCTCGGCGTCCGCGTGGCGCCGCTTACTTCCCAGGTGGCCCATGACCTCGGCCTGGAGAACGACCAGGGTGTGCTCGTGGTGGGGGTGACCCCCGACGGTCCGGCCGGCAATGCCGGAATCCGGCGCAACGACGTCATCCTCGAAGTGAACCGTCAGTCCGTCACGAAGGTCGAACAACTCGCCTCGCTCATCACAAAGATGAAGCCGGGACAGGTGGCGGTCCTGCGCGTGGCACGCGGAAACGTGGCGCAGTTCGTGGCGGTGAAACTCGGCGGGGCTGACAAGAAGTAGCGGGCGTGTCCGCAGTCTGGCCCTTCCTCCGCCGTTCGAAGTCGGACGTGCCCCCGACCTCGGCGCACGAAGCTTCAGGCCGGCCACATCAGCACGAGCGGCCTCTCGCGTGGCCCGCCATGGAGATCGACGACGAGCATCTATCCGGCTTAGGGAGCGAACAGGGGATCGAGGGTAGGCCAGGCGGCGTCGAGTCCTCGGCCGCCGCCCGCGGCGCGGCCCGTCCACCGGCTCGTCCGCCATCTCGGACGCTTCCGATCGCGCAGGTGGCAGGGACTGCGTCTAATAGACGCGGCTCGCCAGCTCGGCGCCGGTGCGCGACTCCGTGAGGCGCAGCCCCAAGAAGCGGGCCTTCACGCCTTCGTAGAACCCGTTTTCTCCCTTGCGACGGAGCCTCCAGGTTCCCTCGGGGCGAAAGACCACCTCGAGCTCCAGCCGCCCAGTCCGCAGGGCGCTCTCCAGGGCGAGCTCGTCCATACCGTGCGGAAGGGTACCGTCGAGCACCAGCAACCCGATGATGGGCCGCCCCTCCGCGTCCTGGCGTCGCGGTTCGCCGTGAGTGAGCGCAATGCCCCCGCCGTCGATGAAGGGCGTCACCACGAAACGGTGTCCACTCGGCGTTCGGATGACCCGCACGATGTCGAGCGTCTGCTCGGTGAGCACGGCCGCGTACACGCCACGGTCGAGGCCTCGCCGCTGGACACGGACATTTTCCTCGCAGTCACTGCGGCTCAGCTCGTCCTTGCAGGTGCCGAGATAGCGCTCCAGGAAGGGTCCGAGGCTGTCGAGACGGCTGGCGCGGGCTCGGAGCTCCTCGAAGCGGGCATCCTCTGCCCGACCGGACGCAGGGACCCAAAACGACCACAGGAGAAGGAGCACGAGCGAGGAGCGGAGCGGCGTGAGCATGGGCAGGCATCATGTCAACGAGGGGGGACCTCGTCCACGCTTTCATCCGGCGCCTCCGTGCGGCGGCGTAACGAAGGCGCGCTCGCCATCCTCCAGCGCGCCGGCGTGTGCGGAGGCCGGAGAGACGGTGGCGGAGTCCTCGCCGCCCCGCCGCGGCGCGGGGCTCCCGCCTGGCCTCGATTGCCTCCCGAACAGAAGGTCAGTTCATGCGCGAGCGCTCTGCCACCTCCAAGGCATGTTGAGCGGGTGGCCTGAGGTAGTGTTTTTGACTACATCCCCCCACCATCCTAACCTGCCAAGCCTGGGAGGTGCGACCATGGCGCGCGAGCGGTTGGGCGAGGAGGAAGCCGGTTCGACAGGGATCGAGCGCCGAGCCGAGCCTCGTCTCGACAAGGCCTTCCCGGTCTTTCTCCAGGGCGACCGGGGCGGGGCCCTGGGCATCGCCCGCAACATCTCGGAGGGCGGTCTCTTCGTCGAGACCCGCAATCCCGAGCCGATCGGCAGCCAGGTCCGCATCACTTTCCCGTCGCAGGCGGGCGAGATGACCGCGGTGGCCGAGGTGCGCTACGTCTGCCACCTCGTGGGCCGCCTGACCCGCGACGGCGTACGCCAGGGCGCACTGAGAGGGATGGGGGTCCGCTTCCTGTATTTCGAGCTCCTGGGTCAGGCGCCTCCCGTTCTCCACTAGAGGGCGGGTGCCTGGCTCCGCACCGGAGCTCCCACCCGGACGTACCCCGCCAGGCGATCTCGCGTAGCGCCCCTTGCCGGCGAGACCTCGCCGCGCTACCCGTGCCTCATGCTCGCCATCCAGACGCTAGGCCTCACGCGCTTCTTCGACGGGCGTCCGGCCGTGCAGGACCTCGCGCTGGAGGTACCGGAAGGCGCCTTCTACGGCTTTCTTGGACCGAACGGGGCCGGCAAGAGCACGACGATGAAGATGCTCACCGGACTCATCGCCCCGACCTCCGGGAGCGCGCGGGTGCTCGGCGTCGAGCTCGCCCACGATGGTCAGGCCGTGAAGAGGCTCGTGGGAGTGGTTCCGGATGGGCTCAACCTCTTCGAGCGGCTGACCGGCGCCGAACACTTGCGCATCCACGGTCAGCTCTATGGACTTCCGCGCCGCGAGTCCGAGCGACGAGCGCAGGAGCTGCTCGACACCCTCGAGCTCACCGGGGAGGCCGACAAGCTCGTGCAGGACTTCAGTCACGGGATGAAGAAGAAGCTGGCCCTCGGTTGCGCGCTCATCCATGGTCCGCGCCTGTTGTTCCTGGACGAACCCTTCGAGGGCATCGACGCGGTGGCCGTTTCAGGCATCCGGCGCATGTTGCAGGGGCTCGTGGCGCGAGGGGCCATCACCATCTTCCTCACGAGCCACGTCCTCGAGGTGGTGGAGCGTCTCGTGACGCACGTCGGCATCATCCACCACGGCCGCCTGGTGATGCAGGGGACGCTCGATGCCGTGCGCGCCGCCGGAACGCTCGAAGAGACCTTCATCCAGGCCGTCGGCGATTCACGCCCCGAACCGCAGGGTCTCTCCTGGCTGGGCGGCCACCCCGCGGAGGGGAGGTGAGGTGGGCGCAGCGCGGGCTGGCCCCGAGATCGCCGTTCTCGTCGAGCTGCGCTTCCGGCTCGCCTGGCGCCGGCTGCGCGGACGGCACGGGGTGGCCGAAGGCCTCGCACAGGTCGTGCTCGTCGCCATGGCGCTGCCGGCGAGCCTGGTCTTCGGCGCGCTCATCGCCTTCGGGAGTTTCCGCGCCGCGCGGGCAGGCGGGGGAACGCAAACCGGCATCGCCATCGCCGCCATCCTCTTCGGGCTCTGGCAGGCCTGGACGGCGGTGAGCCTCACCCTGGGGGAACGCGATGGCATCGGCGTGGAGCGTCTCCTCGCGTATCCCCTCTCGCCGGCGCGCCTCTACGCGGTGGGTCTCCTCGCGGCGGCCGTCGCGGACCCCTTCGCACTATTCTGGCTGGTGCTGCTATCGGGCATGGTGGTCGGGGCCGGGATGGCACGACCCGGACCCTGGCTGCTGCTGCTCGCCCTCGCTCTCGGCGTGTTCGTCATGGCCACGGTGGCCCTGGTCGCCCTGGCGCGGGAGTGCTTCGTGCGCCTGGCGAGGCGCAGGCTCTGGCGTGACCTCGGGATCCTGGCCGCGGTCGCGCTGTGGGCGCTCATCGCGCTCACGCTCTCGGGAGGCGCCCGCGGCCTGCGGGCGGCCCACCTTGCTCTGCGGCACATGCGGTTCGTCCTCTATCCACCGGCCCTGGCGGCCGAGGCCGCCGAGAGCCTCTTCACGGGTCGATACCTCGCCGCGCTCGTCTGGATCGCGCTCCTCGCCATGCTCGGCGTGCTCACCGGCTGGCTCGCTTACCGGGCGGCCCTTGCCACCGCGCGCTCGGGCGGGGAAGGGGTCCGCCTCAGCACCGCGAGCTCGAACGGGCGCCGATTGCTCTTCCCCGAACGCCTGGGGCCGCTCTTCGAGAAGGAGGTGCGCTATCTGACCCGTCACCCGGCGGTGCGCATCTATGTCCTCGTCCTGCCCGTTCTCGCCCTGCTCGTGGGTTACAGGCTCCCCACGCCGCGCAACCCGGACCTGGCGGAGATCCTGCGGGCGCTGCCGCTCTTTGCGCTCGCCGTGTACGTGCACCTCGCCTTCCAGATCTTCTGGGTGAACGGCTTCGGACTCGAGCGGGGTGGGGCGCGCGCTCTCTACCTCGCCCCCGTCGCGCCCGAGCGCATCCTCGCCGCCAAGAACCTGGCCCTGCTCGTGTTCACGAGCGGCGCCTTCGCGCTTGCCGGGGCGGCCTACACGGCGGTGGCGGGGCGACCGCCGGCCTGGGCGGCCCTGGGAGCGATCGCTCTCGAGGTTGGGATCGCCCCCGTGCTCTACGGGTTCGGAAACATCCTCGGCATCGTCCTGCCCCGGGCGGCCACCTTCGGCATCCAGCGCTCCGGCTCGATCTCGCCCCTCGCCGCTTTGGCCGCCTTGGCTATCAGTTCGATCGCCATGGCCCTGTTTGGCCTTCCGGTCCTCGTCGCCATTCACCTCGACGCGCTGTGGCTCGTGCCGGCCTCGTGGACCGTGCTCGCGGTATGCGCGAGTGTGGCATGGTACCTGACCTTGCCGCTTTCCGGGCGGCTGCTCACCGCGAGGCGCGAGGAGGTCCTCTCGGCCGTCTGTGGCGGCGACGTGTGAGAGAGGCCCACCTGTGGCGCGGGCGCACTATCCCACGATTCGCGTATGGTGGAGCGGCGCGCGAACCCGCTAACCTTGGAGCATGGCGTTGAACCGCGTGCTCATCATCGAGGACGACGCGGGTATTCGTGAGGCCCTCGCGGAGTGCGTCGCCAGCTTCGAAGTCACGGTTACCACGGCATGCGATGGAGCCGAGGGCCTCGAACGCCTGCGGGCGGGACCGGTCCCGGACGCGGTCCTGCTCGACCTGCGCATGGCGCGCCTCGATGGCGACGGTGTGTTCGCGGCGCTCGCCGGGGATCCCGCGCTACGCGAGACTGCGGTGGTGGCCATGACCGGCTCCCCCGACCGGGAGAAGGTCCCCGTGCACGCGTTCCTGCAAAATCCGTTCGACCTCGACGAACTCGCCAAGGTCTTCTTGCATCTCGGGCACCAGAACCAGGCGTAGCCCCGGCGGGGCGGCAAGCGTGGGCCGAGGGCCGCAAGGACTCGAGGCGCCCGGCTTGCGAGTCTCGATGGCCGGTGCTAAGAACGCGCCGTTTCGCCGACATAGCTCAGCCGGTAGAGCAACTGATTCGTAATCAGTAGGTCCCCAGTTCGAGTCTGGGTGTCGGCTCCAAAATACCCTACAAATACGAGAAGATACCGGGACCTCGGGAACCCCCGCCGTCCCGATGTACGTTCCTTGCGCAGTCCTTGCGCAGTTCACCCGATCGGGAAGGTCAGGGTACCCTGGCTTGACGCAGCGTGTGGACGGGCTCTTGGACGGGCGCCCATCTCCTTCGGCTCGGCGGTCTGCACGAGCCCGGCGGGGGTGAGCGAGATGTCCTTGAGCGCTCCCGCGCCGCCTTGGACTCCGCAGACCCGGGCTTGTTTTTTAGGCTTACGGCGATGGGCGAGCTGGGCGAGCGGGTTGCCCGAGCTGCTCGCTGTGAAGCGCGCCGCACGCGACACGAACGTGACGGCGATGCCTTCCTGCGCCCGACTTTGGGCTGCGCTCTCCATCGCGAGCCTGCTACGCGCCTCCAGATCGCGGCAAGCGATTAAGAACCTCTCCTCGCCGACAGGGCCGGAAGGAGTACCTGCGGTGCTGCAGTGCTGCAGCGAGTTCGTGCGCTACCACATGCGTTCAAGGTCAGCCTCCGACGTGCCACCGAGTACGCCCCCGAGGGTCAGAAGCAGCTCGGGTCGGGTAACGGAGTATCCGATGCAGACAAGCCTCTCGCTAACTGATGCCGTCGCCTCAGCGCGCAGGCAGCGTCCTCGGTCATGCAGTACTCGAAGTAGACGGCCGTACCGGTCGTCTGCGCCCCATCACCGAGTGGTCGAAAGATCCTCGCCACGCACGCCCGGGCGATGATCTGGGCCTTCGTCGAGTCGGTAAGACCCAGCTCTTGAGCGTCGCGTACCCCCTGTGCCTCGGGCGAGGCCGCACTCCGAGTGGCCGTCGTCCGCAACGGCGACGACCAGGCGAGAGAGGTCGTCCGCCTCCCTCGCCCGCCACATCGAGGACGACGACCGGTTGCACGAGGTCTTCCGGCCTCAAGCGGTCGTCGCAATGGAACGAGTCTCAGGTCACCGTCGAGCACCCGGGGCTCGCCAGCGCGCGTCGATTCACGGCTACGGCATAGGCACAGGTGTGGTCGGGGCCCGGTTACTCATGGTGGCCGACAACGTGGTAGACAACTCAAATAGTATGACCCCCGCATCGATCAGTAGGTCGCCGACCGCTTCTTCCGCGAGTTCAACTCCCGCCTTATCGCCATCTCAGGCTCCACGAACTATCGGCTCGGTGCCACGACCCCCAGCACCGCGTCGACCCTCGGGCGTTCCGCCGGCTCCGCGCTAACGTCCGATGCAGGCGGGCGAGGTGGAGACGAGCGGCCAGGTGGATGCGCCGGGCACGGGTCCGGTCGTTCGGGCCGCCCGTGCAGCACCTCGCACCGTCGCTCGGGGTCATCCACCGGTTCACCGGCCCTTGAGCGCGCAGCCCACGCCACGTACCTGGCCCTTCAGGAGGCCGTGAACGCCCTTCCTGGCTACTGAATGGTCGCTGTAAACGTGCCGGTTCCGGTACAACTCACCGACGTCCCGGAGAAGCTCCAGCTAAAACTCCCCGACGCGCTCTTCAGATCCGCCGCGATGGCTATGCTCGCACCCGTGATGGTGAGGGTGCCCGAGTGGAAGGCGAGGCTCCCCGACCACGAAACCGTGTCTCCCTCGATAGGTCCGGTCAGGGTCTTGTTCCCCGAGGTCAGCGTTCCGGTGCAGCCCGATTGTGTCACCGTGGCATCGTAAGTGTCGGTGAGGGCGTTGCACTGGGCCGTGCTGCTGCTGGTCGTAAGGTCAGCCGTCCACGTCGTATTGTTGACATTGACGCAGGTGCCACCTCCATCGGGACTGCCGTTGCTACCGCTACCGCCGCAGGCCAGCGCGCACACTAGACACGCTACGAACCACGCTCTCGTCGTCATGCCGTCCCCCCAAAGTTGAGAATCACTTGAGGAATGGTGGCATACCCGTCCGAGGGTGTCCCGCTACCGTCTAGGGACCACCAAAGAGCTTAGTAGGTTACGGGCTTTCCTTGGAGGCTCGCGAACTTGTTGACGATCTTCAGGCCGTCGGGACTCCATGGTGGCCGCCCCTAGCCACCCATGCTCAAGCGATCACACACCGAGGCTACGCCACTTGCGCGCTGACATCGCGTGGAGGTCGAGCCAGACGCGCTCGATGGGGTTGTGGTCGGGGCAATAGGGAGGGAAGTGCAAGACCACTCGCCCGCCAAACTGCGCCAGGAAGCGCTGGTCCTCTTGCTCGCCTGGATAGTGTAGTTGTCGACGACGAGATGGATGCGCTTGGCCTTGGTTACTTGTCACCACCGGACGCCGTGGGATCGCGGTAGGGACGACCCTCGACCACTTTGGTCTTGGGCCGCCCCCCGCACGGATCCGAGCGGGCGGAGCTACCGCGATCTCATCCTGACCGGTGGCGACATGGTTACTCGAGGAGACACCAGACCAGCTTGCAGAAGAGGTCGCTGGACTTCGAGGAACCATCCCCCTCGGTCAGCTGGCGTGCCGAAACGTTCAGGGCTCCAGAGACGTACTGCTTCTTGTTATCGCCGTCCCCGCCTTGCCCGGCGTGACCACGATGCGCCGGTGGCCGGGCAGCATCCAGTCGCGCCCGGACTTGGGTCGCGCGCGACCTGCTGCATGGAAAGCCATAGCTGAGCTTCACGATCATGAGGAAGCGGAGTGCCGTCTGGGGGGCCTTGGTCTTACGACCTCGATGAATTAGCCGGCGCCTCTCGGCGCGATCGAGGCGGTATGCTTCGCACGGGAAGGCTCCTCCATCGGTGTTGGTGGAATCGCCACCGCAACGACCGATGGGTTGATCTTCCCAATCAATTTTTCTTGCAGTGATCCTAATAGGTTCTCTGAGCTCGAATCACGCACTGCCGCTTAGCCGTGAACCCGGTCGTCCACTTCACCGCGGCCGCTCTGCCGTTTCAGTCAATTCCTCTCGCCATCGCCGCCATCGTGTTCGGGCTGGCGCACCTCGCTGTCAGCGGGTTCGAGTACGAGCGCCTCGGGCGGTGGTCGCGCCTGTCCGGGGGATGGAGGAGTTGCCAACATCGCCGGGACCGATGGCTAGGGTTGTCTCGTCGCTGTGGTAGCTTTGAAGTTCATGAAGAAAACGAAAGTCCGAGCCGGTTTCCTGGTGTTGGCGCCCTTGCTGTACGGCCTCATTGCGTTCTCGGCCCAGAGAGAGGGGGACCGTGCGTTTGATGAAAGGATGATGCGCGACCGAACCGAGTTGACGGCGAGGTTGAAGAGCCACGGCGCGAGCGCGCAGCAGGTAGAGGACGTCTTGGCGTACGAATCTGCCATCAGCCATGACGTCTCAGGCTTGGTGCAGACCACGACTTCCGGTTGCATCGGCGCGCTCATGTTTCTGGGCGTCACTTTGGCCACGGCGCTGGTCTTCCGCCCGAGCGACCAGGACCGGCAACGGTAGATGGGCCCACCGGAACAGGGGGTGAACGCGGACCGTACTCTGGTAGTGGTCAAGGTGATCCACACGGTCGTGTGGGCGTTCTTCGCGGCGTGCATCACCGCGGTGCCGTTGCTCGCCCTCGCTGGGCAGCTTCGCGGTGCGACCGTGCTCTCGGCCATCGTGCTCGGCGAGGTGGTCGTCCTCGTTCTTAATAGGATGCGCTGTCCGCTGACCGACGTGGCCCAACGGTACACCCAGGACCGTAGCGACAACTTCGACATCTACCTGCCCCTCTTTCTCGCCCGTCACAACAAGCGCATCTTCGGGGCCCTCTTCGTGGCTGGCGAGGTGATTCTCGTCTGGTGCTGGCTAAGGTGAGTGTCGAGCCGCCACCGGGCGAGTGCGTGCGGGCTGCCGAGCAGTGGGGTCGCGGGCTCAGGGCCCGGGTTGCTGTGGTGGCGCGTCGCTGCCATCATGAGCAGGTGACCCGGCCCGACCTCTACCAGGAGCTGCGGTACCGCACCTACTCGGCCCTGGCGCGAGGTGAGCGGGCCCCAGTCGCCTCGTCCCTGGCGACGACGCTTGGGTTCAGCTTGGCCGAAGTCCGCGAGGGCCTCGAACGGCTCCATGCAGCCCACGCCCTAGTCCTTGACGCGGGGACCCGCGAGATCCGGATGGCCCTGCCGTTCTCCAACGTCCCCACCGCCTACCGGGTAGAGGCGGGTGGCCGGTTTTGGAACGCCAACTGCGCCTGGGACTCCCTGGCCATCGTGCGGCTGCTCGGCCTCGAACAGGCCCGCATCCTCGACTTGGGTGGGCCTGCACGCGAGGGCAGGGAACTGGCCGTGGAGGACGGCAGCCTGGTCGACAGGGACGGAGTCATCTCGCTGCCGCGGCCAGCGTCGCAGTGGTGGGACGATATCGTTTACACCTGAAGCTGGATCTTGCTCTTCCGGTCGGAAGAGACGGCCCGCTGCTGGTTGACGAGAGCCGGCGGAAGCTGGGCGGTCTTCATGACGCTGGATCAGTGCTGGGCTCTCAGCGAGAACTGGTACGCGGGACGCCTCGGCGCCAACTACGAGCGCCCCCCTGCTGCCCACTTCCAGGCGCTGCTCGGGGCGGTCGGGCTCACCGGGGATGCGTGGTCGCTGGCGCCTCCACGGCTGGGGTAGGGGCGACAATCGCGGCTCACTGGGCGAGCGCAGTCGATGCGCCTGCTTGGCCACGGCGATGTGAGACGGTGCTCCGCTTCGTCTTCCATGGACCCCAGTCTTCGGGGGAACCCTCAGGCCGGATCAAAGTGAAGTCGCTGCGGCTATGCTGGCGCTGGCCACCTGCCCAACGAGGAGTCCGACCATGCCCGCGCCCGCGAAACCCCTGACCGCCATTCACGCAACCGAGATCCCTCCGCGCACAGGCGCGAGGTTCCTGCCGGAGCCCTTCGCCTCCCGCCTGTCGCGGCGCGTGAAGCACCCTCTCAGCGACGCCTTCGGGCTGAAGGCGTTCGGGGTCAACCTCACCCGGCTGGCCGCAGGCGATGTCTCCTCTCTCCACCACCGCCACAGGCTCCAAGACGAGCTGGTCTACGTCCTCGTGGGACACCCAACGCTCGTCACCGACGAGGACGAGATGGAACTCTCGCCGGGGATGTGCGCCGGATTCCCAGCGGGCGGAACAGCGCACCACCTTGAGAACCGCACCGCGCAGGAGGTGGTCGTGCTGGAGGTCGGCGACCGCGCCAGCGGGGACCAGGTGATTTATCCCGCCGAGGACCTGGCGCTCGACTTCAGCCCGGACGGTAAGCCGCACTTCACGCACCGGGACGGGACCCCGTACTGACGCGGCGCTCGGGGACGGAGCGCGAGTTCCTGCAACGGCGAACCTCGATGCCTCGAAGCCTGGCCCGGTGACGCGCCGGACTTCGTCCTCCACGTGTAAGGCAGGCGGGCTGGCCTAAAGCACACCGAGCTGGAGAAGGAAGAGCTTGCCGCGAACCGTGATGAACTGGGGGATTTTCGGGACCAGGGGCAACTTTCATCCGAGCCGCCGCGCTGGCCGAGGCAGACGAGCTCGCGCTAGCGAGAGACCGCGATGAGGGTGGCTGCTGGTCGTGAACGGCGCCCGATGGATCCAGTCGACCGACGCGCTGCTCTCCAATGATGTGGAGGTCTCCAGTTCGCCGCCGACCTTCTAGGTTTGAGGGCGAGCCGCTTGCAGGCCCTAAGGCTCCTCGCTGGGCGCCGCACTAGGATTGGCGCTGGCTTGCTACGAGTCCCTCCAGCTTCGCTATGGCACCCCGTAGCTCAGCGTCATGGCACGTCGGGCAGCCACCCGCCCCGTAGGTCTGGACGGCGGCGACCCGTTCGCGAAGCAGGGTGACAATGCGCTTCAAGGTCGCGAGGTCGAGCGGAGGGGGAGCAGCGGGCGCAGGAAAGCGGGGCATGCGGCATCTGTAGCTGACCACTGAAATAATGTATAGTAGTAGTTAGGGGACCCGGCGACCGGTCAGGCCCTAGGTCTAGAGTAGCGACATGGCGGAACCCGTCGACCCGTGGCGCACCGAACCTGCCCTTCAGCGGATAGAGAAGGGCACGCTCTACTTGTTTCGCGACTGGCCGAACCCAGCGGTGCCGGCGGTCGCGGCTGGCGTCTACTCGGTCTGGCAGGGACGCCGGCTCATCTACGTGGGGATGGCAGGCCGTTACCTATCGGGCTCGGACTTGAAGCGGTATGGAGCCGATATGAACGCCACGCGCGGTCTTGCGACCCGACTAGCGAGCCATGTTGCTGGGCGACGGAGCGGCGACCAGTTCTGCGTCTACATAGCCGACCGCCTCGTACTGCCGACGCTCACGGCCGCGGACATCGACGCCGTCGCCGCAGGAAAACTGGCGATGGACCTCAAAATCCGCGAGTTCATTTGCCGGGAACTCTCCTACCGTTTCGCGGTGCTCGAAGACGGTAGAGAGGCGCTCTCCCTGGCGCGGTGGGCTCGCGCCGGAGCTCTCCGGTGCGGCGTGCCCCTACTCAATCCCTTCCCCGGGCCCAGACGCCCGACGAAAAGGGCCGAGTTACAGCCGACGCTGGTCAGTGTCGTGACGGAGTGCACTTCCTGAGGTGGCGCGAAATTCGAGCTGAAACAAACCGTCGCGGGTACGCCTCCTCTAAGGTTCGTAACGCCCTTCTTCGCAGCCTAAGATGGGAAACCCAGTACCCAAAACACGTCGGCCAGCTTAGGCATGGGCAGACGGTGCGTACCACCTCGGTCGATTCGCGATGATGACGTTTCCCGTTCTCTTCGAGCTCGTGCCTCTCCGCCTCAGACTCGGCTTTCGCCCTTTATGCGGCCCTTCGGGGCCGCGCAACGCGCGAAATGTAGACCGGCCGCGCATGGGTCGGGGATTTACGTAAGTCATTGATATCACGACGCGGATCAAGAACCT